>Ga0315336_1000049_pt1 | contig 696991 bp, 645 predicted proteins | sample ASW5metaG_FD_204512 | JGI IMG/M metagenome (GOLD analysis project Ga0315336, IMG submission 204512) | Ammonia-oxidizing marine archaeal communities from Monterey Bay, California, United States - ASW #5 | ecosystem: Environmental > Aquatic > Marine > Intertidal zone | place: USA: California... | reverse complement strand
CAATACGAAGCGGCCACATTCGGCGCTTGGATATCGACCACCAAACCCGGAGAGCATCATACCCATGGAGCAAAATCGGATGATGCACTAACATTCAAACTGGACCAGTCAGTGGGGGCAGGTCAGCCTTAGGTTGAGCATCTTCCAAGGTAAGAGCGGCTAGTTTCCGACAAGAGGCGATGTCTGCTATTGGCACGAAAGAGACCATATCTCGGATCGCGATTCTGGTCCGCTCCCAGGGGTTAAGCGGAAGTTCGAGCAGCTGATTTCCGGTGCTGGGCGCTAAGCAGACCAAATTCCGAGCCGGCGTTTTCGGCTGCAGTTGACCCATAACGGACGCAAGGCGGGCGCTGAAGCCACCCACCAATCCACCTGGACGAATGGCCCGACAAGGAGAGGTGGACACGGCGGATCTTCGTTTTCCGGCATGTGAACAAGGCGACGGTGGCGGAGCCCCCGTACGGGTTGGGGCCATCAGAGACTGAGGAAGCGGTGGTCTTATTTCGCACACCCGCTTACGGACCTAGTTCATTTAGGAAATGGCCCATGACGATATGGCCATCCCTGATTCGCGGGCAAATCCCCACACACCGGAAACCCACGTCACTTTCGCGTATCCGTATAGCGGTGATGGCCCGACCAGACGTTTGATTCGGATCATATCAATACCAAACCGCAAAGTGCTATTGTGCGTGGAGGCAAGCCAATCTGGCCGGTTGCGGCGCTTGCGCAGATGGGGGTGACATTCGGGGATCCGGTGAAGTACATCCGTAATCTTATGGGCGTGATACGCCGGCTCAAGTCGAGCAAGGCGGTGCTCGGCAACGATGCCGTGGTCTTCAAGCTGAGGCTCTGGGCAGTCGTGGCATTGCATTTCCTGGCCTTGCTGGCGGTCATCGTCTGGATCGCCGACTTCGGGTCCGTCAAGCGGGTGACCTTCGCCGCTGGACCGCTCGGCAGTGATTCGTACACGCTCGCCCAATCCCTCGCTCGCGTCGCCGAGCGCTACCACCCGGAACTCGAAGTCGCCGTCCTGGAGACCCAGGGATCGCGCGAGAACATGGCCCTGATCAACGAGGGTGGCAGCCATCTCGCGGTGGTTCACGCCCATACTCGGCCCGGCCCGCCCTCGCGGCTGATCGCGTCGCTGTATCAGGATTTCGTTCACATCGTCGCGCAGCCGGGTTCGGCCATCAAGTCCGCGGCCGACCTCGCCGAGCATCGCATCGCCATCCCGCCAGAAGGTAGCGGCGGTTATGAACTGTTCTGGTCGACCATCGACTACTACCGCATCGGTCGGAACCTGATCGAAGTTGTACCCATGAACTGGAATTCCTCGGCCTTCGCATTGGCCAGCGGCATGGTTGACGCCATCTTCACCATCCGAGCCTCGGGTAACGACGATATTCTGCGGCTGCTGGACGAGACCCAGGCCCGATTGGTGCCGGTCAGGCTGGCGCGCGGCCTCGTCCTGCGCGTGCCGGAACTGTCTGTGGGCCATTTGCGGGCGGGCGCCTACGGTGGCCGGCCGTCCGTGCCGTCGGAGGACCTGATCACCATCGCCGTCGAGCGCATGCTCATCGCCCACGCGGATCTGGACCCGAATATCGCCACGATCATTACCGGCGCGCTGTTCGAGCGCCGCCGGGAGCTGTTTCAGTCGGCGCCGGTCGCCGTTTTCGCGCGCCAACCGGACGTGGTCGCGGGCACGCTGATCCCCGTGCATCCCGGCGCTCAGGCGTTCTTCGACCGCCATCAGCCTAATTTTCTGCAGGAGAACGCCGACAGCCTGGCATTTCTGGTTTCGGCCTTGGCCATCAGCCTGTCCGGCATCTTCCACGCACTGGGGCGTCGTAAGCGCCGGCGCGTCGATTTCTACAATCGTGAACTGGTGACCATGGCAGCAACCGTGGCGGTCTGTCGCGACATGAAGGACCTGGAACAAGCCAGGGAGCGCTTGCACAGCCTGGTCGGCGAAATCGTCCGGGATTCGGAGAAGGGCCGCGTCGCGCAGGAAGCGTTCGAGTTCTTCACCTTTACCTGGAATGCCACCGAAATGGCCATCCGGGACAAGGCCGAGGAGCTGCGCGAGCCGCCTGCCGTCGGCGGGAGTCCGGCGTCATGATGCGCCGCCTGGCGATTGCGCGCCCACCGTCGACCGGCCGATCGGGACCGGCAGCGGGAGACATTCCGTGCCCGTAACCATCGAGCGATTGGTGATGCTTTTTATGGCCAGCCTGCTGTTCGCGGCCATCCTGGCGGTCGGCATCACCTTGCAGGCGATCGCTTTGATGGAGGGGGCCGAGATTCGCTCCGCGCGCTCCGAACTGGCGGTCGTTCTGAACCTGCGTAAGCGTTCGACGAACCTGCATCTGAAGGCCATCTTCAACGATGTCGAGTTCCTCGGCCGGAGCGATGGCATCCGCGACGACCTGAAGCGCCTGACGTCGGCCTGGAAGGGACTCGGCGAGTCCCGCGCGAATTTGCTGCGTTCGACCTACGTCAAGGGCGTGACACTGTCCGACACCGCGCCGGCGGCCGGCGCGTTGATGGGCGGCAGCATGACCTACGGCCTCGCCCACGGGAACATCCACAGCCGCATCACGGCGTTCGCCAAGCGCGGCAGTTATCTGGATATCTACATGATCGACATGGACGGCAACATCGTCTATTCGGTCGCCAAGCAGGACGACTTCGCCACCAATCTGCTCTCGGGCCCCTACGACGATTCGGCGCTCGCCAAGGCGTTCGCGACCGTTCGCGTGGCTTTTCCCGGCGCCAGCGCCACGTTCTCGGACTTCGCCCCATACGCGCCCACGGCGTGGTCCCCCGCCGGGTTCGCGGTGATGCCCGTCTTTGACGACGACACCTTCTTGGGGGCCGTTGCCGTCATGGTCACGGAGGAACCGATCGACCAGATCGTCGGTTTCACCGCCGGGCTCGGCCGCACCGGCGTGGCCTATTTCGTCGGCGAGGATTACCGCATGCGCAGCAATATCGGCGCCGCCGACTCCCCGACGTTCCTGAAGACCGAGGTACGCAACGAGGCCGTGGTCGCCGCGCTGACCGGCACCACCGACATCGTCGACGCAACGGGCCGCGACGGGAAGCCTGCCCTGATCGCCTATTCGCCGTTGCTGTTGCGCGGCATCACCTGGGCATTGATCGCGGAGATACCGAAAGCCGAAATTCTCGGCCGCATCGACCGGGTGCGGGCCGTGCTCCTCGGCGTGATCTCCGCACTTGCAATTTCCATCCTGGCATCGATTCTGCTGACACCGGTTTTCCTGTTTGCCAACCGCAAGCTGACCCAGGGCGACATCGAACGAATCCGAAAATCCTGGAACCGCATCGAGAAACGAGCCGATGCCTTCGCGCTGGAATTCTTCAACAACCTGTTCCGGCGCGACCCGGCGCTGCGCAGTATGTTCAAGTCCGACCTGGAACGCCAATCCAAACGCTTTGCCCAGGGGCTGGGCCATATCATCGACAATCTTGAGAAGGTCGACCGCATGCCCATGAGATTGCAGGTCATGGGGCGCGATCACCATGAGATCGGCGTGCGGAAGGAGCATTTCGAGGTCTTCTGCTCTACCCTTCTACAAACGTTGAACGGTTATCGCGGCCATAAACTGACTACGGCCGAACGTGATTCCTGGGCCGACCTGCTCGCCGCCATCGCGCAAGAAATGACGGCGTGGATGGATTGACGGACGTAGATGCGGCGTATTCACCGATGACACGCCACTGCCGTTGCCATGGTGGCGGGCCGTTGACGTCCGTTCTTGGCACATAGCTGCCGAAATACACTTGTGCGGACGACGTCGGGAAACAGTGCAAAACCGGACACATGGGAACCACATCGTCCGTATTCTTCCGTTCGTCGGTTCATCGCTTTGGCTTCCACATGCATCTGGTACATCAAACTGGTACAGCACGCCCCGTATCAGGCGGTCGGCGGGGAGCAACACCGGGGAACATCAACGTCCTAGCAAAATGGTCTATGACATTGTGGCTAAAGGGCCTGCAGGGCGCTCAGGAAGCGGTCCTGGTCCTCTTCGTTATTGTAGAAGTGCATGGCGGCGCGCAGGTACCCGTCTTTTTCGCTAACCACAATTCCCTGTTCGCGTAGCGCGTCGACCACCGGGCCGGCGTGCCGGCCGAGATCGAATGAGACGAGACCGGCCCGTTCTTCCCAGGGACGCGGCGTGCGGACGGTGATCTGGCGGCGCTCCGCCTCCTCGATCAGGCGCGTCGTCAGCATGCGGACGCGCGCCTCGATATGGCCGAGGCCGATGCCGCGGACGAATTCGGCCGAGCGCCTCTGCACCCAACAGCCGATGAAGTTGGGGTTGCCGTATTCGAAGCGGTGGGAATCGTGGGCCAGTTCCGGCGACGGCTGCATGCGGTCGTTGGAGGTGAACGAGTACTTGGCCGCATAGGGCGGCGTTAGCATCTCGATCATTTCTTGCGTCGCATACATGAAGCCGGCGCCGGCGAGGCTGAACTGGGCCTTGTGTCCGCCGGTCACGAGCACATCGACACCGAGTTCCGAGACCGGCGTCGCCAGCACGCCGACCGCCTGGATGCCGTCGACCACTAGCTTGATGCCGCGTTCGCCACAGAAGGCGGAGAGTGCTGGAAGATCGGCGCGATAGCCGTTGCCGTAGGCAACCCAGGCACAAGCCAGCACGCGCGTGCGCTCGTCGACTACCTCCAGATAGCGATCGATCGTAATTCGGCCCGCGTCGTCCGGCGTCGCCCAGCGCACCTCGACGCCACGTTCGCCCAGGTAACGCCAGGGAAAGGTGTTGTTCTCGTGCTCGAACTCGCTGATGACGACGTTGTCGCCTTCCTTCCAAGGGAAGCCCTGGGCGACAATGTTGATGCCTTCAGACGTATTCTTGATCAGCGATATCTGGTCCGCCGGTGCGCCGAAGGTCTTGGCCACGGCGCGGCGGGTCTCCTCGATGCCGTCCATGGAAAACGCATGGCCGCCGGCGTTGTCGTAGATGTCGGCCATCCAGGACTGGAAGTCGCTTTCGACGCGCTTCGGCATGATCGCTTTGCGGGCGATGTCCAGGTAGATGAACTTGGACAAGGTCGGAAACTCCAGCCGAAGGGCCTCCCAGTCGGGCTCACCGGTCTTCTCAGCAGGGGTCGTGTCCATGATCGATATCCTCTCGGTCGCGTTCGGTTCAATGGGTCAGAATTTGGCTCAGGAACAGCTTGGTGCGGTCGCTGACCGGGTTCTCGAAAAAATCCGCCGGCGGCGCCGCCTCGACGATTTCGCCCTCGTCCATGAATACCATCAGGTCGGCGACGCGCCGCGCGAAGCCCATCTCGTGGGTGACGACGATCATGGTCATGCCGCCTTCGGCGAGCTCGACCATGACGTCGAGGACTTCGGTGATCATCTCCGGATCGAGGGCCGACGTGGGCTCGTCGAACAACATCACCTTGGGCTGCAGCATGAGGGCGCGGGCGATGGCGACACGTTGCTGCTGGCCGCCGGAAAGCTGGCCCGGGTATTTCCATGCCTGCTCGGGGATCTTGACGCGCTCCAGCAATTCCATGGCCCGCGCCTCGGCGTCGGGCTCGGGTGTGCCGTGGACGTAGATCGGCGCCATGGTCAGGTTCTCGACCACGGTCAGGTGCGGGAACAGGTTGAACTGCTGGAACACCATGCCGACCCGCCGCCGCACCGCCTCGATGGTGCGCTTGTCGTCGGTCAGTTCCTCGCCGTCGACGATGACGGTGCCTTCCTGGTGCTCCTCCAGGCGATTGATGCAGCGGATCATGGTCGATTTGCCGGAACCGGAGGGTCCGCAAACCACGACCTTCTCGCCGCGCCCCACCACCATGTTGATGTCGCGCAGCACATGGAAATCGCCGAACCATTTGTGCACGCCCTTGAACGTGACGACCACGTCGTCGCCGGTGGGCAGGGCGTCGTTGGTGTCGTCCATCAGAAATTCCGTCCCGTGGCGAGATCGCGTTCCACGTGCTCCGAATATTTGGACATGGAAAAGCAGAAACAGAAGTAGAGCACGAAGATGAAGATGTAGGCCTCCGGCGCGTACAGCACCCAGAGCGGATCCTCGAGCGCCGTGGCGGTGGCGCCGAGCACGTCGAACAGGCCGATGATGCTGACGAAGGTGGTGTTCTTGAAGGCGCGGATGATGTCGTTCATCAGTGCCGGGATGACGATGCGCAGCGCTTGCGGCAGGATGATCCTGTTGGTCTTCTGCCAGTAGGTCAGCCCGGCAGCGTCGGCGGCCTCGTACTGGCCGCGCGGGATCGCCTGCAGGCCGCCGCGAACGACCTCGGCACCATAAGCGCCGAAGAACAGGATCATGCCGATTTGCGCCCGCAGCACTTTGTCGACGGTCAACTGCTCGGGCACGAACAACGGAAACATCAACGACGCCATGAACAACACGGTGATCAAGGGAACGCCGCGGACGACCTCGATCATGCCGATGCAGAGCGCCTTGATCGCCGGCAGTGACGAGCGCCGGCCAAGCGCCAGCAGCACTGCCATCGGCAGGCCGCCGACCACGGTACCGACAAACATGATCAGCGTTAGCGGTAAGCCGCCCCACTGGTCCGTGCCGGTCTCGGAAAGGCCGAACACGCCGCCGAGTTGCAGCACCAGCACGACGCCCATGGCCACCACCCAGGCGACGAACAGGCCGTAGGACCAGAACCGCTTGAAAGCCGAAACGATGGAGAGTGCGATGATCAGGCCAATCACCAGAACGCCGCGCCAGTGCTGGTCGTAGGGGAACGTGCCGAACAGCATGACCCGGTGCTTTTCGGCGATGACCGCCCAGCAGGCCCCAGCCGCGTCGCGGCATTCCTGCGGATCATCGGTCACCCAGACCGCGTCGAGAACGACCCAGCTGACCAGGCCGGGGATGGTGACGAACAAGGCCCACATGGCCAGCAGCGTAAGGATGGTGCTGTGGATATTGCTGAACAGGTTCTCGCGCACCCAGGCGAGGGCGCCTGCCTCCAGCACCGGTGGCGGCCGGCGCGGCGAGGAAACGGCGAGAGCCCGCGATAGGGGTTGGCTGGCGCTCATCCGCTCAGCGCTCCTTGATCTGGACGGCGCGGTTGTAGAGGTTCATCGCCAGCGCGATCACAAAGGCGATGGTCAGGTAGACGCCCATCATGATGCCGATGCATTCGATGGTGTTGCCGCTGACGGTGGTGATGGTGTTGTTGACGTTGAACAGTTCCGGATAGCCGATGGCGACGCCGAGGGAGCTGTTCTTGGTCAGGCTGACGTACTGGGCTGTCGCCGGCGGGATGATGATCCTGAGCGCCTGCGGCAGGATGACTTTCATGTAGAGGTCAACACGGCCGAGCCCAACGGCACGCGCTGCCTCGATCTGGCCGCGACTGACCGCCTGCACGCCGGAGCGCACGATCTCGGCGATGAAGGCGGCGATATAAAGCGAGAGCCCCAGCAACAGGGCGAGGAACTCCGGCGACAGCGCCAGACCGCCGACGAAGTTGAAGCCCTGCAGTTCCGGCACATCCATGGCCGTCGGCGCGCCACTGGCGAACCAGGCCATGACCGGCAGGCCGATGACCAGGCCGACATTCCACCACATGACGCGAACCGTCCGGCCGGTCCGGCGGCGAAACCTGTCCGCCCACTGGACGATGCCATAGGCGCCGCCACAGGCGATCGCCACGGCCAAGGCCATCCACAGAAAGGCAGTGTCCGCCACCGGCCAGGCGGTGACCATGCCGCGGTTGGAAAAGAAGATTGCGTCCGAAATGTTCCACGCCTGCTTCGGGTGCGGCATGCGGGTGACAAGGGTGTACCAGAAGACAATCTGCACCAGCTGCGGCGTGTTTCGGAAAATCTCGATGTAATAGGACGACAGGCGCGAGACGAACCAGTTGCTGGAAAGCCGTGCGATGCCGATGAGCACGCCCAGCAGCGTCGCGCCGACCACACTGATCGCCGAAACCTTGAGGGTGTTAAGGATGGCGACGGCGTAGGCGTAGAGATAGCTGTCCTCTGAATCGTACTCGATCAGGCTTTCACCGATGGCGAACCCGGCTTCCTCGGTCAGGAAGCCGAAACCCGTCGAGATGCCCCTCTTGTCCATCGCCGTCTGGGCATTGCCGATCATGTAGGTGGCGGTGAGGATGATGAAACCGATCACCAGCACCTGATAAAGGAAGCCGCGAAAGCCGACATTGTGCCACAGGCCATCGAGCGTCATCGGCGGCCGCTTGGGCGGCGGGCGCCGACGGGTCTCCGACCGGGAGGCCAGAGCCCGGGACAGGACGTGTTCAACCATTCAACGGTCTCGTTGCGTGGATTGGACAAGGCACCCGCTCCCATGGCCGCCTTGGCCACGGGAGCGGGCGAACCAAGTGCTTACTTGAACGGCGGGGCGTAAAGGAGCCCGCCCTTGTTCCACAGATCATTGATGCCGCGCGGCAGCTTCAACGGCGAGCCGCTACCGACGTTGCGCTCGAAAACTTCGCCGTAGTTGCCGACCTGCTTGATGATGCGATAGGCCCAATCGGCATCAAGGCCGAGGGCGGCGCCGAGCTTGCCCTTGGTGCCGAGCAGGCGCGACGTGTTGGCGTTCTTACTCTTCTTCATCTCGTCGACGTTTGCCGACGTGACGCCGCTTTCCTCGGCTTCCATCATCGCGTAGACGGCCCAGGCGACGATGTCTTTCCACTTCGGATCACCCTGGCGCACCACGGGGCCCATGGGGTCCTTGCCGTAGATGCCCGGCAGGATGACGTAGTCGGCGGGATTGGACGCCACGGTGGCGCGGGCCGAGCTCAGGCCCGAGGTCGACTGCACGTGGACATCGCAGCGACCACCGAAGAAGGCGGTGTTGAGCTCCTTCTTGCTCTCGATGACGACGGCCGTGTACTTCAGGCCATTGGCCTTGAACACGTCGTTGGCGACTTTTTCAGAGGTCGAGCCCGGCAGCACGCAGACGGTGGCGCCGCCCAGGTCCTTGACGGTCTTCGCACCCGTGCTCTTGTTCACCATGAAGCCCTGGCCGTCGTAGAACGTGGGCGCGACGAAATCGATGCCGAGCTTGGCGTCGCGGCCGAGCGTCCAGGTGACGTTGCGGGTCAGCACGTCGACCTCGCCGGTCTGCAACGCGGTGAAGCGGGTCTGTGTCGTGGTCTTGGTGAACTGGACTTTGGAGCTGTCGCCCAGCACGGCGGCGGCGACGGCCTTGCAGGTGTCCACGTCCATGCCCTGCCACTGGCCCTTGCTATCCAGTGCCGAGAAACCGGCGCGGTTGCCGTTGACGCCGCAGATCACCTTGCCGCGTTTCTTGACCGTATCGAGCGTGCTGTCGGCCGCCGCACCAAACGGCGACATGGCCATTGCCACTGCGGCGATGGTGGTGGCTGTCAGTAATCGTTTCATTTTCTGCCTCCCTTGATCGGTGGGTGTGAAAGCACGGACGGGCGGGCGTGCCGTTGCTTGGCCGTCAACGCCGACGCACGTTTTCGCGTCGCCGGTCATTCCCTGGCTAGTCATTCCTTGGCTTGGATCTCCTTCTCCCTCAGGTAGTCAGCCCACCCTCAGGTGTCACAGTACGAACCTGCGGCTCGGGCAGGACGGGAATCGACTTCAATCCCGAGCCGGTGAACATCAAAATGACCCTGGCGTCGCGCCCGACCGTGCCGGCGGCGAGCGCCTTCCTGAGTCCGGCGACCGTGGTCCCGACCTCCGGGCACGGGAACAGGCCTTCCGCGTTCGCCACCTCGCCGACGGCGGCGATGGCTTCGTCGGCGGTGACGGCGACGGCCGTGCCGCCGGTCTCGCGAAGCAGACCGAGCACCGCCTGGTCACCCGGCGGTCGGGTCGATTTGAGGCCGCCTGGCGGCACGTCCAGATCGGTCCAGACCTCCGCCATTTCGGCGCCCGCTCCGAACGCCCGGACGATGGGCGCGCAGCCTTCGTATTGCGTGACAATCAGTTTCGGCAGTGGGCCGGCCGGCACCCAGCCGAGTTCTTGCAACTCGCGAAAGGCCTTGTAGATGGCGATGGCACCGAGGCCGCCGCCGGTCGGATAGACAATGGCATCGGGCAGGGTCCAGTCCAGTTGCTCGGCCAGTTCCAGCCCCATCGTCTTTTTGCCTTCGAGACGATGCGGTTCCTTCAACGTACCGACGTTGAACCAGTCGTGGCGAGCCACGGCGTCGGCGACCATGGCGCCTGATTTCTGCCACGGACCATCCAACAGCACCGTGTCGGCGCCGCTCATGGCGCTCTGGCGCAGGCTAGCCCCCAGCACGTCCGTCGGCACCAGATTGACGCAGCGAATACCGGCGCGCGCTGCATACATGCCCCAGGCCCCTGCGGCATTTCCGGAACTGTTATGCACGACCGTGCCGATGCCGAGTTCGCGCAGCCTAGTCATGGCGACACTGGCGCCCCGGTCCTTGAAGGTGCCGGACGGGTTGCGGCCCTCGTCCTTGGCCCACAGGTGTGGACACCCCAAGGCCTCGCCCAGGCGCGGCACCGAAAGCAGCGGCGTCCAGCCCTCGCCCAACGTAACGGCATTGGCCGGATCATCGACCGGCAGCAACGACGCGTAGCGCCAGAGGGACGCGGGACCTGAAGCCAGGGCGTCACGGTCGACCTCCTGTGCCAGGCGCGCCAGGTCATAGTGGACTTCGGGATAATCGCCGGCTTCGCAATTCGCCGCCGTGCCGTCGACGACGCTGATATTCTGCCGCCACGATGCGATGCGTTCGACATAACTCATGGCTCGGATCGCTCAACGTTGACCGCCGCATACGGATGAGGCGATTTGGCGAGATCGGCGAAGATGCGCGTGCGAACCTCGGATCCCTTGGAGAGGTGGCCGCAGATATGGCGCCGGGCGGCGACACCGTCGCCGGCTTCGATGGCGTCCAGAATAGCCAGGTGCTCCTGCACGGATTCGCGAACCCGCTGGTGATCGTAGAAACGCGGTAGCGCCAGCGCCAAACGGAACCGCAGGCGAAGCGGCTCGAAGATATTGAGCAGTTGGCGGTTGCCGGTGGCCTTGAACATCTCGGTGTGGAACCGGGCGCCGGTTTCATACGTCTCCTCGGCGTCGAAGTCTTCCGGCTGTTCCATCATGCTGCGGAACACTGGTCCGTAAGCGCGCAATTCGGGCGTGGCGCCGCGCTCGGCCGCCAGGAACGCGGCCAGGCCCTCCAGGCCCTGGCGCACTTCGTAAATCTCGCGCACGTCCTCGGCCGTGAGCCGGCGCACATACGTGCCGCGCGCCGGTCGCACCTCAAGGACGCCGTCGCGCGCCAGGTCGCGCAAAGCCTCGCGCACCGGGGTTCGGCCGATTTCCAGGGAATCGGCGAGCTTACGTTCGGACAACGGCGCATCCGGATCAATGCCGCCGCCCATGATGAGGTCGAGAAGCCCGCCGTAGGCGCGATCACGCTCAAACTGCAATGTATCTGCCATACCGGTATACCAGTGTAGATTCAGAACTCTGTCAAGCGACGGGGAAAGCCACGTATTCGCGCGAAATCTGGCTTTACCGGCGACTACACGGCTTTTGGCGTGCGCCGTGCGTGCGCCAGCAATCGGTCGACGTCCGCGTCCTCGGTATAAAGATGAAGTGCCAGGCGGACCATGCCGCGGCGAATGGTGTGCACGAAGCCGCCCGCTGTGAGGTGGACGGAAAGTGCGCTGATCTCCTCATCATCGGTCGAATCGTGACCGCCGGCGCCGACCTGACCGATACAGATGATACTGCCGGTGTGCGGGCCCGCCGCACCGCCGGCAACCGGAAGGCCGATCTCCAGAAGGCCGTCAATCAGCCGCGACGCCAGGCCTCTGACGTGGGTCTCGATGGCCTGCGTGCCAATCCGGTTGAGGATATCCAGCGACTGTTCGGCAACCACCACGCCCGGATAGTTGTAGTTGCCGAGGTCGAAACGTCCGGCGCCGGGCATCAACTGGTAATCCTCGGACCCCAGGGTCGCCTCATGCGCGCCCGCGCCGAGATCGACACTGAACCGCGCTAGGTACACAGGCGTCAGGCGTTCCGCCCACTGGCGCCGGCAATAAAGGAATCCCATGCCGTACAGTCCGCAAAGGCCCTTCTGCGTCGACACCGCCAGGCCATCCACGCCGAGCGCCGCAACGTCGGTATCGAGGATGCCGACGGACTGCACCGCGTCGACCAGCAGGAATATCCCGCGCTCGCGGCAAACCCGACCGACCGCGGCCACGTCGGCGCGGAAGCCCGGCGAAAATGTCACGGTGGGCATGGTGACCAGCCGCGTCCGCTCATCAAGGGCCTCGATCAGGCGCGCCGCGTCCACGTGGCCGTCACGATGCGGCACCGTGTGAACGGCAATATCCTGACGCGCTTGCTGATTGAGCCACGGATAGACGTTGTTCGGGTGTTCCATGTCGAGGCAGACGACGGCATTGTCTCCCGGGCGCCAGTCGAGCGCTGCGGCGATAATGTTCAATCCCTCAGATACGTTCTTGGTAAAGGCGACCTCGTCCGCGTCGCAACGGATCAGCCGGGCGAACGCACGTCGCGTCGCCTCGACGCTGGCGAACAGGGCTTCCTTGTCCGTACGGCCGGTTTGCAAATCATCAAGATGCGCTTCCAGCGCCTGGCGCGCCGGTGCCGGCAAGAGCCCGCGCGTACAGGTGCTGAAATAAGTCGTCGTTTCGTCCCTGTGAAACAGGGCCCGGGCGTCGTCGATCGACTGGTTGCCCGGGTCGAGGCGTATATCATCCATGACCTGCCCGCATCTTCATGATGGTTTCAAAATTCCCATGAGATGAAGCTACGCTAGTTCTCATCCGAGCGAAATGATCGATCAGTTTTCCTCGGCGCTGGAATTCTATTGATCCATATCAATGTGAACCTGCCGGCTTGAAGTAACACTTTAGCCAGGGAGGGCCTGCCCGCCAGTTCGAACCCGGGCGACCTCTTTGGCTGCACGTGTCCGCGCATCTGGTAATCCGGGTTGCCGGCCCCGTATGACCGGCGCCGGTCGGTTGAGCCTGGGTAGAAGGATGTTGACTTTCGATGAGGCTGGAGACGCAACCGGGTATTCGGACATCGGATTTGGTCCAATTTTCCTCGGACGCGGCGTTCGCAATAGATGCGGAGCTGCGGGTGGTTGGCTGGAACAATGCCGCGCAGAATCTGCTCGGATATTCGTTGGGCGAAGCCATCGGCAAGAAATGCAGCGACATCCTGCAGGCGGTATATCCTAGTGGCGAGCCTCTGTGTTCAATGTTGTGCGCGGGGCGGTCATGTTTTCTGGGCGGCGACAAATGGGCGATGGACGCCTGCCGCATCCGCCATCGTGACGGCAGCATGGTCTCGGTCGGCATCTCGACCCTGGTCATTCCCACCGAAGCCCGCGATCCGCATGATGGCGAGGCCATTGCGGTCGTATTCTTGCGCCGGCCGGGCGGCCTGGATGATGGCCAAGGAGCAATAGTCAGGCAGCCACTGCGTGTTTTTGTCCTCGGGCAGTTTTGTCTCGCGGTGACGGGCAACGGTTTGAGTGTCGACAAGTGGAAACGTAAACAGGCGGCAACGCTTATGAAGTGCCTGGTCACACAATCGGGCCGCCCCGTTCACCGGGAACGCCTGATCGATTGGCTGTGGCCAGACGCGGATCCCGAACGCGGTTGGGAGCGCTTGAAGGTGACCATGCATTACCTGCGTCGCCAACTGCGCACGGGTGGTGTCCCTAACGACGCCATCGAGACCATCGGCAAGGCATACCTGCTACGAAGTGACATGGTATGGATCGACGCGCACGAATTCGAGGAGAGCGTATCCGAGGGATGGAGCGCCCTGAACGCTGGTGACGCCGTCCGGGCCTTGGAGCGGTTCACCGAGGCCAAGAAACTTTATCGCGGCGACTACATGGAAGACGAACCCTATGCCGACTGGGGTGCGGAGGAGCGTGAACGGCTGCGGGAGTTCTATCTGGAGATGCTGACGGGCATGGCGGCCGGCCACGCGAGCCTGGGAAATTATCTCGAGGCCTCACAGATCTGCCGTACCGCGCTGTTCCGCGATCCGTGTCGAGAAAGTTTCGTCAGGGGCCTGTTGGAAAACCTGATGCGGATGGGCCGCCCAGACTGGGCCCGGGCACAGTACGAGACCTGGCGCCTTATGCTGGCGAAGGACTATGGGCTCGAACCGACGCCCGAGACCTTGCGTGTCCATCAACGACTCGACGACGTAACACCCCCTGAATAATCCCGTTTACCCGTGTCCTAGACCGTGCCCGTGGACCATGTACAGGCGCGCGGTCGCCGCCACCGGCGTGGATGGCGGCGGGCCAGCGGCAACCGATGGAAAGCGGCTTCCACGTTGTCACCGGTGTGTTACCGGGCCGTGTTAGCGGTGCCTCATGGATCGGAACCACGACAGGCACGTTGTCACCGGAGGGTTACCGGCGGGTGTTAGAAATTGCTGCTTCGCTGTTACCGGCATCGAAACGCACGAACCGTCGCTGAAACGGGAGAACACGACCGGTGAGGGATGGCTAATCAAGGAAGCTCGAACTCGTTCGTCGCGCGAATATGGTTGGAGGGCCATCCGGGTGTCGAACCCATTTGGCGCGGCCATATCCAACATATTCAAGGTAGCCAGGAAGCGTATTTCCACTCGCTGGATCAGATGCAGGCGTTTCTTGAACGTATCAGCGGTGTGCCTCTACCCGTGGAACAGGCGCCAATCGGCGAGGGCGACGCGGCTTTTCCATCGCGACGGCACGTGGACCATGAACGGGACGATGGCGAGTGAGATCTGACAAAGGATGGAACGAATGACAACGAAATTTGCGAAAGGGACGACCGGACGCCTGCTGTGCGGCGCTCTGTTGGGCTTGGCTACAGCGGTGTCGAGCATTGACGCCAACGCGGACGCTTTCGGACCCGTCACGCCGATCAAGGCCGACGCCAAGAAAGCGGCGCTCGGCAAGAGGTTGTTCTTCGATAAGCGGCTCTCCGGCGATACCGCCATTAGCTGCTCGACCTGCCACATGCCATCGAAGGGCTTTGGTGACGGTTTGGCGCTGTCGAAGGCGTATCCGGGCTCGGACGGATTTCGCAATACGCCGACGCTGATCAATACCGCGAAGAAGGCGGCCTGGTTCCACGATGGCCGTTTGGGCACAAATCTGAACGACGTCACCCGCGAAATGATTACCGAAACCTACATCATGAACATGGACATGCGGCTGATGCAGGAACGCATCAAGCAGGACCCAGTCTACGTCAAGATGTTCATGGAAGCCGGTTATGGCGAACCTTCCAACGGCTCCATTCGCAAGGCTATTCCCGAGTACTTGAAGACTCTGACCTCGCGTGGCGCTCCCTTCGACTCCGGCAAGATGTCGGTGGCGGCGAAGAGTGGTTTCGACCTGTTCAACGGCAAGGCCGGGTGTGCCGCCTGCCATTCGGGTCCGCGCTTTACGGACGACATGCCGCACAGCCTCGGGGTGCCGGAAAACCCTGAGATCTGGCGCGATCCTCGGCGCCATTTGACCTTCGTCACCTACGCCAAGTTCATGGGTGTCGAAAACTATATGAATTTGCGGCGAGATATTGGCGCCGGCATTCGCTCCCACAAAGTCGACGGTTCGGACGACGGCAAGTTCATGACTCCGACCTTGCGCGAACTGAAATACACCGCGCCCTACATGCACAACGGGACGTTCAAGACACTTGGCGCCGTGGTCGATTTCTACAACCGCGGGGCTGGCAAAACCAACATTGATCCTCGGCTCAAGCCGCTTGGGCTGAGCAAGGAAGAGCGGGCAAATCTCGTTGACTTCCTTGAGGCCCTTTCCGGCGACCCGTTGACGGGGCCGGAGCACGTATGGCCGGACAAGATTTCGACAAACTACGAGCCGATCGCTGATTGGCTCAAGGCAAAGAACTAGGAGCCGAGCGATGAAAAACCCAATAACTCACTGCCTCGCCATCCTGGTGGCAATCCTCGTCCTCGCTGGTAGCCGTGGTGCCCTGGCGGACGTAAACCCGCCGCTGGCCGCGCTCGGCCCGCCGCCGATTCCCGCCGACAACCGGCAATCCGCGGAGAAGATCGCTCTCGGAAAGTTGTTGTTCTTCGATACGCGTATCGGCGGTGACGCATCCGTCGCCTGCGCGGATTGCCACATGCCGAAACAGGGCTGGGGCTTCAATGATCCGATCTCGCGCGGTTATCCCGGCGTCATCCATTGGCGCAACTCACAGACCGTGATCAATTCCGCCTATCTGGGCAAGCTGTTCTGGACCGGCTCCGCCAAGTCGCTCGAAAACCAGGCGCCGGCGGCAGCGCTGGGCGCCGTTTCGGGCAACGGCGAACGCGACATGGTCGAGGCACGATTGGCCTTCATTCCCGAATACGTCAAACGCTTCAACAAGGTGTTCGGCGACGATTGGCCCAAGGTCAACAATGTCTGGCGGGCGATGGCCGCTTTCGAACGTACGCTGATCCACAACGATACGCCGTTCGACCGCTTCATGCGCGGTGACAAGAAGGCAATGACGGAGCAGCAGCAGCGCGGCCTCAAGTTGTTCCAGGGCAAGGCCAACTGCATCGAATGCCACAACGGCCCGATGATGACCGACGAGAAGTACTACAACCTCGGTCTTCCCCGCGCCGAAGAGTGGCTGGAAAGCGGTCTCGCCCAGATCACCTTCCGCTACGAACAGTACGCCAAGGGCGTGACCGAGAAGATGTACCGCACCGTCAAGGACGACGCGGGTCTCTACTACCGGACCAAGCAAACGCGCGACAAGGGCAAGTTCCGAACCGCGCCGTTGCGCTACACCGCCTACACGGCGCCCTACATGCATAACGGCTCGTTGTTCACCTTCGAGGAGGTCGTCGACTTCTACAACGACGGCGGCGGAACCAACGAGTTCGCGGCCAACAAGACCAAGCTCTTGAAACCGCTCGGCCTCAGCGACGAGGAAAAGGAAGACCTGGCGTCCTTCCTGGAATCGCTGAGCGGCGAGGAGATCAAGATGCAGACGCCGAAGCTCCCTCCCTATGCGCCGCTTCCCGATGTGGCTGATGCGAACTGAGAAAGGCTCAATCATGAAAACCCAGCAAGAAACGACGGTAGTGGAAACGCCGGTCGCGGAACCGGATCCAGCCCACAAACCGGGCCAGTGCCTGATGTCGCGGCGCAAATTCCTGTTCGCGTCAGGCCTGTCCACGGCCACGGTGATGGTGGCGATGAACGCCGGCACCGCCATGGCCAAGCAGGTGCCGGCCATGGTCGCCACCTACCCACGCAAGCTGATTGGAAAGTTGAGCCAGTTGAAGCCGGACACGCCATTGGATTTCCAGTACCCGGACGAGGGGGCCTACTCCGAAGCCATGTTGGTGAAACTCGGCGTTGAAGCCGGCGGCGGTATCGGTCCGGCCAGTGATGTGGTGGCGTTCAACTACACCTGCACCCACCAAGGCGGCGGTCTCTCCGGCACCTACAAGGCTGACACCAAGTCGCTGGGCGCCTGTCCGCTGCACCTTTCGACCTATGACCTGACACGGCACGGCATCCTGATCTCCGGCCAGGCCTACCAGAGCCTGCCGCAGATTCTTTTGGAACTGGAAGGCGACAACATCTTCGCCGTCGGTGTCTTCGGCCTGATCTACGGCCGTTTCGACAATCTGCAGGGCTGAGGAGGCTCGGAAAAATGTCAACTCCCTACTACATCCCCGAGACCAATGTTCCGCTACCGCCGAAAGACGCGGACGTCATCTCCACCGCCTGCGATTACTGCATCGTCGCCTGTGGCTACAAGGTCTACCGATGGCCGGTGGCCGGCGGTCGGAATGGCGGGCCCAACGGCAAGGACAACGCCTTCGGCGCCGACTTCCCGGTCGATACGCTGGGTCCGTGGGTGGCGCCCAACCAGCACAACATCGTGCTGCACAAGGGTGAGCCGCACCATGTGGTGATCATCCCCGACAAGGACACCAAGTTCGTCAACACCGACGGTGATTCGAGCCTGCGCGGCGGCTGTATCGCCCAGAAGTGCTACAACCCGCAGACGCCGACCCGTGATCGCCTGAAATCACCGCTGATGCGTATCTACGGCATCCTGCAGCCGGTACCGTGGGATTTTGCGCTCGACGTGGCGGCCGAGGTCGGCAATTACGTACGCAAGCAGCATGGTGCCAACGCCTACGGCGTGAAGACGTACTCCTACCAGTTCATCGAGAACACCTACGCGATCACCAAGTACGCGCTGCGCCACATCAACACAGCCAACTTCACCTTCCACGACACGCCGTCGGACGTCTCCTCGACGCCCGGATTCCGTGATGCCGGGTTCGACAACTTCGGCCCTGCCTACGAGGACTGGATGAACGCCGAGACGCTGCTGATTTGCGGCACCGATCCCTATGAGACCAAGACCATCCTGTTCACCCAGTGGATCATGAAGGGCATCCAGAACGGCCAGAAGACCATCCTCATGGTGCCCCGGCGCACCGCCGGCGTGGCCTATGCCGAAGAGAACGGCGGCATGTGGATCGACGTCACGCCGGGCACGGATCTGCTGGTGATGAACGCCATCGCGCGGGTCATCGTCGAGAACAACTGGCAGGACGCCGAGTGGATCAAGAACTGGGTCAACAACAAGTGGGGCTCCAGTTCCGGCTTCGGCCAGGGCACGCGCAACACACCGTGGCAGTGGCGCACCACCTGGGGCAAGTTCCAGACCAAGGGCTACGAGGACTGGAAGAAGTGGCTGCTGGCGCAGGACGAGTTCAAGCCCGAGAACGCCGCCCGCGTCGCCCAGGTCGACGTCAAGAAGATACTGACCGCGGCCGAATGGATGGCCAAGCCGAAGGGCGGCAAGCGGCCCAAGACCTCGATCATGATCGAGAAGGGCCTCTACTGGTCCAACAACACCGGTTCCACCCAGTCGGTCAGCGCCTTGGGCATCATCGTCGGTGCCGGCGGCCGGCCGGGCCAGGTCATTGGCCGCGCCGGCGGTCACCAGCGCGGCGGCCAGCGCGGCGGCAAGTACCCGCGCAACAAGTCGCCCATGAAGGTGCCGGGCCGGCGGCGCCGGGCGCTCGACACCGATACCTGGCTGATGGCCGGGCACACCCGCCTGGCGCACTGCATCGGCACGACGTGGATCCAGTCCATGTGCGGTTCGCAGCAGTTGGCCAAGCGGTTCGAGGAGCTGGTCGTCGCCAACCCCCATCAGGTGCGGTCCTATGACAAGCAGGACATCATCGACACGCTGAAGCAGCGTGCGGATTCCGGCGGCATGGTGGTGTTTAACCAAGACATCTACCTGGTCGACCCGATCGGCAACCGTTACGCCGACATCGTCTTCCCGGCGGCCACCTGGGGCGAGGATAGTTTCATGCGTGCCAACGGTGAGCGTCGGCTGCGGCTTTACAACAGGTTCTACGATCCACCGGGCGAGGCCAAACCCGACTGGTGGATCATCGCCGAATTGTCCAAGCGTATGGGCTTTGACGGTTTCGATTGGAAGAATTCCAACGAGGTCGCCGAGGAGTCGGCACGCTTCTCGCGTGGCAGCCGCAAGGACTTCAACATGATCAAGGTGGCGGCGCACCGGGAAGGCAAGACGCTGCATGAGAAGATGAATGAATTCGGCACCGACGGCATCCAGGGCCCCGTTTTCATGCGCGACGATGGCTCGCTGGTCGGGACCAAGCGGCTGCACGACACCACGCTCAAGCTGTCACAGACAGGTCCCCGGGCTGGCAATGTCTTCAACAAGAAACTGACACACTTCAACAGCCAGACCGGCCGCTGCAACATCCAGAAATCGCCGTGGTCGTTGTTCTCGGATTACTGGGAATGGATGAATCCGAAGGGCGACGAGTTGTGGTGTACGTCGGGCCGGACCAACGAACGCTGGCAGTCAGGTTTCGATGACCGCCGCCGCCCCTACATCGTGCAACGCTGGCCCGACAACTACGTCGAGCTTCATCCCGACGACGCAAAGGCTCGCGGCATCGAAAGCGGCGATATGGTGATGGCGTATTCCGACCGCGTGCCGAGCCTCAAGGAAGTGGTGCTCGGCATCGAAGGGTCCGACTATTCCTTCTCCGGCCAGATGAAGGCCGGCAACGTGGAGCTCACCCGCGCCGCCGTTACCGGGGTCGCCCACGTGACGCGCCATATCAAAAAGGGCGTCATCTACATGGACTTCCTGCACACGTCGCAACCGGCCAACGCCCTGGAAGGCCGCATCGTCGATTGGATCAGCGGCAACTACAATTTCAAGATGGGCGTCGCGAAAGTGAAGAAAATCGGCGTTTCTCCCTACAAGAATACCTTCCGGTCCATGTCCTTCGCACCGAGGGACATTATCTGAGAGAACTCGCGGGCCTGGCTTCGGATCAAATTTCCGGCCGGGCCCGTCGTGTATGCAGACGAGGTTGATTTGATTTGGAACAGTTTTCTGAACCCGCGCCTAAGACCATGACGAACGGCCCCGTCCGCGCCATCGTTGCGACAAGCGCCGGCGCGGAAACGGGCTCGGGCGACAGTCTCGGCCGTTCACTCGCCGTGCTCGGCGGTGTCTTGGCGAACGGTATTGACGTTCATCGGTGCCTGGCCGCCCGCGCGCTGGGCCGGATCGGCCACGCCGCCGCCGTAGGGCCGCTGGTCGAGGCCCTATTGGATGAGGACGAGGATGTACGCACCGACGCGGCCGAGGCACTGGCCGCAATCGACGCGGAGGGGGCCGAGAAGCAGCTTCTGGAAAACCTGTTGGGAGACCCGTGTTCCGAGGTCAAGTTGGCCGCCATGTCAGCCCTGGCGCGGCGCGGGAATGCCGATGTGGTGCCGTGGCTGCGCCGCCTGTTGAAGGGCCGCGACGAGGCGGTCGCCTGGGACGAGGATGAGTTCCATACCAGTGGCTGGGATGACTGGCTCGATATTCAGCGGAAGGCGATCGAGGCGCTTGCGGACCTTGGCGTCGACGCCGCCGTACCCGATATCGTCGACTCCGTGGCCGGTGAGGATGTCCAGGATGTCAGCGAGATCGCGTTCCCAGCCTTGGCCCGGCTGGGGGATGCTGGCATTGCCGCTCTCGACGATTTCCTCGCCGCCGAAGACGTTCGCCATCGTCGGCGCGCCGCCGCCGCCCTTGCCGGCATCGATGCCGATGCGGCGGCGGGGCCGCTCGACCGTGCCTTTCAGGACCCGGCCCCGGAAGTTCGCCTTGCGGCGGCACAGGTTCTCGCCCAACGGAACGCCACGGACAGCCGTCTTGCTGGCCTGTTCGACGACGGCGATAGCGACCTGCGGGCGGCGGCCGTGCGTTTCGCCGGACGGCATCATCCGAAGCGGTTGCCGGACCTGCTCGAAGATCCGTCGGTGGAGGTTGCCGCCGCCGTTCTGGAAGTTCTCGCGGTCCCGCCCGCGATTACCGACGCGCCGTCTCTGGCCGAACCGTTGCGCGCCATTCTGGCTGGATCTTCAGCGCGTCTCGCGGCCCTCGCGGGCCCCGTCCTCGCGGTCGTCGCCGGTTCCGCGGCTCGCGACGATCTGATCGTCCAGTTGACCTCGGCAGACCGGCCGCTGGAAGTTCGCCTTGGGGCGTTGAGAGGCCTCTTTCGCATCGCCGACGCGGCGGCGGTCACGGCTTTGACGGCGGCGGTCGGCGATGAGGCACGGTTCATCCGGATCGAGGCGATGACTGCGCTGGCCAGCTTGGCGAAAGTCGACGGCGACTGGCCGAATGCCGCCGCCGATGCGCTGTTGGCGGCACTGCAGGGCGGGTTGATCCCGCCACCTGTCGAAGAGGTCATCAGGGAAGACACTGCTGCGGACGGACCTTGCGAGGGTGACGAGACCCGGGCGGACGAAACGATGCCGGACAAGGTATTTCCGACGTCGACCCTGGCTTCCATCCTCGAGGACGATACGGCCCTGGCCGATCGGGCGGGCCTGCCGGCACCGGGCGTGGAATTGACACAGGGCGACATGGAACGCCTGGCGCTGGCCCGCCGGATCAAGGGCAAGAAAAACGTGCCCCTGGTCCCCCGGGTGGTTGTCTTCGACGACGTGCGGCGTTTCGCCGCACGTGTGCTCGGTGACTTGGATCGATCGCAGGTTATCGACGCGCTGGCTGTGGCTCTTGGCGACGATGATTCGGAAGTGCGGCTCGCCGCGGCTGAGTCTCTCGCCCGTATCGGCGCGCGTGGGGTGCGCCTAGCGGATGCGGTTGGCCAGGCGCTGGTGGCGGTTGCGGCCGACGAGAACCGGAATCTCCGCCTCATGGTGGTGCGCGCGCTGGGCGCATCTGACGCGGACATCACAGCGGATACGCTGCAGCGTGGTCTCGCCGATGCCGACAGCTTCGTTCGCTCGGAGGCTGTGCGCTCTCTGGCGCGGCGCGGCCTCACCGGAGCCAGCACCGTGGCGCTACTCGATGACGACGACCCCGAAACGCGCCTGACTGCTGCGCGCTCCCTCGCCCAGGCGGCGGACGACGACGCCATTGGTCGGTTGGTTGATTTCGCCTTTTCCCACGAAGGTTATCACGGCCGCGAGGCGGGCAAACTCATGCGCCGGATCGATGCGGCCGAGGCCAGTTCAAGGTTGCTCGCTGTCCTCGATGACCCCGATCGGGCACGGGTATGGTCGGTAGCGATCGAGACCTTGGAAGAACTTCACCGCGCCCAACAACCGGCGGTCGGTTAGATCCGTCAGCGCGATCGAACAAGGACGATGGAAGGATAGAGACATGAGTTCGAAGAAACTGATCACCAGCATGACGGCTGCCGCCGCGGTGGCGATTTGCATGTCCGGCAGCGCCGACGCGGCAAAGAAGAAGTACAAGGAAGGCGACGTCGCTGACGGTGGCACGGTCAAGGGCAAGGTGACGTTTGACGGTGCCGTGCCGACCGATGCCGTCGAGAAAATACTGATCACCAAGAACCCAGAGGTCTGCGGCAAGGGCGAACGCGAAGTGGTCTGGGTGGACGTCAAGGACGGTGCCTTGCGCGGCGCATTCGTGTTCATCGCCAAAATCAAGTCGGGCAAGAAATGGAGTAAGCCTGAGATGGGCGATTACATCGTCAATCAGAAAGGATGCCGTTTCCGCCCCTGGGCGCAGGTGGTGCGTCCGGGCCCGATTATCATTCGAAACAGCGATCCCGGCGTGCTGCACAACATCAACGCGCGCGAGCTGATCGGCGTCGAGAAGGGCCGTGTTGTTAAGAAAACCCTGTTCAATTTCGGCCAGCCGGACCCCGGCGACATCAAGGACAAGATCAAGCCCAGGCGATCGGCCTACATCGGCATCAACTGCGAGGCTCACAACTTCATGTTCGGCTTCATGCTGGCGCCGCCGCATCCTTATGCCGTGGTGGTCGGCGAGGACGGTTCGTTCTCCATGGATAACATCCCGCCCGGCAAGTACACGCTGAAGGCGTGGCATCCGCGATTCGGCGTCAAGAAGACCAAGATCACCGTCGCAGCCAAGGGCACGGTCGACGCCAACTTCGCCTTTGCGGCTAAGTAGCGGCGGCGGACGGCGGGCGCGCGCGGCATGTTGATCGGACGGACCCATCTGTGGGGACGCCTTGTGCTCGGCGGCATCGGGGTCGCCGGCCTCGCCGTCGCTGCGTCACCGGCCTGGGCGCTCGAAGCCAACGAGTACCGGCAGTTCCTGGGCCTGGATTCCCGCCGCCTGATCTGGTTCCTGGCGCAGATGCACCTGTTCTTCGGTGCCTTCGTGCTGGGCGTGCCGCTGTTTGCGGTGATCATCGAGATCGTCGGCTGGCGCAACAAGGACCCGAAGTTCGACAAGTTGGCCTATGAGTTCACCAGCCTTCTCAGCGTCGCCTACGCGACCACGGCCGCGCTCGGCGGCTTGCTGGCGTTCGCGCTGTTCACGCTCTATCCGACGTTCATGGGCTACATGGCCGGTGTCTTCAAGGACATCATGTTCATGTACGCGCTGCTGTTCTTCGGCGAGACCTTCGCGCTCTACCTCTACTACTACGGCTGGCACTGGCTGAAGAGCGACACCCCTTTCGCCGACAAACTGCAATGGCTGATGAAGGGGCTGGGCCTGGTGGTGATGGCCTTCGGCGTCGCCTTCGCATTCGGCGCCGTGGGGCCGGAGATGCGGGTCGATACGCGCTGGTTCATCCTGCTGCTCTACATCATGCCGACGGGCATCGGTCTGTGGCTGATCCGCGACCTGAAATCGTCGCACATCTTCATCGGCATCATGCTGAACGTCTGCGGCACCGCCATCATGCAGCTGGCCAACAGCTGGGCCGGCTTCATGATGAGCCCGGCCGGCGTCGATGCCGAGGGCAACATGGTGGGCACCCTGTGGGACGCCTTCGAGAACGTGCTGGCGACGCCTATCGCCATCCACCGCATGCTCGGCAACCTGGCCTTCGGCGGCCTGGTCGCCGGTTCCTACGCCGCGGTCAAGTTCATCGGTTCCAAGACTGCCGAGGACAAGGCGCATTACGACTGGATGGGCTACATCTCCAATTTCGTCGCCATCGTGGCGCTGATCCCGCTGCCCTTCGCCGGCTACTATCTGGGCCGCGAGGTCTATTCGACCAGCGCCGTCATGGGCAACAACATGATGGGAGGCGACTTCTCCTGGACCTTCATCATCCAGGCCATGCTGGTGGGTTCGCTGTTCGTCATCTCCAACTACTATCTGTGGAGCGGCATGACCCGAATACCCGGGGCCGAGCGCTACTACGGCTTCATCAAGTACATCCTGTTCGCGCTGATCCTGTCGTTCGCCATCTGGCTGACGCCGCACAACCTGCCGCTGAGCGGCCAGGAGGTCGGCGAAATGGGCGGCAGCCAATACCACCCGATGCTCAAGTTCTTAGGGCTAATGCCGGCCAAGAACGCGGTGGTCAACCTGATCATCCTGGCCACCTTCTTCAGTTTCCTTTTGTATCGGCGCGGCAACGTGTTGTCGCAGGTATCAATCCGCGACCAGGGCCGCGGCGCCCACCTGACCATTCTCATCGTCGGTCTGGCCGGCGTGGCGCTGGTGGCGCAGTACGCGCACACCATGCTGAACCTGGACCCGGGCTCGCTGGACCTGCCGGCGGACCGGGCGCAATACATCCAGGTCATCGGCTACCTGCTGGTATTCCAATGCGCCGCCGGCGTCGCCGCCATCGCGCTGGCGTTGATCGACCGGGGAAAGCTGGGCCAGGGCATCTACCTGTCGACCACAGCCTTCAACGTCACCATCTTCCTCGGCGTCTGGGGCTTCGTGGTCATGGAGAAGGCGTCGCCGGTGCTGCGCAATGTCGCCGTGGCGCAATTCCTGCAACTGATCAGCTGCCTGATTGTCGTTGGCGTCATCGATATCTTTCTGTTCCGGCGCGCCGAGTCCATGGGCCCGCTTAAGTGGGGCAAGATGACCGTGCGCAGCCAGTACGCCCTGCTGCTGCTGACCTTCGTCATCACCATGAACATGGGCCTGATGGGCTTCATCCGCTCGGGCCTGCGCGGTGACTGGCACATTTTCGGCGTCATGCGCGACACGTCCGAGTGGGCCTACACGCCCAGCAACTTCGTCATGACCCAGCAGGTCGGCGCGGCGGTGCTGCTGTTCATGATCGGCTGCGCCTTCATGTTCTGGCTGGGCGGCATCGCCGCCAACAAGAAAGAATGACCGGGGCCGTGGCGCGATGAACAAGACCATGCCCAACGTGTTTGGCTTTCTGCTGCTGGTGCTCGGAATCTATCTGTGGATCGGCTATTCGATCACCGAGCTTTCCGGCGGTGGCAAGAGGTCGAGCGGGGTCGTCGACATCACGCCCGAGGGCGGCGAGAGCATCTACTGGGGCAAGGGCCGCTGCTTTACCTGTCACAGCGTTGGTGGCCAGGGCAGTGCGGTGCGCGGCCCCAACCATGGCCAGTTCGGTGAGAAATTTCCACTGCCCATGGGGGCGCGCGCCGTCGAGCGCGCCAAGGAACGCAGCGAGAAGGAAGGGGCGGAATTCACCGCCGTCGATTACGTGGTCGAGAGCCTGGCTAACCCCGGCGCCTATGTGGTCGAGGGCTACAAGAACGAAATGGCGGTGGTCTACGCGCCACCGATCTCGCTCAGCCTGAAGGAGATCAAGGCGGTCGTGTCCTACTTGATGTCGATCGGCGGCGACCTCGACATGGAGGCCATCGATACCGCGCCCAGCGAGGCCACGGCCGGGTTCTATTCCAAGATCTCGGCTGCGGCGGCGGCCGGCGGGGGCGATCCGGGCCTGGGGCTAACGGTGTTCGAGGACAATTGTTCGGAATGTCACACCATCGGTGAGGACGGCGGCGAGATCGGCCCCAAGCTCGACGGCATCGCCGCCAAGGGCCTCAAATTCATCTCCGAGGCGATCCTGCAACCGGCCAAGAAGATTTCCAAGGGCTTCGAGACCCACGTGGTGGTCGACAAGGAAGGTCGCCAGACGGTCGGCCTGAAGACCCGCGAAGAGGGCGGCGAGATCGACATTACCAAGGCCAACGGCGACGTCGTCACCATCGCCAAGACGGATATCAAGAGCAACACCACCGACGCCAACAAGAGCGTCATGCCGGACGACCTGTCCGAAGCCATGACGGTCAAGGATTACCAGGACATCCTCAGCTATCTGATGCTGCAGAAGGCCGCACCCGAACAGGCGGAGGCGCAGAAATGAGCAGGTTCCGCATCGGCACCTTCTGGACCGTCGTCATTACCCTCGGTGTCGTCTACGCGCTCGTCAAATGGGGCATCCCGGCGGTCTCGCGCGAGGTCACGCAGCTGCCGTTCCCGCTGCCGGTGCCGGGCACGCTGATGTTCTTCTACATGACGCTGACGGTGATCGCGCTGTTCCTGATGGTCACCTTCTCGGACGAGGCGCTGGCCGATTTCCTGCGCCCCATCAAGAAACTGCTGCGCGGCGGCTACGGTGTCATCCCGAGAGCCATCGTGCTGCTGGCGGTGCCGCTGCTGGCCGGCTGGCAGGTCTACGAAACCACCGTGCCGCGCGTCGAGGCGCCGGTGGCGCTGCGCATCCAGCATCCGTCGTCGAATTTTCCGAAGAGCTCCGAGGCGCTGAAGAATCCGTTCTCCAATCCGACGGACGAGCAGATCGATGCCTTCATCGCCGAAGCCAAGGCCAACGAGATCACCTTCATCGCGCAGGTGCAGGACGATATCGACCATTGGGCCGAGGAGGCCGATCCCGAGCACGTGCTTGAATTCATGCCGACGGCGCCGGTCAAAAAACTGTTGGCGCAACTGGCGGAAGACAAGGTCGACAAGGAAACGGCGAAGGCGGCGCTTCTGGAGAAGAACCTGTTCGAAGGCCGCGCGCTGTATGCCATGAACTGCCGGCCGTGCCACGGCGATAGCGTCGCCGGCGACGGCCCCATGGCCGATGGTTTCAAGCTTAGGCCCATCAACTTCACCGACAACGGCACCATCGAGACCATCGTCGAGGGTTACACCTTCTGGCGCGTCGCCAACGGAGGTCCTGGCCTGCCGACAGAGGCCACGCCCTGGGATTCGGCCATGCCCGAATGGAAGCTCAGCCTGACCGAGGAGGAACGCTGGAAGATCATCCTCGCCGAATACGACCTGGCGCAGAAGACGCCGCGCATTCCGGAGGGCCACTGATGGCTAGTCGTTGGATCATCCCCGTGGCGATGTTGGCGGTACTTTCGGCCGCCCCCGCCTGGGCCAAGAACACGCCGAGCGCGCCCATGCCCGAGGCGACGGAGGAATTCGTCGAGAAGGGTCGCGGCATCTACTTCCAGCGTTGCAGCTTCTGCCACGGCCTGCTGGGCGACGGCGAGGGGCCGGCGGCCAAGTACCTGGACCCGCGACCGCGCGATTTCACCCTTGGCACCTTCAAGTTCAGAACCACCCAGTCGGGCGAACTGCCGACGGACATCGACCTGTTCCGAACCGTCAGTCGCGGCCTGCCCGGCACCGGCATGCAGGCGTTCGACAGCGATCTGATCAAGAATGGGCTCAGCGAGGAGGAGCGCTGGGCCGTCATCGCCTACATCAAGACCTTCGCCCAGGAATTCGACGATCCCGACCTGGATCCAGTGAAGACCGGCAAGGTGATTTCGCTGCCCGCCGAACGCCCGCCCTTCGACGCCGATAGCGTCGCCAAGGGCAAGGCGGTGTTCGAGAAGGCCAAATGCTGGAGTTGCCACGGCAAGCTCGGCCGTGGTGACGGCAACAAGGAATTCCGCAAGGACGATTGGGGCTTCCCGATCCGCATCCGCAACGTCACCCATCCCTGGAAAATCAAGGCGGGGGCCGAGGTCGAAGACATCTACATGCGCTTTACCTCCGGCATCAGCGGCACACCCATGCCGTCGTTCATCAAGTCGCTCAGCGAATCCGACCGCTGGTTCCTGGCCAACTACATCAAGTCCCTGCAGCACAAGCGGACCAGCCACCAGGTGCTGAAGGCGCAGCCGCACGTGGGCGACCTGCCGACCGATCCCGGCGACGCGGCGTGGGATCTGGCGGGCCCCATGGACATGCGCCTCGCCGGCCAGGTAGTGGCGCCGCCGCGCTGGCAGAACCCGTCGATCGAAATGGTCACCGTGCAGGCACTGTTCAACGAGAAGGAAATCGCCTTCCGGCTGACGTGGGACGATCCCTTCAAGGACACCGTGCACAAGGAAGACGAGGAGTTCGACATCGCCGAGATTTCTAGGGTCGGCGCGTTCAATTCCTACGTCGAGGCCAACGACATGGTGCCCAGGAAGCTCGAGACCTTCCGCGACGCCATCGCGCTGCAGTTCCCGGTGAAGAAACCGGAAGGCACCAAGAAGCCGCACTTCGCGCGCGGCAGTTCCTCGGACCAGGTGCACTTGTGGGTCTGGAAGGCCGACCAGGACGCCGTCGAGGAAGGTAACGCGCGCGGCTGGAAGCAGCCGATCAAGGCGCAGGCAGAGGACGCGCAGCACATCATGAGCGCCGCCAAGTGGGACCAGGGCCGCTGGACCGTGGTCATGAAGCGGCCCCTGGTGACCGGCGACAAGAACGACGTGAAATTCGAGAAGGGCCTGTTCACGCCCATGTCCGTCAACGCCTGGGACGGCTCCAACGGCGAGCACGGCCTGATCATGAGCCTGTCGACCTGGCACTTCGTGTTCCTGGAGGCCCCCACCCCGGTCAGCGTCTACATCTACGCCGTGCTGGCGTTCCTGATCACCGGTGGCCTGGGGCTGTGGCTGACCCAGAAGGCCATGCGTGAAACGACCGATGACGATACAGCGGAGGCCCCAGCCTGACCGCGGGCGACCATCGCAAGCAAGGAGGACCTGTCCATGAGATTCTTGATCACCGCCGCCCTCGGCACCGTCCTGGTGCTGGCGGCAAGTGCGCCGGCGCTGGCCGACGCGGCCGCCGGCAAGGCCGCGTTCGAGGTCCAGAAATGCGGCGATTGCCACTATACCCAGGGCCCGGCGCGCGAGAAGACCATCGACGACCAGATGGCCAAGAAGGGCCCGGAGCTGTGGTACGCCGGCTCCAAGTTCCAGAAGAAGTGGCTGGCCAAGTGGCTGACGGATCCCAAACCCATCAGGCCCTTGAAGTTCAACTCGCTGACCGACGACAATCCCGGCGACCACCCGAAGCTCGCGGGCGGTGACGCCAAGTCGGTGACCGACTTCCTGATGACGCTGACGTCGGCGGACGTGAAGGCCGGCGCGGTCAAGCCGAAGAAGAACCCCAAGGGAAAACTGATCTTCACCAAGAAGATGCCCTGCGGCGGCTGCCACGAATACCCGGGGCGCAAGAAGGTCACCGGCGGGCGTAGCGGACCGTCGCTGGTCGACGCCGGCAAGCGGCTCAACCCGGACTGGATTCTGGCTTATCTGCAAAAGCCCAAGGTGTTCAAGCCGGTGAAGATGATGCCGGTGTTCGTCGGCTTGTTGAGCGACAAGGACATGAAGAACGTCGCCGCCTACGTCGCCAAGTTCAAAGCAAAGAAGAAGAAATGAGGAGATCAGTGATGCAACGACACGTCATTTTCACCGCGCTGCTGGCCCTCGCGTTCTCCTGGGGCGTTTCGCCGGCCGCCGCGGCCGACACCGAAAAGGTGTTCAAGTTCTATTGCGCGCAATGCCACGGCCTCGGCGGCAAGGGCGACGGGCCCAACGTGACCAAGGATTTTCCGGTCAGCCCGCGCAACTTCACCAACGCCAAGGAGATGGACAAGCTCACGGACGCCGACTTGAAGAACGTCATCCTCGACGGCGGCCCGGCGGTCTCGAAATCACCGATGATGCCGCCCTGGGGCAAGACGCTTTCGGGCGCCCAGGTCGATGGCCTGGTCAAGCACTTGCGCAAGCTCTGCGCCTGCAAGGGAAAGCAGGGCTGACGGCCGATGGCGGGGAACGGGAAGGCTTAGAAGACGTAGAAATAGAGGATCAAAGCGATGACCACTGCATTCACCGCCATGCCGATGAAGATCACCACGTCGGCCGCTTTTCCTCTGAACGTCTTCATGACCGGACCCTATCGGATGCACCCACCCAAGTCCATGGAAGGGGCGTGACGTGAGCGACGACGTGACCGGCATCGACCGTTTCCCGTGGGCCGGGCCGGCGCTGTTCAGCGCCGTGCTGGTGGCGGTGCTGGTGTTCTTCTGGTGGTTCGTGACGGCATGACCAGGAGCAGTGGAACGTGAAGACCGGCAACCCCCTGATCACTTTCCTTGCGGCCTTCGTCGCCTGTGCCGTGCTGTTCGTGCTGCTCGACTTGGCGGTCATGAACATGCAGGGCCTGAGCCTGCTGTACCAGCCGTGACCGTGCCTCGTACCCCGCGCCGCCATTGGTGGACGCTGGCCGCGGGGCTGGCGGCGCTCCTCGTCGTGGCGCTTCTGCCGGCAGGCTCCCTGGACCTGAACGCCGGTCTGGCATTGGCCGCCGAGGTCGAGGCCGCTGCAAAAGAAGCGCCGGCGCCCGAACCGGCCCCGACGCTCACCAAGGCCGACTACCCGCGCATCAAGGGCGTGAACAGCCGCATCACCGTCTGGATCGCGGCGCAGTTGCACCTCTGGTTCGCCGCCTTCGTATTGGCCGTGCCGATCTTCGTCTTCATCATCGAGGTCATCGGCATGCGCACGCGCGACAAGCGCTATGACGACATGGCCTACGAATTCATCAAGGTCTCGATCACCGCCTATTCGCTGACCGCCGTCCTGGGCGGGTTGCTGGTGTTTTCGCTGGTGCTGTTCTATCCGGGCCTGTTCAACTACCTGTCCCGCATCTTCAGCGAGAGCATGTTCTATTACGCGCTGCTGTTCTTCGCCGAGAGCGCCATCCTCTACATCTATTACTACGGTTGGCACTGGCTGCAGGGTGGTTTCCGCAAATGGGTGCACCTGACCCTCGGCCTGCTGCTCAATGCCGTCGGCACGACGCTGATGCTACTCGCCAACGCCTGGCTGACCTTCATGATGAGCCCCGCCGGCGTCGATGCGGCGGGGGCGTTCAGTGGTGACGCTTGGGGGGCTATCCACAATTTCCTCTGGAACCCCATCAACATCCACCGCTTCATCGCCAACATCGCCTACGGTGGCTCCATCGTCGGTGCCTACGCCGCCTTCAAGTTCCTCACCGCCGAGAGCCCGCAGGACCGGGCGCACTACGACTGGATGGGCTACAACGCCAACTTCATCGCCATCTCGGCGCTGCTGCCGCTGCCCTTCGCCGGCTACTATCTGGCGGCCGAGATCTACGCCTACAGCCAGCAGATGGGCATCACCCTGATGGGCGGCATCTTCGCCTGGCTGTTCATCATCCAGGCGGTGCTCATCGGCACCCTGTTCCTGTCCGCCAACTATTACCTGTGGTGCGGCATGGGGCGCAGCGACGGGGCCAAGCGCTACACGCCCTACATCAAGTACATCGCCATCGTCCTGGTGGCCGCCTTCCTGGTCTGGTTCACGCCGCACACGCTGGTGCTGTCGAACGAGGAACTTAAGGCGCTCGGCGGGCCGCACCACAGGATCCTGGGGCCGCTCGGCATCATGCCGGCGAAGAACACGGCGGTGAACGTCATGATCCTGTTCACCGCACTCAGCTTCATGTTCTACCGGCGCGCCAACCGGATTGCGACGGTGTCCTGGGCCGATGCCGGCAACGCCGTGCAGGTGGCATTGTTCGTCGCCGGCATCGTCAACATCATGTTCCTCGGCATCTACCACGGCTACTTCACCAACACCGTCTACAAGGTCGCGGCATCGATCCCGCAGGTGCTGACGACGCTGGTGGTGATCGTCGCCTCGACCGCCCTCGACGCGGTCATGTACCGCGGTGCCAAGGAGGTCGGCCCCTTGCGCTGGGGCCGGGTGCCCGGGCGTTCGCAGTATGCGCTGTTCCTGCTCGCCGTCGCCTTCACCTGGCTGATGGGGCTGATGGGCTACATCCGCTCCGGCATCCGCCAGCACTGGCATGTGGTCGACATCATGCGCGACAACTCGCCCGACGCCTTCACGCCGACGCTGGGCATGGCGGCCAACGTGGTCTCCGTGGCGGCCATCATCTTCATGGCCATGGTCATCTTCGTCTTCTGGATCAGCCAGGTCAGCGCCACCAAGACGCTGCCGACCGGCTACTGGAAGGAGTGACGCACGATGCGCCAGTTCCTCTCCGTCGTCGCCTTCACGCTGCTCACCATCGGCTTCTTCGCCGGCTACTCCAACTACGGCATCCCGCAGATCGAGCCGGCCCCGCCACCGGTGGAGGAGAAACTGGACCTGGAGGCCATGACCATGGACCAGTTCATCGCGCTCGGAGAGCGTCTCTTCAAGGGCAAGGGGACCTGCACCCTCTGCCACAACGAGCTCGGCCGCGCGCCGATGCTGAACACCGCCGTCGAGGTGGCGCCCAAGCGCATGAAGGATGCCCGCTACGAAGGCGAGGCGTCGAACGTCGAGGAGTATCTGGTGGAGTCCCTGATCGAACCATCGGCCTTCGTCGTCGCCGGCTTCGGAAAGAAAGGAACGAACGACAAGGAAAGCCCGATGCCCAACGTCGCCGGAGGCAGCATCGGCCTCTCCGAAGCCGAGATCACCGCCGTCGTCGCCTACCTGCAGGATCTGGGCGGCGGCGAGGTGACGGTGGAGATCCCGTCCGGGGCGCCACCGGCGGAGGCCGAGGACGAAGACGGCGAGCCGCGCGAACCCTTCGAGACGGTCAAACAGATGGTCGAGGCCTTCCAGTGCGGCGCCTGCCACAAATTGCCGGGTACCGAGGGCGAGGTCGGGCCGCCGCTCATGAAGGTCGGTGCGCGCATGGACCGGGCTGCGCTCAGGACTTCGATCCTCGATCCCAACGCCGAGATCGCCAAGGGCTTCGAGCGCGACCAGATGCCGCCCGACTATGGCAACCAGATGTACGTCAAGGAGCTGGAAATGCTGCTCGACTACCTCGTGGCGCTGAAGTGAGGGACGACAGGTGGTGAAGATCCCCAAACTGCTGCAAGCCGCGCTGGTGCTGGCCGGGGTCTATTTCGGCTTTATCCTCGTGTTCGACGTCATCCTGGACGCGGTGATCCCGTCGAGCCTGCTCGGCATGTACATGTTCTTCGTCACCGCTGGCGTGTTCATGGTCTTCACCTATGACGAGGACGGCACCCGGGAACTGGTGGCGCCGATCAAGGCGCTGGTCGAGGATCCGTCGAAACGCCTGGCGCGCAACATCGTCTTCGTCGTCGTGCCGGTGTTGGCGGGCGGCTTCACCTACCTGCAGATGCTGCCCAGCTTCGAGGCGCCGGTGGAACTGCGCTCCATCCATCCCGCGCCGCCGACGACGGCCAAGATCTATGGCCAGCGGATCAATCTGCTGAAACTGCAGAGCCCCTATCGCAAATTTGAAAAAGAGGACCCCGAGAAGTTCCGCGAACTGGTCGCCGAGGGCGCCAAAGTCTACATCGAGAATTGCCAGTACTGTCATGGCGACAAGCTGGACGGCAAGGGACCCTACGCCGCCGGTCTCAACCCGACGCCGCTGAATTTCCAGGACGTGGGCACCATCGCGCAGCTTCAGGAATCGTACCTGTTCTGGCGCATCGCCACCGGCGGCCCGGGCCTGCCGAAAGAAGCCGCGCCCTGGATCTCGTCCATGCCCGTGTGGCAGGAGTTCCTCAGCGAAGAGGAGATCTGGAAAGTCATCCTGTTCCTCTACGACTACACCGGCCAGCGGCCGCGTTCGTGGGAGCATGAATGATGTCCGTGCGTGCCCTCGCCATGCTCGTTGCCCTGACAGCCATGCTCGCAGCACCCGCCTGGGCGGCGCCCGGCGATGCTGAAAAGGGAGCCGTCGTCTATGCCAAGCGCTGTCTGCAGTGCCACGGCGAGGAAGGGGATGGCCTGGGCCCGGCGGCCGAGCGCCTCAACCCGCCGCCCCGCGACTTCACCCTCGGCCAGTTCAAGATCAAGACCACGCCCTTCGACGAGGATTTCGCCAACGACGATGACGTCTTCCGCATGATCCGCGATGGCATGCCGGGCACCGCCATGCCGGGCTGGGCGGACATGCTGTCCGACCAGGACATGTGGGACCTGGTGGCGCACTTGAAGACCTTCGCCGGCACCGAGGAAGAAAAGCCCGGCAAGCAACTGGACTACGGCATCCAGGTCAAGTCATCGCCGGAAAGCATTGCCCGCGGCAAGGAGCTGTTCCTGGACGGCGAGCGCTGTTCCGAATGCCACGGAACGGATGGCAAGGGCGACGCCATCAAGCGCCTGAAGGACGACAACGGTGAGCGCACCTGGCCGCGCAACCTGACCAAGCCCTGGACCTTCCGCGCCAGCAACGATCCAAAGGACATCTTCGCCCGTATCTCGGTCGGCATCCCGACGACGCAGATGCCGTCGTTCGCCGACCCCAAGAGCAAGAAGAAGCTGAGCATCGAGGATCGCTGGAACGTCGCCAACTACGTCGCTTCGCTGGCCAAGACGGTGGAGGTGGTCAGGCCGGAGAACACCGTGGTCAAGGCGCTGCGCGTCGACGGCGAGGTGCCGGCCGCGCCCGATGACGCGGCCTGGGCCCTGGCCGAACCCTCCACCTTCTTCCTGGTGCCGCAGATCATCGGCAAGGAACGGTTTTTCACGCCCGCCAACGACAGCATCACCGTGCGCGCCACCTACAACGACGACGCCATCGGCCTGCTGCTGGAATGGGATGACCGCACGCGCTCCATCCCCGGCGACGCCAAGGCGGAAAGCATCGCCGACGCGGACATGGGCGAGGACGCGGTCGCCGTGCAGTTCCCCGTGGTCCTGCCCAAGGGCATGGAGAAGCCCTACTTCCTGATGGGCGACGCCGCCAAGCCGGTGACGCTGTGGCGCTGGCACGGCGGCACCACCGAGGCCGGCGAGGGCGTGCAGCTGATCACCGCCACCGGTATCGACAAGCACGAGGAACGGGACGCGGTCCGGCTCGCCGCCAAGGGGGTCTACAAGGACGGGACCTGGCGCGTCGTCATGATGCGCGCGCGCACGCCCGCCGACACCGCGAAGGATATCGCGTTCACCGAAGGCAGCTTCATCCCCATCGCCTTCGCCAACTGGGACGGCAGCAACGCCGAGAAGGGCACGCACCACACCGTGACCACCTGGTACTGGCTGCAGCTGAAACCGCCGACCGGCTCCAGGCCGCTGTTGGCGGCCCTGGCCGCCATGCTGCTGGTCGGCGGCGTGCTGGTTTGGTGGGGCCGGGGCGCCGCCCGTCGCCGCGAGGAGGACGAGGCGTGAGCGAGCGCGTGGCCGACGCGACGCCCGGCGCCAATCGTGGCGCCATCATCCGGCTGTTCGGTGTCGTGCTGGTCATCCTCGGCACCCTGGACAGCATGCTGATGTGGCGCGGCGGCTTCGCCGACGTCGGTCCTTACGTGCTGCTGATCGCCGCCGGCCTGCTGCTTTACGCGGTAGGCGCCATGCGGCGCCGTGGCGACATTTGACACAGATCAAAACGTTGACCTCTGTCCTCCCCTACAATCTCGGAAAATCGCCTGGAATATTACCAGGGAAGGCCATCACCAAGGGAGTTTCGACATGACCGCCCCCGCCGCCCCGCAAGCCGCCGCATGCCCGGTACAGCCCGCGTCCGGCGAGAACCGAACCAGCGCGGCGCCGGCCTCGCTTAGCCGCATCCTGGTGGCGCTGGACGCGTCCGAGCATGCCAACCGCGCGCTGGAGGAAGCGGTGCGCCTCGCCGGTACCGCAGACGGCGTCATTACCGGCATCCACGCCTACGCCGCGGAACTGCACGACCGGCGCTTCAAGATGATGGAGGGCGGCCTGCCCGAGCGCTACCGCGAGGAGCAGGAAATGGAACATCAGCGCGACGTGCACGACGACCTGATCGGGCGCGGTCTCGGCATCATCAGCGACAGCTACCACGATGCCGGATCCGAGGTCTGCGATCGGGCCGGCGTGCCATTCAAGCGCCTGAGCCCCGAGGGCAAGAACTACGCCAAGCTGGTGGAGGCGGCGCGATCGGGCGAGTTCGACGTATTGGCGCTCGGCGCCCTTGGCCTCGGCGCCGTGCCGTCGAGCCTGGTCGGCACCGTGTGCGAGCGCGCCGTGCGGCGCAGTCCCATCGACACCCTGGTGGTGCGCGATCCCAAACGAGCCATCGGCGACGGTCCCATCGTCGTCGGCATCGACGGCTCCGAGCGCTCCTACGGCGGCCTGATGACGGCGTTGGACATTGCCGCGCGTCTTGGCGCGGAGGTTCACGCCGTGGCCGCCTACGACCCCTATTACCACTATGTCGCCTTCAACAAGATCGCCGGCGTGCTCAGCGAAGAAGCCGGCAAGGTGTTCCGCTTCAAGGAACAGGAGAAACTGCACGAAGAGCTGATCGACGACGGCATCGCCAAAATCTACCAATCCCACCTGGACGTGGCGCGGACCGTCGCCGACGATCTGGGGGCGACGCTGACCACGAAACTGCTCGACGGCAAGCCCTACAAGGCGGTGCTGGAGTATCTCGCGGACGTCGGCGCCAGCCTGCTGGTGGTCGGCAAGACCGGCGTGCACGCCGACGCTGGCCTGGACATCGGCGGCAATGCCGAGAACCTGTTGCGCCACGCCCCTTGCCACTTGTGGCTGACCCAGACCACCTATACGCCGCCCTTGGATGTCATCGCCGACGAGACCGTGGCCTGGAGCGTCGAGGCCGAACGCAAGATTGCCAAGGCGCCGGAATTCGTTCGCGACATGGCGCGCCGCATGGTGCTGCGCCAGGCCCAGAAGGATGGCCACACCTTCATCACGTCGGGCACCGTCGATGAGGTCATGAAGGGCGCCATGCCTGGGTTCGCGGGTGGAGATGTCGATGATGACACGCCGGCACCGGTTTGGAGCGATCCCGCCTCGGCGCTGCTGCAAACGGTGGCCGACGACGCGGTCGCCGACAACATCCGCCTGCGCGCCGTCAAGCGCGCGCGCCGCGACAAGAGCCCCAAGGTCACGGTCGCCCACGTGCGGCCGTTCCTCGACCTGGCCGACGACGACGGGCCGACCTGGTCGGCGGCGGCGCTGGCCCGCTTGCAGCGCGTGCCGGCCATGGTTCGCGACAAGGTCAAGGACGACGTCGAGGACATGGCGCGCGAACGCCAGCTAAGCGAGATCGCGCTCGATCTTGCCGAGGAGGGCATCGCCGAGATCAGGAAAGCCATGTGTCCGGTTCCTGAGGATGCGGAGGCCAAGGTGGAACCCGATGCCGAGTCCGAGGCACCGGCCGGCGCCGATGCGTCGCTCGCCTGGACAGCCGAGGCGGAGACGCGGCTCGAACGCGTGCCCGAGGGCTTCATGCGCGACATGACCCGCCAACGGGTGGAGACCTTCGCGCGCAACAACGATGTGGTGAACGTGACACCGGACCTGATCGAGGAAAAATACGGCGAGTGGGGAACCGGCTCGGCCCAGCAGCAGCGCGGCATGGCCTGGGACGACGACGCGGCGGACCGCATCGACCGCATCCCGGAATTCGTGCGCGGCATGGTCATCCTGGAAATCGAACGCCAGGCCAGACGCCTGGGCCACGACCGGGTCAGCGGCGAGGACATCGAGGCCGCTAGCGGCACGTGGGAGAAATTCGGCGGCTTCCACACCACCGATTCCGAGGATGCTTGAGTCGCGACCGGAAGGAGAGGTCCAGCCCATGGCCGACGTCGCCCCGCCGTTCCTGGTCGCGCTCAATCTGACCCGGCGCTGCAATCTCAACTGCAGCCACTGTTACCTGGATGCCGGCACGCGGGAGACCGATGATTCGGGCGAGTTGAGCACCGCCGAGGTCAAGAACCTGCTGGCGGACATCGCCGGCCTCAGCGACGAGACCATGGTGGTGTTTACCGGTGGCGAGCCGCTATTGCGCCGCGACCTCGCCGAGTTGGTGGCGCACGCCACGGAACTCGGCCTGATGGCGGTGATCGGCAGCAACGGCATGCTGCTGAACGACCGCCGGATCGAAGCCTTGAAGCAGGCCGGCGCCCAGGGCGTCGGCATCAGCCTCGATTCCCTGGATGCCGCCCGCCACGACGCCTTCCGCGGCCTGCCCGGCGCCTGGGAACGGGCCATGGCCTCGCTCGATGCTTGCCGGCGTCAGGGCCTGCGTTTCCAGATTCATTTTTCCGTCAATGACGACAACGCGCACGAACTGGACGACATGGTCGCCTTCGCGCGAAACGTCGGCGCCTTCGTGCTCAACATCTTTTTCCTGGTCTGCACCGGGCGTGGCGAGGAGGCGACCAACGTCTCGGCCGACACGCACGACCGGGTGCTCCGGCGGATCACCGAACTGGCGCGCGAAGAGACCGGGCTGATGGTGCGCGCCAAATGCGCGCCGCATTTCAAGCGCATGGCCTGGGAACTCGACCCGACATGGCCGATCACCGTGGCGCACGGCTACGAGGCCGGCGGCTGCCTCGCCGGCACGCGCTATTGCCGGGTGACGCCCGAGGGCGGCGTGACGGCCTGTCCCTACATGGAGGAAGAAGTGGGCTCGGTGCGCGACCAGGACTTCGCCGCCATCTGGCGTTATGCGCCGGAATTTCGTGCCCTGCGCAAGCCGGTGCTGGAGGGGCGATGCGGCGCCTGCGAGTACACCCGCATCTGCGGCGGTTGCCGGGCCCGGCCCGCGGCACGGGACGACAACCCCATGGGCGAGGATTTTCTCTGCACTTATCAGCCCCAGGGGGGTGCTGTCATCGAGCCCCTGACGGCGGCGGCGGGGAAGTTGAACTGGACCCCCGAGGCCGAGGAATGGCTCGCCCGGATACCGTCCTTCGTCCGCCGCTTCGTGCGCCAGCGCGCCGAAAGCCACGTCCGCGAGCAGCACGGCCACGAAGTCACCGGCGAGGTCATGGCGGCGCTGGCGCGGCGTCGCTTTGGCGCTGGCGGTGGCCGGCCGGGCCGGCGCAACCCATGAGGACCGATGTCGCGATCATCGGCGGCGGCATCTCGGGCCTGGCCACTGCTTATGAGCTAAAACGGCGCGATCATCGCGTGCTGGTGCTTGAGCGTCAGGCGCAAACCGGTGGCAACGCGTTTTCAGAACGGCTTGGCGGATTCTTGATGGAACACGGCCCCAGCACCATCAACGCCGCTTATCCCGTTGCACATGACTTGGCCCGCCTGCTCGGCATCCAGCATCTGCGGTGCGACCTCGGGAGTGGTGTGCGGAACCGTTACTTGGCATCTGGCGGCGGCCTGGCCCGGGTACCCGTCGGGCCGCTGGGTTTTTTGGTGTCCGGATACCTGTCGCCGACGACCAAGATGCGCATGCTGGCGGAGTTCTTGCTGCCCCATGGCGGCGACCGCGAGGAGGAAACGGTGATGGCATTCTGCAGCCGCCGTTTCGGCCGATCCTTCGCCGAGCGGGTGATCGACCCCCTGATCGCCGGCGTCTATGCCGGCCGAGCTTCGGAGACGTCGGTGACGGCGATTTTTCCCAAGCTGGTGGCCTTGGAGCAGAAATACGGCTCGGTCTCGCTTGGCCTCATGCACCGCCAGCGCGAGGGCGCCCGGATGCCGGGAAGTCGGCTGTTTTCCTGGCGCGACGGAACGGCCACCTTGCCGCGGAACCTGGCCCGCGCCCTCGGGGCATCCGTGCGCGCGGGCGTTACCGTCCGTTCCATTTCCCACCGTGCCGGAGGTTATCGGATCGACGCTGGCGATGCCGGACGGATTGACGCCAAGGCCATTGTTCTGGCCACGCAACCGCACGTGGCGGCCCGTCTGCTCGACGGACTGGATAGCACTGCCGCCGCCGCCGTGGCAGCGGTCGAGGCGCCGCCGCTGGCCGTGGTATTCCTCGGATACCGGCGTCGCCAGGTCGAGCATCCGCTCGATGGCCTCGGCTTTCTGGTATCTGAAAGCGAAGGTCACAGTCTGAACGGCGCCCAGTTCTGTTCGACGATGTTTCCCGGGCGGGCGCCCGAGGGCTGTGTGGCCGTTGCCGGATACTTTGGTGGCGCCCGCATGCCCGCGATTGCCCGCCTCGGCGCGGCCGAACTGATCGATTTGGCCAAACGTGAGTTTTCGACGCTGATCGGGACGCGTGGAGAGCCGGTGATTGCCAAGGTCAGGCACTGGCCACTGGGAATACCGCAGTACGGCCTTGGTCACATTGACCGGCTGGCCGCCCTCCGGGAAGCCGGTGAGCGCATGCCTGGCCTCTACATGACCGGAAACTATTTCCAAGGTCCCTCCATATCGGCCTGCCTCGGCCGCGCAAGGGATACCGCTGATGCGGCGCATGGCTATCTCAGGCAAGCCGAGATAACGCTCGACGACGACGCCCCCCCCCGCGCCGCCCCCTGGGTCGGCGGACAAACCTCTACCCATTGACGCGGCCTGTTGGTACGCTAAAACCCGGTTTCGCCAGTGAGTTACGACCGCTAAACTGGGAATTCCGCTGGCCGGGGAACGTTGCGGTTGAGCCCCTCTTCTTTTGCCGACCACTCAATGCCGGGACTCGAGATGACGGGATGGCCGGCCTCGGGCGCACCGGCCGCCCCCGAGGTTGAGAAGAGGTGAATTGCGTGCCGAAATCCGTCGTCTCAAGGCTGCTGGAGCCGGCCAATCTGGTCACCGTCAGCCGGCCCGTCGCGGTGGCGTTCATCGCCGAGCGGATGATCCATGAACCCGCGGCAACGGCGGCCAGCGTGTGGATGCTGTCAGCTTTTCTGTTTTTCTACTGGGTGTCGGATTACCTGGATGGCTGGGTGGCGCGGCGCATGGGCACCACGTCCGTGTTCGGCGCCAAGCTGGACCTTTTCTGCGATCGCATCTGCGACTTCACCGTGGTCTTCGCCATTCTGGTGGTGCATGGCATGGATTTCTGGCTGCCGGTGTTGTTCTACATGCTGGGCCGGTTGGCGCCGGAGTTCCTCTATTTCCTGCATTCGGACCGCTTCAAGGACAGCCCGCTGTTCGTCAACTGGTCGGAGGGTGCGTACAAGATTTATGGCGAGGTGTTCTATTTCATCCGCACCGTGTTCTTCACCAGCGTGCTGTTCGGATTTCCGCATTGGACGATCACCGCCGTATTCATTGCCTCCAACGGCGTCTTTCTCCTGGATGGATTGCTGATCCTGAAGACCTTTGCCGACGCGGACGCCGATGATGATTAGACGATATGCATGAACCGGCCGTCACGCTGACCGATTACGTCTTGGCCCTGGAAGGCCTGCTGTTCGCCATCCTCCTGTGGCGCCAGCCTGCCGGGCCCGCCGGCGTGCGCCGCTGGGTCGTGCTGTTCCTCGTCGGATTTTCTCTCACCGCGGCCTTCGGTGGCACCACCCACGGCTTCTTTCCGGACCACGACAGTACTGGCTACGCGGTGGTCTGGCGGGCCACATTGGCGGCGCTGGGTTTCGCCGCCATGGCGGGCTGGGGTCTGGGGACGGCACTGGCCCTGCCGGGCAACTGGTTGAGGCCCATAACTATTGTCGCCGGCATCGAATACGCGGCCTACCTGGGAGTAATCCTGGTGATCTCGCAGGAATACCTGTTTGGCGTGCTTAACTATGTCCCGGCGGCGCTGTTCGTGCTCGGCGCCTTCTGCTGGCTGTTCTATCGCCAGCGTTCGGCGGCGGCCCGGCATGGCGTCGTCGCCCTGGTGCTGACGTTCACGGCGGCGGGCGTGCAAACGACAGGTCTTTCGCTGCATCCGGTGTACCTGGACCACAACGTGCTCTACCACCTGATCCAGGGGGTCGGCATCGTGTTCCTCTATCTGGCCGGTCGGGGGCTGGACCCAGCAGCGGCCTGAGAGCCTTCAGGCGCGGCGCTTCAGCACCTCGCCGAAGACCGCGGCCATGCGGCCCAACAGCGTGTCGGCGGTCTTCGAGATGGCGTCCTCGCGCTCCTGGTTGTTGGCTGTCTCGACGATGTTGGAGGTCTCGATCTGGCGTTGGGCGACGACGCGCGACAGGGTCTCGCCGATTTCCGGCCGGGCCAGCAGCAGTGCCACGACGCTTTCGCGGGTGACCTCGTAAATCACCGATTCCATCAGCGTGGATACCGTGGCCGAGCGCGGCTCGCCGGCCAGCAGCGACATCTCGCCGAAGAAGCCGCCGGGCTCGATCTCGGCCACCTTGGCCGACTCGCCGTCGCGTTCAAGCTGCACGCGGACCTCCAACAGGCCTTCAGCCAGGCCGAACATGGAGGTGTCGCGCTCGCCCTGGCGGATGACGTCGTCGCCGCTCTTGTATTTGTGCACCTTCATGCCGTCGGTCAGGATATCCAGCTCGGCGTCGTCCAGGTCGCCGAACAGGATGTTGCCGCCCAACAGCGTCTTGCGGTCGGGTGGGCGCATCCAGTCCATCTGGCGCATGCGCACGCGGCCCAGGAACAGGTTCTCCTTCGGCAGCGCGAAGGCCAGGCCGGCGCTGAACAGATGCACCATTAGGTGCTGCATGACGGCGGTGCGGGCACTGGTTTCATCGGACTTGTTGAAGTCGTAGTGGAAGCGCAGCCGGTAAACGATGCCGTAGGCGTTGGGCCCGTCGGCGCCGGCCACCGGTGCCGGCGTGGCGACGATGCCGCCCGATCCGGCCGCCGCCTGCAGGGCCGCCTGCATGACGCGCACGCCGCGCTCGATGGGCACCACGAAATCCAGCGTCGCCGTGATCTCCGCCGGCATGAACGGGTCCGGCGATGACATGTTGGTCAGCGTGGTGTTGGCGATGACGCTGTTGGGCACGATCACCCGGTTGCCGTCGCGGGTGGTCAGCCGGGTCGAGCGCCAGGTGATCTCTTCCAGCGTGCCCACCTTGTCGTCGCCGACGGAGACCAGATCGCCGATGTTGACGGCCGGGTCCACGTGCAGCGACAGCCCGGCGAACAGATCGTCCAGCGGCCGCTTCAGGAACAGCGCCACGAACACCACCAAGCCGGCGACCGCGGCGCCGACCATGGCCGGCGACATGCCGACGACGGTGATCAGCAACCCGCCGAGGGCCGCGGCCGTGATGGCGCCGGCCAGGATGTCGACCATCAGCTTCGGCACCGGCCGGCCGTTGCGCCGTTCGACGAAGCCGCGCCAGAAATAGACGTTGAACAGGCGGACAACCAACCAGGCACCGATGATCCAACTGGCAACGGTCAGGCCGTCGTCCAGCGTGGCGATTCCGGCGATGCGGTCGGGGAACATGCCCACCAGCCATTCCACCCAGATGTCGAACGCCGCCCAGGCGCCGCCGACGATGACCGCCAGCACCAACGGTGGCAGGACGGTGGCGTGGCGCACTTCACCCACCTTAGCTGCTGCGGAAGATATCCTGCCGTCCCCAGAATTCTCGTTCATATGACCCCTAAAGTGTGTGCCCGTTCACCCGTGATAAGATATGAGATACCATGAAACGCTGACACAACAACATATTACGGTATGCTGCGGTGCACATACGCGCTCGTGGCAGGCATTGAATGGCCGGCATTGAGGGGAAGTATGCCAACAAACGAACGGGCGGTGGGATCGATTGAGGTCTCGCGAATTGTCATGCCTCTGCTGCTGAGTCTGGTCGTAGCCGCAGGCTGGGCGTTTCACGACGCATGGGTCGATGCCCTGGTCGGCCTGTTCCCCGACCGCATCGCCGGCATCGGCATCCTGAACCGGCTGCAGATCGTCGTCAGCTGGATCGTCGGGGCTTGGCTGTTTGCCCGCCTCGTCAATGCCTTCTTCTGGCGTGGTTTCGTGGAGCGCGCCAGCGGCACCCGCGTGCCCAGTTTGTTGACCGATATGTTCGGCTTTCTGGTCGCCGTCGGCGCCGTCATCGGCATCCTGATCACGGCGCTCGATCTCTCCATGGTGCATGTACTGCTGATCGTCGCCGGGCTGACGGTGTTGCTGGCGATCTTCCTCCGTCGTTCCATAGAGGACCTGTTCACCGGCATCTCGCTGAACTTCGATCCCTCGTTCAACATCGGTGACATCGTCGAGATCGGCGATGGCGTGCGCGGCCGGGTCGAAGAAATCACCTGGCGCACGGCGCGGCTGTCGACCGAGTCCGGGGAACTGGTGACGGTGCCCAACGCGGTCGTCGCCTCGGGCGTTCTGCGCAACTATTCGCGCCCCAACGCCAGCCTCGGCACCAGCCTCCGGGTGGTGCTGGATTACGCGGTGCCGCCGGACCGGGCGCGTCGCATCCTGGCCAATGCGGCGCGCGGCGGCGATGAAGGGGAGCAGGACACCCGGGTCTACCTGCGCGAGCTGAACCCCTCCGGCGCGGTCTACGAGGTGCTGTTCCGGGCACCCTCGACCGAGGCCGCCGAGGCGACGCGGACGGCTATCGCCGAACGCGTGGTCCGGCACTTGGATTATGCCGGCGTGTCGCTGTCGGGTGCGGGCAACGAGGCGTTGCTGGAACAGGCGCGGGCGGTCCGCCCACATTCGGAAGAGCGCCTGGCGGCACTGCTGCGCGAGGTCTCGCTGTTTGCCGACCTGGACCCCGAGACCGCGGCCGAGTTGGCGCGCGACGCTTACCGCATGGAATTCCAGCCCGGCCAGTATCTCTACCGCGCCGGCGAGCCTGGCGATCATGTCTTCGTCATCACCGAAGGTCGGGTCCGACTGATCCGCGCGCAGGACGACGGCACGGCGCAGGTGGTGGCCGAACCGGGCCCGGGCGAGACCGCCGGCGTCGCCGCCATGCTAACCGGTGAGCCGGTCCGCGAATCCGCCCGTGCAGCCCTTCCCACCGTGGCTTATGACATCGGCAAATCATCGGTCGAGGCGATCCTGGCCCGGCGGCCGGAACTGGCAGCCATGCTGGCGCGCAAGGCGGTGGAGATGCGCCTTCGCATGGACCGCCGCTCGGACGAGATGGCGGCCGCCGACGACGCCGACACGGGCGCCGAAGTCAACGAATTGCTGGGTAAGATCAAGGGTGTCTTCAAGTCCGGTTTCTTGGCCAGCCTGACCGGCCAGTACAAGGGCAGGCTGAAGGAGCGCTGTGACGAGACGTTCCTCAAGGCGACCATGGCGGCCGCGGCACTGGTCGCCGCCGCCGACAACGAGATCAGCGATGCGGAGCGGAACAAGGTCTCGAGCATCTTCGACGAGTTGGACATGTTCGAGGGCAAGGACCGAGATAAGGGCGTGCGGCTGTTCAACGACGATGTGCGCGACATTATCGCCAGCCCGGCGGAGGGCGTGGCCACGGCCATGGCCCAGTTGGCGCCGCTGGCCGGAGACACCGAGGCGGCAGAGACCATTGTCCGCATCTGCTTCGCGCTCTGCGAGGCGGATGGCGTCGCCGATCCGGTGGAAGAACAGCGCGTCCGCGAGATCTGCCGCACCCTGAAGGTGCCGGCGCAGAAATTCGGTCTCTGAGGTCGTGCGCCGCGCCGCGGCCTTCAGCCCGTTTCTCATTTCCATCGGCCGGCTGCTGGTGCGTCTGTTGTTCCGGCTCCGCGCCCGCGGTCTCGAACACCTCGGCGCGGTCAAGGGCGGCGCCGTGGTCATCGTCAACCATGTCTCCTTCATCGACGGCATCCTGGTGCGCATGGCGCTACCGGGCCGGCCCGTCTTCGCCATCGATCGGGATGTCGCGGCGATCTGGTGGGTGGCGCCGATCATCGCGCTCGCCGACCACGCGCTGATGGACACCGCCCACCCTTTCGGCCTGCGTGATCTCATCCGGGCCGCCCGGTCGGGCCGTCAGGTGGTGGTGTTTCCGGAATCGCGTATCAGCCTGACCGGCGGGCTGATGAAATGCTATGGCGGCGCCGCCCTGGTGGCCGAACGCGCCGGCGTGCCGCTGGTGCCGGCGCATCTCGCAGGCAGCGATTTGACGCCGTTCTCCTATCTCGGCGGACTGGTGAAGCATCGCGTCTTCCCGCGCGTCACCCTGACCTTGGCGCCGGCCCGCGCCGCCGCGACCGACGGGCGGGGGTTGCAGTTGTTCGACGCCTTGAATGCGGTGTCCCTCGATGCCCGCGCCGAGCCGTCGCTGACGGCCGCCATCGCCGCCGCCGCCGACCGGGTCGGGCGCGCCGTGCCGGCGTTGATCGACAACGACCGCCGGCCTCTGGTTTACGGCAAGTTGCTCTCGCGGCTTGATCGGCACCGGCGGACCCTGGGGACCCTGGTATCGGACAGTTCGCCCTCGGCACCGGAGAAGACCAGCGCCGGCGGGATCGAGGCCTTGGCGGTGCTGGCGGCCGGAGGTCGGCTCACTCTCGACACGGCGGAGGGTGGCGGCGCCGATGCTGCCTGTGACGTCGACGAAGCCGCGGTGCTTCGCGCGGCGCGCGGGCTCGCGGTGGCCTGGGATATCCATCCGGGCGATCGGGTGTTCGACGCCACGCCGCCGGGCGATGGGCTCGGGCTGATTGCTGGCCTGGTGGTGCCGCTGATGCAGGGGGCGACGGTATTCCGCTTCCGGCCACGCGCCGATACGCGCAACCTGATGGAGATGATCTACGACGCGAATGCCACGGTGCTGGTCGTCGACGCGGATGGCCTGGCGCGCCTCGCCGCCAGCCATGCCTATGATGTGCACCGGGTGCGCCTGGTCGTGACCAGCGCCGGCGGAACTGACTGCCCGCTGGACCGACCGTGCTATCGGGCCCTCCTGAACCCGGTGACAGACCTGCCCATGGCGGCGCAAAGCCCCTTCTGGAGCGTCCCGCCCGGGCGCTTCCGGCGCTTGCCGGGCGTTGACCCGGCTGACGGTTTCCGCTTCGATGACAATGGTTTCGTCGTGAAACAGGGGGAATGATGAGGGGGTTTTCACCGTTGACGATTATTCGCACCCGCGTCCTCGCCTTGGCCCTCGCCGGTCTGGCGGTGGCGGCCGTATTGGCGAAACCCGCGGTATCGGCGCCGCCCCCGCTGCTCGACCAGGAATTGACGGCGACGCCGCTGCCGCCGTCGTTCTACGCCAGGACCTTCCGCATTCCGGTGTTTGATGTGGACACCGGCCGCGTGCGCTACATGACCGCCTTCCGCGACATGGATCGGAAGTTCCTCGAAAGTCGCTTGCGCGACTATACGGGCCAGGCGCAATCGCCGTTTCCGAAGGCGCCGATCCTGCGCCGCACCGATGACGGCGGCGTCGACTGCGACTGCGCCCAAGCTCTCGGCCCCAACGAGTTCCTGATCAGCGAGGACGAGGTCAGGGACAGCCGGCAAGGCCGCTACGTGTCACTCAACGATGAATCCTACAAGGCCATCCAGGAACTCATCGCCTACCCGCTGCAGGACGACGAGACCATCGCCGTCGCTTTCTCGGAACTGGTCTATGTCTACAACGCCCGTGCCCTCGACCGTTTCTTGGGGACCCGTGGATTCGACCTCGTCCATTCCCACGGCTTCATGGATTCGCCGACCTTCCCCGGCATCGAGGACACGCAGTTCGTGCTGGTCCGCGAACGCACGTCGGGCCGCTATATCGTCGGCATCCGCGGCACGTCCGGCGTCGCCGACCTGAAGACCAACGTCAACGCCCGCATGGAGCCTTGGCGCGGCCAGGGCAAGGTGCACTCGGGCTTCGTCCGCACCGCCGAGATCATCCTCGCCGAGTTGGAACCCTACCGTGATCGCATGCAGGCCGCCGGCCCGGTGATGGTGGTCGGCCACAGCCTTGGCGGGGCGGCGACGGTGCTGCTGACTCTCGGCCTGCGCCAGGCCGGCGAGGACGCCTACGCCATCAGCATCGCCCCGCCGCCGGTCGGCGACCGGGCGTTCGAGCAGGCATACGCCGGTGTCGGCAAGGCCCTGGTCAACATCTTCCTGCCGGGAGAGGAACTGGATACCGCTGACAGGCCAAAAGAAATGCAGTGGATGCGCCTGGTCGGCCACAAGCGCTACCTGGAAGACGTGGGCAAGACCGCGGGCGCGGTGCATTTCGTCATCAACTACCTGAAGTCGACCCTGAAGCGGCGCGGTGACGATATGCGGGCCTACGCCCACGCGCTGCCAATCTGCGTGTTGGAGAAGTACCATTGCTTCGACCCCGGTGTCCTCCAATTCGCCGCCATGTGCCTGTTCGATGATTGGCGCTGCTTCGAGGAGAACGCAGATTATCTGCTAGGGCTGGAGCCGATGGCCGGCCACCTCGTCGCCGGCTATCTGGATGCCGAGATCGCCGGCCGCGCCGCCGGCCGCGCGGCGGCCCTCGACCAGGATTGGCGCCAGGGCTTGGCGGCCTCCAAGGGCGCGGCCAAGCGCAAATTGTTGTCGGGCGTGGCGTCCGAGCACCGGCGCCGGCTGGTTATGTTCCGGGTCGGGCTGTTGTCTCTGGTGCTGGGCGACTACGACGAGGCCGAGCGCTTCCTAGCCCTTGTCGCGGCCGGTGACGGCCCGTCCGTCATCGCCCGCTATTATCGCATCGCCGCCTTGGTGCTGGGCGGCCGGGTGACGGAGGCGGTCGAGGCCTCGGTGGCGCTGTTCAACGCCGACCCCCCGGCCGAGATCAGCGAGCGCGCGCGGCGCCTGCTGTGGCGCCAGGGTGAGAGTTGAGGGCAAGAGTTGATGGCGATGGGCCAGGCGGCGGAAAACAACGACTTCATGAAACGGCCGGGGGATCCCCCGGCCGCTGACATCCTGGCCTTCTGGCGCCCAGAGCTGGGCATCGCCGGCTGGCCAGGGGAAGACGTCTTCCGCGGCCTCTACGGGCAGTTCGTCGAACGCGTGGCGGCGGCGCCCGAAGCATTGCGGGCCTCGCGCGCACGGCCGGTGATCTACGTCGCCAACCACCAGGTGGCAGTGGAGTCGCTGGTCTTCGTGTTCGCCGTCGCGGCCGTCGGCGGGCGGCACATCCGGGCCCTGGCCAAGCAGGCCCACCAGACCACCTGGGTCGGCGAACTGCTGGGCCTGATGCATGACTACCCCGGCCAGCGGCCGCCGCCGCCGTCGTTCTTCCGCGATGAATACGACCCGTCGAGCCTGGTCGACATGCTCGCCGAGATGCGCCGGTCGCTGACCAGCGACGGCCATTCGCTGCTGATCCATGCCGAAGGCGCCCGCGTGCTGAATTGCCGCCAGCCGGTGCGCCAGATCTCGACCGTCTTCGTCGACCTGGCGCGGGAAACCGGCGCCGCCATCGTGCCGGCGCGCTTCACCGGCGGCGTGCCGGTCGAGACCATGGACGATTTCCGCGAATTCCCCATCGCGTTCGGCCCCCAGACCTACCACCTGGGCAGACCCATCGAGGCCGCCGACATCGAGGCCTGCCATCCGCGCGACCGCCGCCAACTGGTGGTCGAGGCCATCAACCACACCGGCCCGGCCGCCGGCATGGAGGCGCCGGGTGCGCCCGATGCCGCTTTCCGCCGCGGCGTCCAGGACTTCATGACCGAGACCGCGACCAGCCAGGTCAAGGCGGTGCTGGTGACGGCGCTGCGCGGCCTTGCCGATCCGGCACCGGCGACGGCCCGAGTTCTCGCCGCCGTCGATGGCCAGGTGCTGGAACTGGGCCCATCCCCCGAGGAGCAGTGGCTGGGACGGTTCTGCGGCTGGCTGACCGACCGCCGCGCCCGCATTCGGGGGCTCCTCTCATGAGCCCCGGCATGATCACGACCGGCACCAGCAGCGGTGAATGGTGGAGCCCCGGCACCGACGGCATGATCCTCAGCGATGGGGCGGCGATGATCGAGGCCCTGCATCAGGTGCGCCAGCCCCTTGCCGTGGTCGTTACCACGGACGGCGGCCGCGCCCTGGCTGTCGGTGGTGCTGTGCTGCAATCCCCGACGCCGCCGGCCGGCGATGTTCTGGCATTGCACGGCCGGCTCGGCGCCATCTATCCGGAATGGCTGGGCGAGCGCGCCTTCGCCGAGGTGCACGGCTGCCGCTTCGCCTACGTGGTCGGCGAGATGGCCCGCGGCATCGCCACTGCCCGCATGGCGGTGGCCGCGGCCGAGGCCGGCTTCATGGGTTTCTTCGGCAGTGCCGGCCTTTCGGTCACCGCCATTGACCAGGCCTTGGGCGAGATCAACGCGGGGCTCGGCCCCGAACGCGGCAACTGGGGCGCCAACCTGATCCACAGCCCGCAGGAACCGGCGGCCGAGCGCGCCGTCGTCGATCTGTTCCTTTCGCGCGGCGTGCGACGGGTCTCGGCCTCCGCCTTCATGGCTATGAGTCCCGAAATCGTGCGCTACATGGCGCGCGGCCTCGCCCGCGATGCCAATGGCGGCATCTACCGCGCCAACCACGTCTTCGCCAAGGTCTCGCGCGCCGAGGTGGCGCGCCACTTCATGTCGCCACCACCGCCAGCCATGTTGCGCGAACTCGCCGCCGCCGGCGCCATCGATGCCACGGAAGCTGAGTTGGCGGCCGGCCTGCCGGTGGCCGAGGACATCACCGCCGAGGCGGATTCCGGCGGCCACACCGACAACCGGGCGCTGACCGTGCTGCTGCCGCAACTTCTGGCACTGCGCGACGAGATGACGATCGAGCACGGCTACGCCCGCGGCATCCGCGTTGGCGCCGCCGGTGGCCTGGGCACGCCGACAGCCGTCGCCGCCGCCTTCGCCATGGGGGCGAGCTACGTGCTCACCGGCTCCATCAATCAGGCGGCCCGCGAGTCGGGTCTGTCGTCCGAAGGCCGCGCCATGCTGGCCGAGGCCGAGCCGCCCGACGTGGCCATGGCGCCGGCGGCCGACATGTTCGAATTGGGCGTCGAGGTGCAGGTGCTGAAGCGCGGCACCCTGTTCGCGCAACGCGGCCGCAGGCTCTATGACCTCTACCGGTCCTGTGCCGGTCTCGACGATATTCCCGCCGACGCCCGCCAGCAGTTGGAGCGCGACCTGTTCCGCGCCCCCCTCGACGAGGTTTGGGCCAACACCCGGGCGTTCTTCGCCGAACGCGAGCCGGCCGAGGTCGAGCGCGCCGAGCGCGAGCCCAAGCACAAGATGGCATTGGTCTTTCGGACATATCTTTTCATGGGCGCCCAGTGGGCCCGCGAGGGCGTGGCCGAGCGCCGCGCTGACTACCAGATCTGGTGCGGCCCCGCCATGGGTGCCTTCAACGACTGGGCCCGGAACTCGTTCCTGGTCGCGCCCGAAGACCGCACCGTGGTGCAGATGGCACGCAACCTGATGGAGGGAGCGGCCGCCACCACGCGCGCCCAGCAGGCCCGCGCCATGGGCCTGGCCGTGCCGTCGGCGGCCTTTCAGTTCCGGCCACGGCCGTTAGGATAGATAAGGGGTCTCCAGACCAATGAGCCAGAACAGCGACGAGAATAATCCCGCCATCGCCATCGTCGGCCTCGACGTGCTGCTGCCCGGCACGCCCGGCCGCGCCGGCTTCTGGCGTGACGTGCTGGTGGCCCGTGACAACATCACCCCGGTGCCGCCCAGCCACTGGTTGATCGAGGACTACTACGACCCCGACCCCTCGGCGCCCGACAAGACCTACTGCAACCGCGGCGGCTTCCTCGACCCGGTGGCCTTCGATCCGCTGGCCTTCGGCATCCCGCCGAATGCCATCGCCAGTACGGACACGGCGCAGCTGCTGGCCCTGGTGCTGGCCCGCCGGGTGCTCGACCAGGCCTGCGACACCCGCTTCCACGATATCGACAAGTCCCGCACCAGCGTCATCCTGGGCGTCGCCTCGGCGACCGAGTTGACGGTGCAGATGGGCAGCCGGCTGCAACGCCCGCACTGGGTCAAGGCGCTGCGCGAGGAAGGCCTGCCCGAAAGCCAGGTACAGCGCATCGCCGACGGCATCGCCGATACGTATGTGCCCTGGCAGGAAAGCTCGTTCCCGGGCTTGCTCGGCAACGTGGTCGCCGGCCGCATCGCCAACCGGCTCGATCTCGGCGGCACCAATTTCGTCACCGATGCCGCCTGCGCCAGTTCGCTGTCGGCCCTGCAGTCCGGCTTAAACGAACTTCGGCTCGGCCAGTCGGACCTGGTCATCGCCGGCGGCGTCGACGCGCTGAACGACATTCTTATGTACATGTGCTTTTCCAAGACGCCGGCGTTCTCGCCGACGGGCGACTGCCGGCCGTTTTCCGACAAGGCCGACGGCACCATTCTGGGCGAAGGGCTGGTCATGCTGGCGCTGCGCCGGTTGGCGGATGCCGAACGCGACGGCAACCGCATCCACGCCGTCATCCGTGGTCTCGGCAGCGCCTCCGACGGCCAGGCTACCAGCGTCTACGCACCCAAGCCCGAGGGCCAGGCGATGGCCCTTCGGCGCGCCTACGAAGCCGCCGGTTACAGCCCCGACACGGTGGAACTGGTGGAAGCCCACGGCACCGGCACCGTCGCCGGCGATGCGGCCGAGTTCGCCGGCCTACGTTCCGTGTTCGAGCCCGCCGGTGGCGGCCGCCGGCAATGGTGCGCGCTGGGTTCCATCAAGTCGCAGATCGGCCACACCAAGGCGGCCGCCGGCGCGGCCGGTCTGTTCAAGGCGGTGATGGCGCTCAGCCAGGGGGCGCTGCCACCGACCGCCAAGGTCGATCGTCCCAACCCGAAGCTCGACGTGGACGCAAGCCCGTTCTACCTCAACACCCGGGCGCGCCCGTGGGTGCGCGGCCACGACCACCCCCGGCGCGCCGGGGTCAGCTCCTTCGGTTTCGGGGGCAGCAATTTCCACGTCACGCTCGAGGAATACACCGGCGACGGCCTCAGGCCCGAACGCAGCCGTGCCATGCCGGCGGAGCTCTACCTGTTGTCGGCGGACGACCGCGACGCCCTGATCACCGCCGCGGCCGGTTTCGACCTTGAGGCCGGCGCCCTCGGCCATGTCACGGCCGAGGCAGCACGGGTGTTCGATGTCCGCAAGCCGGCGCGGCTCGCCGTCGTTGCGTCGTCGATGAACGATTTGGCCGACAAGCTCGGGTTTTTCGCCCAGGCGCCGGACGACAAGATCAAGGGTGTGTACCCGGGCAATGGCGAGGACGCGGCCGGCCGCGTGGCCTTCCTTTTCCCGGGCCAGGGCAGCCAGTACGTGGGCATGGGCGCCGACCTGGCGCTGGCGTTTCCGGAGGCTCGCGACGTCTGGGACACGGCCGCCGACCAGTTCGAGTTCGCGCCGGCACCGCTGCACGACCTGGCTTTCCCGCCGGTCGCCTTCGACGACGAGACGCGGGACGCGCAGCGGAGCCGTCTGACCGAGATGGCCAACGCCCAACCAGCCATCGGTGCCGCCAGCCTGGCCGTGCGCGCCGTGCTCAATAGCCTCGGCCTCGATCCCGACGCCGTTGCCGGACATAGCTTTGGCGAGGTCACGGCGCTGGGCGCCGCCGGCGTGCTCGGCGCGGCGGACGTGCTGCGCGTCGCCCACATCCGCGGCCGCCTGATGACAGAGGCCGCCGGCACCACGCAGGGAGCCATGATCGCCGTGCCGCTGGATCGCGACCGGGTCCAGGCGCTGCTGGCCAAGCTCGGCCCCGACGTGGTCATCGCCAATGACAACGGCCCGTCGCAGGTTGTGTTGTCGGGCCCGGCGGCGGAAATCGACGATGCCATGCTGCTGTTCGACCAGGAAGGCGTCGCCGCGGTCCGCTTGCCGGTCGCCACCGCCTTCCATTCGGCCATCGTCGCCGATAGTGTCGGGCCGTTCCGGGACGCGTTGGCGGACGTCGAATTCCATCCGCCGGCGCTGCCCGTTCACGGCACCGCTGACGCCGAAGCCTACGAGTCCGACCGCGAGGCATCGCGTGATCGCCTGGCGCGCCAGATTGCCGAGCCGGTGCGATTCCGCGACCAGGTCGACGCACTCTATGCCGCCGGCGTGCGGCTGTTCGTCGAGGTCGGCCCCGGTAGCGTGCTGACCGGACTGGTCGGGCAATGCCTGAACGGCCGGCCGCACCAGGCCGTGGCCACCGACCGCAAGGGCGCCGATGGGATCGAATCGCTGCTCGGCGCGGTGGCTCGCTTCGCCGCCTTCGGGCTCGATTTGGATTATGCGTGGCTCTGGCGCGATGCCCCGCCCGACCCGCTCGCCGAGACGCAGCCAGCCCATGCCGTCGACATTCTCGGCAGCAACTACGGCCGGCCCTATCCGCCAGCCGAAGGCGCCGCTGGCGTGCCAGCGCCCAATCCGGAGAGCGAACCGGCGCCGGCGGCGCCCGCCGCCCCGGTCGCACCCGTCGCCGCGGTCGCACCCGTCGCCGCGCCGGCTGCAACGGCGGCACCAGCCGTGGCGCCGGCGGACGCCGCCGCCGCCGCGACCTTCCATCGCCAGATCGCTGAAACCCATCTCGCCTTTCAGCAATCCATGGCGGACAGCCATCGCGCCTTCTTGGAGATGACCGAACGCATGTTGGCAGGCGGCACCCTGCCATCCGGCGCCGACGTCACTGCCGGCCCCCCGCCGGGTCCGCCACCTGTCGTTCAGCCCATGGCGCCACCCCAGCAAATGGCGCCGCCGCCGGACGTGCCGCAGGGCATGCCACTGGCCATGGCGCCGCCGCCCGAGCCGACGCCAGACCCGATACCCGCGGCACCGGTTTCGGCCCCGGTTCCTGCTCCTGTCGCGGCCGGGATCAGTGCCGCCGATTTGGTCATCGGCCTGGTCGCCGAGAAGACCGGTTATCCGTCGGAGATGCTGACGCTGGAGATGGAGTTGGAGGCCGACCTCGGCATCGATTCCATCAAGCAGGTGGAGATCCTGTCGGCGCTCCGCGAGGAGATGCCGGGCTTGGCGGAGTTGGATCCGAGCCGCCTCGCCGAACTCGACACCCTCGGCCGCATCGTCGCGTTCGCCGAAACCGAGATGGGGCTTGGCGGTGATCCGTCCCCGGCCGCGCCCGTCGCGATCCCGGCCGCCGCACTCGCCAACGCCGCCGACCTGGTCATCGGTTTGGTCGCCGAGAAGACCGGCTATCCGGCCGAGATGCTGACCCTGGAGATGGAGTTGGAGGCCGACCTGGGCATCGATTCCATCAAACAGGTGGAAATCCTGTCCGCGCTGCGCGAGGAGATGCCGAGCCTGGCGGAACTGGATCCGAGCCGCCTCGCCGAACTGGATACGCTGGGCCGTATCGTTGAATTCGCGGAAACCGAGATCGGCCTTGGTGTGATACCGGCCACGCCGGAAGCCGCGCCGGCGCCAGCCGCCCCAGCGGCCCCGGCCCCGGCCGCCGCCCCGGTGGTCGACGCCGACACTCTACTCGCCGTGGTCGCCGAGAAGACCGGTTACCCGGCCGAGATGCTGACCCTGGAGATGGACCTGGAGGCCGACCTCGGCATCGATTCCATCAAGCAGGTGGAAATCCTTTCGGCGCTGCGCGAACGCCTGCCCGGCATGCCCGAGGTCGACCCGGCGCAGCTGGCCGACATCCGCACCCTCGGCGCCATCCTGCAATTGGCCGACGGCATCGATGCCGCGCCTGCTGAGCCGCTCGTGGCTGACCCGCCCGTGGCTGAGGTTCCCGTGGCCGACGCTGGCGGCGGCGCCACGGCAGGCGTCGCGCGCTGGGTCATCGATCTGGAAGCGGCGCCGGCGCGCGGTTTCGGCCCGGCCGGCTTGCCCGCCGGCATTATCGGCATTCGCGATGACGCCAGCGGGCTCGCCCAGCCGCTCGCCGACGCCCTCGGCCGGCGCGGTCTCGCGGCGGAGGTCGTCACGGCGCCGCGCGACGATCTTGCCGGACTTATATATATGGGCGGGCTCGACGCCGAACCGGCGCCGAACGATGCCGTCGCCGCCATCGTCGAGGCCATCCGGTGGGCGTCACCGCTGGCAGGACGTCTCGAAGCCTTGGGCGGGCTATTCGTCGCCGTCCAGGACCTGGGCGGCGATTTCGGTCTCGGTGGCGGGGCCGGCGGGCGCGCCTGGACCGGCGGCCTGGCGGCGCTGGCCAAGACAGCGCGCCGGGAATGGCCGGCCGCCGCCGTCAAGGCCATCGACATCGATGCCGCCAATCGCACGCTTGAAGATTGCGCCGAGGCTCTGGCCGAAGAAATCCTCCTGGGTGGTCCGGAACCCGAAGTGGCGCTTTCCATGGCCCAGGGCCGGCGCCGGCCAGTGTTGCTCGCGGCCGAAGCGGGCCCGGAGGCCGGTGGGCCGCGGGACGGCATGGTGGTGGTTGCCTCGGCCGGTGGTCGCGGCGTCACCGCGGCGGCACTGATCGAGCTCGCCCGCCAGCACCGCCTGAAGCTGGCGCTGCTCGGACGTTCACCCTTGCCCGAGGAAGACGCCGGCCTGGCCGGGGCCGCCGACGAGGCAGCGCTGATCCGCGAACTGATGACCCGCGACGCGGCGGCCGCGCCGGCCGAGCTGGCCCGTCGGGCCCGCCAGGTGCTGGCCGGCCGAGAGGTGGCGGCGACTCTGGCGGCGCTGGCGGACGCGGGATCCGAGGCCCGCTACCACGCCGTCGATATTCGCGATGCCGAGGCCGTGGCCGCTGTCTTCGCCGAGGTGCGCTTGGATTGGGGTCCGGTCACCGGCCTGGTGCACGGCGCCGGCGTGCTGGCCGACCGGCGGCTGGCCGACAAGACCGCCGAGCAGGTCGAGCGGGTGGCCGAGACCAAGGTCCGGGGCCTGGCCAATCTGCTGGCCGCCGCGGCGGACGATGCGCTGGAGATGATCTGCCTGTTCTCGTCGGCCGCCGCCGTCGCCGGCAACGCCGGCCAGGCCGACTACGCCATGGCCAACGGGGTGCTGGACGCGGTGGCGTCCGGCCTGGCCCGCGCGCGCGCCGGCTGCCGCGTCAAATCCGTCGCCTGGGGACCCTGGGACGGCGGCATGGTCGACGACGGCCTGCGGGCGCTGTTCCAGGCTCGTGGCGTGCCGCTGATCCCGATGGCCGGCGGCACGGCGTTCCTGGCCCGCGAGTTGGCGACGGACGACGGCCGCGCCCGCGTGGTCGCTGGTGCCGCCGAGCTCGCCGATGCCGAGACCTGGCGGGCCGAGATCCAGGTCGGGCGCGAGAGCCATCCCTTCATCCTCGATCACGTCATCAACGGCAAGCCGGTGTTGCCGGCGGTGCTGGCGCTCGATTGGGTGTGTCGGATCGGCGCCGCGGCCGGCGGGGCACGACACATCGCGGAGGTCCGGGACTTCCGTGTTCTCAAGGGCGTCACCTTCGATGCCGACCTGGCCAGGCCCGAGCGCCTGTCGCTGACGGCGGAACCCGCCGGAGATGGCATCCAGGTCGGCATCGCCGGCGCCGACGGCCATCCGCGCTACGCCGGCCGGGTGCTGTTCGCGGCCGACGGGTCGGAGGCGATGCCGCCGGTTGATCCAGCCGGCCTGGGACCCTGGGACCTGACGGCCGACGCGGCCTACACGGATCACCTGTTTCACGGCGACGCCTTCCGCGCCATCGAGCATCTGGACAGTATCGGCGAGGGCGGCGGCGAGGGGCGGCTGGTCGGCACGGCGGCCTTGGCATGGTCGGCGGGGCCGTGGGCGACGGATGCGCTGATGCTCGACGGCGCGCTGCAACTGGCCTTGCTGTGGGCCATCGAACGGACCGGCCGGACGTACCTGCCGACACGCATCGGCCGGCTCAGGCTGGACCATGCCGGTCCCGTCGAGGGGTCCGCCACTTGCCGCTTCGAAAGCCGGCTCGCCGACGCCACTCGCACCGAGAACGCCTTCCGCCTGGTTGACGCCGGCGGCCGGCCGCTGCTGGAGATGTCGGGGGTGGAGATGTACCGCATCGGCGATGGCACGACCGAGCAGAAGGAAACCGCTGCCGAAGCCGCCGAAGCCGCCGCCGGAGACTGACATGCCGTTCGAGCCCATCGCCATCACCGGCCGGGCCTGCGTGTTGCCGGGGGCGCTGAGCCCGGATGAACTGTGGGCCAATGTCATCGCCGGTCGCGACCTGGTGCGGGCGGCGCCGGCCGGCCATTGGGGCTTCGACCACGCCCGCATCCTGGCCGCCGCCGACGCGGCCGAGCCGGAAACCGCCTGGTCCGATCGCGGCGGCTATGTGGAGGGCTTCGAACGGGCGTTCGATGCGGCCCTCTATTCCCTCGATGCGAACAAGCTGTCGCGGCTCGATCCGCTGTTCCGCTGGCTACTGCACACCGGCCGGGGCGCCCTGGCCGACGCAGTCGCGGAACCGGCGGCATTGCGGCGCGCCGGATTGATCGTCGGCAATCTTTCCTACCCGACCCGCGGGCTGGCTGATCTGGCCAACGCCATCTGGGCCGGGCGCGAGCCCGAGATGGCTTACGAGAACCGCTTCTGCTCCGGCCTGCCGGCGCACATGACGGCGACGGCGCTGGGCTTGGGCGGAGAGGCACTGGCGCTGGACGCGGCCTGCGCGTCGTCGCTCTATGCCCTGAAGATCGCCTGCGACCGGTTGCAGGCGGGCGAGGCCGATCTGATGCTGGCCGCCGCCGTCAACCACGCCGATGATCTGTTCCTGCACATCGGCTTCTCGGCCCTGCAGGCGCTCAGCCCGTCGGGCCGGAGCCGGCCCTTCCACCGCGATGCCGACGGCCTGCTGCCGGCGGAGGGCGCGGTCTGCGTGGCGCTCGAGCGGCTGGCGGACGCCGAGCAGCGAGGAGCACGCGTCCTTGGCGTCATCCGCGGCCTCGGCATCTCCAACGACGGCCGGGCGCGTGGCCTGCTGGTGCCCGACGACGGCGGCCAGGTGCGTGCCATGGAAGCGGCCTACGCACTCTCCGGGCTGGAGCCCGCCGACATCGGCCTGGCCGAATGCCACGCCACCGGCACGGCGGCCGGCGATGGCGTCGAGATCGAAAGCATGGCCCGCGTCTTCGCCGATGTTCCCGACCTGCCATTGGGTTCGCTGAAATCCAACATGGGCCACCTGATCACCGCCGCCGGACTGGCCGGGTTGCTGAAGGTACTGGGCGCCATGGATGCCGGGGTCAGGCCGCCGACCTTGAATGCCGACGCCCCCATCGATGCTTTCGAGGGCACGCCGCTGCGCCCCCTCGAGGCCGCCGAGCCCTGGGACGCGACGGGCCCGCGCCGCGCCGTCGTCAACGCCTTCGGCTTCGGCGGCAACAACGCGCACCTGATCGTCGAGGAGTGGCGGCCGGCGACGGGGCGGTCATATTTGCCGCCGCAATCTGCCGAGCCGCCGTCGGTCGCCGTCACCGCCATGGGCATGGTGACGGGTGCCGGTCGCGGTACAGAAGCATTCCGGGCGCGGCTGTTCGGTTCCGACGACGGCGGCGAAACCCTGGTGAGCTCAGTCGAACTGCCGCTCAAGGGCCTGCGCTATCCGCCGACGGACCTGAAGCACGCGTTGGCGCAGCAGACCCTATTGTTGGAAGCGGTGTTTCAGGTCGCCGATGAGCTCGCTGGAATGGATGCGACCCGCGTCGGCTGCCTGGTCGGTATGGGGTGTGATCCGGGGGCGGCGCGCTATGCGCTCAGGTTCCGCACGCCGGAGCGCAGGCAGGCCCTGGGCCTGGGCGGGACTGAGGGTGCGGTCTGCCCACCACTAAACGCCGCCGGCGTCATCGGCACCATGCCCAACATCCCGGCCAATCGGCTGAACGCCCAGTTCGACTGGCGCGGCTTCGGTTATTCGGTGTCGGCCGAGGAGCTTTCCGGCATCGCCGCCGTGCGTCTGGCGGCGCGGGCCCTCGACCGGGGCGAGGTCGACGCCGTGGTGGTCGGCGCCGTCGAGGCGACGGACGACGCGGCCCACGAAGCGGCCTTCAAGGCGATCTGGCCAACCGGACGTCCAGCGCCCCAACGCCAGGGCGACGCGGCCGTGGTGCTGGTGCTGCGGCGGGCCGATGCGGACGATGCGCTGGCCACCTTGCGCTTGCGGGTCGAGGACGACGCCATCGATGTCATGGGCCGGCGGGTGGAAGCCCGGTTCGGCCATGCCCACGCCGCAATTGGCCTGCTTGGCGTCGCCGCCCATGTGGTCGCCGCCGGCCATGGTGTACAGCCCAGCGACGATGGGCCATTGCCGGCGCTGGCCGCCGGCGGTGCCGAACAGGCGGTGATTGTCCAATCGTTCAGTGGCCGGCGGGATGGACTCGGTATCATCGCACCCGCCAAGCCGTCGGGCGTGGCCAATCGAGTGCCGGGTCTGGCCTGTTTCCGGGGACCTGACCTAGCCGACCTGGCGGCGCGCCTGGCGTCGGGCGAAGGCGGCGGTGACGGTCACCTGCGCCTCGCCGTGACGGCCGACGACGGGGCGGAACTCGAACGGCGTCTCGGCGTTGCCGCCGACCAGTTGCGACGGGGCGAAGCGCCCTCGGGACCGGGCCTCTATTTCGGCGAGGGCGAAGCAGCGGGCGAACTGGCCTTCGTCTTTCCAGGCGCCGCCGCGGCCTACGCCGGCATGGGCCGGGGCTTCTTGCTCGCCTTCCCGCATGTGGCGGCGGCGCTGGCCAAACGGCATCCGGTGGCGGCCCAAGTGGCCCATCAGGTCTATGCCGAAGGCCGGGCACGCGAGCAATTCGACCAGTTGAAGGGCTGTGCCCTGGTCTGTCAGGCCCATGTGCTGGCGGCGCGCGATGTGCTGGGTCTGCGGCCCGACGCCGTGCTTGGCCTGTCGTCGGGCGAGACCAACAGCCTGGTGGCCATGGGTGCCTGGCGGGACATGGACGCCATGTTCGAGGAAATCGCCCAATCCGACATGTACGGCACCTACCTGACAGGCGCCTGCGAAAGTGCCCGCGAGGCCTGGGATCTGCCGGCGGACACCGGGGTTCGGTGGGCAGCCTGGCGGCTGCTGGCACCGCTCGATGCCGTGCGGGTAGCACTCGCGGACGAGCCGCGGGCGCGCGTCACCATCATCAATGCGCCCGGCGACTGCGTGCTGGCCGGCGACGAGCAGGCGGTGCGCCGCGTCGTCGAACGGCTGATCGACCGGGTCGCCGGCGCGCAAGCCATCGACCTGGGCCATCCCATGGTCGTGCATTGTGAAGAAATGGCGCCCTATGAGGATGTCTGGCGGCGCATCCACACGCGGCGCACGCACGAGGTCCCGGGCGTGCGCTTCTACGCCAACCACACCGGCCACGCCTATACGCCGACGCGCGAGACGGCGGCGGACAACTTGACCGGCCAGGCCATGGCCGCCATCGACTTTCCGCGCACTGTCGAGCAAGCCTACGCCGATGGCGTGCGCACCTTCCTGGAACTGGGGCCGCGAGATACGACGACGTCGGCCATCGGCAAGATCCTCGGCGATCGTCCGCACCTGGCCTTGGCGCTCGACGGCACCGGTGGCGACGACCTCGCCCGCCTTGTCGACGTGGCGGCCAGGCTCCATGCCGCCGGTCATCTCGCGGATCCGGGGCCCTTGAGCTGGCACCTCGGGCGCATTGCCGCGCTGGCGCCCGAAGGCGATGCGCGCGACGTCGACGAGCTACGGCTTGTATTGCCGGCGCACCGGCCGCCGGTGCCGCCACCCGCCGCGGCCCCCAGCGCGGACACGCAATTCATGCATCCGTCGCCGCCGTTGCCGCCGGTGGCGCGGCTCCGGCCCGTGGCGCCGGTCGCGCCGCAGGAACCCGCCATGTGGGCGGCCTCTGACGGTAACCTGGCGTTGGCGCCGGTGGTCGCGGCGCACCAGGAATTCATCCGCAGCCAAACCGAATCCTATAACCAGTTCCTGGCCCTGCAGCAGCGCCATTTCCCCGGCTTCCTCGGCAGTGTCGCGGAAGCGCCGCCGGTGTCGTCCCCGATGTTGCCCTCGATGCCCGCGCCGAAGCCGGTTGACGCCGATCCCCCCGGTCCGAGTTTCGACCGAGCCCAGCTGGAGATGCTGGCATCCGGCCGCATCTCGGACGTGCTGGGGTCCGAGTTCGAATGCCAGGACGGCTACCGGCGCCAGGTCCGCATGCCGGAGCCGCCGCTGCTGCTGGCCGACCGGGTGACCCGGCTGACGGGCGAGCCCGGCACCCTCGGCCTCGGCAGCATCAGCACCAAGACCGACGTGGCGACCGACGCCTGGTACCTGCACCACGGACGCATGCCGCCGGGCGTGGTCATCGAATCCGGCCAGGCCGACCTGTTGCTGATCTCCTGGCTCGGCATCGACTTCGTCAACAAGGGGGAGCGCGTTTACCGCCTGCTCGGCTGCGAGCTAACGTTCCACGAGGGCGGCCTGCCGAAACCCGGCGACACGCTCTGCTACGACATCCATGTGGACGGCCATGCCAAGACCGGCGACGTGCGCCTGTTCTTTTTCCATTACGACTGCCACATCGGCGACCGGCTGGCGCTCAGCGTGCGCGAGGGCCAGGCCGGGTTCTTCACCGACGACGAACTAGCCGGCTCCGGCGGCGTGCTGTGGGACGCGGCGGAGGACGTGCCCGACCCGGCGGCGCGGCTGGACCCGCCGCCCTGTGTGACGGCCAAGCGCGCCTTCGATGCGGCGGATGTCGCCGCCTTCGTCGGCGGAAATGCCCATGCCTGCTTCGGCGCCGGGTTCGAGATGGCGGCGACGCATACGCGCACGCCCTCGACGCCCGTGGGCCGCCTGCAACTGATCGACCGGGTGACCAGCTTCGAGCCCACGGGCGGGCCCTGGGGCCGCGGCTACCTGTGCGCGGAATCGGACGTCGCTGCCGACCACTGGTTCTACGCCGGCCATTTCAAGGATGACCCCTGCATGCCCGGCACCCTGATGGCGGACGCGGCAGTGCAGGCGCTGTCGTTCACCATGGCCGCCTACGGCTTCACCATCCCGCGCGACGGCTGGCGGTTCGAGCCGGCGCCGGGCGAAGCCTTCACCTTCCTCTGCCGCGGCCAGGTGATCCCGGACGGCCCGCACCTGCTGACCTACGAGGTCTTCGTCGAGGAGATCGTCGACGGGCCGCGGCCGCTGATCAGGGCCGCGCTACTTTGTCGGTCCGACGGTTTCAAGGTGTTCCAGTGCCGGCGTTTCGCGCTGCGCCTGGTGCCGGACTGGCCGCTGGTCGAGGCAGCGCCGGCGATCCCGCACATGGTCGGGCCGGAAGCCAGCGTGCCCGGCGACCTGGCCGCCCTCATGGCCTGCGCCTGGGGGCCGCCGTCGGCCGCCTTCGGTGCCATGTACCGGCCTTTCGACGGCGGCCGCAAGGTACCGCGGCTGCCCGGCCCGCCCTACCATTTCGTCAGCCGCATCGCCGAGGTCGATTGCCCGGCCGGCACGCCGACCGTCGACGGTTCTCTGGCCGCCGAGTACCAGGTGCCGGCGGAGGCCTGGTATTTCCGGGACAATGGCCGGGCGCTGATGCCCTACGCGGTGCTCATGGAGGTGCTGCTGCAGCCGTGCGGCTGGCTGGCGTCCTACATGGGGTTCGCGCTGACCGACGCCGATCTGGCCTTCCGCAACCTGGATGGCGACGGCGCCATCGTGCATGGAAACGTCGGACCCGGCGCCGGCACCATCACCACCCGCACGCGCCTCACCCGCTTCGCCCGGCTCGGCGACCTGACGGTGGTGTTCTTCCGCGTAGACAGCTCGCTGGATGGCGAGCCGCTGATGGAGATGAACACGTCCTTCGGCTTCTTCACCGCCGAGGCCCTGGCCAACCAATCCGGCCTGCCGGCCAGCGACGATGATCGCCGACGCCGGGACAAGCCGTCGGAAATCGACCACGACCTGCATGTGGCACCGCCCACCCACCCGCCGCTCGCCAAGCACGACCTGTTGATGGTCGATGCTGTCAGCGGCTATTGGCCGGATGGTGGCGAGGCCGGCCTCGGCCGCATCCGCGGACGCCAGGCCATCGACCCCGGCGCCTGGTACTTCAAGGCGCACTTCTACCAGGACCCGGTGCAGCCCGGATCGCTGGGCATCGAGGCGCTGGTGCAGTTGCTACAGGCCTATGTTGGCCTGGCCGGCCTGGCGGCGGATTTGCACGATCCAATGTTCGAGCCGTTCGCCCTCGGCGAGCCGCTGGTCTGGAAGTACCGCGGCCAGGTCATGCCGACCGACGGCGAGGTCACCAGCGATCTGGAGATCACGCGCGTCGAGCTGGAGGCCGGGGCGGTGCTGGTGGTAGCCCGGGGGAGCCTCTGGGTCGACGGCATGCGCATCTACGAAGTCGAAAACCTGGCGGTGCGCGCTGTGGCCGGCGACGCGCCAACCGTGGGTGATGACGACATCGTGCTCGACCTGGTGACGGCTCCCTGGCTCGCCGACCACTGCCCGACGCAGACCGTGCCGGCGTTGCCGTTCATGGTGCTGGTCGACCTGATGGCCGGTGCGGCACTCGCTTGCGAGCCGGATCTGAAGGTGGTGGCGATCGAGGACGTGCAGGCTTTCCGCTGGGCCGTGGTTGGCCCCGAGGGCCTGCGCCTCGCACCGCTGGTGAAGCCCGTAGATGGCGGATTTCAGGTGACGCTGATGATGACCGCCGACGGACGCGAACGGCCGGTCATCCAGGGCAGGGTGCTGATGGCCGAGGCCTATCCCGCGCCCCCGCCGGCGCTGGGATCGCTCGACGACGCTCGGCCCGAAGCGTCGCCTTATGAAGCCGGCCACCTGTTCCACGGGCCCGCGTTCCAGATCATGGCGGACTATCGGTTGGGACCGGCCGGCGCCGATTTCGATCTCGACGCCGGCGCGGGCGGAGTGCCCGTCGGCACGCTGCACCCGTGCCTCCTGGACGGCGTCTTCCACGGCGTGCCGCACGACCGTCTGCATCTCTGGTTTCCGGATGTCGGCGACGACGGGATCGGGTATCCGCAGCGCGCCCGGCGCATCGCGTTTCACGGGGAGATCCCGGCGAGCGGGCCGGTGCGAGCCCAGGTGCGGGCGCGCGGCAGTGCGGCCAACGGCGTCACCATCGAGGCGCGGTTGAGCTGCGGAGACAGCGTCTTCTGCAGCATGGACATCGACGAGGCGGTGATGCCCAAAGGGCCGCTCGGACGCGCCGCGCCGGCCGAACGCCGGGCCTTCCTCGCCCAGCGCAGGCCAGTGGCGGGGCTCCGGCTCTCTCACGATGAAGAGGGGGCGACATCTCTGGACGTGGCCACGGTGAAGGCCAGCAACTGGCTGCCGGGAACGCTCGAAGCCGTCTATGCCACCCGTGCCACGGGCGAGGATCTGGTGCGCGTCGTCGCCATAAAGGAACACGTGGCGGCCATGCTCGGCGTGCATCCGTCGGCGGTCGAGGTTGACGGAGGCGCGGCGCTGCACGATGGCCGACGCATCGATGTGGTGGTCGAACAGCAGGACGGCGGCGTTCGGGTCAGAACGCGGGAATAGGTTCGGCGACAACGTGGAACGGCGCGTCTTCCACGGCGACGGCGGACGCGAGGAACTCACCGAGGTCGACGTCGGCGACCACGAACCGGCGCTCCGCCAGCATCACCTTCAGACCCTCCGGCGCCAGCGGGTCGCTGCCGACCATGAGCGTGTCGAGGCCGGCGCGCATGCCGCGGCCGTCGGCTTTCAGTACCGCTTCCTTGCGGGTCCAGCAGGCGAGGAAGGCGTCGTCGCGGAGGCCGGCTGGAACCTCGGCGAGAGCGTCCGCTTCCTGCGCTTGGAAGAACCGGCGGGCCAGGTCGCCGGCGTTGGTGATGGATCGACGGTGCTCGATATCGATGCCAACAGCGGGTCCGGCCGAGATGGCGACGGCGGTCCAGTCGTCGGAGTGCGATGCGTTGAAAGCCACTTCATTGGAGACCAGCGCCGGCTTGCCGCCGGCCCCCTGCGCGAAGCCGAGGGATGCCGGTTCGGTGCCGAGGAAGGCGCCGATGATGATGCGTAGCCAGGCGCGGCGATGGATGAAGCGGGCACGGATGCCGGGATCGACGAAGCCGGCGGCGCGCTCGCGTTCGTCAGTTGAAAGCAGGCCGCCAGCGTCGGCATTCAGCCGATCGTCGGGGCCAACGGTCCAGACGTGAACGGGAAGGGCCGCTGCCATGCCGGTCAGGCGGATGCGGTTTCCGTGGTCGCCGGGGATGTCCCCGCGCGGGCCGCCTTGCGGGCAGCGCTCCGCAACTTCAGCTTCACCGTGATGACGAACATGGGCGGCACGAAGAACAGCGCCAGCATGGTCGCGCCCAACATGCCGCCGGCGATGGCCATGGCCAGCGGCGGCCAGAACATGCCGCCCCAGATGATCAGCGGGATGAAGCCGCCGATGGTGGTCATGGTGGTCGAGAAGATGTGCCGCGAGCCGTCCATGATGACGTTGCGGGTCGCCTCCAGATCGCCTTCAACGGCCTTCTTGTCGGCGCGCAACGCGGACAGCACGACGATACTGTCGTTGATGGCGAGTCCGATCAGCCCCATGTTGCCGACCACCGCCATGAAGCCCAGCGGGAAGCCGAACATCCAGAGCGTCAAGAGCGCGCCCCCGATCGACAAGATGGCGACAAGGATGATGATGCCGGCGTCGCGGAAGGAATTGAAAGCCAGCACCAGGGTGCCCATCATGACGACGATAAGCGGCGCGAAGACGCCGAGCAGGTTGGCCCGGGCCTCACCCGAGCCCTCAGCCTCGCCGCCCAACTGCAGGCGGTAGCCGGCCGGCAGCTTGAAATCGCCCTCCTCCAGCCGGCGCTCGAAGTCGCCGAGCGCGATGCCTGGCAGCGTGAACGGCTTGACGAAGGCCTGCACGGTGTTCAGCCGTTCGCCGTCGCGTCGGGTGATCAGGTGGTCCTGCGGCACCAGGGCGAAATCGCCGAGCGCGCGCAACGGCACGCCGGCGATGCCCTGTTCGGAAATTCCGCCCGAGCGCCCGGGCGAACGCACGGTGTTGGACTGGATGCGCTCCACAGTCGCCCGATCGGATTCGGCGACGCGCACCCGCACCGGCAGCTCCTCCGTGCCCTCCAGGACGGTACCGCCGGTGATGCCGTCGAGCGCCGCGTTCAAGGTCTCGGCCAGGTCGACAAGGTTGAAGCCGACGGTCGCCGCCACGTCCTCGTCGGCCACCAGGTCGAGCTTCGGCCGGCCGCCGGAAACGGTGGCCCGGGTGAAGGTGACGTTGGTGGTCTGGCTCAGGATCAGGCGCACGTCCTGGCCGAGATCGCGCAGCGTGTCGATGTTGGGGCCGTAGAGCCGGACCTCGATGGGCGCCTTCACGGGCGGGCCCTGCTCATAGGGAATCGCCAGCACGAAAGCCTCGGGAAGGGCGTCTTCGAGTTTGCCTTGCAGGGTCTGCAGCACCTTGAAGGTGGCGTCGGGGGATTTCGTATTGATGAAGCCGCCGGCGAAGTTGGGGGCGCCGTCGTCGTCGATGCTGACGTTGTAGAAGGTGCGGGGCGGTGTCTCGCCGACGAAGAAGACGCTGCCCTCGACCTCCGGATATGTCTTGAGGATGCCGCGCACACGGTTGACGGCGGCCCGGGTCTCGAAGATGGAGGCGTGGTCGGCGAGCTTGATCTGGATCTGGAACTGGTTGCGGTCGACCGGCGGGAAGAACTGTTCCACCAGTTGCCCGGCGACGATGAAGCCCGACACCGGCATGGCCAACGCGATCATGATGCCCAGGTAGGGCTTGGCCAGCGTCGTATCCAGCAGCTTGGAATAGGCTTTCGCCAGCACCGGCACCGAGAGCCCGTCCTTCAGCAGCGTGCGCCGGCCGCTTTTGTCAAGGCCGCGGTCCATGAAGGCGGCGATCGGTGGCAGCACCATCAGCGACAGGAAGAACGAGAAGAAGATGGAAAGGATGACCGACATGCCGAGCGTGCCGACGAACTCGCCGGCGTTGCCGGGCATGATGACCAGCGGCAGGAAGGTGCAGGCGGTGGTGATCGTGGATGCCAATAGCGGGATGAACAGGTGGCCCACGACATCGCGGATGGCGCCGGCCCGGTCGAGACCCTTGCGGCGCGCCTTGCCGTAGTCGTCGATGGCGACGATGGCGTTGTCGATCAACAACCCGAGCGCGATGATCAGCCCGGCCAGCGATATCTGGTGCAGCGGCACGCCCAACAGATTGAGCGCGAACATCACCATCAAGAGCGTCAGCGGCAGCGCCGAGGCAACCAGCAGCGCCGAGCGCCAGCCCATCATGACGAACAGCACGATGAGCACCAGCCCGGCACCCATCAGCAGGTTCTCAACCAGCGAGTCCAAGCGTTTGGTGGTGTGGATGCTCTGGTCGAAGATGGTCGGCGCGGCGACGCCGGCGGGCAGCGTGGCCCGGAACTTCTCCATCAGTGCGTCGGCTTCCAGGACCCAGCGGTCGACCCGCCGGTTGGCCTCCATCTTGGCGGCGACGATGATGCCGGGCCGGCCGTCCAGCAGCGCGAAGGTCGCCTGCGGCTGGCGCAATTGCTTGGTCACGTGGGCGATGTCGCCGACCCGCAGGAACTGGTCGTCCGCCGTGCGCCGGATGGGGATGGCGCGGATGCGGTTGATGGAATCCAACTCGCCCGTGACCTCCAGCACCAGGTCCGAATGCTGGCCCTGCAGGCGGCCGGCCGAAACCTTGGAATCGGCGCGACGGACGGCCTGGGCGATCTCGGCCGTGGTGATGTTGCGCGACGCCAAGGTGGCCGACGGCACGGTGACCAGAACCTCCTCGTCCGGATCACCGTAGATTTCGACTTTGTTGGTCCCTGGCAGCGCGATCAGGCGCTGCTTCAGTTCACGCGCCAGGCGGGCCAGCAGGTCGAGCTGCGGTTCGCCGTCCAGCTTCCAGGTGAAGCCGACCAGATAGGTGAAGGCCGCGGTGGTGAAGATCTCGACGTCCGGCTTCGACGACCCCGGCGGCATGTCGACCTCAGCCACCTTGTTGCGGACCAGTGACCACACCGGATCGGTGTCGATGATGCTGTCTTCCAGATCGATGGAGACGACCGAGAAGCCGGTCTGCGAGCGCGACGAGATGTGCTTGATCTCCTCCACTTCCTGCAGCACGTTCTCGATCTTCTCGGTGATCAGGGCCTCGACCCGCTGGGCATTGGCGCCGGGCAGCAGGGCGGTGACACTGCCGAAGCGCTCGCTCAGTTCCGGGTCTTCCTGGCGCGGCAGGCTGTTCAGCGCCGACAGGCCGGCCACCAGCAGCATGCCGATGAACAGCACCGTCAGGCGCGGCCGGCGGAAAAACAGATCACCCATGAAGGAAGCCCATCACTTGGCGCCGTCGCCGACCAGGCGCACCACCTGGCCCGGCACTACCCGGTGCAGACCCGACGAGACCACCAGGTCGCCGTCGGAGATGGCGCCGCGCACGTAGGCGCGCTCGGCCTCGCTGTACAGCACCTGGACCTCGCGCCGGGTCACCCGGTAGAGCTTCTCGCTCTCGGCCGCGGCCTCCAGCGCCATGGCATTCCAGAGCCCCCGTCGGCCACCGATCAGGGCCGCCAGCGGCAGCCAAAAACCGGCGTCGTCGATGGTGTACTGAATCTCGATGCGGGCCAACTGGCCGGAGCGCAGCTCGGCGGCGGCGCGGCCATCGGCGATCTCGAAGATGGCCGGCACGGTGCGCGTGTCCGCGTCGACCATGGTCAGCACCGAGCGCAGCAGCGCCGCGAAGGTGCGCCCGCCGACCTTGATGTCATAAGGCTGGCCCGTGTTGAGGCGGCCGGCAACCTTGGCCGGCACGCCGATGCGGACCTCCTTGGCCTCGTCCTCGATCAGTTTCAGGACCGGTGTGCCGGCGTCCAGCGCCACCCCCTCGTCGGCCATGCGCGAAACGATGGTGCCGGCGTAAGGCGCGAAAATCTTGGAAAGCTTGATGTCCACCTCGACCGCGGCGACGGCCGCCGCCACCCGGTCGATGGAGGCCTTGTTGGCCAGCACCGCCGACTGCAGGGCCTCGACCTCGAAGCGGGATTCGTCATAGCGCTGGCGCGATACGTTGTCGTTCTTCAACAACCGCTTCTGGCGCTTGGTGGTGATGCGGGCCAGTTCCAGGCGCGCCTCGGTCTCCTTCAAGGTGGCCCGGCTGAGCGCCAGTTCGGCGTAGAGTTCGCGCCGTCGGGCCCGGAAGCGGCTGGTATCCAGGCGGGCCAGCAGTTCACCCTTTTCGACCCGGCTGCCCTCGTCGACGCGCATCTCGGCCAATAGTCCCGGGTGCTGGAAGCCGAGGCTGGAACTGCGCCGGGTGACGACGCGGCCGACATAGTGTTCCTGCACCTGGTAGCCCGAGGCCTGCTCCGTCTTCACTGCTTCCACCGGCAGCACCCGGTCACCGGCGCTGGCTTCGGCCTCAGCGGCGGCGGCGGGACGGACGGTAGGGGCGAGGACGCAGAGCGCCGCGGCGACTAGCCATGCGCGCCTCGGCGCGCCGCTTTTCGTGGATGTCCTGCTCACGTCTGGTACCCCCTCGACCTCCCAGATCGCCACAGGCGTGGCGATTCGCGCCAGACTACATGTTTTCAGGCCCGAATAGAATCGCTATCGGGCGTGGCCCGCCGGGTGCCCTAGACCACGGGGCTCAGTCCGCCGTCCACGTTGATGGCCGTGCCGGTGATGTAGGAGCCGGCGTCGGAGGCCAGGAAGCAGGCGGCATTGGCGAACTCCTCGGCCGTGCCGACGCGGCCCATGGGCAGGGTCTTGCCGGTCTCGGCGTAGTAGTCGTCGAGCTCCCGGCCCTCGGCGGCGGCGCGCCGCACCCATTGGTCGCTCTCGATGCGGCCCACGTGCAGGCTGTTGACCAGCACGTTGTGGGCGGCGCCTTCGCCGGCCAGCACTTTGGTCAGGGCCATGCCGGCGGCGCGCGAAACGGCGGTCGGCGCCCCCGTCGCCGGCGGCGCCTTGGCGCCGGTGTTCAGCACGTTGATGATGCGTCCCCACTTGCGTTCGATCATTCCCGGAAAGGCCAGCCGGCAGAGCCGGATGGCGCCGAACAATTTCAGATCCAGGTCGGCCTGCCAGTCCTCGTCCGTGATGTCGACGAAGGGCCCGCGCGCCGAAGAGCCGGCATTGTTGACCACCACATCGACGCCGCCGAGAGCGGACACCGTTGCCTCGAACGCTTGGGCACAGCCTTCGGCCGTCGATACGTCGGCCGAGACGGTGACCACGTCACGACCGCTGGCGGCCTCGATCTCGGCCTTGGCTTCGTCGAGCACGTCCTGGCGGCGGGCCACCAGGGCGACATCCGCGCCGGCGCCGGCGAAGCGATGGCCGATGGCGCGTCCTATCCCCAGGCTGGCGCCGGTGATCAGGGCCCTGCGGCCCGGCATGGTCAGTTGCATGAAGAGAATCCTCCCTTTTCGATATTCTTTGTATGAGCGGTCAGTCGCCGGCGAGCAGGCCGGCCAGGATATCCATGGCCGCATCCACCTGGGCGCGATCCACATCCAGATGAGTCACGGCGCGCATGCGACCGGGCCCGGAGGCGCCGATACCGACGCCATGCGTCGACAATTCCTGCTCCAGTTCGGCCGCGTCGCGGCCGGTGCCTGAAATGTCGAAGAACACCAGGTTCGTTTCCACGTCGGGCGGATCCAGCGAGACGCCGGAGATGTCGGCGAGCCTCGTGGCCATGTGTTTGGCGTTGGCGTGGTCGTCGGCCAGCCGCTCCACGTGGTGATCCAGCGCGTGCAGCCCGGCGGCGGCGATGATGCCGGCTTGGCGCATGGCGCCACCGAGGCGATGCTTCCAGCGCCAGGCGTCCTCGATGAACTCGGCGTCGCCGGCCAGCACGCCACCGATCGGACACCCCAGGCCCTTGGACAAATCGATCCAGGCGGTATCGCAGGGCCGGCAGAAATCGACTGCCGAGGTGCCGGTAGCCATGACGGCGTTGAGTAGTCGAGCTCCGTCCATGTGCAGTTTCAGGCCGTTCCGGTGCGCCGCCTCGCCGACGTCCTTGATGGCCTCCACCGGCCAGCAGTTGCCGCCGGAATAGTTCACGGTCTGCTCGATCTCGACCAGGCGGGAACGCGGTGCGTTGCGCTTCGGCTTGCGCGCGGCCGCGTCCACGTCGGCGCCGGAGAACACGCCCTGGTGGCTCGGGATGCCGAGCACTTGGGTTCCGGCCAACGCCGAGGCGCCGGCCCCTTCGGAGCGGATTATGTGCGAGACCTCGGCGGCGATGATCTCGTCGCCCGGCTGGCAGTGCACCAGGATGGCGACCTGGTTGCACATGGTGCCGGACGGCAGAAACATGGCCGCTTCCTTGCCGGTCAGTTCGGCGACCCGGGCACACAGCGCGTTGACGGTCGGATCATCGCCCTTCTGCTCGTCGCCGACCTCCGCCGTGGCCATGGCCTGGCGCATGGCGTCGGTGGGGTGGCTCTGGGTGTCGCTGCGTAGGTCGATGAAGTCATTGCGGGGCATGGCGTGAATGTCCTGGTGAACGGGACCGCCACCATACACAAGCCTGACCGCTTGTTAAGCGGCGCTGTCGATACCGGCGCTCGGATCGGACTGGCAGAGATCGAGCCAGGCGAGCCACAGCAAGGCCGCGATCCGGTCTTCGGATTTCCCCCCTACGATGCTTGCGAGGGATTTCCGCGCATCATCGAGCGCCGAAGGCGCCAAGTAATCGACCATGCCCCGCGCCAGCTTTGGCGCCAGGTCGATGCGCTGGGCATGGGGCAGTTCGACGGCCACCGCCACCGCACGCGCCATGTCCTCGGCCGCGTCCCCGGCCGCATTCTCAGCCTGTCTGCCCGCGGCAGAGCATGCGGCCAGGTGGTGGAAGGCGCGGCAGCGGAAATTGTCGTGACCGATGGTCGCCGCGACCTCGCGCGCTTCTTCCAGCCGCCCGGCATCGCAGAGAATACAGGCCATGCGTTCCCAGGCGTGATCGCGCGTGACCTCACCGTCAATGCGCCGCGCCCAGGACGTCGCATCGGCGATGTCACCGTTGGCGACTAGAACCTCGACCATGTCCCGGCGCAACCAGTCGGCGACCACCGGACTGTCGATTTTTTCGATGACGCGACTGGCGGCCTCGATCTCTCCCGTCTGCGCGATGATGCCGATGCCTATCGTCAGGGCATCCAGCACCTGCCAGGCATCGTCGAGCGCATCCAGATCGCGGAACATGTGCGCGAGGGCCGCGCCCGCCTTTTCCTCGTCATCGGCTTGGGCTTCCGCCTGAGCCACGTAGGCCCAGGCAAGGGCCCGGTCGGCGGCCACGGGCAGGTCCCCGGCGGCTTCCCAGGCGGCCTCCCGTTCGCCCCCCACGGCCAGGGCCAACGCCGTCCAGGCGGGGCCGCGCGCGGCGGCTTCATCGAATGCCAGTCCTTCGAGGACCGTGTCGAGGGTCTCCCTATCGCCGGCCAGCGCCGCGGTTTCACCGATTTCCGAGAGGGCTCCGCTGCGCCACGGCCCGGCCCGGCCCGCCGCCGCCAATGCCAGCGCGGTTTCGCCCGGCCCCTCCAGGAACAAGATGAAGCCGACGACGCCGATATCTGAAACATCGTCCGCGTCATCGCCGGCGGCGACGATGAGGTCATCGACGGCCCGGTCCACCAGCGCCATCGCGCCGGCCTGGTCGCCGCCGGCGAACAGTGCCGACGCCACCTGGGCGCGGGCGAAGGCCCGGCTGCGCGTGCCGAGTTCGTCAGCGTCGTCGATGGCGTCGGCCATATCGCGCGCCCGCGCCGTTTCGCCGGCGCTCAGCAGAAATCGGACCAGCCGCATCTGCACATCACAGATGCCATCGCGCGAGGTCATGGCGCTCGCCGCGTCGACAATCGCCGTCACCGGATCGTCGAGCATGGTCATCTCAGGCCCCGGCACCGGTGACGTCGAAGGTGCTGACTGTTTCGGCCATGTCGACGATGAAACGGATCAGGGGGGATTCCGTGTTGCGCGGATAGGCGGCGACGAATTCCATGGCTTGGAGCTTCGGCGAGGCCTCCAGGGTCTTCAGGCGCTGCTCGCCGGCGAAGATGGAGGGCGGCAACATGGCGATGCCAAGCCCGGCCATGGTCAGCGAGGCGACGACGCCGAGGCTGTTGCAGACGTCGATGCGCCGGGGCCGCGCTTCGTGGTGGCGGAACCAGCCCTCGATGATGTCGTGCAGGTTTGATTCACGGCCGAGCGTGATGATCGGCCAGGCCGCCAGTTCCGTCGGCGTCAACGGACGATCCGGCGTTTGCAGGCGCGGGCTGGCCATCCAGTCGTAGCGGATGAAGCCCAGGGATCGGGTCTCCAGGTTGGGTCCACCCACCGGGCCCGGCAAAAGCGCCACTTCCAGGTCGCCGCGGTTGAGGCGGTTCCACACGCCCTCGGTCAGGTCCACGTCCAGTTCGATGGCGACCTCGGGGAAACGGGTGTTGATGCGCCCGACCAGATCCGGAAGCCAGGTCAGCGCCACCGTTTCGGTGACGCCCAGCCGGATTTGGCCCGAGAGTGCGCGGGCGGTGCCGAACTCGGCCATGGCTTCCTCGGTCATGGCGTGGATGCGTTCGGCGTGTTCCAGGAAGGCGCGCCCGACCGGCGTCAGGCGTACGGCGCGGCGCGAGCGGTCGAACAGATCGGCGTCCATGCTGCGCTCCAATTCGCGGAGCCGCATGGAAATCGCCGGTTGCGTCGCGTTGAGGCGGGCCGCGGCGGCGCTGACGCTGCCACTGCGCGCCACTTGGACGAAGGCTTCTATCTGTTTGAGATTCAAGGATCGTTACTCCTGGAAGATCTCCAGTGTAATTTATATCAATTTTTTTTATGTATTTTGATAAATTTATATAATTTGCCGTGATACGAGAACATCGCCCATAATCGTATGACAGGCGAGAAGCGGGAAACCGCCCAACCGAAACAGACAAATTTCAACGCATCTCACGGGAGGAGAGCACTATGTCCGTCATTCGAAAAACCATGCATACCGCGCTGGCCGCGGCTTTAGTTGCCGGCTTCGCGACGGCCGCCGAGGCCAAGACGCTGCGCATGTCCAGCCAGTGGACCGACAAGACCGCCGGCGCCCAGGTCGACAAGTGGTGGGCCAAGGAAATCGAAAAACAGACCAACGGCGAAGTGAAGATCAAGATTTTCTGGGAAGGCGTGCTGGGCAAGGCCAAAGAAAACCTAGGCTTGATCCAGCAGGGCGCCATCGATCTGGCGGCCATGTCGCCGGGTTATTTCCCGTCGGAACTGCCGTTCCACGCGGCACCCAATTCGATCCCCATGGCCATGGCAGAGCCGGCCCAGGCGACCGCGCTGATGGAGCGCCTGCTGGTCGAGGTGCCCGAGTACGACATGGAAGCCAAGCGCAACGGCATGAAGGCGTTGTTCTTCCACCACCTCAATGCCTACAAGCTGGTCTGCAAGGAAGAGGTCAAGAGCGTCGCCGACATGAAGGGCAAGAAGGTGCGCACCTGGGGCAAGGACATGCCGCGCATGGTCCAGGCCGCCGGTGGCGTCCCGGTCACCCTGGGCCTGGCCGAGCTTTACGAGGGCCTGAGCCGCGGCACCGTCGACTGCATCCCGTTCTCGGTCGACCTGATGGTCAACTACAAGATCTACGAGGTCGCCAAGCACATCCATTCGATCACGCTCTGGGAAGGTCCGACCAACGCGGTCTGGATCGCCGCCAAGGTGTGGGATGGTCTCAGCGCCAAGAACAAGAAGATCATCCAGGACCTGTCGTTCAAGGCCGCCCGTCGTGACCGCGACCAGGTCATCGCCGCCGGCGACAAGGCCATCGCGACGCTGAAGGCGAAGGGCGTGCAGTTCCACGACTTCCCGGCCGCCGAGGCCAAGAAGTGGAAGGCCGCCAATCCTGACTTCTTCGGTGACTTCATCAAGGACCAGGAAGGCAAGGGCCGCGGTGCCGACGCCAAGAAGACCATCATGATCTGGCGCGAGATCGTGAAGTAGGGCGAACGCCGACGGACGCTGGTTCCCGCCCGGACTATCCTTCCCGGTCCGGGCGGTCCAGCCCACCCCACTGTGGGACGATTAGATGACAACGGAACCACCGCCTGAAGCGGAGGCTGGGCCGCGACTCCCCGTCACCCGCTGGCTATTGCGCACCAATCTCTGGTGCGGGCTGGCGTCGGGCGTGGCGTTGCTGCTGATGATGGTCATGGGGGCGGCCGATGTCATCGGCACCAACCTGGATATCGTGGGTATCCAGAGCCAGCCCATCCCCGCCGCGTTCGAGTTCATGGCCACCATGATGGTCGTCACCGTCTTTCTGGCCACCGCGCTCGGCCAGGCCCGGCGCAACCACATCCGGGTCGAGGTCCTGGTTCGCATGCTGCCGCCGGGGGGCCAACGGGTGATGGATTTCATCCAGCATCTCCTGAGCGCCGGCATGTGGGGACTGATCGCCTGGTACGGCTGGAAGTCGGGCTTTCACAGTGTGTCGGTCGGCGAATACGCCACCGGGCTGATCAACTTCCCGACCTGGCCGGCGCGACTGGTGCTGCCCTTTGGCGCCACCTTGATGACCGTGCAGTGTGTGTTCGATCTGCTGGCCGTGTTCAGCGATCGCTTCGACGCCACCGACATGGCGCACCACAGCGACACGCCGGTGACCTGAGGCGCCGGGACCATGGAACCTCTCACCATCGGCTATATGGGCGCCGGGTTGCTGCTGGTTTTCCTGGCCGCCGGTATCCCGGTCAGCGTCTCCATGGGGGTGATCGGTATCGGCGGCATGCTGCTGGGCGCCGGGCCGTTGCTGACCATGGGGCAGTTGCGTGTGCTGCCGTTTTGGGTCGTCAACAACTACGCCTTCGCGGTGCTGCCCATGTTCGTGCTGATGGGGGTGCTGGCCGAGGCCTCCGGCATAACCGCGCAGGTCTTCTACGCCGCCGACGTCTGGCTCAGGCGAATGCGGGGCGGGCTCTACCAGGCGGTCATCGTCGGCTCGGCCATCTTCGCCGCCATCTCCGGCTCGACCATCGTCAACGCCGTGGTGTTCACCCGCATCGCCTTCCCGCAGATGCTGAAGTTCGGATACAACAAGAGCCTCTCCATCGGCTCCATCGCCGGCGCCGGAAGCTTCGCCGCCATGATCCCGCCGTCGATCACCATGGTCATCTACGCCATCATGACCGAACAATCGGTCGGCCAGCTGCTGATCGCCGGCGTCATCCCGGGCATCCTGACCGCTGTCGTCTACCTGGGCGGCGTCTATGTCCTGGTGCGCTTCAAGCCCGACCTGGCGCCGCCGATCACCGAGCGGGTGACCTGGGCCGAGCGCTGGCGCGCCGCCGGCCATGTGTGGCCGATCCTGCTGCTCATGGTGCTCGTGCTGGGGGGCATCTATACCGGCCTGTTCCCGCCCTCGGCGGCGGGCGCGGCGGGTGCCTTCGGGGCCTTCTGCCTGGCCGTCTTCCGCAAGAAGGGAATCCGGGGCGGCTGGCTGATCCCGGCCCTGCAGGACGCAGCCTCCATCAGCTGCCTGATCTTCGTCATCCTGATCGGCGGCCTGCTGCTGTCGCGCATGCTGGCGGTGGTCGGCGTCATCGACGACATGGTCGGCCAGATCACCGCCATCGCGTCGACGCCGGTGACCTTCATGATCCTGGCCTCGGTGCTCTACATCGTGCTCGGCTGTTTCCTCGACACCACGTCGATGATGGTGGTGACGCTGCCCTTCCTGTTCCCGGTGGTGACGGCGCTGGAAATCGACCCCATCTGGTTCGGCATCGTGCTGGTCAAGCTGATCGAAATATCCGTGGTCACGCCGCCTGTCGGCATCAACCTGTTCGCCGTGCTGGGGGCGGTGCGGGGGCAGGCGGACTTCCGCCACGTGGCCTTGGGCGTCATCCCCTTCATCTTCTTCGACGTGATCGTGCTGGCGCTGTTGATCATGTTCCCCGAGCTCGCCACCTGGCTGCCCAAGCAGATGATCGCGGGGTGAGCGGGATGAGCGCGATGATGGGCGCGAGACCCCTGATCCTGGGCGGCGGCGTCGCCCCCTTCGGCCGCCACCGGGACGGCTCCAACTGGCGCGACTGGGTGCGCGTCGCCGGCGCCGAGGCCCTCGAAGACGCCGGCCTGGAACCTGACGAGATCGACGCCGTGGTGGTTGCGTCCGAAAGCGACTTTCTGTCGCTTCAAGTGAACCCCGGGCCGGTGGTCCTCGGCGAACTGGGCCTGGCTGGCCGGCCGGTGGTCCGCATCGAGGGCGGCGGGGCCTCGGGCGGCCTGGCGCTGCGCGAGGGCATGGCCCAGATCATGGCCGGCCTGGCCCGGCGTGTCCTGGTGGTCGGCTTCGAGGCGGCGGCGGGGCACCTGGCGCCGGCCTCGGTGGGCCTGGTTTATGGCCTGTCGTTCGACGCAGAGGTGGACGGCCTGGCCGGCGCCACGGCGGTGGCGCTTTACGCACTCTCCATCGCCGAGCACAAGGTGCTGTATGGCACCACGGCGGAGCAGCTGGCCCACGTCTCGGTAAAAAACCGCGCCAACGCCGTCGGCAACCCGTGGGCGCACAAGCCGATGCAGGTCAGCGTCGCCGACGTGCTGGCCTCGCCGATGATCGCGCGGCCCTACCGCAAGCTCGATTGCTCGCTTGCCAGCGACGGGGCGGCGGCCATCGTGCTGGCCCATGCGGACGCCGCACCCGCCGCGTCGCGACCGCGTTCACGCATCGCCGGATCGGGCGTCGGCAGCGACCATGCCCGCATCGGTGACAGGACGGAACGCCACGCCTTCCGCGCCAAGCGTCTCGCCGCCGAGGCCGCCTATGCCATGGCCGGGGCGACGGCCAGCGACATCCAGGTGGCCGAGGTATGTGATCCGTTCACCGGGGCCGAAATCCAATCGTTGGAGGCCCTAGGCCTGGCAGCGCCCGGGGAGGCCGGGCCCGCCACGGCCGATGGTACCTTCGATCCCGCCGGTCGCTTGCCGGTCAACCTGTCGGGCGGCCTACTGGGTCAGGGCGGCGCCCCCGGCGCCACCGGCATCGCCCAGGCCGTCACCATGGACCGGTTGCTGGGCGGCCGATATCGGGATGGCCAGGTCGGCGGCGATTTCCGGCGCGGACTGATCGATATCCACGGCGGCATGGCGACGCTGGCGGCGGTGCACGTGATGGAGCGTGTCGAGCCATGAACGCCGCCACCACGCCGCTGGAACTCTTTCTCCGCTACGACCACGGGTCGGGCGCGCTCGGTGGCTACTTCGATGCTCTGGCCGAGGGCCGGGCGCGGGCTTCGCGCTGTGCCACCTGCGGCCGCACCTGGTTCCCGCCGCACCCGCGCTGCCCCGACGACGGCGGCGACTGCGTGGAACTGGATTTGGCGGGCGACGGGATCGTCGTTTCCGAGACCCGCACCCGCACGCGCTTGCCGTTCACCGAGGTCGACGCCGACGTCACCTTCGTGCTGGTCGAGATGACGGACGCCGACAACGCCGCCTTCGGTCGCCTTGAAGGCTTCGCCGGCGACGACGCCACGGGCGCGGCCGTGCGGCTGGCACCGCCTGCGGGTCCGCTCGGCCATCCGGCGCAGGCGCTGGTGTTCTGCCCAGTGGAGGAGGCGTGATGGCCTACGATATCGACGACGCGCTGCTGGCGACCCTCAACCTCCGTCGCGCCGAAAGCCCGAGCGGGTTCGAGATCGTTATTCCCGAAAAATCCAATATCGCCCGCAATACGGTGGAACGTTATGCCGCCGAGACCCCGGACAATACGGCGCTGATCCACGAGCGCGAGGACCTGAGCGTGCGCACCTGGACGTTCGCCGAATTGGACCGGGATGCCTCGCGCCTGGCCCACGCGCTGGCCGGCCTGGGCATCGGCCGCGGCGATCGGGTGGCGCTGCACACCGGCATGCGGCCCGAGACCGGCATCGTGCACCTGGCGCTCTACAAGCTGGGTGCCATCGCGGTGACGCTGTCGCAGCTCTACGGGCCGGATACGCTGGCCCACATCCTGAACCATGCCGAGGCCGCCGCCATCGTCACCCAGGACTCAGCCTGGGACCGCTTCCGCGGCCGCGAGGGCGAGTTCCCGACGCTGAAGCATCGCATCGTCGTCGGCGAGACCAGCGGCGACGAGATTCCCTTCGACAATCTGACGGCCCAGGGACCGGACAGCCTGCCGGCCGTCGACACGGATGCGGACGAGGTGGCGCTGCTGATGTACACGTCGGGCTCGACGGGCCTGCCCAAGGGCATCATGCACGGCCACCGCATCCTGGAGGCCTACGTGCCGAGCCTGTCGCTGGTCTACGACCTGGACCGGGACGATCCTTCGGCGGTGTTCTGGTCGCCGGCCGACTGGGCCTGGGTCGGCGGGCTTCTGGACCTGCTGCTGATCGCCTGGCGCTTCGGCCGCTGCGTGGTGACGTCCGAACACCGCTTCGACGCCGACTGGGCGTTCGAGTTCATGGCCCGGCAAGGCGTGACGCATTCGTTCATGACGCCGACGGCGCTGAAGCGTCTGGCCCAGGTGGCCGACGCCAAGAGCCGCTGGCCGGACCTCAAGCTGCGCGTGGTCTGCACTGGCGGCGAGGCACTGCCGGGTGCGGTGCTGGACTGGGCCGAAGGCGACCTCGGCATCGTCTGCAATGAATTCTACGGCCTCACCGAGGTCAACCACCTGATCGGCAGCTGCAAGGCGCTTTACCCGTCTCTGGCCGGATCCATGGGCGTCGCATACCCGGGCCACGCCACCACCATCGTCGACGACACCGGCACCCCGCTGCCGGACGGCGAGGAGGGCGAGGTGGTGACGTCCGGCGACGACGTGACGCAGTTCCTGGGCTACTGGAAGGATCCGGAACGCACCGCCGATCTCTGGTTCGGCCCGTGGCTTAGGACCGGCGACATGGCGGTCAGGGATTCGGATGGTTACTTCTGGTATCGCGGCCGCACCGACGATCTGATCAAGAGTTCCGGCTTCCGCATCGGCCCGGCCGAGGTCGAGGACTGCCTGGTCCGCCACGCGGCCGTCGCCGAGGCCGCGGTGGTGGCCAGCCCCGACGAGGACCGCGGATCGATCGTCAAGGCGTTCATCCGCCTGGCCGACGGCCACAACCCGTCGGGCGACCTGACCGCCGAGCTCCAGGCCCACGTGAAGGACAACCTCGCCGCCTACAAGTATCCGCGCGAGGTCGAATACGTGGACCGCTTCGAGATGACGTCGTCGGGCAAAATCAACCGCCGCAATCTGCGCGAACAGGAACGCCGGTTGAAGGGCCTGGACTGACCGCTGCCGACGGCCGCCTTCAACCGCCCCAGACCTCTCCGAACACCCTGAGCCAGTTGAGGCCGAGCACCTTTTGGATGTCGTCCTCCGCGAACCCGCGCGCCACCAGGCGATGGGTCAGCACCGGCAACGTCTCCGGCGTCTCGATGCCCTCCGGGTAGATGTAGGGCGGCGGCGGGTAGTCGCGGGCATCCCAGGTGCCTTCGGCCAAGCGCTCGGCGTATCTCGTCTTGGCGTCTTCCAACTCGGCCACCGGGTGTTGGCCCTCGTAGTAATCGATGCCGAGGCCGGTGTGCTCGATGCCGACCAGGTCGGCCTTGTAGGCGATGTCGTCGATGAAGCGGTCCAACGTCGGCTGCTCGCCCTGGGTCAGGAACGCCGGATAGCCGACCGTGCCGATGACGCCGCGGGATGCCGCGACGGCGCGGATCAGATCGTCAGAGACATTGCGCCGATTGTCATGCAGCCCGCGGGCGTTGGCGTGGCTGATGATGACCGGGGCCGCCGAGGCCTCGACGGCATGCAGGCTGGTGCGCTCGCCGGTGTGCGCGCAATCGACGACCAGGCGGAGCGCGTTCAGGCGGCCCACCAACTCGCGGCCGAGCGGCTTCAGCCCGCCGTCGTCATCCACCGACGCCCCGTCGCCGAAACTGTTGGCCACATTGTAGCAAAGCTGCACGACACGCAGCCCGGCCTCGGCATAGGCATCGACCAGGTCGAGCCGATCCTCGAACAGCGCCGTGCCCTGGCAGTGCAGCACCAGGCCGAGCTTGTCCTCGCGCTTGGCCTGCTCGATATCGGCGGCGTGTCTGACGATCAGCGCGTCATCCCGTTCGCGCGCATAGCGGTGCCAGCCGCCGATCTCGCCAAAGCCCGACGACGCATCGCCGATGCGCCCGGTCACCGTCGGCAGGATCGCCGTCGCGCCGCCGCGCCGCCACCAGTCCACCTTGTCGTGATGGCGCGCCAGCGGACAGGTGGCATCGATGATGATGGCGTCGCGATGTAGCATCTCGGCGTCGATGGCGGTCATAAGGGGGCCTCTCATTCGTCTGCGACGTAGATTACGAGACCTCAGGCCGGAACGCTATCCGTCGGTCACGGGCGGCGGTGGCATAGTGTTTGGATGATTAAAATTATTGAAATTCATAATAAATAGAAATATATGAATTATATCACTTTATGTTGATCGCATCATGAATGACATCGATCTCCGCGCCGTCGACTTGAACCTTCTGAAAACCTTCGATGCCATGGCGCGCGAGGGCAGCGTGACGCGTAGCGCTGAGCGCCTGGGGCTGGGCCAGTCGGCGGTCAGCCATGCCCTCAACCGGCTGCGCGAGGTGACGCGGGACGAATTGTTCGTGCGTGGCGCCGGCGGCATGGAGCCGACGGCGCGCGCCCGTGACCTAATCGGTCCGATCCGCGCGGCGCTGGCCGGGATCGAGGGCGCCCTGTTCGGCCTGCAAGCGTTCGACGCCGCCCGGACGGAGCAAAGCTTCAATGTCGGCATCACCGATGACGTCGCCGCCGCCATGATGCCAGATCTGGCGCGTGCCCTGGCCGAAGCTGCACCGGGCGCGGTGTTGCGTCTGCGTGACGTGGACAGTGCGAATGCCGGCGCCATGTTGGATGGCCGCGAGATCGACCTGGCGCTGGGCCAGTTTCCCGTCCACGCGGCCTGGCATCGCCAGCGGCCGCTCTACGAGGAAGACCACGTCTGCATCCACGATCCGAATCTGCTCGACCTGGACACGCCCGTTTCCATCGACGATTTCATCCGGCATCCGCACATCGTCGTCTCCAGGGGCGGAGAGGAGGCGGATTTCATCGACCACATCCTGGCACGCCGCGGACTGGTTCGCCGCGTCGCCCTGATCACGCCCTACCTGATGCTGGCTGGTGAACTGGTTCGCCGGCTTCCCATGCTGGCCTGCCTGCCCCGGCGCTATGCGTCGGCGTGTGCGGAAGGCGGCGATGTCGTCCTCGGCCCGCTACCTTTCAAGACCTCCGCAACCCAGGTCTCCATGATGTGGCGCACCAGCGACGACATCAGCCCGGCGCAAGCATTCCTGCGTGACTTGGCGCTTGAGGCGGCGCTTTAGACGGCGCTTTAGACGGCGCTTTAGACGGCTGGGCAACGCGGCGCGGTCTGAGATCAGCCAGCGCCTTGACCTTCCGTTGTCACGGCGACGATAGCGAATTTCTTGGCGTTGCCCCTTGAACCGACGAAAAACCGGATTATTTGATAACCGTCCCCGACGGACACTGGACCACTGCGGACGCGCCCATGGGCGCGGTACCGGCGGTTCGCGAGCGCCAATCAGGAGGTGCGCCATGATGATCGGGGACGGTATCCCCATCGAAATTCGGATGACGTCGGCGACGGCCGGCGAGTTTCGCGCGCGACCGCGTCGCGGCGACCGGAATGATGACGAATGTCGACAAATGATGACATTTGCTGACATTTCCGACGCGAAACCGGCCTGTTTCGTTGGATATCAATTGGTTAATCCGTTTGAACCCACCGATAAGTGGCAGGAAACGGCCCCGAAGCGCGATTTTTCGCAGCCGATGACATCAGAACCGATGGGCCGCCGGTGCCGCGGTCGATTAACGCAGGATCCCCGGCATCCTCGCCATGTCATCGAACACCACCTCGGCGCCGGCCCGGCGCAGGGTATCGCCGAGGTCCGGCGTGGCGTGGCTGGCACCGCAAAAGCCAGCGGCGCGCATGCCGGCGCGCTGGGCCGCCTCGACGCCGAGGGGCGTGTCCTCGATGACCCAGCAATCGGCCGGGGCGACATTCATCTCGCGCGCCGCGAACAGGAACAGGTCGGGTGCTGGTTTCGGGTTGGCCACCATGGCAGCGCTGAAGAGATACGGGCCGAAGTAGTTCCTGAGACCGGTGATCTCAAGGTTGCGTTCGATCTTGGCCATGCTGCCCGACGACGCCACCGCCTTCGGCCGACCGTCGAGGCGCTTCAGCGCATTTACGACACCCCGGACCGGCTCCAGTTCGCGGGCGAAGGCAACCTCGTCCTTCTGGCGCAGGGTCGCCTCGAAATCATCCGGCAGGTCGACGCCGGCGTCGCGCACCATCTCCATCACCTTGGCGATGGTGCGGCCGATGAAGCGTTGGCGCGCCTGGGCGCCGGTGATGGGGTAGCCGTGGGCGCTCAAGTGCGCAGCCATCACCCGGTTGGCGATCATCTCCGAATCCACCAGCACGCCGTCGCAGTCGAACAGGATCAGCATCCGAAACGCTCCAGCGTCCGATCCACGGAGTCGACGTAATGACCGCCGAACAGACGCACATGCACCAGCAGCGGATAGAGGTTGTAGAGGTCGCGGCGTTCCTCGAAGAAGCCGGGCTTGAGCGGCCGGTGTTCGCGGTAGCGGTCGAAGAAGCGATCGCCGAAGGTGTTGAACAGCGTTGCGAAGGCGAGTTCGATCTCGGCGTCTGCGTGGTAGATGGCGGGATCGATGAACGCGGCGACCCGGCCATCCAGCGTCAGCACGTTGCCGCCCCACATATCGCCGTGGATCAGCGATGGCGGGCCCGGGTCGGTGATCCATTCATCGAGGCGGCCCGCCAGTTTCTCGATGCGTCCCCGCATGCGCGACGGCAGGCGTCCGGCGGCCTCGGCCGACTGCACCATGGCCATCAGGCGCTGGTCGCGGAAGAACCCGCGCCAGTCGGCGCTCTCCGCATTGGGCTGCGGCAATTGGGCGATGACGGTGTCGTGCGCGAAGCCATACGCAGTTCCCTCGACGCCATGGAGAGCCGCCAGAAGATCGGCGGCGTGCTCCTCGACCGTGCCGTCGATGCCGTCCGATGTCTCGACGTACTCCATGACCAGCAGGCCAGGTTCGCCGTGCAGCACGGCGGGGACGGGCAGGCCATTGGCGCCGAGATGGCGCAGCATGTCGCCCTCGACCTCAAGGCCGCTCGCCGCGTCGCCCGATTTGACGACGACCCGGCGGCCCGAGGCGAGGTCCGCACGCGCCACGTCGCCGACGCAGCCGCCACCGAGCCGGGTCAACCGCAGGGCTGGCTCGCCGATCGCTCGTTCGATGGCTTCTGCGAGGTTCATGTCGGCGGGGTCGGCCTAGAGGTGGTTGCGGCGGATATCGCCCAGCAGTCCGCGGGACGCGGCCTCGACCATGTCGAGCACGATGTCGAAACCGTCGGGGCCGCCGTAGTAGGGATCGGGCACCTCGCGCTCGCCAATTTCCGGCGCAAAGTCGAGGAACAGGCGGATGCGATCACGTGTGCCCGGCGGCGCCAGGGCGGTGAGCGTGACGTGGTTGCTGCGGTCCATGGCGATGACGTAGTCGAAGCGGGTGAAGTCACCATCCGCGACCTGGCGGGCGCGCTGGCCGGAAAGGTCGATGCCGCGCTGGTGCGCCGTCGCCTGGGCGCGGCTGTCCGGCGGGTCGCCGATGTGCCAGGCGCCGGTGCCGGCGCTGTCGATGGTGATGGAGTCCGTCAGGCCCTCGCGCTCCACCAGGTGGCGGAACACGCCCTCTGCGGTGGGCGAGCGGCAGATGTTACCGAGACAGACGAACAGGACCTGGACCATGGGCGGGCTCGCGAACGATGGTTGATGGCGTTGATCGGACTGGCCAGACTGATGGGCAGACTGGTAGGCAAACTGGGCGGATTATCATGGCCGCATCCCGGGATCGCAAGGAAAGCATCATGAGCGGCGACGACGCACCATCCATCGTCATCCTGACCGGCGCCGGAATTTCGAAAGAGTCGGGCTTAGCGACCTTCCGCGACGCCGATGGTATCTGGGCCACCGTGCGTATCGAGGACGTGGCGACGCCGGAAGCCTTTGCCCGCGATCCGGCCCGGGTGCAGGAGTTCTACAACACCCGCCGGAGGCAATTCACGACCGGCGGTGTCGAGCCCAACGCCGCCCACGCGGCCCTGGCGCGCCTGGAGGCCGAGTGGCCGGGTGAGGTGCTGGTGGTGACGCAGAATATCGACGACCTGCACGAACGCGCCGGTTCGCGCAATCTGATCCACATGCATGGCGAGTTGCTCAAGGTGCGCTGCGGAAGCTGCCAGAACGTGGTGCATTGGCCGGACGACGTCGCCCTCGACGATACCTGCCTCGCTTGCGGCACCATCGGCCGGCTCAGGCCGCACGTGGTCTGGTTCGGCGAAATGCCGCTCGGCATGGACGACATCTACACGGCGCTGGATCGATGCGGATTGTTCCTCTCCATCGGTACGTCCGGCAACGTCTATCCGGCGGCCGGGTTCGTCGACCACCTGCGCCATCGGGGCGGCGCGCATACGGCGGAGCTGAACCTGGAGCCATCCGAAGGGGCGTCGCTGTTCGCCGAAACCATCTATGGTTCGGCGACGGTGGTGGTGCCGCCGTTCGTCGAGCGGGTGCTGGGGGCGGGCTGGTGAGCGGGCCCAGGGAAACCCTCGATGGCCTCCTTGAAGAGGTTCGCGCCTGCCAGATCTGCGCCGAGCATCTGCCGCTCGGGCCCCGACCCATCGTGCGCATGGAGGCGACGGCGCGGCTGCTGATCATCGGCCAGGCGCCGGGCACCAAGGTGCATGCGTCCGGCGTGCCCTGGGATGACCCGTCCGGCGACCGGCTGCGCGACTGGCTCGCTGTCGACAAGGAGACGTTCTATGACCCCGGCCGCGTCGCCATCATGCCCATGGGCTTCTGCTACCCGGGGCGCCAGGCGCGCGGCGGCGATGAGCCGCCCCGGCCGGAATGCGCGCCGGCCTGGCACGACCGTCTGCTGGCTCAGTTGCCGGAACTGGAACTGATTCTCCTGGTCGGCAGCTATGCGCAGCGCCGGTATCTGGCGGGCAAGGCCAAGAAAACGTTGACGGAAACCGTCGTTCATTGGCGCGATTACCTGCCCAAGCACCTGCCGACGCCGCACCCGAGCTGGCGTACGAACCATTGGCAGAAACGCAATCCCTGGTTCGAAGAAGAAGTCCTTCCTGAGCTCCGACGACGCGTGAAAGCACTTATTCATGAATAGCTTGCGGATTTCGCTCAATCGCTTGACTTTTCCCCCGGGGGCCGCCAAAACGATTGTATTGGGCGAAGATCAAGGGATTGATCTTGTTATGGAGGGGGCCTGGGCACCCCGTCCTCAGGACTGCTGAGGGGCCGCGTCCGTTGCATACCATCACAGACAACGACCTGTTCCATCGTCTCGCCTTCGACAATCCCTGGTGGGAGTTCAAGGAGTCGACGCGGATCAAGTTCCGCCATCCGCCGCGGCGCTCGTTCTTCCCGGCTTTCTTCACCCGGCTGATGAAGGCCGGTCTCGGCAACGTGCTGGTGCTGGCTGGGCCCCTGCGCGCCGGCAAGACGGTGATGCTGCGCCAGATGGTGGCGCACCTGATCGAGAAGGGCACGCCGCCGAAGAATGTCTTCTATTGCGGCCTGACCACGCCGAGCTACACCGCCGCCGACCTCGCCACCTTCTTCGAAATGTTCTGCCGCCGCTACCGGCACGGACCGGATGCCGAACTGTTCGTCTTCTTCGACGAGGTGCAGTACGTGAAGGACTGGGAGCAGGCCATGCTGCGGCTGGCCGAGATGCGGCCGAATGCGCGCATCGTCGGCGCCGTCTCGGCCGGCGCCCCCGCCATCACCACCGGTACGGAGACCCACGACGGGCGTATCTCCACCTTCGTGCTGCCGCCGGTGACCTTCCTCGAGTTCCTGCGCTTTCGTGATTCAGAGGAACAGCTGTTCGGCGCCGAGGGTAGTGCGACGCGCCGGCGCATGACGCTCAAGCCGAAAGCGCTGCCGGCGTTGAACGCCGAGTTCCACCGCTATGTGAACTTCGGTGGCTTCCTCGAAGCCATCACGGGCGAGTCCGGCTCGGCGCCGGCGCCGACGTTCATCCGCGACGGCGTCGCCGACCGGGTGCTGCACAAGGACCTGTCGTCGCTGGCCGGCATCAGCGATCCGCAAGAGTTGAACCGACTGTTCGCGCTCCTCGCCTTCAACACGGCGCGCGAGGTGACCATGGACGATCTTGCCAAGGCCGCCGGCGTGGCCAAGAACACGCTGCGCAAGTATCTCGATTATCTCGAGAGCTCGTTCCTGATCCGCCGCGTGCCCCGGGTCGATAAGGACGCCAAGCGGTTCCAGCGCCAGGTGGCGTTCAAGGTCTATCTGACCGCACCGTGCCTCTACGCCGCGCTCTATGCGCCCGTCGCCGCCAACGACCAGTTCTTCCAGCGGCTGGCCGAGACGGCCTTGGTGTCGCAGTGGCTAGGCGCGGAATCGGTGGCCGATCTGGCCTATGCCAGTTGGCGCGGCGGCACCATCGATCTGCTGGCCATGAACCCCGACAGCGACCGGCCCGACCACGTCTACGAACTCGACTGGACCAACACCTACGCCAAGCCTGGCGGCAAGGGGCCGAAGGAACTGGTGGAGTTCGTCAAGGGAACCAATTCGGACGCCCAGACCTACATCCTGACCGGCTCGGTGGCGCGGCCGGCGGCCATGGAGGGGGTCGACCTGACGCTGGCGCCGGTCAGCCTCTATACCTATTGGATCGCCCGCGATCCGACCATGCGCAAGTTCCACGCCAAGCCAGAGGCGGCCGACTAGTCAGCCCTCGCCCGCTGCGGCGTCCGCCTTGGCCTTCATCAGCCGCAGCCGGAGCGCGTTCAACTTGATGAAACCGGCGGCGTCGCGCATGTCGTAGACACTGTCTTCCTCGAAAGTCACCACGTCCTCGTCATAGATACTGACCGGCGACTTGCGCCCGGTGATGATGACGTTGCCCTTGTAGAGTTTGAGCCTGACCGTGCCCGTCACCCGGACCGCGGCCTGGTCGAAGCCGGCCTGCAGCATCTCGCGCTCGGGCGAGAACCAGAAGCCGTTGTAGACCAGCTCCGCGTAGCGCGGCATCAGCTCGTCGCGCTGATGCATGGTGCCGCCATCCAGCGTGATGCTCTCCATGGCGCGGCGGGCATGGAACAGCACCGTGCCGCCGGGTGTTTCGTACACACCACGCGACTTCATGCCGACGAAGCGGTTCTCGACGATATCCAGCCGCCCCACCCCGTTGGCCCCGCCGAGCTCGTTCAGCCGCGTCAGCAGGGCCGCCGGCGACAGCGCCTCGCCGTTGACCGCCACCGCGTCGCCTTGCTTGAAATCGATGGTGATCTCGGTCGGCGTATCCGGCGCATCCATCGGGCTGACGACGCGCGAGTACACACTCTCGTCCGGCTCCACCCACGGGTCTTCCAGCACCCGGCCTTCGGACGAAATGTGCAGCAGGTTGGCGTCCTGCGAATAGGGTGCTTCGCCCAGCTTGTCCTTGGGGATCGGGATCTGGTGCTGCTCGGCGTATTCGATGAGCCGCGTGCGCGACGTCAGGTCCCACTCCCGCCAGGGCGCGATGACGCGAATGCCCGGCTCCAGCGCATAGTAGGCGATCTCGAACCGCACCTGGTCGTTGCCCTTGCCGGTGGCCCCGTGGCTCACGGCATCCGCGCCCACCTCGCGCGCGATCTCGATCTGCCGCTTGGCGGTCAGCGGCCGGGCGATGGAGGTGCCGAGCAAGTACGTGCCTTCGTAGAGCGCCGCGCCCCGGAACATGGGGAACACGTAATCGCGCACGAATTCCTCGCGCAGGTCCTCGATGAAGATGTCCTTGATGCCCAACATCTCGGCCTTCTGGCGCGCCGGCTCCAGTTCCTCGCCCTGGCCCAGGTCGGCGGTGAAGGTCACCACCTCGGCGCCATAGGCATCCTGCAGCCAGCGCAGGATGACGGAGGTATCGAGCCCGCCCGAATAGGCCAGCACCACTTTCTTCACGTCTTTCACATCTTCACTCATCTCTTGTCCTCGACTATCCGGAGCCCGAAAGGCGGCGCAGTATAGGCTTGGGTTGCAGCGGAACAAGTCATCCCTCGGCACTCCCCGAACCATCGGCAGGGGCCTTGCGCGCCCGCTCGCTGGCCGATTTCAACTGCCCGCAAGCGGCCATGATATCGCGCCCGCGCGGCACCCGGACCGGTGCCGAATACCCACCCGCGTTGACGATCTCCGAGAATTTTCTGATCCGGTTGTTGGACGAGCATTCATAAACCGCCCCCGGCCAGGCGTTGAACGGGATCAGGTTGACCTTGGCCGGGATGCCCTTGACCAGACGCACCAGCTCCCGCGCGTCGGCGTCCGTATCGTTGATGCCCTTCAGCATGACGTATTCGAAGGTAATCCGCCGCGCGTTGTTGGACCCGGGGTAGGTCCGGCACGCGTCGAGCAACTCGGCGATCGGCCACTTGCGATTGATCGGCACCAGCTGGTCGCGCACATCGTCGCGCACCGCATGCAGGCTGACCGCCAGGTTCACCCCGGTCTCCTCGCCGAGCCGCTGCATCATCGGCACCACGCCCGAGGTCGAAAGCGTGATGCGCCGTTTCGAGAGCGCGATGCCCTCGCCGTCCATGATGATGCCCAGCGCGGCGACCACGTTGTCGTAGTTATAGAGCGGCTCGCCCATGCCCATCATGACGATGTTGGACAGCATCCGCGTGCCGTCCTTCTGCGTCGGCCACTCGTCGTATGAGTCCCGGGCCATCATGAATTGCCCCACCACCTCGCCGGCGGTCAGGTTGCGCACCAGCTTCTGCGTCCCGGTGTGGCAGAACGAACACGTCAGCGTGCAGCCGACCTGCGACGACATGCAGACGGCACCCCGATCGTCTTCCGGGATATAGACCGCCTCGGCCTCTTGCCCATCGGCGAACCGCATCAGCCACTTCCGTGTCCGATCCTCCGACGTCTGCTCCCGCGACACTTCGGGTCTGCCAACCCGGAACCCCGCCGCCAACTTCTCCCGCAAGGGTTTTCCAAGCGACGTCATCACCTCGAAATCGGTCGCACCTTGGCAATACATCCAGTGCCACAACTGCTTCACCCGGAACGGCCTCTCGTCGAGCTCGACCATCACGTCGGCCAGCTCCGCCCGCGACAACCCGACCAGGTCGCGCCGCCCGTCTGCCTCGGCCGACGAAGCAGTCTCGGAAATTGTTGCAGGTTCAATCATGGCGCTCATATATCACGTCCGATCCCCAGCAAAAGCCGGATGTGACGCCGAAGACCACGTCCGAGCACGTTTTGACCACGTCCAGCCCCGAAAAACCCGGGTTGAAACGGATCAAGTTGTTGATATCAAACGAAACACGTCGTTTTCGCGTGGAAATGTCAGCATATGTCATCATTTGTCAGCCTCCACCTCCCTGACGGTCGGTGGAGGCTGCCCCAGCCGGGCGGCGGCTCGGCTCAAAGCGCGACCGTGCGCCGGGCCCCCTGGTCCGAGCCATTGTTCTCGGACCGTCGCCCAACAGGGTGGCGAAAGCCGAGGTTATCCCCTGGCAGGCGCGCCTGGCGCCTGAGGGAACAATTGAACAGAGATTTCCCCCGATCATCTTCGTCTTCCTTCTGCATGACGCCACGCCCGCGCAGGCCGTTAGGCGCGCGCGACGGCGTCGGTGTCTGTCGGGGACCCGATTCAGATAGTCGGGCAATTAGGCGACTTCAAGTGGCCGCCTACGAAAAAAGAAGGACCACCGAGACGTAAAGGCACAGAGACTAGGAAGGTTGGGATACGCCAGTGGAGAAAATAAGTCTTCATCTATAGATGTATATACAAGTTAATGTGAGCATTGACGATTGACTAGGCTTCGATCTCGAGTGGAGACTGCGGATGGAAATTCTGGGCGGGGAGGCGCTGAGCGGCGGTCGCTCCTCCCCTAACTCCCTGCCTGACTCCGCCAGTACCGCTGGTTCAGGTCGCGCAGCAGTTCGTCGTGCTGGCTGTCGATGCAGCGTTTGAAGCCGTGGTAGCGGAAGTTCTCGGTGTAGAGCATGCAGCTGTCGAGGCGCTCTCGGGCGATGGGGGTGATGGTGGCCGTGGTGGCAGGCGTCGCGGCGAGTTCCTGTTGGACGGTCTTGGACCATAGTGCCTCGGCGTCGGCCGGCGGGACGACGCTGGCGAAGCCGACGCGCTTGGAGAGCGCGGCCAGCAGGGTCGCCGCCTTGGCGTTGGGGCTGACGTCGACGATGTCGGCGCCGAGGCCGCGCAGCGACTGCGTGGCGTAGGCGACCTCGCGCGGGCTGATCGGGTTGGCGTCGCCTTCGGTGGGCTCGGGCACCAGGACGGCGTGGGCGGAGACGACAAGGCGGGCCTCGGTGGCACCCAACTCCTTGAGCGTGCGCTCGGTGGTCCTGGCGGCGATCGACATGAAGCCGCGGCTCTCGGTGAACATGACGTGATCCGTGGCGGGTATGCTCTTCTCGGTGCCGTCTGTGGCGGTGTAGACGATGGCGAAGTCTGCCGGCGTCGCCGCCCGGTAGACTTCGCGGCCGTCCGGGATCGGCCGGCGCTGCTGCAGGCAGTAGGTGGAGAGCCGCGCCAGGCAGACGCCGTTCTCGCAGCTGAACTGGATGCCGGCGGGATTGGGCAGTGCGGCCAGGATCTGCGGTGCCGCCGCGGCTGGCCTGGCGGCCAGCAATCCGGTGATTAAGGCAAACAGGCTGAGCAGGGTGAGGGTCGAAAGGGCCGTCGAAATCTGGCGCATCATTGGAACCTCCTCTATCGCCCCTACCGGTCCGCGCCCCAGGGGTGGAGGTCGTGGGGCGGTCGGTCGAGAGGCGGATGGCGGCGGCCCTGGTGTTCGGCCGCCGGAACGGTCGAATTCACCAATTGTCGCCCGAACCCCGAACCGGCGCAATGAGTCTTACGCATAAACTCTAAGGTGTATATACAACTTTAATTGTAGCTGGATAGAACTGTCCGAGACCATCTGTCTTGGTGTTTGGGGACGTCGTCGGGGGGGGCTGGTTGCCGATGTCGCGTCAGGGGCGCCGTGACAGCGGGCCGTCCCAGGTCGCCGGGTTGACCGGGTAGCGGGGTGCGCGGCCTTCGAGCGCCGTCAGGATCTGCTCGGCGGCGGAGCGAGTGAGGGCCGAGGCGGCCTCGGTGGTGACGCCGGCGGTGTGGGGCGAGAAGGTGACCCGTGGATTGGCCAGCAGCGGATGGCCGTCCGGCAGCGGTTCGGGAAACACCACGTCGAGGCCGGCGGCGCGCAGGTGGCCGCTCTCCAGCGCCGCGTCGAGCGCATCCAGATCGACGATGTCGCCGCGCGCCGCGTTGACGACGATGGCGCCTTGAGGAAGGGCGGCGAGGGCGGTGGCGTCGATCATCTTGCGGGTCTCGTCGGTCAGCTCGGCGGCGACGCAGAGGAAGTCGCAGCGGCCGAGCATGGTGTGCAGGTCCGCCACCTGCTCGACGCGGGCGGCGAAGGCGAGGCGCGGGTCCACGTAGGGGTCGTAGGCCAGCACCCGGCAGTCGAACCCCAGAGCAAGCTTCCGCGCCAACTCTGCGCCGATGTAGCCGAGGCCGACGATGCCGACGGTCTTGCCGGCAAGTTCGGTAACCTGGAGGCCCGAGCGCTCGCTCCATGCGCTGCCGTCGCGGTAGGCGCGGTCACTCCACACCAGCTGCTTGGCCGCCGCCAGCATCAGGGCGATGGTGTGCTCGGCCACCGGGGTGCGGCCGAAGCCCAGGTGGTTGACCACCAGGATGCCGCGCGCCGTGGCGGCGTCGATGGCGATGTTATCGGTGCCGAAGCCGGAGGTGGAGACCACGACCAGGTCCGGCGCGGCGTCCAGGATGTCCTCGGTCACGCGTTCCGGCGTGCGCACCCAGAGCGCCTTGGCGTCGCCCAGTTCGGCCGCGAGGGCCTGGGTATCGGCGCTATCGACCACCACAACATTGGCGCCGGCGTCGGCCAGCAGGTCGTGGCCGGCCGGGTCGTACATGGCCCGCCACAGGACGATCTTATCGCTCATCATGGTGCCTCGCCTGGTTGAACGGCGTGCATCCTATGGCATGGGTTGGCGGGCTGTCACTTGTGCTTGGAGAGACGTCGGAGCAGGCGGCCGTCGATAACCAAGAGCGACAGGCCGATAACCGCCATGCCGGCGACCTCGCGCGCCGCCACGGCCTCGCCCAGGACCAGCACGCCGAGCGTCACCGCCCCTGGCGGGATCAGCAGTGTCACCAACAAAAGGTTGGTGGCGCCGGCTGTCGCCAGCAGCCGGAAGTAGAGCCCGTAGGCAAGCGCGGTCGAGACGGTGCCGAGGCCGATCAGCGCCACCCAGGTCTCGACCCCCGGCAGATCCAGCCTCCATGGCCGGTCCACCAACAGCACCACCGGCAGGAACATCAGCGTCGACATGGTGACCTGGCCCCAGGCGGCGCTCATCGCCGGAACCTGGCGTAGGCGGCGGCCGAAGATGCCGGCCAGCGCGTAGCTGACGGCGGCGGCCAGCACCGCGACCTGGCCCGCCAGATGAACGTCCAGGCCGTCCAGCGCCGCCGGGCCGATCATCACGGCGACGCCGCCGACGCCAATGACGACGCCGGCCAGCCGGTTCGCCGTCAGGCGTTCGTCGGCGGTCAGCCAATGGGCCAACAGCACCGTGAAGACCGGCGTCGTGGCGTTCAGGATGGCGGCCAGGCTGGCGGTGATCTGCGTCTGACCCCAGAAGATCAGGGCGAACGGAATGATGTTGTTGAGCACGGACATGATGGCGAAATCCCGCCATGGCAGGGCACCGTTTCTGGCGTTCGGCCACAGCAGAATTACCGGCGTCAGTGCCAGGGCGGCAATGCCGACACGGGCCAGGACGATGCTCATCGGCGGCAACTCCGTGAGCGCCACTTCAACGAAGATGAAGGAGCCGGCCCAGACCGCGGCGAGGGCGAACAGCAACCCCCACTCGGCGGCGGTCATGACGTGAGGGGCGGCAGGGCGTGGCGGCATGGTGGGCTCCCGAAACCAGGTTACGGGAGCGGTCTACGCCTTTCCCGGCGGCGGCGCATTCCGTTTCTTGCTGACTAGTGCGGGGCCCTGCTCAGCCGCTGATCTTGCCGACCCTCTTGCGGATATTCCTGATGACATCGTACTGGCGGTCGAAGGCCGGTCGGAACCCTTCCAGGCCGTCCTTGTAATCGTAGACGCCAAGGTTCCGAGGCATGGCGATGAAGGCCTTGAGCAAGCGGTACTTGATCTCGCCCGGCACATCCTGGCGCATGGTCACCGGCCCCTCCGGAAGGTCGGGGGAACGCCAGATAATGCGCACCTTGTCGATGTCGATCATGCCAGCGCCGAGGAGGTCGTTATAGGTCTGCATATTGGACGCACCACCGTCCGCCTGGCCATTCTGCACCCTGAGCAGCGTCGCGATATGGCTTCCGGCGATATGGACGCTCTGAAAATCCGCATTGGGGTCGAGGCCCAGTTCCATGAGTTTGTGAAACGGCAGCAGGTATCCCGAGGTCGAGGCAGGGTCGGGAACCGCAAACGTATGGTCCTGGTTGAACTGCGACGGGTTCATCACCTTGGACTTCCCGGCGGCCACGATGATGCTGTTGTAGCCGCCCCGGTGCGATGCCTTGCGAAGACCGACGACCAGGGGCTCGATGCCGTCGCCCATGGTTTCCCGGGCCAGGACATAGGAGAACGGTCCGAGGAACGCCACCTGGACGATTCCCGCCTGGAGTTCGTTGATGACCGTTTTGTAGTCCTTGCCGACGCGCAGCTTGACCGTAATCCCCAGCTTGCTCTCCAGGTATTGCAGGAAGGGCAGGTGTGTCAGGCTGTCGAAGCTCGCCAGCTTGTTCGGCCTGAGCGCGATCTTGATTTCCCTGAGTTCGGCGGAGAAACCGGGGCGTGGCACGCCCGCGCCGGCGGTAAATAGAAAGGCCGCCAGCAAAATAATTCCTATGGACCGTTTCATCGTTACTCTCCCTGAACGTTGGCGTCAGAGGCCGTTCGGGGCAGACGGCCAGGCTAGGTACCTACCGGTCAATAATTGTCCCACAATTTCCGCGATACCGCCACAATCCGGCGGCGGGCCCCGCTGCGATCGAGCCGCGGGCCGTCTAAACGGGACGTCCCGTTCAACTTCGAACGTTCAGCGTCGGGCGGTCAACAGCAGCGGGCCCGACCTGGGCGGCAAGGACAGCGCATCGCCCTCCGGTGCCGGGTGAACGATCCCGCTCAGCAGGTCGACCATGCGTAAATCCGCAGACGCCCGTCCGAGCAGAGCCTCGACCCGGTCGAGGCCGACCCGGGTGGTGGCGTCCGCGTCCGCCGGCAATATCAGCACCAGACCTCCGCCGTGGTGGCGCGCCGTGACCAGGCGCGCCGCCGCGTCCTCCTCGGCGTCGCCGGCGCGGAGGCCATCGACGTCGTCGAGCGCCGCCAGCAGGTGGCGCACCACGTGGAAGCCGGGCCGAGGGTTGTTGAGCCGGTCGAGCACGCCGTTGCGGGCGAAGTAGCCGCGGTCGATGTCGATGAAGGTGTCGCCGTAGACGTTGACGCCATCATGGCAATTGGCCGCCAGTGCAGCCTCGGCCAGGCGGTTCGATGCCCAATGGTCGTCGTCGTAGACGTCGGCCGGGCTGACGCCGGACATGCGGAGGTGCACCGAGGCCGCGACGCCCAGGCCGGCGGCGATGCCCTGGGCCTCGGCGATGACGTCCCAGGGTCGACGGTCCCCGGTCAGCCGGAAGACGAAGCCGTCGATGGCACCCGCCAGTTCCGGTCGTGCCATCAGTTCCTTCATCTCCGGCTCGTCGGCGGCGAGGAAGCCCTGGTTGATGGCGTGGTAGTAGCGTCCGGCCTCGGCCCGGAGCTCGTCGATGGAGCGGAGCCGCGACAGATAGACCGGCAGGTCGACGGCGCGCGCCCCCTCGCCGATGCCGCCGACGACACGCTCGAAGACCTCCTTGTTGAAGCCGATCTCCCAGGCGCTGAACAGGTCCTGATGCTGCTTGATAAGTTCGACGTCGCGCGCGGATGGTGCGCCGAAAGTGAACAGCGTGTAGTCGAGCCCGTGATGCTTGATCTCGCGCATGCGTTCGCGGGCCTGCGGCACCAGCAGGTCGCGCAGCGGCACGCGGATCTTGCGCACGCCCATCTCCCAGAGCGCCATCAGCGGGTAGTCGTTGCGCACCTCCTTGCGGTCGAACTCGTCGAGGCCGCCGGTTGGCGGGATCTCGACGATCTCGGTCCAGTCATGGCGCATGTCGAAGCCGAACGACGCGTGTCGGTTGAGGCGCGGGTGCACGGGGGCGACCCGTTCGACGGGCGCGACCTCGGGCGCGTCAAGGGCCACGGTCTGGCCATAGGTGCGGACGATGTCGACCACGTGGCCGCCCTCGTGCACGTGAACGATGAAGAAACCGAGCTTGGGTCGGTCGTTGCGGCCGCCCTCGTCGTCGGGGCCGGGCTGGGCGCGGTACATTTCCGAGTAGTCCTGGCGCACGAAGCACGTGGACGGCAGCAGGTAGCAGTCCGTGTTGGCGTAGCGGTTGAACCAGAAATTATGCACGTGGCCGATCAGCAGCGCCTCGATGTCGTGTTTCTCCAGCAGGCCCAGGAGCCAGCTGCGGCCCGGCTCGCCGATGTTGTCGTAGTTCTCTTCCTCGTCGGGGCTGGAGAAATAGGGCGGGTAGTGGCTGTGCATGAAGATGCGCTTGCCCGTGTTGGCATCGAGGTCCGCCTCCAGCCACTGGCGCTGTTCTTCCTCGCAGGCGAGGCCGGAGTTGATGATCTGGGCGTTGATGATGACGAAATGCATGCCGGCATGGTCGAAGGACTGGTAGTCGGCACCGAAGTGCTTCTCCCAGAGCGCCAGGTACTTCTCGGAGATGCCGGCGGCGGGCGCCCAGTCGTTGGGCTTGTCGCCGACATCGTGGTTCCCGGGTGTGAGATAGATCGGATGCCTGAGATCCGCCACCTGTTCGTGGAAGCGCGCCGCCGCGCGCTCGTAGAGGTCCGGGATGGCCGGCACCGGGTGCACCAGGTCGCCCACGTTGACCACGAAAGCGACGTCGCGGGCGTTCAGGTCGCGCACCACGTGGCGCATGCGGGCGTTGGCCAGGCGATTGACCTCGAAGGGCGAATTGCAGTCGTCCTCGCCCTGGTTCAGGTGCGTGTCGGTGATGACGGCGAAGGAGAACAGCCGCCCACCAAGCGGCCCACTGGTGTCGAATTGGCTCATGGGATCCTCACTCAAGAAACATCGGCGGTGAGGCTACGTCGGGCTGCCCGGTCCTTCAACTGGTTCCGCGCCGGCGGCGCGACCGAAGCCACGGTCAGCACCCCGAACATCCCCCTCGAACACCCCACAGATGGCGTTGCGGAAGAAGATGTCGAAACCGACCTCTTTTTCCGATTATCCTCTGAACCCCAGCGCGGTTGCGCGGTCCCGAATGAGGTGCGCCATGACGAAGAAGTCGCCCAACATCCTGGTCATCCAGGTCGACGAGATGACCCCCGGCGTGTTGCCGGCCTATGGACATCAAATGGTCAAGACACCGCATATCGACGGCCTGGCGGACGCCGGCGTGGTGTTCGAGAACGCCTACTGCAACTTCCCGCTCTGCGTGCCGTCCCGCATGTCCATGCTGACTGGCCGCCTGACCAGCGCCATCGCCCAGTGGGACAACGCCATCGAACTGCCGGCAGCGGTGCCGACGGTGGCCCACACCATGCGGCACTTGGGATATCACACGGTGCTCTGTGGCAAGATGCATTTCATCGGCCCGGACCAGGTGCATGGTTTCGACGAGCGCATCACCACCGATATCTATCCCGCCAACTTCGCTTGGACCCCGGATTGGATCACGGGCGAGCGTTACCGGCCGACCGGCATCAGCCCCCGCGCCATCGTCGAGGCCGGCGTCTGCGTGCGCAACCTGCAGATCGACTATGACGACGAGGTGGAGTTCGCTGGATTACAGAAGCTGCACGACCTGGCGCGCTTCCAGCGCGACAAGCCATTCATGATGTGGCTGTCGTTCACGCACCCGCACGCGCCGTTCGTTACGACGCATGAGTACTGGGACCTCTACGACCACGACGCCGTCGACATGCCGAAGGTCGCCCCCATTCCGGTGGACGAACTGGACGCCATGAGCCGCTGGCTCTACTACGGCCATGGCCAGGACCTGCTGACCATCACCGACGAACACGTGCGCAACGCGCGGCATGCGTACTACGGCATGTGCAGCTACCTGGACGACAAGGTGGGGCGCATCATCGACGTGCTCCGCAAGACCGATCTGGCCGAGGACACGGTGGTGGTCTTCACATCCGACCACGGCGAGATGCTGGGCGAGCGTGGCATGTGGTACAAGCAGGCGTTCTACGAGGACTCGGTCAGGGTGCCGCTGATCGTCACCGCTCCGGGCCGATACGCGGCGGGGCGGGTGCCTAACAACGTCTCCTTGGTCGACCTGCTGCCGACCTTCGCCGACATCGCCACCGATGGCGCGGCACCGGCGCCAGCGGCGCCGCTCGACGGCCATTCGCTGACCAATCTCCTGGCTGGCGGCGACGGCGACGATACGGTGATCTCCGAATACACCGGCGAGGGTGTTATCGCGCCGTGCCGCATGGTGAAGCAGGGCCGCCATAAGTATATCTACACTCACGGCCACCCGCCGCAGCTCTTCGACGTGGAGGACGACCCGCTGGAATTGGACAATCTGATCGGGCGCGCCGACGTTGCCAGTGTGGAGGCCGAACTTGCAGCTATGATCGTGGATGGCTGGGATGCGGACGACATCAACGAACGCTGCATCCAGAGCCAGAAGGAACGCCTGTTCATCCAGGCGGCGACAGACGGGAATCCGACCTGGAGTTTCATCGCCCGGCCCGGTGACGGCGAGCGGTTCGTGCGCAACGCCGGTGCCACCGCCACCAAGTCGGCGGCCCGCTACCCGTTCGTCGAGCCGACGCCGTTCGACCGTTGAGGGCGCCCCCGAACCAGCTACATATGCCTGCATGACGACTGGGGCCATTCCGGCTCGGCGCAATTACTTCCGTCAGGAGACTTGATTTTCCGGCCCTGTCGCTCGACAAACAGGCGCGATTTTCCGGTTGCCGCCGCCACGGCGGTGATCGCGCGGGGGTTTTAGGCATTTTCTGAGGAAGGATACGGCGGAGATGACGGATCGGATTCAGTCCGGTGGGCTGCGGGTTGCCAATGTTCTATATGACTTCATCAATGACGAGGCACTGCCGGGAACCGGCGTGGATCAGACAGCTTTCTGGTCGGCGTTCGATGCGCTGATCCACGATCTGGCGCCGAAGAACCGTGCCCTGCTGCAGAAACGCCAGGACCTGCAGGATCTGATTGACGATTGGCACAAGAGCCGCCGCGGCCAGGAATTCGATGCCGCCGGCTACAAGGCCTTCCTGACGGAAATCGGCTACCTGGTGGATGAGGGGGCGCCGTTCGGCATCGGCACGGAGAACGTCGATGACGAGATCGCCCACGTGGCCGGACCGCAGCTAGTGGTTCCCGTCACCAACGCCCGCTATGCCCTCAACGCGGCCAACGCCCGCTGGGGCAGCCTCTACGACGCGCTCTACGGCACCGATGCCATCGGTGACGATGATGGTGCCGCGGCGGGCGACGGCTTCAATCCGGTCCGTGGCCTGAAGGTGATCGCCTGGGCGCGCGGCTTCCTCGACAACGCGGCGCCGCTGGCCGAGGGCTCCCATGCCGACGCCACTGGCTACAGCGTGGTCGACGGCGCTCTCCATGTTGCGCTCGGCGACGGCACGTCGACGGGTCTGGCGGACCCTGCCCGCTTATCCGGCTTTCGGGGCGACGCGGCGGCGCCGTCGTCGATCCTGCTGCGCAACAACGGCCTCTACGTGGACATCCGGATCGATCGCGATCACTTCATCGGCAAGACCGATGCGGCCGGCGTCAGCGACGTGGTCATCGAGGCGGCGCTGACCACCATCATGGACTGCGAGGATTCCGTGGCCGCCGTCGACGCGGACGACAAGGTGCAGAGCTACCGCAACTGGCTCGGCCTGATGCAAGGCACCCTGAGCGCGGAGATGGAGAAGGACGGCAAGGCCTTCACCCGCAGGCTCAACCCGGACCGCGCGTACACGGCCCCCGATGGCTCGGCGTTTTCGCTGCACGGCCGCTCGCTGATGCTGGTGCGCAACGTCGGCCACCTGATGGACAGCGACGCCATCCTGGACGGCGACGGCAACGACGTGCCCGAGGGCATTCTCGACGCCATGGTGACCTCGCTGGTGGCGCTGCACGACCTGAAGGGCCATGGCGAGCTTCCGAACAGCCGCACCGGGTCGGTCTACATCGTCAAGCCGAAGATGCACGGGCCCGAGGAAACCGCCTTCGCCAGCGAGTTGTTTGGTCGCGTCGAGGACGCCCTCGGCATGGCGCCCAACACCCTGAAGATGGGCATCATGGACGAGGAGCGGCGGACCACGGTCAACCTGTTCGAATGCATCCGCGCCGCCAAGGACCGGGTCGCCTTTATCAACACGGGCTTCCTGGATCGCACCGGCGACGAAATTCATACCGCCATGGAGGCCGGCCCCATGGTCCGCAAGGCGGCGGTCAAGGAGACGCCCTGGATTCACGCCTACGAGGACTGGAACGTGGACATCGGCCTCGAATGCGGGCTGCAAGGACACGCCCAGATCGGCAAGGGCATGTGGGCCATGCCGGACCTCATGGCCGACATGTTGAAGATCAAGGTCGGCCATCCGCAGGCCGGCGCCAACACCGCCTGGGTACCGTCGCCGACGGCGGCGGTTCTGCACGCCACGCACTATCACCAAGTCGACGTATTCGCCCGTCAGGACGAGTTGAAAGGGCGCGCGCGGGCCAGCCTGGACGACATCCTGACCATCCCGCTGGCCGACCGGCCCAACTGGTCGGAGGACGAAATTCAGCAGGAACTGGACAACAACGCGCAAGGAATCCTCGGCTACGTGGTGCGCTGGATCGACCAGGGTGTCGGCTGCTCCAAGGTGCCCGACATCAACGACATCGGCCTGATGGAAGACCGCGCCACGCTGCGGATTTCCAGCCAGCACATCGCCAACTGGCTGCACCATGGCATCTGCACCGAAGACCAGGTGCTGGAAACCATGCAGCGCATGGCCGCCGTGGTCGATGGCCAGAACAACGGCGATCCCGCCTACTGCGACATGGCGCCCGGCTTCGACGCCGGCATCGCCTTTCAGGCCGCCTGTGGTCTGGTGTTCGAGGGCCGGACCCAGCCGAGCGGCTATACAGAGCCGATCCTGCACGCCAGGCGGCGCCAGGTGAAGGACGCTTCGCGCGCCTGAGGTCCGGCGCTTTCCCGGGCGATGACAACCGAGCGACGGGGATAGAGGAGCCATGACCATCGTGTTTCCGGATAAGGCCGACGAGACCTTCAGCCCTACGGCGGCGGAGTGAGCGGCGCGCTGTTCAGCCTGACGGGCCGTGTCGCCTGCGTTACCGGCGCCAGCGCCGGCATCGGCCGCACCATCGCCACGGCACTGGCCGGGGCGGGCGCGTCCGTGGTCGGCGTGGCCCGGCGTCAGGCCCTGCTCGATGACTGGGTGGGCGAGGTCGAGGGCTTGGCTGAAGGTTCGGCGGACAATGTTGCGGGCTGCGTCGCCGACCTTGGTCTCTCCACCGGGTGGACAGCCATGGTGGCGCGCCTCGCGGAACCGTTCGGCGCGCCGGACATCCTGGTCAATGCCGCCGGCGTCAACCTGCGCCAGCCGGCCGACGAGGTCACGCCCGAGAGCTGGCAACAGACCATCGATCTCAATCTTTCGGTGCCGTTCTTCCTGGCCCAGGCCCTGGTGCCGGCCATGCGGGCCAAGGGCTGGGGGCGTATCATCAACATCGCCTCGCTGCAGTCCGAGCGGGCGTTTGCCGGCGGCATCGCCTATGGGGCGTCGAAGGGCGGGGTGGCGCAGCTGACCCGGGCCATGGCCGAGGCCTGGTCGGCCGACGGCATCAACTGCAACGCTCTGGCGCCCGGCTTCTTCCCGACCGACCTGACGGCGGCCGTGTTCGATGATAAAGAGACGGCGGCGCGGCATGCGGCGCAGACCTGCATTGGCCGCAACGGTCGCCTGGACGACCTAGCCGGCCCGGCGGTCTTCCTGGCCTCGCCGGCCGCTGGTTATATCACCGGGCAGGTGCTGTTCGTCGACGGCGGCTACACCGCGAAATGAGCCAAATGAGAATCCCATGAAAGCACTGTTCTATACCGGCACCGAGGAAACACAGTACGGCGACGCGCCAGAACCCGAGCCGGGTCCGGACGACGCCCTGGTGAAGGTCGAGGCAGTCGGCATCTGCGGCTCCGACATGCACGCCTGGCACGGCCACGACCCGCGCCGAGTGCCGCCCATGATCCTCGGGCACGAGGCCTGCGGCACGGTGCTGGAAGGCACGTCGCCGGGGCTTGAACACGGCGGGCGCGTGGTGGTCAACCCGCTGATCACCTGTGGCGCGTGTGAGTATTGCCAAAGCGGCCGCTCAAATCTGTGTCAGACACGCCAGCTGATCGGCATGGAATGGCCGGGCGCCTTCGCCGAGCGGGTGGCCATCCCGGCCCGCAACCTGATTTCGGTGCCGGACGGCGTCGGCCCCGGCGTGGCCGCCCTGACCGAACCCTGCGCCACTGCCTGGCACGCCTTGGCGCTGGCGGCGCGCGCCGCCTGGCGGCCGATCCCCGAATGCCGCGCCTTGGTCATCGGCGGCGGCTCGGTGGGCCTGCTCGGCGGCTTGATCCTCAAGGCCTGGGGGGCCGCCGAGGTTCGCTTGGCCGAGACCAATCCCGCCCGGCGCGAGACCGTGGACGCGGCCGGGCTGAGCGCCTTCGACCCGATCGCTTCGCCAGCTGCGGATGCCTCCTTCGACATCGTAATGGATGCCGTCGGTGCGGTTGCGACGCGCGCTGCCGCCATCGCCGCCGTGCGCCCCGGCGGCGTTATCGCGCATGTTGGCTTGCAGGATTGGGCCGGCGAATTCGACGCCCGTACGCTGACTCTTTCGGAAGTCACCTTCGTCGGCGTCTATACCTACACCGACACCGACCTCCGGGCCTCGCTGGCGGCCCTCGGCGACGGCCGCCTGGGGGATCTCGGATGGACCGAACAACGCCGGCTCGCCGACGGCGGCCAGGCCTTCCGTGACCTGCACAGCGGCCACTGCTCGGCCGCCAAGATCATCCTGGCACCCTAAGCCCAAAATGGCGAAACCCCTTGGTTTCCCAAGGGGTTTCGGTGGTGGAGCCGGACGGAATCGAACCGACGACCTCTACAATGCCATTGTAGCGCTCTCCCAACTGAGCTACGGCCCCAAAAGTGTCCGGGTCGGGGGTTGGGGACCCGACCGGGTCGGGAACATATGGGCCGGGCCGGGCCTCTGGCAAGTGAAAACCAACCCGGCCTCAAGTCCCCCTCAGGACTTGCTGTCGTCGACCTCGATGTGTTCCTTGACCTCGGACATGTCGTCGTCGTCCTCGCCCAGGTCGGATGTGTCCTCGATGATTTTCTCGTCATCACCGTCATCGTCAAGCAGGTCATCGTCTTCGGTGTCGTCGACCGCGTCCGCATCTTTCTTCGGCTTGGCCTTTTCGACTGGTGCGGGGGCCGGCTTCGGCTTCGGCTTCGGCTCCTCGCGTTTGGGCTTGGCCGCCGGTGTCGTCGTCACCGGGGTCTCGCATTTCGGACACGGTGCCGGATCGCGCTTCAAGTCGTAGAACTTGGCGCCGCAATTCGGGCAGATGATCTTCGATCCCAATTCGGGCTTGGCCACTGTTTTCTCCTGCTCCCGGTCGGCACGGGCAGACGGTGGATGATGGGGCGCGCGGCGGCCAGTTGTCCACCGCCTTTGTCCATCGTCTTCTGGCGCCAATTGCCAAATTCCATCGCCCCTGTCAAAAGGAAAAAATCACGGCTGGCCAGGACCGATGGGCGGACGGCGGCGTCCGACGCCATTCAGACGCTCTCCAGGCGCTCGCCAGGCGCATGCAAAGGTGCTAGACCCCGGCCATGGACAACGGTTCCAGCGACATCGCCACCGGCCCGACGCCGGCCGCCAGCGCCGCTTTCGCGCGTGCGGGCGGCCCCCTCGCGGGGCGTCTTGGCGTGCCCGGGGACAAGTCGGTATCGCACCGGGCCTTGATGTTGGGCAGCGTCGCCGGCGGCGAGACCAAGGTGCGCGGCCTGCTGGAAGGCGAGGACGTGCTGGCCACGGCCGAGGCCATGCGGCGCCTGGGCGCCAGCGTGGAACGCCGGTTGACGGCGGCGGGAGAGCCCGAATGGCATGTCGCCGGCCGCGGTCTCGGCGGTCTGGTGGAACCGGACGATGTGCTCGACCTGGGCAACGCCGGCACCGGCTGCCGGTTGCTGATGGGCCTGGTCGCCGGCCACGACATCGCCGCCACCTTCACCGGCGATGCCTCTCTCAGGCGCCGGCCCATGGAACGCATCATGGCGCCGTTGCGCGAGATGGGGGCGAGCTTCCAGTGCCGCTCCGGCGGCCTGCTGCCGATCACCGTCGCGGGACCCAAGACGGCGCGGCCCATCGAGTACACGCTGCCGGTGGCGTCGGCGCAGGTGAAGTCGGCGGTGCTGCTGGCCGGTCTGTCGGCGCCCGGCGAGACCACGGTCATCGAACCGGTGCCGTCCCGCGATCACACGGAACGCATGCTGGCTCATTTCGGCGCCGATGTGCGGATCGCGGAGACGGACGACGGCGGCCGTCGCGTCACCGTGGTCGGGCAACCGGAACTACGGGCGGCGGATATCTCGGTACCGGGGGATTTCTCGTCCGCTGCCTTCCCGCTGGTGGCGGCGCTGCTGGTGCCGGGCTCCGAGGTGGAGATCAGCGGCGTCGGCCTCAATCCGCTGCGCGCCGGCCTGCTTCAAACGTTGAGCGACATGGGGGCCGACATCGAGGTCCAGAACCGGCGCCAGGAAGGCGGCGAGCCGGTCGGCGACCTGGTGGCCCGGGCGTCGTCGTTGCGTGCCGTTCGTGTGCCGGCGGCCCGCGCCCCGGCCATGATCGATGAATACCCGGTGCTGGCCGTCGCCGCGGCGCTGGCCCATGGCACCACGCGCATGGAAGGGCTGGCGGAGCTTCGCGTTAAAGAGTCGGACCGGCTGCAGGCCACCGCCGACGGCCTCGCCGCCTCCGGCGTCAGCGTGCGCAGCGGCGACGATTGGCTGGAGGTCGACGGCGGCGCCGGCACGCCACCGGCCGGCGGCGCGGTTATCGCCGCCGATCTCGACCATCGCATGGCCATGGCCTTCCTGGTGCTGGGCCTGGTGGCGACGAACCCGACAACCATCGACGACGCCAGCCCCATCGCCACCAGCTTTCCCGGTTTCATCGAGTTGATGCGGGATCTCGGTGCCGATATGCGCGAGGGCACGCCATGATCATCGCCATCGATGGGCCAGCGGCGGCCGGCAAGGGGACGCTGGCTCGCCGGCTGGCGGCGCACCTGGGCCTCGCCTACCTGGACACCGGGCTGATCTATCGCGCCACCGGAAAGGCCGTGCTGACTGCGGGTCAGGATCCCGATGACGCCGCCGCGGCCGAGGCGGCGGCGCGTGCCCTCGGGCCCGAGGACCTGGACGCACCGGACCTCCGCACCGACGAGGTGGCGCAGGCGGCGTCCAAGGTTTCCGCCATTCCCGGCGTGCGCGCCGCGCTCTTGGACTTCCAGCGCAACTTCGCGGCCGAGCCTCCAGGCGATGCCAAGGGCGCCGTGCTCGACGGTCGCGACATCGGCACCGTCGTTTGCCCCCAGGCAGATCACAAACTGTTCGTCACCGCGACCGCCGAAGTCCGCGCCGAGCGCCGCCTTAAAGAGTTGCAGGAGCGCGGACTCGACGCTATATACACGCGCGTTTTGCAGGACATGATGGAACGGGACGCCCGCGACAGCTCGCGTGCCGTTTCACCCCTGGTGCCGGCCACCGACGCGCACCTCATGGACACGTCGGACCTCGACGCGGATCAGGCGTTCGAGGCGGCCCTCCAATTCATAGCCCCGCAGGACAACTGACACCATCTCTTGAGCGACGCGGAGACGTCGTCGGAGCCAGTGTCCGGGCAGTGATCCGTGGTGGACGCTGCCTCCCTTGAACCGAAGACCGCCGGATACAACCGGCTGGCCAGAAAACATCGAAAGGATTTCACCCATGGCCGACAAGACCCAGGCCGCCCCGGATTCACAGAACGGCGCGCCCCCCCTCACCGAAGATTTCGCAGCACTCCTGGATGAGCAGCTCGGCGGCGCCGATGAAGGCTTCGAGGGCCGCGTGCTCACCGGCACCGTGCTGGCCATCGACAACGACCATGTCGTCATCGACGTCGGCCTCAAGTCCGAAGGCCGCGTGCCGGTCAAGGAATTTGCCCCGCCAGGCCAGGATCACGACCTCAGCCCCGGCGACAGCGTCGACGTCTTCGTCGAACGCTACGAGGACCGCGACGGCCTGATCCGGCTGAGCCGCGAGAAGGCCCGGCGCGAGGAAGCGTGGACCGAGCTCGAGAAATCCTTCAAGAAGAACGAGCGCGTCAACGGCGTCATCTTCGGTCGCGTCAAGGGCGGCTTCATCGTCGACCTCTCGGGCGCCGTCGCCTTCCTGCCCGGCAGCCAGGTGGACATCCGCCCGGTGCGTGACGTCACGCCGCTGATGAACAAGCCGCAGCCGTTCCAGATCCTGAAGATGGATGCGTCCCGCAACAACATCGTGGTGTCGCGCCGCGCCGTCCTGGAAGAGACCCGCTCGGCCGAGCGGTCGGAACTGATCGCCAATCTGAAGGAAGGCCAGGTGCTGGAGGGCATGGTCAAGAACATCACCGACTACGGCGCCTTCGTGGATCTCGGCGGCGTCGACGGCCTGCTGCACGTCACCGATATCGCTTGGAAGCGCATCAACCACCCGTCGGAAGCGCTGCAGATCGGCGAGACCGTGAAGGTGCAGGTGATCCGTTTCAATGCCGAGACCCAGCGTATCTCGCTTGGCATGAAGCAACTCGAGGCCGATCCCTGGGAGGGTGTCGAAAGCAAGTACCCGGCCGCGGCCAAGTTTACCGGCCGCGTTACCAACATCACCGACTACGGCGCCTTCGTCGAGTTGGAGCCCGGTGTCGAGGGCCTGGTGCACGTGTCCGAGATGAGCTGGACCAAGAAGAACGTGCATCCCGGCAAGATCGTCTCCACCAGCCAGGAGGTGGAGGTCATGGTGCTGGATACGGACCCGGAAAAGCGCCGCATCTCCTTGGGCCTCAAGCAGACCATGGACAACCCATGGGATTCCTTCCAGGACCGCTTCCCGATCGGCGCCGAGGTCGAGGGCGAAGTCAAGAACATCACCGAGTTCGGCCTGTTCATCGGCCTCGACGGCGAGATCGACGGCATGGCGCACCTGTCGGACCTGAGCTGGGAGCAGGCCGGCGAAGCCGCCCTCGCAGAGTACAAGAAGGGCGACATGGTGAAGGCCAAGGTGCTCGACATCGATGTCGACAAGGAGCGCATCTCCTTGGGCGTCAAGCAGCTCTCGGACGATCCGGTGGGTGGCGCCATCGAGGGCCTGAAGCGCGGCGCCGTCGTCACCTGCACGGTGACCGGCGTCCAGGACAACGGCATCGAGGTCACGGTCAACGATTCCGTGCCCGGCTTCATCCGCAAATCCGAACTTTCGCGCGATCGCTCCGAACAGCGTCCCGACCGCTTCGCCGCCGGCGAGAAGGTGGACGCCAAGATCACCCAGATCGACAAGTCCGGCCGCAAGCTTACGCTCTCCATCAAGGCCCGCGAGACGGAAGAAGAGCAGAAGGCCATGAAGACGTACGGTTCCACCGACTCCGGTGCGTCGCTGGGCGATATCCTGGGTGCGGCCATCCAGGAGAAGCAGCGCGAGGCCGAAGCCGCGGCGGACACCGAGCCCGAACCGGCTGCCGAAGCGACCCCCGAGGAGCCCGTCGAGGAGCCCGTCGAGGAGCCCGTCGAGGAGCCCGTCGAGGAGCCTGAAGCGGCGCCTGCCGAGGCCGAGGCGGCGGACGAAGCCGAGCCGGCCAAGAAGCCGGCCAAGAAGGCAGCCAAGAAGACGGCCAAAAAGGCGGCCAAGAAGCCTGCCAAGAAGGCGGCCAAGAAGGCGGCCAAGGCGGACGACGCCGCGGACGACGCCGCGGACGACGCCGCAGGCGACGCCTGATGTGGTAGCCCCCTCGAAGCCCCGGCGCGCCAGGAGCGACGCCGGGGTGTCCGGGGCGGCTGACGAGCGGAGGCGGCAATGACCCTGGATGCCGATCAACTGCTGGATCGCAGGCGCCTGAAGCGCCGGCTCGCCATCTGGCAGGTGGTCGCCGTCGTCGTCGCCGTCATCGCCGGTCTGGCCTGGTTCGATCTTGATGACCGGCTGGCGCCCGGCGATCATGTGGCGCGCATCAAGGTCGACGGCATCATCTTCGCCGACGAGGACCGCGCCAAGGCGCTCGACGGTATAGACGCTGACGACCATGCCAAGGCGCTGATCGTCGCCATTGATTCGCCGGGCGGCACCTTCGTCGGCGGCGAGGAACTGTTCCGCCGGCTCCGCGCCATCGCCGAGCGCATCCCGGTGGTCGCGGTGATGGGCAACACGGCCACGTCCGCCGGTTACATGGTGGCCATCGCCGCCGACCATATCGTCGCCCGCTCCGGCACCATCACCGGCTCCATCGGCGTTATCCTGCAGACCGCTGATATCACCGGACTGCTGGCCAAGATTGGTATCGAGCCGGTGACCGTGAAAAGCGGCCCACTGAAAGCCCAGCCCAACCCGTTGGAGCCCTTCGATCCCGCCGCCCGCGCCGCCACCGAGCGGCTGATCCAGGACCTGCACGGAATGTTCGTCGACATGGTGGCCGATCGCCGCGGCATGGACCGCGAGCGGGTGGTCGGCCTGGCCGACGGGCGCATCTTCTCCGGCCGTCAGGCCAAGATCGAAGGCCTGATCGACGCCGTCGGCGCCGAGCGCCTGGCCCGCGACTGGCTGGCCGCCGAGCGCCAGATCGCCCGCGACCTGCCTTTGCGCGACGTGAAGTACGGCAAAACCGAAGAATGGTGGCGCCGGGCTCTCGAAGGTTCGGTCGGAAAAGCGCTGTTTTCTGAAAGGCTTAGACTTGACGGGGTGGTCTCGCTTTGGCACCCTGAGGGCTGGTAGGCGGCGTTGTGGCCGGTCACATCGGTGGCAACGGGGAGACTCGGGGGCTAACCCGGGCCGGACGCCGGAGACGGATAGGGAGGCCCGGGGCGAGCCGCGGGAAGACGTCATGACCAAATCGGAACTGATTGCCAGGCTGGCGACCGACAATCCGCACCTCTACCAGCGCGACGTGGAGCGCATCGTCAACACCATCTTCGACGAAATCACCTCCGCCCTGGCGCGCGGCGACCGGGTGGAATTGCGTGGTTTCGGGGCTTTTTCCGTGAAAGCGCGCGGCGCCCGCACCGGCCGCAATCCGCGCACCGGCGAGGCCGTGGCCGTCTCCGAGAAGTACATTCCCTACTTCAAAACCGGTAAGCAGCTGCGCGAGAAGCTGAATGCCGGCGGCTGATTTCGTAACTGGACCCATCTACCGGTCCGGGGACGACGGCTCCGTTTCAAGGACGTAACGACCCCGTGGGACGTTTTATTTCCTGGCTGATCCTGATCCCGACGGCGGCGGCGGCCATCGCCTTCGCCGTTTCCAACCGCGTCACCGCTCCGCTCGATCTGTGGCCGTTCCCCTATGTCATCGAGTTGCCGGTGTTCGCATTGGTGCTCGGCGGCGGTGTCGCAGGGTTCGTCATCGGCGGCCTGGTGGCCTGGCTTTCGGGTGGCCGTGCCAGGCGCCGCGCCCGCCAGGCCGAAGGCCGCGCCGACCGGGCTGAGCGCGATCACGAGCAGACCCGTCTCCGGCTGTCACGCGCGGAGGACGAGGCCCGCCGGGCGCGTGAGCAGGAAACCACGTCCGAGGCGCAGCTTCCCGCCCCCGTTTCGCCACGGGACGCCGCGTGACACCCGCCGAGCGCATCTTCGTCGCCCTCGACACCACCGACGCTGCCCAAGCGGCGGCCCTCGCGGCATCGCTTGCCGGTGCCGTCGGCGGCGTCAAGCTGGGCAAGGAATTCTTCACCGCCAACGGGCCGAACGGCGTCGACCAGGTGACCGCCTCGGGCCTGCCGCTGTTTCTGGATCTGAAATTTCACGACATCCCAAATACGGTTGCCGGCGCCATCCGCTCGTCGCTGGTGCTCAAGCCGATGATCGTCAACGTCCACGCCGCCGGCGGCCCGGCGATGATGCGGGCGGCGGCCGATGCGGCTGCCGAGGCCGGCGACGACCGGCCCTGGTTGCTCGCCGTCACCGTGCTGACGTCCCTCGGCCCCGAAGACCTCACCGCCATCGGCCAGGACGCCGATCCGGAGGCCCAGGTGGTGCGCCTGGCCAAACTCGCCCAGGCGAGCGGCTGCGACGGCGTTGTCTGCTCGCCGAAGGAGATCACCGCCGTCCGCCAGGCCTGCGGCGCTGGCTTCAAGCTCGTCGTTCCCGGCATCCGCCCCAATTGGGCCGCCAAGGGCGACCAGAAGCGCGTCACCACGCCCAAGCAGGCCCTCGACGCCGGCGCCGACGCCCTCGTCATCGGCCGCCCCATCACTCAATCCGACGATCCGGCCGCTGCCGCGCGTCGCATCTCGGATGAGATGGCTTAGTCGCCACACTTGACCAGGGCGGCCCAGGAAGACCATGTTCGCCGGTTCAATCTGGATCGTTCGAGTGATACCGAAGGGTCGTTATGCCCGTCGACGTGAAAATCTGTGGTCTGAGTGACGAGGCGTCGGTCGACGTGGCGGTCGGCGCGGGTGCGCGGCATGTGGGCTTCGTGTTTTTCGAGGCGTCGCCCAGGGCGGTGGCTCCGGCGCGGGCTGGTGAGTTGGCGGCGCGGGTGCCGGCGGGGGTGACGAGGGTCGGCCTTGTCGTCGATGCCAGCGACAGCGTGATCGACCCGGTGGTCGCCCAAGTCGGCCTCGACATGCTGCAACTGCATGGCCGCGAAAGCCCGGAGCGGGTGGCCAAGGTGCGCCAGCGCTTCGGCCTGCCGGTGATGAAGGCGGTGGCCATCGCCGGGTCGGACGATCTGGCGCTGGCCCGCGAGTACGAAGACACCGCCGACATGCTGTTGTTCGACGCCAAGGCGCCGCGCTGGGCGACGCGGCCGGGCGGCAACGCCGAGCCCTTCGACTGGTCGCTGCTGGGCGGCAGTACCTGGTCCGTGCCCTGGTTCCTGGCCGGCGGCCTGACGCCGGACAACCTGGCCGATGCGGTGGCGGCGACGGGGGCGGAACGGCTCGACGTGTCGTCGGGCGTGGAATCGGTGCCCGGCGTCAAGGACCACGACCTGATCCGGGCCTTCATCGAGACCGCGCAGGCACTCTGAGCCGACCCGAAAATCCTGTTATTTCCGCCGCTTGCTTGGTAGAACCGGCGATCGGGAGAGGGTGAAATGACGAAGCTCAATACGTATCAGGCAGGCCCCGACGAGGGCGGGCATTTCGGCATCTTCGGCGGCCGCTACGTGGCCGAGACGCTGATGCCGCTGGTCCTGCAGGTCGAGCAGGCCTACGAGAAATACAAGGACGACCCGGAGTTCAAGACCGAGCTCAACGGCTACCTGAAGCACTACGTGGGCCGGCCGAGCCCGCTCTATTTTGCCGAGCGGCTGACCGAGCACCTGGGCGGTGCCAAGGTCTACTTCAAGCGCGACGAGCTCAACCACACAGGTGCGCACAAGATCAACAGCTGCATGGGCCAGATTCTGTTGGCCCGGCGCATGGGCAAGCCGCGCATCATCGCCGAAACGGGCGCGGGGCAGCACGGCGTCGCCGTGGCCACTGTGTGCGCGCTGTTCGGCCTGCCGTGCGTCGTCTACATGGGCGAGACCGATGTCGAGCGGCAGAAGCCCAACGTCTTCCGCATGAAGCTGCTGGGCGCCGAGGTCCGTCCCGTGACGTCGGGCACCGGCACGCTGAAGGACGCCATGAACGAGGCGCTGCGCGATTGGGTCGCCAACGTGGAGGACACCTACTACCTGATCGGCACCGTTGCCGGCCCGCACCCCTATCCGCAGATGGTGCGCGATTTCCAGCGCGTCATCGGCGACGAGGCCCGCGTGCAGATGCACGAGGCCGAGGGCCGCCTGCCGGACACGCTCGTCGCCTGCGTCGGCGGCGGTTCCAACGCCATGGGCCTGTTCTATCCGTTCCTGGATGACGAGGATGTCTCCATCATCGGCGTCGAGGCCGGTGGCAAGGGCACCGACGGCATCGAGCATTGCGCCAGCCTGACCGCCGGTGCCCCGGGCGTGCTGCACGGCAACCGCACCTATCTGCTGCAGACGCCGGAAGGCCAGATCAGGGACGGCCACTCGATCTCCGCCGGGCTCGATTATCCGGGCATCGGGCCGGAGCATTCGTGGCTCAAGGATTCAGGAAGGGTCGACTACGTCTCCATCACCGATGACGAGGCACTGGAGGCATTCCAGCTGCTGACCCGCATGGAAGGCATCATCCCGGCGCTGGAACCGGCTCACGCGCTGGCCCACGTGGCCAAGATCGCGCCGACACTGCCGAAGGACCACATCGTGCTGATGAATCTCTGCGGGCGCGGCGACAAGGACGTGTTCACGGTGGGCGAAGCCCTCGGCATGGACATCTAGGGTGCCCAGACCATGAGCAACGACACCCGCATCACCCGCCGCTTCGCGGCACTTAAAGAGCAGGGCCGCTCGGCCTTTGTCACCTTCCTCACCGCCGGCGACCCGGACGAGGTCACGTCCCGTGCCATCCTCTCCGGCATCGCCGAGGCTGGCGCCGACCTGATCGAATTGGGCGTGCCGTTCTCCGACCCGATGGCTGACGGACCGGCCATTCAGGCGTCGTCGCTCCGCGCGCTGAAGAACGGTATGACGCTGGCCAAGGTGCTCGGCATGGTGCGGGATTACCGCCAGCAGGACGATGACACGCCGATCATTCTGATGGGCTACTTCAACCCGATCTATATCTATGGCGTCGACGCCTTCCTCGTTGACGCCAAGGAGGCCGGCGTCGACGGCCTGATCATGGTCGACCTGCCGCCGGAGGAAGAGGGCGAGCTTTGCATCCCGGCCATCGCGGCGGGGCTCAACTTCATCTATCTGACGGCACCGACGACCACGAACGAGCGCCTGCCCGTGGTGCTCGAAAAGGCGTCGGGCTTCGTCTACTTCGTTTCCATCACCGGTATCACCGGCACCCGCACCGCCGACACCGGCGACGTGGCCGGTCATGTGGGGCGCATCAAGGCGCTGACGGACCTGCCCGTCGCCGTCGGCTTCGGCATCCGCACGCCGGCACAGGCGGCGGAAATCGCCGGCGTCGCCGACGCCGCCGTGGTGGGATCCGCGCTGGTCGACATCGTGGCCGAGAACCTGGACGCCGACGGCAACCCGGCTGCCGGAACGGCCGAGAAGGTGCTAGAACTGGTGTCCGCATTGGCTCAAGGGGTACGAGGGGCCGCCAAATGAACTGGCTGACCAATTTCGTCAAACCGAAGCTGCGCGAGCTTGTCGGCGGCAAGCGCGAGGTGCCCGAAAACCTCTGGCACAAGTGCACCAGCTGCGGCCAGATGATCTTCCATCGGGACTTGGTGAAGAACCTGCACGTCTGCCAGCACTGCGGCCACCACATGCGCATCGCCGCCCGGGCGCGCCTGAAGATGTTGTTCGACGAAGGCGCCTACGAGACCATCGAGCTTCCCAAGGCACCCGCCGATCCCCTGAAATTCAAGGACCTGAAGCGCTACGGCGACCGGGTCAAGGAAGCCCAGACCAAGACCGGCGAGGAAGAGGCCCTGGTGGTCGCCCACGGCACTATGAGCGATGAAACGGGTGGCGGCACGGTCGTCGTGGCGGTGCTCAACTTCGATTTCCTCGGCGGTTCCATGGGCATCGCGGTCGGCGAAGGCCTGCTGGCCGCCGCCGGGCTGTCGGTGGAGAAATCCGCACCCCTGATCGTCGTCACCGGCTCCGGCGGGGCGCGCATGCAGGAGGGGATACTCTCTTTGATGCAGATGGCGCGTTCCACGATCGCCGTCGAGCAGGTAAAGGAAGCGGGCCTGCCCTACATCGTCGTCATGGGCGATCCCACGACCGGCGGCGTGTCTGCGTCGTTCGCCATGCTGGGCGACGTGGCGCTGGCCGAACCGGGTGCCCTGATCGGTTTCGCCGGCCAGCGCGTCATCGAACAAACCATCCGCGAGAAGCTGCCGGAAGGCTTCCAGCGCGCCGAATACCTGGAAGAGCACGGCATGATCGACATGGTGGTGCCGCGCCACCAGCTGCGCGAACGCCTGATCCGCATCACCGGCCTACTGACCCGACCGGCGGCGTCGTCGGATGTGGTGCCGCCGGAACCCGTGGACGAGGCGGACGACAGCGCCGAGGCCGTGGACGCCGCTCCCGTCATCGAGCTCGAGGCGGAGGCGGTCGAGGTGCTGCCCCCGGAACCCGACGACACCACCGATACCGCCGAGGTCGGCGACGAGGGCGTGCCGCCCAGGGCCTGACCCGGACCCGCACCGCCGGCGTCTGTCGAGGGCAGCCCGAGGAAGCCCGAGGAAGCCCATGAGCCGATATACAGACTACACCGAGGTCGCCAAGCATTACGACGGTACACGGGTCCCGGTCGGGGCCGAAATCCTGATCGGGCTGCTGGCGCGCCTCGGTGCTTCCGGCTCCCGGGTGCGGCTGCTCGACGCGGGATGCGGCACCGGCGCCTATTCGGAATTAGCGCTGGCCCACGTGGACCACATCGACGCCATCGACCTCAACGAAGGCATGCTGGCCGTGGCGCGCGGCAAGTTCGACGATGGCGACCGTATCGCCTTCCACCAGGGCAGCATCGAGGCCCTGCCGTTCGAGGCCGCCTGTTTCGACGCCGTGATGTACAATCAGGTGCTGCACCATCTGGAACCGGGTGACGGGACGGATTTCCCGGGCCATCGCGCGGCCCTGGCGGAGGCGCACCGGGTACTCCGCCCGGGCGGCCTGGTCATCGTCAACACCACCATCCACGAGCAATTGCGCCAGGGCTTCTGGTACCTGGCCTTGATCCCCGCGACCGCCGAGGCGTTTTTTCAGCGATGCATTTCGACGTCGGCCCTGGAAGCCATCCTGGTCGAGAACGGGTTCGAGCTCGAGGGCCGGTCAGTGCCGCTGGACGGGGTCCTCTCGGGCGAGGCTTATTTCGACGCCGAGGGGCCGCTGAACCCGGCTTGGCGCGCTGGGGAATCCAGTTGGTCTCTGGCTTCGGTGGCCGAGGTTTCCGCGGCCGAGGAGACGCTGCACCAGCTCCGGACCTCCGGCGGCCTCGATGCTTATATGGCCGAGCAGGACGCCGGCCGCCGCCGGGTCGGCCAGACCACCTATTTCGTTGCCCGCCGGGCCTGATCGGCCGGTCGCCCACGGCGACGGCGGCCTTGACAGCCCCGGGACTTCGGGCGATGGGACCAGCATGGACCGACTGGCGATTTACACGTGACCTCGACACCGAATACGACGAGCGACGCCATTCTCGACCGCCTGCTGGCGCTGCATCCGAAGCTGGTGGACCTGTCGCTCGGCCGCATGGCGCGGCTGCTGGCGGCCCTCGGTCATCCTGAGCGCGCGCTGCCGCCGGTGGTCCATGTCACCGGCACCAATGGCAAGGGCTCGCTGCTGGCCATGCTCGGCGCCATGCTGGAGGCGGCCGGGTACCGGGTCCACGTATACACCTCGCCGCATCTGGTGCGTTTTCATGAACGCATCCGGCTCGCCGGCGAGTTGATCGAGGAGGCAGCGCTTTCAGGTCTGTTGGCCGAATGCGAACGCGCCAACGGCGCCGAGTCCATCACCTTCTTCGAGATCACCACCGCCGCCGCCTTCCTCGCCTTCTCGCGCACGCCGGCGGATATCCTGCTGCTGGAAAACGGGCTCGGCGGCCGGCTCGACGCCACCAACGTGGTCGACCGGCCGGCGCTCACCGCCATCACCCCGGTGTCGCTCGACCACCAGCAGTTCCTGGGCGAAACCATTGACGCCATCGCATTCGAGAAGGCGGGCATCATGAAGCCGGGGGTGCCCTGCGTGCTGGCCCCGCAGGCCGACGCGGCCGCCGCCGTGATCGAGGAACGGGCGCGCGTGGTCGGTGCCCCGGTGCTGCTTGCGGGCCGTGACTGGGGTGCGGCCGGCCACGCCTCGGGCCTGCGCTACGAGGACCAGTCCGGCGTGCTCGACCTGCCGCCGCCGGCCCTCGCCGGTGCCCACCAGATCACCAACGCCGGCATGGCCGTCGCCTGCGCCAGGAACCTGTCGGGCTTCGAACTCTCCGCCGACCACATCGCCCAGGGGCTGCGCGATGCCTCGTGGCCGGGACGCTTGCAGCATCTCACGCGTGGCCCGTTGGTCGAGGTCCTGCCGGCCGGCTGGGAGCTCTGGTTCGACGGCGGCCACAACCCGGCCGCCGGCGAACACCTGGCTCGCCACGCCGCCGAGGCCTGGTCCGACCGCCCCCTCGACCTCATCGTCGGCATGCTGAATTCAAAGAACTGGACTGGTTTCCTGGAACCGCTGGCGCCCCACGCGCGGCGCATGGTGGCCGTGCCGGTCTCCGGCTCCGACGCCTCGCTGTCGCCCGAGACTCTGGCTGAAACGGCAGCCGGCTTGGGCCTGGATGGAGTGACGGCTACCGATCCCGGCGCCGCTATCGCAGACCTGGCGAATGCTACGTCGGTCGACACCACTCCCGTCCGAGTGCTCATCTGCGGGTCCCTCTACCTTGGCACGGAGGTGTTGGCCGACAACGCCTGACGGCCGCGACGTCCCTAGACCGGCACCTCACCCTCAAGAATTACCCGGTGCATGATGCGGCCCTCGGTGTGGTCGTAGTCCCGGTGGGCGATGTGCAGCGTGCTCTGATTGTCCCAAATCACGAGGTCGCCGGGCCGCCACTGGTGGCGGTAGCTGACGTCCGGCGTGATGGTGCGCTCCAGCAGGTCATTGATGAAGTGCTTGCTCTCTTCGGGGTTCATGCCCTCGATGCGCTCGGTCTTGCCGGGGTGCACATAAATTGCCTTCCGGCCCGTCGCCGGGTGGGTGCGGATCAGCGGGTGGCGTTGCGGCTCGGCCGTAAGCGCGTCGCGGGTCTCGTCACTGACGTAGTGGGTGTGCTGCTCGATGACGTTGACCGTGGTCATGGCTGAAAGCGATGCCTGCTCCGCCGCCGGAAGTCCCTCGAAGGCGGCCTGCATGTTGGCGAAACCGGTGTCGCCGCCCGTCGACGGCAGGTTGACGGCCAGCATGGCGGTGATCTTGGGCGGCCGTTCATGGTTGGTGTGGTCCGTGTGCCAGTCGCGCGACCCGATGGGGATGGCGCCGCCATCCTCGCCGATGGCCGCCTTGCGGCTGTCGAGCACAGCGATTTCGGGATGCTCCGGCATCAATAGATGGGTCAGATGCTGCGGCATCAAATCACCGAACAGGCGCATGGCGTCCAGGTACTGGGGCGGCGTCAGGGATTGGTCGCGAACCACCATCACCAGGTGCTCCTCGATGGCCGTGTTCAGTGCCGCGACTTCCGCATCGGGCAGTCGGCCGGAAAGGTCGACGCCCGTCGCCTCGACGCCCAGAACATCCGACAACGGCTTCAACGACAAGGGCATGGCGTCCTCCACGGCGGGTAGCGACCGGCGGCCAAGCATACCCCCTTGCGCCGCCATCGCAACGCCCGGGCGCTCGCCAAGTCCGGCTAGCGGACGCGCGATGTCGGCAGATTCAAGTGTTCGCCACCAGGCGTCGTCCCAGCCTCACCACTTCATCGACCAGCAGGTCGAAATCCGCGCACGTCGAGCGGTGATTGGTGATGTTGACCCGGATCGAGAGGATGCCGCCGAGTTTCGTCGTCGACGGCGCCGCCACGCCGCTTTCCTGGAGGTCCATGACGATCTCCTCGTTGAGCCGGTTGAGGGCCTTGTCCGACATTCCCGGTTCGACGAAGCGGAAACAGCAGATATTCAGCGACACCGGTGTCGACAAATCCAGATCGGGCTGGGCCGCCACCAGGTCGCCGAGATAGGCGGCTTGGCGGCAGTTGTCCTCGACCTTCTCGGTGATGCGACGAACGCCGTGCTCTTTCAGGTGGAACCAGACCTTGAGGGCGCGGAAATCGCGTGACAGCTCGGGGCCGAACTCGCAGAACCAGGGATTGCCGGCGGCCAGTCCGCGGGGCGCCGCGGTGAGATATTCGCGCCTCAATGTGAAAGCCTCGCGGTGCTGGTCGCCGCGTCGAACAAGGACGAAACCGGCATCGTAGGCGACGTGCATCCACTTGTGGAAATCAAGCGCGATGGAATCCGCCCGCTCGATGCCCTTGAAGCGTGATCTCAGGGTCGGGCAGAGCGCGGCGACGGCACCGAAGGCGCCATCCACATGGAACCACAGGTCGTGCTGTTCGCAAACATCGGCGATGGCGTCGAGGTCGTCGACGGCACCCGTGTTGACCGTTGCCGGAGAGCCGACGACGCAGAACGGCCGAAGGCCGGCGGCCAGGTCCTCATCGATGGCCTGGCGTAGGGCGCCGATATCCATGCGGTAGCCGTCGTCGACGGGGATCGAACGCAGTGCGTCGAGCCCAAGTCCCAGCATGTCGAAGGTGCGCGCGATGCAGCTGTGCGCCTCGGTCGAGGTATAGCCGACCAGGCGGCCCTTGTCCGGGCGCACGCCCTGGCGCCGAACGTCATAACCGGTCTTGGCGAAACGCGCCGTGGTCAGCGCGATCAGGGTGGCGATGGAGGTGCCGCTGACGACCAGGCCGCTGGCCGTGTGCGGAAAATGGAACAAGGTCTTCATCCACTCGATGACCTGGCGTTCGACGTAGATGGCGCCGTGATCGCGGCCCCCGAGGTTGGAATTCATGGCCGCCGCCATGGTGTTGGCGATGATGCTGCCGGGCGCGCCGGCGCCGTGCACCCAGCCCAGGAAGCGCGGATGCGTGTTGCCGGTCGCATAGGGCAGCACCTGTGCCACCAGGTCCTCGCAAACCGCATCCGTTCCCTGGGCATCCATGGGAACCGGCTCGGCCAAGGCGGCTTTCACTTCGTCGGGCACGGGTCGCCAGACCGGGCCATCACTGGCCCCCTCGGCATGGTCCAGGGCGGCGTCCAGCATAGCGTGCGAGCGGGCCCGAAAAGCTGGCCAGTCATCCGGATCGAGATTGCGTGCCGTTTCGTCCCGGGATTCCGATTGTTCGGACATCGCCCGCTCCTCTCACGAAATTTCTGTTGGGGTCTCGTCGCTCGGTACCTCTGCCTCTTGGTCATAGACGCTGGGCACCAGGGCCGTCCAATGCCGAAAACGCAAGAGCCATGCAGAAACGGTCTGGGGTGGGCGGCAGCGCCAATCGCGCCACCACCGGACGTACGCCTAGGACATGACCTTGGCGCCGCCGGGGCAGCGGACGCTTATCTCGGCCCGTCGATTAGCGCGCTCGGCCGTGGCGTCTGGTGTCAGCACGGCCAATCGCCGTTCGCCCCAAGCCCTGGGTTGGACGAGGGTGAAATCGTCGGCTCGGCCGGCCGCCTCCAGCGCCGCCAGCAAATGCCGGCCGACTGCATCGGCCCGCTTGGCCGACAACGCCTCGTTGGCCCGATCGCCGCCGACGGTGTCCGCATGGCCGGCAATGTCGATGACGCAACCGGTCCGCCCCTCGGCCGCCGCCGTCAATTCTTCCGCCTTCGCCGTGACGGTACCCTCGAGCCACGCACCGTCGAAGCTGCCGGGCACGGGGAAGTCGATCACGACCACCAGGCTGGGCTCACCCGCCTCGTCGGCAGCACCCATCGGCACCGGCGTCTTCATGGCCGCCGCCGCTCCGGCCGACATGGAGGCCTGTTGCGGCATGCTCCCGCCCTCCAGCCGCTCGACAGCGGCATCGATCGCCGCCACGGCGCCCTCCAGCGCCGATCCCATGTCTTCGATCTTGGTTTCCAGGGTCTCCAGGCGGCCGGAAACATCGCCGCCGCCGGCGGCATCCAATCGGTCCAGTCGCTCGTTGATGGCGGTTTCGAAAGAGAAGGCCACGCGGCCGTCGACCAGATAGAGCACGCCCAACGTGAACAGGGCGGTCCAGAGACCGACCATCAGCGCCAACCCGAAGGTCTTGGCCATACTCTTCATGAATGCCTCCGGCCCTGCCCCGCCAACGTTCCGCGCCACGGCCCAGGCGGTTGGGGACTTAGAGGTTCTCCTCGACCCACTGTACCAGCTGGGTCTTGGGCACGGCGCCGATCTTGGTCGCCGCCACCTCGCCGTCCTTGAACAGCATCAGCGTCGGGATGCCGCGAACGCCGTACTTGCCCGGCGTCTCCGGGTTGTCGTCGACGTTGATCTTGGCGACGGTCAGCTTGTCGCCCATCTCCGCCGCCATTTCCTCCAACGCCGGTGCGATCTGCTTGCAGGGGCCGCACCATTCGGCCCAGAAATCGACCACCACGGGGCCCGGGGCGTCCAGTACGTCCGACTGGAACGACGTGTCCGTCACATGCTTCGGCATATCCTAAATCCTTTCAAACACAAGGGTTTTACGGGCGGATCCGCCGACCCCAGTGCGACGTTCCTCTGTTGAGCGGAATCTAGGTACGGGGTCCGGCAACGTCAAGGTGCGTGGCCGGCCAAAATCTCGTGATCGAGCGGCATCAGCCGCGGCCCCCAGGTCCAGACCAGCACCGCGTCGACCTGGTGGTGCGGATAGATGTCGCTGAGCAGCGCCCGGTAGGCGGCCATCTGGCGCAGGTAACCGGCGGAAACATCGGCTGCGTCGGCCGGTGGCGGGCGGTTGGTCTTGAAATCGGCGACGACGACGCGGTCCGGCGTCACCAGCAGCCGGTCGACCTGGCCCGACACCACCTGCGCGCCCTCGGCCCCCATCAGCGTGCCGACCAGCGGCACCTCGGCGCGGCTGCCGGGTCCGAACAATTCGGCGAATCGGCTGTCGCCGAGCAGCCCCACGCATTCGCTGGCAATGGCCTGACGCGCCGCCTCGTCCAGGTCCGGCGCCGCCTGGGCGAGATAGCTCTCCGCCGCCTGGGTGCGCCGGGCGGCTTCCAGGTCGGGCAGGCTCTGCAGCAGGCGGTGGATCAGCCGGCCGCGGCGGAAGCGCAACGACTGGTCGAGGCCGAGCGGCGAGGCGGCGGCGGGCTCATCCTCGCTCGGCCGGGACGGCGCCAGCGGTCGCGGCGGGTCGACCTCGGCGGCGGGGGGCGCGAGCGCCCATTCCGGCGCGCCGACGGTACCGGTGGGCAGCGGCAGTTCCGGCGCCGGTTCGGCGACGGGCGCGGTCTGTGCCTCCGCGTAGCGAAGCGCGCCATCTACCAATTCTTCGACATCATCCATGCCGGCGAGCGCCGCCTCGATCAGTGCGTGCCAACATCCATCGGGTCGCTCACGCGTACCCTCGAACCCGGCGACGTAAAGCCGGTCCCCGGCCCGGGTCATGGCGACATAGAGCAGGCGGCGGTACTCGCGCTCGATGTCCCGGCGCCCGGCTTCGCGAAGGCTGCGGCAGGTTTCATCCTCGTTGGCACGCACCACAGGCCACAGCATGGCTGCGTCGCCGTCGGTCCAAAGAAGGTCCGGGTCATGCTGCGCCGCCGGCAGCGAGCAGGTGTCGGGCAGGAACACCACGGGCGCTTCCAGGCCCTTGGCGCCGTGCACGGTCAGCACCCGGACCTCGTCGCGCTCCAGTTCCAGGTCTCGCTTGACCTCGACGGCGCCGGTCTGCAGCCAATGCAGGAAGCCTTCCAGCGACGGCACGTGCTCGCGCTCGAACTCGAGCGCCAGGGCCAGGAACTCCTCGACCGGCTCCACAGCCTCCTCGCCGAGGTGCGCCAGCAAGTCACGCCGGCCGCCCTCGGGCCCGAGCAGGCGGGCGTAGAACTCGAAGGGCGGCTCGTAATCGGCGCGCCGGCGGATGGCGGCCAGGCGGTCGTGGGCGGCGGCGAAGGCCGGCTCGGCGTCGCGCTGTCGCACCAGTTCGTCCCACACGTGGCCCTTGCGGCCGTGGCAGAGCCGGAACAGCTGGTCTTCGTCCAACTCGGCGAACGGGCCCTTCAGCACCGTCGCCGTGTTCAGGTCATCCTCCGGCAGCAGCGCCAGCCGGCCGAGGGCCACCAGGTCCATGACCGCCAGATGGTCCGTCAGCACCATGCGGTCGCGCCCGGCGACGTCGATGCCGCGTGTCTTCAGCGCCCGCACCATGGCATCGGCGAAGGCGCCACGCGTGCGCACCAGCACCATGATGTCGCCGGGCCGGATGCGGCGGCCGGTGGAGTCCAGCACTTCGCCTCCGTCCAGCCAGCCCTGGATCGTCTCGGCGATGCGCTCGGCCAGGCGCACGGCGGGGCTGGCCGGCGGCGGCGCGTCCAGCGGCGCGTAGGGATCCTGCTCCGCTGCGGGTTCGGGTTTCACGGTCGGCCACAACTCGACCAGACCGGCCTCGCCGTCGCGCTCCCAGTGATGCAGGATTGGCCGCCCGGCGAACGACAAGCCGTCCGCCGCCTCGCCCGCGAACACCCGGTCGACGACGCGCAGCACCGCCGGCACGGCGCGGAAGGATTTCTCCATTTCCACCGGGCGCCAGGCCAGGTCGGCGTCCTGGACACGGCCGGCGAAGTGGTCACCGGTGGCGGCGAGCTGGCGCGGGTCCGCACCCTGGAAGCTGTAGATGGACTGCTTCTCGTCACCGACGGCGAAGACCGTGCGTGGCGCATCCTCGGTCTCCTCGTGGCGACCGGCGCCGGCGAAGAACTCGCCGCACAACGCCTTGATGACCGACCATTGGGCGGGGCTGGTATCCTGGGCCTCGTCGACCAGCACGTGGGCGATGCCGCCATCCAGCTTGTAGTGCACCCAGGACACGCCTCCGGCGTCGGCCAGTAATGCACCGGCATGGGCGATCAGGTCTTCGTAGTCCAGCACCGCGTGGTTGTGTTTCAGGTCGTCGTAGGCGGCCAGCATGGCGGCGCCGACCCGGACCAGGGCGTCGGTCGCCGCCACCACCTCGATGGCGCGGAGCCGCGACAGCGTGGCCACGACCTCGGCCTGGGCGGTGAGGGCGATGTCGACGGCGCCTTCGTCGGCCTCGCGCGCACCATTGGAGACCAGCCGCGAGATCGCCCGCGCCTTGCCCTCGCCCGTGACGAACAAAGGCGCATAGATCTCCAGGTAGCCCGCGGCGCGGCGTTCGGCCGGGTCCGAAAGCCAGGCCCCCAGCGCGCGCGCGCCGTCCTTGTTGGTCGCCGCGCCCAGGGCCCACGCGGTGGCCAGGCGGTTCAGGTCGGGCAGACCATCGTCGGCGACCGCCGCCATCAGCACGTCGTCTGCGGTGCTGTCGCTTTCGATGCCGAGAGCCCGGGCGGCGCGGCCTGCCAACTGAGCGCTGCCGCCGCTGCGTTCGAGCAACGCGTCGAACCGGTCGCGGTCGTCGTCCAGTTCACGCAGCAGGCGGTCGAAGCGATCCTCGTCGACAAGCCCGGCGAGCCGGTCCATGGCCTCGGCGAGGCCCGTGCCGCGGCCACCGTGGGCGGCGGCCAGAACCCGGTCGCGGGCTTCGGTGCGCAACTCCAGAGCCGTGCGTTCGTCGACCACGCGGAAGTCCGGATGCACGCCGGCCTCCAAGGGGAAGCGGCCGAGAAGCGATTCGCAGAAGGAATGGATGGTGCGGATGCGCAGGCCTTCCGGCGCTTCTAGCACGCGGGCGAACAGATGGCGGGCACGGTCCATTTCCTTCGGTTCGGGCGGTCGCTGTAGCAGCGCTGAAAGCGCCTCGTCCACAGCGCCCTCGCCCGCCGCCGCCCAGGCGCCTAGCACGCCGGAAAGCCGATTGGCCATCTCCGCGGCCGCAGCCTTGGTAAAGGTCAGACACAGGATGCGCTCGGGCGCCACGTCGGCCAGCAGCAGCCGGGCGATGCGATCGATCAGCACGCCGGTCTTGCCGGTGCCGGCGTTGGCTGAGACCCAGGACGACAGCGCCGGGTCGGCGGCGATGCGCTGCTGCGGCGTGCGCACGAGTGCGGCGGGGCCGGCGGTGGGAGCAGGGCCGGTCATGCGTCCGATCCTTCCGCGCCCAGCCATTCCTTGACCCGGGCCAGGTGGTCGTAGTCCTGGAAGCGGTACTGGAATTGCGGCAGCCGGCGCGAGTGGTAGGGCGTGGTCTCGCGGGCGTACTCGGCGACCATGCCGGCGAGTTTCTCCAGCGCCTCGCCGGCGACCTCCGCCGGGTCCACGTCGAGGGGTTTGGCGAACCCAGGCACGCGGCCGCCAGAGAGGCGGACGTAGAGCAACTGCGCGACCTCGGCGGCCTCGACACCCGGGAATCCGCCGGCCGCCGCCATCGCCGCCTCCAGCGATAATTGCGGCGCCAGCAGCGCCTTCACTTGTTTCAACGTCGGCGCGCCGCCAGTCTTGTAGTCGACCACGGCGAGGCCCACCGGGCCCTGGTCGATGCGGTCGGGCTTGGCTGACAGCGTGAAGTCGACACCGGGGACCGCGACCTTCATCTCGCCCCGGACTTCCGTCAACAGGGTTTGGAAACCGGCGTTGCGGCGCTTCCGCTCCCAGTCCACGAACCAGGTCGCGACACGGCGGAAACGTGGCCACCAGAAGGCGCGCACGCCCGGTCGCGCCAGGTGGTCATCGAAAACCTGGGAGCCGATATCCACCAGCCGCCTCTCGGCGTCGTCGGGAAGGGCGTCCGGATGCTGCTCGATGAAGCGTTCCAGCGCCTCATGCACCAGGGTGCCTCTGTCGGCGGCGTTGGGGGCCGAGTCCAGGTCGTCGAGCGGGCGCAGCCGGAGAATGCGTTCGGCATAGAGGGCGTAGGGATCACGGATCCAGGTCTCGATGCGGGTTACCGACAGTTCGGTCGGGCGTGCCGTCAGCGGCGGCGTCGGCGCCGGGATGCCGGACCGGCGATCGTCGTCCGAGCGGTCCAGCGCCGCCGCCCAGTCTCGCCAGGGCTCGTGAGGCTGCAACGCCTCGGCGCGGCCGAGCTGGGCCAATAGGTTGTCCAGCCTGAGCAGCCAGCGGGCCGGCCGCGTCGGCGTGCCGGCGACCCGCTCGGCGCGGGTCAACACCACCTCGGGCGCCGCCGCGGCCTGGGTGAAGTCGTGCGCCGAAAGGCCGATGCGGCGCTCTGGCATCTCCAGGCCCAGGCGGCTCATCATCGGCCGGCTCATCCAGGGATTGGTCTCCACCTCGGCCGGCCAGGTGTCTTCGTTGAGACCGCCCAGGATGACCACGTCGGCGGTCTGCAACCGGGCTTCCAGGAGGCCCCAGACGTGCAGCCTGGGATGCGCGCCGTGGCGCGGACGGACGACGGCGCCTGCTAGCAGGGTCTCGAAGACGGCAGGCCAGTCCGCAGGCGCCAACGGCGGCAGCGCGCCCAGCGCGTCGTCCAGTTCGTGCGCCAGTGCTGCCGCGGCTTCGCCGGCGTCGCCGGACCAGAGACGTTGGGCGCCGGGCTCGGTGTCGCTCGCGGCCAGGCTCTCGGCGACGGCAAGGTGGTGGCCCAACATCACCTTGGGCGCCAATGCCGGGGCGCGGAATTGTCCGAGCACGTCGGCGAACAACCCGTCGAGGCGATCGACCAGGGCCGCGAGTTCGGCATCGGCGCGTTCTCGTCCCCTGGCTGCCTCGGCTAAAATCTGGCGCAGGCCGTCGACGCCGGAGGCCGGACGCGGTCCGCGCAGGGCCGAATGCTCGAGCCGGCGGACCAGCGCGCGGAACGCGGCGGGCGCCATGCCGCAGGCGGCCAGCGGGTGCTTCAGCAGGGCCAGCAGGGGCACCGGCGCCAGGTCGCGAGCCAGCACGTCGGCGACCAGGCGCAGGAAGGCGCCGGGGGGCGTCGCCGCCAACGGCCGGCCGGCTGAATCGTCGACCGCGATGTTCCAGCGTGCCAGTTCCGCCGCCACCCGGCGCGCGAGACCCCGGTCGGGCGTGATCAGGGCGGCCGTGCGGGCCGGTGTCTCCAATGTGCGGCGCATGACCAATGCCGCGACCTTGGCTTCCTCGTCCGGCGTGGCGCAGTCGATGCGGGTGATGCCGTCGAGGTCGGGCTTCTCGGCGAGCACCGGCAGCGGTAAGCCGGGTGGTGTCAGCGCGGCGTTCAACAGCCGCGCCCGGCCATTGTCTGACGCTTCCGTGGCCGGCCAATCCTGGACCTCGTTGCGGCCCACGCCGAGGGTTTCCAGCAGTCGTGCCAGGCCGTACTGCGGATGCGATGGCGCCAACTTCTGCCAGGCCTCGTCGCCGGCGGCGCGGTCGAGGCCCGGCAACACCACGGTGCCCGCCGGCAGCCGCGCCACCACGGCCAGCAGCGCCGCTGTCGCCGGAATGCTGCCGGTGGAACCGGCGGCGATGACCGGATGCTCCGGCGGCCGGGCTTGCCAGAGCTCCGCCTGCGCTTGCAGCAGCCGGTTGCGCCGGTCGGCCGGGTCGATGGCTCGTTCGTCAGCCAGCACCGCCGGCCAGCGCTCGGTGACCAGTTTCAGGAATTGCACGATGACGCCCCAATGGTCGGCATAATCATCCGGGGCCAGGCGCTCCAGGTCGGCCAGGTCGGCGCCTTCCGTATGCGCGCGATCGACCAGGCGGGCCAGAGCCTGGGCCAGCGACAGCGCCTGCGCCGGCTGGTCGCCGCGTCCCGGCAGCGCCATCACCAGGCGTGCCAGCAAGGCCTGGCGGCGAGTTCCGGATATTGCTTCCGGCACGGTGGCGGCGTCCAGGCCATCAAACGCCATGCCGCCGGCGTCCCAGGCCTCGAACAATAGGTCGTCGGCATCGACGTCGCCGAGCGGCGTCATCCGGGGCAGCAGCAGCGCCTTGCCGCCGGAACGCCGGAGGAAGGCGTCGCGCAGGCTGCGGCAGGCCCGCCGGGTCGGCAGCAGCACCCGCATGGCGGCCAGGCGTTCGGGCTCGCCCGCCGCTTGCTCCGCCAGGCCCGCCGCCAACCGGTCGACGAAGGGCTGGCCGGCGGCGATGGTATAGACGCGGGGCCCGGCCATGGGCGACCTAGCGGTGCTTGGTCTCGGCGAAGCGCGCGCCGAGATAGGTTTCGGCCTCGATCAGGCCCTCGGGAGTACCGACATGGAACCATTCGCCGTCGTGCACGACGCCGTAGAGCCGCCCGGCCTCCAGCGCGCGGTCATAGAGCAGGTTGAGCGAGAATATGCCCTCGGGTGCGTCGTCGAACAGGCGCGGGTGCAGGATCTGGATGCCGGCGAAGAGCCAGGGCGAAGTTTCCGATTCCGGCCGCCGCGTCAGCAGTCCACCAGCCTCGCAAAGGAAGTCGCCACGGCCGTCGTAACCATAGGCGTCGACGGTGGATTGCAGCAGCAGCAGTGCATCCATCGCCGAGTCGTCCCAGTCTTCCGCCAGTCGGCCCAGCGCATCGACCGCGCCATTGAGCCAGAAGGCGTCGGCGTTGACGACGTAGAACGGATCGTCGCCAAGCAGCGCCAGCGCCTTGGCCACGCCGCCACCGGTCTCCAGCCGCTTGTCCTCCTGGCTGAAGACGATGGCGGGTTGAGTGCGGGGTGTCAGGTGGTCCCTGATCTGGTCCCCGAGATAGTGCAGGTTGACGACCACCTGTTCGACGCCGGCTGCCTCAAGCCGGTCGAGGGCGTGGTCGATGAGCGCCCGGCCGCCGACCTGGATCAGCGGTTTCGGCCTGTCCTCGGTTAGCGTCCCCATGCGGCTGCCGAGGCCAGCGGCCAGCACCATGGCGCGCTTGGGTGCCGTCGCCGTCATGTCGAGGCTCCGTCCGCTGGGGGTATGCGACGGATGCCGGCCGGCAGGTGCTTGTCGAGCCAGGCCGCCACCGGCGCCAGCAGCGGATGCGCCAGGGCGTCCTCCAGCAGCCGCCAGACGCGGGGGATGTGGACCAGGTAGTCGGCCTTGCCGTCGCGATGGCAGAGCCGGGTGAAGATGCCGATGACCTTGGCGTGGCGCTGCGCCGCCAGCACCTGGAACGCATCGTCGAAGGCGGCATGGTCGAGGTTCGGGAAGGCGTCCCGGTAGTGCCGCCGCATGTCGGCCTTCAGGTCCGCCGCCACGTCCCGGCGGGCATCCTCCAGCAGCGACATCAGGTCGTAGGCCGGCGAGCCGGCGACGGCATCCTGAAAATCCAAGAGCCCGCAGGCGCGGACACCGTCGCGCTCGGGCAGCCACATCAGGTTGTCCACGTGATAGTCGCGCAGCACCAGGGCCGGTGGCAGGTCCCGGAGCCGCCGGAAGCCCGCCGCCCAGGCGTCGCGGAAGGCCTGGCGCTCGGCTTCTCCAGCCGCCTCGCCGCGTACGGCCGGCAGATACCAATCGACCAGCAGCGATGCCTCCCGCCACAGCAGGTCTTCGTCATAGGCGGCGAGTCCCGGCGGCACGGCCTCGCCCGTGGGCAGCCGGTAGAGATGGACCAGCACGTCGACGGCGGCCTTGTAGAGGACGTGCTCGTCACCGCCGGCTGCCAGCTCGCGGGTAAAGGTGCGGTCGCCCAGGTCGTCGATCAGCAGAAAGCCGTTTTCCGTGTCTTCGGCCAGAATATCGGGCGCGCTGAGGCCGAGCGCGATGAGGTGACGGGCGATTTGGGTAAACGGGCGGACGTCTTCCTCTGGTGGCGGCGCGTCCATCAGGACAGCCCGGCGGCCGTCCTCATCGAGCCGGTCATAGCGCCGGAACGAGGCATCGCCGGCGAGCGGTCCGCGTTCGGCATCGCCCCAGCCGTTGTGTTGGAGGAAGGCTTCGAGCGTGGCCGCGCGCTCAGGCATGGGCGATCCGCTCGCCAGGCGCGCCGGCCAATCACCGTCCCCCGCCAGCACCACCTGGCGGGCGTCCTCGCCGTCACCCTGGCTGATCCGAACGTCGAGGCGGCCGGCCGGAAGCCGCGGACCCAGCCGGTCCGGCCACTCGATCAGCGTCACCCCGTCGACGAAGGCGTCGTCCATGCCGAGTTCGACCACGTCCTCGGCGGCCTCCAGCCGGTAGAGATCGAAATGGTGAACCATCAGGTCGCCGCGTTCGTAGGTCTGCAGCAGCGTGAACGTGGGGCTCGGTACTTCCTCCGGCCCGCCTGGCAGGGCATTGATGAAGGCCCGGGCGAAGACGCTCTTGCCGGCGCCGAGGTCGCCCCAGAGCGCGATCACGTCGCCGGTGCGGGCCGCATCCGCGACGGCGCCGGCGAGCGAGCGCATCGCCGCCTCGTCCGAGAGGTCGATCGTCAGGGCAGCGTCGGTGACGGGTTCCATTGCCATCTTTTGTATCGCCGGTGGTGATGACGGACAAGGCTTGAACGGCAGCCGGCCGGCGGCCATTCTTGGCGCCGCGTGAACCCCTGCTCCTGAGGTGCCGATCCGTGACCGACGCCCATCCGATCAGCGAAACGGAAACCGATGTCATCATCGTCGGCGCCGGTCCGGTCGGCCTGTTCGCCATCTTCGCCTGCGGTATGCTGGAGATGCGCTGCCACGTGGTCGACGCCCTGGATGCGGTCGGCGGCCAGTGCAGCGCGCTCTACCCGGAAAAACCGATCTACGATATCCCCGGCGTGCCCGAGGTTTCCGGCCGCGGCCTGATCGAACGCCTGATGGATCAGGCCGCGCCCTTCGCGCCCGAGTTCCATCTCGGCCAGCGCGTGGAGAGTCTGGCGCGGGACGACGACGGGGTCTTTCGCATGACGACGGACGCCGGCCTCGTCCTCAGCGGACGGGCCGTCATCATCGCTGGCGGTGTCGGCGCCTTCGGCCCCAACCGGCCGCCGCTGGAGGGCATCGAGCGGTTCGAAGACCAGGGCCCGGGACAAGGGGTCAAATACGCGGTCGACGAGGTCGAGTCGTTCCGCGGCCGCCGCGTGGTGGTCGCCGGCGGCGGCGATTCGGCGGTCGATTGGGCGCTGCTGCTGGCCAACGTGGCGGCCACGGTCGCCATCGTCCACCGCCGCGACAAGTTCCGCGCCGCCCCGGCCAGCGTGACGCGGCTGAGGGAGTTGGCGGCCTCGGGCGCCGTCGACTTGGTGGTGCCTTATCAACTGGCCGGCCTGGAGGGCGCGAGCGGCGAACTCGGCGCCGTCCTGGTGCGCGATTTGGAGGACGGCGAGCGGCGGCTCGAGGCGGATGCCCTACTGGCCTTCTATGGCCTCAAGCAGAGCCTGGGCCCGATCGCCGAGTGGGGGCTGAACCTGGCGCGCAATCGCATCCTGGTCACCCCCAACACGGCCGAGACCAGCCATGCCGGCATCTTCGCCGCCGGCGACATCGCCACCTACGAGAACAAGCAGAAGCTGATCCTGACCGGGTTCTCCGAAGCGTCCTTCGCCGCCCACAAGGCCTTCGGCTACGTCCGCCCCGGCCAGGCGCTGCATTTCGAGCATTCGACCCACAAAGGCCTTCCCGGCAAATAAGGAACCCACCACCATGACCATCGACATCGCGCGCGCGCGCGCGGAAACGCCCGGCACCGAACACGTGCTGCACTTCAACAATTCGGGCTCCAGCCTGCCGCCCCTGCCGGTCATCGACGCCGTGCGCGAGCACCTGGAGCTCGAAGCCCGCATCGGCGGCTACGAGGCATCCGACGCGGCCCTCGACAAACAGGAACACACCTACGACGCGCTGGCCCAATTCCTCAACTGCGGCCGCGACGACGTGGCGGTGGTGGAGAACGCCACGGTGGGCTGGGACATGGCGTTCTACGCGCTGGCCGAGCGCTTGGGCCCGGGCGACCGGCTGCTAACCGTGGAGGCTGAGTACGCGTCGAACTACATCGCCTACCTGCAGACCCAACGCCGCCGCGGCTTCGAGATCGAAACCGTGCCCTCGACCGAGACCGGCGAGGTCGACGTGGCGGCACTGGAAGGCATGATCGACGAGCGGGTCAAACTCATTTCCATCACCCACATCCCGACCAACGGCGGCCTGGTGAACCCGGCGGCCGACGTCGGCCGCGTCGCCCGCGCCCACGGCATTCCCTTCATCCTGGACGCCTGCCAGTCGGCCGGCCAGGTGCCGCTGGATGTGGAAGCGATCGGCTGCGACGTGCTGACCGCGACCGGCCGGAAATACATGCGCGGCCCCCGCGGCACCGGGTTCCTCTATGTCCGCCAGTCGTTGCTGGAGACCCTGGAACCGCCGTTCCTGGACCTCCACGCCGCCACCTGGACCGGCGTCGACAGCTACGAGATGCGATCCAACGCCCGCCGGTTCGAGAACTGGGAGTTCTATGTGGCGGGAAAGATCGGCCTCGGCGTTGCCGCCGATTACGCCAGCCAATGGGGCCAGCAGGCCGTCAGCGACCGCATCGTTTTGCTGGCCGAGCGCCTGCGCGCCGGCCTGGCGTCGCTCAACGGCGTCCAGGTCACGGACATCGGCCGCGAGCGCGGCGGCATCGTCAGTTTCCAGCCGGCCGACCTGAACCCACGCGACCTGATGCTGACGCTCCGCGAACAGAGCATCAACTGCTCAACCTCCGCCGTCAGTTCGACCCGCATCGACATGTCGCGGCGCGGCCTCGAGCACATCAACCGCGCCGCCGTGCACTACTACAACACCGAAGACGAAGTGGATCGTTTCTGCGAGGCGGTGGAGGGATTGCTCTAGCCTTCCCGCGTCCGGTCGGACGTGGCGGGGGCTTCGAAGAATTCGCGGAGGCTTTGGAAGTAGGGGCCGTCGCCGTCGGGGGCGCAGGCTTGGAGGCCGTCGACGCGGCCGGCCGCGGCGCCTTCCATGCCTTCGGGGCTGGTCAGGATGCGGGCCAGGGTTTCGGCGCTGGAGCCGCCAGGGCCGGTCGGGCCGGTGAGGCGGATGATCTCCAGCGTCAGGGGCGTTGCCAGGATGTCGTCCAGCGGCACGCCGTCGTCCTCGGCGAAGGTGCGGGCGAGGGCGTGAATATAGGCGATGTAGAATCGCACATAGGCGTCGTTACCGCGCCTGAGTTTGTCCGGGTCCAGGTTCTGCTGGAACAGTTGGATGGCCTGGTTGATGCGGACCAGGGCGCCGTCGTCGCGTTCCTCGACCTCCGACAGTAACAATAGGTCGTCGTCCTCGTCCTCGGGCGCGCCGGCGCGGCGGCCCGCCGAACGCCCGACCAGCGTCAGCACCAGGAAGGCGATGACGAAGATCAGCAGCACATCGGCACTCATGGTCGGCTCCCGAAAAGGCGGCTCCGGATCACTCCGCGGCCGGCTCGCCGGCACGCGCGGCGCCTAGCATATCATCGCCAGCCGCCGCGTCGACCGCTTCTTCGGGCGGTGCCTCGGCCTGCGTCTCGGCCTGCGTCTCGTCCTGCGTCTCGTCCTGCCTTTGGGCCCGGCGGCCGTCGGCGGGCAGGCGGCAGGTCACCGTGGTGCCGCGCGCCGCGTTGGCGCCGATTTGGACGCTGCCGCCGTGCAGGTCGATGAAGCTGCGGACCAGGGTCAGGCCGAGCCCGGCGCCGTCGGCCGGGCGCGCGCGCTCGAACGGTTCCAGCACGCGCTCGCGGTCAGCCGCCGGGATGCCGGGGCCGGTATCGCTAACGGCGATGGTCACCTGGTCGCCGTCGCGCCGGCCGGCGAGGGTCACCGTGCCGCGCTCCGGCGTGAAGGTGAGCGCGTTGCCGAGCAGGTGGAAGGCGACCTGCTTCAAGCGCCGTTCGTCGCCGACCAGATGGCCGATGTCCGGCGCGCAGTCGAATTCCAGGTGGATGTCCTTGTGCCGGGCGCGTTCGCGCGCCAGGCCCATGGTGGCGGCCAGGAGTGCGTGCACGTCGATGGTGTCGCGCTCGAGTTCCATGCGGCCGGCCTCGATGGTGGCGAGGTCGATGACATCGCCGACGATGCCAGTCAGTGCGCGCGCCGTCTCGGCGATGCCGCGGGCGTATTCGGACTGGCGTGGCGTCAGCGGGCCGAAATACTCCTCGCCCAGCATGTCGGCGAAGCCCTGGATGGTGGTCAGCGGTGTCGATACTTCGTTGGCCACGTTGGCGATGAACAGCGACTTCATGCGGTCGGCGTCGGCCAGGATGCGGGCCCGTTCGCGCAGCGCCTCTTCCACGCGTACGCTGTCGGTGACGTCGAGATAACTGACCAGCACGGCGCCGTCCGGCAGCGGCACGTGGGCGGTGTCGATGACACGTCCGTCCGGCCGGGTGACGCGCTCGCGATGCGGCTGGCGCGACAGCATTGCCGCCGCCAGTTTGCTCTTGCGGGCTTCCCAATCGTCGGTCGGCGGCAGCAGATCGCGCATGCGTTCCAGCAGGTCACCCAGGCGCGTCTCCTCCGCCAGGTCATCGTCGCCGAGGCGCCAGATGTTGCGGAATTCCGGATTGCAGAGCCTGAGACCGCCGTCGGAGCCGAACACGGCGATGCCCTCGCCCAGGTGGTCGAGGGTGGTGCGCTGCACCCGGTCGAGCGATTTGACGTTGCGTTCCAGGTCCAGTCGGTCGGACATATCGTCGTAGGCATAGACCAGCCCGCCCCGGCCGTCGGGCGCGATGCGGCGCCTCAGCGTGCGGCCGTCGGGCAGGTGCATGAGACCCTCGTCGACCTCGCGCAGGGTCTCGAAGCGCGCCAGGGCATCCGCCTTGAATGCCTGGAAGTCGGCGACCTCGGGCAGGCGCCGCAATTCGCGCAGGCGCTCCAGCAACTCGCTCAGCGTCGGCCGGGTCTCCAGCCATTCGCCGTCAAGCCCCCAGAGCCGCGCGAAGGCCTCGTTGTGGGCGACCATCCGGGCCTCGGCGTCGAACAATGAGACGCCGGTTTCCAATGGCGACAAGGCGGCGGTCAGGTTGTCGGCCGTGGCGGCGACGGTCTCCGGCAGGGTTTCGGGTGGGGTTTCGGGTGGGGTTTCGGGTGGGGTTTCGGGTGGGGTTTCGGGCGGGATTTCGGGCGCCTCGGCCGCGTCGGTCACCTGTTTCGGCACCGCATAGCCGATGGTGCCGCCACCGCTGCCGTCGCCGAGTGGGGTTTCGGTGACCGTGACGGTGATGGTCCGGGCGGGCTCGTTCTCCTCGCCAGCGGGTGCCAGCAGTTGCTCGCGGGTGACCGAGGCCTGGCCCTCCCGGGCGGCCTCGGCGATGGCGGCGTCGGCGGCGGTCATGGCCTCGGCCGTGCGGTTGGCGAAGGCCAGGTTGAGCGCCCGGTCGCGGATCCAGAGTGGCAGCGGCAGGGCATCCAGGAGCGTCGTCAGGTGGCGGTCGTCCAGGCCCGTGCGGTTGCGCGGCTCCGGTGGCGCCAGGTCCTTGGCGAGGTCGGTCAGGTCGCGCACCCAGACCACGTCGGCCAGCACGTCGCCGTCGCGGGTCTCGGCCCGGGCTCCCACCGCCTGCAGCACCTGTTCGTCGCGCCTGAGCAGCAACTGGAAGGGATCGCCGCGGCCGCGCAATAGCGACACGGCCTGCTCCAGGTTCTTCAGCTCGTCGCCATCGAAACGCTTGCGGATATCGTCGTAGCGGGCGTCGGGACCGGCCTCCAGCCCCAGCATGTCTGCGAGCCGACGCGAACACGTGATGCCGCCGGTCTGGTGATCCCAGAGGAACAGGCCATCGGGGGTCGAGGCGATGATTTCGCGTGCCCGTTGGGCCAGCGCGATCAGGCGCTCGCGCTCGCCGGCCGAGGTCCGGTGGCGGGCGCGTTGACGGAGCCAGCCGGGCAGCAGCACGAGCAGCGCGATCACGGCACCGAGCGCCAACAGCGCCGGCACCGGCCATTGGTCGAGCCGGTCCAACGCCAGCAGCGTCACGAGGTTTTGCAGCTGTTCAGGCACGGACCCGATCATAGGCCGGATTGGGGCCGCCGCGCCACCACGTCATAGGCCGAAACGGCTCAGCCGGGGCCGAAACGGCTCAACCGGCGGCACCGAGGAACCGCTCCAGCGTGCGCCGGCGTTCGATGGCGCGGCGCGCCCGGCGTTCGGCCTCGGCCGACCAGTCGCCGGCGAACACCGGCTTCGACGTCGCCCGGTCGCGCCGGCCGCCGACGACCACGTGGTAGCGCACGGGATCGAACTTGCGCACCCGGCCGGGCGCCCCCTCGGCGACGCGCACCGGGGCGTCGCCGGAATTGTCCAGGATCAGCCACCCGTCGACGGCGTCCAGGTAGTCGTGCAGCCGCCGGCGCACCTCGACCAGGCGGCGCTTGACCGCCGCGTCGTCCGGATTGGCGCCCGCATCGTCGCTGGCGCGGGCGGCCCGCTCGGCGACCCGGGCAATGGCGGTGGTTGCGGAGCCGAGCCACAGCCAGACCAGCCCGACCTGGCCGCCCTGGGCATGCCAGTCGTGGATGGCTTCCAGCATCAGGCCGTCGTTCAGCGGGTGCTCAACGACGAAGGGCAGGCCCGCCGCGATGCGGGCATAGAGCCGGGCCACCAGCACCTTGGTGGCGCGCGTCGGATCGTCGGCATCGGCGGCCCAGTAGAGCGCCGCGTCGGCGTCCACGTAGGCCTCCTGGGCCATCAATTCGGGAAACAACGGGGCGGCCAGCGTCGATTTGCCGGCGCCGTCGGCGCCGCCGATGATCCACATCCAGGGAGCGTCGGTCATGGCCGGATTTTGAACCCGACCACGCCGATCGACAATGACCTAGTAACGGTGGGGCCTAGTAGCGGTAGGCTTCCGGCTTGAACGGGCCCTGCTGCTCGACACCGATGTAGTCCGCCTGCTCCTTGGAGAGCTGCGTCAGGGTGACGCCGAGCTTCTCCAGGTGCAGCGCCGCGACCTTCTCGTCGAGATGCTTCGGCAGCACGTAGACCTGCTTGTCGTAATTATCCGGGTTCTGCCAGATTTCCATCTGCGCCAGCACCTGGTTGGTGAAGGACGCGGACATAACGAAGCTGGGGTGGCCGGTGGCGCAGCCCAGGTTCACCAAGCGGCCCTCGGCCAGCACGATGATGCGCTTGCCGTCGGGGAACTCGACCTCGTCCACCTGCGGCTTGATGTTGTCCCACTTGAAGTTCTTCAGGGCGCCGATCTGAATTTCGGAATCGAAGTGGCCGATGTTGCTGACGATGGCCCGGTCCTTCATTTCGCGCATGTGGTCGACGGTGATGACGTCGATGTTGCCGGTGGTGGTGACGAAGATGTCGGCGTTGGGGGCGGCCTGCTCCATGGTCACCACCTGGAAGCCTTCCATGGCCGCCTGCAGGGCGCAGATGGGATCGGCCTCGGTGACCATGACCCGGCAGCCGGCGTTGCGCAGGCTGTCGGCGGAGCCCTTGCCGACGTCGCCATAGCCGGCCACGACGGCGACCTTGCCGGCCATCATGACGTCGGTGGCGCGGCGCAGCGCGTCAACCAGGCTTTCGCGACAGCCGTACTTGTTGTCGAACTTGGACTTGGTCACCGAATCGTTGACGTTGATGGCCGGGAACAGCAGCGTGCCCTTCTCCGCCATGTCGTGCAGGCGATGCACGCCGGTGGTGGTTTCCTCGGTCACGCCCTTGATGTTCTTGCCAAGCTCCGAATACCAGCCGGGCTTCTCGGCGACGCGCTTCTTGATGGCGGCGAACAGGATTTCCTCTTCCTCGTTGCCCGGGTTATCGAGCACCGAGATATCTTTTTCCGCCTCGATGCCAAGGTGCACCATCAGCGTGGCGTCGCCACCGTCGTCCAGGATCATGTTGGGCGTGCCGCCGTCATCCCATTCGAAGATGCGGTGCGCGTACTCCCAGTAGTCTTCCAGGGTCTCGCCCTTGTAGGCGAACACCGGGGTCTCTGTCGCGGCGATGGCGGCGGCGGCGTGGTCCTGGGTCGAATAGATGTTGCAGGACGCCCAGCGAACCTCGGCGCCCAGCGCCTGCAGGCTCTCGATCAGCACGGCGGTCTGGATGGTCATGTGCAGCGAGCCGGCGATGCGGGCACCCTTCAGCGGTTGGGCCTTGGCGAATTCCTCGCGCACGGACATCAGACCCGGCATCTCGATCTCGGCCAGGTTCATTTCCTTGCGGCCCCAGTCCGCGAGCGACATATCGGCTACGATGCAATCATCGAATGGCATAACGGGCGTCTCCAATCTTTCGGGAATTCGTTCCGGCGACGGGGGTGTAGCAGCGCCTTCCCGGCGCCGCAACGCCTAAGGTGCCGCGCAGCCCGCGCCGGGCACATCCCCCGATTTTCACGGCCGAGGATAAAGTTGGACTATATAATTGATTTGATGAATATTAGTATATTATCTATTGATTTGAAAAATTATAAATCGGCGATCATTCTCGACGCCAATGAACGAGCGGCAATGGAGGGACCGGCCATGGAACAGTTGGACATCGTCAAACGCGAGGTGCGGGTACTGACCTTCGATCAGTACGGCACCGTGGTCGACATGCAGGCGGGCCTGGTCGAGGCGGCGGCGCCGTTCCTCAAGGACAAAGGCTGGGACGGTGATCCGCATCGCTTCGTCACCTGGTGGCGACGCACGCATTTCGAGGATTCCATGATCGACGCCCTGGTCGATCGCGGCCACACGCCCTACCGCCAGATCGGCCACCGGGCGGTCAGCCAGGTGATGGACCGGGCCGGCATCCCACACGGCCCTGGCGATGCCGAATGGCTGGTCGGCGAGATCGAGAAGCTGAAGCCCTTCCCGGACGTGCTGGAAACGCTGGCCCGGCTGAAAAACCGCTACAAGCTGGTGATTCTTTCCAATGGCGACCGCGACATGCTGGAGGCGGCCAAACCCCACATCGGCTTCGACTTCGATGCCACCATCTCGGTCGAGGACGCGGGTTATTTCAAGCCGCATTGGCGGACGTATGCACGGACGGCGGAAATCCTCGGGGTCGACCGCTCGTCCATCATGCACGTGGCCAACCACGCCTTCGATTGCATCGGTGCCAAGGCCTACGGCAATCGCGCCGCCTTCATCGACCGCCGCCGGCGGCCCTACGGCCAGTCGCCGCACCAGCCCGACATCATCGTCAAGGATTTCGCCGAGCTCGCCGATGTCCTGGTGTGACGGCCCATGAACCTGCGCAGCGTCGATCTCAACCTGCTGGTGGTGTTCGAGGCGCTGATGGCGGAGCGCCACGTGACCCGGGCGGCTCGTCGGGTCGGCCTCAGCCAGCCGGCCATGAGCAACGCCCTCGGCCGGCTGCGCCAATTGTTCGACGACGAGTTGCTGGTGCGCTCCGGCGCTGGCATGGAGCCGACCGCCCGCGCCCTTGATCTGGCCGAGCAGGTCCGGCCATTGCTGCGCCAGGTCGATCGCATCGTCTCGGAAGACGCGGCGTTCGATGCGGCGACGGCGACTGACACGTTCCGGCTGCGCATCGCCGACCTGCTGTCCTTCATCGTCACGCCGGCCTTGATGGCGGCACTGGCCCGCGAGGCACCCGAGGTGGCCGTCGACATCGTCCACCTGACGCCCGAGGCGACGGTGGAAGCGCTGGTCACAGATGCACTCGACATCGCCGTCAGCATGGACCTGGCGGTGCCGCAGTCGATCGTCGAGCAGCCAATCCTGGAGGACCGCTTCGTCACGCTGCTCAGGGCCGACCATCCGGAACGCGCGCGCATCGACACGATGGAGGGATTCCTCGCCTGCCGCCATGTCCGCATTAGTCAGAGCCCGGTCGACGACCGTTTCGTCGAAGGCCGTTTGGCGGCACGCGGCATGGAGCGTCGGGTGGCGCTGACGGTGCCGCATTGGCTGACCGTGCCGCCGGTGCTGGCGGCGACCGATCTGGTGGCGGTGATATCGGCGCACGCGGCGCGGCGGCTGATTGCCGCCGACGATCGCCTCGCCATCGCCGAAGCGCCGTTCGAACGGGCCGAGTTCTCGTGGTCGCTGTTCTGGCACAAGCGGCATCGCTCGCGGCCGGCCCATCGCTGGTTCCGGGAAACCCTCGCCGACATCGCGGGGCCTACTTCAAGGCGTTGAAGTCATCCAGCAGCGTGGCGATGTGACCGGAATCCGTCTGGTCCATGATCAGTCGTGCGCGTTGCATGGCGCCCTGTAACTCCATGCCGCGGATGCGCTGCTTGACCCTGGGGATGTTGGCCGCGGTCATGGAAAGCTCGCGCAGGCCGAGGCCGATGAGAAGGGCGGCGTAACGCGGATCGCCGGCCATCTCGCCGCAGATGCTGACCGGCTTCCTGGCTCGCAACGCCGCCTCGTTCGCGAATTGGATCAACCGCAGCACCGCCGGGTGCAGGGGGTCGTAGAGGTGCGCCACGTGCTCGTTGGCACGGTCGATGGCCAGCGTGTACATGGTCAGGTCGTTGGAGCCGATGGCGAAGAAGTCGGAATGTTGGGCCAGTGCGTCGGCCGCCAGCGCCGCCCCCGGCACCTCGATCATGGTGCCCAGCGGCGGCAGCTCGTCGGCCATGGGAATCTTGCGGCGCTTCATGCGCACCGCCGTCTTCTTCAACAGGTCGCGCGCCTTCCGGACCTCTGCGACGCGGCTGACCATGGGCAGCAGGATGCGCAGGTTGCCGTGCTTGGCGGCGCGCAAGATGGCGCGGAACTGGGTCTCCAGCAGGTCCTGCTTGGCGAAGGACAGGCGGATGCCGCGCAGTCCGAGCGCCGAGGCGGCGGTGTCGTCGAAGCCGTCGAGCACCGGGTCGGCCGGTTTCTCGGCGCCGATGTCGAGGGTGCGCACGGTGATCGGCCGGTCGCCCATGACCTCGATCATGGACATCAGCATCTCCACCTGCTCGTCCTCGTCGGGCAGGTCCGGGCGGTTCATGTACATGAACTCGGTCCGTAGCAGGCCGATACCGGCGGCGCCGAAGTTCTCTACCTGGGTCATTTCCACCGGCAGTTCCACGTTGGCCTGCAGCCCGATATCGACATCGTCACGGGTCACCGACGGCAGGTCGCGCAGACGCTCCAGCCGCTTGGTTTCGCGGGCCAGTTCGTCGTGCCGGCGCTGGTAGCGGGCCAGGGTCTCGGCACTGGGATCCAGGATGACGACGCCGGTCTGGCCGTCGATGATCAGGCTCTCGGCCGACCGCGCCGCCGGTAGCAGCTCCGTGACGCCGAGAACGGCGGGAATGCCCAGGGCCCGGGCCAGGATGGCGGCGTGCCCCTCGACACCGCCCAGTACCGCCACGGCGCCGGCGATACGCACCGGATCGATCTGCGCCATGTCGGCCGGCGTCAGCTGTTCGGCGATAACGATGCTGCCCATGGGCACGGCGGCGTAGGGCTTGACCGTCGCCTTGGTCAGGTTGCGCACCAGGCGGGCGCCGATTTCGCGGATATCGTCCAGCCGGGCGGCGATGTAGCTGTCCTCGACCTCGGCAAATTCGCGGGCGATGGACGTCACTTCCTGCTGCACCGCGGCCTCGGCATTGATGTGGTCATCGGCGATGCGCTGGTCGGCGCCGCGCACCAGGCGCGAATCCTTGAGCATCTGCAGGTAGGCCTCGAACAGCCACTGCATCTCGTCCGAGGCCTCGCCATGCAACCGCCGGGCGCGGTCGCCGAGCCGCTTGATCTGGCGCCTGGCGGTGGCCACGGCCTGCTTCAGGCGTTGGCGTTCCGCCTCGGCGCCATCGGCGCCCACGTCGTAGGTGACGACGTCGATGGCCTGGCTGTCGCGCACGTACACGGCACCCATGGCGATGCCCGGCGAAACGCCCAGTCCCTGCAATCGTCGTTCGTTGCTCATTCTTCGTCGAACTTGGCGTCGATCAGGGCGGTGATGGCGTCGAGGGCGGCCTGGGCGTCCGCGCCCGAGGCCGAAATCTCGATCTCACAGCCAGGGCCGGCGGCCAGCATCATCAGACCCATGATGGAGTTGCCGGAAACCGTCTGCGTGCCCTTGGAGACATTGATGGCGGCCTTGAAGCCGCCCGACACCTGGACGAACTTGGCCGCCGCGCGGGCGTGCAAGCCGCGCTTGTTGCGGATGGTGGCGATGGCCGAGAGGGGTTGCGCGCCGCTCGATCCGCTGGCCGCCTGGTCGTCCATGACCTAGTCCGGTTCCTGGGTCAGCAGTTGCGAGGCGATGTTGATGTACTTGCGGCCGGCCTCCTGGGCGCTGGCGACGGCGCCAGCCAGGTCGTCCTCGCTGCGTACGCTGGCCAGCTTGATCAGCATCGGCAGGTTGACGCCGGCGATGATCTCCACGTTGGCCTTGTCCATGATCGAGATGGCCAGGTTCGACGGCGTGCCGCCGAACATGTCCGTCAACACCACGGTGCCGGCGCCGCTATCGACCTCGCTGGCGCGCTGCAGGATTTCCGAGCGCCGTTGCTCCATGTCGTCGTCCGGACCGATGCAGACGGCGGCGATGTCGTCTTGCGGTCCGACCACGTGTTCCAGTGCCGCGATCAATTCCGTGGCCAGGCGGCCATGGGTGACCAGGACCATTCCGATCATGGGCTGTCCTTTACTTGGTGCGGCGACCCGTCGCCGCCGGAGAGGTATCTTGCGGCCATTTTGCCTACTTTTCCAGGTCCCGGTGGCGCAGGCGCGAGGGCCAGCCGGCGCCGTCCAGCCAGGCCGCCAGGCGTTCAGCCGTGTAGACCGAGCGATGTCGGCCGCCAGTGCAGCCGACGGCGATGGTCAGGTAGCTCTTGCCCTCGTCCCGGTAGCGCGGCAGCAGCGGCTCCAGCAGCCCCGTCAGGCCATCGAGGAAGGGTTGGAAGGCAGGGTCGCCGGCAATGTGCTCGCCGACCGGGCCATCTTGGCCGCTCAGGTCACGCAGTTCCGGTACGTAGTGGGGATTGCCCAGGAACCGCACGTCGAACACCAGATCGGCGTCCCGCGGCAGGCCGTCGCGGAACGAGAACGAGGTGACGAAGACCACAAGGCCGGAGCCAGCCTCGACGCCGAAGTGGCCCTCGATGGTTCGTTTCAGGTCGCCGAAGGTCATCTCCGAGGTGTCGATGACCACGTCGGCGCGCTCGCGGATCGCAGACATGCTGCGTCGTTCCTGGTCGATGCCGTCGCGGATCGGCCGGTCGGTGGCCAACGGGTGGCGGCGCCGCGTTTCCTCGAAGCGGCGGCCCAGGACGTCGTCGTCGCAATCGAGGAACAGCACGCTCAGGTGGACGTCCTCGCGCCCGCCGAGACCGTCGAGCAATCCGAAGAACCCGCTGGCGTCGAACTCGCGAGTGCGGATGTCGACGCCGAGTGCAATGGGGCGCGGCAGCGCGGCCTCGCCCCGCGGCACCACGCGGCCGACGACCGAGAGCGGCAGGTTGTCGACGGCTTCGTAGCCGAGGTCTTCCAGCGCCTTCAGCGCGGAAGTCTTGCCGGCGCCGGATACACCGGTGACCAGCAGCACGCGGGTGCCGGTCTCGTTCATGTCGCAATCTCCACCTCGCCCCGGGCCATGGCGACGGCCAGGCGCACCTTGGCCGGCGCGGACGCCGCCAAGCCGTCGAGACGAATCGCAGAAACCGGTATGCCGGCGATGTCGGCCATTGTCGGTTCGGGCAGGCGTCCGATCTCGTCTGCCGGCTCCAGGTCGATGACCAGGCCGACCGGCGCCTCGGCCAAGGTCTCCAGACGCAGGATGCCGATCCCACGCGCTTCTAGGAGACCATGAATCGTCCCGGGCGCGCGGGCCATCGGCCGGCCGTCCTCGGCCTCGACATCGCAGCGGTCGTCGGCGACCAGCCGGGCACCGGCATCGATCAGGCGCAGCGCCAGGTCGGACTTGCCGCTGCCGGACGGCCCGCGGATCAGGACGCCGAGGCCGTCGATGGCGACGCAGGTGGCATGGAACTGGGGCATGATGGGGAGGGTGTCCGCCGGTCCCGGCTGTGTCAACCGGCGGCGGGCAGGCGGACGGTAAATCGTGCGCCGACGGTCTGTCCGCCGCCGTCGCGCCGGTTGGCGGCCGAGATGGCACCCTCGTGCGCCTCGACGATTTGGCGCGAGATACTGAGGCCGAGGCCCGAGTGGGTGCCGAACTTCTCGCCCGATGCGCGCTCCGTATAGAAACGGTCGAAGATCAGCCGTTCACGGCCGTCTGGAATACCGGGGCCGTCATCATCGACGATGATCTCGACTTCGCCTCCGTCGCGGCGGGCGGTCAGGCGGATCTCGCCGCCGGGCGGACTGAAGGTGATGGCATTGGAAATCAGGTTGCGGAAGACCTGAACCAGCCGGTCTTCGATGCCGTTGACCGCCAATGGCCCGTCGGCCACCAGGTCGAGGCGGAGGCTGGGCGCCTGGTCTCGCGTCGCCCCATGCACATCGGCCAGGGTGGCCAGCATGGCGCCCAGGTCGAACGGCTGGGGTTCGGCCCGCGAAAGCTCCGCGTCCAGGCGGGAGGCGTCTGAGATGTCGCTGATCAGCCGGTCCAGCCGGTCCACGTCCTCGCGGATGATGGACAGCAACTTGTTCCGCTGTTCGGCGTCCTCGACACGGCCGACCGTTTCGACGGCGCTGCGGAGCGATGTCAGCGGGTTCTTAATCTCGTGCGCCACGTCGGCGGCGAAGCGTTCGATGGCGTCGAGCCGGGCCCACAGCGCCTCGGTCATTTCACGCAGCGCCAGTGCCAGGTCGCCAATTTCGTCGTCGCTTTCGGGCAAGGCCGAAAAGTTGACCTTGCGACCGTGGTCGTGGCGCACGGCCTCGGCGGTCGCTGCCAGGCGGCGGATCGGCCGCGTCAGGGTGCCGGCGAGATAGAGCGACAGCAGCACCGTCACCAGCAAGGCCACGGCGGCGACCTTGAGGATATCGCGGCGGACCTCGAACACGGCCTGGTCGACGGCGCGGGAATCCTTACTCAGCATCAAGGCGCCCAGCACCATCTTGTAGCGCTGCACCGGCACCGCTACGTGCAGCATCAGCGCCTCGCCGCGCATGGCCCGGACGACCTTCTCGGCCTCGCCGCCGAGCGCCGAGCGAACTTCCGGATAACGGCCGCTCGAGGATGCATCGTCCCGGCGCAGGTGCGGTACGTCCGCCGTTGGCACCAGGTCAGCGACGATGTCGTCGTAAACGTGGAGGGCGCGGCTCATGGCGCCATCCGGATCCTCGGGCGGCGCCAGGGTTTCGATCTGCACCGTGCCGCCGGCGGTCAGGATGCGGGAATCGGCGATCATGCGGCCGTCGCTCCGGAACAGTCGGGCGCGGGTGCCGGTGGTGGCGACCAGGCGCCGCACCATCTGGTTGGCGATGTCGGAGACCAGGCGCTCGCCGGTTATGGAATCGACTGTCACGGCACCCTCGCCCAGCGCACCCGCGAACATTTGCGCCTGCGTGTCCAATGACTTGAGCTCGGCGACGATGAGGCCGCGCCGGTATTCGCCGAGATAAAGGAAGCCAGCCACCAGCACCGCCGGCGCGATCAGGTTGACGGCCAGGATGCGCCGGGTCAGAGGCGAGATCAGGCGGTGCCGCGATCGACGCCCAGGTCCCGTGGCGCCCCCCGTGGTGGCGCCCGTGGCGCCTCCCGTGGCGCCTCCAGTCTCGCCCTTGTCGCTCATCGCCCCTCGCTCGATCGGTGTGCCGCGCCGCTCACGTGTTGCGGTAACGGTACCCTATTCCGTAGAGCGTCTCGATCTCCTTGAATTCCGTATCCAGGTCGCGGAACTTCTTGCGCAGGCGCTTGATATGGGAATCGATGGTGCGGTCGTCGACGTAGATGTTCTCGCCATAGGCGGCGTCGATCAACTGGTCGCGGCTTTTCACGTGGCCGGGCCGGCGGGCCAGCGCGTCGACCAGCAGGAACTCGGTGACCGTCAGATTGACCTCGGTGTCTTTCCAGGTGCAGAGATGGCGCACCGGGTCCAGCACCAGTTCGCCGCGGCGCAGCGTTTCCTTGCTTTCGCCGCCCTCCTGGCCGGCTTCGCGGCGGCGCAGGAGTACGCGGATGCGCTCGATCAAGAGGCGCTGCGAGAACGGCTTCTTGATGTAATCGTCGGCACCCATGCGCAGCCCCAGCACTTCATCCACCTCGTCGTCCTTGGAGGTCAGGAAGATCACCGGCAGGTCGTTCTTCTTGCGCAGTTCGCCCAACAGTTCCATGCCGTCCATGCGCGGCATCTTGATGTCCAGGATGGCCAGGTCGACCGGCCGGCGCTGCAGGCCAGCCAGCGCCTGCTCGCCGTCGCCGTAGGATTCGACCTTGTAGCCCTCGGCTTCGAGCGCCATGGCGACGGAGGTGACGATGTTCTCGTCGTCGTCGACGAGGGCGATGGTGTGGGGCATGGGCTCGGGTTTCCTTCCGTGGCAGCGGGATGTGATGCTGTCAGGTAATGGGCCAATGTGGCGGAATTATAACCGGTTTATGGCCGATTGACGCGGGTTCATGCGGGCGCTTATAGTCAGCGTCGGCGGTTCCCCCACCGAAGGGCGTACAGAGCCCGGGGGGATCAAAAGGGAATACGGCAGGAATCGACCCAATTCGGGGGTTCCCTACCGTGGCTGTCCCCGCAACTGTGTGCGGCGAGCCCAAGCCCCCAGCGTGCCACTGGAACCTGTCCGATAAGGGCAATCCGGGAAGGCCGGGCGAAGGCAAAGACCCGCGAGCCAGGAGACCTGCCGCCGATGTTCACCGCGTTTCCGAGGAGCGGGGGATTCCTTGGATGTGGTTCGCCGCAGCGGTGCTTGCCATCCTTTTGTGCGACAACGACTCGATATCGAGTTTTAGCGGAGATTGAAACCATGAAGACCCAAGCCGCAACCCAAGTCGCCCAGACGAGGATCGCCGAGCGCGCCGTTCCAGCCGTGTTGGCGTTACTCCTGGGAACCTTCCTGATCACCGGAATCGGGTTCGCCCATTCCGAAACCATTCACAACGCTGCCCACGACGCCCGCCACGCTTTCGGCTTCCCCTGCCACTAGGGGGTCATCATGTTGAAACGGATCTTGACCGTCGCCCTGGTCGCCGGGGCGCTGGCAGGGATCGGTATATCCGTGGTGCAGGAATTCACCACCACGCCGATCATCCTGCATGCGGAGGAGTTCGAGACCGCGTCCCATAAGGCCGCCTATGGCGGCAGTGGGCGTTTCGGCGCCCGGCTGATCTTGGCCGATAGCGGCCACGGCCACGCCGACGACGAAGCCTGGGCGCCGGCCGACGGCATCGAACGAACCCTCTATACGACCGTTGCCAACGTCATCTCGGGCGTCGGCTTCGGGCTCATCCTGGCCGCCGCCTTCGCGCTTTATGGCGGCCCGGTGGATGGCCGCCGCGGCGTCATCTGGGGCATGGCTGGGTTCGCCGTGTTCACGCTGGCCCCGGGCCTGGGCTTGCCGCCCGAAGTGCCGGGCGCCATGGCCGCCGACCTGGCTGCACGCCAGATGTGGTGGCTTGGTTGTGTCGGCGCGACGGCGCTCGGGCTCGGCCTGATGGTGTTCGGTCGCGGCTGGACCTGGGTGCTGGCCGGCATGCTGGCGCTGGTGTTGCCGCATGCCATCGGCGCGCCGCAACCGGCCGAGATTGGCGGCGCCGTGCCGCCCGAATTGGCCGGCCACTTCGCCGCCGCCTCGTTGGTCACGTCGGCTATCTTCTGGGCCATGCTGGGTTGGCTCGGCGGGACCATGGAGAAGCGGCTGGAAGCGGCCTGACATCCGGTCCATCGACGGGGCTGATACCCTTCAGGGGGCGCCTTTCGGGGCGCCCCCGATTTCTTTAGGGTTGATCGAGATCATGGGCCGGGTCCCCGCCGCCGGCCACCATCGCTCCTTCCGCTTGGAGACGGCATGCCCAAGGCCCTCAATAATTTCCTCAAGCTGCTGACGTCGTCGCTGCGTGATCTGGCGCCGATCATCCTGGTCATCGCCTTCTTCCAGATCGTCGTCCTGCGCCAGCCGTTCCCGGACTTAGGCACGGTCGTCAGCGGCCTGATGCTGGTGGTGATGGGCCTGACCCTGTTCATCCAGGGGCTGGAAATGGCGCTGTTCCCGCTCGGCGAATCCATGGCCCAGGCGTTCGCGCGGAAGGGCAGCCTGACAGCGCTTCTGAGCTTCGCCTTCCTCCTGGGTTTCGGTACCACGGTGGCCGAACCGGCATTGATCGCCGTCGCCGCCGAGGCCGCCAAGGTGGCCGGCGAGGCCGGCGCCATCGACGCCACGCCCGAGGCCCGGGCCGATTATGCGCTCGGCCTGCGTTTGACCGTGGCATTCTCGGTCGGGGCCGCGATCCTGCTCGGCGTGTTGCGGATTCTGTTCGGCTGGCCGATCCACCGGCTGATCATCGGCGGCTACATCACCGTCGTGGTGCTGACCTGGTTCGCCCCCGAGGCCATCATCGGCATCGCCTACGATTCCGGCGGCGTTACCACGTCGACCATCACGGTGCCGCTGGTGACGGCGCTGGGTGTCGGCCTGGCGCATTCCATCAAGGGCCGCAATCCGTTGCTGGACGGCTTCGGCCTGATCGCCTTCGCCAGCCTGTCGCCGATGATCTTCGTGCTGATCTTCGGCATGGTGATGCACGGATGATGCTGCTCGCCAACATTCTGTCGACGGCCTGGGCGACGGTGTTCGACGTGCTGCCCATCATCGCCATTCTGTTCGGCTTCCAGTTCCTGGTGTTGCGCAAGTCGCCGCCGCGCCTCGGCCGCATCGGCGTCGGCTTCGCCTATGTGCTGGGTGGCCTGACCCTGTTCCTGGTCGGGCTGGAGCTGGCGCTGTTCCCGATCGGCGAGACCATGGCCCGCCAGCTCACGGACCCGGCCTTCGTCGGCATCGACCCGGCCGTGGAGAACGTCGATTGGCGCGCCTACGCCTGGGTCTATGTATTCGCCGCCGCCATCGGCTTCGCCACCACGGTGGCGGAACCGTCGTTGATCGCCGTCTCGATCAAGGCCGAGGAGGTCTCGGGCGGCGCCGTCCAGGCCTGGGCCCTGCGGCTTGCTGTTGCCGTCGGCGTCGCCGCCGGCGTCGCCATCGGCGCCTATCGCATCGTTAGCGGCACGCCCTTGGCCTGGTACATCATGGCCGGCTACGTCGTGGTCATCATCCAGACCTTCCGCGCCTCGCCGGCGATCATCCCGCTGGCCTACGATTCCGGCGGCGTCACCACATCCACCGTCACCGTGCCGGTGGTCGCGGCGCTCGGCCTCGGCCTGGCCGCCACCATTCCCGGCCGCAGCCCGCTCATCGACGGCTTCGGCCTGATTGCATTTGCCAGCGTGTTCCCCATCATGTCCGTCCTCGGTTACGATTTGTTGGCCTCCAGGATGCGGCGGCGGGCGCGCGCGGGTGAAGACGAACCAGACCCCGAACCCACCCCCGATCCTGCTGAAGAGGAGGACGCAAGATGAACTTGAAACTGATCGTGGCCTTGGTCTCCGACGAGAAAACGGAGACCGTGGTCGACGCCGCCCGAGAGGCCGGCGCCACCGGAGCCACGGTGATCAACTCGGCCCGCGGCGAGGGCCTGAAGCCGGAGAAGACCTTCCTCGGCCTCGAACTCTCGGCCCAACGCGACCTGATCATGTTTCTGGTCGCCGAACCGAAAGCGCGCGAAATCCTCGAGACCATCGCCGAAGCGGCGCACTTCGATGACGAGCCGGGCTCCGGCATCGCCTTCCAAGTGGCCATTGAGGATGCCGTCGGACTGAAAACCCAAAGCGAGAAGATCTTGCAAGAGATCGAGGAGGCCATATGACCGACAACGACATCGCCAGGGTCAGCGACGTCATGACGCCCGACGTCATCGTCGTTGCCCGCACCGCCACGGTCCGCGAGGCGGTCGCCGGAATGCGCGCCCGCGGCACCAGTTCGGTGGTCATCGACCGCCGGGACGAGGATGACGAATTTGGCCTGCTGACGGTCAAGGATATTGCCGAGCAGGTCATCGGCAATGATCTCTCGCCCGATCGTGTCAACGTCTACGAGGTCATGTCGAAGCCGGTGATGACGCTGGCGGCGGAGATGAACATCATCTACGCGGTGCGCATGCTGACCCGCTTCAAATTGACCAGGGCGATGGTCATCGACCATGAACGCAGGCCGGTGGGCATCGTCACGCTGCGCGACATGGTGCTGAGGCACATCGAGGATGAGTGACGCCAATCCCGCGCTCCAGGCCCGCCGCCTATTGCGCCGCGGTCGCTATGGCGGCTTGGCCACGGCCATCGACCGCGACGACGGCTGGCCCTATGCCTCCATGACCGCCTTCGCGCCGGATCAGGATGCGAGCCCGTTGTTCCTGTTCTCGACGCTCGCCGACCACACCCGGAACCTGGCCGACGATGACCGTGCGTCCTTCCTGGTCAGCGAGGTCGCGGGGCGCCGCAACCCGCAGACCGGCCCGCGCCTGACGCTGCAGGGCCGCGTCCGCCGGACCAAGGACGACCGCGCGGCCCGGCGATACCTGGCTTGCCATCCGGATGCCGAGCGCTACGCCGGCTTCGGTGATTTCGGCTTCTTCCGCATGAAGGTGGAGAAGGCGCACTTCGTCGGCGGCTTCGCCCGTGCCAATTGGATACCGGCGCGCCGCCTGATGACGCCCGGACCCGTGGCCAAGGCGCTGGCAGAGGCCGAACGGCCGGTCCTGGAACACATGAACGACGACCACGCCGACGCCATCGACCTCTGCGCGCAGGTGTTATTGGGCCGAAAGGGAGAGGGCTGGCGGATGATCGGTGTCGACGCCGATGGCACCGACTTGCGCCTCGGTGGCCGGGTGGCGCGGCTGGCGTTCGCCGAGCCCGTGACCGACCGGGCCGGCGTGCGCCGGGCGCTGGTGGCCCTGGTCGAGGACGCGCAGAACCGGGCCTGAAACGAAAAAGGCCGGCCCCACCGGGCCGGCCCTTTCGCGAAAACATGCAGATACCTCAGCTGGCGAGGCTCCAGGTGTCCGGTGCGTCGCCGGCGCGTTCGGCCATCTTCTCGCGCTCGGCCTCCAGTTCCGGCGGCAGGGCGTCGCCGAACTTGGCGAAGTGGGATTTGATGTCCTCGGCCTCGGCGGTGGCGCCCTCGCGGCTTATATCGGTGATGGAGCGGAACTGGTCCGGGCTGAAGTCGAGACCCGACCAGGTGATGTCCTGGTGGCGCGGCATCAGGCCGAACGGGCTTTCGGCCGCATCGGCGCGGCCGCGCACCCGGTCGACGACCCACTTCAGCACACGCATGTTCTGGCCGAAGCCGGGCCAGATGAATTTGCCGTTCTCGTCCTTGCGGAACCAGTTGACACGGAAGATGCGGGGCAAGGCGACGTCGGTGCGTCCGCCCATGGCGATCCAGTGCTGCCAATACTGGCCCATGTTGTAGCCACAGAAGGGCAGCATGGCGAACGGGTCGCGGCGGATGGCGGCCTGACCGATGGCCGCCGCGGTGGCCTCCGAGCCCATGGTCGCGGCCATGAAGACGCCGTGGTTCCAGTCGAAGCTTTCGTAGACCAGCGGGAAGGTGCTGGACAGCCGCCCGCCGAACAGGAAGGCGGAAATGGGCACGCCGGCTGGATCCTCCCAGGCCGGATCGATGCTCGGGCACTGGCTGGCCGGCGCGGTGAAGCGGCTGTTGGGGTGGGCCCCCGGAGCGTCGCTCTCGGGCGTCCATTCGTTGCCCTGCCAGTCGATGCCATGGGCCGGCGGATCTCCGTCCATGCCTTCCCACCAGGTATCGCCGTCGTCGGTCAGTAGTGTGTTGGTGAAGATGCAGTTGGCCTTCAGGGTTTCCATGGCCGCCGGATTGGATTGGCGCGACGTGCCGGGGGCGACACCGAAGAAACCGTATTCCGGATTGATGGCGCGCAGCGTGCCGTCCGGCGACGGCTTGATCCAGGCGATGTCGTCGCCGACGGTCCAGGCCTTCCAGCCCTGCAAGCCTTCCGGCGGGATGATCATGGCCAGGTTGGTCTTGCCGCAGGCGCTGGGGAAGGCGGCGGCGATGTAGGTCTTCTCGCCCTCCGGACTCTCGAGGCCGAGGATCAGCATGTGCTCGGCCAGCCAGCCCTCCTCCCGGGCCATGGAGGATGCGATGCGCAGCGCCAGGCACTTCTTCCCCAATAGCGCGTTGCCGCCGTAGCCGGATCCGTAGGACCAGATCTCTCGGTTTTCCGGGAAGTGCACGATGTACTTGTTGTCGATGCTGCCCTCGCAGGGCCAGGGCACGTCTTCCTGGCCCGGTTCCAGTGGTGCTCCGACCGAGTGCATGCAGGGGATGAAGTCGCCGTCATCGCCGAGCACGTCCAGCACTTGCTGGCCCATGCGGGTCATGATGCGCTGGTTGACCACCACGTAGGGAGAATCGCTGATCTGGATGCCGATGTAGGCGATGGGCGAGCCCAGCGGGCCCATGCTGAACGGCACCACGTACATGGTGCGGCCCTTCATGCAGCCTTCGAACAGGCCGTTCAGGGTCTGGCGCATGTCGTCCGGCGGTGCCCAGTTGTTGGTCGGCCCGGCATCTTCCTCGCGCTCGGCGCAGATGAAGGTGCGGTCTTCTACCCGGGCCACGTCGGACGGGTGCGAGCGGGCGAGGTAGCTGTTCGGCCGCTTCGCCTCGTTCAGCCGGATGAAGGTGCCGGCGTCCACCAGTTGTTGGCAGAGCCGGTCGTATTCATCCTGGCTGCCGTCGCACCAAACGACGTCGGAGGGCTGGCAGAGGGCCGCCATCTTATCGACCCAGGCAATGAGTTTTTGATTACGGGTTCGGTCCGTGGCGGACATCGGTTCGCGGTCTCCCTGATCAAGCATGAAATTTCATTGTCGGAGGCGCGTTCCGGGGCGCCCTTAGGTGCATGGTTCCTCAATCACGCGGCGCTTTCAAGGCCGATCCGCACCTGGGCGCTCTGGTTTTCCACAGGCCCGGACGGCGCGCTGCATCCGCGGGCGCACGGTGTGCCCGATTATCGCCGGGCTTTCAAGTTGTGATCTGGGTTTGCGGAGGCCGATGTACCCGACGCATCATGAGGCGCCGGCCGAACATGCGCCCGATATCAGCCGAACTTGCCCATGCGTTTGTGACCACCCCCGCCGGTATCGATCGGCTTGCCGCAATGGGGGCAGCGCTGCTGCAGCTGCTTGTGACGTTTTTCCAGGTTCTTCAGGATCGAGGCGGCCTCGCGTCCCGATAGCCCGGTCGCCTCCTGGGCGATGCGCAGCGCCGACTCTTCCGATTCGTCGATCTCGCCATCCGATAGTGCATCCAACACCAAATTCTCGAACTCCACCCGTCGCCGATGCAGGGCTTCCGAGAACCCCGACGCCAGCAGGCCGGCCGGTAGCGCAACCATGCCGACGCTGATGATGCCGATAATGGTGGCCATGATGCGGCCCCACGCAGTCTGCGGCACCACGTCGCCATAGCCGATGGTCGTCATGGTGACGACCGCCCACCACAGCGCCGCCGGGATTGAGCCGAAGGCTTCCGGCTGGACTTCACGTTCGGCGTAATAGGAAAGACCGCCGGCCATGACGATCAGTAGAATGAGCACGAACAGCGCCGCACCGATGTTCCGCGCCTCGTCATGCAGGACGTTGATCAGCAGCGCCATGGAGGACGAATACCGGGTCAGCCGCAGCACCCTGAGCAATCTGAGCGCGCGCAGCATGCGCAGGTCGACATTGAGGACGTTCGGGAAGAAAAACGGCAGCAGCACCAACAGGTCGAGCACCGCCATTGGCGTCAGCATGTAGCGCAGGCGGCCGATGATCGGATGATCGTGCCCGTCCCCTTGCTTCTCCACCGCGGCCCACACGCGGGCGATATACTCGATGGTGAAAATGGTCACCGAAAAAACTTCCAATGACGAGAAGAGGGCGCGGTGGGTCTGCTCCACCTCTGGCATGGATTCGAAGATAACCGCGATCACGTTGGCCGAGATCAGCACCATCAGGGCGTAGTCGACGGCGCGACTGGCGACATCGGTGCCGGTGCCGGCATCCAACAGTTCGTAGATTCGTTTACGCATGGCACTCATGGCTCGGAGCCTAGCGCCCCTCTGCCGTCCGCGCCAAGAGGAAACTCGGTTGCCGAAGGTTAATCCATTGAATCAAAGTGTTTTTTGTCACGAACTGTTCGAGCGTTCGTTGCCGCGGCCAAAAGCAAGAACCGCTAAGATCAGCCATCCGAAGACGAACGTGATCCCGCCCACGGGGGCGGCGCCGGCGATCGGCACGTCTCCGGTGATGGCGAATACGTAGAGCGTGCCCGAAAACATCACCGTGCCGGCGATGAATGCCGCCGCCGCAACCAACGCCCAGCGGCGCCCGCGATCGGGCCGGTTGTCGGCCAGCCAGGCCGTCGCCAGCAGCGCCAGCGCATGCCAGGCATGGTACTGCACGCCGATCATGAAGACGTCCCGCGCCGCCTCGTCGGCGGCCAGGTCGTGATAGCCGTAGGCCCCGGCGGCGACCGCGGCGGCGCCACTTAGACCGGCCGCGAGCAGCGGCGGGTTGTGAAGTTTCATGTATCGACCTCGTCGACGTCGCCGTCAAAACCCAGGTCGAAATCCAGGTCGAGCGGGCCCAGCGCCCGGATATCGTCGAGCAGGGCTTGTTCGAACGGCCCGCCGCCCGCGTCGAGCGCATCCAGATAACTGTTCACGTCCTTTTCAAGAATGCCGATTGTGTTGTCGAGGGCATAGCCCTGTGGCGCCCAGTCGATATTGGCGATGTTGTCGCCGTACCAGGTGCCGCCGGAGGACGTGCGCATGACCTCCAGCAGGCGGTGCCGGTCGAGGCCGAGCGCCACCGCCGAGGCCAGCGCCTTGCGCACGGCGACGACACCGGTGACGCCGACGAAGTTGTTGAGCACCTTGCAGGTCATGCCGGTTCCGAGCCCGCCCAGACGGTGAATGACGGCGCCCATGGCCTGGAAGGCCGGCATCAGCTTTTCCACGTCCCCGTCGTCGCCGCCGACCATGAACGTCAGACTGCCGTCCAGGGCCCGGTAGGGGGCGCCAGACATGGGCGCGTCGACCAGCCGGGTGCCGGCCGGCAGGCGTTCCGACAGTTCCGCGATGAAACGTGGCGACAAGGTCGACGAAACCACCAGCGTGCCAGGTGCGTCGGGACCCGAGAACACGCCTTGTTCGCCGAAGCAGAGGTCGAGGGTCTGCCGGCGGTCGCGCACCACCGAGACGACAACGTCGACGCGGGCCCGGAAATCCCCGGCATCGACCACCATGCGGTCCTGGAAGTCGCCGAACTCCGCCAGCGGCCTGACATCATGGCCCCAGATCTGGAAGCCGGCGGCGTGCAGGCATCGGGCCATCGGCAGCCCCATGGCGCCGCAACCGGCGACGCCGAAGACGGGTTCGCCCTCAACCGCCACGATGGTCCGCCGCGGCCTGGACGAAGGCCCGGAACAGCGCCAGATGCGGGCTGCCGTCGTCGAGGAAGAACTCCGGATGCCACTGCACGCCGAGGCAGAAGCGGCGGTCCGGCAGCTCGATGCCCTCGATGATGCCGTCGGGGGCGATGGCGTTGACCACCACGCCGTCCGGTGCCGCGCGTAGGGCTTCCCGGTGGGCGGTGTTGACGGCCAGCCGCTCGGTCCCGGTGATGCGGTGCAAAAGGCTGCCCGGCGTCACGGCGACGTCATGCGCGGCTTCTTCCGCCGGTCGGCCGTTCAGGTGGTCGATGTCCGTCCCCGGTTCTTCGTGCACGTCGGCATAGAGCGTGCCGCCGATCTCCGCCGCGATGACCTGCAATCCCGCGCAAATGCCGAACAACGGCAGGTCCTGGTCCAGCGCCGCCCTGGTCAGCCCGGCCTCGAACACGTAGCGCGGATGCGTGGCCTCTCCGGATTCCGGCTCGCGGCCGTATAGAGCGGACGGGAACGGATAGAAACCGCCGGGCACGATGAGACCGTCGCAGCGCTCCAGGTAATCGGTCCGGGCTTCCTCCAGGTACGGTAGCGCCACTGGCAGGCCGCCCGCCTTCAGCACCGCATCGAAATAGGCGCAACGCAACGCATAATGCGGCCGCGACGAGAAACTGCCTGCGGCCTCGTAGTCCAACAGGATTCCAACGAGCGGTCGGTCGGTCATTCCTTATCCATTCTGATCAGCGTTCTCGGGTATTCGCCGGGGATATTCGCCGGGGGTATTCGCCGGAGTATTCGCCGGCCGATCTACCGGCCAGTCTAGCAGGCCCACCGGGCTCGGTGAACGCGTCCCAGCACTTGTTTTGCGAATCGAGCCGTCATCTAGGCCGTTACACTAAATAACAAACCTTCACGAGTTGTTATTCGATCACGCCTTGGAACGTGCTAGCATTCTTGCGAATCGGATTCGCTTCCGTGTTCCATAGTGCGCTGGGGAAGACGCGCGTTGTGCGCTGGGGAAGACGCGCGTTGGGGTACGTGTTGCATCCGTCGTCCATTATGGTTGGGAGGGGAACCCGATGGCGAAGAACGACAGCATCAATGCACTCGTTCATGCACCGAACTTCGAGCGCTTGGCGGTCGCGGTCATTATCATCAATTCAATTCTGATCGGCGTCGAAGTAACGCACAAGACGGCCGAGATCACATTCATCCAGAACGCCATCCTGGTGTTTTTCGTCGGCGAGATTCTGTTGCGGTTCATTGGCCGGAGTTCGACCAGGGAATACTTTATGGATGGCTGGAACTACTTCGATGTTCTGGTCGTGGCGATCTCCTTCATTCCCGAAGACATGCTGGGCGGCGCCCAGGTCTCGGTGCTCAGGACGCTCAGGGTGTTGCGGGTCTTCCGAATTCTTCGAGAAGTCGAGGAACTACGGCTGATCACGTCGGTGCTGTTGCGCTCGATCAAGTCACTCGGATATTCCGGCATCCTGTTCTTCATCTTCATGTACGTCTATTCAGTCATCGGCGTTAGCTTGTTCAAGATGACCAACTTCACCTCGGTGCCGCAATGGTCGGGCAATCCGCAATCGGTTGACCCCTATGGCACCCTGGGAGAGGCCATGTTCTCGCTGTTCCGAATATTGACCGGTGAGGATTGGACGGACCTGAGATACAACCTGCTCGCCCAATCGCCCAACCTGGACGGCTGGGTCACCTTCTATCATGTCTCGTGGATGGTGATTTCGGGATTCCTGCTGATCAACCTCGTCGTCGGCGCGGTCGTCAACAACTACGACCGGGCCATGGACGAGATGCGCGAATCCGATGACGCCGCAGCCGCAGCCGCAGCCGCGGAATCCGAGGAATAAGTCGAAAAACATCGGAACCGGCCGCCTTGAATTCACGGCGGCCGGTCTGAAGGAGAAAGATCATGGCCGGTGGCCCAGCTGACGAAGTCAAAAGAGCAAGCGCCGAAAAGGATGCGTCCCACGACATCTATGAAACGTGGACACACTTGTTCAAGAATTTCGCTATCGTTGCCGTTATCGCGGCGAGCACTTGGCTGCTGGTAAGCGGCGTCAGGTTCTCGATCGAGATCGGCTCCGAGTTCCTGTTCGAGCCGTTCGCCGAGATCCACGCCGAAAAGGGCGAACACGCAGGAAAGGGGTTCTCCCACGAGAAGGTTCCCGAGGGGGCAAAGGAGGCCGCCAAGAAGGCCGAGCACGAAGTGGCCGAGGTCAAGAAAGAGGCCGCGAAGCTGGCCAAGAAGATGGAAGGCGGCGAGGGCGAGGCCCATGGCGCCAAGAAGGAGGGCGAGGCCAAGGAAGGCGAGGGCGGCGAGCACGAGGTCGACCTGGATACCGCCGCCTGGACCATTTTCGCCGTGCTCGTTGTCGGCGGCTTGATCCGAGGCGTGTTGCTGCAGATCCCGTCCTGGAAGACTTCCGAGGGCGACGGCATGGGAACCTCGCTGGAGTATTTCCATGCATCCTACCTCCAGGAGGACGATGGCCCGCAGCCGCGATATGAGAAACCCGATTTCCTGCAAGCGCTCAGACGCGCCATATTGACCTCGCTGACCGTCGGCACCGGCGGTAGTGGCGGCATTGAGGCGCCGGTGGTTCCGATCGGCGAATGCATCGGTGCTGGCTGGTCGCGCGTTCTCAACATCATGAAGGCGGATGACGTCCGCATCTATCAGCTGGCCGGCATCTCGGCGGCGGTGGCGACGCTGCTGGACGCGCCGTTCACGGCGGCGCTGTTCGCGGCCGAGGTGGTCTATAACGCGCGCATCCTCTATCGCACGCTGATGTATTCGTTGATCGGCGCCATCGTGGCGTTCGCGCTGAACAACCACTTCCTGGCTTTCGAGCCGCTGTTCAACCCGACCGCCCACAGCTTCGCCTATACCATCAAGGAATACCTTGAGGTCACCGTCGTCGCCATCATTTGCAGCGCGCCGGCGGGCCTTGGCATCGCCTGGCTGTTCAAGCGGCTGAAGAAGCTGATCTCTCCCGCACCGGGCGTGCTCAAGCCGGTCGTCGGCGCCATTGGCGCCGGTTCCATCGGCATGGCCATCTGGTTCGGTTTCGGCCTCGAGCCGCAGCACGTGCTGGGTGTCTCGGAGGAGACCATCATCCAGGTCATGCTGGGTGAGGGCAATCCGCTCTTGAAGGTCTGGTGGGTGCTGTTGATGCTGGTGCTGGCCAAGGCGCTGGCCACCGGATTCACGCTGATGGCCGGCGGCAGCGCCGGTGCGCTGGTGCCGGCCATGTATCTCGGCGCCATATCGGGTGCCGCGATCTTCTTCGTCCTGCAGGAACTGGGCTACCACACAGACGCCGACGTCAGTGTGTTCGTGGTGGCCGGCCTGGCCTCGGCGCTGGTCGCCGTGGTGCAGGTGCCGCTGGCGGCGATCACGTTCGTCATGGAGGTATTCGGCGCCTTCTACGGACCACCGGCCATCGTCGCCTGCGTGCTGACCTACATGCTGGCGCGGCGCTGGAAGCTCTACACGCTGCCGACGCTGAACACCGAGGACAGTGGGGACGACGACGCCGGAGGTGCGGAAGCCTCCGACGGCGACGGTGGGGGCGGTGCACCACCCGAACCCGAAAAAGCCTGATCCGGCCAAGGCCGGGGTCCTGATGGACCCCGGCCTTGCCTTTTCCAGGGTCCCGTGCGACTTCCGCCCGATGATGGATCCCGAGACAACCACCGACGTGTTTCTGCAGGCCGGGCGCGACAAGCGCATCGGCGCCGGCCACCCCTGGGTCTACGCCAACGAAGTGCGCATGGATGCCGACGCCAAGGCCATTCCGCCCGGCACGCCGGTGCGGCTCTGCCGGGTCGATGGCAAGCCGCTGGCGCTCGGCACCTTCAATGCCCATGCCCTGATCTGTTTTCGCGCTTTCGCGCATGCCGAGGAACCGGGCGTCGACCGGGAATTGATCACCGACCGGCTGCGCCATGCCCTGGCCCTCAGGGCGCGCTTCTTCGATGCACCCTACTATCGAGCCGTCCATGGCGAGGCCGACGGCCTGCCCGGCCTGGTGGTCGATCGCATGGGCGATGTGGTGGTGGCGCAACTGTCGACGGCCGGGACCGAGGCGCTGCGTGAGCCCATCCTGGCGGCCATCGACGAGGTGCTGCGGCCGACGGCCGTGGTGCTCAGGAACGACGGCGCCGGCCGGCGCCTCGAGGGCCTGGCCGACGGCATTGAGGTGGTGAAGGGCAGCGTCAACGGCCCGGTTGAGGTGCAGGAGGGCGAACGCCGGCTGCTTGCCGACCCGCTCGGCGGCCAGAAGACCGGTTGGTTCTTCGACCAGCGCGGCAATCGTGAATTCGTCGCCGGACTTTGCGACGGCGCCCGCGTGCTCGACCTCTACGCCTACGCCGGCCCCTTCGCCATTGCCGCGGTTGCGGTCGGCGCGCGTGAGGTGTTGGCCATCGACCGTTCGGGACCGGCCCTCGACCTGGTGCGGGAATGCGCTGCCCAGGGCGGATATGCGCCGCGCCTCGGCATCCAGCAGGGCGATGCCTTCGAGGCCCTGGAAACCATGGGCAGCACCCACGACACTTTCGACGTCGCCTTTTGCGATCCACCGGCCTTCGCCAAATCGAAGCGCGAGGTCGGCCCAGCCGTGCGCGGCTATCGCAAACTGGCGCGGATGGCCGCCCGTGTGGTCTCGCCTGGCGGCCTGCTGGCGTTGTCGTCGTGTTCGCACAATGTCACGTCGGAGGCATTTCTCGAGGCCTCGGCCCGTGGTATCCATCGGGCCGGCCGGGGCGCCCGCCTGATCCGCCAGGCCGGCGCCGGCCCGGACCATCCGATCCATCCCATGCTGCCCGAAAGTGCTTATCTGAAATCGCTGGTATTCCAGCTCGATTGAGCGTCAGGCGGCCTCGGACATGTCCGCCGGCAGTTCGATGCGGAACAGGGTGCCGATCTCGCCCGTGCGCACCAGGTCGACGCTACCCCGGTGTGCCTTGACGATGTCGGCGACGATGGGCAGGCCAAGCCCCGTTCCGCCCTTGCGGGTCGAGCCAGCGAAGGGCTGGAACAGGTTCTCCCGGGCCTTCTCGGAAAGACCGGGGCCATCGTCGGCGACATCGATGATGACCCGGCCGTCGGCGCTCGACGCGGCGATGGTGATGGTCTCGGCGCCCGCCTCCAGCGCGTTGAGGATCAGGTTGAACACGGCCCGGCGCAGCAAGTCGTGGTCGGCGGTCAGCACCACGTTGGGGTCGATGCGGTATTCCAGGCTGGCCTCGCCGTCCGCCAGTGTCGGCTTCAACTCCATCTCGATGTCGGTCAGCAGGTCATGCAGATGGAAGTGCTCAGGCCGCAGCAACGGCGCCTGCTCGTTGGCGAACTGCAGGGTCTGGCTGCATAGGTTGATGGCCCGGTCGATGGCGCCGTAGAGCCGGGGTGTTACCCGTTTGACCTCCGGATCGTCGATGTCGGCCAGCCGGTCCGAGACCAGCACCGCCGTCGCCAGGGTGTTTCGCAGGTCGTGGTTGATCTTGGCCACCGCGGCGCCCAGCGCCGCCAGGTGGTTTTTCTGGCGCAGCGAGGATCGCAGTTCTTCCTGCATCACCGCCAACTCGCGCTGGGCGATGCCGATCTCGTCGCCGCGGCCGGCCTGGGCCAGCATCGACTGCTCGTGCTCCGGGTCAGCACGGAAGCGCGCCATGGACCGCGTGATGCGCCGCATTGGCCGCACCATCAACCATTGCAGGCTGAGGTAGACCAGGGTCGCGGTGAACAGCGAGATGACGATGGAGAGATTGAAGATGCGGGCCGAGTAATCGAGCATGGCGGCGCGCATGGGGGCTTCGTCGATGACCACCTCGATGACCGTGTTGTTGCCTTTGGGCGGCACGCCGATGATGCGGAGGATCCGATTGTCGGTCTGGATCAGGGCCATGTAGGCGTTGACGATGAAGCCGAAGAACGTTGCCTCGCGCAGATCGTAGGTGGCATCCACCGTCGGCGGCATCTCGCGTCCCAGCATCAGCACGCGCGAGTCCGGTCGGTTCAGGACGATGCCGTAGGCATCCGTGTGGAACAGCAAGGTGTTGGACAGGTCGCGCCCGGGGTCCTTCTCCGGCATGGCATTCAGCGCCAGCAGCGAGAGGTACGCCTTGGCGATGGATTCCTCCATGTAGGACTTGCGGTAGCGCGACACCGACGGCGTCCAGATGAGGAATTCCGCCAGCATGACGAACAGCACGGTCAATACCAGGAGCCGGGCGGAGAGGCTCCTGAGGTGTGAGGGCATTTCCGGATCGCGCGTCGCCATGGCTTTGAGTCTAGCGCCACCGAACGCGGGTCGAAAGCCGCTTCATCCGAAGCGGGCCAGCAGGCGTACGATCCAGCGGGTACGTTCGCTGAACAGCGACGGCGTGTAGAAACTGCCGGCCGCCCGCTTCGAGACCTCGCCCAACGTCGGATAGGGCGCGATCATCTGGGCGATGGCGCCGATCTTGGACTTGGTCGACATGGCCAGCACCCAGGTGTGGATCAACTCGCCGGCGGCGCGCCCGGCGATGCCGCAACCAAGGATCTGGCCTTTCGGCGTGACGATGGCTTTCACCATGCCCTCGGTCTCGGCCTCGGCCTGGGCGCGGTCGTTTTCGTGGTAGGGCCAGCGCAGGATACGGATCTCATGGCCGGCGGCGCGGGCCTCGGCCTCGGTCAGGCCGACCTGGGCCAGTTCGGGTGTGGTGTAGGTGACCCAGGGCACGCTTCCGTGGTCGGCCTTGGCCGGCAGGCGGAACAGCGCGTTTTTGATGACCACGCCCGCGTGGTAGCCGGCGACGTGGGTGAACTGCAGGCCGCCGGCGACATCGCCGATGGCAAAAACCTTCTTGTTGGTGGTGCGCAGGCGCTGGTCCACCTGGATGCCCTTCGGCGTGTAGGCGATGCCGGCTTTTTCCAGGTCCAGGCCGTCCACGTTGGGGCGGCGGCCGGTGGCGATCAGGATATCGTCGGCTTCCAGGCGTTCTTCCGCCTCGCCGTCGGCGCCGAGGATGACGGTGACGCCGTCGCCTGATTTCTCGACCCGCGCAATGTTGACGCCTTCGCGGATGTCGAGGCCGTCGGCCTCCAGCCGGCGGCGCACCACGCCGACCAGTTCAGGATCGTCCTTGGGCATGATGGTGAACAATTCCAGCACCGTCACATCGATGCCCAGTTGCCGGTGCGCCTGCGCCAGTTCGATGCCGATGGGGCCGCCGCCGACGACGATGAGGCGCTGAGGCAGGGTGTCGCGATAGAACACCGTCTCGTTGGTCAGGTAGTCGACGCTGTCCAACCCCGGGATCGGCGGCACGAAAGCTGACGATCCGGTGGCGATGACGACCCGCCGCGCCGTGATCTCGGTGTCGCCGGCGACCACGGTGCGGGGCCCCGTGAAACGTGCCGAAGCCTCGACAACGGTGACTCCCAGGCCCTCGAACCGCTCCACTGAATCATTCGGCGCGATGGCGCCGATGGCGCCATGCACGTGGCCGAAGACGCCGGCGGCATCGATCCGCGGTTCACCCGCCGAAACGCCGAAGCGACCGGCCTCGCGGATACCCTGGGCGGCATGGCCGGCGGCCAGCAGGGCCTTCGACGGCACGCAGCCGTAGTTGAGGCAGTCGCCGCCCATCTTGCCTTGTTCGCAAAGCACCACCGACGCACCCATCTGCGAGGCCCCGGCGGCCACCGAAAGGCCGCCCGAGCCGCCGCCGATGACGCAAATATCCACATTGAGTTTCGTCGGCATGGGTTACTCCCGGTCTATTCCCCTAGCTAGGATGCCGGGCTACCCGGTTTGGTTTCGCGCTTTCATGCGCTTGTAGGCGATCGGGACCATCGACAATAGCGCCAGGCCGGCGATCGGTCCCAGAATCTCGGGCGTGAAGATGATGCCGAGATCGGGCGTGCCGCCGGATTCGAAGATAGCGCCCAAGCCGTTGCCGACGCTGCAGTAGACAACGCTGCCGGGGATGATGCCGAAGAAGGTGCCGAGGACGTAGGTGCGCAGGGGAACACCCAGGAACGCCGGCACCAGGTTGACTAGCCAGAACGGGAACAGCGGCACCAGGCGCAGCACCAGCATGTAGCTCATGGCGTTGTCCTGGAAGCCGGCCTCCATCTTCTTGATCGCCGCCCCGGCCTTGGCGTGGAAGAAGTCGGCCAGCGCGTAGCGCGCGATCAGGAAGATCAGCGTGGCGCCGATGGTGGCGCTGACAACCACGTAGACCGAGGCCGCGGCGGTGCCGAAGATGAAGCCGCCGATCAGCGTCGCCCAGACGGCGCCCGGCAACGAAAACGCCACCATGGCCGCGTAAGCGAGCCCGAAGACGACGATGGCGAGGCCGCTGTTGCTTTCCGACCAGGCCAGCATCACCTCGCGGTTCTCTTTCAGGGATTCGAAATTGAGGTAACGGTCGAGGTCGAGGGCGAAAAAGGCGGCGATGCCGGCGGCGATGACCAGCACCGGCGCCACGCGCATCCACAGCGGCTTGGTCACTGGATTCGCATGGGTGCTGCCGATCGCGGTTTCCGCCGTGCCCATGGCATTTTCGTCGGCATTGGTATCGGCCATGGAGATCCCTCGCTGCGCCTGCCGGGCGGGTTTGGCGGCCGGCAAAATTTCACTGAATACCAGTTACCCCTTATTAAGGGCCAAGGGCGCGGGCGCGACAAGGCGCGATGCCTCCAAAATCCGCTCGCGACCTGTCAAACTCCCGTGATCGGTTCTGCCGCTAGTGGTGCCGTCCTGGCCGTTGACTTGGCTCGGGGGAAGCCGTATACAGCGCGCGGTTTCCAAGAGGAGAGCCGCCCGTGAAACGCACTTTTCAGCCGAGCAAGCTGGTCCGCAAGCGCCGGCACGGATTCCGCCACCGCATGGCCAGTGTCGGTGGTCGTCGGGTTCTGGCGGCCCGCCGGGCCAAGGGGCGCAAGCAGCTGTCAGCCTGATCCGTCCGTGGTTCCCCCGGGCGGCTTCAAATCCGATTCTGTGTCCGACACGCCGAAGGTAGTTCGCATGAAGCGACGCCGCGATTTTCTCAGCGCAGCGCGGCACGGCCGTAAATGCGCCATGCCGGGCCTGGTGTTGCAGGCGCGGACCAGGCGCGCCGGCGAGGCGCCGGACGATCACGTGCGCGTCGGTTTCACCTGCTCGCGCAAGGTCGGCAATGCGGTCGCCCGCAACCGCGCCAAACGGCGCCTGCGCGCGGCTATGGAGGAAGTCGGTCAGGCCGGCTTCCGGTCCGGCCTGGACCTGGTGGTGATCGGCCGCCGGGCGACGCTGGGTCGGCCCTACGGCGCCCTGGTGCGCGATCTATCGAAAGCCCTCGATAAACTCGACGGACTGGCCGGTGGCGGGCGATGACGGATGGTCTCCGACATCTGCGTGACACCGCCAGCGGATTGCTGCGCCTGCCCATCCACGTCTACCGCCTGGCCATTTCACCCTATCTGCCGATGAGCTGCCGCTTCCATCCGACGTGCTCCGGCTATGCGCTGGAAGCGCTTCGGGTACACGGACCGCTGACTGGAAGCGGGCTGGTGCTCCGGCGCCTGCTGCGTTGCCACCCCTGGGGCGGCGAGGGCTATGACCCGGTGCCGTCAGCGGGCGCCGACCATAGCCACTGCTGCCACGGCTCTTCCCCGAACTGACCCCTGGACGGACGATGATCGACAACAAGAACCTGATTCTGGCCATCGTGCTGTCCGTCGTCATCCTGTTCGGATTCGACCTCTACTTCGCCGCCATGCGCCCGCCGCCGCCACCCCCGGCCGAACAGCCGGCGACGACAGCCGAGCAGGCGCCTGGCCAGGCATCGCCCACGGCTCCCGGCTCGCCGACTGCGACTGGTGGCGCGACCAGGGGCCCGACCATTCCGGGCGCCGCCCCGACCGTGGATGCCGGCCTGAGCCGCGAGGCGTTGCTCAAGTCGGGCCCGCGAGTAAGCATCCAGTCTAAGCGCCTGCACGGCTCCATGGCGCTCCGGGGCGGTGTGTTCGACGACATCACCATGCCCGATTACCGCGAGACCCTGTCGCCGGATTCTGACGAGATCGTGCTGATGCGCCCGCGCGGCGCCGAGGATGCCTATTTCGCTGTCTTCGGCTGGTCCGGCGGCGACCTTCCGCTGCCCGGCACCGAGACACCCTGGCAGGCGGACGGCAAGACGCTCAGCCCCGATACGCCGGTGACGCTGACCTGGAATAACGGCCAGGGGCTCAAGTTCACCCGCACCGTGGCCATGGACGAGAACTACCTGTTCACCGTCACCCAGCGGGTCCAGAACACCACCGACAAGGCCGTGGCGCTCTATCCCTATGGCTATGTCAAGCGCCGCTCGACGCCCGAGGTGACCGGCTTCTACATCCTGCACGAGGGCCTGCTGGGTGTTTTCGACGACCAACTGCAGGAAGTCGACTACGAGGATATCCAGGAGCAGAAGGCCGTCGATTACACCAGCACCGGCGGCTGGATGGGCATCACCGACAAGTACTGGCTGGCGGCCCTGGTGCCGGATCAGAAGCAGCAGACCAAGTCGCGCTTCGTGCATGGCCTCGACGGCAAGGCCAATGTCTACCAGGTCGATTTCCTGGGCGCCGAGCACGTGGTGCCGGCGGGCGGCCAGACCGAAGTCACCAACCGGCTGTTCATCGGCGCCAAGGAGGTGCAGCTGCTGGACCGCTACGAGGAAGAGCTGGAGATCGCGCGCTTCGACCTGGCCATCGATTTCGGCTGGTTCTATTTCCTCACCAAGCCGATCTTCCTTGGCCTCATCTGGATCAACAACTACGTCGCCAACCTGGGTGTGTCGATCCTGATCCTGACGGTGCTGATCAAGCTTTGCTTCTTCCCGCTGGCCAACAAGTCCTATGTCGCCATGTCGAAGATGAAGAAGCTGCAGCCGGAGATCACCAAGCTGCGCGAGCGTTATGGCGAGGACAAGGTGAAGCTGAACCAGGAAATGATGGCCCTCTACAAGAAAGAGAAAGCCAACCCGGCGGCGGGTTGCCTGCCGATCCTGGTGCAGATTCCGGTATTCTTCGCGCTCTACAAGGTATTGTTCGTCACCATCGAGATGCGCCACGCGCCGTTCTTCGGCTGGATTCAGGATTTGTCGGCGCCCGATCCAACGACGCTCTTCAACCTGTTCGGCCTGATTCCCTACACGCCGCCGGACTTCCTGATGATCGGCGTCTGGCCGATCATCATGGGCATTTCCATGTTCCTGCAGCAGAAGCTGAACCCACAGCCGCCGGACCCGATCCAGGCCAAGATCTTCCTGTTCATGCCGCTGTTCTTCACCTTCCTGCTGGCCCGCTTCCCGGCCGGATTGGTCGTCTACTGGGCCTGGAACAACGTGCTGTCCATGGCCCAGCAGTGGCTCATCATGCGGCGCATGGGCATCACCGGCAAACAGGCGCTTAGCTGATCCGATGACCGAGCCGGCGCACATCGATGCCGCCGACACCGCCGTCTCCGACGCCGAGATCGAGGCCGGCAGACTGCTGTTCGCACAGGAGAAGCGCTTCCTCCTGGGCGCCGCCCGGGTCGAGCAGGTGCCCGAGAGCGAGCTTCCCGAGATCGCCTTCGCCGGCCGCTCCAATGTCGGCAAGTCGAGCCTGCTGAACGCGCTGACCGGTCGCCGCGACCTGGCCCGCACCTCCAACACGCCGGGCCGCACGCGCGAGATCAACTTCTTCGATCTTGGTGGCCGGCTGATGCTGGTCGACCTGCCGGGCTACGGCTACGCCAAGGCGTCCAAGGACCTGGTCAAGGGCTGGACCCACCTGGTTAATCTCTATTTGAAGGGCCGGGTCGAACTGCGGCGCACCCTGGTGTTGATTGATGCCCGGCATGGCCTGAAGGACAACGACCGCGCTGCCATGACCATGCTGGATGCAGCCGCCCAGCCCTACCAGATCGTGCTGACCAAGTGCGACAAGGTGAAGCCGGGGCCGCTTGCCACGCGCATCGACGACATCACCCGGGCCCTGGCCAAGCACGGCGCCGCCTATCCGATCGTCGCCACCACCAGTGCCCGCTCGGGCGCCGGCATCCCGGAACTCCGCGCCGCATTGGCGGCGTTCGCCGACCCTGGCGGCGCTGGCTGAAACGGGTTAGGTTTCCGGCCATGACGAAGCAGACGGACATGCCCGATATCGACCTGCAGACCCGGGCCCGGGTGCTGTCGGAGGCCTTGCCGGACATGCGTCGGCACGCTGGCGCCACGGTGGTGGTCAAGTACGGCGGCCATGCCATGGGCGATGACGGCCTGGCGGCGCTGTTTGCGCGCGACGTGGTGCTGCTGCGCCAGGTCGGCGTCAACCCGATCGTGGTCCACGGCGGCGGGCCGCAGATCGGCGAGATGCTGGAAAAACTGAAGATTCAGAGCGAGTTCATCGACGGGCTCAGGGTCACCGACGAAGCTACCGTGGACGTGGTCGAAATGGTGCTGGCCGGCAGCATCAACAAGCAGATCGTCGCCGCCATCAACGGCGCCGGCGGCCGCGCCGTCGGATTGTCGGGCAAGGATGCCGGCCTGATCCGGGCCGAGAAGCTGCGCCGGACCAAGCGCGATCCCGGTTCCGAGATCGAAAAGGTGCTGGACCTGGGCCTGGTCGGCACGCCGACCGAGGTCTCGCCAGAGGTCCTGGGCGTGCTCGCCGAGGCCCGCATCATTCCGGTCATCGCGCCCATCGGCCTGGGCCCGGACGGCGAGACGCTGAACATCAACGCCGACACGGTGGCGGGCGCCATCGCCGCCGCCGCGGAGGCATCACGCCTGATGATGCTGACGGACGTGGCCGGCGTCGCCGGCGCCAATGGCGAACTGATTTCCGAAGTCAGCGCCGAGGGTGCCCGCGCCATGATCGCCGACGGCACCATTTCCGGCGGCATGATCCCGAAAATCGAAACATGTCTGGAGGCCATGGCCGCCGGTGTCGAAAGCGCCATCATCCTCGACGGCCGGGTGCCGCATGCCATCCTGGTGGAACTATTCACCACCGGCGGCGCTGGCACCATGATCCGCGGCTAGCCGCGGCTTCCGTCAGAGCCCCTGCACGAATTCCAGCTGCCACTCTAGATCGGCGTCGTCGAGCGGATAGCTGTCGCCGCGCGCCTTCAATACATCCTTGGCCGGTATGCGGGCGATCTTCTGCTGCACCTTCTCGGCCGTCTTGGCGCCCAGTTCTGCTTTCCAGCAGAGCGCCAGGATGCCCTTGGCGCTTTGGTTGCCGATGACCTTTTCGACCGTCTTCACGGGCGTGTCCGACATGACGGCAATGGATGTCAGGACGAACACGCGATCGCCCTTGTCGACCGCCTGGGCAACCCGGCCGTCACTCAGGTCGCCGGCGTTCTTCAACTTGAGAACCTGTTCCAGCACCAGCCCGGCATCTTCCTCGCTGGCACCGCTGTCCGAGGAGGCCGCTTCGCCCTCTTCGAGATCCAGGCGCTTGTTGACGGCCTCGCGCACCGCGGCCATGGCTTCCGAGCCCAGATCCTCGCGCGCGGTCAGTGTCGCCAGCAGGCCGTCGGCGACGAACCGCGCCAGCCGCTGCGCGGCCGCGGTCGAAAGTTTCGGCCGCTTGACCAGCGGCTCGTGCCACGAGTCGAAGTCCGGCGCCTGGTCGACGACCTTGTCCAGCGTCTCTTCGCGGACCTGCGCACTCTCATTGCGCAGCAGAAACACCACCGCATCTTCGTCATAGGTGTCGACGATGGCATCGGCGACGTTCTCCGACACGCCGTCGCGCTGAGAGATGGCGGATAGCCCGCCCGTCGCTGGCTGTGCCTTGATCAGGTCGAGCAGGTCCGCGTCCGTCAGCACCGGTGAGAACTGCAGCACCGGGCCGGAGACCACGATTTCGGCGTCCCAGGCCAGCTGGCGGATGACCTCGGGCGGCGCGTCGGCGATGTCCTTGAGAGTCTCGGCGACGACCTGGCGGACCCGCGTCACCTGGTCGCGGGCCAGGGTCTCCAGGGCCTCGTAGGCGGCTTGGCGGATCTTGTCGGTCTCGTCGGAACTCAAGCCCGGCGCAAGGCGCGAAATCTTGCCGGCCAGATCGCTGCGCACGTCATCGCTCTTGTCGCGCGTCAGCATCAGGTCTGCCTGGCGCGGCGTCGCCTCGTTGCGGGCGAGCGCGCGGCGCACCTCGGGCGCGGGATCATCGGCCAGGAAATAGAGGATTTCCGGCTTCAGGTCGTCACGGCTGGCGAGGTCGCTGCGCACGGCCACGTCATCGTCCCGGGCCAGGGCCTTGGCTTCGTCGTAATCGAGCGGCTTCTTCGCCTTGCCGCGATTGAGGAACCGCCCGAACATCAGAGTTCTCCATCCCCACCCTTGTTGACCAGATTGCGGAAGAATTCGATCTGCCACGCCATCTGGTCCTCGGGCAGGGTATACTCCCCAGCTTCGCCCTGCTTGATGACATCGGACGGCGCGATGCGGCCCATGCGCTGCTGCACGTGAACGGACATGGGGGCCGCCATGCCGGCCTGCCAGCAGAGCGCCAGCACGCCCTTGGCGCTTTTCTCCTCGAAGATGCGGCGGCCGACGGTCAGGTCGACATCCGCCAGGATCAGCAGCGCTCCGAAGACGAACGGGTAGTCCCCCGCCTGCAGGGCCCGGTTGATCATGTCTTCCTTCAGCTTGCCGGCTTCATGCTGCCGGCTGATCATCTCGATCGGCGGATCGACGCGCAGGAAATCGACCGCCGCGTCCTTGAAGGAACTCGGGTCGATTGCGTCGCCGGAAATCCGGCTGCGCACTTGGTCCTGCACGGCGGCCAGGGTGTCTTCGTCCATGTCGGCGCGTTGCATCAGGGTCTTCAGCAGATTGTCGGCGACGAAATTGGCTAGCCGCTCGGCGGCACCCGAGGGCAGTTTCGGACGCGCCACCAGCGGCGCCTGCCAAAGGTCGATGTCGGCGGCGCGGTCGATCAGGTCGTCCAGCGCTTCCTCGCGAATCTGCGCGCTATCGTTGCCCAAAAGGTCACCGATGGCACCCACGTCGTCGGTGCCGATGATGGCATCGGCGACGGTCTCGCTGACGTCCGCGCGCTTGGAAATGGCGTTCAGGCCGCCGGATGCGGGCTCGGACTGGATGATCTCCACCAAATCCTCGTCGGTCAGCACCGGCGAGAATTCCAGCACCGGCGCCGAGACTGCCAATTCGCTGTCCAGCGCCAGGGTCTTGACGATATCCGCCGGCGCGTCGGCGACATCCTTCAGCGCCTCGGACAGGATGGCGCGGACCCGGGTCATCTGGTCGCGGGCCAGGGTCTCCAGGGCGTCCATGGTGCCGCGGCTGATCTTGTCCTGTTCGTCGGCGCTCAGGCCCGGGGCCAGTTGCGCCACTTTCTGGGCCAGGCTGCCGCGCACGTCACCGTCCGTGTCGTGGGCCAGCAGGGCAAAGGTCTGGCGTGGCGCGGACTGGTTCTCGGCGACGATGCGACGGACCTCGGTCGAGGCGTCTTCGGCCAGGAAATACATGATTTCGGGGCGCAAATCGGCGCGCGCGGCCAATGCCATGCGCACCGCCGGATCATCGTGGCGGGCCAGCTGCTTCTGTTCCTCGTAGGAAATCTGTTGCGCGCCTACGTCCACCGTCACGCGATCGTGCCTCCAAAAAACCGGGCTTTAACCGTCGCCCGGCACCGTCGCCGCCGTTCCCGGTGGAGCCGCCATAGCGTAGCCGCCCTTGCTGTCTTTCTTAACGGCATACATCGCCTGATCGGCGCGGGCAAGAAGATCGTCCAGGCTTTCACCGGACTCCGGCTCGTAGATGGCGATGCCGATGGAAATGCCCAGCGGATTATCGTCGTCGCCGGACATCTTCAACATCGCCTTCGAGGCCGCCAGCAGGTCGCCGACGCGGCGTTCGGCTGTTTCGCCGCTGATGCCGTCGAGCCACATGGCGAACTCATCGCCGCCCAGCCTGGCGATGACGTCGCCGGGCCGCGAGAATTCGTGCAGCAGGTCGCGCAGGAACAGGATGGCGTCGTCGCCGGCCTGGTGGCCGTGGACGTCGTTGACGCGCTTGAAGTTGTCCATGTCGACGTAGAACAACGCCGCCGTCTGGTTGTTGCGGCCCAGGCGGCCGGCCCGGCGGGGTACTTCCTCCTCGAAGAAGGCGCGGCGGTTCAACAAGCCGGTCATGCCGTCGGTACGGCTCAGCGCAACGATGCGCTCGTGGTTGGAAATCTGTTCGTTGGCGATGCCGAGCTGATTGGCGACGTCGGAGATCAGCAGTTGGTGGTCCACGTCCCAGGCATCGTCGTTCTCGGGCTTCCAGATGGCCAGCGCGCCGTTGATCTGGCTGCGGTAATGGGTCGCCGTGACCAGCACCGACCAGCCGCCGTCGTCGAGCCGCAACACCTCGCCGCCGCTTTTCAGGTTTCCGAGCGGCCCCTGCAGGTCCTGCAGGCCTTCCGCGTTGCCGTAATCGGCGGCAACGGCGAACCGTTCGAGATTGTCCAGCCGGTAGATGTGCGCACCCGCCGCGCCGAGGGCCCGGGCCGTCGCCGCGGCGGCGGCGGACAGCATGTTGTGCGGCTCCAGTTCGTCCCTGATCTGGCTGATGATGTAGTTCAAGAGCTGTTCCCGGTGGCGCGCGCGGGCCAGTGCGGCCTCGCTCTCGCGCTCCTCCGTGACGTCGCGGCAGACGCCTCGGCAGCCATGCCATTCCTGGTTGCCGTCGCGATCGCTGACCAGCGGCAGCACCGAGAGGACGACACAGGCGGTCTGGCCGTCCTTGCGTTTGAGCCAGAGTTCCACGTTGTCCAGTTGGCGTTCGCTGATGAATGGCACCGGCGAGAATTCCTCGGCGTCGACCACCAGGTCCTCGGCCCGGGTGCCGATCAGTTCCTCCGCGGAAAACCCCAGCGCGCCCTTCGGCGTGACGAAGACGAACTGGCCCTGGGAATCGATCTCCCACGAGAAGTCGCTGGAGACCTCCACCAGGTCCTTGAAGCGCTGGCGCGATTCGACAAGCGTGGTGCGCAGGTTGCGCTCCATGGTCAGGTCGCGGGACAGCACCATCACGCTATCGATGCCGCCGTCGTCACCGGCCTGTGGGATGGCGGTGATTTCCAGCACCACCTCGCCCTTGGAACTGGCCAGCGAGATGGGGCCGCCGACGATGGTGGCGCGGCTCACCGCCTTTTCCACCAGATCGTAGATTTCCGGTGTGCCGCCGCGGCTCAGCAGTGTCGCCAGGCCCTGGCCCTTGGCGTTGTTGGCCAGCACCGTGGTGTCCGGCGCGACCATCACCGCCGCCCCCGGATAGCCCGAGAGGATGGCCGTCGCGTCTTTCGCCCGCGCGGCAGCCGCCGAATCCACCGTCTCCTCGGCCGGAGCCGGGCCGGGGGCTGCTTCCACGTTCTCGGTCACGTCGTTGGCCATGGGGCTTTTCGATCAGAACTCTAAGTTACTCAAAAGTATCCGTGGTCGGGACGAATCCGGCCTTCGGCAGATGCATCGCGCACCCACCGCATACGCCGGAGTGTAAGGGATTCAGCCCGTTCCCGCCAGCGCCGAATGGCTGCAGCGGCCCGGCGCGACCGGCGCCGAGAGTCCTTGCATCGACGCCGTTCCTCAACCAGAAATACCGGCCATGACGCGTTCCCTTCCCGATGCCTCGACGGCGGCTCGCCTGCACGCCGCCGAGGCCTGGGTCTTCGACCTGGACAATACGCTCTATCCTGCGTCGTCCCGGTTGTTCGACCAGATCGACCGGCGCATGACCAGCTTCGTCGCCGATTTCCTCGATCTAGATCCGGTGGCGGCGCGCAAGGTGCAAAAGACCTATTTCCGCGAGCACGGCACCACCATGCGTGGTCTGATGGATCGCCACGGCCTCGATCCGGCGGTGTTCCTGGATTTCGTGCACGATATCGATCTCTCGCCGATCGCGCCGTGCGCCATCCTGGCGGCGGCACTCGACCGCCTGCCCGGCCGCAAGATCATCTTCACCAACGGTACCGTCGGCCATGCCGACCATATCACCCGGCATCTCGGCATCGACGCACATTTCGAAGGCGTGTTCGACATCGTCAGCTCCGACTATGTGCCGAAACCCAATCCGCAGGTCTACGACCGCCTGGTCGCCGATTTCGGCATCGATCCCGAACGCACGGTGATGGTCGAGGACATGGCCAAGAACCTGGCGCCGGCGGCGGCGCTGGGCATGACCACGGTGTGGGTGCGCACGGACTCGGACTGGGGCGTTGAAGGCGCCGACGGCGGACATGTCGACCACGTGGTCGATGATCTCTCGGCCTGGCTCGACGCGGTCGTCTCCGCCCCCAATTGTTGACAGGATTCGGCCCCTCGCGCATGGTGCCGCCCGCCCCGCCACCGACCACGTTTCACGATCACGGAGACTGACCGACATGGACAACCTCGAAGCCGTCATCGACGCCGCCTGGGAGAACGCCGATGCGGTGTCCCCGGCCACCACGGGCGAGGTCAAGGACGCCATCGAGGCGGCGTTGGACCTGCTGGATTCGGGCCAGGCCCGGGTCGCCGAGAAGGTCGATGGCGAGTGGCAGGTGAACCAGTGGCTGAAGAAGGCGGTGCTGCTGTCCTTCCGGCTCTACGACATGGCGCCCATCGAGGGTGCGCCCGGCGGGGCCACCTGGTGGGACAAGGTGCCGTCCAAGTTCGAGGGCATGGGCGACAACGCCTTCCGCGCCGCCGGCTTCCGCGCCGTGCCTCACTGCGTGGTCCGGCGCTCGGCCTTCATTGGCAAGGGCGTGGTGCTGATGCCGTCGTTCGTTAACCTGGGTGCCTATGTGGGCGAGAACACCATGGTCGACACCTGGGCCACCGTCGGCTCGTGCGCGCAGGTCGGAAAGAACTGCCATATCTCCGGCGGCGCCGGGCTCGGCGGCGTGCTGGAGCCGCTGCAGGCGGGACCGGTGATCATCGAGGACAACTGCTTCGTCGGCGCGCGCTCCGAGGTCGTCGAGGGCGTCGTCGTCGGCGAGGGCTCGGTGCTGTCCATGGGGGTCTTCATCGGCGCCTCGACAAAGATTGTCGAGCGCGATACCGGCACCGTCCACATGGGCCGCGTGCCGCCCTATTCGGTGGTGGTGCCGGGAAGCCTGCCCGGCAAGACGCTGCCCAACGGCAACCCCGGCCCGTCGCTCTATTGCGCCGTCATCATCAAGCAGGTCGACGAGAAGACCCGCGCCAAGACGTCCATCAATGACCTGCTGCGCGACTGACCCGCTGGAACTCAGCCTGGGCCTGATCCGCTGCCCCAGCGTGACGCCGACGGAAGGCGGCGCGCTGGATTTCCTTGAGGAAATACTCGCCGGTCTCGGCTTCGACTGCCACCGACTGGTCTTCTCGGACGACGGCACGCCCGACGTGGACAACCTCTATGCCCGCATCGGCGCGGACGGCCCCAACTTCTGCTTCGCCGGCCACACGGACGTAGTGCCGCCGGGCGACCTTGGCGACTGGACGTCGGATCCGTTCGATCCGCAAGTCCGCGACGGCCGGCTCTACGGCCGCGGCGCCGCTGACATGAAATGCGCCATCGCCGCCATGGTGGCGGCATCGGCACGCTTCCTGGCGGCCCGGGACGGCGGCTTCGCCGGGTCCATCAGCTTCCTTATCACCGGCGACGAAGAAGGCCCGGCCATCAACGGCACCCGGAAGGTGTTGGATTGGCTCAGCAATCGCGGCGAAGGCCTGGACGCCTGCCTGGTCGGCGAACCCACCAACCCCCTGGCGCTAGGCGAGATGGCCAAGATCGGCCGGCGCGGCAGCATGAACGCGGAACTGGTCGTGGACGGCGTGCAAGGGCATGCGGCTTATCCCGAGCTCGCCGACAATCCGATCCCCAGGCTGATGCGGCTGCTGGCCGCCGTTATCGACACGCCGCTGGACGGCGGCAGCGATCATTTCCCACCGACCACGGCGACGATCACCACCTTCGACGTGGGCAATCCGACGACCAACGTCATCCCGGCCCAGGCCCGGGCGCGCTTCAACATCCGTTTCAACGACCAGCACTCCGGTGCCGGCCTGGAAGCGCTGCTGCGCGAGCGCCTGGACGCCACAGGCGACGGCTACTCCATGGCCGTCAGCGTCTCCGGCGAAAGTTTCCTGACACCGCCGGGGCCGCTCAGCCAGGTCGTCGCCGACAGCATCGAGGCGGTCACCGGACGCACGCCCGACCTCAGCACCACCGGCGGCACGTCGGATGCCCGCTTCATCAAGGACCACAGCCCGGTCATCGAGTTCGGGCTGATGAACGAGACTGCGCACAAGGTCGACGAGTTCGCGCCGGTCGACGACATCCAAGCCCTCGCCGACATCTACACGGGCGTGCTCGAACGTTATTTCCCGGACCCGGCCTGATGCCCACTCCCTTCCCGCCGACCGCCGAAATTCTGCGCTATCTCTGGGGTGCCTGGCGACTGGTCAGGCGGGACGAACAGGGCATGGAGGTGTTCGGCGATACGGTCGACGACTTCTGGCAGTCGTTCTGGGCGGCGGCGCTGGTGGCACCGCTCTATATCTCGGTGTCGCTGGTCCGCTACGCCTTCGAGACCGGGGACGGGTCGTTCGTCAGGTTCATCGGCGCCGAGGCGGCGACCTATGCCAACCTGTGGTTGGCCTTTCCGTTCATCATGCTGTTCGTCGCCCGCGGCATCGACCGGGAGGCCCGCTACATCCGCTTCATCGTCGCCTACAACTGGGCCTCGGTGCTGCAGAGCATCTTCTACACCGCAGTCGTCTACATTGGCATGAGCGGCCTGCTGCCGCCGGGAACGGCCAACTTCATGGGCTTCCTCGCACTCATCGCCATCCTGGTCTACACCTGGTTCATCACCCGCACGGCCCTGGATATCCCTGGCCTCATGGCGGGCGGCCTGGTCGCCATCGACCTGACCCTGGGCCTGGTTATCCAAAGTATTGGTGAAGGTTTGAAGGGCTAGCCCCAGGATAAGCCGGCCGGCTTAGACGTTCTCGCCACCGCCGCCGAATTTCAGCAAATCGATGACCTGGCGCAGCCAGTCCCAGTCGGAATTGGCGAAGAACCAGCCAATGCCGAGCAGCAGCCACAACTTCGGCGAGGTGATAAAGCCGAACAACGCCAGCACGATGCCGAGGATGCCCCACATGGCCTGGCCGGCGAACAGCGCCACGATGGAACAGATCAGCCCGAGCGGCACGAACACGAAGCCCGGCCCGAATATGCCGAGGACGCCGAAGCCGACGGCGCAATAGCCGAGGTAGGGTTTCTGCTCCGGAACGTGCGGGGCGCCGGGCGGCGTGCTTGGCGGCGCGCCAGGTGGTGCCTCGGGCGCATCCTGGTTCTCGGGATCGAGACTGAGCGGAATCTGTTTCATATCTCCCCCTTATATAGGCGTCCCGGCGCCGTGGCTCAACGGCCAGGCTCAGGCCCAAGCCCAGTTCCAGGCATCAATATCGGACCTCCGTCAGGTAGAGGCCCTCCGCCGGCGCCGTTGGCCCGCCGGCCCGGCGGTCGCGGGTGGCCAGGGCTTGCGCCAGGTCGTCCGCCGTCCACTTGCCCTGGCCGACCCAGGTCAGGCTGCCGACCATGTTGCGCACCTGGTGGTGCAGGAACGAACGCGCGCGGGCGCTGAAATGGATCTCCTCGCCGCGCCGGGCGACGCTCAACTCGTCGAGGGTCTTCTCCGGCGATGCCGCCTGGCATTCGCTGGCCCGGAAGCTGGAGAAATCATGGTGGCCGACCAGCACCTGGGCGGCCACGTTCATGGCATCGGGATCCAACGGTGTCGCCAGCCACCAGACCCGGCCGCGCTCGACCGCCGGCGGCGGACGCCGGTTGAGGAGGCGGTAGAGATAGCGTCGTTCCACCGCCGAGAAGCGGGCGTGGAACGCCTCGCCGGCCGGCGCCGCCTCCAGCACCGTCACCGGCAGCGGGCGCAGGTGCGCGTTGAGGGCGTCGCGCAGTGTCTCGGCGTCGGTCTCGCGCTCCAGGTCCAGGTGCGCCACCTGGCCCAGCGCGTGGACGCCGGAATCCGTGCGCCCGGCGCCCTCGACACTGACCCGCTCGCCCGAGAACGCCTCGACCGCGTCTTCCAGCGCCGCCTGCACGCCCGGGCCGTTCGACTGACGCTGCCAGCCGACGAAAGGCGCGCCATCGTATTCCACGGTCAGCCGGAAGCGTTGCATGCCGCCGCCCAGGCGTCTTCGTTTCGCAAACAAACCATTGGACTCTCGTTTTCCTCGGGTCATGCTACCCTAAAGTCAGGAACCTAACTCAGGAACCTAACGACGGGCTGCGGGAAAATCCCGCAAAAACAGGGGGATCACCAATGGCGCCGGAAGCCGCCTGACCATGAGCGACGAACAGTCAGCCGTCGACCGGGATTCGCTGCACATTCTGCCGCTGACCATCCTGCCGCTGGAAACGCCGTCGCTGAGCCGGGCGCGGATGATCAAGAACGCGCGCCTGGAAAGCATGGTCGAGATGTTCCAGAACAAATCCTCCGGCTCCGGACAACTCCGGGTCACGGACCTGCCGAGTGAATTCGAATGGCGCGAGGACGAGAACCGGGGCGACCTCAAGATCCTGACCCAAGTGGCCGACCTGCCGAGCTATGACGTCTACAGCCTGCGCATCTCGCTGCGCGATCTCGGCATCAAGGTGGAGGACCACACGGCGCTTCGCCTTTCGGAGGAGATGAACGCCGAGCTCTCGACCTACATGACCGAGTTCACCCGCCCGCTGATCATGCAGATCTACGGCGACGACCAACTGGAAATCCAATCCTTCGCCGATATCGTGCAGTTGTTCCGGGATCCGGATATCGAGCGCGCCCTGGCGCGCCTCAGGACCATGGCCGACAAGCTGGGCATCCAGCCCGAGGACGTGCCCAAGTTCATCGAGGATTACGGCGATATCTTCCTCTCGCTGGCGTACTACCGGCGCTGCCTGGAAATCATCGACCCGGTCATCGATGACTTCATCGAGGCCCTGGGCACGCTGAAGAAGAATGTCACCCTGCTCGGCCACAACGACCTGATGACCACCATCGGGATGATGGAGAAAACGGTCGCCGCTCGGCGCGACGGCACCACCCGCCTGATCAACGATTTCGAGAACAGCACCCAGAACATGTGGGACGACATTTCGGCCGATAGTTTCGAAAGCCTGCGCCAGATGATCACCAGCTACCACACCACCGTGGGTGCCGTGCTGTGTTCGCTGACCGTGAAGATGGATGCCTGGGCGCGGAAGTTCCCGGGCCCCGACCGGGGCAGCCCGGCCAAGCGCTCCGAGTTCATCATGGCCGAGATGCGCCAAGGCATGGACCAGATGCGGAAGATGCGCGAGGACCGGCCGATGATGGCCGGCCTCGGGCAATCTCGGCGTTAGACCAGGGAGCAGTGATAAAGACCCATTGAGATCGCCCATGCGACCCACTGGGTAGGAGGGAGCGCGCCGGCGATGCGGTGCATCGGCAAGCGTTTCCGACACCCTCCGGGGGGACGCATGGGCGACCGGAGCGGCGCCAGATCAAGGCTTTCGGACAGCGTCCCGCGCGTCTCCCGATGCGCCGCATCGCCACGCCGCGCACTCCTTGCCGAAAGCCTTGGTCTGGCGTCTCAATGGGTCTTTATCACTGCTCCTTGGTCCTAATCCAGCCGTTCGCCGGCGGCGAGGCCGTAGCCGCGGAGAAATTCTTCAACCGATTGCGCTGCCTTGCCCGCCCGCTGCACGCGGCCGGGGCGCACGTGGCCGGTTCCGCAGGCAATGCGCAGGGTATCGTCGAGGACGGTGCCCGGCGCGGCGTCGTGCCGGGCGTCGTCCGACCAATCGGCCAGCGCCAGCACCTTGATGCGCTGGCCCGCGTGTTCGAACCAGACCCCGGGCCAGGGGTTTAGGGCGCGCACGCCGCGCTCGATTTCGCCCGCCGGCCGGGACCAGTCGATGCGGCCCTCGTCGCGCGCCAGCTTGCGGGCGTAGGTGACGCCGTCCTCGGGCTGCGACGTCGCCATGGCGCGGCCCGAGGCGAGGTCGTTGAGCGCGTCGACGATCATCTCCGCGCCCAGCGCCGCCAGCGCGTCGTGCAGGTCCTCGGCCATGGTCTCGCCGGTGATCGGTACCGACCGCGCCGCCAGCACCGGGCCGGTATCCAGGCCCTCGGCCACCTGCATGATGGAAATGCCGGTCTCCTGGTCGCCGGCCATGATGGCGCGCTGGATAGGGGCGGCGCCGCGCCAGCGCGGCAGCATGGAGGCGTGGATGTTGAGACAGCCAAGCCGGGGCGCGTCCAGCACCGGCCGCGGCAAAATCAGGCCATAGGCGACAACCACCGCGGCATCGAGTTCCAGGGCGGCGAACGCTTCCTGGTCGGCCGGGTCCTTGAAGTTGGCCGGCGAGCGGACCTCCAGCCCCTGTGCCACGGCGGCGGCGTGGACGGGGCAAGGGTGTTCGCGCTGGCCGCGGCCGGCCGGGCGCGGCGGCTGCGCGTAGACGGCGGCGATGTCGTGGCCGGCCTCGATCAGGGCCGCAAGCGCCGGCACCGCGAAATCGGGGCTGCCCATGAAGGCGAGCCGGAGTACGGCCATCGATTCCCCCTCAGCCGACCGCCTGGGCCGCCTGCTTCTTGGCCTTGGTCAGCTTGCGCAGGATCATGTTGCGCTTGATGGCGGAGATATGGTCGACGAACAGAATGCCATCCAAGTGGTCCATCTCGTGCTGCACGCAGGTCGCCAGCACGCCGTCGGCCTCCAATGTGCGGACCGCGTTGGTGTGGTCCAGATAGCGCACTTGAACCCAGTCCGGCCTGGTCACCTCGGCGAAGTGTTCGGGCAGCGACAGGCAGCCTTCCTCGTGCTGGCGGTCGTCGTCGGCCAGATCGACGAACTCCGGGTTGGCCATCATCAGGGGTTCCGGTTCCTCGCCCTCCTTGGCGATGTCGACGACGATGACCCGCCGGTCGTCGCCCACCTGGGGCGCCGCCAGGCCGATGCCGTCGGCGGCGTACATGCTCTCCAGCATGTCATCCATCAGTTGGCGCACGCCCGCGTCCACGCGTTTGACCGGCCTCGCCTTGATCTTCAGGCGCGGGTCGGGGGCGACGATGATGGGCATAAGCGCCATGGAAAAACCTTCGGAACGGTGTCAGGTGCCCCCGAAATAGGGATTGGCCTGGAATCCGTCAAGTCAGGCGTCTAGCCTCCGGGGCGGGGAGGCAACCGGCATGGCTTGGCAGAGCATCATCGGCATCACCGTATTCACAGGCTTCGCCTGGGCGCTGAGCGAGGATCGGCGCGCCGTCACCTGGCGCCTGCCGGCGGCGGGATTGGGCGTGCAGTTCGCGCTGGCGCTGGTGTTGCTGAAGCTGCCGGCGACGCAGGACCTGTTCCTGGCCGCCAACGCGGCCGTGGGCGCATTGCAGGCGGCGACCCGCGAAGGCACCATGTTCGTGTTCGGCTATCTGGGGGGTGGTGCGCCGCCCTTCGCCGCCTCGCAGGCCGGCTCCACCTTCATCTTGGCGTTCCAGGCACTGCCGCTGATCCTGGTGGTCAGCGCGCTGTCGGCCCTGCTGTTCCATTGGCGCATCCTGCCACTGCTGGTGCGGGGCTTCGCCTGGGCGCTGGAGAAGAGCCTCGGCGTCGGCGGCTCCGTCGGCGTGGCCACGGCGGCCAATGTCTTCGTCGGCATGGTCGAGGCACCACTGCTGGTCAGGCCATATCTCAAACAACTCAGTCGTAGCGAGCTGTTCATCGTCATGACCGCCGGCATGGCGACCATCGCCGGCACCGTGCTGGTGCTCTACGCCACCATCCTCGACGGCATCGTGCCCAACGCCGTCGGCCACGTGCTGACGGCGTCGCTGCTGAACGCCCCTGCGGCGGTCATGGTGGCGCGGCTGATGGTGCCGGGGGATGAGAAGACGGCCGGCGGCCTCGACCGGATGGAGCCCGCCGCCGGTGCCATGGAGGCGGTGACCCGGGGCACCATGGACGGCGTCAAGCTGTTGATCAACGTGGTCGCCATGCTGGTGGTCATGGTGGCCCTGGTGGCCCTGGTCAACACCGCCATCGGTGTCCTGCCCGATGTCGCCGGCGCGCCGCTGACCCTTCAAAGGATGCTCGGCTGGGCCATGGCGCCGGTGGTCTGGTTGATGGGCGTGCCGTGGGCCGACGCGGTGACGGCGGGCGGCCTGATGGGGGTCAAGGTGGTGCTGAACGAGTTCCTGGCCTACCTGCAGATGGCCGGGCTGGAGGCCGGTGCGCTGACGGACCGCTCGCGCACCATCATGACCTACGCGCTCTGCAGCTTCGCCAACTTCGGCAGCCTCGGCATCATGATCGGCGGCCTGGTGACCATGGTGCCGGAACGCCGCGCCGACGTGGTCTCGCTGGGCGGCCGCACCATCGTCTCCGGCACCCTGGCGACCTGCCTGACGGGCGCCATGGCCGGGCTGCTGCTCTAGGCGCTAGCGTTCCACCCGCACCCGGTAGTCCATGTCGGCCTTGCCCTTGGCCGGCACGGTGACCCGCCAGACGGCCGCCGCCCCCTCGCGGGCGTGGTGGCCGCTTTCCTCAATGACGCGCCAGTCGCCGGGGATGGTTTCCTCGACGCGTACGTCGGCGACCTCGTCTCCGCCGTTCTCCAATTCGATGCGGTAGGCGGTTTCGGTGACGCGGTTGCCGATGCGCTGGAAGGCGGTCTGGGTGCGTTTCACGCGGACGTCGAAGGCGCGGCCCATGGTCAGGGTGACGGCGCCGCCGACGGGGGTGTTGCGGACCCGGTCCTCGCCGATGAACTGCAGGTTGCCGGTGGTGTCGTGGGCGTAAATGCGAGCCAGGCCGCCCGGCAGCGGTTGTCTGTCCGCGCGGGCATTGAGGAACCGAAGCCGGGTCTCGGGGTGGCTCGGCGGCGGCGTACCGCGCTGGGTCCCATGGACGGCCGGCGCGGCGCGGCTGACCAGTTGCCGCTGGACCTCGACGCTGTCCGCCGAGAGCAACGCCACCTGCTTGGTCTCCCGATCCCTCAGGGTGATCGGCTGGGGCAGGGTATAGAGATGGAAACTCTCCAGCTGCTCGCGTCCCGGGCCCGGTGACGCGGCCATTTCGGCGGCGTCCTGCATGCCAGCCTTGGCGGCACGCATCAGTGCGCGCCGCGGCGCCTGGCGGCGGACATCACCGGCGACCAGGCGCACGGTGGCGTTCTCGAAGGCGACACCGGACGAGTTGTGCAGCGCCGCCCGCGCCGCCAGGTCCAGCCGGTCGCCGTCGGGCGCCAGTTCGATGGTGTAGTTGGCGCGCCAGCCCATGCCGCCCGAGAGGTAGGCCAGGCGGACCTGGCGTGGCCCCTCGGCGGCGCCCGAGATGTCGGCCAGCAGCGCCGGGCGCGGCCGTAGGTCCGCCGGCTGGTTGAAGAACACCAGCCGACCCGGGCGCCCGGTCTCGATACGATCACCGATCTTCAGCACCAGGCCGCCGGCGACGCTCAGCACCTCGGCCTCGACCACGGTCTCCGCCCCGGTCGTCGGGTGCGTCTTGACGACACCGATGCGGCGGCCGAGGGACCGGTTCAGCAAGTTGTCAGGCGTCAGCAGGTCGGCCTGCAGCGAGACCGCCGTCACGCGGCTGCCGGCGCCCGCGTCGATACTGACGCTGGCCGCGTCCAGGGCGCGGCTGACGTGGTCGAATGCGAGGGTCGCGGGGCCGCCCGTGAACATGACCCGTCGACGCTCGTCGACCAGGGCCAGGTTGCCTTGGTAAAGGGTCAGGCCAAGCGCCGTGCGGGCGCCGGCGTCGACGATGGTCTCGCCGGCCTGGGCCTGGACGGCGGAAAATAGGGCGGCGGCCAGGGGTAGCGCCAAAGCGAATCGGTTTCGGGTCATGACGGGGGTCCTCGTCGGTCTTCTGGCGGGAAAGGCCGGGTTTCCGGGGCCGTTTGCAGGCGCCCGAGGGGATGTGCGACTCTTGCATGCCAAATGGGGTGAAACCAAGGCATGCAGGAACTTTCCTTCACCATGGACCGGGACGTGCTGATGCTGGCGGGCGTGGTCGCCGTCGTCGCCCTGGCCGGGCTTGTGGTCTGGGCGCTGGGCGCCGCGCGCCGCCGGGCCGAGGCCGACCTGCGCCAGCAGCACCTGACCGAGACCGTGGAACGTTTGGCCCAGGCGCAAGCCGAACTGACGGGCCGGCTGAGCGAAAGCCACACCAGCATCGGCGAGCGCCTGGATGGCCTCGGCAAGCGGGTCGGCGACGGCCTGCAGCAACAGACCGAGAAGACCGGCGAGCGGTTGGCGGTTCTGCAGCAGCGCCTCGCCGTCATCGACGCGGCGCAGAAGAACATCACCGATCTGTCGCAGCAGATGGTCGGATTGCAGGACATCCTGTCGAACAAGCAGGCGCGGGGCGCGTTCGGCGAGATTCAGTTGAACGATCTGGTGAAGGCCGCGCTGCCGGCCCACGCCTTCGAATTCCAAGTCACGCTGTCGAACGGCAAGCGCGCCGATTGCCTGCTTCGGCTGCCCAACCCGCCGGGGTCGATCGCCATCGATTCCAAGTTCCCGCTGGAAAGCTACGAGGCCCTGCAGCAGGCCGAGACCGACGATGCCGCCAAGATCGCCGGCCGCACCTTCCAGGCGGATGTGGCCAAGCACGTGAAGGACATCGCCGAGCGCTACATCATCCCCGGCGAGACGGCCGAATCGGCGCTCATGTTTCTGCCGTCGGAGGCCATCTACGCGGAGCTTCACGCCAACTTCCGCAACGTGGTCGAGGAAAGCTTCCGGCGCCGCGTCTGGATTGTCTCGCCGACCACCCTGATGGCGACCCTGAACACCGTGCGCGCGGTGCTGCGCGACGTCCACATGCGCGAGCAGGCGGACGTCATCCAGGCCGAGGTGCGCAAGCTGCTCGACGACATGGGCCGGCTCGATGAGCGCGTGGATACCCTGCGCAAACAGTTCGATACCGCGTCGAAGACCCTCGACAAGGTCCGCACGTCCACCGACCGGGTCAGCCTCTACGGCAACCGCATCGACCAGTTGCAGCTGGGCGACGGCGATGACGCGTCCGAAATCACTCCGCCCACCGTCCGTCTGGTGGCCGATTCATGAGATTTTTCGTATCATCCTTAATTTATTGATTTTGAACGATAGTTTTCTAAATTTCCGGACGGATGACAGGGTCCAAATTTGCGTACTAATGGGCGCACTACTATTTACAGGAGTGTGAGAAAAAACGGTTCGTTGAATTCACGATGGCAGGCGCAGCCGCGCCGAGAGGGGTTGAGATGATGATTTCCGGTTTTGCGATCTTCGTGGTGACGTTCCTTTTTCTGGCCCTGATCCTGGTCTTCCTCGGCGTCAAGGTGGTGCCGCAGGGCACGGAATTCACGGTCGAACGGTTCGGCAGGTACACGCGCACGCTTCGGCCGGGCCTGCATCTGATCATCCCCATCGTCGATCGCATCGGCCATCGCATGAACGTCATGGAACGGGTCATGGACGTGCCGACGCAGGAGGTCATCACCCGCGACAACGCCATGGTCAGCGTCGACGGCGTGGTCTTCTTCCAGGTGCTCGATGCGGCCAGTGCCGCCTACGAGGTCAACCAGCTGGAGCTCGCCATCCTCAACCTGACCATGACCAACATCCGGACGGTCATGGGCTCCATGGATTTGGACGAGCTGCTGAGCCAGCGCGACAAGATCAACGCCCAGCTGCTGACTGTCGTCGACGAGGCGACCTCGGCCTGGGGCGTCAAGGTGACGCGCATCGAGATCAAGGACATCTCGCCGCCGCGCGACCTGGTCGACGCCATGGCCCGCCAGATGAAGGCGGAACGCGAGAAGCGCGCCAACATCCTCGACGCCGAAGGGTTCCGCCAGGCGGAGATCCTGAAGGCCGAGGGCGAGAAGCAGTCCGCCATCCTGGAGGCCGAGGGCCGGCGCGAAGCCGCCTTCCGCGATGCCGAGGCGCGCGAGCGCGAGGGCGAGGCCGAAGCCAAGGTGACGACCATGGTCTCCGACGCCATCGCCAAGGGTGACGTGCAGGCGATCAACTACTTCGTCGCCCAGAAGTACGTCGAGGCGCTCAGGGACATCGCCTCCGCGCCCAACGAGAAAGTGGTGCTGATGCCCATGGAGGCATCGGGCATCCTGGGCTCGCTGGCTGGCATCACCGAACTGGCCAAGGCCTCGTTTGGCGGCGGCAACGGCGGCGGCACCCGTCCGCCCGCGCCAAATAGCACACCGGACGGCACGCCCGGCAGCGCGCCGAAGCCTGACGCCCCCGACGGACCCTGGTCATGACGGCAGCCGACGTCGCCGCCTTCATCGAAAGCCTGGCGCCCTGGCACTGGTTCATCGCCGCCGCGGCGCTGGTGGTGCTGGAGGTGCTGGCGCCGGGGGTGATCTTCCTGTGGCTGGCCATCGCCGGCGTTGTGACCGGTATCGTCGTCGTCGTCGAGCCGGCGCTGGGTTGGGAGGCCCAGGTGCTGATCTTCGCCGTGTTGTCGGTGATCAGCGCCGTCGGCGGCCGCATCTGGATCAAGAGCCGGCCGACGGAAACCGATCATCCGACCCTCAACAGGCGCGGCGAACGCTATGTCGGCCGCCAGATCACGCTGGACGAGCCGGTGTCGAATGGCGTCGGCAAGGCGCACCTGGACGACACCATGTGGAAGGTGGCCGGACCGGACCTGGCGGCGGGAACCGTGGTCACCGTGGTCGGCGTCGAGGGCACCGTGTTGCGTGTCGAGCCCGTCGCGACTGACGGGAACGAGGCGTCGGAAACCGATTAACGCTCGGCGAGTAGCGCCCCGAGTGCTTCCTCGGCCTCGCCGAACACGCTCTCCCAATCTCCCGGCTCGGGCTGACGGAACAGGCGCAGCGTCGAATACCAGGGGCTGTCGTTCAGCCCCTCCATCCAGAAATACCCCGTCGGCTTCGACATCAGGCCCCAGGTCGGGCGGCCCAGCGCCGCCGCCAGGTGCAGCACGGCGGTGTCCACCGTGATGACCAGGTCGAGGGCGGCGATGGTGGCCGCCGTGTCGGCGAAATCCTTCAAGCCGGGCGCCAGGTCGGCGACGTCGATGTCATCAGCCAGGGTTTTCAGATCGGCGGCGCCGTCACCTACCTGCAGACTGAAGAAACGACAATCGGGCAGCCGCATTAGCGGCTCGAACATGCGCACTTCGCAGTCCCGGACCTGGGCTTGCTGGCGCGTCGCGCTGCCGGCCCAGACGAAGCCGACCTTCAGGCCGGCGCCGGCCTCTGTGATGGCGGCGGGTGGCGTTGCGTCCGTGGGAACCGCAAGATAGGGCACGTCGGCCGGCAGGGTCTCGAGCGTGGTTTCGAAGACATGGGGCAGGCTGAGCAGCGCCACCTGGGCATCATGGGCCGGCGGCTCGGCCCCTAGGTCGATGGCCTGGTCGACGCCGTCGAGCGCCGCCAGCAGCCGGGTCAGCGGCGGCCGGCACTCCAACACCACGCGCCCGGCGCGATCGGCGGCGAGTGACGCGAAACGGCAGAACCGGAGGGCGTCGCCAAAACCCTGTTCGGTGTGAATGAACAGCGTGCCGCCGCCCAGGTCCTCGCCGGTCCACGTGGGCGCGGTCCAGCCGCGAAGGTGAGGCTTGAAGGTCTCGGTCCGCCAGCGCCATTCGTATTCGGCCCAGCCGTCTTCCATGTTGCCGCCCTGCAGATGCGCCAGCGCCAGGTTCCAGTGCAGGTCGGCGCTGTCGGGCTCCAGCGCCACGGCCTTCATCAGGTGCTGGACTGCCTCGGCCGAGCGCTCGGTCGCCTGGTAGTCGGCGGCGAGGTTGCAGTGCGCCGCCACATGGGCGGGGTCGAGCGCCAAGGCCTTTTCGAACGATTGAATGGCCTCATCGTACAGATGGCTGGCGCTGAGCGCGTTGCCCAGATTGAAGTGCTTCTCCGCATCCTTGGGATCGAGCGCCGTGGCGCGCTTGAAGCTCGCGGCGGCGGTCGCCGGGTCGCCCAGGTCCATCAGGGCGTTGCCCATGTTGTAGTGGGCCGAGGCGTCGCCGGGGGTCAGCGTCAGTGCCTGCGCATAGCGCTGGCGGGCCTCCTCGGCGCGGCCGAGGCCGAGCAGCGCGTTGCCCATGTTGTTGAGCCCCGCCGCCATGCCCGGCTGCAGGCGGAGCGCCTCGGTGGCGGCGTCGAGGGCGTCGGCGTGCCGTGCGGCATCGCCCAGGGCACTCGCGTGGTTGGCCGCCGCCTCGGCCGATTTCGGTTCCAGCCGGCGCGCGGTCTCGAAGGCGGTGACCGCTTCATCGGTGCGGCCGAGGGTCTGCAACGCGTTGCCGAAGTTGACGAAGGGGGCGAAGTAGTCGGGCGCCAGGTCGGTCGCCCGGGCCAGCAGCTCCACCGCCGTTTCCGCCTGGCCGGCCGAGAGCAGCAGCGTGCCCAGCAGGTTCAGCGCGTCGACGTTCTTGGGGTCCTTGTCCAAGACCTTGCGATAGAGTTGCCCCGCCGCCATCAGGTCGCCGGCCTGGTGCTGCTGCAGGGCGCGGGCGAGCAATTTCTTGGGCGAAGCCATGGCGCTAGACCGGCCGGCGCGCTTTCAGTGCCTGGCTGAGGGTGCCGTCATCCAGGTAGTCCAGTTCGCCGCCCACCGGCACGCCGTGGGCGATGCCGGAAATGGAGACGTCGAGCGCCGCCAGCCGGTCGCCGATGTAGTGCGCCGTGGTCTGGCCGTCGACGGTGGCGGGCAGCGCCAGGATGACCTCGGTCACGCTTGCCGCCTCGGCGCGGGCGGCCAGGCGCGGGATGCGAAGATCGTCCGGCCCGACGCCGTCCAACGCCGACAGCACGCCGCCCAGCACATGGTAGAGGCCGCGATAACTCGCCGTGCGTTCGATGGCCCAGAGGTCGGCCACGTCCTCGACCACACATAAAGTCGCCCGGTCCCGGCGCTCGTCCCGGCAGATGGCGCAAGGATCGCGGCTGTCGAGATTGCCGCATTCGGAACACGCGCGGATGGTCTCCGCCGTTTCCTTCAGGGCATTGGCCAGCGGCGACATCAGCCGGTCACGATTTTTTACCAGATGCAGCGCCGCGCGCCGGGCCGAGCGCGGGCCCAGGCCCGGCAGCTTGGCCAGCAGTTGGATCAGGTTGTCGATATCATTTTCGGCCATGGGCCGCGGCCATCCACCCAGAAGTGCTTCAGAACGGCAATTGCAGACCCGGCGGCAGCGGCAGGCCGCCCGTCAGCTCCGACATCTTCTCGCGCATCTTCACCTCGACCTTGGCCTTGGCATCGTTGAAGGCGGCCAGGATCAGGTCCTCCATGACGCCGACCTCGTCGCCGGACACCAGCGACGGATCGATGGTCAGGCTCTTGGCCTCGCCCTTGCCGTTGAGCGTCACCTGGCACATGCCGGCGGCGGAAGCCCCGGTGACCTCCATGGCCGCCATCTCCTCCTGCATCTGGGCCATCTTGCCCTGCAGTTCCTGGGCCTGCTTCAGCATCTGTCCAAGGTTGGTCATCGATCTCTCCGGCGGCTGGATTGGATGGCGCGCGTTAGGCCTGGCGCCCGAAGCAGTGTATAACACCCGCCACCATGCAGCATCAAAACCTGTTCGTCTTTGATATCGAGACCGTGCCGGACACCGACGCCGTCACCAACCTGACCGGCTTCGCCGAGCCGGATGTGGAGGCCCGCCGGGCCGAGCTCGAGCGCTACCACCTGGACATCACCGACGGCCGCAACGCCTTCCCGCGCCAGCCCTTCCACCGCATCGTCGCCATCTCTTTCCTGGAAGCCGAGATCGACCGCGACGGCCGGTCGGAAGCCTATTTGCTGCGCGACCTGCGATCCGGCGGCGAGGCCGGCTTCGACGAGGCCAAACTGGTGCAGGGCTTCTTCCAGTACTGCGAACGGCTCAGGCCGCGCCTGGTCAGCTTCAACGGCCGCGGCTTCGATCTGCCGGTGCTGAAGTATCGCGCCATGGTGCATGGCATCGCCGCGCCCTGGCTGCACCAGGCCGACAACAAGTGGGAAAACTACCAGAGCCGCTATGCCCAGGACTGGCATTGCGACCTGATGGAAGTGCTGTCGGACTATGGCGCTTCGGCGCGGGTCAAGCTGAACGAGGTCTGCAGCGTCATGGGATTTCCCGGCAAGTTCGGCGTTTCCGGCGCCGACGTCGCCGGCATGGTCGATGCCGGCCGCGTCGACGATGTCCGGAACTACTGCGAGACCGACGTGCTGAACACCTATCTGGTCTACCTGCGCCTGCAGTTCCACCGCGGCAGCATCGGCCGCGACGCCTACAACGGGGCCGTCGCCGACATCGTCGCCTTCATCGAGGCGGAGCAGGGGACGCGGCCCTATCTCGGGGAATTTCTCTCGGCCTGGGGCGAAGCCTCCGGCGACACTTTCATGCTCTAGGGCCCGCCGCCCTCCTCATCTTCGCCGCTCTCATTTTCGCCCCTCTCTTCGACGCCATCGGGCGCGCCGCCGGTTTCCAGGTGGCGCACCGAATCGATGCGGGCGTTGGGGAAGGTTTCCATGACGGCGCGGACCAGCGGGTGGTCGGCGGCGGCGTCCATGTCGGCCTTTTCGGCGGCGTCACGGGTTTCGGCCAGGGTCGCGGCACCTGGCTGGTTGGAGACAGTGACCGACCAGGACTCGCCGGCGTGCCGGTCCAAAAACGTGCGCAGCGCTTGCACCATGTCCGTGGGCGCGCCGTCGGCGAGCTGGAATTCCAGCACCCCCGGCTCGAAGCGGACCAGCCGCACGTGATGTTCGAGGAAGAAGCGGAGCCGCTGGTCCCGCACCTCGGCGGCCAGTGTCACCAGATCCTCCAGCGTTGCCAGCCTGGGCGCCGGCGGAGCCACGGCCTCCGGCGCCGGTTGCGGTTCCGGCGCCGCCACCGTGACCTCGCCGCCGGCCGTTGCCCGCGCGCCGCCGTTACCGCCGCCATTACCGCCGCCGGACGACGGTGCGGCGGGCGTCGGCACCGGAGCCGCGCCGGCGCCTGAAGGAAGGGCCTTCAGGGCGTCTTCCGGTGTCGGCAGGTCGGCGGTGTAGGCCAGTCTGACCAGGATCATCTCTGCCGCCGCCAGTGGGGCAGGTGCGGCGCGCACCTCGCCCAGGCCCTTCAGCAGCATCTGCCAGGACCGCGCCAGGTCGGGCATGGCCAGGCGCTCCGAAAGATCCTTGCCGAACTTGCGTTCGATCTCCGGCACGTCAGGCGCGTCGGCGGCCGTCGGCGTGATCTTGATGCGGGTCAGCCAGTGGACGATCTCCAGCATGTCCTCCAGCACCGCCGCCGGATCGGCGCCGTCGTGGTACTGCTGGGCCAGCATGTCGAGGGCGGGCCCGATATCGCCCTTCAGCGTCGCCTCCAGCAGCTGGAAGGTCTGGCCGCGATCGGCCAGGCCCAGCATGTCCCGCACCTGGACCTCGTCGATGGTCCCGTCCGCCTGGCTGATGGCCTGATCCAGCAGCGACAGCCCGTCGCGCACCGAGCCGTCGGCGGCCCGCGCGATCAGGTGCAGCGCCGCGTCGTCGATGGCGGCATTCTCATTTTCGGCAATACCGCGGAAGTGGTCAGCCAGCCGCTCTGCGTCGACCCGGCGGAGATCGAAGCGCTGGCAGCGCGACAGCACGGTCACCGGCACCTTGCGAATCTCGGTGGTGGCGAAGATAAACTTCACATGCTCCGGCGGCTCCTCCAGCGTCTTCAAGAGCGCGTTGAAGGCGTTCTTCGACAGCATGTGCACTTCGTCGATGATGTAGACCTTGTTGCGCGCCGAGGTCGGGCGGTAGCGCACGCCGTCGATCAGCTCGCGGATGTCGTCGACGCCGGTGCGCGACGCGGCATCCATCTCCAGCACGTCCACGTGGCGGTCCTGGGCGATGGCCACGCAGTTCTCGCATTCGCCGCAGGGCTCCGTGGTCGGCCCGCCGGTCCCGTCCGGGCCGATGCAGTTGAGCGCCCGGGCGATGATGCGCGCCGTCGACGTCTTGCCGATGCCGCGCACGCCAGTGAGGATGAAGGCGTGCGCCAGGCGGCCCGTCTTGAAGGCGTTGGTCAATGTGCGGACCATGGCCTCCTGGCCGATCAGGCCGGAGAACGTGGTCGGCCGGTACTTGCGCGCCAGCACGCGGTAATCATCCGACACGCCGTCCGGGGTTGGTTCCTTGGGGCTGTCGTCGTTCATCGCGGGTCCGGTTAAGTCCGGCTGGGAGGGAAATTTGAAGTGGAAGACCGGACACCGACCCGAACCGAAACTCGTTACGGCTGCTTCCTTCCGGACCTGACCGGGTTGGCGAGAAGTCCGTCCGGCGCCGATCTTCCGCCCATACTATAGAACCCGCGCGACCCCGGGCCAAGGCCTCCGGATCGCGCGCTGGTTCTATTGGGAAGCAGACGGCGGTGTTCAGCCGCCGGCTGTCTGGACCCGTTCCTCGACGATGATGATGCCGCTCGGCCCGGACGAGAAGACCCAGGGGAACAGCAGCACGTTGTCCTCGAATTCGTAGTGCCCGTCGACCACGGCGACCATGCGGATTTCGGCTGTCTGGCGGCCCGGGATACTGACCGAGCGGACGCAGTTTTCTTCCAACCGCTTGCCGTTGATCGCCACCGTCATGATGGCGTTCTGTTGCAGGAAGCGGGCGGCGCGGAAGGTGTGCGGCCCGTCGTCCCGGTTGCGGATGCGCAGGATATAAGGACGGCCCTGCCGCAGCCGGAGGATCATCGGCTCGAATTCGTCATTGCGCACGCGCACGTCGATGCTGGGCACGCGGGCCCAGTTGATCTTGGCTTGTGCCTTCTTGGAGATACGCTTGCAGTCGGTAGCACCGATAGTGGTGACGTCACCGGTTGTGGTGCACGCACCCAGCGTCACTGCCGCAATAATTATGGCCGCCGGCCCCAGAATCCGGCGCAAGGGGAGTGTCTTCAGTTCCACGTTCGTCTCCACCTACCGTTCGTTAAACGACGACCCGGCACCCAGAAGTGCGAGACCCGATTACTCGGTAGGTTCTTTATTGCACCCCAATCCTTAACGATCCCTCAACAGCAAAGATTCATGACACAATTTCTAGGGGCGGTAGTGTTGCACGGGCACACCCTATGGCCCCATGTTGCCTCCGGGGCGACCCTGTGCCAGGGTTCGCGCCATGTCGCGACGTCTCATGTACGCCTATCACCCGTTGGAACGCGCCGGCATTTCGCGCCGGGACGACGCCTGGCTGGCCAAACGGCTGGCCGGCGAACTTCGCGTGGTGCCGGTGGTCGGCCAGAAGAGCCTGATCGCCATGTCCGACACGCCGGAAGCGGTCATGCTGACCAACGACGTGGCCCGCGCGACCCTGGCACTGGCCAGCGAAATCACCGTGTTGGGGACCGCCGCCGAGGTCACCTTCGTCGCCGCTTCGCTCAGTCACGCGGCGGCGCCGGACATCCAGGCGCAGGCCGGCCGCGGCGAGTTCGTCGACCTGCGCCAGGCCGGCCGCTTCATGGACCGCGAGCAGGCCAGCCTGCTGGCGCACGCCCGCGGGCTCACATTCTGGCATGCGCGCCATCGTCACTGCGGTGTCTGCGGGCACCCGACCGAGAGCCAGGGCGCCGGCCATGTGCGACGCTGCACAAACGCGGATTGTGGCACAGAGCATTTCCCGCGAACCGACCCCGCCGTCATCATGCTGGTCTATCGCGACGACGTGCCGGGGGGTGCGTGCCTGCTCGGCCGCCAGGCGGTCTGGCCCAAGGGCATGTTCTCGACATTGGCCGGGTTCGTCGAGCCCGGCGAGAGCCTGGAGCAAGCCGTCGCCCGCGAGGTGCTTGAGGAAAGCGGCGTCCACGTGGACGCCGTCACCTATCTGGCCTCGCAGCCGTGGCCATTCCCGGCATCGCTGATGCTCGGTTTCCACGCCCGCGCCACGTCGACCGAAATCGTCGTCGACCCGGACGAACTGGATGATGCCCAGTGGTTCGCCCGGGCCGACGTGAAAACCTTCGCCGAATGGGACGACGCTGCCGACGATCAGCCACGGCTACCTCGCAAGGATTCGATCTCGCGCTGGCTGGTCGAGCAATGGCTGGCGGCGGAGGACTAAGGTTCCAGTTCGGCGAGGGCTCGCGCGACGATGCGCGCGGGTGTCTCGGCGATGTCCAGGTGGATGGCGTCCGAGGGCGCCTCCAGGTCTCGCAACTGACTTTCCAATAGCGACGCCGGCATGAAGTGGCCGGGCCGCGACGCCAGGCGGCGGGCGATGATGTCGGCATCACCGGAAAGGTGCAGGAAGCGGACGTCCTCCCGGCCGCCGGTGAGCCTTGCCCGATAACCGGCCTTCAGGGCGGAACAGGCCAGCACTGTCCGTTCGCCGCTTGCCAGCCAGCCGGCGATAGCGTCGGCAAGTGCCGCCAGCCACGGTTCTCGGTCGGCGTCCACGAGCGGTTGGCCGGCAGCCATTTTCTCGACGTTGGCCGGTGGATGGTAGCTGTCGCCCTCGACGAAGTGGGCGCCGAGGGCCCGAGCCAGGCGCTCGCCAACCGTCGATTTTCCAGCGCCGCTGACGCCCATGACGATGATGACGCGGGGGGCTTCAGGCGTCATCGCCCTTGCCGTGCCAGTCGATGAAGAGGGCGCCGCCGTCCGTGGCGGCAAGCCCATGACCGCCGAAGTAATCCCGCTGCGCTTGCAATAGATCGGCGCCCAGTTCACTGGCATCGAGGGCGGCCAGGAATTGCGCACTGGCCGCCATCACCGGCAGCGGCAGTCCCGTCGCCAGCACCTGCGTCATAGCGGCTCGGTCCCGGTCCGCTATGGTCGCGAGCGCCTGCCAAGGCTCGGGCGTGGTACCGAGGGTCCGCCACCAGGCCTCCACCGCCGCACCCTGCAGGATGCTGCCGGCCCGCCACAACCGTGCGACAGCGGCGAGGTTGCCGGGCCAGCCGTGGTCATCGGCGGCGCGGTTCAAGAGCTGGAACCCCTGGGCGAAGGCGGCGTGGCGGCTGAGTACGAAGGTGCTCCGGATTCCGTCGATGGACAGGTGCCGGTCGATGGCCGGGCGCGGCGTCTCGTTCCGATCGGGGCGCGAGGCCGAGAGCGCGCGCGCGAACACGGCGGCGGCGATGGACGGTACCGGCACGCCGAGGTCCAGGGCCTGGGCGACGCACCAGCGCCCGGTACCTTTCTCGCCCGCCCGGTCGGCGACGGAGTCGAGCACCGGGGTGCCGCTCGCCGGGTCACGACGGCTCAGGATATCGATGGTGGCGCTCAGCAGGAAGGAGCCGTCCCCATCCGACGCCCAATCCCGCAGGACCTCCGCGACCTCCGGGTCCGGCATGCCGAGCGCGCCGCGCAGCAGCAGTCGGGCCTCGGTGATGGCCTGCATCTCGGCGTACTCGATGCCGTTGTGCACGGTCTTGGTGAAGTGCCCGGCGCCTCCGGGACCGAGCCACTCGGCGCAAGGCTCGCCGTCGACCGTCGCCGCCATGGCTTGGAGCAGTCCGGCGACGGCCTGGTAGTATGCCTCGTCGCCGCCGGCCATCAGCGCGCCGCCATGGCGCGCGCCGGGCAGACCGCCGGACATGCCGACGCCGAGAAACCCGAACGTTTTGGAATCGGACATGCGGCGTTCGGAATCGTGCGGATGCGAGTTGCCGAGGTCGACGACGACGTCGCCGGCCTGCAGATGTGGCGCCGCCGCGGCCAGAACCTGATCGACCGCATCGCCCGCCGGCACCATCAGTAGCACCCGGCGGGGCGGGTTCAACTGGGCGACCAGCGCCGCCGCGTCATCCGCCACCTGGAGGCCGTCCGCCCGGGCTCGTTCCCGCGCGTTCGCGTCGGCGTCAAGCGCCACCACGACATATCCCTTGCCTGTCAGGTTCCGCGCCAGGTTCAAGCCCATGGCGCCGAGACCGATCAGACCGATGGAGAGTGTGGTCATCCTCGCCTCCTAGCCTCGGAACCGGTGTTCGGAAAGGCCCTTGATGCCGGTGTCGACGGCGAACAGACCGCCCGAGAGGGGTGCCGCCGAGAGGGCACCTTCGTCGAGGCCGATACGGGCCGAGGTGATGTAGAGAGTGCCCAAGCCGTCGCCACCGAAGGCCATGCTGGTGGGGCGCGGCACCGGCATGGGGAGCGAGCGTTCCAATTCGCCCTCGGGCGTGAAGCGCATCAGCCGATGGCCATCCCAGAGTGCGCTCCATACGCCGCCTTCGGCGTCGACCGTCAGGCCGTCCGGGAAGCCGCCGCCGTCGCCCAGCTGCACGAAGGTGCGATCGCCCCCGATGTCGCCGCTGGCGGGATCGAAGTCGTAGGCGACGATGCGCTGGCGGGTGCTGTCGGTGAAATACATGGTGCCGCCGTCGGGGCTCCAGCCGATGCCGTTGGAAATCACGAACCCATCGCGCAGGCGCGTCACCCGGCCATCGCCGTCGAGGCGGTAGAGCGCGCCGGATGCGTCCTGCTCGGCGTCGTCCATGGTGCCGGCCCAGAACCGGCCGGCGGCATCCACCGCGCCGTCGTTGAAGCGATTGCCCGCGGTGTCCGATTCCGGGTCGATGATGGGCGTCTTCTCGCCGGTCTCCATATCCAAATTGGCGAAGCCCGAGCGCAAGACGGCGATCAGGCCGCCGGAGGCTCTGAGGGCCACGGCGCCGATTTCCTCGCCGACGTCGGCCGAGAACCGGTTGCCGGTTGCGGGCTCGAACCGGTGCAGCCGGCCGGCCTTGATATCGATCCAGTGAAGGAGTCCCGCGTCCGCGTCCCAGATGGGGCCTTCGCCGAGGCGGGCCTGGGCCGGCCAGACGCAGTCGACGGGAGCCCCGGTGCCGGTCGCCACGGGCCTAGCCGGAATTGGCCCGGTCGAGGGCCTCGTACCGATAAGGGTGGGCGCGGTAGGTGCCGAGGATGCGCACCTCGTCCGTGAAGAACGCCAATTCCTCCAGCGCCAGCGCCAGCGGGCGCTGTTCCGGATGTCCTTCGACATCCGCATAGAAGCGGGCGACGACGAAACCGTCGCCGATGTAGCTCTCCAGCTTGGTCATGTTGACGCCGTTGGTGGCGAAACCGCCCATGGCCTTGTAGAGCGAGGCCGGGATATTGCGGACCTGGAAGACGAAGCTGGTGACGGCATCCTCGGCGTCGGCCGGCGGCGTGTCGGGTTCCGTGGCGAAGACGACGAAGCGGGTGGTGTTGTGTTCTGCGTCCTCGATGTTGGCCTTGAGGATGACCAGGCCATCGACGTCGGCCGCCAGTTCGGAGGCGATGGCGCCCTGCGTCGCATCACCCCACTTGGCGATGTCGATGGCCGCACCCGCCGTGTCCACGTGGTCCACCGGCTCGACCTGGAACTCGCGGATCATCTTGCGGCACTGGTTCAGCGCATGCACGTGGCTGTGCACGTGGGTCAGGCCGTCGACGGTGGCGCCGGGCACGCCGAGCAACTGGTGGTTCACCGGCTGGTAGTGCTCGGCGATGATGTGCAGGCCGGATTCGGGCAGCAGGTGGTGGATGTCGGCGACCCGGCCGGCCACCGAATTGTCGATGGGGATCATGGCCAACCTGGCGCGGCCCTCGGTGACGGCGGCGAAGGCGTCGTCGAAGGTGCGGCACGGTAGCGGCGTCATCGATGGATAGGCGGCCTGGCAGGCCATGTTGGAATAGGCCCCGGGCATGCCCTGGAAGGAGATGGTGTTGGCGGGATCGCTCATCGGTTGGGGTCCAGCAGGCGGCGGGCGCGCTCAAGGTCGGCCGGAGTATCGACACCGAGCGGAACCGTGTCAACGCGGGCCGCGTCAATGCGCATGCCGGCCTCGAGGGCTCGCAACTGCTCCAACCGCTCGCGACGCTCCAGCACACCGGGGTCGAGGGTGATGAAGCGTTCCAGCGCGGACCGGCGATAAGCATAGATGCCGATGTGGTGAAAGAGCGGCCCTTGGCCGGCCGGCATGGTGGCGCGGCTGAAGTAAAGCGCGCGGCCGATGTTGGCGCCGTCGGCCATGGCGATGGCGGCCTTGACCACGTTGGGATCGTCGATCTCGTCCGCGTCCGTGATCTCGGCCACCAGGGTGGCGATGTCCACGTCGGCGTCGGCAAGGGGTGCGAGACAGGCGCGGACGGCGGCGGCATCGATGGTCGGCAGGTCCCCTTGCAGGTTGATGACCGCATCGTGGTGGCGTTCGGGGTCGATCTCGTGGAGCGCCGCGGCCACCCGGTCGGAGCCCGACGGCAGGTCCGGGTCGGTCAGCACGGCGCGGCCGCCCGCCGCCTCGACGGCGTCCGCGACGGCGGCCTCGGCGGCGGCCACCAGGACCGGGCCGACGTCGGCTTCCAGGGCGCGGTCGACCACGTGGGCGATCATCGGCCGGCCGTGGATGTCGGCCAGCGGCTTGTCCGGCAACCGGGTCGCCGCCAGGCGCGCCGGGATGACGACGATCGGATTGAGGGCGGATTCGGTGGAACGAGCCATGGCGAGAACTTAATCCCCTGGCCCGGCCCGGCAAAACCCTAAGTTTCGGCATGCCCCGCCATCCCGTGAACACGATATTGAACACGATATTGAACCGGGGGGGCCATGCCGCTATGTTCGCAGCGCAACATCGTTTCGTGGGGTGGTATCGATGCATTTCTCGCTTTGGGAAAAAGTCGCGTTCGGGATCCTGATTGGGGCCTGGGCGGCGTTCGGTTCTCACATGCTCGGCAATATGCTGGTGCATGCGGAGGATCTTGATAAGCCGGCCTTCATGGTCGAGATGGCCGATGCCGGCGAGAAGAAGGGCGGCGATGCGCCGGCCGAGGACGCGCTGACGCTGCTGGCTTCGGCCGATGCGGCCGCCGGCGCCAAGGTCTTCGGCAAGTGCAAGGCCTGCCACACCATCGACAAGGGCGGCAAAAACAAGGTCGGCCCGAACCTGCATTCGGTGCTCGGCCGCAAACCCGGCAGTGCCGCCGGCTTCAAGTACTCGGCGGCCATCAGCGGCCTCGGCGGCACCTGGGGCTACGCGGAGTTGGACAAGTTCCTGACCAGCCCCAAGGCCTATGCCAAGGGCAACAAGATGACCTTCGCCGGCGTCAAGAAGGCCTCGCAGCGGGCCGCGGTGATCGTTTACCTGCGCGCCAATTCGGATAACCCGCCGCCGCTGCCATGACGCAAGCGGGCGTCGGGGCGGAAGACCTCAGCGCTTATCTCGAATTCGCCGGACGGCTGGCCGACGCCGCCCGGGCTGTGACGCTGGCGCATTTCCGCAGCGGCATCGGCTTCGAGGCCAAGGCCGACCAGAGCCCGGTCACCGCCGCCGACCGCGAATCGGAATCGGTCATGCGGGCGATGATCGCCGAAACCTATCCGGACCACGGCATCATCGGCGAGGAACAGGGCAACGAGCGCGCCGATGCCGAGTTCGTCTGGATCCTCGATCCCATCGACGGCACCCGGTCGTTCGCCAGCGGCAAGGCCACCTACGGCATCCTGGTGGCGCTGGCGCATTACGGCCGGCCGGTGGTCGGCGTCATGGACGAACCACCCCTGGCCAAGCGCTGGCAGGGCGCCAAGGGCCAGCCCACCACCTATGACGGACAGTCGGTCAACGTGCGCCCGTGCGCCGGCGTCGCCTCGGCCTGGCTGGGCGCCACCTCTCCGCACATGTTCCGCGAAGGCATCGAGTTTGAGCGGTACGACCACATGCGCCGGCAATGCGGCCAAGTGGTCTACGGCGGCGAATGCCTGGCCTACGGCTTCCTGGCCTGCGGCTGGCTCGACCTGGTGGTCGAGGCGACCATGGACGCCTACGACTTCGCCGCCCTGGTGCCGGTGGTCGAGGGCGCCGGCGGTGTCATCACCGACTGGTCGGGCGAGCCGCTGACGGCAAACTCCGACGGCACCGTCATCGCCGCCGGCAATGCCCAACTGCATGCCGAGGCGTTGGCGTTGCTCGCCGGCTGAGGGCGCTGCCCCGATTACAATTTCGTTAGCTGGCGTCGGCGACCTTGAACCAAGGCCTGCAAACCCCCTATATCGCGGTAAGCGAGCCCGTTCAGGGGAGAGAGCATGCGTATTCTTGCCGCCGCCGCCGCCGTTGTTGCCATACTGATCGCCGCCTCGCCGGCGTCCGCCGAGGAACCGGCCTGGTCGCACGGCCTGGCCATGCACGGCGACCTGAAATACGCCGCCGGCTTCAGGCACTTCGATTACGTCAATCCGAACGCGCCCAAGGGCGGCAGCATCCGGCTTGGCGCCATCGGCACGTTCGATTCGTTGAACGGCTTCATCGTCAAGGGCAACCCGGGCGCCGGGGTCGGCTTCATCTACGACAGCCTGATGTCGGGCTCGGCGGATGAGCCGTTCACGCAATATGGCCAGCTGGCCGAGGCCGTGCGCACGCCGAAGGACCGCTCGTGGGTCGAATTCCGTCTGCGCGCGGGTGCGCGCTGGCACGACGGCAAGCCGGTCACGGTGGCCGACGTCATCTGGTCGTTCGAGACCCTGGTGGCCAAGGGCTCGCCGTTCTACCGCTTCTACTACGGCAGCGTCGCCACCGTGCGCGAGGTCGCCGAGCGTACCGTGCGCTTCGATTTCAAGCCCGGCGAGAACCGGGAACTGCCGCTGATCCTGGGCCAGCTGACGGTGCTGCCGAAGCACTACTGGGCCGGCAAGGATTTTTCCAAGACGACGCTGACCCCGCCCTTGGGCAGCGGCCCCTACCGCATCGCCAAGGTCGACGCCGGCCGCTCCATCGAGCTCGAGCGCGTGCCCGACTACTGGGGCGCGGACCTGGGCGTGCAGCGCGGCCAGAACAATTTCCAGCGCGTCATCTTCGAGTACTACCGCAACGCCACCGTGGTGCTGGAGGCCTTCAAGGCCGGCCGCATCGATTACCGGTCCGAGAATTCGTCCAAGGCCTGGGCCACCGGCTACGATACGCCGGCGGTGACCGACGGCCTGATCAAGCTGGAACGCATCGACCACGACCGTTCGTCCGGCATGCAGGGCTTCGCCTACAATCTCAGGCGCGAGATGTTCCAGGACGCCAAGGTGCGCCAGGCGCTGGCCTATGCCTTCGATTTCGAATGGTCCAACAAGAATCTGTTCTACAGCCAGTACGCCCGCACCCGGAGCTACTTCGATAATTCTGAACTGGCCGCCACCGGGCTGCCGTCGAAGGAAGAACTGGCGCTTCTGGAACCCTTGCGTGGCAAGATCCCGGATGCCGTCTTCACCCAGGAATACGGCCCCCCCAAGACCGACGGTTCGGGCAAGGTCCGACGCAACCTGCGCGCCGCCTCCAAGCTGTTGCGGGACGCCGGTTGGACCATCAAGAACAACCAGCGGGTCAACGAGAAGACCGGCAAGGCGCTGGAATTCGAGATTCTGCTGCGCAGTCCGCTGTTCGAACGCGTGGTGCTGCCCTTCGCCAAGAACCTGGAGAAGCTGGGCGTGAAGGCGCGGGTGCGCACGGTGGAGACGGCGCAGTACCGGCGCCGCATGGACAAGTTCGATTTCGACGTAATCGTCGACGGCTACGGCCAATCACTATCGCCCGGCAACGAACAGCGCAGCTTCTGGGGCTCCAAGTCGGCCGACCTGGAAGGCGGACGCAATCGCATGGGCATCAAGAACGCCGCCATCGACAGCCTGATCGAGAAGGTCATCGCCGCGCCCGACCGCAAGAGCCTGGTCACCGCCGTGCGTGCGCTGGACCGGGTACTGCAGTGGAATTTCTTCGTCATCCCGCATTTCCATGCCGGCTACGACCGCATCGCCTACTGGGACATGTTCGGCCGGCCCAAGGTGACGCCGACGCAGGGCAACCAGTTCATGGCCTGGTGGATCGACGGGGCCAAGGCCGAGGCGCTGGACTCCAAGCGCGATCGCAACAAGGCCAAGGGCGCCAACTGATGCGGGCGTGGCGCCGCGCCTGGATCACCCTATAATCCCGCCATGTTCGCCTACATCATCCGCCGCCTGCTGCTGGTGCCGCCGACGCTGCTGGCCATCATCCTGATCAACTTCGCGGTGGTGCAGATCCTGCCGGGCGGGCCGGTCGAGCAATTGCTGGCGCAGCTCACCGGCGAGGCCACCGACGCGGCCGGCCGGGTCAGCGGCAACGTCGGCGACGAGGCCGGCGCGTCATCGTCGCAGCAGCAGGGCCAGCAGCAAGGCAAGACCGGCGGCGGCAAGACGGCGACCAACAGCAAGTACCGCGGCGCCCAGGGCCTGCCCGATGATTTCATCAAGGATCTGGAGCGCCAGTTCGGCCTCGATAAGCCGGCCCACGAACGCTTCTGGCTGATGCTGAAGAACTATCTGGTGTTCGATTTCGGCAACAGCTACTTCAAGGATCAGAGCGTCGTCGACCTGGTGCTGGACAAGATGCCGGTGTCGATCTCGCTGGGTCTCTGGACGACCTTGCTGGTCTACATGATCTCGATCCCGCTCGGCGTCGCCAAGGCGGTGCGCGACGGCTCGCGCTTCGACGTCTGGACCTCCAGCGTGGTCATCCTGGGCAACGCCATCCCGTCGTTCCTGTTCGCCATCCTGCTGATCGTGGTGTTTGCCGGCGGGCGATACCTGGATTGGTTCCCGTTGCGTGGTCTGTTTTCCGAGAACTTCGACGAATTGTCCGATTGGCAGAAGGTGAAGGACTACTTCTGGCATATTGCGCTGCCCATCTTCTCCATGGTCATCGGCGGCTTCGCCGGGCTGACCATGCTGACCAAGAATTCGTTTCTGGAGGAAATCGGCAAGCAGTACGTGGTGACGGCCCGGGCCAAGGGGCTGGACCGCCGCCAGGTGCTCTACGGTCACGTCTTCCGCAACGCCATGCTGATCGTCATCGCCGGCTTCCCCAGCGCCTTCGTCGGCATCCTGTTCACCGGCTCGCTGCTGACCGAGATCATCTTCTCCCTCGACGGACTCGGGCTCTTGGGCTTCGAGGCGGCGCTGACCCGGGACTATCCGGTGATGTTCGCCACCCTCTACTTCTTCACCCTGATGGGGCTGGTGCTGAACATCATCGGCGATGTCATGTACCACATCATCGATCCGCGCATCGATTTCGAAAGTCGGGGGAACTAGGGCCGTGGACACCGCCACCGCCCCCACCGAAACGGCGCTTCCGGGCCGCCGCGTCCTGGGCATCAACCTGACGCCGATGACGCTGCGCCGGCTCGTCAACTTCCGCCGCAACAGCCGCGGCTTCGTTTCGCTGTGGCTGTTCCTGGCGTTGTTCTTCTTCAGCCTGTTCGCCGAGTTCATCGCCAACGACAAGCCGATCCTGGTGCGCTACGACGACGGCTTCTACATGCCCATCTTCAAGATCTACCCGGAAACCGCTTTCGGCGGCGAGTTCCTGACCGAGGCGGACTACCGGGACGAGTTCGTGGTCGAGCTGATCGAGAAGAAGGGCTGGATGCTGTGGCCGCCGGTCAAGTTCTCCTACGACACGGTGAACTTGAACCTGCCGGGCCCCGCCCCCTCGGCGCCGACGACGGAGAATTGGCTGGGCACCGATGACCAGGGCCGGGACGTGCTGGCGCGGACCATCTACGGCTTTCGCATATCGGTGCTGTTCGGCCTGGTGCTGACCGGCTTCAGTTCCGTCATCGGTGTCGCCGCCGGCGCCGTGCAGGGTTATTTCGGCGGCTGGATCGACCTAGCCTTCCAGCGCTTCATCGAAATCTGGTCGGGCCTGCCCATGCTCTACCTGCTGATCATCCTGGCCAGCATCGTCGAGCCTAACTTCTGGTGGCTGCTGGGCCTGATGCTGCTGTTCAGCTGGATGGGATTGGTCGGCGTGGTCCGGGCCGAGTTTTATCGTGCGCGCAGTTTCGATTACGTCCGTGCCGCGCGCGCCCTCGGCGCCGGCGACGCGCTGATCATGTTCAAGCACATTCTGCCCAATGCCATGGTGGCGACGCTGACCTTCCTGCCGTTCATCCTGTCGGGCTCGGTGACCACGCTGACCGCCCTCGATTTCCTCGGCTTCGGCCTGCCGCCGGGATCACCCTCGCTCGGCGAGCTTCTGAACCAGGGCCAGAACAACCTGCATGCGCCATGGCTCAGCTTCACCGCCTTCGCTATCCTGGCCACCATGCTGTCGTTGCTGATCTTCATCGGCGAGGCGGTGCGTGACGCCTTCGACCCCAGGAAGACTTTCAGGTGATTGGCCGATGAGCGATAGCACCCCCCTGGTCGAGGTCTCCAACCTCTCCGTCCACTTCGGTGATGGCGAGGGCGAGGTGCGCGCGGTCGAGGATGTCTCGTTCCGCATCGAGAAGGGCAAGACCCATGCCCTGGTCGGCGAGTCGGGCTCGGGTAAGTCGGTCTCGGCGCTTTCCATCATGCAGCTGCTGCCCTATCCGCTGGCCCGCCATCCGGCCGGCAGCATCCTCTACCGAGGCGAGGAACTGGTGGGGGCGCCCGAGACCCGGATGCAGGAAATTCGCGGCAACGACATCGCCATGATCTTCCAGGAACCGCTCTCCAGCCTCAACCCGCTGCATAGCGTCGAGAAGCAGATCAACGAGGTGCTGTTCCTGCACAAGCACCTGGGCAAGAAGGAAGCCCGCGCCCGCGTGGTCGAGCTGCTGGAACTTGTCGGGTTGGAATCCGCGACCAAGCGCCTGCACGCCCTGCCGCATGAATTTTCCGGCGGCCAGCAGCAGCGCGTCATGATCGCCATGGCGCTGGCCAACGATCCGGAACTGCTGATCGCGGACGAGCCGACGACGGCGCTCGACGTGACGGTGCAGGCGCAGGTGCTGGCGCTGCTGGCGGACCTGCGGCAGCGCCTCGGCATGGCCATGCTGTTGATCACGCACGACCTCGGTATCGTCCGCCGCATGGCCGATACGGTCTCGGTGATGAACGAGGGCCGGGTGGTTGAGGCCGGCATGGCGGCCGACGTGTTCGAGCGCCCTCAAGACGCCTACACCCAGCACCTGCTGGCGGCCGAGCCCAGGGGCCGGCCCGACGACGCGCGGCCGGATGAGCCCATTGTCATGGCCGGCGACGACGTCAAGGTCTGGTTCCCGGTCAAGCGCGGGGTGCTCCGGCGCACGGTCGGCCACATCAAGGCGGTCGACGGCATCAGCGTCGAGATCAGGCGCGGCCACACGCTGGGCATCGTGGGCGAGTCCGGCTCCGGCAAGTCGACCCTCGGCCGGGCCTTGTTGCGGCTGGAGAAATCCACCGGTGACCTCAAGTTCGAGGATCGCTCGCTGCAATCCATCGACGGCGATGATCTGCGCGCCCTCAGGCGCCAGATGCAGATCGTCTTTCAGGACCCCTTCGGCAGCCTCAGCCCGCGCATGTCGGTGGGCCAGATCATCGAGGAAGGGCTGGTCATCCACGGCCTCGGCGGCGACGAGGCGGCGCGCCGGGCCTTGGTTGCCGAGACGCTGGAGGAAGTTGGGATGGAGCCGGCCGTGCAGGACCGCTACCCGCATGAATTCTCGGGCGGCCAGCGCCAGCGCATCGCCATCGCCCGGGCGCTGATCCTGAAACCCAAGTTCATCATCCTGGACGAGCCCACGAGTGCGCTCGACATGTCCGTGCAGGCGCAGATCGTCGATCTTTTGCGCGATCTGCAGCGCCGCCACGACCTGGCTTATATGTTCATCAGCCATGACCTGAAGGTGGTCCGCGCCATGGCGCACGATCTGTTGGTCATGCGCGACGGCCGGGTGGTGGAACACGGACCCGCCGACGCCGTGTTCGACGATCCGCAAGACCCCTACACCCGCGCCCTGATGGCCGCCGCCTTCGAGCTGGCGGCGGACGAAAGCGGCGTGGTCGGCACCTGATCCCCCTCTGAGCTCTCGAAAGGTCCTCCATCATGATCTTCATGTACTACTCCGGCGTCGACAAGATGCCGCTCTGGCGCGCCGCCGTGCTGGGGCATTTCCCGGACGCCGAGTTTCGGGTCTGGCCGGATGTCGGCGACAAGTCGGAGATCGACTATGCCATCGTCTGGCGGCCGCCCGAGGGCGAGCTGAAGTCGTATCCGAACCTGAAGGCGATCCTCAGCCTGGGTGCCGGCATCGACGGTATCCTGTGTGATCCGGACTTGCCGCGCGATGTGCCCATCGTCCGCCTGGTCGACCGCTGCCTGACCGAGGGCATGAGCGAGTACGTGCTCTATTGGACGCTGCACTTCCACCGCAAGTTCGACAGGTACCTGGAAATGAGCGCCGAGCGGAACTGGGGCAACCTGCTGCAGGACGATACCCACGAGAAGCGAGTCGGCATCCTCGGCCTGGGCGAACTCGGTGGCGATGCCGGGCGCAAGCTCGCCGCCATCGGCTTCGACGTGGCGGCCTGGAGTCGCACGCCCAAGTCCGTCGACGGCATCACGTCGTTTTCCGGCGCGGACGCCCTGGCGCCGTTCCTGGCGCGGACCGAGATCCTGGTCTGCCTGTTGCCGCTGACGGCCGAGACCGAGGGCATCATCGATGCCGGCCTGCTGGCCGGCCTGCCCGAAGGTGCCGTGGTCATCAATTGTGCCCGCGGCGGCCACGTGGTCGATGATGACCTGCTGGCGGCGCTCGACAGCGGCCACATCCATGCCGCCGTGCTGGACGTTTTCCACAAGGAACCGCTGGCCGACGACCATGCCTTCTGGGGCCATCCCAAGGTCACGGTAACGCCGCACATGGCCAGCCTGACCGTGCCGTCGTCGGCCTCCGAGTTTATCGCCGAAAACGTGCGCCTGATCGAGCAGGGCAAGGCACCGCTCAACACCGTCGACCTGGACCGGGGCTACTAGGGAGCGCGCCCAAGGCCGCGCCGAAGGCGCGCCGGAAACACGCGGATTGCGCAAGTTCGAATTATCCCATCTAGTGACAGCGTGGCGGATGACTGTTCAGCCATGGGGTGTGCGATCCGCCTACGGAAGCGCCCATGAATTCGACAGAGTTGAATGGAAGCGATCGGCCGGCGCTCGCGGAGTGGCCGACGGTGGCGCTGCTGGTTGCCGTCTACCTCGGGTTCGCGGCGGTCACGGCGTTCGCCGACGCGATGTCGCCGTGGCTGGCCGTGCCGCTGCTGGCGTTGCTGGTGACGCTGCATTCGTCGCTGCAGCACGAGGTGCTGCACGGCCATCCGTTCCGCCATCGTGGGCTGTCCGAGGCGGCGGTGTCCCCCGCCGTCGGCCTGTTCATCCCCTACGAGCGCTTCCGGGACACGCATCTCCAGCATCATCGGGAACGTTTCCTGACGGACCCGGCGGAGGATCCTGAGTCGAACTTCGTCGATCCGGACCGATGGGACCGCATGGGTCCCGTGGCGCAAGGGCTCCTCCGTTTCAACAGGACGCTCGCGGGGCACTTGCTGGTGGGGCCGGCGATCAGTCTCGCCCAGCTTTATCGCTCCGACCTGCGGGCCATGGCTAGGAGCGATCGGGCGGTCTGGCGGGCCTGGGCCCTGCATGGCCTGGGACTGGTGCCGGTCGTCGCCTGGTGGCATTGGGCCGCGACCATGCCGGTCTGGGCCTATGTGGCCGCGGCCTATGGCGGCATCTCGTTGCTCAAGGTGCGGACGTTCCTGGAGCACCGGGCCCATGCGGAAGGCGGCGGCCGTTCGGTGATCATCGAGGGCGGCGGATTCTGGGCCTTCCTGTTCCTCAACAACAACCTGCACGCCGTCCACCATGCGCATCCGGCCATCGCCTGGTATCGCCTGCCGACGCTCTACCGCGATCACGAGCGGGCATTCATCGAGCGCAACCGAGGCTACTGCTACGCCGGCTACGGGGAGATCATCCGGCGGTATATTCTCGGCGCCAAGGACCCGGTGGCGCACCCGCTGATGCCTCAGTCGCCGCTGTCTTCGGTGTCGCCGGCGCCTCAGCCGCCCAGCGGCAGGATGCCGTAGGCCAGGCCGAGCACCAGCAGGCCAAGCACCACCCGGTAAATCACGAAGGGCGCGAAGCTGGCGCGGCGCAGCCAGGCCATCATGACGGCGATGGCAACCAGCGCCGTGACGAACGCAAGGCCGGCGGCGATGAAGGCATCTGACGCCAGGGCCAGGTCGCCGGCCTGGTAGAGGTCCCAGCCCTTCAGGGCGCCGGCGCCGAGGATGGTCGGGATCGACAGCAGCATGGAGAAGCGCGCCGCGTCGGTCCGCTCCATGCCCAACAGCCTGGCCGCGGTCATGGTGATGCCGGAACGCGAGGTGCCGGGGATCAGCGCCAGCACCTGGGCCACGCCGATGATCACCGCGTCGCCCATGTGCACATGCTCGACCCGGCGCACGGTCATGCCGACGGTGTCGGCCAGCCACAGCACCAGGCCAAAGCCCAGGGTCGCCCAGCCGACGACGGCCATGCCGCGCAGGTCGACGTCCAGGTGGCGGTCCAGCAGGTAGCCGGCGGCGATCACCGGCAAGGTGGCGATGACCAATTGGCCGAACAGCCGCGCACCGGGGTCGCTGCGCCCGCGCATGGCCCGGCCGAGTCCGGCGACCATGGCCCAGACATCGCGATGGAGATAAAGCAACACCGCACCCAGCGTGCCGACATGCACGGCGACGTCGAGCAGCAGTCCCTGGTCCGGCCAATCGGTGACCAGCGGCACCAACACAAGGTGCCCGGAAGAACTCACCGGTAGAAATTCGGTGATTCCCTGAACCATCGCCAGTACCACGATATGTAGGACGGTCAACCAAACCTCCCCCAAAATCTTGCGATTGATAGCGTAATAACGGCGTGTGTTCCAGTCACCTAATTAGATCCGTTTCGGTACTATATAGTCGATTCATGTTGCAAGTCGAGGCGTGCTGTTGGATGATCGGGTTAGTCAGCGTTAGTTTGTATCTAATTTAGGTAAGAATTATTGACATAAATAATGGCACCTTGGTGCCGGATAAGAAACGACCCAGGCTTTTCGTCGGCTGAGCGCCGACTCCACCGCTTCGCCGCTGGCCTCCGGTTCGACCGAGACGGACACCCGGCGCGAGCCAAATCGATGGCCTTAAAGGCCCAGGGAACCCGCATGCCCGATCCGATGCAGCAGTTTCTCGATGTCGCCGGCGCCATGCCGGATAAGCGGTCCACCGAGGCACGGCGCGATGATTTCGGCGAAATCTACGAAGCCTACGCCGGCGAGACCGCGACGCGCCAGGCATCCCGGTGTGAGCAGTGCGGCATCCCGTTCTGCCAGGTCCACTGCCCGCTGCAGAACAACATTCCCGACTGGCTGCGCCTGGCCACCGAGGGCCGGCTGCAGGAGGCCTACGAGGTCAGCCAAGCGACCAACACCTTCCCCGAGGTGTGCGGGCGCATCTGCCCGCAGGACCGGCTTTGCGAGGGCTCCTGCGTGCTTGAGCAGTCCCGCCACGGCACCGTCACCATCGGCGCCATCGAAAAGCACATCACCGAGGTGGCCTGGGACGAAGGTTGGGTAAAACCGCCGAGCCCGCGCCAGGAGCGGGCGCAATCGGTCGGCATCATCGGCGCCGGCCCGGCCGGCCTGGCCGCGGCCGATCGGCTACGCCAGCAGGGCTACCAGGTGCATGTCTACGACCGCTACGACCGCATGGGTGGATTGCTGATCTACGGCATCCCCAATTTCAAGCTGGAGAAGACGGCGGTCGAGCGGCGCACCCAGTTGCTGGCCGATGGTGGCGTCACCTACCACGCGGATTTCGAGGTCGGACGCGACGCCTCGCTACAACACCTCAGGGACCGGCACGACGCAATCCTCATCGCCACCGGCGTCTACAAGGCGCGCGACCTGAAGGCGCCGGGCGTCGGTCTCGGCGGCATCGTCGCCGCCATGCGCTATCTCACCGCTTCCAACCGCAAGGGCCTGGGCGACGCGGTCGCCGATTTCGACGACGGCACGCTCGATGCGCGGGGCAAGAATGTCGTGGTCATCGGCGGCGGCGACACCGCCATGGATTGCGTGCGCACCGCCGTTCGCCAGGGCGCCACATCGGTCAAGTGCCTCTACCGCCGCGACCGCGCCAACATGCCGGGTTCCATGAACGAGGTCACCCACGCGGAGGAGGAAGGGGTCGAGTTCGTCTGGCTGTCGGCGCCCGAGGCCTTCGTCGGCTCGGAACGGGTGGAGGGCGTCCGCGCGCACCGCATCCACCTCGGCGTCGCCGATTTCACCGGCCGCCAGACGCCGGAGCCGATCCCCGATTCCAGCTTCGTCGTCGACGCCGACCTGGTGATCATGGCGCTCGGCTTCGATCCGGAAGATTTGCCGACGCTGTTCGGCGAGCCGGAACTGCCGGTCTCCAACTGGGGTACCATCAAGGTCGCCGAGCCCTCCAAGATGACCGCCATCGCCGGCGTCTTCGCCGCCGGCGACATCATGCGGGGTGCCTCGCTGGTGGTCTGGGCCATCCGCGACGGCCGCGAGGCGGCGGACGGCATCCACGACTACCTGACCCTGGCCGACGTCAACCGCCGGGCCGAGGAAACCGCGGCGGCCCTGGCGGAGGCGTCTTGATGGAGGCGGTGGTGGTTTTGCGCGCGCTCAAGGGTCTGGAAAGGGACGAGGGTTTCTGGGGCACCGTGTACGTGGTCTGCCTGATCGGTGCCTATCTGTTCGCCTTCGCGGGGATATCCGGCTTCTTCGACCGCGTGGACGGAGAACTGGTTGTTCAAGCGTTCGAGTGGAAGGCATGGGCGATCGCGTCGGTCGTCGGCCTGCCGGTGTCGGCGGTCGTCGGCGTCATCGCGGCGCGGCATTACGGCGACGGGAACACCCAATTCGGCGCCATCTCCATCCTGGCGATCCCGGTCTGCCTGTTTGCCCTTTCGCTCTATCACGTGTTGCAGGTCGATGGATGATGACATGAAGAAGAACCACGAACACACACCCGAGACTGGACAGCAATTCGTCGACACCTGGCTGGCTGAGAGTGAACGCCTGGCACGGGTCGGCATGTACGACCCGGCCCAGGAGCACGACGCCTGCGGTGTCGGCGTGGTGGCGTCCATCGACGGCACATCGTCCAGGCGGGTCGTCGAGGCCGGCATCGAGGCGCTGGGCAAGGTCTGGCACCGGGGTGCCGTGGACGCCGACGGCAAGACCGGCGACGGCGCCGGCATCCACGTGCAGATTCCCTGGGAGTTCATGAAGGAGCACATCCGCCGCACCGGCCACGAACCCGGCTATCAACGCATCGCCGTCGGCATGGTGTTCCTGCCCAAGACCGACCTGAGCGCGCAGGAACGCTGCCGCACCATCGTCGAGACCGAAATCCTGCGCGAAGGCTATTTTATCTTCGGCTGGCGCCAGGTGCCGGTGGACGTGGACGTCATCGGCGAGAAGGCCAATGCAGCCCGGCCGGAGATCGAGCAAATCATGTTCGGCACCGACCCCGGCATCGACGACGAGATCTTCGAGCGCCAGCTTTACATCGTCCGCCGCCGCATCGAGAAGGCGGTGCTGGCCGCCACCATCACCGATTTCTACATCTGCTCGCTCAGTTGCCGCTCCATCATCTACAAGGGCATGTTCCTGGCCGAACAGCTGACCGCATTCTACCCGGATCTGCTGGACGAGAACTTCCGCTCCTCCTTCGCCATCTATCACCAGCGCTATTCGACCAATACCTTCCCGACCTGGCGGCTGGCGCAGCCGTTCCGCATGCTCGCCCACAACGGCGAGATCAACACGCTGACCGGCAACGTCAACTGGATGAAGGCGCACGAGCCGAAGATGGCGTCCGATGTCTTCGGCGACGATATCGACGACCTGAAACCGGTGGTGCAGGCCGGAAGCTCGGACTCCGCCGCCCTGGATTCTGTGTTCGAGTTGCTGTGCCGTGCCGGCCGCCCGGCGCCCATGGTCAAGGCCATGACCATTCCTGAATCCATCGGCCAGAACCAGACCATGCCCGACAACCACGTGGCGCTCTTTCAGTACTGCAACAGCGTGCTGGAGCCGTGGGATGGTCCCGCCGCCATTTGTGCCACGGACGGCCGCTGGGTCATGGCCGGCCTGGACCGCAATGGCCTCCGGCCGATGCGCTTCGTCACCACCACCGACGGCCTGCTGGTGGTCGGCTCGGAGACCGGCATGGTGGAGATTCCGGAATCTGAAATCACCGAGAAGGGCCGCCTCGGTCCCGGTGCGATGGTCGGCGTCGACCTGGTCGAGGGCCGGCTCTATCACGACGCGGAACTGAAGGACGCACTGGCGTCTCGCCAGGATTACGCCAAGTGGGCCGATCGAACGACCCGTATCGACAGCCTGGTGAAGTCCGAAGACGAGCGCCCGGCGCCCTTCGGGCCGGAGGAACTGCGCCGCCGCCAGCATTGCTTCGGCCTTTCCATGGAAGACGTTGAGATGATCCTCCAGCCCATGGCCGAGGAAGCCAAGGAAGCCACCGGCTCCATGGGCGACGACGCGCCGCTGGCGGTGCTGTCGGACCGCTACCGGGGCCTGCATCATTTCTTCCGCCAGACCTTCAGCCAGGTCACCAACCCGCCCATCGATAGCTTGCGCGAACGCCGGGTGATGTCGCTCAAAACCCGCCTCGGCAACCTCGGCAACATCCTCGACGAGGACCCCAGCCAGTGCGACCTGCTGCAGCTCGAGTCCCCGGTGCTGACCAGCCGCGACTTCGACCACATGCGCGACTTCATGGGCGATACCGCGGCCGAGATCGATTGCACCTACCGGCCGCTCGACGGCGCCGGCGCCATGACCAAGGCGTTCGAGCGCATCCGCACGGAAGCCGAGGAGGCAGTGCGTGGCGGTAAGACCCATCTGATCCTTTCCGACATGGCGATGGATGCCGAGTTGGCGCCGGTACCCATGATCCTGGCAACGGGTGGCGTCCATTCGCATCTGGTGGCGCAGGAATTACGCACCTTCACGTCGCTGAACGTACGGTCGGGCGAATGCCTGGATGTGCACTATTTCGCCGTGTTGATCGGCGTCGGCGCCACCGCCGTCAACGCCTACCTGGCCGAAGAATCGATCCGCGACCGGCATCGCCGTGGCCTGCTGGGCGAGCTGACCGTCGACGCGGCGGTACAGAATTACGTCAACGCCATCGATGCCGGGCTGCTGAAGATCATGTCCAAGATGGGCATCGGCGTCATTTCCAGCTATCGCGGCGGTTATTGCTTCGAGGCGGTCGGCCTGTCGCGCGCCCTGGTGGCCGCGTTTTTCCCGGGCATGACGTCACGTATTTCCGGCATCGGCCTTTCCGGCATCAAGGCCAAGGTCAACGAAATCCATGCCGAGGCCTATGACGCGGACGCGATACCGCTACCGGTCGGCGGCTTCTACAAGTTCCGCGCCGGCGGCGAGCGCCATGGTCATGACGGCCAGTTGATCCACCTGATGCAGTCGGCCGTGGGCAGCGAGTCCTACACCGTCTACAAGCGCTACAGCGAAGGCGTCCACGCCCGTCAGCCGATCTTCCTGCGAGATCTGCTGGATTTCCAGCGCGTCAACGAGGCGGTCTCGGTCGACGAAGTCGAGAGCGTGACCGAAATCCGAAAGCGCTTGGTGGCGCCGGGCATCTCCTTGGGTGCCCTCAGCCCGGAAGCCCACGAGACCCTCTCCATCGCCATGAACCGCATCGGCGCCAAGTCCGATTCCGGCGAGGGCGGCGAGGACCCGGCGCGCTTCGTGCCGCGCTCCAACGGCGACAACGCGTCGAGCGCCATCAAGCAGATCGCCTCCGGCCGCTTCGGCGTCACCGCCGAGTACCTCAACAATTGCCGCGAGATCGAGATCAAGATCGCTCAGGGCGCCAAGCCCGGCGAGGGCGGCCAGCTGCCCGGCTTCAAGGTCTCGGAAATGATCGCGCGGCTGCGCCATTCCACCGAGGGCGTCACCCTGATCTCGCCGCCGCCGCACCACGACATCTATTCCATCGAGGACCTGGCGCAGCTCATTTACGACCTGAAGCAGATCAATCCGGACGCCGGCGTCTGCGTGAAGCTGGTGGCACGTTCCGGCGTCGGCACCATCGCCGCCGGCGTGGCGAAAGCGAAAGCCGACGTGATCCTGATCTCCGGCCACGACGGCGGCACCGGGGCGAGCCCGCAAAGCTCCATCAAGTACGCCGGCGTGCCGTGGGAAATGGGCCTCAGCGAGGTCAACCAGGTGCTGACCCTCAACCGGCTCCGCCACAACGTGAAACTGCGCGTCGACGGTGGCATCAAGACCGGTCGTGACGTGGTCATGGCGGCCATGCTGGGGGCCGACGAATACGGCATCGGCACGGCCTCGCTGGTGGCCATGGGCTGCATCATGGTGCGCCAGTGCCATTCCAACACCTGCCCGGTCGGCATCTGTACACAGAACGAGGCGCTGCGTGAGAAATTCTCGGGCACGCCCGAGAAGGTGATGAATCTCTTCAGCTTCGTCGCCGAAGAGGTCTCTGAAATTCTCGCGGACCTGGGTTTCTCCTCCATCGAGAAGATCATCGGCCGTTCCGACCTGCTGGCCCAGGTCAGCCGCGGCGCCGCGCATCTGGATGACCTGGACCTCAATCCCTTGCTGCAGCAAGCGGACGCCGGCGGCTTCCCGCGCCATTACGCGCGGGACGGCCGCAACGAGGTGCCGGACACCCTGGATGCCCGCATCATTGCCGACGCCGGCCCGACGTTCGAACACGGCGAGAAGATGCAACTCACTTACACCGTGCGGAACACTCACCGGGCGGTCGGCACGCGCACCAGTTCGCTGATCACCCGCAAGTTCGGCATGTCTGAACTGGACCCCAACCACCTGACCGTTAGGTTGCGCGGCTCCGCCGGCCAGTCCCTCGGGGCCTTCGCCGTGCAGGGGCTGACGCTGGAGGTGCTGGGCGATGCCAACGACTACGTCGGCAAGGGGCTGTCCGGCGGCACCATCATCCTGCGACCGACCGTCTCCAGCCCGCTGGAGGCCAAGGACCACACCATCATCGGCAACACCGTGCTCTATGGCGCCACGGCGGGTCGGCTGTTCGCCGCCGGCCAGGCCGGCGAGCGCTTCGCCGTCCGCAACTCCGGCGCCCAGGCAGTGGTCGAGGGCTGCGGTTCCAACGGCTGCGAGTACATGACCGGCGGCATGGCGGTGATCCTGGGCTCGGTGGGGGCGAACTTCGGCGCCGGCATGACCGGCGGCATGGCCTTCGTCTACGACGCCGACGACACCTTCGAACACCGGACCAATCCGGAAACCATTCAGTGGCAGCGCATCGACACCGAATACTGGGGAGACGTGCTGAAGGTGCTGGTGCAGCAGCACGTGCGGCGCACCCATTCGCGCCATGGCCTGAAGCTGCTGAACGCCTGGCAGCGGGAACTACCGCGCTTCTGGCAGGTGGTGCCAAAGGAAATGCTGAACCAGATCGAACATCCGCTGACCGCGGAAGCGGAGGCCGTCTTCAAGACCGTCGGGGAATAGCGACGTCCTTTAGTCGCCGAGGGCGATGCCCTCGCGGCGCGGGTCGGCGCCGCCGACGAGGCCCGTCGGTGTGCGCATCACCGCCTGCAGACCGCTCACCATTCGGGATAGCCGGACCCGGTGGCCCATGGATTCGAGCTTCGCCTTGGACGCGATCAGGGACGTGTCGTATTCGATCTCGGTGGAGCCGTTGCGGTTGACCACGTGGGGGGCGGCGACGGCGTCCTGGATCGCAAGCTTCCAATCCAGCGCGGCGACCAGCGTCTTCACCACGTAGCCGATGATGCGCGAGCCGCCGGGCGAGCCGACACTGAGCACCAGCCGGCCGGCGCCGTCGAAGACCAGAGTCGGCGACATGGACGACCGCGGCCGTTTGCCGGCCGCCGGCGCGTTGGCCACGGGGGCGCCCTTCTTGACGGGCGTGAAGGCGAAATCGGTGAGCTGATTGTTCAACAGGAATCCCCGCACCATGATGCGGGCACCGAAGCTGCGCTCGACCGAGGACGTGAACGAGACCGCGTTGCCTTCACCGTCGACGATGCTCATGTGGCTGGTCGAGAGCCCCTTCTCCTGATCGTCCGGCGCGAAGTTCATGGCGCTGCCGATACCGGGCATGCCGGGCTTGGCCCACTGCAGCGCGCGGGCGGGGTCGATGGCCTGGGCGCGGCGTTTCAGGTAGCTCGGGTTCAACAGACCCGCCGTCGGCACCGGGATGACGTCGGCGTCGGCGATGTAGACGTTGCGGTCGGCGAAGGCGAGCCGGCCGGCCTCTGCGATCAGGTGCAGCGCCGGGGCCGAGAACGGTGTCATGGCGCCGAGGTCGAAGGTCTCCAGCATGCCCAGCATCTGCAACGTGGTGATGCCGCCGGACGATGGCGGGCCCATGCCGCAGACCAGCCAGACCCGGTAAGGCCGGCAGACGGCCGGGCGCTTCAAGGCTTTGTAAGCGGCGAGGTCGGCCAGTGACATACCGCCCGGGTTGCGCACCGCGCCGCCGACCGCAGCGACGATATCGCGCGCGATGGCGCCGCTATAGAAGGCGTCGGCACCATCCCTGGCGACGGCGCGCAGCACCTCCGCCAGTGCCGGGTTGCGGATGACGGTCCCGGCCTTCCTGGCATTGCCCTTGGCATCAAGGAAGTAGGCGCGCGTGGCCGGATCGACTTTCAGGTCGACGGTACCGGCGATTGAACGCGCCAGGCGCGGCGAAACCTTGAACCCCTGCTCGGCAAGGTCGATGGCCGGCTGAAACAGACCGGGCCAGGGCAACTTGCCGTGTTCTTTGTGGGCCAGCTCCAGCATTCGGATGACGCCGGGTACGCCGACGGCGAGGCCGCCGAGCGCCACGTCTTTCCAGCCCCGGCGCCGGCCATTCGGGCCCAGGAACATCTCGGGCGTTGCCGAGGCCGGCGCGGTCTCGCGGCCGTCGTAGCTGTCGACGCGACCGGCTGCGGTGCTATGCAGCAGAAAGCCGCCGCCGCCGATGCCCGACGATTGCGGCTCCACCAGGCTCAGCACCATCTGCGCCGTGATGGCCGCGTCGACGGCGCTGCCGCCGCGGCGCAGCATGTCCAGCGCCGCCTGGCTGGCGCGCGCATCCGCCGTCGCCGCCATATGGCGGGTCGGCGCTTTCTTTATGGTGGGCGCGGTCGCGGAAGTCGCCGGCGGCTCTTCCGGCGCACAGGCGGTGATCAGAAGGACGGCCGCCAGGGCCGCCGGAAGGGACGTCGAAATTTTCATGGCGCGCATGCTACTCCGTCAAATTGGAATTGCCACCCCCGGCTCGGCCGGGGCATGCGCAATGTGACTATCCAATATGTCGTCAAAGAGGCGGCGAGGAGGCGGTGTCAGGCCCGTTGTCAGGTCCGGCGGAACTGCTTCGCCAGGGCCAGGCCCTGGTGCTGGTAGTTGGAGCCGATGCCGCTGCCGTAGAGCTTGTCCGGCGCCTCGGTCAGGCGTTCGTAGACCAGGCGGCCGACCACCTGGCCGTCTTCGAGCACGAACGGCACTTCGTGGGAGCGCACCTCCAGCACCGCCCGGGTACCGGCGTCCGACTCCTCGCGCCAACCGAAGCCGGGATCGAAGAAGCCCGCATAGTGGACCCGGAATTCGCCAACCAGGGTGTCGTAGGGGATCATCTCGGCGGCGTGGTCGGGCGGCACCCGGACCCGCTCCTTCGATGCCAGGATATAAAAATCGCCTGGATTGAGAATCAGCCCGGCGCCGCCGCGGGCCGGGATGGGCTCCCAGAAATCGGCCGGGTCGTATTGGCCGACGCGGGCCATCTCGATGGCGCCGGCGTGCGGCTTGGCCCGGTAGCCGACCACGGGCTCGCCGTCGACACCGGAAAGATCGGCCGCGAGCGGCAACCCGCCCTCGATGCGTTTCACGTTGGCGTCGGTCAGGCCGACCTCCTGGTCGAGCTTCCGCATGGCGGTGTCCGACGCCAGCGGGCTGCCGCGGCGGATGCGCAACTGGTTAAGCCGGTCGCCGGCGCGGAGGATGACGCTGAAGGCACGCGGCGAGATCTCGGCGTAGAGCGGGCCCTTGTAGGCCTCGTGCACGCGGTCGAACTCGGACGCCCGGTCGGCGCCGGCGTCGGTGATCAGGCGGACGAAGACATCGAGCCGGCCGGTCGAGCTTTTCGGATTGGCGAAGCCCGACATGCGCTTTCCGAACGACAGGCTCTCCATCAGCGGTACGATGTAGACGCAGTTCTTTTCGAACAAGGCGCCGGCGCGGAGGTCGATCTCGTGCATGGCATAAAGCGCCAGGCGATCGACCACCGTTTCGCCGGCGCCGGGCAAGAAACTGGCTTGTACCCGATAGGCCACATCGCCCAGCCGGAGGTCGAGACTGGCCGGCTGCACCTGATCCTCGGTCGGCGGGTCGAGGGATTGCACGTGCTTGTCGCGGATGAGGTCGCGCAGCCCCTGCGCCGGCACGATGCCGGTGGCGTGGCGCGGCTGCGGCTCGGCGTCGGAAACCTCGACGGCGGGCGCGGGCCGGCCGGCGGCGAGCTCCGGAAACAGCGGTTGCGGGGTCGGTGGCATGGGCAGTTCTCCAGCGCCGGCCGATGCCGGCGCGTGCGAAAAGAAGGTTGAATTATAGCGTGTTTCCAATGCTTTATGAGATTAGTTGTGGACAGGTTGTGCGCTACCCTATCCACAGGCGGCGCGTTGGAATTAGCAGTCCAGAGTGCCACTTGGCCGAGTTGTCCACGGGTTCCACATTATCCACAGGTCGATCAGCGGGGATGACCCGGCGGGCCCGGCGGGCTATAAATCGGCGGTCCAGGGGAACGGAGGCCAATGTGGGTTCCAGTGTGGGTTCCGGCGACACGTCAGGGCGCCGCGACGTCGACGCGATCCGTGGCCAGAAAGGCGCCGCGCCGCTGGTCTGCCTGACCGCCTACACCACCCCCATGGCCAAGAGCCTGGACGCCCACTGCGACCTGCTGCTGGTCGGCGATTCCCTGGCCATGGTGATCTATGGCCTGGAGACCACGCGCGGCGTCACGCTCGACATCATGATCGCCCACGGCCAGGCGGTGATGCGCGGCAGCGCCAACGCCTGCGTCATCGTCGACCTGCCGCACGGCAGCTACGAATCATCGAGTTATCAGGCCGTCGCCTCGGCCAACCGGGTGATGGCGGAGACCGGCTGCAGCGGAGTCAAGTTGGAGGGCGGGGTCGAACTGGCGCCGACGGTCCGGGCCATCGTCGAGTCCGGCGTGCCGGTGCTGGGCCACGTCGGCCTGCTGCCGCAGAAGGCCGAGCACCGGGGTGCCTTCAAGATCCAGGGCAAGGGAGACGAAGGGGCGAAGAGCGTCATGGCCGACGCCCAGGCGATCGCCGACGCGGGCGCCTTCGCCCTGGTCATCGAGGGCACCATCGAGCCGGTGGCGCGCGAGATCACCCAGGCCATCGACATCCCGACCATCGGCATCGGCGCGTCGCCGGCCTGCGACGGCCAGATCCTGGTGACCCAGGACATGGTCGGCCTGTTCGCCGACTTCACGCCCAAGTTCGTGAAGAAGTACGCCGACGCCGGCGCGCTCATCGAGCAGGCGGCGCGGGACTACGCCGACGATGTGCGCGAGCGCCGCTTCCCCGGCCTGGAGCACTGCTTCGGCGTCGAGAAGCCGGCGTCGGGCTGAGCGCCGGCGCCCCACCATGCAAATCGTCCGCACCATCGCCGACCTGCGCGCGACGCTCCGCGACTGGCGCCAGGCCGGCCGGACCACGGCCCTGGTGCCGACCATGGGGGCGCTGCACGAAGGACACATGTCGCTGGCCCGCACCGCCGTGGCGCGCGCCGACGACGCCGTCGCCACGCTGTTCGTCAACCCGAAGCAGTTCGGCCAGGGCGAAGATTTTCAGCAGTACCCCCGGGACGAAGCCGCCGACGCGGCGCAGTTTGAACGCGAAGGCGTGAAGCTGCTGTTCGTGCCGGACACAGGCGAAGTTTATCCGCCCGGCTTTGCCACTCGCGTACACGTGGACGGCATCGGCGACATCCTGGAGGGGGCCCACCGACCCGGTTTCTTCACCGGTGTCGCCACCGTGGTGACCAAGCTTCTGGTGCAGGCGCTGCCCGACGTCGCCGTGTTCGGCGAGAAGGACTACCAGCAGCTGCTGGTCATCCGCCGCATGGCCCGCGATCTCGATCTTCCCGTCGAGATCGTCGGCGGCGAGACCGTGCGCGAGCCGGACGGCCTGGCGCTATCGTCGCGCAATGCCTATCTCTCGGCCGACGAGCGGGCGCAGGCGCCGCTGTTCAACCGGGCACTGACGGAATTGGCGAGCGCCGTCGCCGCGGGCGAAGACGTCGGGAAATCGTCGGAAGCGGCTCGCGTTGCCATCCTGGCCGTCGGCTTCGGTGATGTGGACTACGTCACTGTGCGCGATGCCGAGACGCTGTCGGTAACGCTCGAACCCGGCCGCCCGGCCCGTGTCCTGGGCGCGGTGCGGCTCGGCACCACGCGGCTGATCGACAACGTGCCGGTGCCGACGGCCTAACTCGGTTCTTTGTCCAACCGGACGACGACACCCTCTAGCTCTTTTGACTCCGCCGGGTAGCGTTGCACCACCCGAACATCGTGGCCGGGCACCACGTGGTCCGGGCCGTCGGCCAGGCGGTGGAGCTTGGACCAGCCGTCGACCATGTCGGCGGCGTTGTAGATCACCGGGAAGGGGTTGCTGAGCTCCTCGTTGGCATAGATGTGCATGGCATCCGATGCCACCACCACCCAGCCGCGCTCGGTCATCACGCGCACGCTCTGCAGGCCCATGGTGTGGCCGCCGATCAGATGCACCGATAGCCCCGGTGCCAGTTCCGCGTCGCCGGCATGGAACTCGACCCGGCCGCCGTAAAGCGTGCGCACCATCTGCACCACGTCCTCGACCTCGTAGGAGTGGCGGAAGAAGCGGTGGCGCATGTTGCGGCCGGTGATGTAGCCCATCTCCAGGTCCTGGATGTGGAAGGTGGCCTTCGGGAACATGTCCACGTTGCCGCCGTGGTCGTAGTGCATGTGGGTGATGATGACGTCCTCGACCTCTGCCGGGTCGACGCCGACCAGCTTCAGCCCTTCGTCCACGGTGCGGTGCAGCGTGCGGCCGCGGGCCTTGGCTTGCTCGTGGCTGAAGCCGGTATCGATGACGAAGGTGCGGCTGTCCGAGACCGCGGCCCAGACGAAATAATCGATGGCGTCGGGCTCGTCGTGCAGATCCACGGGCGCGGTGAAGTTGTCCTGCCTGCGGCGCTCGTGGGTGCCGTACTTGATGGCATAGATGCGATAGACGTCGTCGCTCATGTTATCCTCCCTGGTTGGCCGGGATTATCGATGTCCCGGCGGAGGGCGGCAAGAGCCCGGCATTGACCTCGGTCATATCGCCCGGGCGCGCGCCGCTCGATGATGAAGGCGAAAGGAGGCGGCAAATGGATTTTGATGATCTGATGACCGCCATCAACATGGCCGTCGACGAGATGGAAGCCAAGCCCGAGGACGCCCACGAGGTGCACATGCGGCTGCGCGAGCTGTTGGACCAGATCAAGGCCACGGGCATGCCGCTGCCGGCGGATTTGATCGAGCTGGAGCGCCGGCTGGAGCACGACGTGGAAGGTGTCGACTGAGGCCGCCGCTTGACAACGGACCGGCCCGGCGCCGAAGCTTGGCTCCATGAAGGAGCCCGGCCCCGACCATCCGATCGACATCGCGCCGCATGCGAAAACCGTGCGCGTCAGCGTCGGCGGCCGCGTCATCGCCGAAACCATCCGGGCCCTTTGCATGGCCGAGTCCAGTTATCCGCCTGTCTACTATGTGCCGCGCGCCGACGTGGACATGGCGGCCCTCGGGCGCACCGACCATTCCACCTACTGTCCTTTCAAGGGCGAGGCGTCGTATTTCAGCATCGCCACCGAAACAGGCGAATTGGAGAACGCGGTGTGGTCGTATGAGGAGCCTTATCCGGCGGTAGCCTCCATCAAGGACCACTTGGCATTCTATGCGGACAAGGTGGAGATCGACGCAGGCTGATTCGCCTTAGTCGTGGGACGATCCCAGTGGTGCCACGTATCGGGGCTCCGTATCCCAGGGAAAGAACACCCAGACCTCCTGCGCCACGTCATGCACGTAGGTATCCACGTGGATCATCCCCTGCGGCTTGGCGTAGACGGTGGCGAAGTGGGCCTTGGGCAGCAGCCGGCGCGCCTCGGCGGCCGTCGCACCCGTGTCCACCAGATCGTCGATCAGCAGCCAGCCCTCGCCTTCGGATGCCATCGCACCCTCCGGGGTCTTCAGCACCTGGATGTTGCCCTGCTTCTGTTCATCGTAGCTGGTGATGCAGAGGGTATCGACGACGCGCAGGCCCATCTCGCGGGCCATGATGGCGGCTGGCACAAGGCCGCCTCGGGTCAGCGCCACGATACCGGTCCAGGGCTCGCCGTCGGGAGTGGCGCCCAACAGCCGGCGCACCAGTTCCTTGGTGTCCCGGTGCACGTCCGCCCAGGTGACGTGGCGGTGCGGAATGTCCTCGCGGACGTCGTTCATGGTGGGGCTCCGTGGTTCCGGGATCGAGGCAGCCTATTTAACCCGTATCGTTGCCCGGGGTCAGCCCACAAAAAAACCGGCGCCCGGGACGGTGTCCATCGGGCGCCGGAATTCTGTTTCCCGGATCGGGCGGGGATCAACGCAGGTAGAGATGCACCTCGTTGGTCTTGATGCCCGGCTGGGTCTTGGCCGAGACGGCGACGCGCGCCGGCGGCAGGCCCATCTCGGAGAGCGAGCGCAGGATGTTTTCCGCATGGCGCCTGGCCTTGCCGGAATTGAGCGCGACGCGCGCCTGGCCACCGGCGGCGGGCGCCACGGCGACGAGGTCGAACAATGCGTTGGGCCGGCGTTCCAGGACCTTGCTGACGGCCGAATAGAGTGCCTGCTGGTAGGGCACGTCCGGGCGGTCGAAGCGGACGACCACCAGCGGCCGGCGGCCGGTGGTGTCCAACGGGCCCGAGGCCGCGACGGCCGGACCGGCCGATGCCATGGCCTTATTGATCAGGCTGCCGCCGTAGATCTCGCCGGACTTGATGCCGGCGGACATCAGGTTGAGGTTCGAACGCTCAGACGTCACATAGTTGGTCTGGCGGCGCACGTCCTCGGTGACTTCCTTCAGCAGGCGGTCGATCAGTACGGCGGTGCGGTTGACCTCGTCCTCTAGGATGGCGAGCTGGCGGTGGTCTTCGTCGACGGCGCCGGAAACGCCGAACGCGGCGCGCGCCGATTCGGAGAGGTAGTTGGACAGCGTCGAGTTATTGGCCACCGCGTTCAGCAGGTTATTCATGCGGTCGATGTCCTGGGCGATGCGGTCCAGGTCCGACTGTGCCGACTTGAACTGCTGCACCAGGATCGGGTTGCCGGGCGTGGTGCCGACCTGCAGGCGCGCGTTCACCGCGGCGATGGTGCCGTGGTAGCGCTGCGAATTCTCGACCAGCGTGGTCCGCAGGTTCTGCAACTGACCGTTCTGTTGGCCCAGCGAGCCCTGCAGGCGCGATAGATCGCTGCGCAGTTCCTCGGTCTGCTTGCCGACATAGGTGCCGGTGGACTGGCCAGGTGTCACCCCCGGCGGCGTGAAGTCGCCGGTGCCGAGCGGCGGCTGCGCGGCAACCGCTTGGCCGGCGCCCTGTGCGGCCTGCGTGCCCGCGGCGGCTTGCGCCAACTGCGGCGGCGGTGCGGCCGTGGCCTGGCCGGCCGGATCCTCGCCGGTCAGCGACGGCCAGAGCGAATCATCTGTAAAGGAGCAGCCGGACAGGAGCGAGGCCGCCGTCAGCATGGATATGCCCAGTTTCGTCAATCCCATGTCGCGCGTCTGCCTTTTTGTTATCGACGCGAGTGTTCCCGTACCTACCGAACCCGAGCGACGTCCGCGCCGTCCCGGGTGGAAGGGCCGGAAAACCCCCCATTCCCGTTCGTCGTTCGGATATTACAGAATGGCCGGACTCGCGACAAGTTCCAAGTTTTTTGAAAGCCTTAGGCGAAAAAAGTGCTCCAGATTGACGCAGAGAGGCCGTGCTTGCCCATAACCTTGCCCCGGCCTTGCCCTGACCTTGCCCTGACCTTGCCAAGGGGCAGGCCCGGCTGTAAGTTCCCCCGTCGCCGAATCGGGTATGCGCCGATTCCGCCGATAAGCGCCCGTAGCTCAATTGGATAGAGCGTCTGACTACGGATCAGGAGGTTGGGGGTTCGAGTCCTCCCGGGCGCGCCATTCCTTTCGAAATGGTCGCCCTTTTATCAGACAAGAGGTTCGAACGAAGTTCGAACCGGTGCGCCATTTTCTCCGGTTTTCCCACATTTTTGTATGCATGACGGTGGTCAAAGCCGGCCACCGCCTACGGATACGCCTCCATCATCTTCCAAGCGATGACGTTGCGCATGATCTCGCTGGTGCCGCCGCCGATGGGGCCGAGCCGCGCGTCGCGGAACAGGCGCTCCATATCGCCGGCGACGTAGCCGTGCCCGCCCATGGCTTGCAATCCCAAGTCGGTGACCTTGGCCATGGCTTCGGATGCGACGGTCTTGGCGATCGTCGTTTCCAGCACCGGGTCCTGGCCGGCGTCCAGCAGGTCGGCCACGTGGTAGGTGTTGAGGCGCGCGTTCTGGGTCAGCATTTGCATGTCGGCGAACTTGTGCGCCACCGCCTGAAACTGCAGCAGGTCCTTGCCGAAGGCTTGGCGCTCGGTGGCGAAATCCTTGGCCACGCGGATGGCCTTCATGCAGAGCCCGGCGGACCCGGCGGCGACGGCGAGGCGCTCCAGGTTCAGTTTCCGCATCATCTTCGGCCAGGCCTCGTTCTCGTCACCCAGCATCATGGTCGCCGGCACCCGGACGTCGTCCAGGAAGACCTCGTTGATGCGGCTGGCATGGCGGCCCATGGACTTCATGCCACGGACCTCGACCCCCGGCAGTTTGGTGTCGATGAGCAACAGGCTCATGCCCTTGCGCCCGGCGTCCGGGTCCGTCTTCACCGCCGTCATCAGGTAGTCCGCCACGTGGGCGCAACTGATAAAACACTTCTGGCCCGAGACCACGTAGTGGTTGCCGTCCAGTTTGGCCCGCGTCTTGATGCCGGCGACGTCGGAACCGGCGTCGGGCTCGGTATAGCCGACGGCGAGCCGGGTCTTGCCGGCCATGATGCCGGCCAGCACCTCGTCGCGCACCTCGGCGTGGGCGTAGTCCTGCACATAGAGTCCGGCGAAGATGGTGGAACAGAGATAGTGCGTGGAGACGCTGAGCGAGTGGTAGCCGAGGGCCTCCACCAGCACCGCGATGTCGCGGAAGCTGCCGCCCAGCCCGCCATGGGCCTCGGCGAACGGCAACGCCAGCCAGCCGCCCTCGGCGAGAGCGGCGTAGGATTCCTCCGGATCACCATAGGTCTCGTCCAGTTCCCTGAGCACGTCGGGCGGCGAGGTCCTCTCCAACAATCCGATGACGCTGTCCCGCATCAGGGTCTGTTCGTGGCTGAAACCGAATTCGGGGTAGGGCAAGGGGGACTCCTTCGAGGCTCGAATGGGCCGTGTGCCTAGGCCGCGTGTCTGGCCATTGTGGCGCAACCGATGAGAGGGGCAAGGGGCATATCGGCCCGCTTAGCCCGCAGCGTAGTCCTCAGCGTATTCCTCGGGCGAAAGAGGGGCGCCGCCGTCGACAAGGCCGCCCTGGAAATGGCAGGGTGGGCTCGCGAGGCTGGGAACCTCTCCGCCGGGCCGTGATCCGGCTTCCAGATCGGCGCCTGCCAGCGAAAGGAACCCACTTTGAGAATGCCGCGTGCAGGTTCGCCACTGGCCGTCTTCCGCGCTCTGCTGGCGCTGGTCATGGTGATCGCCGGAAGCCTGCATTTCATCGCCACCGACGCCTACGTCGGCATCATGCCCGACTACCTGCCCCTGCACCGGGAATTGGTCTATGTCAGCGGCGTGTTCGAGATCCTGTTCGGTCTCGGCCTGCTTTGGCCGAAGACCAGGGGGCCGGCCGGCGCCGGCCTGATGCTGCTCTACGTCGCCGTCCTGCCTGCGAACATCAACATGGCGGTGCATGACATCCAACCGGCCGACTTCCACATTCCGGCCTTTCTCCTGTGGGCGCGGCTGCCGTTCCAGCTCGTCTTCATCTACTGGGCCTGGCGGGTCTCCCGGCCGCAACCTCGGAACGCCGACCGACCCTGCTAAGGACTCCTCATGGCGAGGGTCGGCGAGATGTGGGTTTTCCCGAAAATTGAGAACGGATCAGGTGCCAAGGCGGCAGGTTCTAAGTTCTTGTTTTCGCCGAAATTCTTCCCGCTGGCCCTTGTGGTGGCCCTTCCGCCTGACTATCTGACTCTCGAGCCCGGATGAATTTAGCCTCTCCCCGTGGCCGGCCCGCGAGGTCGGTGCGCGGACGTGCTGTTTGATATCGTGAAGAAGTTTCGGGATGTCGGGGTGCCGCGAGGGCACCGCGGAACTCCCAAATGATGACGAATGATGACATCCTGCGCCGGATTCGGACACGTTTCTTTTGATATCAATCACTTGGTCCGTCTCGACCGGCGTTTTATCGCTCGAAAACGGCTCGAAAGTACCCAAAACATGGTTCGAAGAGGCGTCAGGCGGCTCCGTCGCCGGGGGCGACGGCGGGCAGTTGGATGACGAAAGTCGAGCCCTTGCCGGGTTCGCTTTCGACGCTGATATCGCCGCCGAGCATGAGGCAGAACTGCTTGGTGATGGCGAGGCCGAGGCCGGTGCCGCCGTAGCGCCGGGTCGTCGAGGTGTCTGCCTGGGTGAAAGCCTCGAAGACATGCTCCATCTGCTTCGGCGTCATGCCGATGCCGGTGTCGACGACGCTGAAGTCGATCCAGTCTGCGCCGCCGTCGCCGCCGTTGCCGGCGCGCCGGTGGGCTTCCAGGCGGACGGTGCCGTTCTCGGTGAATTTGGCGGCGTTGGAGAGCAGGTTGAGGAGTGCCTGGCGAACCTTGGTGGTGTCGCTGCGCATAGTGCCGAGGCTGCCGTTGGCCTTGATTTCCAGCCTGTTGCCGGTCTGCTCGGCGAGCAGTCGGGCGGGGCTGGTGACCTCGTCGATGAGGCCGGCAACGTCGAACTCGTCGATGTCGATCTCCATGCGGCCGGCCTCGATCTTGGAGATGTCGAGGATGTTGTCGATCAGGTCCAGCAGATGCTTGCCGGCGGCGTGGATCCTGTTGAGGTCGGGGGTGAAGATATCCTGGTCCAGGTCCTCGGCTTCCTCCATCAGCATCTCGCCGTAGCCGATGATAGCGTTCAAGGGCGTGCGCAGTTCGTGGCTCATGTTGGCCAGGAACTCGGACTTGGCGCGGTTGGCGTCCTCGGCCGCCTCCTTGGCGACGCGCATGGCGTGTTCCGCCTCCTTGCGCTGGGTGATGTCGGCGATGGTTTCGACCCAGCCGCCGTCGGGCATGGGGTTGTTGATCATCTCCAGCCAGGTGCCGTCGGCGCGCTGGCGCTCGTAGGTGTAGGTCTCGCGTTCCGCCTCCAAGCGGGCCAGCATGATGCGGATGACCAGTTCCGGGTTGTCGCCCAGGTCGGCGAATTCGCCCTTGATGGCCAGGTGGCGCAGCACCTGCTCCTGGCTCGGCCGGGCGTCCAGCATGGCCCGCGGCAGCCCCAGCAGTTCCTCGGCCCGACGATTGTGGGCGACCAGACGCTGATCGGAGTCGATCATGTAGATGCCTTGGTCGATGTTCTGGAGCGTGGCTTCCAGAATGGCTGATTGCGCCGCCACCTCTTGTTCCAGGTGCTTGCGCCCGGTGATCACGTAGGACGCTACCAGCACCGCCCGGTGGCCCAGATAGTCGAACAGCCGGGCCGACATCAGCACCCACTCGGTCTCATCACCGCCGACGGGTTTGATGCGGGCCTCGTAGCCATCCACGCGGCCGGTCTCGTTCAGCATCCGGACCAGGTTGGCGCGGTCCTCGGGATCGGCGTAGACCTCGGTAACCAAGCCGGGCCGGTCGTCGGCGACGCTGAGACCATAGGTTTTCTCGGCCGGCTCGTTGACGAACAACAGCTCGCCCGTCTCGGCGCTGCTCATCACCAGCGGCACCGAGATGGCGTCAAGGATTTCGCGCTGGGCCGCTTCCGCCCGGCGGCGCTCGGTGAGGTCGAAGAACCAGCTGATGTTGGCCGGCTCGCCCTCGAAGGTCATGGCTTCCATGGCCAGCGCCAGCCAGACGGTACCGCCATTGAGTTTCTGGAATTCCACCTCCTCGCCGCGCACCGAACCCTCGGCTCTGAGCCGGCCTGCGATCCGGTCCCGGTCGTCGTCGGACATGTAGAAGGTGCGGAGATCGATATCCGCCGGGTCCATGTCGCCAGCGCCAGCCATTTCCCACCAGCGGGTGTTCCAGAACAGCAGTCGGCCGTCTCGGGCCGAGATCAGGGTGCCGATGGGGCTGGCTTCCAGGATTGACTTCAACTGGGCCTCGCTGGACCGGATGGCGTCTTCGGCGCGGCGCCGTTCGGTGATGTCGTAGACCCAGGTCAGGAAGGCGGGCTCGTCGTCGAAGGTGATGCGGTTGGTGGAGAACAGCACCCAAACCGTGCCGCCATCCTGGTGCTTGAACTCGACCTCGTGATCACGCACCTCGCCGTCGGCCTCGACCCGTTCGATGATGCGGGTGCGCTCGCTGGGATCGACATAGAGATCGCCGACGTTGCGCCCCAGCAGGGTTTCCTGGTCGAGCCCGATGACGTCGGCGAAGCTGGAATTCACCAGCACGGGGGTGCCGTCGCGTCGCACCAGCATGACGCCGACGGGGCTCGATTCGATGATCGCCTTCAGCTGTGCCTCGCTGGCGCGCACCGCCTCCTCGGCGCGGCTGCGCTCGGTGATGTCAGTCAGGGTGATGACGGCGCCACCACCGTCGAGCGGCGACTTGCGGATGTGAACGGTGCGGTTCGACGGCGTGGTCACTTCCGTCTCGTCGGGCTGGTCACTGGCCAACCGGCGGGTCCGTTCCTCGACGATGCCCTGCACATTGTCGGTGCCATAATTCCCCCGCGTCGCCAGGGTGCTGATGACGTCGCGGATGTCGGCGCCGACCCGGATCAGGCCCGGCGGCAGTTCCATGAGATCGAGATAGCGCTGGTTGAAGACGGTGATCCGGAGATCCGCGTCGAGCACGTAGATGCCGTCCGTCATATTGTCCATGGAGAGGCGCAGCAGGTGCTCCTTCTCGGCGATCTCCTGCTCCGCCGTCACTTGGTCAGTAATGTCGAGCAGGAACCCGTCCCAGACGATGTCGCCGTCGTTGGTCCGCTGCACGCGGGACGAGCCGCGGATCCACTTGTGCTTGCCCTGTTTGGTGATGACCGGGAATTCGTGGGTCCAGGTCTCAAGCCGCTCGGCCGAGACGCGAAGCGAGTCGTAAAAGGCCTCCTTGGCATCCGGGTGGAGGACCGACAGCATGGCCGCTGAATCCGCCATCACCGCCTTGGGCGCGACACCATAGAGCTCGCGAACGCCGGGACTGACATAGGGGTAGACGATGCTGCCATCCGGTTTCATGACCCGCTGGTAAACGACGCCGGGGACATTCCGGGTGATGGTCTCGTAGCGCTGCTCGCTTTCCTTCAGCGCCGTCTCGGCCCGTTTGCGCTCGGTGATGTCGGTGTAGGTGGTGACCACGCCGCCATCGTCGGTGGGAACCCGATCGATCTCGATGATCGTGCCGTCGAAGCGGGGCCGCTCCATGTGGGCGCGCCGATGGCGGCGCAGGTCGGCCAGTCGCCGGGCCACCTGCGCCTCCACGTCGCCGTCGCCGAAATCCCCGCGCTCGGCGGCGAAACGGTAGGCGTCCTCGGTCAGGAATCCGGGCTGGAAGCGATCCGCCGGCAGGCGCAGCAACTCCAGGAATTTCTGATTGTAGGCGATGACCCGCAGGTCGCGATCGATCATGGAGATGCCTTGGTCGATGTTGTCCAGCGTCGACTGCAGTTGCCGGGTGGTTTCGGCCAACTCGCGTTCGGCCCGCATGCGCTGGGTCACCCGGCCGAGCTGCGCGCCGACCCTGGCCATGAGGTCGAGGAAACCCGGCGGCGGCTCGGGGCGCTGATCGCCGAAGAACTCGATCACGCCGACGACCCGTCGATCTATGGTGATGGGTGCTGCGAAGGCGGACCGCACCCCCGCTTCCTTGGCGGCGCCCCGGCGTTTGAAGCGGCCCTGCTGGCGCAGATCGCCGATCCATTCCGAAACGCCGGCCTCCAGCACACGTCCCGGCAAATCCTGACCGCGGCGGAAACGTGTTCGCTCGGTCGCCTGGCGAAACGCCTTGAACTTTCGCGGCGTGGCCAGATACCAGATGCGCGTCGCCGCTTGGGCTTCAGCACCGTCCTCGGCCAGCATATAGGCGTGGCCGATCGGCCAATTCAGGAAGTCGCAGATCTCCTTCAGGCTGGCGCGCATGGCTTCGATAAGGTTGTCGGTCTGATTGGCGGCCAACGCCACCTGGCGCAGCAGCAGGCTGGCCCGGTTGGCATCCTCGGCGGAGTCCTTCGCGGCGCGGAGTTCAGCCTCCATGCGTTTGCGTTGCGTGATGTCGGTCTGGATGCTGACGAAGCCGCCTGACCGCGTGCGCCGGTCGACGGTCTCGATCCAGCGGCCGTCCTTCATTTCGACGGCGAACGATCCTTTGAGATTTCGCCGGTATTGGGCCTTGCGTTTCAGGTAGGCGTCGCCGCCACCGATCTCGTCGCCGACGACCACATTGCCCTTCGCCATGTCGAGCGTGCCGAGTTCCCTGAAGTGCACGCCCGGTCGGGCCTCATCGGCACTGTAGCCGTACATCCTCCGAAAGTTGTTGTTGCAGGCGACCAAATGACCGTCGGCATCGTAGATAACAAAGGCTTCGGAGATGTTCTCGATGGCATCGACCAGTTGCGCCTGATCCTCGGCCAGCAACTGGCGCTCGCCCTCCGCCTGGCGTTTGGCGGTCACGTCCGTTCCGCGGATGTCCACATACCGGGCCTTGCGGTCGGCACGCAGTTCGAAGGTGAACTGACGCCCTTCTGCGGCAACGTCGACGCGACCGACCTTGCGCCTGCCGGTGACGAGAGATTTTACGGCCGTCGAAAGGGGAGCACGGACGCGGCCGGGCTTGGCGCCCGCGCCGAGGTCGAGAGACATCCGTGCCGCTTGGTTGGCGTAAGTCACCGTGCCCGCGAACGACGTTCGAAGGATGGGGTCCGGATGGTCGTCGACAAGCGCGGCCTGGCAACGAGCCTGCTCCAGCGCCGCTTCCAGTTCCGCCTTCTCCCGACGCAGTTGCCGGATGGTATGCTTGTTCGAGTTCGACATTCGTCGGTTCTTCAATCCCCCTGCATGGGCCGGCCGTGCCTCCGCCTGGCCCCACAGATAATGCTATTCACCGCCCTCTGTTTTGGCGCCCCCGCCACGCAGTCCTTTCAAGAAATAAGTTTCGACCTCGCCGACGCTGCGCATCTGCATGATACCGCGGCTCTCAAAGTCAAATTGGTCCATCAGCGGTTCGGCGACCGTTGCCGAAACATGTATCTCGCCCGGCTTGCTGTAGGATTCGTACCGGCTGGCGACGTTCACGGTCGCCCCCCAGACGTCATAGACGAACTTGTGGGTACCGATGATACCAGCCACCGCGGGCCCCGAATGAATGCCGACGCGGATGTTGAACGGGAATGAAAGTTCGTCGTTGGTTTCGATCAGGGCCTGGCGCATGTCCAACGCCATTCTCAGGCACGCGTCGGTGTGGTCTTCACGCGGGGTCGGCAGACCCGAGACCACCATGTAGGCGTCGCCGATGGTCTTGACCTTCTCGACCCCGTTCTTCATCGCCAGTTGATCGAAACGGGAAAACAGGAGGTTGAGATCCTCGACCAGTTCGTTGGCGTTCAGCTTCGATGAAATCTCCGAAAATCCAACCAGATCGGAGAACAGGATCGTCACATCATCGAATCGATCGGCGATCAACTCCTCGCCGTCGTTGATACGGTCCACGATCTGCGCCGGCAGGATGTTGAGCAGCAGGTTCTCGGACTTATCCTTCGCCTCCTGCATGTGTTCCAAATAGATCTGCTCCCGTTCGCGGGCCCGCACGCGCTCCATGCAGGCGCCGATGCGGGCGCGCAGCAGCACCGGATTGACCGGTTTGTAGAGATAGTCCTCCGCCCCTGCCTCGATGCAGCGCACGGCGCTTTCTTCTTCCTCGAAGGCGGAAATCATGATGACGGGCGTTTCTCGGAAACGATCATCCGCCTTCAGTCGGGCCAGGACCTCGAAGCCGTTCATGTCCGGCATCATCAGGTCGAGGAGAATGAGGTCGAACGCATCCTGGTTGACCAGATTCAGGGCCGCCGCGCCACTGACGGCGCCAACTGCCTCGTGTCCTTCGCGGGTGAGCTGGCGGGTCAGCAGGTCGCGCACGGTCTGCAGATCGTCGACGACCAGGATGCGGCCCGTTTCCTTGACCCGAACGCGCGCCGCGCCACCGCCGCCGATACCGTCGATCAGCCGGCTGCCGATATCGTCAGCGAGATTGGTCACGGTTTCCGCCGTGGCGGCCTGTTGGCTGATCAGGGAGGTGCGCGAGAAGTCGATGATCTCGTCCACATGGGAGAGCAGGCGATCGGATTCGGTGACCAGGTGTTCAAGATCCTCGCCTAGAGCCTCTCGCACGGTGGGATCCAGATCCTCGGTCAGAATCTCGGCGTAGCCGACGATGGCCGTCAACGGCGTGCGCAATTCGATGCGGACACGGGCTTCGGTATCCTCGGCCTTGGCACCATCGAACATATTCGAGTCTTCCGCCGCGGCGAGCAGGCGGTGAACGGCGTCGGTCAGTTCTTGGCCGGCGGCCATGATGTGCTCGCAGTCCTGGGCGACGTCGTCGCGCTGCAACTGCCGTGCCTGATCGCGCACCATTTCGCCGTAACCGATGATGGCACTGGCCGGTGCCAACAGTTCCTGCTGGATATTGGCGAGATACGCCCGGCGTGCTTGCTTCAGGGCTTCCGTGTCGGAGATGGAGAAATCGACGACACTGTCGAGCCGGGTCAGTAGCAGGTTGGTGTCCGTCAACAAGGTGCCGACTTCTTTGGCCAATGCCTCGGCGTCGATATCGCCGAGATCCTCGATCAACATCTCGGCGTAGCCTTTGATGGCCCCCATCGGGTTTCGAAGTTCATGCCGGAAGAAACGCGCCGCCTCATGCGGAGACCGGTCCTCGAACAAGGCATCCTCATGGCCCTCCTCGGTCAGATCCGCGAGCCGCTGGAAAGTCATGCGCGCCGATTCGAACACCCGTTCGAAATCCGGCAACAGGTCGACGACATCCTTCTGGTTGCCTGCGTCCTGCAGCAGGTCTTCCGCGCGGGTCTGGATGCTCGTGATCTCGGGGGCGAGAGTCTCGCGCATGCGCGCGATGCGTTGCTTGAAGGCGGTGCCGGCCGCGGTCATCGTGAAACGCCCCCGGGCCTGGCCGAAATACTCTGCGGCAGCATGCGGTTCAGTGTAGAGAGCACCTCGTCCAGATGGGCACCCTTTTGAATTAGCTGCTCCATGCGGCCATCGAGGCGCACGCGGTCATCTTCCGTCAGTTCCTTGGCAGTGACGACGATGACTGGAACCTCGGCCCAGTTGTCATTCTCGCGCATCCGGATGAGGAACTCGAAGCCGTCCATGACCGGCATCATCAGATCGAGAAGGATGGCGTCCGGCGTCTCGGCCAACAACCGGTCCATGCCGATGCGCCCGTTCTCCGCCTGGTCGACCGACCAATCGGCGCTGGTCAGCATGCGAACCATGACGTCGCGGGTGGCTTCGTCGTCCTCGACCACAAGAACCCGGCGCGGGCGGTCCCTGATCGGGCAGAGCCGCTGCAAGACCGCCAGCAGTTTGTCCCGGTCCACCGGTTTGGCCACGTAGTCGGAGGCGCCGAGCGAGAAGCCGATACGGCGTTCATCGACGATGGAAACCATGATCACCGGAATGTCCGCGGTCGCTGGATCGTCCTTGAGTTGGGACAGCACGGCCCAACCATCCATCTTCGGCATCAAGACGTCGAGGGTGATGGCGTCGGGCTTGATCTCCTGGGCCATCTCGAGACCAGCCGCACCGTCGCCGGCGAGCACGGCTTGGTAACCGTTGCGTGTCAAATGTCGGCCAAGCAGGTCGCGTATCACCGGATCGTCGTCGATCACCAAGACCGTCCGGGCATCTCCCGGAACGCCCTTGGCGACGACATCGCCATCGGGCATCTCGCCCTCCTGGTGACTGACATAGCCCCGACTGTCGACGGGCAATTCGACGGTGAAGGTCGATCCTTCCCCTTGTTCGCTGGTGACGCCGACGTCGCCGCCCAGGATGGTGCAAAAACTTCGAGTGATGGCCAGGCCAAGGCCGGTGCCGCCGAACTCGCGCGTGGTCGAGCCATCGGCTTGGGTGAAAGCGTCGAACACCTTGTCCAATTGCGCTTGTGACATGCCGATGCCGGTGTCGGTGACGCTGAACGAGATTCGGTCCACCGCTTCGGCGTCGGGCCCGGACGTCCGCGCGGCATGGATGGTGACGGTCCCCTCGTGGGTAAACTTGCAGGCATTACTCAACAGGTTGAACAACACCTGGCGAATTTTGGTCTGGTCGCTGTGCATGATGCCGAGCTTGCCGTCGATGTTGACCGTAACCGCATTGCTGTTCTGCTCCGCCACCGCGCCAATCGTCGCCACGACCTCATTGATCAATTGGTCGGCGTCGAAATCCTCGAAATAGACGGTCGTCTTGCCAGCCTCGATTTTCGACAGGTCGAGCACGTCGTTGATGAGTGACAGCAGGTGGCGCCCGGCTTTCTGGATACGGGCCAGGTCCGGCAGGTAATCCTTGTGGCCCAGATCCTCGGCTTCCTCTGAAAGGATCTCGCTGTATCCGATGATGGCGTTCAGCGGCGTGCGCAGTTCGTGGCTCATATTGGCCAGGAACACGCTCTTGGCCTGGCTGGCCTCGATGGCGTCGTCGCGGGCGGCCTCCGCCTCGGCGGTGCGTTTTCGCACCAGTTCGTCGAGGTTGTCATTCAGGGATTGCAGGTCCTGGTTGGCGCGCAGCACTTCCGCCGCCTTCTGTTCCACCGTGTCCTTGAAAACCTGAACGGCGCGCGCCATGTCGCCAATCTCGCCCCGGCGGTCGGTCCCCGGCACATCGACGGAGCCGTCGCCACTCGCCAATTGCGTCATCGTCCGGGTGATGGCGTCCAGCGGCGCGGCGATCTGACCGATGGCGATCCACAACGCCGCCCCGGCGATGCCGATGACGATGACGAGGATAACCGTGTCGATGACCAGGCGCCGGGCGCCGTGGGCTGCACGGGCCGAGACCAGGTCATCCGCGACCATGACCGCCATGGTGCCGATCTCGCGGATGGGACCGATGGCGGCGCTGGAACGGGCCATCCATTCGGCGACCGTGAGTGGATATTCCGCGCCTTCCATGCCGGCCAGGATGATCCTCGTGCGCGTCTTCTCGAAATCTCCGAAATAGCCGGCGCGGACGGCGGCGATGTCATCGACGACCGCCTTGGCCACGCGCTTCTGGATCAGGTGACTTTCAATCGACCGCCAGGCGCGATCAAAATGACCGCGGTAGATCGAGAGTTTCTGCACGTCCTCAAGGATTAGCGGGTCGTCGGCAGCGATGGTGCCGGCGATGATTGCACGTTCGCGTTCGGCGAACTCGCTCATCACGGAGACGGCGTGGGTGACGTCCAGTTGAGTTTCCACGTCGGCGACCGACGAGGCGGGCCGGTAGCGGGTCGCGGTTTTCAACCGCGCCGCCTCTGTGATCAAATCGGTGATGGCCTGGAACCAGGCTAGGCGGACGTCTTCGTTACGGTCATCGGTCGGCTTGGCGATCTGCTGGTCGACCTGCTTTCGTATCGCCTGAAGACCCTGGTGGTGGCTCTCAATGGCCGCGATCAGTTTTTCGTGCTGGTCCGCGTTGTGAATGGTTCTGAGACCGGCGATGGCGGCCCTGAAGCTCTGGTCGGCGATCTGGCGTTGATCAAGGATGTCATTCATCTGCACCGGCGTCGTCGGTGCGGGCGAAAACAGCGCCACTTGGGTCAATACCCTCTCTGCCGCCCAGACGTAGGTGCTGGTCAACAACTCAGCTCCGAATTCGGTGCTGCGTAGAATGCGCTCGGCGTCTTGGCGCTGCTTGAAGGCATCGACCCAAAAACTGGTGATGAGCCACAACAGCAGGACCGTCGTGATGGCGGAGATGGCCAACAGACTGTTGCGCACGCTGAAGAGCGTCGAGCGGGACGGGGCTAATTCCGACGTTATCGGTTCGCGAGCATCGGCCCTGTCCACGCCGGATGCCGAGCGCTCATTCGCCTGGTTCATCACGGTAGCTCGCTCGGGCGTTGATGCATCGGCCTACTCGGAGAACCGGAAAAGGACGCGGACACGTGCGGGCAATTTTCGTGCCTCCGACTTGGCGATGACGCTGAAGGCACCCTTCTTTCGCGCGATCTGGCGCAACAGCACGCGGGATTTCTCGACCTCGCGGGGCGGCGTTTCGCCGGTCGTCTGCTTGAGGCGGCTCCAATGGGCCTGCAACTGCGCTTCGGTCATGCCGAGAACACCCTTGGCGAACGCGCGGTGGGCGGCGCTGTCGGACGGTCGGCCGAAGGGGTTTCCTTTTTCCGAATTTGGCCAGTCGGTGATCTGGCGCAGATAGAGGCGCTTGACCACTGTCTTCATTGCGCCCGGATCGCCGGAAAAGGCGTTGTTGGCATTGATGATCAGCAGGTAGTTCTCGGCCAGCGCCGGTTCGGCCACGCCCGTGACGATGGCGCCGCAGACGACGACCAGGGTGGATAGGACTAGTCGAACCTTTCTGATCACGTCGCTCTCCTTGTGGCTCGCCAGATCAGAAGCTGAAGGTTGCCGACCCCTGGACGAAATGCGCGTTGGCGGATCCGAACCCGCCGTCCTTGAGGAAGTCCTTGTAGGTATAGATGCCGCGCAAATGGATATTGGGGATCGGCTTGAAGGTCAGACCGAGGGCATGCTCCACCGATCGCCCGGGCTCGCTGCCGTTGTCCAGGTAATCAAAACGGTAGAAGGCGGTCCAGGCGTCGGTGATGCGGAAGGCCGGCTGCGTGTAGAAGGCATAGCGGTCGCCCGCGGCGCCGTCCTCGTCGGTGGCGAAGGCCTCGGTCTTCCACAGGATGCGGTCCTTGTCGTAGCGGATATCGATGCCGTAGAGCGTGTAGTCCGTGCGCGCCGTATCGGACCGTTGGCCCTGTCCCAGGTTGGCGCCGAGCGTCAGGCCGCTGTCGCCGATGGTGTAGTCGAGCCGGGCGCCGTAATTGAAATGCTCGCCGGCCGAGGAGAAGTTGCCGGTGTAGACACTGTATTGCAGCCGGTCCTTGTCACCGCGGACGAAGGCCTTGCCGTAGAGATGTGCGCCCGACGTGAAGTTGGGGAAAATGGTGTCGCCCGAGAACGGCCTGAGGAACTGTGGCTGTTCCGTATCCAGAAGAATCTGCGGGAAGTGTTCGATGTTGATGATGCCGTGCGGCGTCACGTAGCGCCCGAGTTGGATGTTGACGGCATCGCTGTATCGGTAATTGCCCCAGGCAATAACCGTGTCGGTACCGGTGGAAAGACTGAACCCGGGGTCGCGGCGGGCACCACCATCGGCGAAGGTCGGCGCACCCTGGCGCAGAAAGGCCTGTGCCGCGAACAGCGACCAGTCCTCGTGCAGCGTCGCTTTCAAGAGGAATTCGAGGGTTTGCCTGTTCAGGCTGACGGCATTGTCATCCTCGCCGAACACGCCGGTCACGGCAGCGTTGTAGAAACCGCCGAAATCCAGCTGCAGGGCATCGAAGGCCTTGACCGTGGCGCGGCTGCCGACCTTCTCCTCTACCGTGGCGACGACATCCTCGACGCCGTCGAGCCGTTCCTCGACCTCGCGCAGACGGGCGTCGGTCTGGGGGGCGCTGTCGGTGGAAACCGTTCGCCTGGTGGGTGCCGCGGGCGCCGCCGCCGGGGGGCGCTGGCCGGGAGCCTTTTCCGCCTTCAACTGCTCAACTTCGCGGATCAGCTTCTCGATGACCGTCGTTGCCTGATCCAGGCGTTTCTCCAACTCGCGAATTCGCTTGTCGTCGGCGTTTGCCACCAGGGGAGCAAGCACGAATGAGGCCGCCAGGACCAGCGCCAACACAACCGTGCGCCGCGCCGTCACGCTTCCATGTTTCGGGCGTCCAGTCATCTTCGGCATGATCTCCCCGTCGGTCTTGAGTGAGGCTGCCTCAACCGCTCGCTGGCCCAAGAAAGCTTTCGATCTTTTCCAGCAGTCGGCTCAGTTCGACAGGCTTGGTGTCGTATTCATCGCAGCCCGCGGCGAGGGCCTTGTCGCGGTCGCTGGACATGGCGTGAGCCGTCAGTGCGATGACTGGAATGAAGCTGGTTTCCGGAGATGCCTTGATCTGGCGAGTGGCTTCCCAGCCATCCATGACCGGCAGGCTCATATCCATCAGGATCAGATCAGGGTTTTCGCTCCTGGCCAGATCGACGCCCTTGCTGCCGTCCTCGGCGACGAGAATCTCGTACCCCCGCCGCGCCAGGCGGCGGGACAGCATGTCGCGGTTCATTTCGTTGTCTTCGACAAGCAGAATCTTCGACATGCCGACGATACTCTCCCCCGCCGGTTGCCTGCCCCGGCTTGTCCGTGTGCATGCGGTATTGTGCACGCCATCGTTGTTCGGAAAAAATTAACCGAAAACAGGCAGTTGGGCAATGAGGTGTGGGCGGATTGTCACGTCGAATTGATGTCGCTGATCAACGCCGGGTGGCGATGGCCAGGTTCTTGATCTGCACATAGTTCAACAGCGCCACGCGGCTTTTTTCACGCCCGTAGTCTGATTTTCCGAATCCCCCGAACGGCGTTTCGACGCCGTCGTCAGTGCCGGTGGCAATTTCCAAGGCGTCGTCTCGTCGTTATCGAAAAAGGCCGAGTTCGCCGGCGGCACGTGGGATGGGGGGCCTCCCGGGGATCGCTGGTCGAACCATTCAATCCCGTGAACGGGATATGTCAGTGCTTTTTTTGGTTCCCATTTAGACACCGAGGCCCAACGCCGGCAGTTTCAGTCCGTGTTCGCGGGCGCAGTCGACGGCGTCTTCGTAGCCGGCATCCGCGTGGCGCATGACGCCGGTCGCCGGGTCGTTCCAGAGCACGCGCTCGATGCGCTTGGCCGCGGCGTCCGTGCCGTCGCAGCAGATCACCATGCCGGCGTGCTGGGAGAAGCCCATGCCGACGCCGCCGCCGTGGTGCAGGCTGACCCAGGTGGCGCCGGACGCACAGTTCAAGAGCGCGTTCAGCAGTGGCCAGTCGGAGACCGCGTCGGAGCCGTCCTTCATGGCTTCGGTCTCGCGGTTGGGGCTGGCAACCGAGCCCGAGTCGAGATGGTCGCGGCCGATGACCACGGGGGCCTTCAACTCACCCGACGCCACCATCTCGTTGAAAGCCAGGCCCAGGCGGTGGCGCTGGCCGAGACCGACCCAGCAGATGCGCGCCGGCAGACCCTGGAAGGCGATGCGGTCCCGCGCCATGTCGAGCCAGTTGTGCAGATGGGCGTCGTCGGGAATCAGTTCCTTCACCTTGGCGTCGGTCTTGTAGATGTCCTCCGGATCGCCTGATAGGGCGGCCCAGCGGAACGGTCCGACGCCGCGGCAGAACAGCGGGCGGATGTAGGCCGGAACGAACCCCGGGAAGGCGAAGGCGTCTTCCAGCCCTTCCTCGAACGCCACCTGGCGGATGTTGTTGCCGTAGTCCAGCGTCGGCACGCCGGCGTTCCAGAAATCCAGCATCGCCTGCACGTGGATCTTCATCGACGCACGGGAAGCCCGCTCGACTTCCTTGGGTGCCGACTCGCGCTTGTCGCGCCATTCGGCCATGGTCCAGCCGAGCGGCAGGTAGCCGTTGACCGGGTCGTGGGCCGAGGTCTGGTCGGTGACCATGTCCGGTCGGATGCCGAGTTTGAACATCTCCGGAAACACCTCGGCGGCGTTGCCGAGCAGTCCGACCGAAACGGGCTTTCCTTGTGATTTTGCGCGCTCGACGATGGCCAGTGCCTCGTCGATGGTTTCCGCTTTTTCGTCCACGTATCGGGTACGTAGCCGGAAATCGATGCTGTCTGGATTACACTCGACGGCGATGCACGATGCCCCGGCCATGGTCGCCGCCAGAGGTTGTGCGCCGCCCATGCCGCCCAAGCCGGCGGTCAGGATCCAGCGGCCCGCGAGGTCGCCGTCGAAGTGCTGGCGGCCGGCTTCGACGAAGGTTTCGTAGGTGCCCTGGACGATGCCCTGCGAGCCGATGTAGATCCACGAGCCCGCTGTCATCTGGCCATACATCATCAACCCGGCGCGATCGAGCTCGTTGAAATGGTCCCAATTTGCCCAGTGAGGCACGATGTTGGAATTTGCGATCAGCACGCGCGGAGCGTCGGCGTGCGTACGGAAAACGCCGGCGGGCCGGCCCGACTGTACGACCAGAGTCTCATCGTCACCGAGCTCCTGCAGCGTGGCGACGATGGCGTCGAAATCGTCCCATGTCCGCGCCGCCCGACCGATGCCGCCGTAGACCACCAGTTCATGCGGGTTCTCGGCAACGTCCGGGTCCAGGTTGTTCATCAGCATGCGCATCGGTGCCTCGGTGAGCCACGATTTGGCGCTGAGTTCCGTGCCGTGCGGGCTGCGCACCTCGCGGATGTTGTGGCGGGCGTTGGACATGGGGAACTCCTCTCAAAAAAACCTAGGCGGCCCGCGCCAGGCCGGGCAGGGCATCGGCGCCGACGGTCTGGCTCAGTGCGTCCGTGCGTACCAGGTTGTGGGCGGCCTCCAGATCAGGTGCCAGGAAACGGTCGTCGCCGAGCGTCGGCACGTCTTGGCGCAGTCGGGTGATGACCGCGGCCAGGGCGTCGCTGGTCTGCAGGGGGGCTCTGAACTCGACCCCCTGCGCTGCCGTCACCAGCTCAATGCCGACGATGCGGCCCAGGTTGTCGACCATGTCCAAGAGCCGCCGGGCGGCGTGGGTGGCCATGGACACGTGGTCCTCCTGGTTGGCGCTGGTCGGTGTCGAATCGACCGAACATGGGGCCGCGCGCTGCTTGTTCTCGCTCATCAGGGCAGCCGCCGTGACCTCGGCGATCATCAGGCCGGAATTGACCCCCGGATTCGGCGACAGGAAGGCTGGCAAGCCGAAGTTCATGGCCGGGTCGACCATCAACGCGATGCGGCGCTGGGCGATGGCGCCGATCTCGGCGATGGCGACGGCCATTTGATCGGCGGCCAGCGCCACCGGCTCGGCGTGGAAGTTGCCGCCGGAAACGATGGCGCCGTCACCGGCCAGCACCAGCGGATTGTCGGTCACGGCGTTGGCCTCGACCGTTAGCGTTCCGGCGGCATGCCGCAGGTGGTCGATGCACGCCCCAAGCACCTGCGGCTGGCAGCGGATGCAATAGGGGTCCTGCACGCGCTCGTCGTCGTCTCGATGGCTTTCGCGGATGGCTGAACCCTGCATGAGGGTGCGCAGCGACCGAGCCGTGTCGATCTGACCGACATGGCCGCGCAGTTCATGCAGCTCGGCGCGGAAGGGGGCGGACGAGCCCATGATGGCGTCGGTCGAAAGAGCGCCCGTGACCAACGACGCCATTCCACAGCGCCAGGCCTCGAACAGCCCGGCCAGCGCCAGCGCCGTCGATACCTGAGTACCGTTGATCAGTCCCAGACCCTCCTTGGGGCCAAGCTCGACCGGCGTCAGGCCGGCGGCGGCGAGTGCACCGGCGGCCGGCATCCGCTCGCCGCCGAGAAACGCCTCGCCCTCGCCGATCATCGCCGCCGCCATGTGGGCGAGTGGTGCCAGGTCGCCGGAGGCACCGACCGAACCCTGCGCCGGGATCACCGGCGTCACGTCGGTCGCCAACATCTCCTGGATCAGCTCGATGATGCGCCAGCGCACGCCCGAGGCGCCGCGCCCGAGCGAGATCAGCTTCAGCGCCATGACCAGCCGGACGACGCGCCCGTCCAGCGCCGGCCCGACGCCGCAGCAGTGCGACAGGATCAGGTTGCGCTGCAGGTGCGCCGTGTCTTCCGGCGCGATGCGAGTATTGGCGAGCTTGCCGAAGCCGGTGTTGATGCCGTAGACGGCGTCGCCGCCGGCGGCGGCGGCATCGATCAGGGCGGCGCTGCATTCGACTCCGGCGCGGGCCGATGGGTTGAGGCTGGCAGCCGGACTCTGCCAGTAGAGCGTCGCCAGTTCGTCCAGCGTAACCGCACCCGGCACCAGGACCATCGCCTCGCTCATGTTTCCCCTCCAAAGACGCGCTGGTGCAGCGGATTGACGGCGATGCCGTAGGCCAGTTCGGCTGGATGCTCGATGTCCCAGATGGCGAGGTCGCAACGCTTGCCGACTTCCAAGGTGCCGATCTCGTCGCCGAGGCCGACGGCGCGGGCGGCGTTGCGGGTGGCGCCGGCCAGCGCCTCCTCCGGCGTCATCAGGAACAGGGTCGAGGCCATGTTCATGGCCAGTAGCAGCGATGTCATGGGCGAGGAGCCGGGATTACTGTCCGTCGCCACGGCCATGGCCACGCCATGCTGGCGGAACAGATCGATGGGCGGAACGTTGGTGTCGCGCAGGAAATAGAAGGCGCCGGGCAGCATCACCGCGACGGTTCCGGTCCGCGCCATGGCCGACACCGCCTCTTCATCCGCATATTCCAGATGGTCGGCCGAAAGCGCGCCGTACTCGGCTGCCAGCAGCGTGCCACCGGCGTTGGAGAGCTGCTCCGCGTGCAGTTTCACCGGCAGACCATGCCGCTTCGCCGCTTCGAAGACCCGGCGGGTCTGATCGAGCGTGAAGCCGATGGTGTCGCAGAACCCGTCCACGGCATCGGCCAGGCCTTCGCCCGCGGCCGCCGGCAACTGAACGTCGCAGACGTTGTCGATGTAGGCATCCATGTCGCCGTCGGCTTCCGGCGGCAGCGCGTGGGCGCCGAGGAACGACGTGACCACGCGCACTGGCCGCGCCTCACCCAGCCGCCGCGCCACGCGCAGCATTTTGCATTCGTTGTCCGCGTCCAGGCCGTAACCGGACTTGATCTCGATGGTGGTCACGCCCTCGGCCAGCAGGCGGTCGAGGCGGGGCAGGGATTGGCGTTCAAGTTCCGCTTCGCTGGCGGCGCGTATTTCGCGGACCGTGCTCAGGATGCCGCCGCCGGCGCGGGAGATATCTTCGTAGCTGTCGCCCTGCAGGCGTTGTTCGAACTCGGCGGCGCGGTTGCCGGCGTAGACCAGGTGCGTGTGGCAATCGACCAGGCCGGGCGTCACCCAGCGGCCGTCCAGGTCGATGATTTCGGCGGCGGCCATGGCCGGCACTTCGGCCGCCGGACCGAGCCAGACGATGCGGCCGTCCCGCGAGGCGACCGTGGCGGCCTCGATGGCGCCATAAGGGGCGCCACCCTGCGTCCCCGATGTTGCCAGGGTCGCTAGGCGTCCGTTTCGCCAGATGCGATCGACCGTTTCCGTCATTTGGATCATCTCCCAATGAATTGTATATACAAATGGAATGGACACGGGTCAAACAATTTTGTATAGATAATTAAGAATGACATGGAGAGCATCGATGCCGGGTGAATTCGCGCTGGACGGCCAGGGGCCGCTTTACCGACAGATCCGACGCGCCATCGCTGCCCCTATCCTGGCCGGCGAACTGGTGCCCGGCATTCGCTTGCCGTCCGAACACGACCTGACGGCGATGTTCCGGACCTCGCGCATGACGGTCAATCGGGCGCTCGGCATGCTCGCCGACGAGGGCCTGGTGTCGCGGCACCGTCGCAACGGCACGTTCGTCGCCGCCCAGGTGGCCGAACACGCGGTCATGGATGTGCGCGACATCGCCGACGAGGTCGCCGAGAGCGGCGCGGCCTACGCCTTTACGCTGCTCCATCGCCGCCGGGTGAAGGCCGACCGGGAGACCGCGGATGTGCTCGGCGTGCGTAAGGGAACGGCGCTCTTGCACCTCAGCTGTCGCCACGATGGCGACGCTGTGCCGTTCGTCGTCGAAGACCGGTTCATCAGTCTCGCCGCCGTGCCCGAGGCGGAGCACGCGGACTTCACCGAGATCCCGCCGAGCCGCTGGCTGTTGGAAACGGTCCCCTGGACCAAGGCCGAGCACGCCATCGTCGCCGTCAATGCCTCCAAGACACTCGCGCGGGGGCTGGGCATTGCCGAAGGGAATGCCTGTCTCGTGGTCGAACGCCGGACATGGCTCGCCGACAGACCGGTGACATTCGTTCGTCTGACCTATCCCGGCGATCGCCATCGACTGGTCGGCGGTTTCACACCGGGACGCTGATCCGCCTTTCGCTTTCAGACACAGAGCCCGCCAGTCAGCAGCGCCCGGCCATCGGACGTGAACATGCCCTTGGCGGCGGCTTGCGTGCCTTCTGCCGAGCGCAGGATGGCATGGGCCTCCGCGCCCTCGATCTCCGCGCCCGAAACGATGGCCTGGCCGAAGTCCGCCTGGCCGAAATCTGAATGACCGAGCTGGTCGTCCAGGTCGATGACGAACATGAACTGGCGCCCCGCCGTGAAGGCCTTGAAATGGAGGCGCAGGACCTGGGACCCGTCCAGCACGATAGGCACGCCGACCAGTCCGACGTCGTCCGTCACCGGTTCGAACGGCTGGTGCATGGAGGTGCCGGCGCCCCCGTCCGCCGTGTCGAACACCAGGCGCCCGCGAGAATTCGCAAGCTGGATGGACAGGCTCACCAGACTGAGCGGAGACCGGCTTTGGTTGTCGATGATGAAGATGTCGCCGCCGCCGGATTCCATGAACCGCACCTCGACAACCGGCGCGCAGGCGTATCCGGGTGCCGCCGTCGACTGCAGCAGCGCGACCACGATCAGGCCCGTGAGATAGCGTAGCGCCATGACAACTCTCATTGCGGATGTCGGCACATCTTAACCGGATTTGCCGCTGGCCACGACCGCCGGCGAGCGAATAACGTGATCCGTCATGGAACCCCAATTCAAGGACTCCTCGCATGTGGTGCCGCAGGACTGGATGCGGCTCGCCGAGCATCTGCGCAAACATGGCCACGATCTCGATCTGGCCGAACCGCCCCGCCAGTTCGCGTCGGGCTTCGGCAATCTCAACTATCTGGTCGCGGTCGATGGCGCGCCCGCGGTGCTGCGCCGGCCGCCGCTCGGGCCGATTCCGCCCGGCGCCAACGACATGGCGCGCGAAAGCCGCATCCTCAGCCGTCTCGGTCAGGCCTTCCCGTTGGCGCCACGCTGTCTGCACGCCCACCTCGAGGACGATGTCCTCGGCGCCCCGTTCTTCATCATGGAGTATCGGCCGGGCCTGGTCATCGGCGGTACGTTGCCGGAGGCCTTGGCTACGCGGTCCGATATTGGCGCCCATATTGCCGAAACCCTGGTCGAGACGCTGGCTGGCCTCCATGCCATAGATGCGGCGGCGGTAGATCTCGAGACGCTCGGCCGGCCGGCGGGTTTCATGGCGCGGACCCGCGCCGGGTGGGCCAAACGGGCCCGTCTCGCCTGGGAAGCCGCGCCGCCTCCCGTCCTTGGCGAGGTTCTGGATTGGCTTGAGGCACGACCGGTCGACGATGCCGCGCCGACCCTGCTGCACAACGATTTCAAGCTCGACAACATGATCCTCGATGTCGAGACGCTGGCTCCCGTCGCCGTCATCGATTGGGATATGGGCACACGGGGCGACCCGCTCTACGACCTGGCCGTCCTGCTCAGCTACTGGACCGAGGCCGGGGACCCGCCGGCCATGCATCGCTTGAACCAGATGCCGACCGCCGGCCATGGATTTCCGACCCGGAAGGCTGTCGCCGAGGCCTACGCCCGACGGACCGGACGAACACTCGCGGAGTTTAAGGTGCATCGGGTGCTGGCAATCCTGCGCCTCGCCGTCGTCTTCATGCAGCTCAACCGCCGCTACCGTGAGGGCGGCACGGACGATCCTCGCTTCGCCGGTTTCGGTGATCTGGCAGACGGGCTTCTGGACTTCGCGCGCGCGGTCGCCAACGATGAGAGTTTCTGAGCGCCGCCACCTGGGACTGGGACGATGAAACGCATCCCCCTCGACGATTACGACACCGCCCGCGGCGCATTCGCCTGGGAAATTCCGCCGGCCTTCAACTTCGGCGTCGACGTGGTCGACCATTGGGCCCGCGAGACGCCGGACAGGACGGCGCTGATCTGGCTCGACGAGGCCGGCCACGAACGCCGCTTCACGTTTGCTGACATGGGCCGGCTGAGCGACCGCGCGGCGACCCTGCTCAGGCGCCTGGGGGTCCGCAAGGGCGACCGTGTCGTCGTCATGCTGCCGCGCATCCCGGAATGGCAGATTGCCATGGTCGCCTGCCTGAAACTGGGTGCCGTGCCGATCCCCTGCATCACCATGCTGACGGCGGGCGACGTCGCCTACCGGGTCGAGCATTCCGGCGCCACCGCCGCCATCACCACGGCCGAGAACATCTCCAAGTTCGATGGCTTGCCCGGCGTCGAGGTCAAGGTCAGCGTCGGCGGCGGCGAGGGCTGGACGGATTTTGCGGCCGCCCTGGGTGCCGAAGCCGAGGGCTTCGATGCGCCTGCGATCGCCGCCGGGGACCCGGCAGTGCTCTATTATACCTCCGGCTCCACCGGCAAGGCGAAGGGCGTGCTGCACGCGTCCCGCGCCATCTTCGCCTGGCGGGTGTCGGCCTGGTACTGGCTCGACCTCCACGAGGACGACGTCATTTGGTGCACCGCCGATACCGGCTGGAGCAAGGCCGGCACCAGCATCCTGTTCGGGCCGTGGAGTTGCGGTTCCACCGTATTGTTCTACGACGGGCCTTTCGATGCGAAGCGCCGACTGGAGCTTCTGGAACGCTACGGTGTCAGTGTCTTCTGCGCCGCCGCCACCGAACTGCGCCAGCTGATCCGCGAGGACATGGCGGACCGCGATCTCTCGGCGCTGCGGCTTACCGTCTCGGCCGGCGAAGCGGTGAACCCGGAAATCGTCCGGCGCTGGCGGGACCTGACGGGCGGCCTGCTGCTCGACGGCTATGGCCAGACCGAGACCCTGATGAGCGTCCTCAACTATCCCGCCATGCCGGTGAAGCCGGGGGCCATGGGCCGGCCGCTGCCGGGCACCGAAATGGCGGTGCTGGGCGACGACGACCGGCCGGCGCCGCCCGGCCAGCCCGGCCGTCTGGTGCTGCGCTGCCCCAACCCGCAGATGATGCTGGGCTACTGGGACGATGCGAAGCAGACGGCGACGACGCGGATCAGCATCGACGGCGTCGAATGGTTCGTCACCGGCGACCGGGCCCGCATGGATGGGGACGGCTACTTGTTCTACGAAGGCCGCGACGACGATGTCATCAACTCCGCCGGCTACCGCATCGGCCCCATGGAGGTCGAGAACGCGCTGATGGAGCACGCCGCCGTACTCGAATGCGCCGCCGTTGCCAGCCCCGATGCGGAGCGCGGCGAAGTGGTGAAGGCCTTCGTCGTGTTGGCGCCGGGCCACGTGGGGTCGGTCGACCTGACGGCCGAACTGCAGGACTTCACAAAGCGCCAGACCGCGCCCTACAAATACCCGCGCCGTATTGCCTACGTGGCCGACCTGCCGATGACCGTCAGCGGCAAGATCCAGCGCCGCAAGTTGCGCGACGCGGAGTTCGCCAACCCGTTGCCTTCCGGCGACGAGTCGTCCTAAGCTTCGGCCATGATTTACGGCGGATCGGCAAGCGAGGCGGCGGAGCGGAGTCGTGCCGTGCATGTGAATGGGCGGGACTACATCCTGCACGGCTGCGTCGGCACGTCGCCGGTGCGCGGCATCTATGTCGAGGGCAACGAGGCTAACGACGACGGCCGGCCGCAGGGCTTCCTGGTGCACCAGCCCGCAGGCGCGGTGACGCTGCCGCATTTCCACGAGTGCGACCAGTTCCAGGTCGTGGTCGGCGGTTCGGGCCGCGTCGGCAAGCGCCAGGCCAGGCCGCTCACCGTGCAGTACGCCAACGCGCATACCCCCTACGGCCCGATCATCGCCGACGACGACGGCATCCAGTATTTCACGCTGCGCGCCCGCTGGGACCCGGGCGCCAAGTACATGCCCGAAAGCCGCGACAAGCTGGTCAAGGGTAACCAGCGGACCCGGCTGGTCGGTGACATCGACGGGTCCGAAAGCCGCAGCGTGATCGAGCCCGAGGCCGACGGCCTCGCCGCCCGTCTGCTCTGCCTCGAGCCCGGCGAACGCGGCAGCGCCGGTGATCCGGCGGGCAGCGGCGGCCAGTATATCATCGTTGCGGACGGCGACATGGTGCGCGGCGAGGAGGCGCTGGAACGGCTGTCGTGCCTGTTTGTCACCGCCGATGAGCCCGCCTTCACGTTCCAGGCCGGCGACGCCGGACTGGCGCTGCTGGTGTTGCAGTTGCCGCGCTCGTCGATGCCCGGCTGATGTCGCGTCTCCGATCGTTATAAATATAATAAAGAACTGAATTTCACCAAACATGTTATACGTGTATATCGGTGCGCGGATCAACATGTCGAGAATGTCCGGCATGACGTGCCCCTAGCCGCCGACGCGGCCGTCGACGGCGATGTCCAGAAGGTTCGGCCCCTCGTTGGCGAAGGCGGCCTTCAGCGCCGGCGCCACGGCGTCGGCCTCGGTCACCCGTTCGGACGCCATGCCCATGCTGGCGGCGAGGCCGGCGAAATCGATGGGCGGGTCGACCAGGTCCATGCCGACGTAGTGGTCGTTGGCGTGGAAGCCCAAGAGGCGTTGCTTGAGGATGCGGTAGCTTGCGTTATTAAAGATGACGTAGGTCATCGGCAGTTTCAGGTTCGCCGCCGTCCACAGCGCCTGGATGGAATACATGGAACTGCCGTCGCCGATCAGCGCGCAGACGGGCCGGTTCAAATCCGCCAACTGGATACCCACCGCCGCCGGCACCGCCCAGCCGATGCCGCCTGAGGCAAAGGCGTGGAAGTCATAGCGGTCGCGGTAGGGACGCAGATTGTTCAGATGCCGGGTCGAGGTCAGGCCCTCGTTCACCACCACCGCGTTCTCCGGCAGCGCCTCGATGATGCGCAGGGTCAGCCAGTCATAGTCGATGGGCGCGCCGGCGCCAGCACCATTGATGCGCTCGATCAGGCCCGAGCGCTTGGTGGTCCAGTTGCCGTCGGCGAGGCCATCCACCAGCGCCGCCGCCCGCGTCGCCAGCGCCTCGCCGCCGCGCTCTTTGAGTAGCGGCGCCAGCGCCTGCAGCGTCGACTTCAGGTCCGAGCGGACAGCCATCTCGGCGGCGTAATTTTTGCCCATGTCCCAGTCGACCAGGCCGAGATGCACGACGGGCAGGTTTTCCGGCAGCGGATCGATGGGGCTGTAGACGGACATGCGCAGCGCGTCGGCGCCCAGCACGATCATCAGATCATAGGGCGCGAGCACGTCGCGCACATTGGCCTGGTCGCGGCTCAGCGTGCCCATGTAGCAGGGATGTTCGGAAAGGAAGTGCGCGCCGTAAGGCACGCTCTGCTGGTAGGCCGCGGCGCCCAGGGTCTCTGCCAGGACAGCCGCCTCGGCCAGCGCGTCCGACTTCACCACCTCGTCGCCGGCGACGATCACGGGACGCTTGGCCGCCAGCAGCCGGTCGGCCAGCGCGCTCATGACATCGGGTGCCGGCACCGTTCGCGTCTCGACCCGGGTCGACGCCCCCAGCGCCACGCCGCCTTCGTCGTTCAGCACGTCCCCCGGTAGCGATAGAAACACCGGGCCGGTCGGCGGTGTCATGGCGATCTTGGCGAGCCGGCGGATGATGCGCGGCAGGTCTTCAAGCCGTGTCACTTCGGTGGCCCACTTCACCACGGGCTCGGCGATGGGCACCAGCGGGTCGTAGAGCAAGGGTTCGGTCAGCCCATGGCCCTGTTCCTGCTGGCCGGCGGTGACGATCATCGGCGTGCCAGTGAACTTGGCGTTGTAGATGGAGCCCATGGCATTGCCGAGCCCCGGCGCCACGTGCACGTTGCAGGCCACCAGCTTGCCCGACGCCCGCGAGAAACCGTCGGCCATGCCGACGACGATGCTCTCGTGCAGCCCCAGCACGTACTGCAGGTTCGGGTGTTCCTTCAGCGCATGCATGATCGGCAGTTCGGTGGTGCCCGGATTGCCGAACATGTGGGTCACGCCCTCGTCCTGCAAAAGTTCCAGGAAGGCCGAGCCGCCGGTGATGGTGTTGGTGGTCATGGATGTCCCTCGTGCGTTCCTATTATCGCCGAGCCTAGCCCGTCGGCCGCGGCGGGAGAAGTCCCCGGACGGCACCCGAATGTCGCCCTCAAGGCAGGGTTTCGCGCATTTTGACCGCGTTTTGGCCCCGAATCAGGCGGGTCAAAACAGATTAAGCTGCTGGAATTATTGGAGAACATGGGCATTCCGGCGCGCGATGTCATCATTCGTCATCATTTGTCATCCCCGAATTTTGCCCCCTCAGTCGCCGGGCGCGGCTGTGCCGCTTGGCTACGCGCCATTCGGCGCGGCGCGCGGTCGCGCTTGCCTCCGGCCCCTGGGGGCCGTCGGATTGGGCCACGTCCGGAAACACTCCAGTTGCCTGCGTCTTTCGCATCCGTTGCGCTACCCTGCGCAACGGCGAGCGCAACGCGCGACCGGGCCGCGAGGCCCGTAGCCAAGGGCGCCTGGCGCGCCCGCCCGGCGCCTGAGGGAGCAACAAAAGATTCTGGTTTTCCCCGCACATCATCTTCTTCCTTCATGCCCCGCCGAGCGCACGCAAGGGCGCGCCAGCGAGGGCGTTTGTCTGTCGGGGACAGGAATCAAATAGTCGGGCGATGGGAGGATCGCAAGGCGTGGGGAAAGATAATCTCACATTGCCAGTTCCAGGGATGGCGGGCTTTTATAGCTTGCCCAATATGCCTGTTCGACCTGTTTGGAGCCCGGCAAGGGACGCCCCTCAACACTGCGCAGATCTTCTGCTTTTGACCCATTTCGGACGTCAACTGGCTAATGCGATTGAGCAGGGGAAGTTGCAAGGATATTTTGAGCGTATTCAATCTTGGAGGGCGGCTTGTCAAATGCGTTGATCCTTGGGCCGACAGGCATGGTCGGCAGTGAAGTTCTAGGTTTATGTCTTGCCAACAACGAAATCGATCATGTGCTAAGCGTCGGTCGCCGAGCGAGTGGGGTCAAACACTCGAAGCTGACGGAAATTGTACACCGTGATTTTCTCGACTTTTCTCCGTTGACGATTGACCTAGCGAATACGGACGTCGTGTTCTACTGCCTTGGGGTGTATCAAGCGAAAGTGTCGAAAAGGCAATTCTGGGAAATCACTGTCGATTATCTTGCGGCCCTGGCTCAGAATATTGAGCAATCCAACAAGCATGTCCGATTTTGTCTTTTTAGCGCACAAGGCGCCTCGACAACCGAAAGATCACCTATTCGTTTCGCTCGGGCGAAAGGTCGCGCTGAAAACATTCTCTTAGCTTCGGGAATAAAAGAGAAATACATCTTCCGTCCCGGATTCATTATGCCGGGTCCAAAGTTCAAGAGTGTCACTCTATCGGCAAGACTGTTTGAACCGGTCTATCGTTTGTTTCCAATGATCGGTATCGATGCACCGCAGCTAGCAAGGGTGATGGTGGATATTGGTATTAATCGGCACGAAATGACAGTTTTCGAGAACCGGGATATCAGAACACATGCCGGTGCATTATGATTAAGGTTACTCACGCCATCCGTCGGTTGAGACGACTGCTCCTGGCACTTTCCCGCTTGTCGCCGCCAACCAACCCCGTAGTCTTGTGGAACCTTCTCGGAGGCCACGCTTTGGCCTTGTCCGATTAAGAGGATCCCGCCATGTGGCGATATGCCAACCCGGTGAACGTGGTGTTCGGTGCCGGGGCACTCGACGGAATCGGCAAGGCGATCGGCGGGCGAGCCTACGGCCTGGTAACCTATGGAGACGACTGTTTCTCGGCCATGGCGGAGCGGATCGAGGGTTCCGCCGGCACGCCAGTGCTGGCCGTCGACGACGTGGTGCCGAACCCGGATTTCGAGGCTCTTGATCGGGCCTGCCGGGTGTTTGGGATGGCCAGTGCACAGCCTCAGGTCGTGGTCGCCCTCGGTGGCGGGTCGGTTATCGATACGGCCAAGGTTATGGTCGCCGCCGCCGGGGATTTCGGGCGCGTGCGGGCCTACCTGGATGATCCGGGGGCGGAGGCGCCGGTGGCTTTGGTGCCGGTCATTGCCGTGCCAACGACCGCCGGCACTGGCAGCGAGGTGACCCGGTTCGCCACCGTCTGGGACAGTAAGGCGAAGAAGAAGTACTCGCTGGCCCTCGAGAGCATTTATCCCGAGACCGCCCTGGTCGATCCGTTGCTGGCGCTCACGGCACCGCGCGGCTTGAGCGTCGCCACCGGACTCGATGCGCTGTCGCACGCCCTGGAGAGCATCTGGAACGTCAATGCCAATCCTGTCTCGACTGCCCTCGCGATCGAAGCCGCGCGAGGCATCCTGGACAATCTGGTGGCGCTGGCGGCGGACCTTGGCGATGTCCGGCTTCGCGAACGAATGGCGCGGGCGGCAACGCTGGCCGGCCTCGCCATGTCCAATACCGAGACGGCGCTCGCCCATGCGCTTTCCTATCCGGTGACGCTGAACAATGGTGTCGAACACGGCATCGCGTGTTCGTTCTCCTTGCCCCTGGTGATGCGCCGCGCCATCGGCTGCACGGCGGAATGTGACGCAGCGCTCAGGAGTATTTTTGGACCCGACTTGGAGGCCGGCGCGACTCGGCTGGCCGAATTTCTTCATGGTCTCGGGATTTCGACGGACCCCGGGGACCATGGCATGCGCGAGGCCGAGTGGTCGGCGCTGCTCGCCAGCGCACTTGACGGCGCGCGCGGCAGGAACTTCCTTCGACGTCAGCCCGGGCACCCCATGCCGGCCTGAACCCGGCGGATGCCGGATCGATGGCGACAATCAATAAGGACGGAGCGGAGACTTGGTTTTGAGTTATTCAGGCAAACCGCAGGCCCTCATCTGCGATCTCGGCGGTACCGTCATCGATCATGGATCGCACGGACCGGTGATGCCGTTCATCGAAGTGTTCAAGCGTCATGGGGTCACCGTCACGGCCGAGGAGACACGGGCCTTCATGGGTGTCTCGAAGCGCCAGCACTTTGACGAGATCGGAAATCTCGACAGTGTCGGGCAGCGCTGGCGCGACGTTCATGGCGCGCCCTTCGACGGCAGCAGCGCCGAGGCCGACGCCATGTTCGAGGAATTCATGGACCTGCAGCGCGCCGCGGTGCGTGCCTCTTGCGAACCGATCGCCGGCGTACCCGATGTGATCGCGGCCTGTCGTGCACGCGGATTGAAGTTCGGTTGCACGACCGGCTATCCGTCTGAACTGGCCAACATCTGCGTCGCCGAGATGAAAACCCGCGGCCTCGAAATGGATGCCATTGTCAGTTCCAGCGACGTACCCAAGGGCCGGCCGGAACCCTATCAATGCCTGCAAAGCATGATCGCGTTAGAGGTATGGCCGGCGGCCGCTTGTATCAACGTCGACGATTCCGTGTTCGGTGTCACCGGAGGCGTCAACGCCGGCATGTGGTCGATCGGCATCGCCGTCACCGGCAACGAGTTCGGCATGACCGTGGCCGAGGTCCAGGCTTTGGCGCCCGATGATTTCGCCGAACGGCGCGTCGCCGCCTACAAGCGATTGGAAGCGGCGGGGGCGCATTTTGTCATCGACAGCATCGCCGATATCCTGCCCTGCCTGGAAACCATTGAGGCCCGCCTCGCCGACGGCGCGGGCCCCTAGTTCAATCACGTGATGTCGCTAGCCCAGCTGGCAAAAAGCAAATTCCGACAACAACCGGATGTCTATTACTGGCACTAATCGGACCTCGAACCCGCGCGGGGTTCCACGACCTGTTCTCCCGCGACGTCGATCGCATCGAGAGTCCGCACCAGGGTCGCCCGGGAGAACGCCAGGTCCTCGGCAAGCAGCACGATCGCCACGATCCCCCTCCCGTGTCTGTCTTCGGCCGGTTCCGCCAAAAGTTCATGCTAACGCCCTTGGCCGTGACCGGCGGGTCAATCCGTCTCCTCGAGCACGCGCGCCATGAACGCGAGCGCCTCTGTGGTGAAGCGCCACATGTTCTCTTCCCGGTCGGCGAGGCCGGTCTCCAGCGTCATGGACCGTTCCTTGGTGCCCACCATGGCGAAGCAGGAATGGCCGGCGTCGTCGCCATAACGGTTGCCGGTGGGCCCGCTGGCGCCGGTTTCGCAAAAGCCCCAGGTGGCGCCCAGCCGCTCGCGCATGGCGCGGGCCAGCAGCAGCGCGTAGTCCTCGGTCGCGGCGCGCATGGTGATGACGTCTTCCGGCAGGCCCAGCAGGCCGCGGCGGGCGTCGCGGGTGTAGATGACGCCGCCGCCCAGGAAGTAGGCCGACGCACCCGGCACCGCCAAGAGCGCCGCCGAGATCAGGCCGCCGGCCGATGATTCCGCGACGGCCACCGTCTCGGCGCGGCTCTTCAGGCGCTCGGCGAGGCTGGCGGCCATGGGAGTTAACAGGGGGGTCAAGGTGTCCATGCTCGATCATGCCCGCGACCATGGGCGATTGAAAACCCCTCATTCCCCGCACACAATCGCGCCGCCAGAAACGGGAGGGACGCCATGCCGACAACGGAAAAAATGCTGACCGAGGAGGTCTCCACGCCCGAGGCCATCGCCCGGGTGCTGGAGGACGCCGGCATCGATATGGTGTTCGGCATCCAGGGCGGCAACATGGGGCGGCTCTACTCGGCGCTCTACGATCACCAGAACAGTATCCGCGCGGTGCTGGTGCGCCACGAACAGCTGGCGTCCGTGATGGCGGAGGTCTATGGCCGGCTGACCGGCAAGCCCGGCGTCGCCATCGGCCAGGGCATCTTCATGCTGGCCAACGGGCTGTTGGGCACCATGGAGGCGCAGTTCGGCTCCTCGCCCATGCTGATCCTGACCGACCTATCGGATAACTCGCCGTTCTCTCACCACGGACCCTATCAGGGCGGCACCGGCGAGTATGGCACCGTGGATACGCGAAAGACCCTGGAGGGCGTGACCAAGTACACCACCGTGGCTCACGATCCGCACCAGGCGGTGCAGTCGACGCAACTCGCCATCAAGCACGCGCTCGCCGGCGACCGGGGCGCTGTGGGCGTGGTCTATCATTCCGACGCCATCGCCGGCACGGTCGACCCCGACCGCCGGCCCTACATCTATCCGATGGCGCACTACCTGCCGGCCAAGGGCTCGGCCGACCCGGAAAGCGTCGCCCGGGCCGCGGCGGCACTGGCGCAGGCGGAGCGGCCGGTCATCATCGCCGGTAACGGCGTGCGCATCAGCCAGGCCTACGATGAACTGATGGCGATGGCGACGGCGCTTGCCATCCCCGTGGCCACCAGCGCCGCCGGCAAGAGTGTCTTCCCGGAAACCCACGAACTGGCGCTCGGCCCCGCCGGCAACTTCGGCCAGGCCGCGGCCAACGCCTTCGTCGGCTCGGCCGACCTGGTGCTCGCCGTCGGCACGCGGCTCGGGCCATCGGACACGGCGTTCGAGAATCCGGCATTGATCGACCCGACCCGCCAGACGCTCATCCAGATCGACGTGGAGCCGAAGAATGCCGGCTGGTCGTACCCGTGCCAGGTGGCGCTGGTCGGCGATGCCGGGCGGGTGCTGGGACAATTGGCCGAGGCGGCCGAGACGCCGTCGGACGAGGTGATGGCGGCGCGGCTGGCGGCGGTCAAGCAGGTGCAGGAGGCGGAGGGATTGTTCGGCAGTCCGGACTATGCGTCGGATGCCGTCCCGATCATGCCGCAGCGGGTGCTGGCGGAAATCCACGACGCCGTGGCCGCGGATGCCTTCGTCACCTGCGATGCCGGCGAGAACCGGCTGTTCACCGTCCACCACTACCGTTCCCATGGCGGCGGCACGGTGCTGATGCCGGGCATCGGCGCCATGGGCTACGCGGTGCCGGCGGCGCTGGCCTGCAAGCTGATCCACCCGGGCCGCCAGGCGCTGGCCATCACCGGCGACGGCGGCTTCTCCATGGCCATCAACGGGCTGATGACGGCTCGGGACGAGAACCTCCCGATCGCCATCGTGGTGCTGAACAACGGGGCCTTGGGCTGGGTCAAGCACGGCCAGGGCGATCGCGCCATCGCCTCCAGCTTTGCCGATACGAACTATGCGGAGATCGCCCGGGCCATGGGCTGCGACGGCATCCGAGTGGAACAGCCCGGCGAACTGGCCGGAGCGCTCGCCCAGGCGTTGAGTGCCGGCCGGGCCACCGTCATCGACGTGGTGACCTCGTTCGAGCCGTCGTTCCGCGACGTTACGTCGCCGCTGGTGGCGGGATAAAAGAGGCGGGTCGGGCCGCTCAGGCCAGCAGCTTGTCGCAGACCTTCTGGATGCCCATGAGAATGGCCTTGCCCTGGGCGCCGCCGTTACCGGTCATGCGGTTCTGGATCACCAGGTGCATGGCGTCGATGTGGATTTTCACGGCCTCGATTTCGGAACGGCCGGGCTCCTTGCCCAACTTCTCGATCAGATTGCACAACTCGCCGCCGATGGCGGTCATCAGGTCGTAGTTGAAGCTGCCGCCCTGGCCCTTGATATCGAGCGAGACCTTGAACACCGCGTCCATGTTGGATTTGATGTCGCCGTCGCCCGTGGCCAATGTCTCGTAGGCGGCCTGAATCTTGGCCAGGTCTTCCTGCATCCATTCCAGGTAGCTGCCGGCCATGTCGGCGATGACCTGTTCGCCCTTTTTCAGCATCGCCTCGTCGACGACCCCGGGGCCCGTGACGGACACCTTGTCGCGGAGATTATTGGGAGGCTTGATGATCTCCGCTTTTTCCTTGGCCATGGCTTGCGATTCCTACCTGTCGATTTCGTCTTCGTGTTTCCGTTGACGGTGCCGGCGATAGCCCCGCCGTTCTTGTTCAGCCTTCGACTGCCGCCTCTTCTGGCGTGGATTGTGCGTCGTCGGCATTCGCGCCCTCCTTCTCGCGGCGGTCCGGGCCGGGGAACTTGTCGTCGGACTTGCGGCGCCGGTCGGGCCCGAAATACTTGCCGATGCGGATGAAGTTCCGGGGATGGCCGATGATGGTCTTGATGCGCGAGTAGAGCTTCGTTGCCGATACCGGCTTGGCCAGGAATTCGGTGACGCCGGCGTCCCGCGCCTCGACGACGCGGCTCATTTCGGTGAAGCCGGTCAGCATGATGATCGGGATATAGGGATTGGGGCTGTCGGAGCCGGTCCGCACGGTGCGCGTGAAATCCAGGCCGTCGAGCGGGTCCATGACCCAGTCGCAGACGATGACGTCGGCGTTGAAGTGCTGCATTTCCTTGAGGCCGCCGCTACCGTCCTCGGCTTCGGAAATCTCGCGGACACCGAGCGAGCGCAGGATGCCCTTGACCATGCCACGCATGTGCTTGTTGTCGTCGATGACGAGAAAACTCAGACGCTCGAGATTGTAGTCGACCATAGCCGCCGCAGGTTCCCCCCGCCTCGTTCCACGCGTCCGGCTCTTCCCCCGAAGACCACGATCCCGGCCAAGACATCGGGCTCGCACACCCGACGATGCACACCATGGCATGGCAGCGAATCATTCGGCAATAGATGATTCCCGAAAGCGACGCGCAAAATGGTCTAGGCGTCGCCCGCGCTCAGGTAGTCATAGGCGGCCAGCACGTGCGTGCGCAGCACGTGGATGAAGTCGTCGATGGGCACGCGTTCGTCCGGCATGGACATGGTCTCGGGCGACGGCCCGTAGACGAAGGCCGGCACGCCCAGGTAACGGAAGAACTTGCAATCGGTGCCGCCGATTCCGGTGATGGCTTCCGGGCGGTGCTCGCTGGTTTCGGCGATGACGTTCTTGAGAATCCCCATCATCGGATGCGCGTGATCGCTGGCGGACGCCGGGTTGGATGCCGCCTCCTGCACCTCCAGCCGGGCCTCGGGATAACTCTCCAGGATACTATCGACCTCGCCCAGCACGTCCGTCCGGTCGACGCCGAATGGCAGGCGGATGTCGACCTCGATGCGGCAGTCGCCGGGCATCATGTTGACCTTCAGCCCACCCCGGACGACGCCCACGTTGACCGTCACCCGCGTCGCCACGTCGGCGGTGCCGTCGCCCATTACCCGGTCCATACAGGCGCGGACCTCGGGCCGGGCGAGATATTCCGCCATGTCCGCCGGCATCGGCACCGGCATGTCGTTCAGCCGGTCCAAGTCGGCGATCAGGCTGGCGGCGATGCGATTGGCGTTGGCGCTGCGGTGCGGATAGGCGCCGTGCGCACCTGGCGTGGAGACGTGGAAGGTCAGCCTGAGCGTGCCCTTCTCGGCGAAGCGGACAGACGCGAGGCCGCTCGGCTCGGCGTTCAACACGCAATCGCCCAGGCAATCATCGGCATGGTTTTCCAGCAAGAAGCGCGTGCCCCACCTGCCGCCAGTCTCCTCGTCCGAAACGGCGGTCAGCACCAGCTTGCCCGGCCAGTGCTCGCGCAATCGCCAGAGGTAGACGAAGGCCAGGATCAAGGCACTGGTGCCGCACTTCATGTCCGACGCGCCGCGCCCCCAGACTTCGCCGCCGGCGACATCGCCGGACCAGGGGCCGTGCGTCCAGGTTTCGTCCTCGCCTACCGGGAAGACGTCGATGTGGCCGTTCATCACCAGGTGCTTGCCTGGCCCCGCGCCCTCGGCGACGCAAACCACGTTGGGCATGTCTTGCTGGGGCGCGATGATTTGAGGCTCGATGCCCTGGGCGCGCAGATGATCGGCGACGAAGGCCGTGGCTTCCCGGGTGTCGCCCGGCGGGTTGGCGGACGGCTTGGATAGAAATCCAGAGAAGAACGCCACCAGTTCCTCCCGGTCCGCCTCGATCCAGTCCAGTAGTTGCTGGCGGGCGTCCATCAGGACGCGCGCTCGCGGGCGAAGTCGGCCAGGCGGGCGGCCAACTGGCCGAGGTTGCGCTGGATATCATCGAACCGCTCGCCGCGCCGATAGGTGTCCTCGTTCATGTAGACGGAGCGATTGATCTCGATCTGCAGGCTGTGGATTCCGTTCGCCGGGTCGCCGTGCTTGTTGACGCTCTCGGCGCCCTTGAAGTGCTCGTCCCGGGTGACGTTGTGGCCGAAGCTCTTCAGTCCGTCGATGACCGCGTTGGCGAAATCGTCATCGCAGGTGGTGCCGTCGCGGGTGCCGATGTCGAAGTCGGAGCGCTCGCGCCCGGCATCCGCCACCGCCTTGCCGCCGACGCGCGACATGGAGTGGCAACTGACGTGGAAGGCGACGCCGTACTGATCGCGGAAGGCCTGCAGGATGTGCGTCAGCTCGTTGTGGTAGGGCCAGTAGTAGTTATCCAGCCGGTGGCGGAGGTCGGCGGCGCTGACCGGCCCGGTCTGCAATTCGACATCGCCCTTGCCGCAGACGCGCGGGATCAGCCCCATGCCGCGCAGCGACTTGTCGGAGGTCTGGAGCGGCTCCGGCCACTCGCCCTCCAGCCAATCCGGGTCCACGTCGAGCTCGTGCCGGTTGGCGTCGATGTAGACGTTGGGGAACAGCGCGTAGAGCCAGGTGGCGCCATGGTCGGGGGCCAGGCCGTAGAGTTCCTCCACGTACATGGAGACCGAGCGGCGGACGGCGTCGAAGTTGGCGGGTGCTTGGAACTCGCGCGGATACTCGCTGCCGCTACGCGGGATGTCGAAGACCACCGGCACGGCGCCGTCGGTGGGGGCGCGCCGGTGCAGCACGCCCGGAAGGTAGAGGTCGTCGGTCATGAGGTTGCTCCCTTCAGGCCGGGCGGCAGGTCGATGTCGCCGGAGGTTTCGCTGAGCCGGTGCCAGGCGGCGACGGTGGCGTCCTGGGCCTCGGCGATGACGTCGTCTTCGTTCATGGAGAGAACCTTGCCGTCCCGCATCAGGAAGCGGCCGTCGACCATCACCGATTCCACCGCGCCGGGATGGCCGTAATGCACGATGCTGGAAACCAGGTTGATGATCGGGCGCAGGTGCGCCTGGTTGAGGTCGAGGATCATCAGGTCGGCCTTCTTGCCGGCCTCCAGGGTGCCCAGGTCGTCCAGGCGGCCGAGCGCCATGGCCCCGTTGCGGGTGGCCGCGTCTAGCGTCGCCTGCGGTGTGGGGTCAACGCCACCCCCATGACCGCCGCGATGGACGATGGAGCCGATCTTCAGGGCTTGGAACATGTCCTCGGTCATGTTGTCGGTGCCGAGCGCGATGTTGACGCCGGCGGACTGGATGCGGCCGAGCGGCGCCTTGTGCGGTCCCCGGCGCGAGCTGTTGGCCGGGCAATGCGCCAGGTGGACGCCATGTTCGGCCAACAGGTCCACGTCCGCGTCCGTGCAGTAGGTCCAGTGAGCCGCCACCACGTCGTCGCCGAGCCAGTCGTTGTCCAGCAGGTATTCGGCCGGCGTGCGGCCGTGGGCGTCGGCCACCTGTTTGACCTCGCCCGGGCTCTGCGCCAGGTGCACGGTGCGGCGGAGATCGTGTTTGCGCGCGATGTCGTTCAGCTGCTCCAGCATCCAGGGCGAACAGACGTCCGGCGCGTGGGCGGCGACCTGGCAGTTGACCCGGCCGTCCTCCGTGTCATGGAAGGTCTCGATGCCCTCGACGATGCGGTCCAGGAACTGCTGACCGAAATCGCGGTCGTATTCATAGATGCCGTGGCGGATCTTCAGCGTGTTCGCGTCGGCGCCGTTTTCACTCAGCCACAGCCGCATGCCGGTCTCGACCATGCCCCGGGCGTAACCGGGAATGAAGCGGAACGGCTCGACCATTGTGGTGGTACCGGAGCGCAAGGCTTCCAAGCAGCCGAGGCGGGCCAGCGCCCGGCGCTCGCCGTCGGTCATGGCGAAGCTGATGGGCGTCATGTAGCCGAAGATGGCGTCGCCGGACATATCCTCGACGGTGCCCCTGAGGACCAGCAACACGGCGTGGGTGTGGGAATTGATGAAGCCCGGCAGTATCGCCTTGCCGCGGGCGTCCATGACCTCCAGGTCCGGATACTGTTGGCGGAGCCCGTTACTGGTGCCGACGGCGGCGATGCGGTCGCCCTGGATGGCGACGGCGCCGTCGTCGATGATCGAGCGCTCGTCGTCCAGCGTCAGCACCGTGGCACCGGTAATCAGTATGTCGTCGTCTGCCATTGCAATCCTCCTGTCTTTCCCCCGCCCGAACTATGGACCCGCGCCCGAGCGTAAGTCCAGGCGGCGCCGTTCGCCCCAAAGCGCCAGCAGGTAGCTCAGGCCCGAGAGCACCGTGAAGCCGATGACGAAGGCCATGGTCGGCCAGACGGTGCCGTTCTGGGTCATGCCGACGGCCTGCGCGGTCAGCGCCGCGATCAGCCACTGGCCGAAGCCCATCAGGCCGGCGGCGCTGCCGGCCAGCTGCGGATTGATGCCGATGGCGCCCGACGTGGCGCCCGGCTGGCTCAGGCCGTGGCCGAGCGAGATCAGGCCCATGGGCAGGAACAGGGCCAGCGGCGACGGCGTTCCCAGGCCGTTCCAGACCACCATCAGCGGGCAGGCAGCGAGCGCCAGTGCGACGCCGACGATTATCAATTTGTGCACGCCCCAGACTTGCGCCACCCGCGCCGTCACCAGGTTGCCGGCCATGTAGCCCAGCCCGAGGAAAGGGAAATAGAGCCCGTAGGCGGTCGTCGGCTGGCCCAGGGCCTCGATCATGATGAACGGCAGGCCGGTCAGCATGGCGTACCAGGCCGAGAGCGTGCAGGTGCCGTGGCCGGCATAGCCCAGGAATTCGGCAGAGCGCAGCAGACGGAAGCCCCGCCGGAAGGTTTCGATGACGTTCGCGCCGGTACCCTCGGGCCGGGTTTCCGGCAGCCATAGCAGCGTCGCCGTGAACACCGCCACGCCCAGGCCCGAGGTGATCCAGAAGCTGAGCCGCCAGCCGAAGGTGATGTCGATCCAGCCGCCCAGGATCGGCGTGGTCGAGCCGGCCAGCGCCGTCACCATGGTGACGAAGCCGATGACGCCGGCGGCCCGGTCGCGGCCGTGCAGGTCGCGGGCGATGACGCGGGCGAACATCAGTCCGGCACAGCCGCCGATGGCCTGCAACGCCCGGCCGGCCGCCAGGGCCTCGATACTTTCGGCCGTGGCACAGACCACGGGAGCGAAGATGTAGACCAGCAATCCGGCCAGGATGACCCGACGCCGGCCGAAGCGATCGGACAAAGGGCCGTAGCCCAGCTGCGCGAAGGCGAACGTGCCGACGTAGAGGCTGACCGTCAGCTGCACCGCCGCATGGCTGGAGCCGAATTCATCCACCAGCCCCGGCATGGACGGCAGGAAGACCTGGAAGGCGAACGGGTTGACGATGCCGAGCAGGATCAGCATCGGCGTCACGTTCGGCGGCTGGGTGGGGGTCGCTTTTGGACGCGGTTCGATCATTTCGCCATGATACAGTCAACTCGACAGCATCATCTATCGTGATAGCGTCATACACACATCGGGGTTTGGAGAAAGACCATGAAGCTGGAACGGTTCCGCAAGTTCAATACCAAGGACGTCTATCCGGGCGGCCGCCACGACAACGACATGTGCATGACCGTGAAGGCCGGTCGGCGCATCTTCCTGCGCGGCCAGACCGGCTTCGATCTGGGCCAGAACATGACGGCCCCCGAGGACGCGGCGGCCCAGGCCGAGATGGCCATGGAGAACGCCCGCGTACTGCTGGAGGAAGCCGGCTCGTCCCTCGACGACGTCTGCAAGGTCACCACCTACCTGACCGACCCGGCCTACCGCACCGGGGTCTACAACGTCGTCGGCGACGCGCTCAGGGGAAATCCGACGGTGGCCACGGGCCTGATCGTCAAGGGCCTGGCGATGCCGGAGATGAAGGTGGAGATCGACCTGGAAGCCGTCATTCCGGAAGGCGACGGCCACAAGAAGTACCGTTTTCTCAACACCGGCGACTGGTTCGGCCAGAAGACAATCAACCGGGATTCCTGCATGGTCATCAACACCGGTGATGAAATCTATCTGCGTGGCCAGACCGGCTGCGAGCTCGACGGCTCCAAGATGTATGGCCTCGGCTTCTCGGCCGAAGACGCCGGCGCCCAGGCCGACCAATCCATGAAGAATGCCCGCGAGCTTCTGGAGGAAGCCGGCGCCAGCTTCGACGACGTCTGCAAGACCCGCATCTACATCGGCGACCGGGCCTATCGGGAGCCCGTCTACCAGGCCATCGGCAAGCATTTCGGCGACACCTACCCGTGCTCCACCGGCCTCATCATGCGCGGCTTCGCGCGGCCGGAGATCCTGTTCGAGATCGACATGGCCATTGCGCTGGCCAAGGGCACGCCACACACGCGGCTGCACAAGTTCCACACGGACGAGGTCTACAAGGACGGCCAGGACCTAGGCATGCGCTTCTGCAAGGCCATCCGGGCCGGCGACCGGGTCTATCTGCGCGGCCAGACCGGTACCGACTTGGAGGGCAACTTCAACTTCCCGGGCGACGCGGCGGCGCAGGCCGATCAGGCCATGAAGAACATCACGCAGCTATTGGCCGACGCCGGGGCGTCCATGAACGACGTCTGCAAGATCACCACCTTCATTCTGCACCGCGGCCACCGTGAGGAGATTTACCGCGCCATCGGCAAGCACGTGCAGGGCGTGCACCCCTGCGGCACCGGCATCATCGTCGACGGCTTCGCCAACCCCCGCATACTGGTGGAGATCGACGTTGAGGCGGTGATCCAGGATTAGGGCCCGCTGACTGCCGGTCCGTGGCATTCGGACATGAGAACGCATGCTCAAGTCGTGGTCATCGGCGGCGGCATCGGTGGATGCTCGACGCTCTACCACCTGACCCAGGAAGGGATAACCGATTGCGTTCTGGTCGAGCGCGACGAGTTGACGTCCGGGACCACGTGGCATTCGGCTGCCCAGGTCACCAACTTCGGCGGCACGCAGACCATGGTTGGGCTGAAGTGCCATTCCATCAGGCTGTACAAGGAACTCGCGGACGACCCCGAGTACCCGATCGACTATCACCACGGCACCGGTGGTCTGCGGTTCGCCTCGACCCAGGACCATGTGGACGGCTACCACCATTTCATCAGCCTGGCCAAGGGGATGGGGGTGGCGTTCGAGTTCATCGACGCCGAGGAGTGCAAGAAGCGGCATCCGCTCATCACCACCGGCAACCTTCTCGGCGCCCTGTGGGATCCGCTGGATGGCGATATCGACCCGGCGCAGCTTTGCCAGGCGTTGGCGCGGCGGGCACGCAAGGCCGGTGCGGAAGTCACCCGATTCAATCCGGTCCACAACCTGACACAAAAATTGAATGGCGAGTGGATCGTCCATACCAAGGACGGCGACATCCACTGCGAGAAGGTCGTCAACGCCGGCGGTTATCGCTGCAACGAGATCAACGCCATGATGGGCGTCGAGCAGCCGGTCGTTTCCATGGAGCACCAGTATCTCCTCACCGAACCGATTCATGAAATTGAGAACTTGGGCTTCCGGGCGCCGTTGATCCGCTGCCCCACCGACGACTTCTACAGCCGTCAGGAAAAACACGGCCTGCTGATCGGGTTCTACGAACAGGATTGCCGCACCTGGGGGCGGGGCGGCATCGATGCCAATTTCACCATGGCGCTGTGCCCCGATGATCTCGACCGGGTCATGGACGTCATGGAAGGTGCCTTCGAGCGGTTGCCGTGCCTGGCCGAGGCCGGCATTCACACGGTCATCAACGGTCCCATCACCTACACGCCCGATGGTCTGCCGCTGGTCGGCAAGATTTCGGGAAAGCGCAACGCCTACAGCATCACGGGCCTCAGGGCGGGGCTTGGCGAGGGCGGCGGCCACGGTTGGTTGCTGGCCCAGATCATCGCCCACGGCGAAGCCTGCTACGACACCTGGTGCCTGGACCCGAGGCGCTTCACGCCCCACGTGGACGAGGAATTCACGGCTCTCAAGGCGATCGAGGATTATCAGAACGAGTTCCGTTTCCACATGCCGCACGAGCACCGCCCCGCCGGCCGACCACTGAAGTCGTCGCCGCTTTACGACACCATGAAAGATCTCGGCGCGGCGTTCGCCGTGGTCAACGGCTGGGAGCGCCCTGATTTCTTCCGACCGATTTCGGACTTCGCGGAGCAGCACAGTTTTCGGATCAACAATGTCCATGCGGTGGTGGCGAGCGAGGTCGCCACCGTCCGCGACAACGTCGGCATCATGGAGGTCAACGGCTTCAACCGGTTCGAGTTGACGGGCGAGGGCGTACTCGACTGGCTGGATGGTATCACCTGCTCGCGGGTTCCCCGGAAGTCGGGGAAAGTGGGGCTGGCCTATCTCCTCAATCATGATGGCAACATCAAGGGCGAGGCGACGCTCGCAACCATGGGCGACGACCGCGTGTGGTACGGCTCCGCCGCCGCCGCCGAATGTCACGACATGGACTGGTTGACCGAACTTCTGCCCGCGGATGGGTCCGTCCGCATCGAAAGCCTGACCAATAGCCATACGATCCTGGTCGTTGCCGGCCCCAGATCCCGTGATGTCCTGACCCGGTCGGCGCCCGACACTGATTGGTCCGTCGAGGCCTTCCCCTGGCTTTCCGCGCGATCCGTGCAAATCGGCGACGTGGCGGCGGTGGCCATGTCGGTGTCTTATTCCGGCGAATTGGCCTGGGAGATTCACGTGCCGTTGGAACAGTCGAAGCCGACGTTCGACATACTCTGGCAGGCAGGTCAGTCGGTCGGCATCAAGCCGTTTGGTCTGCGGGCAACGGACTCCATGCGTATTGAAAAAGGCTACCGGCATTGGAAGGCGGATTTGATTTCCGAATACCATCCCCTGGAGAGCGCCCTGGGACGGTTCGTCGACATGGAGAAGGATTTCGTCGGCAAGGAAGCCCTGCGGAAATCCATGCATGCCGGGCATCGACGGACGTTCGTTGCGCTTGAGATCGATACCGATGTCGCGGTCGCGCATCCGGGGGATGCCATCGTCAGCGACGATCGGGTCATCGGCACTGTCACCTCGGCCGCCTGGGGGTATCGCACGGGAAAGAACCTGGCCATGGGCTTCGTCGATCCCGATCAGGCGAACGAAGGTTGCGCGTTGGGTGTAGAGATGATCGGAACCTTGTTTCCGGCCAAGGTCGGGTCGTCCTGCCCCTACGATCCGGCGAACGAGCGCGTGCGGTTCTAGGACTTCTCGACGATGCCGCTGGGCGTGTGATAGGGAATCGGCATGGCAACTTCAACGCCCTGGGCGTCCCAGGACGGACCGTCATGACCATCGTCCGCATCGAGACGGCGCCGCTGAAGCCCCGGCGCCCGGTCGCGTCCGCCCGGTGGCGGGGCCCGGCCTCGGTGACCTGCCGGCGGACTTGTTCCCGGGGGAGGTGGAGGTGTTGGGGACCTAGCCGGAGGCCGTTGCTTCCTTGATCAGCCGGCGCAGCAATTTCTCCGCACGCTCCACGTCGAAACCGCCGAATTCCTGAAAACGGACGACGCCGTCGGCATCGATGAAGGCCATTTCCGGCGTGCCCATGGTGCCATAGAGCCGCATGGTTCGCGGCACGCGGACACCGGGCGCGTGGCGGTCGACACCGACCAGGTGGTGGATCCGTTTGCGCTTCAGGAAGCTCTTGAGCTTTTGCGGGTTCTGGTAGTCGTGGCCCTCGAACACCGTATGGATGCTGACGAACTGCAGCGTGCCGTCCTTGATCTCCTTGGTGAAGGTCTTCTCCCACTGTTTCATCAGCGGGATCGAAAAGGCGTTGCAGCCCGGGCACCAGAGCTGGAAGAAGTCGACCACCAGGACCTTGCCGCGAAGCTGCTTCAGCGTCGTCGCCTCGCCGTTGATCCATTCGGAGATGATCCACTCGGGCGCCGGCCGTGGCACCGGCATCTGGGACGGCCGCGCCGCGACCGGCTGGGCCGCGATGAAGACGCAAAGGAAAAGAACGCTGGCGACGATACGCATGGAGACCTCCGGCTTGTTCCGGCATTAAACTAGGCGACGTCGCGCCGAAGGTCTCATCAAGAGCGCGTGAAGGGGAGGAACGAGCATGAGCGAAGTTAATCGACGCATCCTGCTGGCGCGCCGGCCCGAGGGCGAACCGGTGCCCGAGGATTTCGAGATGACGGAGGCGCCGGTCCCCGTCCCCGCCGGCGGCGAGTTCCGCATCCGCACGGTCTACCTGTCGCTCGACCCCTACATGCGCGGCCGCATGAACGCCGGGCGATCGTATGCCAAGCCGGTCGAGGTGGGCGAGGTCATGGAGGCGGGCGCCGTCGGCGTGGTCGAGGCGTCGCGCCATGCGGACTACGCCGAGGGCGATATCGTCGAGGGCCGCACCGGCTGGCAGGACTACGCGGTCACGGACGGCCGCGGCCTACGCAAGATCGACCCGGCCGTCGCCCCCATCTCGACGGCGCTCGGCGTGCTCGGCATGCCCGGGCTGACGGCCTACACGGGGCTGATGAACATCGGCCGTCCGAAAGAAGGCGAGACGCTGGTGGTGGCGGCGGCCTCGGGTGCCGTCGGCAGCGTCGTCGGGCAACTGGCCAAGATCAACGGGCTCAAGGCCGTCGGTGTCGCCGGCGGGCCGGTCAAGTGCGCCTATGTTACGGACGAACTTGGGTTCGACGCCTGTATCGACCACAAGGCGGACGACTTCGAGGATCAGTTGGCGGCGGCGTGCCCCGACGGCATCGACATCTATTTCGAGAATGTCGCCGGCCGGGTGCTGGAAGCCGTCGTCCCGCTGTTCAACTTCTTCGCCCGCATGCCCGTCTGCGGCCTGATCTCGCAGTACAACATGACGGACCTGCCGCCGGGCCCGGACAAGCTGCCGCTGCTGATGCGCTCCATCCTGACCAACCGATTGGCTATCCAAGGCTTCATCGTCCGCCAGTACTGGGACCAGCAGCAGGAATTTCTCGACCAGGCCGGGCCCTGGGTGCGCGATGGCAAACTGAAGTACCGCGAGCATCGCATCCAGGGTCTGGAGAGCGCGCCGGCAGGCCTCATCGGCCTGTTGAAGGGCGAGAACTTCGGCAAGGTGGTGGTCGAGGTTTCCGGTGATCCGACGGCCGGCGTGTGATAGGGAAGCGGCATGGCAGCTTCCTCTTCCAAACACGTCATCTACGCGGCGCTCGGCGGCAACCTGCTGATCGCCATCTGCAAGTTCGCGGCCTCCGCCTACACCGGCAGCTCGGCCATGCTGTCGGAGGCCATCCATTCGATGGTGGATACCGGCAACCAGGGCTTGCTGCTATTGGGCCTGGCGCGGGCCAAGCGGCCGCCGGACGCCAAGCACCCGTTCGGCTACGGCATGGAGGTCTATTTCTGGACCTTCGTCGTCGCCATCATGATTTTCGCCGTCGGTGCAGGAGTGTCGATTTACGAGGGCGTGCACAAGCTGAGCGATCCCGAGCCGGTGAAGAGTATCCACATCAACTTCATCGTGCTGGGCGCGGCCCTCGTGTTCGAGGGCGGCGCCTGGTGGATCGCCTACAAGGAATTCAAGCGCGAGCAGGGTTCCATGGGCCTGTTCGAGGCGGTGCGCAACTCGAAGGATCCGACCGTGTTTACCGTGCTGTTCGAGGACACGGCGGCCATGCTGGGCCTGATCGTCGCCGGTGCCGGCCTGGCCATCGCCCACTTCTTCAATCTCCCGGTCATGGACGGCGTCGCCTCCATCGTCATCGGCGTCATCCTGGCCGTCACGGCGGCGCTGCTGGCTTATGAGTGCAAGGGCTTGTTGATTGGCGAGGGTGCCAGACCGGCCATGCTGGCCCGCATTCGCGGCATCATCGACGAGCATCCGTCGATCCTGCGCACCAACGAACTGCTGACCATGCATCTGGGACCGAACGACGTGCTGGTCAACGTCAGCATCGATTTCATCGACGGCATCTCGGCCACCGACGTGGAGGCCGCCATCTCCGAATTCGAGCGCCGCATCAAGGACGACCATCCCGAGGTCCAGCGCATCTTCATCGAGGCCCAGAGCTGGCAGGGCCACGCGGCGGATGTGGAAGCGGCGACCGAACGCGACGACGCCGGCGAACCCGAACCGGAAGCGGGTTAGTCGTCGCCCCCCGGCTGATGGCCGACGGTGCCGGCGTATTTCTCCAACTCGTCGTCGGCCAGGTAGGATTCTTCCCAGGCCTTGATCTGATTGAAGCCGGCGAAGGTGTGGACATCGCCGACGGGATGGCCCTTCATCGATTCGAACAGCTCGGACTCGACCATCGGTCCGCGGTCCTTGAGATCAGCGGCGAAGTCATAGACCGCCTTCAGCGTCACCCGGTGGCAGGCGCCGGGCAGGATGGTGATGGCGATGCCGAGATCGTTCATTTCGGCCTCGGTGAAGCGTGGCGAGATGCCGGTCTGGTTGTAGAGCACCGGTCCCTTGACCTCGCGGCACACGCGTTCGACCTCCTCGCGGCTGGTCGGCCCCTCGACGAAGGCGACATCGGCGCCGGCGGCAAGGTAGGCGTTGGCGCGCTCGATGGCGATGTCCAGGGTGCCGCCAACGGCGCCACGTGAATCGGTACGCGCGATGATGACGAAATCCGGATCGATACCGTCACGCGCGTCGGCGGCGGCGCGGTACTTGCCGACCGCCTCGTCCATGGCAATGACCTGGCGCCCGGCGACGTGGCCGCAGCGCTTGGGAATGATCTGGTCTTCGATGTGGATGGCGGCGGCCCCGGTGTGGATGTATTCGCGCACCGCGCGGATGACGTTGATGGCGTTGCCGTAGCCGTTATCGCAATCGGCGATCAGCGGCACGTCAACGGCGTTGGCGATGTAACGCGCGTTCAGGTGCATTTCGCTCATCGTCGCCAGCCCGGCGTCGGGCATGCCCAAGAGCGCCAGCGAGGTCCCGTAGCCGGTCATGTAGACGGCCGGGAAGCCGACGTCTTCGAAAATTTTTGCCGTCATGGCGTTGTAACAACCGGGGACCACCAGGGTCTTGCCGGATTTCAAATACTCGCGCAGGCGGGTCGTCTGGCGCACAGTCATTCTCCTGTTTCGGTGTAAACGTTGTTCCTCGGTGTCAGTCGGCGGCGTCGAAGCCGTAAAGCCGGGCGGCGTTGGTGCAGATGACCTTGCGTTGGGTGGCGGCCGAAAGATGGCCGACCTCGCGCTTGATGAAATCCTGGCTGTCCGGCCAGACCCCGTCCGGGTGCGGGAAGTCGGAACCCCACATCACCGTCTCCTCGCCCATGACGTCGAGCAGGCGCAGCCCGATGGGGTCGCTCTGGTAGGTGGCGCGGCACTGGCGCTTCCAGTATTCGGTCGGCTTCATCTTGAGAGTGAGGTCGGTGAACTGGTCTTCCCACTCCAGGTCCATGTGGTCGAGCACGTAGGGAATCCAGCCGATGCCCGACTCGCCGATGACCACGGTCAGGTCCGGATGCGCCTCCAGCACGCCGCCGTAGATGACCTCCATCAGCACCCGCGACATGGCGATTTGGAAACCGGTGATGTGACAGGCGAAGGCCTGGCGCTGCTGCAGTGGCGCCAGGTGATCCATCTCCGGCTTCTTGCCGCCGATGGTGTGCATGTGGACGGGCAGCTTGGCCTCCGCCGCCGCCGCCCAAAGGGGCTCCCAGTCGGGCATGAAGAAGGGCAGGCGGTCGTGGCTGCCGGCGATCTCGACGCCGCGCACGGCACCTCGCTTCGCCACCCGGGCGATTTCCTTGGCGGCCGCGTCGATGTCGTGGCTGGGAATGCAGGCGATGCCCGCGAAGCGGTCGGGGTGGGTATCGCAGAACTCGGCCAGCCAGTCGTTGTAGATGGCCAGCAGGGCCACGGCCGCTTCCGGATCATCGAGCCGGGCCGACGCCCCGAGTACGCCGTAAAGCACTTCCGCCTGGATACCGTCCCGGTCCTGGTCCTTGATGCGCAGGTCAGGCTCGGTGAGCCGGCGAATGCCGGCCTTGCCGTCATCGTAGAGGCCTTCGGCGGCCATCCGGTCGGAGCGGTTGATGACGCCGGGCACGTACTCCCTGCCGGCCGAGCCCATGCCGTTGACCAGGCCGAACTCGGCGCCGTTCCGGCTCACCCACTTCGGCCCCTTGTCGCCGTCGACCACGTAGGGCATGCGGTCCTTCAGGGCCTCCGGTGCCGCTCCCGTAAACAGGTCCGGCGGCATCCACGGCAGATCGATATGGCAATCGGCCGAAATGACCTCGTACTTCATGACGTCCTCCCCGACGGTTGAAGTAGGATTGTATGCAACAGTATTCACCGACGGGCACGCCGGACGCAAGAGGGGTCAGGCGTTTCCCAGGTATGTGTCGTCGCGGGCCACCAGGCGGCCGCCCTTGAAGACAACGCCGCGGCGGGGATGCTGGGCGACGGCCTCGGCCGCCGTCTCCGCCTTCACGGTGAACAGGTCGGCGCGGTCGCCCATGCTGAGTCCGTGGCCTTCCAGGCTGAGCACCGAGGCCCCGGCGGCGGTGGTGCAGTCCAGTGCCGCTTCCAGGTCCTGGTCCGTGCGGTAGCCCGAGCGCCAGGCCAGCAGCATGGCGCGGACCAGCATGTCGCCGTTGCCGAAAGGCGACCAGGTATCCCGCACATCGTCCGAGCCGCCGAAGACCGTGACGCCCCTCGCGCGCAGTTCTTTCACCGGCGGCAGGGGCGACGAGGCACCGCCATGGGTCGCCAGCGAAACGCCCGCCGCCGCCATGGCGTCGGCTTGGCGGGCCACCGTGTCGTCGTCTGTATTGCCGAGGCAGAACCCATGGCTGACCGTGACCCGGCCCTGCAATCCATGGGCCTCGGCTCGCGCCGTCACGGCGGCGATCTCTTGCAGGCCGTCTGTGCCGTAGTCGTGCAGGTGGATGTCGACGCCGGCGTCGTGCTTCTCGGCGATACCGAACAGCACCGCTAGCTGCCCTTCCAGGTCACCGTCCATGGAGATCGGATCGATGCCGCCGACCAGATCGGCGCCCTCAGCCATGGCGGCGTCCAGCACCTCGGCGGTGCCAGGGGTGCGCAGCACGCCCGACTGCGGGAAGGCGACGATCTGCATGTCCACGTCGTTGGCGAATTTCTCGCGCACTTCGACCAGGGCATGCAGGTGCGCGAGGCCGAGTATCGGGTCCATGTCCACGTGCGTGCGCAGCGCCGTCGAGCCGTGGCCGATGCAGCAGCGCACCAGGTTGGCTGCCCGCTCGGCCACCGGCGGCAGTTCGTGGCGCCAGGTTTTCTCGCCCTCGATGCGGCTCAGGCGGTCGGGGCCGGCCCGGTAGGGAATCCACGAAAGGCCGGTCAACGTCTTGTCCAGATGCATGTGGCCGTCGACCAGGCCCGGCAGCACCAGCCAGCCCTCGCCGTCGATGCGCTCGGCATCGGGGCCGGCGTCCAGCCCCGGTCCGACGTCGGCAATGCGGCCGTCCTTCATCAGGATGTCGGCGGTCGTGCCGTCCCGAAGACGGACGTTGGCGAGTAGCGTGGTCATGACTGTCCTCCCGACATCAGATTCATCAGTTCGCCCATGTCGTCCAGCTTCTCGAATCGGTTCAGGCACGCCTTCAGCGCGCTTGAGTCTTCCAGCACACCTGTGACGCAGTCATCGAACTTGGCCCACATCTCGTCCTCCGTCAGCGGATTCTGCAGCACCCCCTTGGCATACTGTTGGAACAGGTCGAACGAACGGCCGTCGGTCGTGCGCACCGTCACGTGGGCGGGCTCGCGACCGTTGTCCGGGGTCGGCAGCGGGTCGCCGGCCGGGCTTTCGATCATCCGCACCTTGCCGAGGTGGCGCCGCACCGTGGCGTCGCCGATGGCGTCGGGCTGGAAATCGCCCAGCGTCATGCAGCCGCGTTCCAGGATCAGCGCGATGGCGTAGTGCATGCTGAAGCGCGCTTCCATCTCTGACTTGGGATCGTCGAACATCAGGTTGTCGTAGGTGATCTTGTTGACGCACGTTTCCACGTTCTGGATGTCGTCGCCCGAAAGACCGTGTTCGGCCATCAGGCTCAGCAGGCCGTCCGCGGCGGCGTGGGTGCTGGCGCAGTCCGGGTGCACCTTGACCTTCAGGCCATAGCGCTCGATGGCGAGTGGCGGTTCAAGCAGGCTGGCGGCATCGTCATAGCCGGGCGAATTGTCGGCGCCGACGAACAACTCGCGGAAACCCCAGGGGCCTTCCAGCGGCTCTTCCACGGCGCTCAGGCCGGCGGCGGCATAGCGCGCCGCCATCAGGGCGTCCTTGGCCGCCTTGCCGGCGTGGAACGGTTTGGCCATGGTGCCGAACTGGCGCTTGGAGCCGCCAGCGTGACTGAAACCCAGGCTGAGCGCCCGGCCGACCCCGGCCGCGTCCAACCCCATCAGCCGAGCCGCCGCCCCGGCGGCGCCGATGGTGCCGATGGTCGACGTGGTGTGCCAGCCCAACTGATAGTGATGCACGCCCATGCCAGCACCGATCACCACCAGTGCCTGCAGCCCGGCGATGTAGGCGTCCAGCACGGCCGTGCCGTCGGCGCCCCGTTCCTCGGCCAGTGCCAGCAGGGCCGGCGCCAGTACCGCCGTCGCGTGACCCATGTTGCCGTGGTAGTTGTCGTCGAAGTCGAGGGCGTGGGCGGCGGTGCCGTTGACCAGGGCCGCATGCGGCGCCGTCAGTTTCGAGCCGGTTCCGACCACCGAGGCCGGTCCGGACCCCAGGTCCGCAACGGCGGCCAGCGCAGCTCTTGTCGACACGTCGCCGGCACCCGCCACCAGGCAGCCGGTGATGTCGACCATGGCATTGCGCGCCAGGTCCAGCGCCCGGCCGGTCGCCAGTGGCGGACTGTCGGCGATCCAGGCCGCCAGGATGGGGGTGATGCTCATGCTCTCTTTCCCGTGCCAGGGTTTCCTTGCTGGGCTAGTCTAGCATGACCCACCGCGATGAGCAGGAGATCAGACAATGACATTTTCCCTGGTCGGCATGTGCCGGCGCACCGGCATGTTCGGCGCCGCCGTAACCACCTCCAACATGAACGTCGGCACCCGCTGCCCCTATGCCAAGGCCGGCGTCGGCGCCGTGCTGACCCAGCACCGGACTGACAACCGGCTCGGCCCCAAGGGCATCGAGTTGCTGGAGCAGGGATTGTCGGCACCCGACGTCATTGATGCCCTGGTCGCCGACAACCCGACCATCGGCTGGCGCCAACTGGCGGTGATCGACAAGGACGGCAACACCGGCTTCCACCACGGCGCACACATCGCCTCCGTCCACTCCGAAGCCCAGGGCGACGGCTGCTGCGCCATCGGCAACATCATCCGCACGGAGGCCGTGACACAAAAGATGATCGACGCCTTCGAGGCCGACACGGAAGCCCACTTGGGTGAGCGCCTGCTGCGCGGCCTGGAAGCCGGCGAAGCGGCCGGCGGCGAGCTCAAGCAAATCAAGTCGGCGGCGATCTTGGTGGCGTGGAAAGAAGAATTTCCCTACGTCGACCTGCGCGTTGAGTTCGACCGGGCGCCCCTCGCGGAACTCCGTTTTCTCTGGGAAGCCTACCAGCCGCAGATGGACCGCTTCGTCACCCAAGTCGTCGACCCGGACAGCATTCCCTACCCGACACCCGCATGAAGGCCGCGGTCTGCCGCGCCTTTGGCGAGCCGCTCCGGATCGAGGACGTGACCCTCGCCGAGCCGGGGCCCGGCGAGATCAAGGTGCGGCTCGCCGCCTGCGCCATCTGCCATTCAGACATCATCTTCATGGACGGCGGCTGGGGCGGGCCGTTGCCTGCCGTTTACGGGCACGAGGCGTCGGGCATCGTCGAGGAAGTGGGGGCCGGCGTCGGCAGTCTCGCCGCCGGCGACCATGTGGTGGTCACCCTGATCCGGTCCTGCGGGCATTGCCACTACTGCGCCCAGGGTGCTGCGACGGTCTGCGAGACGACGTTTCCGCTCGACGAGAAGAGCCCCCTCAGCGACGGCCACGGGGCGCCGCTGCACCACGGCCTTCGCACCGGTGCCTTCGCCGAGGTCGTCGTCGTCGAGGCCTCCCAGGCCGTGGCCATCCCCAAGGACGTGCCGCTGGCGAGCGCGTCGCTGTTGGCCTGCGGCGTCATTACCGGCGTTGGCGCGGTGACGAACACGGCGGACGTGCCGGCCGGCGCCAGCGTCGCGGTCGTGGGGGCCGGTGGGGTCGGCCTGAACAGTATCCAAGGGGCGGCGCTCGTCGGCGCCCGCGAGATCATCGCCGTTGATCTGGTCGAAAGCAAATTGGCGGCCGCACGGTCGTTCGGTGCCACCCGGACGGTGAATGCGGCGACCGGGGATGTGATCCAGGCGGTGCGGGAGGCGACCCAGGGACGTGGCGTTGATTATGTGTTCGTCACCGTGGGCGTGGCGTCGGCGTTCGAACAGGCCTACGCCATGATCGGCAAGTTGGGCACGGTCGTGCTGGTCGGCATGCCACCCAATGGCGTGATGACGGAGATCGAGCCCGGCGAGGTCGCCAACGATGGCCAGCGCATTCTCGGCAGTAAGATGGGTGCCGCGCGCATCCAGCTGGATATCCCCAATCTGGTTTCACTCTACCAACAGGGGCGCCTGAAGCTGGATGAATTGATCTCCGGCCGCTATGCGCTGGACGACATCAACGACGCCGTCGACGCCGCCAGATCGGGCCAGGCGCTGCGCAACGTCATCGTTTTCGACACCGGCAATGCCTGAACGCCGTCAGTTCCGGGCCAGGATGATGATGGCGACGCCGGCGAAGACCATCGTGGCGGCGATGACGCGGCGCAGGCCGAAGGGCTCCTTCATTAGCCGCGTGCCGATGATGGCGGCGATGATGACGCTGGTCTCGCGGAGCGCCGAGACCGAGGCCATGGGGGCCATGGCCAGTGCGTAGATGACGATGCCGTAGGCTAGATACATGAGGGTGCCGCCGATCAGGCCGCGCCGCCATTCCTTGGCCACCAATGCCATTGCTTCGGAGCGCCGCCGAACCAGGGCGACGGCGCAGATGGGGGCGAACGAAGCAATGTTCAACAGCGCCATGTAGGCGATGGGATCGCCCGAGAGCCGCGCCCCGATGCCATCGAGCAAGGTGTACGTCGCGATGGTGGCGCCGACACCGGCGGCGCTCAGCATGCCCGACAGCATGGCCCGTTGGGGGCGGCGCTGGAAAGCCAGCAGCATGATGCCCAGCGAGACCACCCCCGTTCCGGCCAGCATCGGGCCGCTCAGCCTTTCGTCGGCAAACACCATGGCCAGTACGGCGACACCGACCGGCGCCACGCCGCGGGCGATCGGATAGACGATGCTGAAATCCGCGTTCTGGTAGGCATGACCCAGGAACAGCGCATAGGCCAGGAGTGTCAGGCCGGAAGCGATCAGATAGGGCAGGGCCGCCGCATCCGGAACTCCGGTGAACAGCAGCAACACGACGGCGAAGGGCAGGGCGCCGACCTTGAACAGGAAGAACGTCAGAAAGCTGTCGCCGCTGATCTTGACCAGCGCGTTCCAACCGGCGTGCAGCAGTGCCGCGAGCAGCACCGCGGTGATCAGGGTAACGTCCATGGTGGGTCCAATTCTAGGACGGCAGCCGTTCGTAGTCGTCGACCAGGACGATCTGGTCGCGTGCCTGCAGGAACTCCAGAAGCGGTCGTATGCCGTCGGCGACGGGCAGGTTCGCGATGTCGGCGACGCGCTCCTCGCCCTCGTCCGGATAGACGTAGGCGACGGTCGCGGGCGGGAACAGTTGTCCCAGGCTCTCCAGCAGTCCGCCGGCAAGGGTGTCGTAGTACTCCTCGTAGAAGATGTCGCGCAATCCTTCCATGTCGACCACCAGGGCGACTGCCTCGCGGTTGTAGAGGCCCAAGTATTGCCGCACCCGGAAGTGGCGGAAGAATTCCGAAATCAGCACGTGGTAGCCGGCGCCCGTGAGCCGGTCCACTCTTGCCAGAAAATCGACCGTGTCCACCTGGCCGTCGTTGGCCAGTTGCGCCATGGTCATCTCGGCCATGGTCAGAACCTCGGTGCCGGAATCGGACGTGTCGCCACGGAATCGCGCCTTGGCGTGGGCGAACAGATCGATGTCCCGCTGCGCCACCGAATGGAAAGTGCCGCGCATGGCCAGCACGCGCTTCTTGTAGAGTGCGTCCGCCGGAATGACCACGCGGCCGTCCGGATCGAACAGGACCGCCCGGGCCAGGCTCCCCTTCACCAGTTCCAAGGCCATCAGGCGGTTGTCCAGGACGCCCAGGGTGGGGCCGCGGAACTCCACCAGGTCGATCTCCAGCCGGCCCCATCTCAGATTGTCCATCAGGCCGCGGAGGAGCAGTTCCGGCGTTTCGGCCAGGTGGAAGGCGCCGTGGATCAGGTTGACGCCCAGAATCCCGAGGGCCTCCTGCTGGTCGAGATTGGTGTCGTCGAGCATGCGCACGTGAAGGATGATTTCGTCCGGCGGTGCCTTCGGCGCCAGTTGCAGGCGGATGCCCATCCAGCCGTGGCATTCGGCGCGCGTTTGGAAGCCTTGGGCGGTCACGGTGTCGGCGAAGGCGAAGAAGCGAGTACCCTCGGGGCGTTGGTCCTCGACCCGCGCGACCACCAGGTCGTACTCGCGCTCCAGCATGCGTTCCAGCCGCGAACGCGAGACATAGCGCTGGCCGTCGGCGACGCCGTAGATCTCGTCGCTGACCTTCATGTCGTAGGCCGACATGGTCTTGGCGATGGTTCCGGCGGCCGCGCCCGCCTGGAAGAACCACCGGGCGACTTCCTGGCCGGCGCCGATCTCGACGATGGTGCCGTAGACCAGCGGGTCGAGATTGATCGCAAGGGCCTTCTCGACGGTGCCCGATCTATCTTCGGCCATTGAGTCTGCCCGCCTTTCACCGAAATGGGGACACGGGCCCGCGCCCGATCACCGTAGTTTCCCCGATCAATGGGAGTCTGGCAATTTCCCCCTGCTTTCGTCCGCGGTCGGTGTGCCGCCTAGCCGCCCCGCGCCGGTTTACGGCCGGCGTAGTAGGGATCTTTCTCGACCTGCTTGGGGATGCCGCCGCGGCCCTTGTGGTAGTGCACGCCCTCGACGACGGGCCGGTCGTCCCAGTCCATCAGCCAGAGCCGCATCAGGTGGCGCTTCAGGGTTTCGTCCGCGTGGTCCTCGAAGGCCGCGCGGGTGTGCAGCACGGCGCAGTTGTTGAACAGCAGCGCCTCGCCGCGCTCCATGTAGAAGTCGAGCCGGAAGGCTTCGTCGCGAGCCAGCCGCTCGAACGTTTCGAGTGCCCGCCGGTCCGTCTCGCTGAAGGGCGCGTCGAACTCGTCCGCCGCCATGATGACGTAGCCGCCGATCAGCACCACCGTGGTGACGCCGTCTTTCTCGGACAGCACCGGGACGCGGAGCGGTGTGTAGGGCGGCTCGTTCGGCGGCTGTTCGCCGAAGCGATGCAGGTGGAAACCGGCCCACAAGGACGGCAGCAACTCGGGCTCGGTTTCCATGATGTGGTTGTGCACGGCCAAGGCGCTGGAATAGCTGGAGAGGCCGCCCGACTTGGCGCGGCGCAGGCAGAACATGCCGACCACGTCGCAGCGGTCCGTGTGCATGCGCAGCTCCCGGGCGTTGCGATAGGCCCGGTGGCGCGCGTCCTCGCCGCCGACATTGATGACGTGGCCCAAAAGATCGCCCATGACGCTTTGGGAGACGGCGCGGCCGAAGTGGCTGCCGAGGCCGAACCAGACGCGCTCCACGTCGCGCTGGCTCCAGCGGTCCACCGGGAAGCCGCGCAGCAGCACCATGCCCTGGCCGTTCTCCACCCGGTCGCGCCAGGCCGCCACGTCCTCGGCGATGGCGTCGAGCGGGAAGTCGTCACGATTGACGTCGGCGAAATCGTCCAGGCCGCGGCGGTCGATATCGGCCAATGCTGCTTCGAAGGCGTCGATATGGCGCGATTGGAGATCGACGGCGATGGCGTCCTTGCCGGCGATGTCCCGGGCCTTCCAGGCGGCGGGGTGGTCGATGGGTCGAGTTGGGATAGCTACGGGCATGACGGGTGCTTGGCTTGGGTGGAGATCAGACCACCGGTGCTTCCTCGCCGGCATAGCGGATCACCGGGCGCATGGCGTCCAGTTCCTCGCGCGGGATGTGGCAGTAGAGCCGGTGGGTGGAACTGTATTCGACGCGCGGCGGCTCTTCGCTTTCGCAGAGGCCGTCGATCTTGCGGGGACAGCGAGATGCGAAGCGGCAGCCGGGGGCCGGATCGACCGGGCTCGGCACCGGACCCTCGAGGCGAATGTGCTCCTGCTCGATGGACGGGTCCGGGATCGAGATGGCCGACAACAGGGCCTCGGTATAGGGATGGTAGGGCGGCACGAAGACCTCTTCGGGCGTGCCGATCTCGCAGAGGCGCCCCATGTACATGACCGCCACCAGGTCCGACAGGTAGCGCACCACCGAGAGGTCATGCGAGATGAACATGTAGGCGGTGTCAGAGCGTTTTTGCAGGTCGACCAGCAGATTGAGAATGGCGGCCTGGACGGAGACGTCGAGCGCCGACAGCGGTTCGTCGCAGACGATCAGCTCAGGTTCGGCGGCGAAGGCGCGGGCGATGGCGACGCGCTGCTTCTGGCCGCCGGAAAGTTCGTGGGGGTAACGCTCGGCATAGGATTCCGGCAGGTTAACGTTGCGCAGCAACTCGGCGACGCGGGCATCCTGCTCCGCCTCCGGAACCAGCTTGAACAGGTCGAGCGGCCGGCGTACCGCCTCGCCGACCGATTTCTGCGGGTTCAGCGTCGCATCCGGGTTCTGGAAGATGATCTGCACCCGGCGGCGAAGGTCCGGCCCGCGGTCGCGCGCCAAGCCCTCCAGCGCGTTGCCTTCGAACGTGAGGTCGCCGTCGGTGGCGCGTTGCAGGCCGACCACGGTCCGGCCCAGCGTGGTCTTGCCGCAGCCGCTTTCGCCGACGATGGCCAGCGTACGGCCACGGTTAAGCTCGATATCGATGCCGTCCACCGCGTGCACGAACTTCTGCTTTTGGCCGGAAACGAATTCGCTGATCCGCCGGCGCACCCGGTAATAGCACTTCAGGTCGCCGACCTGCAGCAGATCCGTCGACAGGGCATCGGCACGGGCCTGGTCCTCGTCACGGATGTGACGTTCGAACGCGAAGGCCGGCAGCTCGCGCCAGCGAAGGCAGCGCACCGAGTCCTCGGCATCGTCGCCGACCTGTTCACAGGCCAGATCGGCCGTCCGGCAGGCGTCGATGACGTGATCGCAGCGGTCGGCGAAGATACAGCCCTGGGGCAGGTCCGACAGGCTGGGCAGCCGGCCTTCGATGGCGCTCAGCGGCCGGTCGTGCTTGGAGAGATCGAGGCGCGGGATACAGGTCAGCAGGCTGCGCGTGTAGGGATGGGCCGGATGCGTGAAGACGCGCGATACCGGACCTTCCTCGACCATCTCGCCGGCATACATGACGGAGACCCGGTGGCAGAAACGCGCTACCACACCAAGATTGTGGGTGATGTAGAGGATGGCCGAGCCATGGGTCTTCGAAAGCCCGCCCACCAGGTCGAGGATATGCGCCTCGGTGGTGACGTCGAGCCCGGTCGTCGGCTCGTCCATGATCAGCAATTCCGGATCACACGCGAAGGCCATGGCGATCAGCACGCGCTGCTGCTGGCCGCCCGATAACTCGTGCGGATAGCGTAGCGCCGCGCCGGCCGGGTCGGGCAGGTTGACGCCGGCCAGCAGCTCGTGCACGCGCTCGTCGGCGCGGGAACCCCGCAGGTCGGTGTGCTCGCGCACCACCTCGCCGATCTGGTCGCCGACGCGGAAGGCCGGATTGAGCGCCGTCTGCGGGTCCTGGTAGACCATGGCGATGCGCGACCCTTGGATGGCGCGCAGCTCGCTCGGGCTGAGTGCCAGCAAATCCGTGTCGTTGAAGTGGATCGAGCCGTTGATGATGCGGCCGGCCGAATCCAGGCCACGCATGGTGGCGAAGGCGAGGGAGCTCTTGCCGGAGCCGCTTTCGCCGACGACGGCCAGGGTTTCGCCGGCGCGGACGGTCAGATTGACCTGGCGCACCGCCTTGACCTCCTGGCCGCGGACGAAATAGGAGACCGACAGATCTCGGATGCTCAGAACGTCGCGGGCGCCCGGGTCGGCGACATCGGCGGGCACGGGCGCGCCGCCGTCACTCATCGGAAGTCTTCAGCGCGGCCAGCCATTCGCGCATACCGTCGCCCAGGAGATTGACCGAAATAATCATGCCGACGATGGCCGCGGCCGGTGCGAACACCACCCAGGGGGCCGTGACCAGGAAGGCACGTTCCTTGGCGATCATCAGGCCCCAGTCGGGTGCCGGCGGCTGCGCGCCCAGGCCGAGGTAGCTCAGGCTGACCACCAGCAGCACGGCGTAGCTCAAGCGGATGCAGCCCTCGACGATGATGGGCGGCCAGATGTTGGGCAGGATCTCGTGGAAGATGATGAACCAGCGGCTTTCGCCGCGCACCTGGGCGGCTTCAACGAACTGCACGTGTCTGAGGCCGAGCGTCGCGCTGCGCACCACGCGGGCCACCTTGGGCACGAATACGACACCGATGGCGATCACCGCGTTGGTCTCGTTCGCGCCCAGCGCCGCGACCACCAGCATGGCCAGCAACAGGCCTGGGAACGACATGACGATGTCGGTGAACCGCATCAGAATCTCGTCGACCCAGCCGCCGGTGTAGCCCGAGAACATGCCGATCAGCACGCCGAAAAAGACGCCGATCAGCGTGCCCGTGACGGACATGGTCACGGTCAGCCGCGCGCCGGCGACGACGCGCGAGAAAATGTCGCGGCCATAGCGGTCGGTACCGAGCCAGAACTCCGCCGACGGCCCGACCATGCGTTGCTTGAAGTGGAACTGGTCGAAGGCGTAGGGCGTGATGTAGGGGCCGATGATGGCCAGCACTACGAAAAAGGCAACGATGCCGCCGCCGATCATCAGGCTCAAGGGCACCCGGCGCGGTTTCTTGACGACCGGGGCCTGGCTGGGCGCGGCGTCGATGGTGGTGGAGCCGTTGGCCATGGCGCGCCCTCACATATACCGAATGCGCGGATCGAGCAGCGCATAGGTCAGGTCGGCCAGCATGTTGGCGACACAGTATCCGGTGGCGACGAAGAACATGCTGGCCTGCAGCAACGGCAGATCACGCTGTTCGATGGCGAACAGCACCAGGCTGCCGAGCCCGGGGTAGCTGAACACTTGCTCCACCAGCACCACGCCGCCCAGCATCCAGCCGATGTTGAAGGCGATCACGGTGACCGTCGGCAGCATGGCGTTTCTCAGCGCGTGCTTGAACAGCACCATCTGGCGCGGCAGGCCCTTCAGCTTTGCGGTGCGCACGTAGGGCGTCTTCAGTACCTCGATCATGGATGATCGGGTAATCCGCGTGATGTGCGCCAGCGCTTCCAGCGCCAGCACCGCCACCGGCATGGCCAGCACATAGGCCCAGTGGAAGAAGCCCTCGCCCTCGCTCAGCGAGCTGGTCGACGGCAGCCATTGCAGCCAGGCGGCGAAAATCAGGATGAACAGCGAGCCGGAAACGAACGCCGGTACCGAAACGCCGGTCAGGGTGAACAGGGTGATCGCCGTGTCGAGCCAGCCGTTGGGGCGGATCGCGGCGACGACGCCCAGCACCAGGCTGATGACGACGGCGATGATCAGCGCCGGGATGGCGAGACGGAGCGAAAACACCAGACGATCGATCAAGATCGGCGTCACCGGTGCGTCCATGGCGAAACTGCGGCCGAGATCGCCGTGCATGGCATCCCACAGCCAGCCGAAGTACTGCTCGTACCAGGGCCGGTCGAGACCCAGTTGCTTGCGCAGGATGGCGAATTCCTCGCCGGTCTGCGACGACCAGTTTTCCAGCAGCACGTCGACCGCGTCGCCGGGCAGAACTTGCAGAATGACGTAAATAAGCAGCGAGATGCCGACCAAGGTCAGGGCCAGCAATCCGAGCCGCCGAATAAAGTATTTCAGCATGGTTCAGGCATTCGCTGCTCTAAAGGACCAATGGGGGCGGCACCGATGGGCGCCGCCCCTTGATGGTCTAGGCTTGCTTACCTCTCGACCCAGGTGTCACGTAGATCGACGTACTGCACCGGGATCAGCTTGTAGTTCTTGACCTCCTTGCGGACGGCCGAGACGTAGTTCTTGAAGTACGGAACCGCAGTCGGGCCCTCGTTGTAGAGGATTTCCTGCACCCGATCGTAGAGCTTCTTGCGCTCGGCGAAGCCGGTGATCGACTTGGCCTTGCCCAGCAGCTCGTCCACCTCGGGGTTGGAATAGCCGGTGAAGTTCCAGTTGGCTTTCGTCGTGAAGAACGGCGACAGCGTCTCGTCGATGGTCGGACGACCGAACCAGTTGTTCTGCGAGACCCGGTTGTCCGTCGGCGTGCGCAGGATGTCCTTGTAGAGACGCGCGATCTCGACGCTTTCGATTTTCGCCTTGAAACCGGCTTCGAGCAGGTTCTGCTGCGCCACGATGGCGGCGGGCTCGAGACCCGGACGCCCGGTCGAGGTGAACACCGTGACTTCGACGCCGTTGGGATGGCCGGCCTCGGCCAGCAGCTTCTTGGCCTTCGGCACGTCCCGCTTACGTTGCGGCAGGGCCTTGTTGTAGTAGGGATTGGCCGGACCGACGGGCGTGTCGTTGCCGAGCGAGCCGAGACCGCCGGTGGCGGCTTCGAGCATGGCTTCGCGATCGAGCGCGAAACGCAGCGCTTGGCGAACCTTCACGTTGTCGAACGGCTTCTTGGCGACGAACATGACGATCGGCTGGAACGACGGCGCCGTGGCGATGCGGACCTCGATGTTGGGGTCCTTCTTCAACTGGTCGATGATCTCCACCGGGGCGAAGTACATGATGTCGATTTCGCCGGTCTTCAGCGCCGACACCTGGGCCGCGTACTCCTTGATGTAGATCTGGTGGACCTCATCCAGGTAGGGCAGGCCCTTCTCGAAGTAGTTCGGGTTCTTGACCAGGATGGCCTTGTTGCCGGGGGTGTATTCCTTCAGCAGGAACGGGCCGGAACCGATCGGCTTGTGGCTGATTTCACCCAGGTTCTCCTTGGCGATGACCCGCGCGAAGGTGTTGCCCAGCTGCAGCGGCAGGTCGGCGTAGGGCCCCTTCAGCTTGATGACCAGCGTGTGGTCGTCCTTGACGATGATCTCGTTGATCGGGCCCATGGCCTTGCGGCCCTTGGACGCGGTCTTGGGATCGAGAATGCGGTCGAACGAGAACTTCACGTCCGTCGCGGTGACCGCGCGGCCGTTGGAGAACTTGGCGTCCTTGCGCAGGTTGAACGTCCAGACGGAGCTGTCGGCATTGGCCGACCAGCTGGTCGCCAGCTGCGGTTCCGGCTTCAGCTCGTGGCTGACCCGGGTCAGGTTCGAGAAGATCATGGCGGTCAGCATGTAGCCGTCGCCGGTGGACGTGCGCGCCGGGTCGAGGCCCGGCTTGACACTGGGCGTCGCGAACTTCAGCACGCCGCCCTTCTTTTGCGCCTGGGCCGGCTCGATGCTCAGTACGAGCGCCAGCACAGCGGCGAATACGGTCACGAATTTCTTGAACATAATCCTCCCTCCTGATCGTTGCCGCCCCGTCGCCAGCGCGGCTGCGGGCGCGGCGGGCAAGGTTATCGACGGCGTCGCACGGGCGCACCGTCACTTTTCATAGGATTATAATGGGTTCAATAACGAATAGCGTCGAATAAAAAATGCGCACCCCCCTATAACCTGTGGGCATACAGGCGTGCAGCGCGGCGGATTTCATACGGTTTTATGCGATGAGGTTCCCCACAGATACTCCTCGATGAACAGCCTGGCCAACCGGGACAGGGGATTGGCCTTGGCGTGGGACAGCAGCACCGGGGCCCGCTGCTGGGTGCGTAGGGGACGCGTGACCACGTTCGGCATGGCCACGGGGTCGACAGCGAACTCGTCGGACACCGCCACGCCGACGCCGGCGTTGACCAGCGTGCAGGCGGAATAGCAGTAGCGCACCTCGATATCCACTTGCTGCACCTCGCCCTGCTCGCGGAAAGCGTTGTCAACGATGCTGCCGATCGGCGAAAACCGGGGGTACGAAATGTACGTGGTTTCCGCCAGGTCCTTTGGCGATACGGTGCGCTTGCGGCTCAGCGGGTGTCCCTTGGGCAGCACGCAGACGAGCCGGCCGTCCCGAACGATGTGGCTTTCGAGGGTCGGGTGGTTGATCGGCGTGATGGTCAGGCCGAAGTCGGCCTGGTGACTGTCAAGCTGGGCGATGATGACGTCGTTGGGCGGCGTGTCGAAACCGATCTTGACCTCTGGCCGGTCGCGCACGAAGGCCGCGATGGCCGGGGGCAGCACGGTCTGGCCGAGGCTCGGGCTGGTGACGATCTTCAAGGTACCCACCTGGGTGTCGCGCAGGTCGTTGACCAGGTTCTCGACCGCGTCGACGCTGGCAAATACCCGTTCCAGGTTCTTCGACAACACCCGGGCTTCCTGGGTCGGGTGCAGGCGGCTGCCGATACGGTCGAACAGCGCAAAACCAAGCTGGTCCTCGAACTGGCGCACCATGTTGCTGACCGCCGGCTGCGAGATATGCAGCAGGCGCGCGGCGTTCTTGGTCGTGCCGCTGTTCATGACGGCCTGGAAAACCTCAAGCTGGCGCAGGTTCATGACACTTCCCCTGTATAACTATTCCGAATACGAAGGCCGGAAATCTTTATTCGACATTGTAGCCTCGTTTCGGTGAAATCGTCACATGTCCGATCTCGCCTCCGAAGATATCGACGTTCCTGGACTGACGAACTTCCTGGCTGAGCTGGTGCAGGTGCCGTCTGTTAACCCGCCGGGTGACGAAACCCGGGTGGCGGCCCTGATGGCCGATCGGCTGCGTGACCTGGGTTTCGAGACCGCCATTCACGAAGCCGCACCCGGCCGGCCCAGCGTCGTCGGCCGCCTCGAAGGCGCCGGAGATGGACCGACATTGTTGTTCAACGGCCACATGGACGTGCAGCCGCCGGGCAGCCAGTGGAAGCGCCAGCCCTTCGCCGCCGAGATCGAGGACGGCGTCCTCTACGGCCAGGGTGCGATGGACATGAAAGCCGGGCTGACGGCCATGGTGTTCGCCGTCGACGCCCTCAATCGCGCCGGCCGAAAGCTGGCCGGCGACGTGGTGGTGACGGCCGTCGCCGACGAGGTTTGCGGCGGTCACCTGGGGACCGGCTGGCTGGTGGCGCAAGGGCTGGTGCAGGCCGACATGGCCGTCGTCGGCGAGCCGACGGGCGACGTCGTCCGCGTCGCCCATCGGGGGGCTCTGTGGCTGGAGATCGAGGTCATCGGCGCCTCGGCCCACGGCGGCCGTCCGTGGCTGGGGGTCAATGCGGTGTCCAAGGCGGCGCGCATCATCGCGGCGTTGGAAGACGAACTGGTGCCCAGTCTGGCCGACCGCACCCATGCCCTGTTGCCGTCGCCCACCATCAACATCGGCACCATCGAGGGCGGCACCAAGACCAACCTGGTGGCCGACCGCGCCGTGGTCCAGATCGATCGCCGCATGGTGCCGGGCGAAGTTGCTGAGACCGCCGAACAAGAGGTCATCGATCTCTGCGAGCGCCTCCGCGCCGCCGATGACCAGGATTGGTCGTTCCAGGTGCGCCGGCTGATGCACGTGACGCCGGGCGAAATCGATCCGCAAGCGCCCATCGTCAAGGCCTGTCAGGCGGCCCACCGGACGGTCACCGGCGCGGACGCGGCGATCGGTTCCACCGCCGGTTTCGAGGATGCCCACTTCCTGCTCGACGCCGGCATCCCGACGGCCATGTACGGCCCTTACCGGCGGACGCCCAAGGGCGAGGACCCGCACTTCACCAATTCCGGTATGGCCGACGAAAGCGTGGTCATTGAGGACGTCGCCCGGGCCGCACGCATCTATGCGCAACTGATTTTGGACATTGTCGGAGAAGCCCCATGAGACCGCCCGCCAGCTGGGACGAAATCAAGAGCCACTACCGGGTCAAGGATCGGGATTTCCCGATGCTGGCCGACGACATGCCGACGTTCATGGGTGTGCCGCACGCGAAGACGGCGGCCGACCTGGAAGGTGCCGACGTGGTCATCATCGGCGCGCCTTACGTGGCCGGGGCCGGCGGCACTTATGCCGGCGTCGACAAGTCCGAATGGCTGGTGGCGCCGAAGCGGGTGCGCCAGCAATCCATCCGCTACCCGTCGGGGTATGTGCAGGACTTCGATCTCGATATCTTCGAACACCTGAAGGTGGTCGATTTCGGCGACGCCGACATTCCGCCCGAAGCGACGCAGGAGCCGACGGCCGAAAACATCCTGAAGGCGCAGGCGGCGGTCGAAGTGAAGGTGGGGGCAGCGCTGGATGCCGGCGCCATCCCCATCGTCGTCGGCCAGAACTCGCCGTGCTCTTCCTACGCCATCGCCAAGCCCATTGCCGAGCGCGCCGATGGCCTGGTCGGCATGATCTCGCTCGATACCCACTGGGACGCCAAGCCCATCGACTGGCTGACCAAGGATCCGCGCATCGCCGGCAGCGGCAACTGGAAGGCCAAGACCTACGAGTTCCACGACAACTTCTCGATCCCGCATCTCGTCGATATCGGCGAGCGCGGCATGCTGGAGGCCAAGGAGATCGTTCGCTACTACACCGGCAACGGTGCGCATTTCATCCCCATGTGGGACGTGCGCACGACCCTCGGCATCGATGGCCTCTGCAAGGAGTTGCGCCATGCCTACGACGGCACGGATGCGGTCTACGTGCATTTCGACATGGATGTCATCGGCGGCGCCGGCCCGGCGCCCGGCGACATCCTAGGCGATCTGGCCGAACCCATCGGCATGAGTGATTACGAAGTCATCCGCGTCGCCCACGAGATCGGCCGGCGTGGGCTCACCGGCATGTCCTTCATCTGCATCCCGCCGGGCTCGGCCGTGGTCTACCGGCTGATCGTCTACGTCATCGCCTATCTGATGGCCGGCCTGGTGCTGGGCCGCCAGGAGGAAAACGAGGGGGAAGCGGAGGGCGATACGCCATGAGCGGCAAGGACGACGTGTTCATGGAGGAAGCGCGACTGGGCGCGCGTTCCGACGTGCTGATCGAGAACGAGGAAATTCCGCATCTTCCGAGGCTGGTTCGGCGGTTCCGCGAGTACATGCTGGTCGACCTGGCGCATTCGGTGATGCTGACGGAGACGGACATCCTGACGGCCGAGCGGGGCGCGGCGCTGTTGGGCGGTCTGCTGGAACTTCATGACAGTGACGGCGAGGGCTTCCCGTGGCTGCCCCAATCGGGCTCGTTTCTGGTCCAGGTCGAGCATCGCCTGGGTGAGCGCATCGGCGAAGACGTGGCCGGCCGTCTGCAGACCGGGCGTTCGCGCAACGACCAGAGCGCCGCCGCCGAGCGCATCTATCTTCGCGACCTGCTGCTCGACGTCGCCCATGAGGTCTTGAACCTGCAGGCCGCCGTGCTCGATCAGGCCGAGCGGCACGCGGCGACCCTGATGCCCGGCTACACCCACCTGCAGCATGCCCAGCCGACCACATTCGGCCATCACCTGATGCGCTATGGGGCGGCGTTCGAGCACGACCTGGAACGCCTGGCCGGTGCTTACGCGCGCTGTAATCTCTCCAGCCTCGGCGGCGCCGCCATGGCGGGCACGTCCTGGCCGGTGGATCGGCGGCGGACGGCGGAACTTCTGGGGCACGACGACATTGCCTTCAACTCGTCGGATGCCGGCGGCTTCGCCCGCGACTACGTCGAGGAGGCGGTGGCCGCCCTGTCGCTGGTGATGTCGAACCTGGGGCGGTTGGCCAACGATCTTTACGTCTGGCATTCGTGGGAATTCGGCTACGTCGAGGTCGCCGACGGCCTGGCCGGCACGTCCAGCATCATGCCGCAGAAGAAGAACCCGCATTCGCTTGAACGGATCAAGGCGCTGGGCGGGCAGGCAACTGGCTGGCTGCCGGGCGTCATGGCCTGCCAGCACAGCGTCGTCTCCACGGACCTCGATTTCACCTTCGCCGACGACCTGCTGACCGGCATGGGTGATGCCACCTTGCAGGCGCTCCGACTGGGCAGTGAGACGGTGGCGACGCTGATCGTCAATGAAGCGCGCATGGCCGAGGCGGCGGGCGCCTTCTGGAGCACCACCAGCCATCTCGCCGACGAGATCGTCCGCCGCTACGACCTGCCGTTCCGCGCCGCCCATCATGTGGTCGGCCGCTTCGTCCGCGACAGCATTGCCCAGGGCCTGGGGCCCGGCGAGGCCTGCTCGGACGATCTGGCCAAGGCCGGCAAGGAGATGGCCGGCGCCGACATCCGCATCCCGGACGCCGAATTGCGCGACATCCTGGATGCCCGTGCCTTTCTGTTGAGCCGCGCCACCGAGGGCAGCGTGCACCCGGACCAGACCCGCGCCCACCGGGCCGCCCTGGCTGACGCCCTGGCGATGCAGCGTGACGGCTGGACGGCGCGGCGACAACGGGTAGATGATGCGGTGGCGGCATTGCTTGTGCGTGCCCGCGACCTGGCGGCGGGTTGAACGAGGGAGGCGACCACCATGGACGAGAGCAGGCCCGATGGCCTGATCGCCGACGACAGCCCCAGCGTCGCCATGGCCCGCTTCGTCGCCGGGCTCGAGCTGGCCCGCGTGCCGGATGACGTGGCCGACTACGCCCGGGTGCTCACCCTCGATCTGCTGGGGGCGGCGCTGGCCGGCGTCGACACAGAGGAGACGCGGGTCATGCTGGCGGCCGCCGACGGTTTCGCGCCACCGACCGGTCCCTGCACCATCTGGGGCACCGGCCGCACCACCACGGCGGCGGCCGCGGCGCTGGTCAACGGCGTCATCGCCCATGCCCAGGAGTTGGACGACTTCGGCGGCTGCGACCATTCGGGCGCCGTGGTTATTCCGGCCACCCTCGCCGTTGCCGAGGCCGAGGGCATCCAGGATGGTGCGCGCGTGCTGGAAGCCATCATCGCCGGTTACGACATCGGGCTCAGGGTGCTCGAAGGCGCCGGCGGCTACCGTGCCCATAACACCGGTGGCGGCTGGCATTCCACCGGTACTTGCGGCAGCTTCGGCGCCGCCGCGGCGGCGGCGCGCATGCTCGACCTCGACGCCGAGAAGACGGCCTGGGCACTCGGCATCGCCGGCAGTTTCACCGGCGGCACCTGGGCTTTCCTCGCCGACGGCGCCATGTCGAAACGCTACCACACCGGCCGCGCCTCCGAGATCGGGGTGACGGCGGCCTATATGGCACGGGCCGGCTTCACCGGGCCGAACCGGGTGCTGGACGCGGATTACGGCGGCTTCCTCAACACCTATTGCGACGAGCGCGCCGACCCGGCGGCGCTGACGGCGGGCCTCGGGACCGAGTACCGGATCATGAAAAGCGGCATCAAGCCCTACGCCGCCTGCCGCGGCCTGCACGCGCCTTTGGACGTGGTGCTGCGGCTCCGGACCGAGCATGGGTTGAGCGCCGACGATGTTGATCGGGTGGAACTCCGCTGTAGCGCCGCCAACAAGCTGTCCATCGGCGATCCCGACCCGAAGACGCGCCTGGCCGCGCAAATGAGCCTGCCCTACGGGGTCGCGGTGGCGCTGGTCACCGGCCGGGCCTCGCTCGCCGAGTTCGAGCAGCACTGGATCGACGATGCCGGGGTGCGCGACCTGCTGGCGCGCATCAGCATGGAGGTGGACCCGGCCAAAGGCGAGAGATCGCAACCCGACGTTTCGATTTTCACCACAAGCGGCGAGCGGCTGGACGGGCACGAACCGATCGGCCTAGGCGATCCGGACAACCCGTTGTCGACGCAGCAGATCGTGGCCAAGTATCGCGAACTGGCGCCGCGCGCCCTGGCGGCCGATGCGGTCGATGGCCTGCAGGCGGCGGTGTTCGACCTGCCGGCGCCAGATTCTATGAACCGGCTTCTGACGGCACTCAGGACATAGGCGGACCATGACCGACCCAAGCCAACTGATCGACGCCATCGACGCCACCGAAGCGCTCGACTTCCTTGCCGAGATGATCCGCTTCAAGAGCTACAGCGGCACCCCCGGCGAAAGCGAATGCGCGCGCTTCATGGTCGAACGCATGCAGGCCATGGGCCTCGACGCCGCCACCCAGCACGTGGAGGACGAGCGCTACAACGCCGTCGGTACATGCAAGGGCACGGGCGGCGGCAAGTCACTGCTGTTCAACGGCCACATGGACACCAACCCGGCGACCGACGACTGGACCGTCGATCCCTGGGCCGGCCTGGTCGACGACGACTTCATCTACGGCATCGGGGTGTCGAACATGAAGTCCGGTGACGCGGCGGCCTTCATGGCCCTGAAGACGTTGATCGATGCCGGTGTGCGCCTGAAGGGCGATGTGGTGCTGGAATACGTGGTCGGCGAGTTGCAGGGCGGCGTCGGCACGGTGAAGGCGATTTCAGAGGGCGTGCGCGCCGACTGCTTCATCAACATGGAGCCGACGGACCTGAACGGCCTGACGCTGCACGCCGGCAGCATGCACGTGGAGATCGAACTGACTGGCGTGACCCGCCACATGTCCAAGCGCGAGGAGGCCGTCGACGCCGTCGCCGCGGCGGCGGCACTGGTGCCGCGCTTCAACGCGCTGACCTTCTCGGGCGCGGCCAACGACGAGCATGCGTCCGTCAACCGGGCCAATATCGGCGTCATCCGGGGCTCGCTGACGCCCGAATTTCACGACTGGCGGCCGCCGCAGGTGGGCGACTTCGCGCGCCTCGCCGGCAGCGTTCGCTACGGTCCCAGCCAGTCCGAGGAAAGCGTGCTGGTTGATCTGGAGGCGCTGCTGGCGGAACTCCGTGCCGAGTTCCCGGGCCTGGAAACACGCATCGGCAAGCAGTTCGCCGGCGAACGGCCCTCTATGCTGCCGTTCGAGGTGGCATCGGACGAGGCCATCGTCCAGGCGGTCGGCAAGGCGTATGAGCGGGTGCGCGGCGAGTCCCAGACGCAAGGCCCAGTAAAGCCATATTGCTTTTACGGTACCGACGCCGCCCACCTGCTGCACAAGGCCGGCATGCCCGGCATCGTCTGTGGCCCCGGCGGGCGCTACAACACCATGCCCGACGAGCGCGTCGACATCCCGGACTATCTGGATATGATCCGCATCTACCTGTTGGCCATTCTGGAAATTTGCGAGCCCGCCTGATGCCGTTCCCGGTTGCCGAATACATGGAGCGCCTGAAGCGGCTCCGCGCGCTCATGGCCGATCGCGACCTCGGCATGGTGATCGCGGACGAGGCCGAGTTGCTGCACTACTTCACCGGCTTCGCCATCTCCGAGAACATGTACCGCGCCGTCGCCATCCCGGCAGACGGCGAGCCCATCATGGTGGTCCGACAATTGGACGAGCAGCCGTTCCTGAAGGCGTCCTGGTTCGGCAACCGGCGCACCTTCCACGACCTGGAAGACCCGGTCCAGGTGCTGGCCGAGGTCATCAAGGGGTCGTCGGCGTCGACCGGGCGCATCGGTCTCGATATGAACTCCTACTGCATGCCGGCGATGCGCTTCCGGCAATTGTTCGAATTTCTGCCCCGGGCGACGTGCGTCGACCTGTCGGACGCCTTCCGGCCCATGCGGCTGATCAAATCGGCGCTGGAGGCGGACGAGATCCGGAAGGCGGCGCGCATCGCCGATCAGGCGCTGCCGCGCGCCATCGACGCGACCGGGCCCGGCGGCAGCACGCGGACGGCGGCGGCGGCGGCCGCCGCGGCACTTCTGGAACTGGGCTCCGATACCGGGCGCACCGGGCCGATCACCGTCGGCCGGGGCTGGAACTTCCTGCACGGCGGCGTCTCCGATGACGTGTTGGAAGCAGGCGACATATTGCATCTGGAATTGGTGCCCCGGGTCGGCGGCTACACCGCCAAGCTGATGCGACCGGCGGTGATGGGCGAGCCCTCGGCCGAACTTGGCCAGGCGGCGGCGACGCTGATCGACCTACAGGATCGCCAGATCGCGGCCATGGTGCCGGGCGCCGTGGCGGCGGACGTCGACGCCATCATGCGCCGGGGCGCCATCGACGCCGGGCTTCGTGACGACTACGTCAACACCACCGGCTATACGGTCGGCTACCACTTCGAGCAGGGCCCACGGCCGAGCGATTTCACGCGCATCTTCACGCCGGAGGCCGACTGGCCGCTTGAGGCCGGCATGACCTTCCACATGTATACGTCCGCCAAGACCGGCATCGCGTTTTCGGAGACCGTGCTGGTGACCGACGATGGGCCCGAACGCTTGACCCAACTCGAGCGTAAACTGTTCCGATGCGGGGAAAGTGCATGAGCGGCGACCTATGGCAGGATTTCGAGGCCATCTGCGATACCGGTGGCCGCTTCGCCGGCACCGATAGCGAGGCGGCCGCGCGGACGTTTCTGAGCCGGCGTCTGCAGGAGATCACGGGCGCCACGCCGACCGAGGCCACCGTCGACTATCTGGGATGGACGCGCGGCGAGGCGGTGGTGGAGCGGGTCGGCGGTACGGCGCTGCCCTGCGTCTCCCTCGTCCGCTCGCCGGCGACGCCTGGCCTGGAGGCCGACCTGATCGACCTCGGCCGCGGCACGGAGGCCGACTTCGCCGCCCGGTCGGGCGATATCGCCGGCAATATCGCTTTGGTCCGGCACGAGACCATGTTTGCCACCGGCACCATCCACCGCAGGCGCAAGTACAACTGGGCCATGGACCATGGCGCGGCGGGCTTCCTGATCGCCGGCCACCTGTCTGGCGTCGGTCCAGTCACTGGTTCCTCTGGCGCCACGCCCGAACGTGGCATCCCGGCCGCCGGCATCAGTGCCGAGACGGCGACGGCGCTGATCGAGGGCGGCGGGCGCGTCCGTCTGGTCATCGAGGCCGACGAGGTGCCACGCCAGACGGCCAACCTGATCCTCGATCTGCCAGGCCAGGGGCCGGAGTGGGTGGTTTTGTCCGCCCACATCGATGGCCATCACCTGTCCGAGAGCGCCATGGACAATGGTACCGGCCTGGCCGCCGTGCTGGGCGTAGCGGCGGAGATGGAGCCGCGCATGTCGGGGATGACACGCGGCCTTCGCATCGGAATGTTCACGGTCGAGGAATGGGCGCTCGCCGGCTCCGCCGACTACATTGATGGCCTGAGCGACGCCGAGCGCGCCGCCATCAAGCTCAACATCAACCTGGATTCCATCGCCGGCAGCCCCAACCTGACCGCGTTGACGAGCGAGTTCGCGGGCCTGGAGGCGTGGCTCGAAGAACGCGCCGGCGTCCATGGACATACGCTCGGTACTCACCGCCCGCTGATGGCCAATTCCGACCACTACAACTTCGCCCGCCACGGCATCCCGGCGACGCGCCTGGTGGCCGGCTTCGACGAGCCGGACTCGAACCTGAAGTACGTGCTGACACCGGGCGACACGCGGGACAAGGTGGCGCCCGACGACCTCGCGCGCGCCACGGCGCTGACGGCGGCGCTGGTCGCCGATGCCTGCGGGTCGGACGAATTGAACTTGGCTTAAGCGCCGTCCAGGTAACCCTGCAAATGCGTGCTGAGGTCGCGGGCATCGTCGCCGGCGCCATCGATCAGTGATGATTTGCGCCGGCGCATGAAGTGCAGGCCCATCATATAGAGACCGGGTGCCTCGACCACGCCGCCGTCGTGGCGAAGGCGGCCCTTGCGGTCGAACACCGGCATTTCTAGCCACGAGAAATCGGGTCGGAAGCCGGTCGCCCAGACGATCGTGCCGATCCCCTCGGCTGCCAAATCCATGCCCAGCAGCGGCGACGCCTCGACCTCGGTCGGCGGAAAGCGGTGGGGCGCATCGACCTCGCCGTCGAGGCCGTTATCCGTGGCCCATTCGTCGATGGTGTCGAGCAGCCTGTTCATTTTCAGGTCCGACAGGTCGCAGACATTGTGCAGCGAACCCGAGAACTGGGCCTTGCCGTCGACGAGGCCGGCGAGACGTCCGACCAACCTGACTCCCTTGGCGGTGAGCGCGTTGAGGTCGAGGGTGGCGCGCCCGTGCGTGCCCGCCAGTTGCAGCGACGGCACGCGGCGGGCCCGGTCGATGTCGTCGATCTCGTCATAGCGTTCGTCGAGCACGCCGGCGGCGTCCATCCAGAATTCCAGGTCGCGGCCTCGGTAGGTTCGAGGGGCGCGGATGTGTTCGCCGACGGCCATGGTCACCGGGCGGCCGGAGTCCTGTATCTCGTCGGCGATCTGGGTGCCGCTGGCCGACGCGCCGACGACAAGCACGCCGCCGTCCGGCAATTGATCCGGGTTGCGGTAGTCCTTGGCGCTGAGGGACAGAATACCGGCCGGTACCGTATCTGCGAACTTCGGTCTGGTCGGGATGTTGCAGGCCCCCGACGCCATCACCACTGTTTTGCAACGCCAATCGCCCTGGTCGGTGGCCACGTGATAGCCGTCGCCGTTGGCTTTGACCGAGGTGACGGTGGTGTTGGTCTGCACCGGCGCCGAGATGGCCTGGGCATAGCGGCCGATGAAATCGACCACCTCGGGCATGGTCCGGTAATCGTCGGGCGCGTCGCCCTCATAGCCGAAGCCGGGCAGCCGGCTCTGCCAGTTGGGTGTCAGCAAACGGAGCGAGTCCCAGCGCTCGGTCCGCCACGAGTTCGCCACCTCGCCGCGCTCGAGGACCACATGGTCGATCGAGCGCTCCGCGAGGCAGCGGCTCATGGCGAGGCCCGCGTGGCCGGCGCCGATGATGGCAGTGGTGGTGGTCGGCACGGCCGGCACTCCTTTATTGACTGAGCGCGGCGGCTCAGTTCACCTCGACCGTGACGTTGGTCGGGTTGGTGACGATGTCGAACACGGCCGAGCGCTTTTGCGACTGGGCGACAATGGCCTTGATGTCGTCGTCATCGGCGTCGGCGTCGATTTCGAACGACACCTTGATGCCGTCGAAGCCGTTGCGCACGTCGCTGTCGATACCCAGGATGCCCGCCAGGTCCATGCCGCCTTCGAGGGTCGCCTTGACCGAGTTCAGCTGGATTTCGCGATGCTGGGCCACGGCGGCGACGCCGGCGGTCAGGCAGCTGGCCAGGCCGACCAGGACGTACTCGACCGGCGTCGCGCCGATATCCTCGGAGGCGAAGACTTCCGGATGGTCGGCGTCGAAGGTGAAGGTGGTCTTGCGGGCTTGTTCTTCGCCGAGGCCGAAGAAGCCTTCGACGGTGGAGTGGCTGTGGGTGCCGTTTTTCCAGACGCAGGACGCGCGCCACTGGAACTGAGCGGCCTCGGGTGCCTCGGTCAGCGCCTCGCGGGCGCCGAGAAGTGCTTCGACATTGACGCCATTGTCGACTGTGGTTGCGGTATCGGACATGGTTTCGTTCCTCGTGCTTGGGTGAAGACGACAAAATTTCGGAATGCGTAATCGCGTGAGCGGATGGCCGGAAGCTAACACCGGTTTCGCGGCGACGGAAGGGGAGCGAGGCTTGCCGCGGCCTCTTTTACCGATGCTTTCACGTTTTTAACGATTGTTTCACGCGGCCATCCGGCGAGTCGAAGCCGTGTTAGAGATCGTGGAGCGCGAGACCCAGGGTGACCATGCCGATAATCGCGAGAATCATGAGGGCGGCGGGGCGGAAATGGTCGCGGCCGCGTTCAGAGAAGAAGCGCGCCCCCAGCCAGGAGCCGCCGAAATAGAACGGCATCAAGACGATACTCAGCAGCACCACCCCCGGCGTCAGCAGGTCGTGATACCAAAGCGGCAGCAGCCCGCAGAGCGCCAGGGAGGTCACCGCGCCGATCACGTTCGCGCGCTGGCGCTCGGGCGTTCCCGGACGCGACAAGGCGATGGCCACGGCCGGCGGTCCGCCGACGCCGGCCGCGCCCTGCAAAAGACCCGAGGCCGTGCCCGAGCCGACCAGCATGGTGGTGTTCGGTGGTGCGGACAGTCGCCAGCCCCGCGACAGCATCGCCACCACGGCCAGCACGAACAGCGAGATGGCGATCTTCATCAGCGTCGGGTCAAGTGATACCAAAACCCATGTGCCGAAGGGGGCGGCGACAAAAGTGGTGAGCCCGAACGGCACCACGAAGGATCGCTCCGCGTGGCGCACGGCCGTCGGCAGCAACTGCACGGTCGAGGGCAACCCCGTCAGATTGGCGACGGGGACGGCGATCGTGGGGCCGAACACCACGCTCAGCACCATGACGATGGTCAGCGAGGCACCGAAGCCGACGAAGCCGCGGACGAACCCGGCCGCCAGCACCGCCCCCGCCACCACCACCAACGCCGGCGCGGACACGGGGCCGATCAGGGCTTCCAGGCCGTCCACCACTTGCTCATGTAGCGGCGGCGGAACCGGACCACGATGGACCTGAGGTCATCGTCCAGGTAGCCGAGCGCGCGCTTGGCGATGTTGCGGGGCAGGCCAAAGCGGGCTTCGGCGATGGCGCCGGCGATGCAGGCCTGGGTGTCGGCGTCGCCGCCGAGGGAGACGGCGAGCCGCACCGCGTCCTCAAAGGACTTGGCTTCCAGGGCACAACAGATGGCTTCCGGCACGGAGCCCTGGCAGGTGACGTCGAAGCCGTAGCCGGGGCGGATGGTTGCGGCATCGCGCGAGAGGTCGTAGCCGAAGCGCCGGCTGACGGCGTCACGGATGGCCTCGGCGTCGCTGCCGTCGCGCGCCAGCCAGATGGCAAGCGCCGTCGCCTGCGCTCCCTTCACGCCTTCCGGATGGTTATGGGTTGGTACGGCCGAGCGATTGGCGAGGTCGAGCGCCTGATCCTCGGTTTCGGCGAACCAGGCGACGGCCGAGACGCGCATGGCCGAACCGTTGCCGTAGCTGTCGTAGGGACCGGCTGCAGGGTCCAGCGACCAGCGCTTGAAGCTGGCGCCGTAGCCGGCGTCGGGATAGCGGCGCGCGTAGGATCGCAGCGACGCCTCGAAATCTCCATCGCCCAGCAGCGCGTCGGCGACGGCGATGGTCAGCACGCTGTCATCGGTGAAGGCGCGTTCATCGTCGAACAGCGGAAACTCGGTCGTCTTGATCGACCGCCATTCATAGACGGAGCCGATGATGTCGCCGGCGATGGCGCCCAGCATGCGCTAACAGTCGAGAGTGTGGTCGCGCTCCCACTGGGTCAGGTGTTGGGAATAGCGGTTCCACTCCTCCAGCTTCAGCTTCACGTAACTGGCGATGACATCATCACCCATGGCGTCGCGCAACACCCGGGACTTCTCGGTCAGGCGCAGCGCGTCCAAGAGGTTGAGCGGCAGCTTCTTGGCGCCCCGCACCTTGTGGCCGTCCGCGTACATGTCGATATCGAGCCGCTTGCCCGGATCGCGCTTGTTGGCGACGCCGTCGAGCCCCGCCGCCAGCACGCCGGCCTGCGACAGATAAGGATTGGTGGCGCCGTCCATCAGCCTGAGTTCGAATCGGCCAAGGTCGGGGATGCGGATCATGTGGGTGCGGTTGTTGCCGGACCAGGTGACGGTGTTGGGCGACCAGGTGGCGCCCGACGATGTGACCGGCGCGTTGATGCGCTTGTAGCTGTTGACCGTCGGATTGAAGATGGAACAGAGCGCCGTGGCGTTGTGGACGATACCGCCGAGGAACGAGTACGCCAGGGCCGACAGGCCGTTTTCGTCCTTGGCGTTGAGGAACAGGTTCTTCTTCGCCGTCTTGTCCCACACCGAGACATGGGCATGACAGCCGTTGCCGGTCAGATTCATGAACGGTTTCGGCATGAAGGTAGCGCGCAGCCCGTGATTCTCGGCGATGGACTTGGTCATGAACTTGAAGAAGGTGTGGCGGTCGGCGGTGACCAGGGCGTCGGCATAGTCCCAATTCATCTCGAACTGGCCGTTGGCGTCCTCATGGTCATTTTGATATGGCCCCCAGCCGAGGCCAATCATGCAATCGCAGATTTCCGAAACCACGTCATATCGGCGCATCAGCGCCGACTGGTCGTAGCACGGCTTCTCTTGCGTATCGTTGGGGTCTGAGATGTCGGAGCCGTCGGCGTTAATCAAAAAGTATTCGCACTCGACCCCGGTCTGCATGCGATAGCCCTGCTTGGCGGCGCGTTCGACCTGGCGCTTCAGTGCGACGCGGGGTGACGCTTCCACCGGTTTGCCGTCCATCCAGAGATCGCTGGCGACCCAGCCCACTTCCGGCTTCCATGGAAGCTGGATCAGGCTATCGGGATCCGGGATGGCGAACAGGTCCGGGTGCGCCGGCGTCATATCGAGCCAGGCGGCGAAACCGGCGAAACCGGCGCCGTCCCTTTGCATGTCCTTGATGGCGCGCGCCGGCACCAGCTTGGCGCGCAGCCCGCCGAACAGGTCGACGAAGCTGATGAGGAAATACTTGATGCCCTTCTGCTTGGCGATCGCCGCCAGGTCCTTGCTCTTGCCCTTGGCCATGTGTCCCTCTCTCTTTCCTTATCTGCCCGGAATCCAGTCGGTGCCGGCGAGCGGGACGCCGGCCATTGCCGCCGCCTCGACACTCAAGGCTACCATATCCTCCGGTTCCAGATTGTGAACATGAGATTTCCCGCACGCACGGGCGATAGTCTGCGCCTCCATGGTCAAGACGCTGAGATAGTTGCGGAGCCGCCGGCCCGCCGCCTCCGGTTCCAGCCGCGCCTCCAGATCCGGCTCCTGCGTGGCGATGCCGACCGGGCAGCGCCCGGTGTGGCAGTGCGCGCAGGCTCCCGGCCGCGTGCCGAGTGCGGCGTAGTCGTCCTCGTGCAGCGGCGCGTTGCAGTTCAGCGCCATCAGTGCCGCCATGCCGATGGAGACCGCGTCGGCACCCATGGCCAGCGCCTTGGCGACATCGGCGCCGGAACGGATGCCGCCGGATACGATCAGGCCGACCTTGCGGTGCATGTCCATCTCGACCAGGGCTTCCACCGCCTGGCGCACGGCGGGCAAGGTCGGGATGCCGACGTGCTCGATGAACACGTCCTGGGTCGCCGCCGTGCCGCCCTGCATTCCGTCGACCACCACCACATCGGCGCCTGCCTTGACCGCCAAGGTGACGTCGTAGAACACGCGGGACGCCCCCACCTTCACGTAGATCGGTTTCTGCCAATCGGTGATTTCGCGCAGCTCCTGGATCTTGATTTCCAGATCATCCGGGCCGGTCCAGTCCGGGTGACGGCAGGCGCTGCGCTGATCGATGCCCACCGGCAGGGTGCGCATGCCGGCGACGCGCTCGGTCACCTTCAGGCCCAGCAGCATGCCGCCGCCGCCGGGCTTCGCCCCTTGGCCAAGCACCACCTCGATGGCGTCGGCCTGGCGCAGGTGATCCGGGTTCATGCCGTAGCGCGACGGCAGCAACTGGTAGACCAGGGTCTTCGACGACTGGCGTTCTTCCTGCGTCATGCCGCCGTCGCCGGTGGTCGTCGTGGTGCCGGCGGCCGTGGCGGCGCGCCCCAGCGCCTCCTTGGCGTTTGCTCCCAAGGCGCCGAAGCTCATGCCGGCGATGGTGATGGGGATGTCCAGGTGCAGCGGCTTCTCGGCGAAGCGCGTGCCCAGCGTGACGTCGGTGGCGCAACGCTCGCGGTAGCCTTCCAGCGGATAGCGCGACACGGACGCACCCAGGAACAATAGGTCGTCGAACGTGGGCAGCCGCCGCTTCGCCCCGCCGCCCCGGATGTCGTAGATACCCTGGTCGGCGGCGCGGTGAATCTCGGCGATGTCTTGCGCTCTGAAGTGGGCGTAGGGGGTCTGACCCTTGGCGTCTGACATTTGATTTCCCTCAGATTTCCCTCAGATTTCCATCAGTAGTCGCCGGCGTGGTCGATATCGAAGTTGTAGAGCTTGCGGGCCGAGCCGTAGCGCTTGAAGGCGGCCGGGTCAGCCGTGATGCCGGCATCGGCCAAGAGCGTGCGCAGTCCGTCCCGGTGTTCGTCGCGCATTTCCTTCTCGATGCAGTCGGACCCTAGGCTGGCGACCGAACCGGCGACGTAGAGCTCGGCTTCGTAGATGGAATCGCCCAGGTCCGGGCCGGCATCACCGCAGACCACCAGCCGGCCGGCCTGCGCCATGAAGGCGGACATATGGCCGACACTGCCGCCGACGACGATGTCGATGCCCTTCATGGAAATGCCGCAGCGCGCACTGGCGTCGCCCTCGATGACCAGTAGACCGCCGTGGCCGGTCGCACCCGCCGATTGGGACGCGTTGCCGGTGACCCGGACCCGGCCGGACATCATGTTCTCGGCCAGGCCGGTGCCGGCGTGGCCGTGCACGGTGATGGCGGCGTCCCTGTTCATACCGGCGCAGTAGTAGCCGACGTGGCCTTCGATCTCGACCTGCACGGGCCCGTCCAGGCCGACGGCGACGGCGTGGGCACCGCGCGGATTGACCACGCGAAATTGGTTGTCGCCGCCGGTCGGGTTCTTCAAGAGCCGGTTGAGACCGCGCACGCCGTCGGTGGATTGCAGGTCGTAGGTCGCCATGGTCTAGCCTTGCCCCCAGGTGTAGATGCGGCCGGGCTCTGGCTCCCAGACGGTCGCCGTGTCGCTACCCGGTAAGGGCGCGATGGCGCGGAATTCGGAGCCCATGGCCACCCAATCGTCGGTCTCTGCCAGTACCGCCGGCTTGCAGGCGATGGGATCGCGCAGCACGGCGAAACCGTCGCGGGTGCCGACGGCGAAAGTGAAGAACCCGTCCAAGTCGTCCAGGCCGGCTTCCATGGCCTCGGCCAGCGTCGCCCCTTCGGCCAGGCGGTGCGTGAGGAAGCCGGCGGCGACTTCTGAATCATTGTCGGACTCGAAGGCCACCCCGTGCCGGCCGAGGCGCCGGCGTAGCCGGTTGTGGTTGGACAGCGAGCCGTTATGCACCAGGCAGAGGTCGCGACCGGTGGAGAATGGGTGCGAGTGCTGGGTGGTGACGGCGCTCTCCGTCGCCATCCGGGTGTGGCCGAGGGCGTGCGTGCCCTCCAGTTCCGTCAGACCGAAGCGTTCGGCGACCGCCGTCGGCACACCCTTTTCCTTATAGATCTCGATGGCCGTGCCGATGCCCATTATGCGCACGCCCGGTGCGTGCTCCGCCAGATGCTGGCGCAGGGTGACGTCGTCGGTGGTGGCGGTAAGGACGAAGTGGCTGCCGCGGACATGGCCGGAGAGGTCGATGGCCATCGCATCACCCAGGCGGTCCAGCAGCGCCGACCAGTCATATTCGTCGTCGTCATGGAACAGGGTGACCTTGATCGCCCCCTCCGGCGCCGGGTCGCGATAGAAGGCGACGCCGGCGCTGTCCGGCCCGCGCGAGGTCATTTCCTCCAGCATCGGTGTGAACAGGGCGCCGAGGCGTGGACGCAGGTCCGGGTTTTTCAGGAACAGGCCGACGATGCCGCACATGGGGACTCCTCCCGCCATTTTGAGGATTGTGCCAAATTCAATATTTTTTCTTATCAGGAAAATTCCCCGGAGATCAATCCTCATCTCGCGGGTAGACGATGATGCTGAGATATTTCGCCGGCAGGTGGGTCAGTTCCTCCGGCCCATGAGGCGCCGCGGCGTCGAACATCAGCGAATCGCCGGGCTCGAGGCGGTAGGTCTTGTCGCCGTGGCGGTAGACCACCTCGCCCTCCAGCATGTGCAGGAATTCGCTGCCGGCATGCTGGAACATGGGGAACACCTCGGACTCTTCGGTCAGCGTGATCAGGTAGGGCTCGACGCCGAGGCGCTTGTCCACGGCGTGGCCCAAGAGGTGATAGAGATGGCCCTGACGCGTACCCCGACGCTCGATCAAGAGCCCGTCCCCAGCCTTCACGTGGGACGCCGAGTGCTGTTCCTCGAAACGCCGGAATAGCGCCGTCACCGGAACGTTCAAGGCCAGAGCGATGGATTGCAGGGTGGCCAGCGACGGCGACACCTGGCCGTTCTCGATCTTAGACAGCGCTCCCGGCGTCAGTCCGGCCAGTTTCGCCAACTCGATGCCCTTCAGGTTCTGGCGGCGACGGAAGGTACGTACCTCGTGCCCGATGCAGGATTCCAAATCGGCGCCGCCGCCCGTGGTGTCGGGAAGCAGGCCCAGATCCTCGGCGGTCGCACGCGTCTTGATCTTTGCCATCGTGTCTCGGAGCCTACACTATGCGGATCGGCAATCGAAGGGCTCGTCATGGCCGGAAAACAGCTTCTCATTGTCGCCCACGCGCCGTCGCCGAATACGCAGGCGCTTATGGATGCGGTGGTCGAGGGGGCGACCAGCCCTGATATCGAGGGGGTTACGGTGAATGCCCTCAGTCCCTTCGACGCTGGCCCTGATGAAGTGCTGGCGGCGGGGGCGGTGATTCTGGGAACGACCGAAAACCTGGGCTACATGTCCGGCGCCCTGAAGGACTTCTTCGACCGTACCTACTACCCCGTCCTGGAAGAGACCCAGGGCCTGCCCTATGCACTCTATATACGTGCCGGTCACGACGGCACCGGCACCCGGCGCGGCGTCGAGACCATCGTCACCGGCCTGCGCTGGCGCGCGGTGCAGGAACCACTGGTTTTGCGCGGTGCCTACCAACCGGAATTCGCCGGGCAATGCCGCGAACTAGGCATGCTGATGGCGGCCGGACTCGAGGCCGGCGTATTCTGACGCCAGGCTCGAAAACTTCCCCCGTGTTTCCGAATTATTAGGAGTTGCCCGCTAAAGAGGGGGGCAACGCGCGTGTGCCGAGAAAAAGGGCGCCGCCACCTTGAGGGAAGGAAGACCGATGAACAGAAGGTTCAAACCCGGCCTCGCGGCCGCACTCATCACGCCCGTCCTGCTTACCGGCTGCGGCCTGCCTGTCGGCATCCAGGTGGCCTCGCTGTTCGCCGACGGGGTGTCATACCTGACCACCGAAAAAACCCTCACCGAACACGGTATCTCTGCCGTGGCGCAGAAGGATTGCTCGGTCTGGCGTGGTCTCCAGGGCGAGGAGATGTGCCAGGATGTACCGGCGGACGCCGCGACCGTGGCCGAGGCAGAGCCCGTCGTCGAAGATGCAGGCGAGGAGCTGTGGCGCGACGGCGGCGAGATTGAAGTCGCCGAAGTTTCGAAGGCCGCCAAGCCCTGGCCGGCACCCAAGATCCGGTTCGCCGAGCCCGTGGCCGCCGCCTCTGCGCCCGCCGCCTCTACGCCCGCCAAATCCGCCGACCCTGTTGATTCCGAATTCTACGAGCCGCCGAAGATCATCCCGGTCCAGGCCTCCTTCGATCCCGCGGCCGAGGTGGCGTTGCAGCCGGCTCCGGTCGCCATTGAGGTCCTGCCGGCGCCGCCGAGCACCGATGCCTCGAACGTGGCCGCGCCCAGCGGTCAGGATATGGAAGCGGACGCCACGGCGTTGATCGCCGCCGCCGTCGACCCGGCACCCGTCGTCGTCAGCGCGCCAACGCAGATCACACCGCCGACCACGCCGTCGAAGCCGTCGCCGACCGCCAAGGCCGGCACCTTCTATGTCATCGCCAGCTATCGCCGGCTGCCCGACGCCCAGCGTTTTCTGAAGAGCCAGAATGGCCTGGGCGCACAGGTCATCGGTGGCAAGGTCACGGGACGGCCCGTCTACCGTATCGCCATCGGTCCAGTCGCCCGCGCCGAACGGGGCAAGACCCGCCGCCGTCTGGTTCAGGCCGGTTTCGCCGATACCTGGGCGGTTCGCCTCAAGACGCCAACAGCGGTGACGGAACTGGCGTCGCTGAACTAGCGCCCATCCAAGCGTCCAATACCGCGACAACTCCGGCGAGGGTATCCCAGCCGGACGTGTGGCCGGTCGCCGCCACCGCCCGGATGCCGTCGCGGATGCCGTCCTCGTCGGCCCTCAGTAATGCAGCCAGGAAACCATCCACGGCGATACCCGCGAGGCCGTCGCGTGCCGCCAGCAGGTGCGCGGCGCTGATCGCTTGTCCGGCCGCACGGATGGCGGGCCGCAGACCCTCATGCATGTCTACCGCCGCCTCGGGTTGGCCGATGGCATGCAGGCCGAGCATGACGCCGGCCAGGTAGTCGTCGCCCGACGGCGTCAGCCCCGGTCCCAGTCCCACAAGATCACGCGCGGATTTCGGCGCCGGTCCCGTCAGGTTCTTCAACCATCTCCCGAGTGCCTTGACGGGCACGCGAGCGCGTTCGGCCACGGCCGCGGTGAGGCGATCCGAGTCCAATCTCCACGAGGCCTCGTCAAGGCACTTGGTCAGGATCCGCAAGGCCTGCCGCGCCGTCTCAGGTTCCGCTCGTGGCCGCCGAGGCAACGGTGTTTCGGCGTCGGGCAATCGAAAACGATAGAGCCCGCCGACCGTGAGCAGGCGGTCCACGAGAACACAGGTGGCGCCGACGGCGAGCGGCGTTGCCCGCCAGTCCGCGACGCCGGCGCCGGCGTGCCACAGTGTCAGCGGTCCTTGCGCCTCGGCGTCGCCCGAAACGAAGATCCAGGCATGGTCATCGCTGATGTAGAAGCCCCGGCGGAACATCGCGCCGACGTGGCGCCGGCCCGGTTGGGCGAGGGCGCGGCCGGCGACGCGGCCCATGGAAAGCACCCGGATGGCGGCCGCTTCCGCGCCGTCAGGCATCGTCGTGGAGCACGTGGGTGCCGGTCTCGCCCTTGAGCGCCGGCATGGCTTCCTCCAGGTGGCAGATGATGACGCGCTCGCCACCGCCGTCGAGGAAACGCAGCGCCGCCTCGACCTTGGGGCCCATGCTGCCGGGTGGGAAGTGGCCCTCGGCGTACAGCGCCTTCAACTCGCGCGTGGTGACGTGGTCCAGTTCCGTCTGGTCGGGCGTGCCGAAGTTTATGGCGACACGCGGCACGGCGGTCAGAATCATCAGTGTGCCGATGCCCAGGACATTGGCCATGTGGGCGGACGTCAGGTCCTTGTCGATGACGGCGACCACGCCATGGCGTACACCCTTGGGCCCGCGCACCACCGGGATGCCGCCGCCGCCGCCGGCGATGACCACCGTGCCGCGCCGTGCCAGCACTTGGACCAGCGAGATATCGCAGACGTGGCGCGGCTTCGGCGAGGCCACAACATGCCGCCAGCCGCGCCCCGAATCCTCTTTCATGGTCCAGCCGAATTCCTTGCCGATGGCTTTTGCCTCGGTCTCCTCGAAGAACGGGCCGACAGGCTTTGACGGATCATCGAAGGCGGGATCGTCCGCGTCGACCTCGACTTGGGTCAAGAGGCAGGCCACGTGCCGGTCGCTGTCGTGTTCGCGGAGCGCGTTCTCCAGCGCCTGCACCAGCAGGTAGGCGATGCCGCCCTGGCTGTGGGCGACGCAGATGTCGAGCGGCATGGGCGCGATGCGGTCGCGGGTCAGGGCCTGGCGCATGAGGATCTTGCCGACCACCGGGCCGTTGCCGTGGGTGATCACCAGTTCGTTGTCGAGCATGGCCAAGGGCAAGAGTGCCTCGGCGGTGCGTTGGGCGAGCTTCTTCTGCTCGTGCGACGTGCCCTCGATGTCCTCCGGGTGGGTGGCATTGCCGCCGATGGCCACCAAAAGACGGTCGGGGATCACCGCGTCGGTCATCCGCTCAACCTCAGACAGGCCAGCGCCAGTTCGGCGGCGGCGGCGTTGCAGGGAGCGACCAGGACACCGGCGTCGGCCAGCACCGCCATCTGCGCAGCGCGGTGTTGCGGGTCCCCATCGGTGCCGGTGACCGAGGCGATGACCAGGGGTCCATCTTCCCCATGGTCGGCCTCGTGGGCGGCCAGCGTTTGCGCCACGTGGCCGGCCGGGTCGGCGTCGGCGCCATAGCCGATGACCACGTCCAGAAGCACGATGCCGAGACCGGGCTCCGCCAACGCCTGGGCCAGCACCTCGTCGCGCACCACCGGGTCGATCATCGGATGCGGCCGGCCGCGGGTGTACTGATCCTCGCCCAGGTCGATCAGCTGATGGGCGCCGTCGGCGTCGGCCAGAGTGCGCGCACCCGGCACCGGCGCGTTGGAGGCGACGGGGTGTTGCGCCGCCATGAACATGATCTGCGCTTCCGCCGCCAGGGTGCCACCACAGAAAAGGCCACGGATGCCGCCGCGGCCGTTGGCGACGGCCCTCGGTTCGGGCGCCGGCTCCTCACCTGTATCGCCCAGGGCATGACGCGCGGCCTCGCGCAGCGTTGTTGTCAGGTGCGCGTTCGCCGGCAGGGATGTCTCGCCGGCGCCGATGAAACAGACGGTAAAGGTCTTGTCGCTGGCGGCGATTCGCTCGGCGATGCGCGCCGCCACGTCGTCCGCCGGCGGCTTGGAGACCAGCACGATGTGGCGGGTCGCCGCGTCGGCGTCGAGGGCGTCCAGCGCCATCAGCGTGGTGATGCCTCCGACGTCGGACTTCAGGTCCCGCCCGCCGACGCCGATGGCATGGCTGACGCCGCCGCCGGCCTGGGCGATCAGGCACGAGACCTCCTGCGTGCCGGTGCCCGACGCGCCGACAATGCCGATGTCGCCCCGGGGCACGGCGTTGGCGAAGGCCAGCGGCACGCCGCCGATGATGGCGGTGCCGCAGTCCGGCCCCATGACCAGCAGCCCGCATGCGCGGCCTTCCTGCTTCAGTGCGATCTCGTCCGCCAGCGACACGTTGTCGCTGAAGATCATGACGTTGAGGCCGCTTTCCAGCGCCTTCCGCGCCTCGGCGGCGGCGAAGTCGCCGGGGACCGAGATCAAGGCCAGATTGGCGTCGGCCAACGATTCCGTCGCCGCGCGAAGTGTCCGGGGCCGCCGCGCCTGGCTGCCGCCGCCGGCCGCCGCCGGTTGTTCCAAGTCGGCCTCGGCCTGGTCGAGGGCGGCCGTGGCGGTGGCCGCGTCACCGGCGCGCACGGCCAGCACCAGGTCACCGCCGCCGGCAGTCTCACCCTCATTGGCCAGCAGGCCAGCGTCGGCCATGATTTCCCGGTTCGCCGGGGTGCCCATCATCAGCGCCGCCTCCTCGACACCATCCAGTGCTGCGATGCGGCGCGACAGCCGCATCAGGGCGACCGAGTCCATGAAGAAACCCGAACGGATGCGATTGACCACGGCGTTCATGATGTCCTCCGACGTGCCGCGAGCGCCCTGACGGCCTGCTCGAAGCAGGCCAGCGGCGCCTTGACGACGCCGGCGCCGACCTGGCCGACGCCGGGTTCCCGGTGGGCGATGCCGGTGTTGATTGTCGGCGCGACGCCGGTCTCAACCACCAGCCGGATGTCGATGCCGGTCGGCACGCCCTGGTAATCGAGGGCCGGGATGGTCCATTCCGGATTGCGGCCGATGGTGATCTCGTCCATGGCCTGGGTAAAGCCGGCGGCCGTGGCTGCATCGCCGGCGCCGACGAAACCGGCGACGGCGGGTGCGGCGGCCATGGCGAAACCGCCGAGGCCGATGGTTTCGACGATGGTGGAATCGCCCATGTCCGGGTTGGCGTCGTCGGCGGTGAAGCCGGGGAAGTAGAGGCCCTCCGGCATCTCCACGGGCGCGGCAAACCAGTCATCTCCGGTGCCGGCGACGCGGATGCCGAAATCGGTGCCGTTGCGGCTCATGGCGGTGACGATGCTTGATCCCGCGATGCCGCGCATGGGGTCGGTCATGGCCTTGCCCATGACCATGGCGACGTTGAGGAAGAACTGGTCGTTGCCGGCCATGAAGGCCAATGCCTCGGCCAGGCCGTCGTTGTCGCTCGCCGTGCGCGCCATGGCCGCCGCCAACTGGCGCAGCATCAGGCCGGAGCAGCCAACGTTGCGCTGGTGCATCTCGTCGCCCATGGCGAGGCCGCGGGCCACGATGTCCTTCAACGCCACCCCGCCGGCCTCGCGGATGGCAGCCCCCATGGTGGGTCCCATGACGTCGCGCAGCCAGCCCAACCGTGCCCGCACCTCGGCGTCGTTGCCGCCGAAGCGCATGACTTTCCCCAGGCCCTCGTTGATGGCGCAGTAGGCGCGGTTCCCGAAGGCCCGGTTCTCGACCACCATGACGGGCTGGCTCAGGGTGGTCAGGCCGGTCATCGGGCCGACCGCGTCGAAATGGTGGTTGGGGTGGAAGTCGAAGAAGCCCTCGGCGGCCATGCCCATGGCTGCGTCCAGGTCTTCGGCCCAGCCCTCGAACACGGCGACACCGGCGATGGCGCCCCGCATGGGGCCGCACATGCGGTCCCAGCCGATGGGTGGGCCGGCGTGCAGGATCATTCTGGGCGCCAGTGCCGGGATGGCCTCCGCCGCCGGCACCACATCGACCAGGACCGGTTCGGCCGCCAGCAGACGGTCGAGGGCTTCCTGGTTGGCGTCGTCAATGCCGGCGAGATCAGCCAGCAATCCTGCCAGTTCCGCATCGCCGCCCGCTGGCGGCGACCAGTCGACGCTGGCCACCGGCACGTCCTGGCCCGCCAGTTCCTGGGCAAAGCCGTCCAGCCCGACATTGACCACCTTGGGTCCGCCGGCCAGCAGTTGGGCGATGTTGTCGCCGTCGTTCATGCGTTCGTGCCTTTCCTATGTCCTCATGGCCGGTGCAGCACCGCCGGCTCGTGGGTGAAGGTGCGGCGACCGCGTTTCAGCCCGATCAACGGCGGCGCCAGTTCCTGCACCGCCGCCTCCGGTGTTGTGCAATCGAGCAGCACCAGGTCGGCCGGATTGCCGACCCGTATGCCGTAGTCGTCGAGGCCCATCAGTTGGGCCGCCCGCCCGGTCACCATGTCCAGGCAATCGCGCATGCCGGCGGTGGTGCCGATGCGGCCGATGTTGGCGTATAGACTGGCCATGCGCACCAGCGAGCAGTCGCCGAACGGCGTGAACGGGTTGAGCACGTTGTTGGTGGCCAGCGAGCAGTTGACGCCGTGGCCGATCAGCCGGTGCGCAGGCGCGACGCCGCGGACGATGTCGTGGTCGCGCCCGCCGCCCATCAGGAACAGATCGGTCGACGGCAGCACGGTGACGGCGACGCCGGCATCGGCCAGGCGCCGGGCGATGTCGCCGAAGCCGCCGGCGGAAAGGGCGGAAAGCTTGCTGACGTGGCCGATGGCGACGCGTCCGCCCCAGCCGGTTTCCGCGGCCTTGTCGCAGACGTAATCGGCGGTCATGCCATCCGGGTTGGTGTCGAAGTCCAAATGAAAATCGACGTCGACGTCGAAGTCGCGCGCGAGTTCGAACACGCGATCGATCTGGCCCCTGGGGTCCGCGTCGGTATAGGGGCAGCCGCCGATGACCCGCGCGCCACCTTCCAGCGCGGCCACCAGCAGTTCGTCCGTGCCCGGGTTGTTCAGCAGGCCCTCCTGCGGGAACACGCAAATTTCAATGTCGATGGCCCAGCGATAGTCCTCGATTAGCGGTAGCACCGCTTCGATCGACTGCATGCCGATGACCGGATCGACCTCCAGATGCGTGCGCATGCGCGTGGTGCCTTGCAGGATGCATTTCTCGATGGTGCGCCGGGCGCGCTCCTGGATGTCGTCGACGGTGAAGGCCTGCTTGGCCTTCGAGACTTCGGAGATGGCTTCTTCCAGCGTGCCCTCTTCGGAGGCGCAGCGGTCCAGGATGCAGGCCTTGTCGAGATGAATATGGGTCTCGACGAAGCCCGGCACGACCAGCCGTCCGGCACCCGCGATCTCCTCCGCCTCGGCCGCCAGCGAAGGTTCGATGGCGGCGATGCGACCCGCGGCGATGCCAATGTCGCGGGCGACGATGCCATCGCCGTCGGTCAGGAGGATATCGCGCAGGATCAGGTCCATCACGGATCCCCGTTGCCGGCGCGGTCGATGCGCCGATGCACGTGATAGCCCTCGCAGGCCAGGCCGACGCAGTGGCTGGAAACGAACTTGGCCATGGCTTCCTGGCGTTCGCGGGCCGGGGCGTTGCGCTCGCGGGCCTCGGTCACGGCTGCCTCCACGTCGCGGCGCAGGCCGTCGTAGTCGAAATCGGTGAAGCGCCGGCCGTCCAGCACCATGCGGCCGCCGATCATGACCGAATGCACGGCACTGGAATCTTCGCAGTTGATGATCTGGTTGGCGGCGTCGTTGAGCGGCACGAAGCTGATGCTGGCGAGGTCCAGCATCACCAGGTCGGCCAGGTATCCGGGCGCGATGCGGCCGATGCGGTCGTCCATACCCAGCACTCTGGCGCCGCCCTGGGTGCCCAGCCGGAGGACTTCCCACGTGCCCAGCCAGGTCTCGGGATCGGGGGTGACGATGTGCGAAACGAAGGCCGCCATGCGCATGGCCTCGAACATGTTCTGGTGGTCGGCGGAGACCGAACCGTCGCTGCCGACGCCGACGTTGACGCCCAGTTCCAGCATCCGTCGCGCCGGCGCCACGCCGTTGCCGAGGCGCAGGTTGCTGCCCGGGTTGTGCGCCACCGAAGCGCCTCGGTCGCGCATCAGCTTGATGTCATCTTCGTCCAACCAGATGCAGTGCGCGCCAGTGAAGCCGGGCGTGATCAGGCCGAGGGTGTCCAGATGCTGCGCCAGGGTCCTGCCGTAGCGCTTCATGCCGACCACCGCCTGGGTCTTGGATTCGGCGAGATGCATCTGCACGCCGACGTCGTACTCGGCCGCCAGGTCACGGCACGCGGTGATGAAGTCGTCGGTGCAGTGGTGCGGGATGGTCGGGCCGAGCGCCGGGCGGACCCGGTCGCGGTCGTGCGCCCAGTTATCCAGCACGGCGCGGCAGTTCTCGATGTGCTTGTCGAACGGCGCCGCCTTCAGTTGTTCGGCGGCCTTGCGGTGCGCTTCGGGCAGGGCATCCATCAGGCCGGGGATGGCATCGTAGAGCGAGATGTCCGCCATCATCGGTGCGACGACCGCGCGCACGCCGACGTCGGCATACCCCTGGCCGATGGCCGAAATGCCTTCGATCGACGCGGTTGGGGCCTCGAAGTACATGTCGTAGGCGGCGGTGCAGCCCTTCAGCACCATCTCCGCCGCGTTGAGGCGCGCCGACGTGCGTTTGTACTCCAAGCTCTGGTCGGCGCGGATGCCGGGACCGGCGTTAAGCAGCAGTTCCAGCGTCCAGCGGTCGCCGATGCCCTTGCCCAGGCTGCCGTGGCCGTGGGTGTGGGAATTGACCAGGCCCGGCATGATCAGGCGATCGCCGGCGTCGATCTCCTGCGCGTCGCCGGGTGCCGCCAGGCCGGGCGGGCCGATCTCCAGGAAACGCTCGCCGTCGATCAGGATGTCGGCGGGTGCCGTGGTCTCGGTGTCGACATCGAGCAGCAGGCCGTGGCGAATGATCTGGAGGCGGCGTTGCGGGTTCATGTCGTCCTCTCTTCCGCGTTCATATTTTCATCCGCGTGGCTGGCCATGTGGCGGCCGATGGTGTGGACGTCGGCTTGGCTGCGCGGGGTCTCGTAGACGATGCGGCCCTCGAACATGACCAGGATGCGGTCGGCGAGCTCCAGGATCTCGTCCAGGTCCTCGCTGATCAGCAGCACCGCGGCACCCGCGTTGCGCGCCGCCATGATGCGGTTGCGAATCTCGGCGACGGCGTTGAGGTCGAGCCCGAAGCATGGGTTCTGGACGATCAGCACCGAGACCTGGTGCGATAGCTCGCGGGCCAGCACGGTGCGCTGCACGTTGCCGCCGGAGAGCGTGGCGATTTCCGCCGCCGGGCCCTGGGTCTTGATATTGAAGCGCCCGATCAGGTCCTTGGCCTGGCGGTCCAGCGCCCCGTGATCAAGGAAGACACCGAGCCGCGTGTGTTCCGGACGGTCGAAGTTCCTGAGAGCCAAATTCTCAGCCACGCTCATACTGGCGACGCAGCCGTTCAGAAGCGGTTCCTCCGGCAGCAGGTAGACGCCGTGCTCGGCGATCTCGCGCCGGGTGCGGCCGTAGGGGGTGCCCTTGACCAGAATCTGGCCGGCCTCGGCCTCGCGCTGGCCGGCCAGGGCTTCCACCAGTTCGGTCTGGCCGTTGCCGGAAACGCCGGCGATGCCGACAATCTCGCCCGGCCTGACGGCGAGTGCCGCTCGGTCGACGGCCGTCAGTCCCTTGTCGTTGCCGACCGTCAGACCCCGGACGTCGAGCGCCGCGTCTGCCGCCGGGCTATCGTTGCGGGCGGCCGGTTCGGCGACGCTGTCGCGGCCGATCATCATACGCACCAAGTTACCGTGGCCCAGGTCCTGGGCCCGGCCCTGGCCCGCCACCCGGCCCGCGCGCAGCACCGTGACGTCGTGGGCGAAGGCCTCGACCTCGCGCAGTTTATGGGTAATCAGCACCACCGAAACCCGGCCCTCATCGGCCATGGAGCGCATCAGCCCCAGGATCTCGTCGGCCTCGTCCGGGGTCAGTACGCTGGTCGGCTCGTCCAGAATCAGAAATCGGTGGCCGAGGAACAGCTGTTTCAGGATCTCCAGCTTCTGTTTTTCGCCGGCGGCGAGGGCGGAGACCGGGCGGTCGAGGTCCAACCGGAACGGCGTCGTCGCCATGAAGGCCTCGATGCGCGCCAGTTGCGACGGCCAATCGACGACCAGTGACAGGTCCTCTTCGCCGAGCACAAGGTTCTCGGCCACGGTCATGCTGGGGACCAGGGTGAAGTGCTGGTAGACCATGCCGAGGCCGAAGTGGTGGGCGTGGCGGGGATTGGAAATCTGGCGCTCCGTGCCATCGACCATCACCTGGCCGGAATCGGCTCGGTAATACCCCATCAGGCATTTAACCAGGGTCGACTTGCCGGCGCCGTTCTCGCCCAGCAGCGCATGCAGCGAGCCCGAGGTGAAATTCACCGAGACCCGGTCCAGCGCCACCAGATCGCCGAACCGCTTGGTCATGGCGGTGACCTCGACGTGGGGCGGCGGGGTGGCGGTGGCTATCGTCATCGGTTGATCGAGACCTCGCCTGGAGCGCCGGCCAGTGCGTGCTTGGTCGACGACGAATAGATCAGCAGGCCGAGCGTCAGGAAGTAGGGCGCGGCCCCGTAGAGGTAGTAGTTCGAGGTGATGCCGACGGTCTGCAGCGCCGGTCCGAGCGCCGTCGCGCCGCCGAACAGCAGTGATACATAGAAGCAATAAATCGGATTCCAACGGGCGAAGATGACCAGCGCCACCGCCATCAGGCCCTGGCCGGACGACAGGCCCTCGTTCCAGGTGCCGGGATAGTAGAGCGACAGGAACGAACCGCCGACGCCGGAGATGAAGCCGCCGACCACGGTGCCCATCGTGCGCACCCAATTGACGTGGTAGCCCAGCGCCGTCGCCGCCTCGGTGCTGTCGCCGACGGTTCTGAGTATCAGGCCCCAGCGGGTGTTCTTGAGCGCCCAGGCGAGGAAGAACGCCAACGCCACGCCGATCAGGAACAGCACGTTGATCTCCAGCGCCGAGCGGACCTGCGGATACGGACTCCACGCCCCCAGTTCCAGGTACGGCAGGCGCGGCGCCGTCGCGTTGGTGAACGGCTTGCCCAGGAAGAAGGCGAACCCGGTGCCGAATATGAACAGCGAGATGCCGACGGCGATGTCGTTAACCCTGGGCAGGTTGCAGATCAGCCCGTGCAGCAGCCCGAGCGCCGCGCCGGCCATACCGGCGACCAGTACGCCGAGCCACGGCTCGCCGGTCATGAAGGCAGTGCCGTAACCAGCCATGGCCCCCATCACCAGGATGCCCTCCAGGCCCAGGTTCACCCGCCCACCCTTCTCGGTCAGGGTCTCGCCCAGGCTGACGAACAGGTATGGCGTCGAGACGCGGATGGCGCCGCCGATCACCGCGATCAGCACGCCCCACCAGCCGAGGTCCCCGGGATCCGTCATGATCTAGGCCGCCTTCGGTTGCAGGAAGCGGAACCGGCCGTAGGCCGTGTTCGACGCCAGCACGACGACGAACAGCATGCCCTGCAGCACCGCCGTGGTGGCGTCCGGCAGGTCGAAGCGGCGTTGAAGCAGGCCGCCAGACGCACCGATGCCGCCCAGCAGGATGGCCACCAGGATGATGGCGGCCGGGTTCTGGCGGGCCAGGAAGGCGATCAGGATGCCGGCGTAGCCGAAACCGACGACCAGCGATTCGCTGGCGAAGCCATGTACCGCCATGATCTCCATGGCGCCCGCCAGCCCGGCCCCGGCGCCGCCGATGAAACAGCACATCAGCACCATGCGGTTGATCGGCAGGCCGGCCATCTGCGCCGCCCGCTGGTTGCCGCCCAGGATGTCGATGCCGAAGCCGAAAGTGGTGCGCCGCATCAGGATGTAGAGCACGACACAGGTGATGACACCGACGCCGAGCCCCCAGTGCACATCGAGGCCGGGCAGCGTGCCGACCATCAGGGATTCGGGGATGCTCCAGCTCGACGTCTTCAGCACCTGGTCATAATCCCGGATCGGGCCGGCGACCAGGTGACTCATGATGGCGATGGCGATGTAGTTGAGCAGCAGGGTGGAGATGGTCTCGTTGACGCCGCGATACTGACGCAGCGCGCCGGCGGCGCCGATCCAGAGCCCGCCGGCGATCGAGCCGACCAGCCCCATGATCAGCACGCCGGCCCAGAACGGCAGGCCCCCCAGGTGCACGCCGACCAGCACCGTGGCCACGCCGCCGACCACCAGCGCGCCCTCGCCGCCGATGACCAGCAGCCCGGCGCGCGCCGGGATCGCCGTGCACAGTGCCGTCAGCATCAACGGCGCGGCCTGGGTCAGCGTGTTCTCGATGGATATCTGCGTCGCGAAGGCGCCGAGATAGAGCACGTAGTAGACGTCCAGCGGATCGTGACCCCAGGCGGCCACGAAGACGCCGAACCCGGCCAGCGTAAGCGCGAAGGCGGCGGCGTTGATCGCCACCGCCTCCAGGCCGTGATGGAAGGCGGGTCCAAACATCGTCGATACGCCGGACCAGTGTTGGGCCTAGCCGACCACGCCTTCGACCCAGAACCGGACACCGAGCTTGAACTTGATGTCGCTGTTCGAGATCTCTTGCCCGGCCTTCAGAATCTCGTTGCCCTTGTTGTCCTTCAAAGGCCCTTTGTAGATCTTCAGCTTGTCGTCGATGAAGGCCTGCTTGGCGGCCAGCACTTCGTCGCGGACCTTCTGCGGCACCGCGGCGCCGAACGGGCTCAAGTTCACCATGTCATCCTTGAAGCCGCCACGCTTCAGGTTGGGGTAGGGCTTGCCCGAGGTGAAGGCCTTGACGAACTCGACGCCGGACGCCCAGTTCCATTCGGCGCCTGTGAGGAAACCCTTGGGCGCCAGCGAGCTCAGGTCCGAATGGTACCCGCAGCTGTAGACGCCGCGCCGTTCACACGTCTCCACCGACACCTTGGGGCTGTCCACATTGGCGATGATGACGTCGCAGCCCTGATCGATCAGGCTGTTGGTGGTTTCGGCTTCCTTTACCGGATTGTTCCATTCGCCGGTCAGGACCACGTTGCAGGTCAGGTCGGGGCGGACTGAACGTGCGCCCAGTACGAAACCGTTGCAGTTGTTGTAGATGAAGTAGAGCGGCTTTGAGCCGATGAAGCCGATCTTGCCGGTCTTGGACATGCGCCCGGCGGCGATGCCCGAAAGATAGTGCGGCTCTTCCGTATAGCCGCGGTAGCCGATGACGTTCTTGGGATCGCCGTCCTTCCAGATGGCGCCGATGTGCGTGAACAGCACGTTCGGGTACTTCTTCGCCATCTTCTTGATGCTTTTCCAATAGCCGAACGAGGTGCCGAAGATGACCTTGGCGCCGTCCAGTTCGATCATGCTCTGCATGACCTTCTCGACCTCGGCGGTCTCGGGCACGTTCTCCTGCTCGACCACCTTGATGCCGTCGATCTTGGCGACCTTGCGGGCGGCGTCCCAGTGCGACTGATTCCAGCCAAAGTCCTGGCGCGGGCCGACATAGATGAAGCCGACGGTGACCGGCTTGGCGGCCTCGGCCATCATCGGCAGCACCGACATGACCGTTCCCAACGCCAGAACATTGGCGCCACCAGTGAGGATTTGGCGACGTGAAAACTGATTCTTACCCGACATGCTGCTTCTCCCTTCGATGCCTGTCCGGCGGTCCTTGCGTCGCTTCTACGCGACTTTTGACCGGGACAGAGTGCATGGGCACCCCTCGGCCCATTTCAGTAAGTAATCAGTTTCTTACTTGTTGATGTGGCGAGTCAACAGTGTTTGAATGGGATCGAGAATGATTTTCGATGGATGAGCATCGGTGTATGACGCCGGTCCCCGCCGCCGCGAAAATGAGGCCGGGTGCCGGAGCAGATGACCGGCACCCAATGGGGAATGCGATGGCGCGTGCAGCCCTCAAACCGAGCGCGAAGAGGCGCCTGCCGCCACGCCGCCGCGACGCCAAGGCGACGCGGGAACGGCTGCTGGTGACGGCGTTGGGTGAGTTCGCCTCGAAAGGTTTCAACGGTGCGCGCACGGCGGCCATCGCGCGCCTCGCCGGCTGCAACATCCGCATGATCTACCATTACTTCGGCAGCAAGGAAGCCCTCTATCTTGCCGCCTTGGAGCGAGTTTACGAGGAACTCCGGCGCCGCGAGGGGGAGTTGGACTTGCTGCATCTGGATCCGGCGGCGGGCATGGCGGCACTGGTGGAGTTCACCTTCGACTACATGAACGCGCACCCGGAATTCATCCAGATGGTGGGCGTCGAGAATATCCAGCGTGGTCGATTCCTGAAGCGTTCGAAGAAAATTCCGACGGACGTGGCGCCGCTGGTCGGCGCCATCGACGACGTGCTGCGGCGGGGAAGGCGCGATGGCATGTTTCGCCGCGGCGTCGACCCGGTGCAACTCTATATCTCGATTTTATCGCTGAGTTACGTTCACGTATCCAACCGCTACACACTGTCGACGCTGTTCAGCCAGGATATGGGGGACGAGGACTGGCTGGCGGCGCGCCGCCGCCATGTCTGCCAGGTCATCCTCGATTACCTTCGGCCCTGATCGGGCGGGCCGTCGCCCGCGGACGGCGTCAGATGTAGATGTAACCGGTGGCGAACACGAGGCCGATGACGGCGACGACGCCAATGGTGACGCGAAGGATGATGAGTTCGAAATTGTCAAACATGGCTTCTGCTCCTCTGGGGTCAGCTTCTGTGACCGGTGGGCGACGGGGTCGCCGCGTGCTGCCGTTCCGGCGTTATTGCTCCCCATAGGCGCAATCCGCGTGCCAATACCGAAAAGCCGGCCGGCGGATGTCTGACGCCCTGGAATCCGGGCTTAATGGCTGTTTCGGGGGTGTGTTGGGGCGAAAAGGACCGCCTCAAGACAGTCATTCTGACACGCGGCCCAAGCCAATCTGCGACGAATATTACGGAGCGATGAGGGAGTGGACGGCTTCAGGCCGGCGGGTCGATGCGCATGGTCATCTTCAACAGCGACGCCAGCGAAGGTGCTTCCATCTTTTCCATCACCCGCGAGCGATGCACCTCGACGGTGCGTTCGCTGATGCCCAGCGAGTGGGCGATGCGCTTGTTGGGTTCGCCGTCGACTATCATATCGAGAACCTCGCGCTCGCGTGGCGTCAGGCAGGAGAGGCGATCGGTGATGGCGCGAACCTCGTCTTCCTCGGCGATGATGCGGCGGCTTTCGTCGATGGCGTTGAGTGCCAGATCCAGGACCTGCTGGTTGTTGATGGGTTTCTCGACGAAATCGAAGGCGCCGGCCTTCATGGCCTGGATGGCGATGTGAACGTCCGAATGGGCGGTGACGATGATGATTGGGATGCGCAGACCTTGATCGACCAAGTGGCGCTGTAGTTCGAGGCCGTTCATGCCCGGCATGCGCACGTCGAGCAGCAGACACGCCGGCGGCCCGGGTTCGAATGCGTCGAGGAAATCCTCCGCCGAGGCAAACGACTCGGATGCCAGATCGGCGGTCTGCATCAGGCAGACCAACAGGTCGCGGTTGGCCTCGATGTCATCGACGATGTATACGACGGCATCCTTCATGGATTGGCTTCGTGGCGAAACATCCGTGATCCCAAAACATATTTAGTCGCGCCCGCCACACCGGTCGGGGCGGGCGAAGAACCACGGATACTCTCATAGGATTGGCGGACACCGGAAGGGTTGATTTCAGCTTTTGGGTTAAGATCCTCTGACATTCTGGTCGCCGCGGGCCGCGCGCGGTGGCACCAGAACCAACTTGCCGGTGAATTTCTTGGCCAGAAAATCCTCTTGCGCGGTACGGATGTCGGCGAGACCATAGGTGGCGGCGACCAGTGGCTTGATCTCGTCGCGTTCGATATAGCCGACCAGATCCTGGAATACCTGGCGTGGTTGCCAGGTGCCGCCGATCAGGGTCAGGTCCCGCAGGTAAAGCGTGCGCACGTCGAGTTCGACGATCGGCCCGGCGATGGCGCCGGCGACGGCGTAGCGCCCGCCACGGGCCAGCACCTCCAGAAGCGATGGCCAGTCCGGCCCGGCCACCAGGTCGATGACCACCTGGCAGGACCCGGCCCCGAGCGCGGCGACCAGGTCCGAGCCACGCGGCACCACACTGTCGGCGCCCAGGTCCATGACCGCCCCCGCCTTTGCCGCCCCGGCGACCGCGATGACTTCCGCACCCCGGCGATTGGCCAGTTGCACGGCCGCGGAACCGACGCCGCCCGAAGCCCCTGTGACCAGGACCCGTTCGCCGGCCGAGACTTTGGCCCGGTGCAGCAGATTCTCGGCCGTCGAGTAGGCGCAAGGAATGGAGGCCAATTCCACGTCCGTCCAGGTGCTCTCAACGGTGTATGTATGATCGGCGCGAGCGACCGCGTAATCGGCGAAGCCGCCATTGCATTCGGATCCGAAACTGATGCTGGCGAAGGGCACGTTCTCGTCGGAGCAGTCCTGCACCGTGCCGACCATGACCCGCTCGCCGATGCGCCCGGCGTCCATCCCGGGACCGACGGCGACGATGCGACCAGCCACATCCGCCCCCTGTATACGCGGGAAAGTGAGCGGCACCCCCGACCAGGTGGCGTCGGCTTCCTCCGCCGCGTCCAACCCGTCGGTGCCGCCTTCCGCAGTGTCGCCGCGCACGGCCTTGGAATACCAGGCGATGCGGGTGTTGATGTCGGTGTTGTTGATGCCGGCGGCGGCGACCGCGATCAGGACCTCGCCTTTGCCGGGCACCGGGACCGGCACGTCCTCGCGGTAGTCCAGCATCTCCAGTCCGCCGTGGCCGGTCAGCAGCACGGCCGCCATGGTCGCGGGAACCATCCGGTAACCTCCCTCGCCGCGTCGTTGCTCCAATGCACGGCGATCCTAGCCGCCGCCGGTGCGCGAAGGCCAAGGGAATCGGGTCTGTCTCGAAGATGGGGGCGGAACTAGCTGCCCGTATCCCAGTTGGCGGCGATGACCGGATTGAGCGCGTCCTGCAGTTCGGTGCTGAGTTCGGTTTCGCCCAGCGCCGGCGGCGCGAAGCCGGCCATGGCGTCGACCAGGTTCTGCACTTGGTTGCCGAGCAGGCTGTCGCCGTTCCGGGTCTCGATTTCGGCCAACCGGTTGTCGGTGCCGTCGAACCAATCCTGCACGGTGACGCTGTCCTCGGTGCCGATCAGGCTGATCTCCAGGTCGTCGTCGACCTGGCGGAACCAGACCTGGTCGGCGGCGATATCCTTGCTGTTCAGGAACAGCCGGTCGTTGGAGCCGCTTTCGCCGCGATTGTCGATGGTGTCGGCGTCGTGGTTGCGGCGGAACTCGTAGCGGTCGTTGCCGGCGCCGCCGGTCAACATATCGTTGCCGCCCGAGCCCTTCAGGAAATCGTTGCCGGTACCGCCATCCAGCACGTCGTCGCCGCTGGCGCCATCCATCGTGTCGTTGCCGTCGCGGCCGAAGATGGTGTCGTCGCCCTGTTCGGACAAAAGCACGTCGTTTCCGTTGCCGCCGTCGAGCATATCGCCGCCCTCGTCGCCGATCAGCACGTCGTTGCCGTCGTCGCCGAATAGATGGTCGGCGCCGGCCTCTCCACGCAGTGTATCGTTGTCGTCGCCCCCGTGGATTTCGTCGCCGCCGTCGCCGCCGCGCATGATGTCGTTGCCGCCGCCACCGAACATCTGGTCGGCCGCGCCGTCGCCCCACATGCGGTCGTCGCCGCCGTCGCCGGACAGGACATCCGCCCCTTCACCGCCGGTCAGCGTGTCATTGCCGAGGCCACCGTTGACGATGTCCGACGCGTCGCCGCCGTCCACGATATCGTTGCCGGCACCACCGTCCATGGTGTCGCCGCCGAGTCCGCCTGTCAGCACATCGTCACCGTCGCCGCCCTGCAGGTTATCGGCGTTTTCGCCGCCGGTCAGTTGGTCATCGCCACCGCCGCCGAGCAACGTGTCACCACCGCTGCCGCCATCGAGAATATCGTTGCCCTCGCCACCGTCGAGCAGGTCCGCGAAGTCGCCGCCATCCAGCTGGTCGTCGCCGGCGCCGCCCATAAGCGTGTCGCTGCCGGCGCCGCCGATGAGCACGTCGTTGCCGTCGCCGCCATCCAGATTGTCGCCGGCGTCGCCGCCGTCCAGCTGATCCTCGCCGGCGCCGCCCGCCAGGGTATCGCCGCCGAGGCCGCCGATGAGCACGTCGTTGCCTTCGCCGCCGTCCAAGTTGTCCCCGGAATCGCCACCGTCCAAGTGGTCGTCACCGGCGCCGCCGGAAAGCGTGTCTCCGCCGAGGCCGCCGGTCAGCACATCGACGCCGTCGCCGCCCGACAGTGTGTCTGCGCCGTCGCCGCCGTCCAGCTGGTCATCGCCTGCATCGCCGGTGAGCGTGTCCTGCCCTTCGGCGCCGATCAGCACGTCGTTGCCGTCGCCACCCGTAAGAATATCGGAGCCGCCGAGGCCCAGAAGCAGATCGTCGCCGGCACCGCCGTCGGCCACATCGTCGCCGGCGCCGGTATCCAGGATGTCGTTGCCGTCGCCGCCCGAAAGGTTATCGGCGCCTGAACCGGCGTCGAGGGTGTCGTCGCCGTCGCCGCCGTCCAGCGTGTCGTCGCCTGCCGCACCAGTCAGGATGTCCACGCCGGCCCCGCCCGAGAGGTCATCGTTGCCGGCCTGGCCCTTCAGCACGTCGTCGCCGTCGCCGCCGGAAAGAATGTCGTCGCCGTCGCCGGCGGTGAGGGAATCGTTGCCGGTACCCCCCGATTGGTTGTCGACGCCGACGCCGCCGGTGATGACATCGTCGCCGTCGCCGCCAGAGACGGTATTGGTGCCGTCGCCGGCCTTCAGGATGTCGTTGCCGATGCCGCCCGAGAGAACGTCGTTGCCGGCTCCCGCGGTCAACAGGTCGTCGCCGTCGCCGCCGGAAAGGGTGTTGTTCCCTTCATTGCCGCGCAGGATATCGACGCCACCGTCGCCGGCCAGCACGTCGTCGCCGTCGCCGCCGGTGATGGTGTCGTCGCCGTCGCCGCCGGACGCTGTGTTGGCACCTTCGCCGGTCTTCAGGATATCGTTGCCGGTACCGCCCGTGAGGTTGTCGTTGCCCTCCAGGCCGATCAGCTCGTCGTCGCCGTCGTCGCCGGCGAGGGTGTTGTTGCCGGTATTTCCCTTCAGCACGTCGTTGCCCGCACCACCCGAAAGATCATCGTCGCCGTCGCCACCGGTGATGGTGTCGTTGCCGTCGCCGCCGGTGATGATGTCGTTGCCGTTATTGCCGCTCAGGTCGTCATCGCCCAGGCCGCCGGCTAGGATATCGTCGCCATTGTTGCCCTTGATGACGTCGTTGCCGTCGCCGCCCGAGACATCGTCGTTGCCGCCGCCGCCTTCCAGCACATCGTTGCCGTCATCGCCGGTGATGATGTCGTCGCCGGCATCGCCGAACACCTGGTCGTCGCCGAGGCCGCCGGACATGACGTCGTCGCCGGCCTCGCCGGTCATCAGATCGTTGCCGGCGTCGCCCTGCAGGGTGTCCTTGCCGGTGCCGCCCGAGAGCACGTCGTCGCCGTCGCCGCCGATCAGCGTGTCCTTGCCGGCGCCGCCGGAAAGCACGTCATCGCCCGGTGGGCCGGACTGCAGGGATACCGCCGCCGTCGCCGGCGTCGATTGGGCGCTGTCGCTGGCACCGCTGTCCGGATCCAGGTCCGTCGCCTCCGCGGTGACGGAGATCGAGAAATCGGGCGTTCCCGGCGGCACGTTGATGGTCAGCCCCGCCAGGTCGGCTTGGCTCAGGGTGACGCTGCCGTCGCCGTTCACGGTGCCGGCGGAGAGCGTCACGCCGGCCAGCAGGCCGCCGACGGTGACCGCCAGTGTCTCGGAGCCGTCCGTGTCGCCGAGCAGGGCCGTGATGTCCAAGGGGCCTGACGCGGATGCCGCGCCATCGCCGATCAGCGTGTCATTGCCGTCGCCGCCGTCGATGGTGTCGTTGCCGCCGCCGCCCAGCAGGGTGTCGTTGCCGGCGGTGCCGGTGACCACGTCATCGCCGATGCCGGCGTCGACCAGGGCAACGTCGGCGGCCGAGACGGTCGGTATATCAGCGACCGCGGCGACGGTCACTGCGGCGGTCGTCGCCTCGGTGGTCTCGCCGCCGGTCAGTTGGTTGACGGCGGTGACGCTGATATCCAGGTCGAAGTCCGCGCTGCCGTTGGACGGCGGCGTCAGGACGAGGCCGGAGAGGTCGGCCTGGCTCAGGGTGAACGAGCCGTCGCCGTTGTCGGTGCCGGCGGAAAGCGCGGCGCCCGTGGGCAGCCCGGAGATGGTGATGGCGAGCTCGAACAGGCCGGGGGCCGTGGCCACCGCGGCAGAGATGTCGAGCGGGATCGGCTGATCCTCGTCGCCGGCCACGGGGGCGGCGTCGAGCATGATGTCGGGCTCCAGGAAGCCCTCGAGTTCCTCGCCGGTTTCGGAATCGAAGACCCGGATGACCACGTTCTCGATGTCCTGGATTTCGAGTCCCAGAGCGTCGAAGCCGCCGATGTCGCCGGCATCGGTGGCGGCGTCACCGTTGGCCAGCACGAAAGCCTGCAGTTCCAGGATGGCCGTGCCGATGGCCGGGTCGGCGAGATCGTCCGTGGTCACGGAAAGCTCCAGCGTATCGCTGCCGATGCCGCCGTCCGCCAGTTCGTCGAGGCCGTCCGAAAGATCGGAGTCGCCATCGCCGACGCTGAAGAGGATGGTGTCGTCGTCGCCGCCGGCGTCCACCTGGTCGGCGCCGGCGTCGCCGGACAGCGTGTCGGCACCGAGCCCGCCGGATAGCACATCGTCGCCGTCACCGCCGCTGAGCACGTCATCGCCGGCATACACCGGGGCCGGGATAGAGCCTTCGATGAATTCGATGAGGAAGTCGCTGTGTTTTTCGGCGCTGAAGAAGGTCAGGGAATCGAAGCCGCCCGCGACTTCGATGTCGAACTCCGCCTTGCCGTCAAAAGCACCGTCGACCGCGTCGACCTCGCCCGAAGCGACCTCGACGCCGTCCTTGGATGCCGTCCAGGACGCGGTCTCGACCCGGTCGCGTACCCAGCGTTCCTCGAACAGCGCGCGCAGGCCGACCGTGACTTCAGTCAGCACCAAGCCGCCCAGATCGACGGTGATGCCTTCCTTGCGGCCAATCTCGTCGTCGCCCTGGCCGTGCACGCCGATGCCGCGGACAACGCCGCGCCGGGTCTCGGTATCCAGGCGGCCTTCCTTGCCCTTGGCCAGGTCCTTGAACGCCGAGACCGAGACCTGGTGGCCGTCGACCTCCTGGTTCCACAGGGCGTCGATGTCATAGTCCCCGCGCGCCACGTCGCGACCGCCGAGCAGGAAGGGCGTCGGCACGCCGTCGCTGTCGCCGAACAGCACATCGTCGCCGGTGCCGCCCGAAAGCACGTCGTTGCCGTCCTCGCCGGTGATGCGGTCGTTGCCGGCGTTGCCGTCGATGGTGTCGTCGGCGTCGCCGCCGGTGACGCTGTCGTCGCCGCCCAGCGCGTCATAGGGGTCGCCCGAGCCGTAATCCGGATCATCGGCGGCCAGGTCGACGGTGTCCGCGTCCTCGGTGAACAGCACCGGGGGTGCGATCTCGACCACGCTGATGTTGTCCAGCAGACCGCCGCGTCCATCGTCGCGGCCGGCGGCGCGGAATTCCAGCCGGGTCAGGTCACCGGCGCCCTCAAGCTCGTAGCTGAAGGTCTGCCAATCCGTGGTGCGTCCGCCATCGGCGGTGATGGTGTCGATGACCTCGCCGTTCCAGACCACCTCGATGACGTTGCTCGACGCTCGGGTGCGGGGGTCGGGCGAATAATCGAAGGTCAGCCGGAAGGTGCCGGTGTGACCCGTGGCCACATCCTGGAAGATGCCGCTGGGTCCGTCGTCGCGGCCATGGCCGCTGCCGTGCCCACTGCCACGACGGCCGTGGCCGCTGCTGCTGCCGCGCCGCCGTTTGCTCCAGCCGTGACCGCTGCCGCTGCCACTGCCGCGACCCCAACCATGACCGCTGCCGCTGCCATGATCCCGCCCGTGGCCGTCCAGGCGGACATGCTGGCGTCCGTCGGACGACGGCGCGCGGCGGTCGGAAACCAGCACGGCGTCGGAACCATCGAGCGTCTGCCAGCCGGAAATTTCGTGCTGATGACCACCGCGGCGGCGCCGCTGATCGTCCTCGAAACTGCCGTTGACGATCAGATTGGGGGCATCTTCGGTACCGGATTCGGCCATGGTGGGCGGTCTTTCTTTGGCTTCGATACACGCTTCGGTGTCCCGATGCCGATGGAATGCGGGCATTTCTCCGCCAGCTTGGCCGCGACTATGCCTGTTCCCCCTGACAGCTAGCTGACATAACCGGGAAATCAGGGGTCACAGGGGTGTGATCGGGCTTGCGGCCGTCTCCCGAGGCCATATCATGGCTGGCCAGCCAACCAAGGAGCCGCGCCATGCCCCATGTTTCCGCTTCGGACGCCCTTCGGGGCATCAAGGTCCTGGACCTGACCCGGGCCCGCGCCGGGCCGACCTGTGCGCGCCTGCTGGCCGACTGGGGGGCCGATGTCATTAAGCTCGAGCAGCCGGCCGCGTTGGAGCCGGACGGTGCCGTCTCGGCACCTCGCAATTCGCCGGATTTCCAGAATCTGCAGCGAAACCGCCGTTCACTGACGCTGAACCTGAAGGATGCGGACGGCCTGAAGGTGTTCATGCAATTGATCGAGACCACCGACGTGGTGGTCGAGAACTACCGGGCCGACGTGAAGAACCGGCTCGGCATCGATTACGAGAGCCTGAAGGCGGTCAATCCGCGCATCATTCTCGGCAGCATCTCCGGCTTCGGCCAGTCGGGACCCTACGCCTCGCGCCCGGGCTTTGATCAGATCGCGCAGGGTATGTCGGGGCTGATGTCGATCACGGGTGCTCCCGGCGAGGGGCCCATGCGGGTCGGCATCGCCATCGGCGATTCGTCGGCCGGCATTTACCTGGCATCCGGCATCCTGACGGCGCTGTTCGAGCGCGAGCGTTCCGGCCAGGGCCAGTGGGTGCAGACCTCGCTGCTGGAGGCGCTGATCGCCATGGAGGATTTCCAGGCCGCGCGCTACCTGATGAAGGGCGAAGTGGCGGCGCAGGCCGGCAACAACCATCCGACCTCGATCCCCACCGGTGTCTTCCCGACCTCGGACGGCCACATCAACATCGCGGCGTCGGGCGGCGTCATGTGGGACCGCCTGACCGACATCCTGGGCCATCCCGAATGGCGCGACGATCCGCGCTTCGCCGACGGTGCCGCCCGGTCCGAAAACCGCGATGTCCTGAACCCGATGATTGCCGAGGAAACGGCCAAGCGGACCAGCGCCGAGTGGATCGACACCCTGGCCGAGATCGGTATTCCGTGCGGCCCCATCTACGACATGGCCGGCATGTGGGCCGACCCGCAGGTCGAGCACACGGGCATGGCGGCGGAGGTGGATTCGATTCCCTTCGGCCCGACCCGCATGGTGCGCCAGCCGGTGACCCTGTCGCGTACGCCGAGCAGCCTGGTCACCCGCCCGCCGGCCTTGGGCGAGCACACGGACGAAATTCTGGAAGATCTCGGCTACGACGCCGACGCCATCGCCGCTTTGCACGGCCGCGACGTGGTGTGAACGACGCCTAGACCGTACCGCGGACTGCCCAGGCTCGTGCGGCCAACAAAATCCTGCCGTCCGCGTCGACCGGTAACGTCTCTTGAAGACACGCCCGTAGCCGTTCGCGCGCGCCCTCGGTCAAGCCGACGCAGTAGCCCGGCGCCGGTCCCACGCCGCTGAGAAACGGTGCCCAATAATCGTCGAAATCAGCGAAGGCGGTGGGAATATCGATGGCGTCGGTCTGGACGTCGCGAAGCCCGGCTTCGCTGAATTGCGCCCCGAGTGGCCCTGGCTGACAGATTGGAAATCGAAGGCCCTCGTGCTGATCGCGGGCATCCGGGTCGAGGGCGACCGCCGCGTCCCAGAAAAACCGCATGAACTGAGCGTGCCCGGCGTAATCCCAGACATACGCGGCAATGATTCCCCCCGGCGACACGACACGGGCGAGTTCCCGAAGCGTCTGCAAACGGTCGGGCAGAAAGTTGAAGACGAAACCAGACACGGCGATATCCAAGGTGTTCTCTTGAAATGGCAACTCGTCACCGCTGCCTTGCCTGAACTCGACCTTCCCGTCCTCCACCTGTTGCCGTGCGACGTCCAGAAATCCTTGCGAGGGATCGATGCCGGTGACGGTTCGGGGCGCACATTCCGAAATGATTTGGCTGGTCAACGCCCCGGTGCCGCAACCAAGGTCGAGCCATCGGGCGTCGCGCGGGGCGGCAAGCCAGGCCAGGAAACGCTCTCCGATCAGGCGGCTCCATCGCCCGACGTACATTTCGTAAGCCTCGCCGCCGGTCCATTTGTCCTGACGCGCCATCAAGCGACCCTCTCTGATCCCTTGATCTGTGCTCGGTGGAGGCGCCGACGCAGGTTGGGATCGAAGGCGTCGCGGCGGTGCAGCACGGCGAGGTTGTTCCACATCAGCACATCGCGGGCGCGCCACTGCTGGCACCAGGTGAACTGGGCTTGAGTAGCATGGTCCCAGAGGGCGTCCAGCAGGTCCTCGCTCTCCGCCACCTCCATGTCGACGATGTAGCTACGCGGGCGGCGGCCGAGGAACAGGCACTTTCGGCCGCTCGCCGGATGGGTGCGCACCAGCGGATGGCGGGCGCCGGGCGTCTCGCGCACATCGGTGACCTCTCCGTAGCCCTTGCGGCGCATGCCGGCGGAGTTGTGGGTTTCGTCGTGGATGGCGATGCGGCCTTCGATGCGTTGGGCGAGGTCCGCCGGCAAGGCGTCATGGGCCGCGTACATGTCGGCGAAATAGGTGTCGCCCGCACCCGCCGGTATCTCGATGCCATAGAGCACGGCGGCGCGCGGCGGTACCGCCACGTAGGTCATGTCGGCATGCCAGACGGCCTCGCCGTCGCCCAGGTTGCCCTTGGGCTGGCCGTCTTCGACGATGTTGGAGATGACGTTCAGTTCCGGGTGCTCGGTGTTGAAGGGCGCGCCGTAGGGGTTGGGGCCGGGCGGGTCCAGCGCGCCGAACAACCCGGCGAAGCGCATCAGGTCCGGGTCTGCCAAATCCTGGTCGCGCAGGCGCAGCACCAGCCGCTCTTCCAGCGCCGCATCGATGCGGGCGGCTGTATCACTGTCGATCTCGCCCGAAAGGTCGATGCCGGTGATCTCCGCACCCAGGGGTGCCTCGAAATGGGTGATTTGCATGCCTGCCTCAGACCTCGAAGGTGGCGGTTTCGACAGTGTGCCGCGCCAGTGCCTCTCTGTCGACTTCCGGTCGATAGCCGGCCGGCAGGGTCAGCACACCGTCGGCGAACGGCAGCGGGTTGCGGAACAGGCGATCGCGGGGTTTCAGGAAGCCGTTGAACTCGCCCGCGTTGTCGATGGTGTGGCGCGCCACGCAGGCCTCCATCCAGCAGCCGATCTCGCTGGAAAGGCCATCGCCCAGCACCGGCGCCATGCCTTGTGAGCGGACTGCGCGCAGGCCGTCGGTCAGACGATCGAGGCCGCCGAACCGCTTCAGCTTGAGCTTGCAGTAGCCGACGCCGGCGATGCCGCCGGCGCGCTCGATATCGGCCAGGGCGCAGATCGGCTCATCCAGCATCAGCGGCACCGGCGAGGCGGCGGCGACATCGGCGTTGGCCTCCCACTCGTCGGCCTCGCAGGGCTGTTCGAACAACTCGATACCGTTCGGATCGAGGCCGGCGACGAAGTTCAAAGCCTGATCTCGCGAATAGGCGCGGTTGGCGTCGAGCCTGAGCGTGGCGCGACTGGCCGCCGCCTTCTGTATCGCGGCGACGCGTGCCGCGTCCGCCGCCGCGTCATGACCGACCTTGACCTTGATGGTGCGGAACCCTTCGGCCAGGCGCCGTTCGACCTCGGCGGCGACGGTGTCTGTGTCCGTGGCGTTGAAGGGCGTCAGCAGCGGCAACCGCGCCTCCTCGCCGATGCGAAGGATAGAGTGATCGTCGAGCATCTCCGCCGCCGTTACCAGCGCGGTCGCCGCCACCTTGCTATCCTCGAAACCGGCGAGAATGCGTTCCCGCGCCTCGGCCGTGGTCAGCCCAACCACCGCGCCGGCCATCCCAGTGGCGAAGGCCCAGCCGCCTTCGCGGGTCTCGGCGCTGGAACCGGGCGAAATGTGGCCTTCGCCCCAGCCGATGTTGCCGTCGCCGTCCACGACCTCGACTACGATCGGCTCGAACGTCTCGAAGGTGCGGTAGGACAACCGGTAGGGCGTCGTCAGCGGCAGGTCGAGGCGCCGCAGCGTGATCGAACGGAGGGTCAGATCTTGAATTCCCTGGGATTGAGGATGGGGGCGGGTGTCTGTGGGCGCTTCAGAGGCGGCACCGGCGGTGGGATGATCTGCACGTTCAGATCGCCCCATTCGTCGTCGCTGCGTTTCTGGAACGGCTTGTCGATCAGCAGCGCGGAATTCTGGCGCACCGCGTCGGCCGTGGCCTCTTCCAGTTTCTCGGCCAGGCGCAGGTTCCAGGGAATCCTGTAGTAGCGCGGCTCCACTTGGCCGGTCAGCTTGAGCCAGAGGAAGATGGCCTTGCCCTCGTCGAAGTGGGTGCCCAGCACCAGGGCCTTGTCGGCGGTGCGCTGGAACCATTCGAAGTTCATGGGTTTCGGCTTCGACAGCATCTCGGCGAACTGGGCGTAGCCGACGGGGATGAACAGCGTCACCAGCGCCAGTGACAGGAAGCGGATGCGGGCCGGCCGGGGCGCCCAGATGGCGAGGCTGGCGAGCGTCGCGGCGATCAGCAGCGAGCCGCCAAACAGGTAGTAGATGATGTCCATCACTTGAGTTCCGTGATCAGTGGGTAGCGCAGGGTCGAAACACTGTTCTCGACCAGGTCGCCTTCTTCCGTGAGACGGAAGCGGAAGGCGGTTTTTTCCTCGTTGTGTCGCACCAGGTCGATATTGGTCTGCAGGATCTGATGCGCCTCGTCGAACTTCTTCTTGACGCTGACGACGATGTTGACGGGAATCGTGGTCTGGGTCGGCAACGCGCCGTACATGTGCGCGTTGACCACGTATTCGCCGGGCGGGATGCCGCGGCTGTAGGTGATCTCGTAGTTCTCCTCGGTGGCGTCGCCCTCGGCGCCCAGGTCGTCGCGCAGCAGGTTGAAGGTCATGCCGCTCTGGTTCCAAAAGCCGACCGGCAGTTCGCCCGGCGCCTTGACCCACAAATCCACATCGACCTTGAGGCCCGTCGGCCAGTGCATCTCGACAATGACGTTACCAGGCGCGCGGTGGTCCTCGGCCTCTTCCTTGGTGGTGGTGATGTGCGGCAACAGCATGACGACGATGGCAACGAAACCCAGCAGCGCCAACAGCAACACGTCCCGGAAGACGGTGCCGGCGGTGTCCTCTTCGTCGAAGTAGTCAAGCTGTTCCATGGTTCTCCCTGGGGCTCTCCCCGGGGCTCTCCCCGGGGCTCTCCGCCGCTTCCACGGTGGTGATCAGCAGGTCCAGGGTGCCGGTGGCGAGGATGCGATGGTCGACGATCAGCCAGACATAGAGCACGGCGCCGATGAGGGTCGTGTTCATCGCCACCGACATGCCGCCGATCAGGGTCGAGACCATGGGGGCCACCTTCTGGGCGTCGGTCACGGCTTCCGCATTGACGCCGGAAAGCGCGATGATGAAGCCGATGACGGTGCCGATCAGGCCCAGGAAGACCAACGTGTTGGCGACTTGGCGGACGATGGCGATGTGGTTGGAAAGTTTGAGCCTGAGCACATCGGTCAATCGGCCGCGGTCGCTGCCGTTCCGCGCGCGCTCCATATACTGGGCGATGCGGCCGCCCGGCGCGGATATCCCGGCGCGCACCTCGTTCAGTTCCTGGCTGATCTGCCAGACGCGCTGCGCGCACTTGACCAGGCCATAGGCGAAGACGGCGACAATAAGCAGCGACAGTTCGACCAGCCGCGCGCCCAGGACGCCGTCGAGCCAGCCTTGCAGGTAGAAGGCGAAGACGAATCCCAGCGCCACGATGTTAAACAGCGCGAACCGCACGACCAGCAGATGTTGATGCCCCAAGGCTTTCTCCCCACGGAATTCGATGGCAAATTCGAGCGCGCCACTCTATCGAAGCCGGCCGGTGGCGTTGATCACGATTTCGCGTGCTCTTATACCATGCCCATGGGCGAGCCCGAAGAGAGACCGATGAATACATCGCCGCCGCCGAAGCTTCGCGTCGCCGTAATCGGCGCCGGGTTTTTCAGCCAGTTCCATCTGGATGCCTGGGCGCGCATGGCGGATGTTGATCTGGTCGCGGTTGCCGACTTGGATGCGGCCAAGGCCGAAGTCGCGGCGGAGCGCCACGGCGCCGGCACCTGGTTCGGCGATGCCCGCGCCATGCTGGATGCCGGCGGCATCGACCTGCTGGACTTCGTCGCCCCGCCGCCGGCGCACCTGGAACTGATCCGGCTGGGTGCCGCGGCCGGATTGCCGATGATCTGCCAGAAACCCTTCTGCGCCACGCTGGAGGGTGCCGAGGAGGGGGCGGCCATAGCCAAGGCCGCCGGCGTGCCGCTGATCGTGCACGAGAACTTCCGCTTCCAGCCCTGGTACGCCGAGATCAAGCGGCTGCTTGACGACGGCCTGATCGGCGATCTTTACCAGGCCTCGTTCCGGCTCCGCCCCGGGGACGGGCAGGGGTCCGATGCCTACCTGGATCGCCAACCCTATTTCCAGACCATGCAGCGCTTCCTGGTGCACGAGACGGCGATCCATCTGATCGACGTCTTCCGCCATCTGATGGGCGAGGTGACGTCCGTCTACGCGGACTTGCGCAAGCTCAACCCGGCCATCGCCGGCGAAGACGCCGGCGTCATCGTTTTCGGCTTTTCCGACGACAAGCGCGCCGTCTTCGACGGCAATCGCCTGGTCGATCACGCTGCCCGCAACCACCGCCTGGTGATGGGCGAGATGTGGCTCGAGGGTTCCACCGGCGTGCTTCGGCTGGATGGTGACGGCGGGCTCTGGCTGCGCCAGCACGGCAGCAACGACGAGCAACCGCTCGACTACGCCTGGGACGACGTCGGCTTCGGCGGCGACTGTATCCACAGGCTGCAGCGGCACATCGTGGCGGCGCTGATGTCGGGCGGCCCATTCACCAATACGGCGCACGCGTATCTTGCCAACCTGCGCATCGAAGACGCGGTCTACCGCTCGGCCGCCGAGGGGCGACGGCTCGACCTTGCGCCCGCCGATGCCTTCGACCATTAATGGCCGCCCGCCGCCGACCTGGTGTCGACAAGGCGCCGACAAGGCCCGAAGAAGAGGACTCCCGACTATGAAATACGCCCTCGGCGATCACACCGTTACCACCCACGGCGACGACTATTGGATCGCTCCCAACGCCGCCGTCGTCGGCCAGGTCATCCTGGAGAAGGACGCCAGCGTCTGGTTCGGCTCGACGCTCAGGGGTGACAACGAGCCGATCACCGTGGGTGCCGGATCGAACATCCAGGACGGCTGCGTGCTGCACACGGACCCGGGCTTTCCGCTGGTCATCGGCGCCAACGTCTCGGTCGGCCACATGGCCATGCTGCACGGCTGCACCATCGGCGAGGGATCGCTGATCGGCATCGGCGCCGTGGTGCTGAATGGAGCCAGGATCGGCCGCAATTGCCTGATCGGCGCCAAGGCCCTGGTCGGCGAGGGCAAGGAAATCCCCGACGGCTCCGTCGTCCTCGGCATGCCCGGCAAGGTGCGCCGCGAGGTCACCGAGGCGGACCTGGAGATGCTGGCCAAGATTCCGCCGCACTACGTCAGCCGCTGGAAGCACTACCGCGACAACTTCCGGCCCGATAGCGACGGCGGCGGCTGACCGCCCATGCTGCCCATCGACCACCTTTACCGCGCCGCCGAGGCCGGCCCCGACCGCATCGCCGTCAAGGATGGTGACACGACCATCACCTATGCCGACCTGGTGCGCCGGGCGGATGCGCTGGCTGCCGGGCTGCAGGCCATCGATCCGACGCCGCAGAGCCGCGTCGGCATCTCCGCCTATAACACGGTGGAACACCTGCTGGCTTGGCTTGCGACGTTCGCCGCCGGCAAGACGTGGGTGCCGCTCAACCCGCGCAACGGCAACGATGAACTGAGCCGCATCGTCGGCGTCACCGAGCCCTCCATCATCGTCGCCGACCACGACTGCCTGGGCCGGTTCGACACTGACGAAGCGCGGATGGTGGTCGGTCGCGACGGCGCGGGCGCGGGGGACTTGCCCCGGCTCGACGACCTGATTGCGAAGAACGACGGCAAGCGGCCCGAGCGGCCCGAGGTCTCGCTCGACGACCTGCAGGCCATCAAGTTCACCGGCGGCTCGTCGGGCGTGCCCAAGGGCTGCATGCAGACCTACCGGGTCTGGAACACCTGCATCGCCTCGATGCTGCTCGCCTTCGAATTCGACGGCGACGACCGCCACTTGCTGGCGGCGCCCATGACCCACGGCGCCAACACCCTGATCATGCCGACCTTCGCGGTCGGCGGCATGCAGGTGTTCATGGAGCCGAAAGCCACTCCGAAGGGCATTCTGGATGCCTTCGAGCGCGACCGCATCACGTCGCTGTTCGTGCCGCCGACGGTGATCTACATGATGATGGAGACACCAGAACTCGACGGGCGCGATTTCTCGTCGCTCAAACACATGATCGTCGGCGGCGCCGCCATCCGGCCCGAGCAGTTGAAGGCCGCCATGCCGGTCTTCAACAATGCGCTCGAGACCTGTTATGGCCAGACCGAGGCGCCCCAAATCGCGATCTGCATGCGTGCCGAAGACTGGCGGGACAAAGCCAACTTCGCTTCCACTGGCCGCGCCACGCCGCTGACCGGGGTCGGCATCAAGGCGCCCGACGGCCGGCTGCTGGATGCCGGCGAGGAGGGCGAGATCGTGCTCAAGGGCGACCTGGTGATGAAGGGCTACTTCCGCCAGCCGGAGAAGACCGCCGAGACCATCATCGACGGCTGGCTGCACACCGGCGATGTCGGCCTGATCGACGAGCGCGGCTTCATCTTCGTCAAGGACCGCATCCGCGACGTCATCATCACTGGCGGCTTCAATGTCTACCCATCGGACGTGGAGGCGGTGCTGGGCACACACCCGGACGTCGCCGAATGCATCGTCTTCGCCGTCCCCGACGACAAGTGGGGCGAGGTGGTGACGGCGGCTGTTGAACTCCGCGACGGCGCCGCGCCCGATCCCGCCGACATCATCGCCTACGTGCGTGAACGCATGGACGGCGTGAAGACACCGAAAGCGGTCCACATCGTCGACGAACTGCCGCGCAGCCCGGTCGGCAAGGTGCTGCGCCGCGAGGCGCGAACGCAGTTCTCCGGCGGCAACGCCGCCTGAAACAAGGAATTCAATATGGCCAAGTCACCCCCCGCGACGACCAAGCTTTCCACCCATACGCTGGAAAAACTCTATCTCCGCGACCTGGACCTGGTGGAGGAGGCCATCGGCAAGATGAGCTTCACCGAGGCCGCCTACTACCACGTGCTCGGCCGGCGCCCGACGGCGGGACAGGTGGCGGTGCTGGACGCGGTGCTGGTGACGCTGATGGAGCACGGCCTGACGCCGAGCGCCATCGCGACGCGCATGACCGCACTCTCGACCCCCGAAGCGCCCCAGGCGGCCATCGCCGCCGGGCTGCTCAGCGTCGGCAGCCAGTTCGTCGGCACCACCGAGGACGCGGCCCGGCTGCTCGACCGCTGCATGAACGCCGACGAAGGTTTCGACGTGGCCGCGCGGGCCGAGGTGGAGGCGCTCAGGGCGGCCAAGCAGGCCATCCCCGGCTTCGGCCACCATCTGCACCGACCGGACGACCCGCGCTCGCCAAAGCTGTTCCAGGTGGCGCTCGACCAGGACGGCATCTCGGGCGACCACATCCGCGCCATGAAGCGCTTGGGCGAGATCGTTGACGAGGTAGTCGGCCGCCATCTGACCATCAACGCCACGGGCGCCACCGCCGCTGTGTTGCTGGATAGCGGCATCCCGGTCGAGGCCATGCGCGGTTTCGCCGTCGTCTCCCGCGCCGCCGGCCTGCTGGCGCATCTGGTGGAGGAACGCCAGACCCCCAGCGCCATGCAAATCTGGGAGACGGTGGAAGACGCCATCCCCTATGATGGCGCCGCCCCTGTGAAGAAGGACCACTAGATCATGTTCTGGAAGACCCACGAGCCCCATGGCCTGCCCCACAACCCGTTCAAGAGCTGCGTGGTGCCGCGCCCCATCGGCTGGATTTCGACGCTCGATGCCGATGGCCTCGCCAACCTCGGGCCCTACAGCTTCTTCAACGGCGTCGCCGGCGACCCGCCCATGGTCATGTTCGCGTCCGGCGGGCGCAAGGACGGGCAGAAGGATTCCATCTCCAATGCCGAGGCCACCGGCGAGTTCGTCTGCTCCATGGTGTCGTGGGAACTCAAGGACCAGATGAACACGTCCAGCGCCAACGTCGGCGCCGACGTGGATGAGTTCCAATTGGCCGGCCTGGAGACCGAACCCTCGGAACTGGTCGCGCCGCCCCGCGTCAAGGCGGCCCCCATCCATCTCGAATGCACCTACTTCCAGACCGTCGAGCTGCCGCCCGACCCGCGCTCCGGCGGCGGCAACGCCATCTGCATCGGCCGCGTCATTGGCGTCTACATCGCCGACGCCGTGATGAAGGACGGCATGGTCGACACCAAGGCCTTCCGCCCGGTCGCGCGTCTGGGTTACATGGACTACACGTCGGTGACGGAGGTGTTCGAGATATTGCGGCCGGATTGAACCGCCGAATCTCAGCCCTTACTTCAACCCCGTCTTCGCCGCCACGTGCAGCGGCGCCGTCAGGCCGGCTTTCTTCATGTGCTTGGGCGTCAGGTCGGCGAGGGCCGGGTGCATGGCGCGGAAGGCCTTCAGGTTCTTGGTCACGGCGGTGACGAGGGCCTGCACCTTCTTGGCGTCGACCTTGGTGGTGGTGACCAGGGTGGCGACGACGCCGAAGGTTTTGACCTTCGGCTGCTTGGCCCGGTAGGTGCCCTTCTTGATGGTCACCTTGGCGTAGTAGGGCCGCGCCGCGACGGCCAGCTTGCGGACCAGGCGACGGGCGGGCGCGATGATGCTGGCGCCGCAGTCGGCGACGGCGCGCTGCATGGCCCCGTTGGGCACGCCGACCAGGTAGACGAAGGCGTCGATCTGGTTCTTGCAGAGTGCGTCCACCTGCTTGTCCGACGAGAACTCGGCGGCGTCGGAGAAGCTTCTCTCGTCCCAGCCGTACATGGCCATCAGCAGGTCCATGGTGCCGTAGTGGCCGGAGCCCGGATTGCCGATATTGACCCGCTTGCCCTTCAGGCCCTTCCAGTTCCTGATGCTGCTGGCATCACTGGCCACCACCTGGAACGGCTCCGCGTGCAGCGCCATCACCGAGCGAAGGTGGTCGAGTTTCGGGCCCTGCCAGACCGAGGTGCCCTCGTAGGCGTGGAAGTGCCAGTCCGATTGCACCACGGCGAAATCTAGTGTGCCGGCGGCGAGCGCTTTCAGATTGGCCACCGAACCACCGGTCGAGCGGGCTTCGCAGGCCGGTCCGCCCGATGCCTCGATGCGCGCGCAGATGGCCTTGCCGGCAGCATAGTAGACGCCGGTCTTGCCACCGGTGCCGATGACGATGCCCTGGGCGGCGACGGCGCCGGGCGCCCAGGCGACGAGCGCCAGCAGCGCCAGGCCGAACATGATGGTGACGGGTCCGCCAGTGCGGGTCATCGGGACAGCAGGTGTCATAGGGCAACCCCCTTCGCGATAACATCCAGGCCCTTTTCTTCCCCAGTGCGATTGTAGGTCATCCGGATCGTCCTGCACAGAGACATCCCTGATGACGGGACAAATGCCGCCAAACCGGGTATGCTGCCCCTTCGGATGGCAAGAAATGCCAGCAGGAAACGCCAGAAGGAGCGCCCCATGGTGGATATCGAGTTCGCGGCTTTCGCCCCCAAGACGCCGACACCGCCGGCGGCCAGCGGGACAGCGCGTCAGGACGACGCCAACGACGCTGATGCCGACGCTGCGGGTGATCGCACGGTGCGGGACACCATCTCGCTTTCCGCCGACGGCCAGAAGATCGTCAACCTGAACCGGGGCGCGGAACTGGCGGCCGACCTGAAAACCCAGGACGTCGGCCTGGATTTCGCCAAGTCCCTGCAGAAAGCCTTCGACGACATCTTCCGCATCGGCCGGCTGTTCACCGAAACCATCAAGACCGCCTTCGGCGCCGGACGCTAAACCGTTTCAAGTCGAGCTTGAAACGCTCTAGTTCTCTTGTCGCTCACGCCCTGCGCCCGTGGCGCAAGGCTCCGCGGGGGCGGCGCGGTTGCGCCGGGACCGCCGTCGCGGCGCCGAGCGCTTCAAGGAAAACTTGAAACGCTCTAGGATTCTCTCGCGAGTGGCCTGGCGGCGGCGATGCCGGCCAGGTAGCAGACCAGAGCCAGCACGGCCATGGCCGCCAGCAGCCATTCGGCGGTGGCATAGCCGCCGGTCGCCGCCCACACCCAGGCGATGGCCGCCGGCGCGGTGGCGCGGGCGATTACCACGGGCATCATCATGGTGCCGCTGACGGCACCGAAGCCGGCGCTGCCGAACAACGCCTCGACGGCCGTGGCGCGGACGATGGTCAGGATGCCGTTGCCGAAACCCAGCAGCACGGTGAACAGCGCGATCGACCAGAAGCCCTGGAACCCCATCAGGAGCAGCACCAGCGCCAGCAGCATGGGCCCCAGCGCCATCATGCCGCTCAGCACCAGACCGGCGTCGGCGGCGACGGCGGTTAGCAGCAGGCGCCCCGCGACCTGCGCCGGACCCAGCAGCGTCATGGCCGCGACGATGGCGCCGAGCCCGTGGCCGCGCGCCGAAAGTAGGGGCACGATGTGGAAGACGATGGCGGCGACGGAGAACAGGCTGGCCGTGAACGCGGCCGCCAGCAGCCAGAACGCTGGCTGTGCCACGGCGGCGCCGATGCGGCCGCGCGTGGTCCCGCGCTCCGCCGGGGTGGGCCGCCCGGCAACCGCCGGCTCCCGCAGGCAGAACAGGTGGATCGGCACGCAGATGACCAGGTTGCAAAGCGCCAGCCCGACCAGTGCGCCGCGCCAGCCGAATTCGACGATCAGCAGGTGGATCAGCGGCAGGAAGACGGTGCTGGCGAGTCCACCCATGAGCGTCGTCACGGCGATGGCGCGCCGCCCGCCCGGGCCGAGGGTGCGCACCAGGACGGCGAAAGCGGGCTCGTAAAGCGTCGTCGCCAGGACCACGCCGAGACCGCACCAGACGGCCATGAAGCCGGCCGCCGTCTCGACCCTGGACCAGGCCAGCATCAACGCGGCGGCGCCGAGGGAGCCGGCGGTCATGACCCAGCGGCCGCGCCCCTTGTCGATCAAGGCACCGACCGGCACCGCGCAGGCGCCGGCCACCAGCAGGCCGACCATGAGGGCGCCGGTCAGCGTGGTGCGCGGCAAACCCAGGTCGCGCTCCATGGGCTCCAGGAACAGCGTGAAGGCGTAATAGACCGAGCCCCAGGAGACCAGTTGCGCCGTCGCCAAGGGCCAGACCAGGCGCGCATACGTAGGGTCGGGGGCGAGCAGGCGGGCGAGCGGCGAGGCCACCCTCAGTCGGCGCCGACGGTGGTGCTGCGCCGCTCCAGCAATACCACGTCGCGCCATTGGCCAATGCGCGGGCCATGGGCCATGCGCCCGACCCGGGATCGCGTGCCGAGGACGCGGAAACCGGCGCCCTCATGCAGCCGGATGCTGGCCTTGTTTTCCGGAAAGATGCCGGCCTGCAGGGTCCAGATACCGGCGGCTTCGGAGGCCCGGACGACGGCGGCCATCAAGACGGCACCCACGCCCTGGCCGCGTGTCTGGGCAGCGACGTAGATGCTGATCTCGCAGACTCCTGCATAGACGGTCCGGGCCGATGTCGGCGCCAGCGCGGCCCAGCCGGCCAGGCGGCCGACTGGGGCGCCCGCAAGCTCGGCCACCAGACGCGCCTCGGCAAGATGTGCGTGATCGAAAGCATCCCATTCGGGGACGGTCTCGGCGAAGGTGGCGTCGCCGGTGGCGATGCCCTCGGCATAGATGTCCAGCACCGCGACGGCATCGTCCGCAGTCATGGCGCGGATCGTTGTGGCGGAGGCGCTTGGCTCGATCTCGGGCATGGGGCGATCTCGCGTTCGGTTCGCCTTAACGTCTACAGCGAGAGCGTTTGAAAGAGAAATTCATTATTTTCACAATAATCATTTATAATATTTATATGGCATTGCGCCCTCCATCCCTCGAACGTCTGCGCGCATTACAAGCGGTGTGCCGCAACGGCGGGTTTTCCGCAGCCGCCCAGGAGTTGCTGCTGACACAGTCGGCGGTCAGCACCCGAATCCGACTGTTGGAGCAGGAAACCAGCGTTCAACTGGTCGAGCGCATCGGCAAATCCGCCCGGCCGACACCGGCTGGCGAAATTCTGCTGGCCTGCGCGGGGCGTGTGTTTGACGACCTGGAGGCATCCCTCGGCGCCATCGCCGGGCTTTCGGGCGATCTCGCGGGGCGGCTGGTCATCGGTGCCGGCGGTACCGCGACCACGTACCTTCTGCCGGATCCGCTGGCGGCCTTCAGTGCCCATTATCCGCGGGTCGAGGTGAAGATCGTTACCGGAAACACGCCGGATCTGGCGGCTGCGCTGGTGGCGGCCGAGATCGACTTGGTGGTGGCGACGGCGCCGCTCGGCGACGCGCGGCTCGATCATGCGCGGTTCTTCGACGACCGCCTGGTCTGCATCGCGCCGGCGGCGGCCGCGCCGACCCTGAAACGGGTGCGGCCGGCGGATTTGGCCGGCCGGCGGGTGTTCCTCTACGAGCGCGGCAGCTTGATTCGTGAGGTCGTGGACGGCTGGCTGGGGGGCGACGCGGCAGCGGCCGAGATCCAGGAGATCGGCAGCGCCGAGGCGCAGAAGACCTTCGTCCGGGCCGGTGCCGGCTGGTCGATCATTTCCGAAATTGCCGTCGCCGACGAGGTGCGGCGCGGGCTGCTGCGGGTGATCCCGCTGGCACCGGCGCTCGCCCGCCACCTGGTCGTCGCCTGGCGCCGGGACCGGGCGCAAAACCCGGCCATCGCCGCGGCGCGGCGCGTGCTGCTGGACGGCACGCCGCGCCGTTGACGGATCAGTCGATGTCTCGACGGGAACAGTGCCGGCGGTAGCCGCCGCCCATCATGGCGCCATGGACGAGACCGCATCAGCCAGCGAGACCTTCCGACGCGGCCGCGGCACGACGCTGCTGATCACCTGCGGCGCGCTGGCCCGCGAGGTCGTAGGACTGATTGAGTTGAACGGCTGGCGGCACCTGGACGTGGCCTGCCTGCCGGCCAAGCTGCACCACGCGCCGGCACGCATCGCGCCCGCCGTACGGGCGAAAATCCGCGCCGCCCGGAACCACTACGCCGACATCAAGGTGCTCTACGGCGACTGCGGCACCTCCGGCGCCTTGGATGCGGTGCTGGCCGAGGAAGGCGTCGAACGCATTCCGGGCCCGCATTGTTTTTCATTCTACGCCGGCAACGAGACCTTCGCCCGGGCGGCCGACGACGACATGACCACGTTCTTCCTTTCGGACGCCTTCTGCCGCCATTTCGAGAACCTGGTCTGGCGGCCGCTGGCGCTGGACAAGCGGGCGGACATGGTGGGGTTCGTCTTCGCCAACTATCGGAAGCTGGTCTACCTGGCGCAGACCGAGGATGCGGCGCTCGAGGCCAAGGCGCGGGACTGCGCCCGGCGTCTTGGGCTCGATTATGAATACAGGTTTGCGGGGTACGGCGACCTCGCCACCTTCATGGCCGCCGCCAACTAGAGCATGAAGCGCATGCCGGCGGTCACCGCGTGGTGGCCGTAGGTGGTGTCGAACAAGGTGCCGCCGTTGTCCTTCAACTGCGGATCGGTGGTGAACAGGAAGCGGTACGTCAGATCGGCGATGATGCGGTCGCTGAAGGCGTAATTGAGACCGGCACCGACCTGGAACCCGGCGACCCAGGCATTGTCGTCGGTCTCGCTGAGCGAGATGCCGGTGATCAGGACGTCCGTGTAGGCGACATTGGTGAGGCCGACACCGGCCAGCAGCGACGGCGTGAACGGGCTCTGGTTCTGGATGTCGAAGGCCACGTTGGCCATCATCGACAGCGTGGCCACATCGCCCGAGACATCCTCGATGCGGGTCGACGTCGTGGTCGTGCCCGAACGGGTCTGCAGGAAACCGTCCACCGCGGACTGCTGGTAGGAGAGCTCGCCTTCGATGCGGAAGCTCGGCGACAGCTGCATGCCGACACCGCCGGAGAACAGCAGGCTGGGCTGCGAGACGGAGAGGTCGCCAGCCAGGGAATCGATCTCGATCTCGGCCGTGGTCTGCAGGGCCGGGCCGATGGCGCCATAGAGGTAGAAGGGGCTCGGCATGTTGAGGCCGGCGAGCTGGCGGCGCTGGCCGGCATAGCCTTGGCCGGCCACAGGCTGGCGGTAGGGATTGGCCTGGCGCGGGCTGGCGAAGCCGCCGCCGGGCATCGGCTGCGGCGCCATCTGCTGCTGCTGCGGCACCATCTGCTGCGGCATGCGTTGCGGTGCCTGCTGTTGAATTTGCTGGGGAATTTGCTGGGGAATCTGTTGGGGCGGCCATTGGGCGATCTCAATGGCCATGGCCTCGGCGCTGGGCTGGTGCGCTGCGGAACTGGCGTGCGACGCCTTGATCGCGCCCGGCGCGGCGCCGGCCACCAAGTCGATGACGATGCGGTGGCCGCCGACATGATCGGGGGTCAGCGGGAAGGCCCGGGCGACGCTGGCCGCATAGCCGGTGTTGATGACCAGCATGACCGACGAGCCCTGGCGTCGCCAGCCATAGCCGGAAACCAGGCCACGGCGGAGCTGGCGGCCGCTGGCGAGAGGCTGGCCGGCGGGCATGTCGACGACGACGGAGAGGCCGTCCGCGCCGATACCGATATTGTAGGGTTGCGCCTGGGCAGTATCGATCACCACGCGCGTGCTGGTGCCGTGGTCGCCGACGCGCACGCGCTGGATGGCCGCGGCGCCGGCGTCGCTGGCCACGAATAGGAGGCCTAATCCCAGAATGGCTGCACCGGCGGGTCGCCGGGCCGAAATCGTCTTCCCTCTGCGTCTCATTGGACGCTCCTATCGCTGTTCTGGCGACAACCGCTTTTTGTAACGCGGGAGGGGTTAATTTTTCCTCTACGACAGGGCCAGGAAATTCATTGGCGGGTTATTGACTGGTTATTGACAGGTTATTGGCTGGCGCCGATTGTCTCCGCGTCCTGGCCGGTGTAGTCGGTCGAGAAATCGGCCGAATAGGTGCCGTCGTCGTAACCACTGGCGATGCTGTAGCTGTCGCAGTCGGTGCCGCCGGCACCCTCGCAATGCTCGCTGGCGACGCTGATGGCGTCGGCGCGGGATTCGGCGCCACAGGAAATGCCGAAGCTCGTGCCCGAGGACGACAGCGCCTTGGCGAACCAGCCGGTGCTCTCGCATTCGTTCAACACTTTTCCGATGGCGTCGCTCGAAACTCCATCGGCTGCCGCCTGGATGGTGGCGAGCGTCGAGCCGAGGACGATGAATTGGGTGGTGCCGTTGTCGAACCACATCTGCGCGGCTGGTACGGCCGACGGTGTGGTGACGGAAAGGCCGAGGGCCAGGGCGATGGCGGTGCAGGTCGGTTTCAGGTTTCTCATGGTGATTCTCCTAATCCTGTTTCTCGGATGGGGTCGCGCGTCATTGCGACAGGTGAAGTCGCTTCAGTTTGGCGCCGATGACCTGGAAGGCGGCGGTCAGGTCGTCGTTGCTGGGCGAGTCGAAATAGTTGTCGGACTCGCTGGCGCAGTTCTCGAAGATCGTCTGCGTGTCCGAATCCGAGAGCTGGAAGGTGATGGTGAACACCTCGATGCCCTCCGCCTTCATGTTGGTGCAGATGGTCGAGAGCCGGTCGTTCAGCTCGTCCGTGGTGCCCGACGACGAGGTCGAGCCGAGCACCCCGTCGGATCGGTATTCGTAGGCCGTGTAGACATAGTTCGAGGTGGTGTTGACGCCGTCCGTGAGGATGATGACGGCCTTGTTCCAATCGGACGAGGTGTAGGCTGCGCCTTCCTCGAACGGCGGGTCCGGCGAGATGACGCGCCAGCCCCAAACGGCACCCAAGTTGACGTGGGTGTAGCCGGATGCCCACATGGATGCGATCTCGCTGGTCAGCGTTGCCGCCACGTTGGTCAGTGGCGTGATGGCCAGGGGGCAGTACTTGTTGGGACCGTAGGAACTCGGTGGCGTGGCGTCGATGCTGTAGCCCCACCAGCTGGAGTACCAGTCGTTGTAGGAATGGTCGGCCCAGTAGAATGGCTCCCAGGTGCCGCCGGTGGCGACGTCATCGTCGGTCTGGTCGTAGGGGTCGGCACGGGCCATGACGCAGCCCTCCCACGAAGTGGTGCCCCAGTCGTCGGCGGTGGTGTCGCCGACGTAGGCGGCGGTGAAGGCGGCGTCGCTGTTGCCGACGTTGACACCGCCGGCGAACGGCACCAGGCCGACCTTGATGGTGTCCGACGTGGCGGCGCCGTCGAACAGGGTATCGATCAGCGCATCTGCGGCGCTCTGCATGGTCGTCAGCTTGCTGGAACTGGCCATGGACCCGGTGTTGTCCAGCACCATGACCAGTTCCAGCCCGGTGGTTTCCCGGGACACGATCGAGGTTGCTGAGACGGTGATTTCGTCGAGCCCGGCGATCTTCATGAAGGTGGTTTCCAAGGTTGCCGAGGTGGCCACCGTGACCTCCTCGTCGGTCACCGTGACGCTGGGCTCGCCCGGGGTGCCGAGCTTGGAGGTCGGATAGTTGGCGTTGAAGAAGTTCTGCGCCACGGTATCCGAGTCCTCGCCGTTGCCGATGGACGAGGCAACCGCCAGGGCCGCCGCGTCGGAAGCCCGCAACAACTGCTGCTTGACGATGTAGGCGCGCCCGATATCGATCGAGAGCCCGACGCCGAGCAGAATGGGAACCAGGGAGATGGCCAGGACTACGGCGATCGACCCTCGTCGATCGGACCACAGGCCGGACAGATGGCTCAGGGTGTCGCGCAGGGGCATGGTCAAGAAAAACTCACATAGTCGACCAGCCGCGGCCGCGTGATCGAAGTGTCGGTCAGGGTCACGGTGGTCGAGATGATGGCGTTGAGGATGGGCGTGTAGGTGTAGCTGATACCGACGATGATGACGCTCTCGCCGGCGATGCCGAGGCCATCGGCCTGGGTCGTGGCGTTGCTGACGGAACCGCTGTTCCAGTTGTCGGTCCAATCCTCGTACGCAACGCCCGAGGAATCGTCGTAGCGCACGCTGACCACGGCGATGGTCATGTCGTTCTCGTCGAACGGTTCGATGAGGTAGCGCGCCGCCTGGTAGATGTCGGTCATGTCGCTGGACGATACAGACGTCGCCCGCGCCACCAGGTCGCCGACGGTCTCGGCACAGACCGAAACACGGCGGATCGCCATCATGTAGAACGACAGCTCGGCGACGCCGGTCAGCACCGCGACCATGAGCGGTAGGACGAGGGCGAACTCGACGGCCGCGACGGCGGCTCGGTCGAGCCAGAAACGGCGTAGAAATTTCCGGAAGGCGGTCATTCGTAGGGCTCCGTCTGGAAGATGGCGGACGTGGTGAACTCGACCCCGCTGCCGGTGTCACCGAAGAAGGCACCGATGAACGGTGTCGCGAAATTGAAGGTATAGATGACGCGGGCCAGCACCACGTCCTCGGCGCCGCCGGCGTCGAATTCGTAGACCGGGTCGCCGTCATCGTCCTCGTCGATGGTGAACGTGATGGTGCCGAAGGTGCCGAAACTGCGGACGTCGAGATTGAGGTCACCGCAGTCGTAGAGGCTGACCAGGGTGGCGCAGACGCTGGTCTGGAACGACGTCAGGGCGTCGCCCGTGTTCTGGGCCTGGCCGGTGCGGATTAGGCGCGCCGCGTCGTACATGGCCCGGTCCACCATGGTGGTGGTGAAGAACAGCATCGATACCTCGATGATGCCCATCAGCAGATAGAGGAAGACCGGCGCCACCAAGGCGAACTCGAGAGCCGTGACGCCTGACCGATCGCGAAGAAAGCGGCTCAACAAAGCCCGCCGCGCGCGTCTAGAAAATCTGGTCTTTCTTATCATTTCCATTCGACGGTCGATGCCGTCCTCCGTGTTGCCATGGGTTGATCATGGCGACGCGTGCGTGCGTCGAATACAATTCATTACATATACGAAACGAATAATTTCGTAAGTGACACTGCTCACAGTGATCGCCGTCACTGGGCTTCGTAACGTCGCGTGGGAGCGTCTCGGTCGTCGTGGGGTGAACGGTTGCGCACTTCACTCATCTATGACCGCGATCGCATGACCATCAACCCGACTGGGGTTCATTTTCATGAGAATCTAACGCGCCGGATGAGCACGGGGATATTGGGGCAAGCCCGATTTCGTTAGGGAAGCCCCTACAAACGTTCCAGGGTCGCCATCTGTTTAATCAGTTCAACCAGGGATTTAGCCCCCATTTTGTCCATCAGTTTGGACCGGTGGACCTCAATCGTTTTCTCGCTGAGACGCAGTTCGGTCGCCATCTGTCGGTTGGTCTGGCCGTCGATGATGCCGTCCAATACCTGGCGTTCGCGCTCCGTCAGTCGGTTCAGCAAGTGGCGAGCTCGCTCCTGGTGTTCACGTGCCTGTATGGCATCGACGATCCCTGCGATCGAACGTTGAACCGCGTCGATGACGGCCTGGTTGTTGAATGGTTTCTCGATGAAGTCCACGGCGCCCCGTTTCATGGTCTGAACCACCATGTTCACGTCGCCGTGTCCGCTGATGAAGATGATGGGAAAATCGTCGGTTCGGTCGCTCAGGCGGGTCTGCAATTCGAGGCCACTCATGCCCGGCATGCGCACATCAAGAAGGACACAGCCGGGACGGTCGAATGACACAGAGTCCATGAAGTCCCGGGCCGAACTGAATGTCACAACCGGGATATCCACGGAGTCGAACAGCCAGCTTAGGTTTTTTCGAACGGCGGCGTCATCGTCGACAATATAGACCTGGGGTTCATGCTGCATGGGTCGATGATTCCGCATGGACGGGGAGGGTGAACCGGAAGGTGGCCCCCTGGTTGCCGCCACGGCTTTCGGTGAGTGAGAGTTGGCCGCCTTGAGCTTCAACGATGGAGTGGCTGATGGCCAGGCCCATGCCGAGGCCATCGGCCTTGCTGGAGAAAAACGCCATGAACAGCTGGTCACGGACTTCAGGCGCGACGCCTGGACCGGTATCCGAGACTTCGATCTCGATCATGTCGCTGCCGGACGATTCCGTGCGAACCGTGATGCACCGCTGATCCTGCGGGATGCTGGCGAGGGCGTCGATACCGTTGCGCAGCAAGTTGACAACAACTTGTTGCACCTGCACCGGATTCGCAAACGTCGACGGCAGGCCATTGGCCAACTCCAGCGAGACGATGACCTCGTGTTCGTGCAGGTCTGCCCGCATCAGGCTGACCGCCTCTCTAATCAGCTCGTTGATATCAATCACCGCCGGCGCTGGTTCCTCATTTCGGGCAAAGACGCGGATGCGCCGGATGATACCATCCGCCCGTTTGGCCTGGTTGGCGGCTGCCTCCAGCGCGGTCAACAGACTCTCGGACTCATTGTCGCCCAGCCGCAGCCGCTCGATGCAACCCTGAATGTAGCTCGATATGACGGAGAGCGGTTGGTTGAGCTCATGGGCGACGGCCGTGGTCGTCTCGCCCAAGGTGTTGACCCTTTGCAGATGGGCCAGGTCCGCCGCATGTCGGCGCGCATCGATCTCAAGTGCCAGTTGGGTCTCCAGTTCCGCCTGCTCGCGCCAGGTGGATCGAGCTCGACGCAAGAACATCACCACCAGCAAACCCATCACCAGGAACGTGATGAATAGCACTGGCAGCATGGATCGCAGCAGATCCCGGCCCGGCATCTCCGGGCGCCAGGTCAGCGTAGCCAATTGGGCGCCATCGATCCCTTGAAGAGCCATGGCCGGCAACGAAGGCTTCCCCATGCCGATGACGATGCGTAAATCATCCAGTAGAAAATCCTGGGCCGTGGTCGCCAAGAGCTCCGGATCAAGAGCCTTGGCCAGAACCAGCACGGGCCGAGCATGGCGGCGGAGCTGCGATCCGACCGGGTTCTCGGCGGTCACCGCGTTCGCCGCAACCACATACGCCTGGCCATTGTTCACGGCAAAAATCGACTGCGGCTCGGGTTTTGCCATCGGCGCGGCGCGGGCGCGCGCGACCAGCGCTTCAAGTGGCCAAGGTTTATCCTTGAGGGTGGCGGGTTCCGGGATTTCCTCGCCGTCGACGAATGCGGCCACTACCCGATCGTCAGCCCCAATGACGAAGGCGTAGTCGATGTCGAAGGTCTCGGTCAGGTAGGAGCCGATGTTATCGTCCGCCCACGCGGAGTTGTAGGTATCGATAATATTGGCTGGAAGCTCATCCCACCAACTGTAGTCGAAGGCTAATTTAGCGATGGCGCGGCGATGTGACGCCAATGCCGAGAAGGCAAGGCGCTCAGAGGTCGCGACGGCCCGTTCGTCCAGGTGTCGGGCTGCCAGCACGATCACGATCGATGCAACGGCGACGCCGACCACCAGAAGCGCCACCACTGGTGCAATCAGAAGGGACTTGCTGTGCACGGGACCGCCACCGGTTCCGGACCCAAGGGTATTGGTCGCGCGATCCATGGCCTCCGCACCACCCATCGACATTATTCGTCACGACCTTCCCCCGACGACGCGACTTTTCGCCCACACCAGATTAGCACACTCCGCAGAAATCAAAAGTTGTCGTCGAGAAACACAACTGGCGGATGGATTCCTGACCGAGCCCCACGCCCCTGGATTCGTCGGCCGGTCCGATCAGGGTTCACCCGTCGCCCTGGCGATCCACTTAGACGGCTTGTCAAAGCAGCGGCACGCGGGACTTGGCGGTCATCGTGACATTGGTGAATGTCACAAGATCTATGAGCGTGGTGAACGTGGTGGTGGCGGTGATCGACACAAAGGTGACACCGCCCGTGGTGTCCTGCGTGGCGGCGAAGGTCACGCCGGTGGAACTTTGGCCGCTGTCCGTAAACCGGGTCTGCGCGTAGGTGGCGACGGTCGTCGTGGTGGCGGACGTGTTGACCATGGCATAGCGCGCCGCCTCCTCGACCGCGAATTGCATGCTGGACTTGATCCACATGGCGCGCCCGACCTCGAACACGCCGAAAAACATCAGCAGGAAGACAGGCGCCAGCAGCGCGAACTCCACCGCGGTGGCGCCGCGCCGGTCCATGCGCAGTCGCCGCATCATGGTTCTCATTGAGTCCTCACCACGGCCGAGCCGGAAAGGGTGATGGTCGTTCCCAGAATCAACAGCGTGAAATCCTCGGACGCCGTGACGGTGTAAAAATAACGGTTCGAACTGCCGTCGCCGCAGGTGGCGCCGCAGGTGACCGACGTGCCATCGGCACATTCGCAACTTTGCGCGACCGAAACGTCCGAGGTCGAAATACTGAGATTGGTCGAGGCCACGACGGCGGCCTGGATTTCCGACGTGGTGACGTCGGAATCGATCAGCGCCAACTGTGCGCCGGCGCGCGCCGCCGAGACCAGTTCCATCTTGTCGAACATGGCGAGCCCGTAATTCGCTAGCCCGGCCAACAGGGCAATGATGATCGGCGCGATGAGCGCGAACTCGAGCGCGGCGACGCCCGCCGCGGAGCGCCACAGGCGGACAGTCAGTTTTTGACCGGTGCCGCAATGCTGCTCCAGAGGCCTCATGAAACGCCCCTTGATCATCTTTTTACCGCCCGAATGTCTACCACGCATGTACAAATCTCGCCTACTCCACCAAGGACACGGTGTAGGACGTGTAGATCGACTGGACGCCGGTCCCCGTGCACTCGTTTTCGAAATCGGCATTGCCGCTGAAGCTGATTTCGTTGGCGACCAATTGCAGGCACCCATTGTCGTCCAGCTCATTTCCTCCGGTGAAGGACAAATCGTTGTTGGGAACGTAGATGACTCCGGTCAGATCAGTGTCGGAGTTGCCGTTGAAGGTCATGTTCAGGCTACTGTGGGACGGCGCATCGCTGTCTTGGAAAAACAGAATGCCGGCCCAGTCGCCGGAGGTCGGCGCGGTCAGATCGACAGTGCCGCCGCCGTTGACCGATGCGGAGGACCAGCCGTTCTGGTTCGACCCGGACCCGGTAAAGAGGAAGGTCACGCCGGATCCGGAAACGTCGGCGCCGCCGTTGATGGTCAGGTCATCGCCGTTGAATACGAACACCGTGTCGGAATCGAACGTCACGGAATCGCCGCTGTTGATCGATACGGCACCGCAGAATACGACGTAACCATCCCCATTGGTGTCATTGTTGGCGAGTGAGAATGTCTGCCCGTCGCTGGAGCTTGTGTTCGAATTGGTGTCGCAGTCGGCGGCCTCGGCGGGCACGGTGAGACTGGCGTAGGGATCCGTAATGGTCGACGCGCTCTCGTTGCCGCTGGCGCAGACGTTGTAGGTGATATCCTCCGTTCCATCGATGTTTCCTGCCGTGGTGACGCAATCCACGGTCAGCGAGGAGTTGTTGCTGACATAGATGGAATCCGAAGCCGTCGAGTTGCTCGCCACCTGGCAGCCGTCCATGGAGACACTGGCGCCGCCGGACATGCCCACCGCGCGGGAGGCGCTCGAACTCAGGGCTAGCACACAGGCCTCATCGCCGCCGGTAACAGAGGTGGCCACGGCCGATGCGCTGACGGTCACGGACGAACTGCCGAGAAACCATCCGGCGAACAGCAATTGTACCGTGCGGGAAACGGAAATGCTTACGGCACCGGAATCGGATGTGTAGGACCCGCTCGCCGGCGGGTTGGCGGCGCTGATCGAATCGGTGGAGACACTATAGCCGTTGCGCGTCGCGTCCGCAGTCGCCGCCGTGGTTATGGTAGACGACGTGGCAGCGGAATCCTGCGCCTCGTAGGCGCCGGCGAGGGCCGCCGCATCGGCCAGGGTCTGTACGTCCCGGCGGTGCTGGTACCAGAATCCGACCTCCACGCCCAAGCCGACGGCGCCGACCAGGATCGGCAGCATCAGCGCGAACATGACGGCAATGACGCCGCGCCGGTCACTGACGAAGCGTTCCAGAAAACCAGCCTGGGATCCGAACGGAATCTGGCTCCGCCGGACCATCTTGTGGTCGACCCTACGGTCCCCCTTGATCGCCATCACCATCTTCTTCGCCCGGTAAACTCGGATGACGCCGATAGTATAGGGGTTTTCCCTACCGTTCGTAAGTGATGACCCTCACATTAATCGATATCACGGTATTGGGGCAGATTCAGAAGTTGCTGTCGGGCAACTCGGCCTTGCGGCGGGCGACGAATTCCGCCAGGGCATCGGCAGTTCCGGCGTCGAGCGGCGGCGGCTCGTGCGCCGCCAGGCGCTGGCGGGCGATTTCAGTGGCCCGCTGCAGGGTGTCGGCGGCGCCTTCCTCCTGCCACTGCTCGTAGGTGTCGATGAAGCTGGTTGGCGGGATGAAGAAGGCGTCGCGGTAATGCCGCAGCGTATTGGCACAGCCGAGGTACTGGCCGCCCGGCCCGACCTCTTCGAAGGCGTCCATGGCCAGTGTCTCGTCATCGACGGTGACGCCGGCCATCAGGCGCAGGAACACTGTCGCCTGGTCGCCGTCCATGACGAACTTGGCGAGACAGGCCGAGAGTCCGCTTTCCAGCCAACCGAAGGTATGGGTGTGGAAATGCCCGCCGGCCATCACCGCCGGCCACATGGACTGCACGCTCTCATAGCCGGCCTGGGCATCCGCAAGCTTGGCCGTGGTGCGCATGCCCTGGGCCCGCGTCGGCACGCCATAACGGCGCGCCAACTGGTTGCCCAGGAAGGTCAGGAACATGGCCTCGGCGGCGCCGTACATGGGAGCGCCCGAAAGCATGGAAACGGTTGAGGGCGCGATGCCATAGATGGCCGGCGTCCCCGGCCTGAGCAATTGCATGTAGGCGACGGCGGCCAGCGCCTCGGCATTGATCTGCACCATGGCGCCGGCGGTGGTGATGGGGGCACTGGCGCCCTGCATGCAGAACGGCGAGACGATCATGGCCTGGCCGGCCTCGGTATAGGCCCGGACCGCGGCCAGCATGGTGTCGTCCCAGACCAGCGGCGAGTTGCAGTTGACCAGGCCCATGATCACGGTGTTGCGCTCGACGAAATCGGCGCCGAACAGGATACGGCACATGTCGACGCAATCCTGGGCCCTCTCGCCGGCCGTCACCGAGCCCATGAACGGCTTGTCGGTCAGTCGCATCAAGGCGTGCGTCATGTCCAGGTGGCGCTTCGGGATGGGCACGTCCATGGGCTCGCACAGCACCCCGCCGGCGTGATTGCATGACGGCGTCATCTGCGCCAGCCGGGCCAGGTCCTCGAAATCGCCGAGACGCGCATAGCGCCGCTCGCCCGAAAGGTCGCGCACGAAGGGCGAGCCGTAGTTGGGCGAGAAGGCCACCTGGTCGAGGCCGATGGTGACGCTGTTGGCCGGGTTGCGGGCGCGCTGCACGAACTGCTCGGGCGCCAGCGCCACCTGTTCCAGCAGCAGTTCGCGGGGGATGCGCACGCGCTCGCCCTCGACCTCGGCGCCGGCCTTCCGCCAGGTCTCCAGCGCCGGGGCCGAGTGGAACTCGATTCCAGACCGCTCCAGCAGGTCGAGCGTCGAAAGATGAATTCGTTCGACCGCCTCCGCCGGCGCCATCTCGTAGAGCGGGATACTGCGCTTGAAGTTGATGGCCGGCGCCGGCGGCGGGCCGTCCTCGCGGCCGCGGCGGCGCCGGCGGCGTTTACTTCTTGTGGGCGTCTCGGCGGTCATGACGCCTTCAAGCCTACGCCAATCCGACCGGCCCGTTTGTCCCAGAGCGACGTCGTTGGCGTCAGATGATTTCGTAGTGCGCGTCCACCGGGGTCATGTCGGGACCGTTGGTCGGCACCATGTCCTGCGGGCAGGCGGAGAACACGACGATGCAGTCCATGGCGGCGCGTAGCACCACGTGATCGCCGGGCCTGGAGACCGGTGGCAGGCAGGAAATGGTGCCGTCGGCCTGCACCTCGCGCACCATGAACAGGTTCAGCGGGCAGGGGATTTCCGGCGTGCGCAGGCCGATGGCAGCCAGCGCGTGGCGCAGGTTGTCGGTGCAGTTGTCGTGGTACTCGGTGCAGCCGAGGCGCTCGTAGCGGTAAGTGTCGCAGGCGGCGTAGAGGGTGTCGTGGACGCCCGGCGAGGTGTCTTCCTCTAACACCAAGAGCGCCCGGCGATGGTTCGATTGCAGGTCGTCGCCGGGGGCCGGCATCAGCCGATCATGGTCAGCGCGGAAGTGCTCCATGGACATGAATTCGAACAGGTCGTCGGCGTTGAAGGCCCAGGTATCGACAACTTGGGTTCCGTGGGTATTGACCACCTTGACCGCCTGGCCGGCCGTCAATTCCACCGCCGTGCCGGCGCGCGCCGGGATCAGTTCGGGGATGTTGGCCATGGGATGTCTCCTGGCTGAGATTCGGGTTCGTTCCGATCAGCCTAGCGCGCCGACGGCACCCGTGGGTAGCGCGGATTTAGGTCCGCACCGTGACGCCGCCCCGCGGTCCGCTGTTGAGGCGGTCGGCAAGCGCCGCGTCGAGCGGCCGGCCATGGGGCACGTTGAGCCAGAGCCGGAGCAGCAGGCGCTTCTGCTCGGGCGCGCTGAAATCCTCGTAGGCGGCGCGCGAGTGCAGGATGACGAAATTGTTCAGAAGCTGGATGTCGCCGCGCCGGAAATCCATCAGCAGGCGAAACTTGGGCTCCTCGGCGATGGCCTGCACGGCGTCGACGGCGGCTTGCTCCAGCGCCGACAGCGGCGTCCCCGCCTTCTCGGCGCCCAACTCGATCTGGCGTTTGTTGAAGCGGCAGGACAGCCGGCCCTCGCACCAGCTGAACACCGGGATCCGTCGCTGGCTGATCTCGTCGGCGCGCCGGCCCTTGCCCACCAGGTCGATGTGGAAGCCCTGCATCAGGGGCACCAGGTATTCCGGGTGGCGGCTCAGGAACTCGTTGTAGACGGCGCAGGCGCTGGTGACGCCGCTTTCGCCGCCCGAGCGCGCCGGATTGAGGCACAGCAGGCCGACCAGGTCGGCGCTGTCCGAATGCGGTGGCAGCTCGATGCGCGTGCGGTGGCCGCGAATTCCGGCCTTGTAGGGATCCCCGCCGGCAAACGCCTCGCCCTGGTCGGTGACCCGACCGAGCCGGTCGCCCTGGCTGTTCTGCACGATGACGTCGCCGAAATAGAGGCCGAGGCCCCAGTAGGCGTCGGCCAGCAGTTGGTCCGACCAGCCGGCCCGGTCGAGACCCCTGATGAGCACGAAACCGCGCCCGTTCTCCATCTCTTCGGCAATCCCGGCGAGGCGTTCGCCGAGGCGCGGCAGCTGGAAATCGTCGCGACTGAAGTAGGGTCCCTTCAGGCCGCGTTCGCGTAGTCCGTTGAGCGCCGCCTCGATCTCATTGATGTCGTCGCCATCCAGGTGTTCGATCCAGGACGCGTCATCGCGCCAGTCCTCCGCCAACCAGGCCGAGGCGTCGTCGACTCGAGGATGGGATGTCATCGCGGATGCCTGCTCGCTCATTTCGGCGCCTTCAGGGTCTCGGCGAAGGCCAGGATGTCAAAAACGTTCTCCGGCAGGAGTTCCACCGGCGTCGCGTAGGGCGGAAGTTTGGTCGGCGGCGCGATTCCCTTGACCTGGACGAAGGCTGGATGCGGCCGGCGGGCGTAGAAGGTCTGGAAGCGATCGCGCCAGTCCTTCAAATACTTGATGCCCTGTAGGCTTGGCGTCGAGCCGATGCCGCCGAACTTGTTGAAGTCACCGACCACGTGGCAGCGGGCACAGTGCTTTTCGGCCAGGGCCCGACCCTTGGCCGCGTCGCCCTCGGCGCGAACCGCATTGGCCGTACAGAGCACGGCGACAACGGTGATGAGCAAGCGCCACGGCATGAGCGGAGGATAGGCGCGCATCAGGCCGTATGCAATCGGTCAGCCGTCGAACTCGAGACCCGCGTGGCCGGACATGATGGCATCGATAAGCTCGTCCTGCTCATTGTCGTCGAGGTCGAAGGCCACGGCCAGGCCGTCGTCGAAGGTGCGCGCGATCTGGCCCTGCATGGGCATCAGGCCTTCCACGTCGACCTCGACGAAATCGCCGTTCGACAGGTCCTGGTCGAAGCGTTCGAGTTCGGATTCCATCGCCATCGCGGCGCCGCCGCCGGAAATGTCACGCAACCGCCCGCGGCGGTGGCGTTCGCCGTCGCGCACCTGGGCGCCGCGGTCGAGGGCGAAGCGTTCGTGGCGGCGCTTGTCGGGCCCGTCTGCGTCCGATGGCATGGCGATGGCCTCCCGGTCGTGGCGCGGTCTGGGAAGTATAGCAGCTTCAACGCCAGGTCGCGCCGGAATCAGCTCGTTTCTACGGCAACGGCGCGACCCGCCAGCCACCCGCCTCCGGGCCCGGTGGCTGATGGTGCAAGGCCAGCGCATTGGCCAGGCGGAGGGTGTCGCCCAGGCCGACCCGCTCGCGCACCGCCCGGTAGACCCCCCCATGGGCGACGATCAGCACCGGGCCCGGCCGCGCCAGCGCCTGGTTGACCGCGGCCAGGGCGCGCGCCATGAAGGCGTCATAGGGCTCCGCTCCTTCCGGTGTGCGGCCCTGCTCCCATTCGCGGAACAAGTCCCCCCGGGGCACCCCTTCCTTGACGCCGAAGCCGACCTCGGCGAGTTCGTCGATGACGTCTACCGGGCGCCTGAGGACACGGTTGACGATGTCCGCCGTCTCGCGAGCGCGTGACAAGGGGCTGACGCAGAGGGTCGAGACCTCGACGCCCCGGAACCGCTCGGCCGCCTCGGCGGCCTGGGCCCGGCCGGTATCGTTCAGCGGCACGTCCGTCACGCCCTGGATCAGGTCGTCCCGGTTCCAGTCGGTTTCGCCGTGCCGCAGATAGAAGAAGGCGGCTTCGGTCAGGTCGTTCCCGCCGACGGCATCGCTCATTCCAGGGTCTCGAACAGGCGGATCATCAGCCGGCAGCGCTCGACCAGCGACGAATAGTAGATGAACTCCTCCAGCGTATGGGCGCCGTGGCCGTCGGCGCCCAGGCCGTCCAGGGTCGGAATGCCCATGGCGCCGGTGAAGTTGCCGTCCGAGCAGCCACCGGTCTTCAGGTCTTCGAGCTCGAAGCCGATCTCGGCGGCTAGACCTTTGGCGTGGTCGAACAGGGCTGCGATCTTATCGAACTTTTCGTAGGGCGGGCGGTTGTAATCCGTCTCGATCTCCAAAGTACAGTCCGGATCGAAGACGTCGAAGGCTTCGACCGTGGCAATCATGTCGGTGGCGTCTTCCTGCGTCGGCACGCGCATGTCGACCTCGATGGAGCATTCCCTCGGCACCACGTTGACGCCGGTGCCGCCCGAGATCAGGCCGACCGAGCAGGTGACGCCACGGTCGTAGTCGGTCAGTTCCTCGAAGCGCAGGATCTGGCGGGCCATTTCCTTGATGGCGCTGCGGCCATCCATGTGGCGCGAGCCCGAGTGCGCCGGCCGGCCGGTCACCTTGACCTTGTAGCGGATGACGCCGTTGCGCGCGGTGACGATCTTGCCGCCCTCGCGGGCAGGCTCGGTGACCAGCACGTACTTGTTGCGCGCCCCTTCGGCCTCGATGACGGCGCGGGACGTCGGGCTGCCCACTTCTTCCTCCGGCACGAACACGAAGGTGATCGGCAACGGCGTCTCCTTGCCCTCGCGGATCAGGTGGCGCAGTCCGTGGAAGGCGATGTAGGCGCCGGCCTTCATGTCGTAGATGCCGGGGCCGTACACCTTGTCGCCTTCGCGGCGGATCGGGTTGTCGTCTTCCTTGGTGCCGATCTCGTGCACCGTATCCAGGTGCGACAGCACCAGAATCCCCGGCCCGTCACCGCCCCAGGGCGTGCGCGCCTTGAGGATATCGCCGAAGCCGTCGCGGCCAGGCGTGCGCGTGGTCTTCAGGCCCAGCACGGCCATGCCTTCCTCCACATGGTCGACCATGTGGTTGACGGCATCGGCGTTGTGGCTGGGCGATTCGATGTCCACCCAGCGGAGAATCCCGGTCAGGATCTCCTCGGCGTCCAATTGGGGCAGGTTTGAGGCGTCGCCTCGGCTGGAATTCATGTAGAAAATCCTTCGTTTCTGCGGGTTTCAGGCCTGTAACATGATTTTACACATTCGTCACCGTCCGACATACCGGTGTTACACTCGGAGAGTAGTGTTGGGGCAATCGAGAAAGCCGGAACGGCATCCGATGAACATAGACCAAGCCAAACAAACACAAGCAAACGCAACAAAAACAGAATTCGGTCCTTGAGGGAAAACAAACAACTAAACCAACAAAGATACGGGATAACAGGAGACCGATCATGATTACCGCAACCGTCGACATCATCAACACCACCTGGGCGCCTTCACTGGGCACCGAAAGCGACCGGGACCGCGCCAGCCGCCAGCGTCGCCAGATGGAACGCCGCGGCCGCATGAACCGCCGCGCCAACGGCCCCTTGACCCGCATCGCCGACTTTATTTCCGGCCATGCCAGCCAGATCTATTCCGTGGCGCCGTCCAACACTCTCGCCGAAGCGGCCCGCGCCCTCGACGAGCAGGACGTCGGCTTGTTGACCATCTGCGACGTCCGCGGCGCCTTGATTGGCGTGTTTACGGACGCCGACTTCCGCCGCGCCCTGACCGATATGGGCCCGGACGCGCTGGAAATGACCCTCGATGAATTCATGATGCCGGCTCAGTGGACGGCCAGCCCGTCGAACACGCTGGAATATGCCATGACCATCATGTCCTCACAGGACCTGATGCACCTACCGGTGGTCGAGAACGGCGTCGTCATCGCCATCCTCGATGCCGCCACCGTCATCCGCGCCCATCAGGACGCGCTGTAAGGCTCCGATTTCTCCGTATCCCGACCAGCGACGGCAGAATGCCATGTCGCCCGGTCTCTCCAAAGAATTCGCTCTTGAACATCCGCACGGCTCGGCCAGAAGGTCCGGGCCTTTTTTGATGCCCGCATCGAAGGCGGTCGAAACCCGCAATGACGAGGTCGCACGCGGAATATTAGGATACGCTGCGCATTGGTACTGATAGTGGGCCGGCCGTCGGCCCATCATCAATGCTCCGGAGGAACAGCCATGGCGACGCCACCAGAACTCGACCCCGTGAACAACGCCAAGCCGTTGCCCAGCCACGCCAAGGTGGTGGTCATCGGCGGCGGCGTCGTCGGCTGCTCGATCCTGTTTCACCTGGCCAAGTTCGGCTGGACGGATGTGGTGCTGCTGGAACGCGACATGCTGACGTCCGGCTCCAGCTGGCACGCTGCGGGCTCCATCCACACCCTCAGCTCGGACCCCAATATCAGCCGCCTGCAGGGCTACACCATCAACCTCTACAAGGAGATCGAGGAGACTTCAGGACAATCCGTTGGTCTGCATTCGACGGGCGGCTTCTACCTGGCTTCGACGCCCGAATGGTATGACTACCTGAAGCGCGAACGTTCCAAGGCGCGCACCATGGGCCTCGACCAGGAATTCATCAGCCCGAAGGAAGTTGCCGAGCGGCACCCGCTGATCGATCCCTCGCACTACCTGGCCGCCCTCTGGGACGAAATGGATGGCGACCTGGATCCGTCTGGCGCCACCTACGCTTTCGCCAAGTCGGCCAAGGTGCATGGTGCCGACTTCTTCACCCACACGCCGGTCATCGAAACCAACCAGCGGCCGGACGCGAGCTGGGACGTGGTGACGCCCCGCGGCACCATTAATGCCGAATACATCGTCAACTGCGGCGGCCTGTGGGCGCGCGAGGTCGGGCGGCTTTCCGGCGTCGAGCTGCCGGTGCAGCCCATGGAACACCAGTACCTGATTACCGAGACGATCCAACAGGTGGCAGAGCGCGACACCCGCCTGCCGTCGGGCATCGACTACGAGGCCAACATCTACTTCCGCCAGGAGCGCGACGGCATGCTGCTCGGCACCTACGAGCCCAAGTCGACGCCGTGGAAGGTCGAGGGCACGCCCCTGGACTTCGGCCACGAGCTGCTGCCCATCGATCTTGACCGGGTGGCGGAGCGCCTGGAACTGGGATTCGAGCGCATCCCCGCGGTCGGCGAGGCCGGCATCAAGGACGTCATCAACGGCCCCTTCACCTTCGGGCCCGACGGCAACCCGATGATCGGCCCGGTGCCGGGAATGAAGAACTATTGGGTCGCCGTCGGCGTCATGGCCGGCTTCTGCCAGGGCGGCGGCGTCGGCCTGACCATGGCCGAATGGATGATCGACGGGGAGCCCTCCATCGATGTCTGGGCCATGGACATCGCGCGCTTCGGCGAGTTTGCTACGCCCGATTGGGGCACCATCAAGTCGTCGGAGAATTACGAGCGCCGCTTCGTCATGACCTTCCCCAACGAGACCCTGCCCAAGGGCCGCAAGCAGAAGACGACGGCGCTCTACGACCGCCTGGTGGCCAAGGGCGCGGTGATGGACCAGGGCTTCGGGTTGGAGCACGCGCTCTGGTTCGCCGACGGCCCCGAGGATGCGCACGAGGAGCCGACCTTCCGCCGCAACCGCTCGTTCGACTACGTGGCGGCGGAGGTGAAGGCGGTGCGTGACGCCGTCGGCTGCATCGAGATCGCCAACTTCGCCAAGCACGAGTTCAAGGGGGCGGGTGCACGCGCCTATCTCGACTGCGTGCTGGCGGGCCGCGTGCCCGGGCCGGGGCGGCTGTCGTTGACGCCGATGCTGACGCCCAAGGGCAAGCTCTACGGCGATCTCACGGTGGCCTGCCTGGGCGAGGAACATTTCGTGTTGTTCGGCTCCGGCGCCATGCAGGACGCGCACCGGCGCTGGTTCGAACGCGACCTGCCCGGCGACGTCACCTATGCCAATGTTTCCGATGACTGGCACGGCATCGGGGTTTCCGGGCCTAAGTCGCGCGACCTGCTGCAGGCCATCACCCGCGACGACGTCTCATCGGACGGCATGAAGTTCCGAGACATCCGCCAGACCGTTGTCGGCGACGTGCCGGTAATGCTGGCCCGCATCAGCTTCTCCGGCGAACTTGGCTATGAAATCTACTGTCGGCCGCAATATCTGTTGCGGCTTTCTGAAGCGATCGAGGAGGCGGGCGAGCCGTTAGGCCTCAAATGGTACGGCGCCCGCACGCTGATGTCGCTGCGGCTTGAGAAGGGATGGGGTGCCTGGACGCTCGACTTCCGGCCCGACTTCACACCAGCGGAAAGCGGTCTCGACGCCTTTATTCAATGGGACAAGAATTTCGTCGGCAAGGCGGCGGCGGAGAAGCAGCGCCAGGCAGGGGCCGCCAACAAGCTGGTCACCCTGGTGGTCGAGACCGACGGCATCGATGTGTCCAATGACGAAGCCATTCTGCTTGACGGCGAGGCCGTCGGCTATGTCTCCTCCGGCGGCTACGCGCATCACGTGGGCAAATCGGTGGCGCTTGGTTACGTGCCGACGGAACTAGCCACAGGCGGCCAGCGGGTGCAGGTGGAAATCCTCGGCGAGATGTGTGGCGCCGAAATCCAGGGTGCGCCGCTCTACGACGCCAACGGCGTCAGGATGAGGGCCTAGAAACAGGCGTCGACGCGGGCCATCAGGTCGGCGGGCAACGGCCCCGCTGCCTCGGCGGCCAGGCAATCCGTGAGTTCCTCACGGTTCTTGATGCCTAGCACCACGGTATCGATGTCGGCCATTGCCAGCGCGTAGCGGTGGCAGAGGTGGCCCGCCGAACAGGCGAGTTCGGCGGCCAAGGCCCGAAAAGAGCCGGCCCGGGCGTAATCCCTCATCTCCGGATGATCGGCCGGGAGCGACCTGTCGAGGGCGTCCGAGAGTGCGCCCGCCTGCACAACGCGGATGCCCAGCGTGCCGACACCGTTCGCCCTGGCGGTGGCCGCAACCTCGCGGGCGCGCGTCGGGCCGTCATAGAACTTCAGGCTGCCGGCGCCGTCGATTGGGTTGGCGAGAACCTGTATGGCGGTTGGCGCCGGCCGTTCGCCGCAAAGCCGCATGATGCTCTCCGGATGGCCGATGCCGGTCAGCCCCCAGGCGCCGATCAGGCCCTCGGCGATCAGGGCTTCGAAGGCCGGTCGCACATGGTCGACGAACACCGAGTAGGGCGTCATGCGGATGGCGGCGTCCGGGTGGGCCCGCATGGGGTGGTCGTCCGGCACCACGTTGGAATGCAGGAAGAACAGGTCGATGCGTTCGACCCGCAGGCGTTCGAGGCTGCCGGCAATCGAGTCCTTGAGCCTTTCGGCGATCCGCTCGGGCGGCGTCTCGCCCAGCAGGCATTTGGAAGTGAAGCGCGAACCCACCGGCATTCGGCCCTTGAAGGCTTCGCCGATGACCGCCTCGGCCTCGCCCCAACCACCGGCCGGCGCGTACTTGGGGGCCAAATCGAACAGATTGATGCCGGCGCCGACGGCGGCGCGCACGGTGGCGATGGCTTCCGTCCGGCTGGTCGCGCCCCACAACTGGCCGATGCCGCCGCCGCCGAGGGTCAGGCGGCTGACCTTCCTGAGCGGTCCCAGGTCGCGAAATTCCATGATGCGTTCAGGCGCGACGGGCGACGCCGGTATAGGCCGGGTCGGTGCAGCCGACGATCATGCGCAGCATGCGCCGGGGCTCGTCGTAGTCGGCGATGGCGCAGTGCATGGAGGCCCGGTTGTCGACGCCCAGGAGGTGACCCGGCCGCCAAAGGTGGCGATACTGGAACTCGGGCTTCAGCGCGTGGTCGAACAGTTCCGCCAGCAGCTCGTCGCTCTCCGCCGGCTCCAGGCCGAGGATGGCCACCGTATAGCCCGGCGAGACGAACAACGCTTTCCGGCCCGAACGTGGGTGTGTACGCACCACCGGGTGCACCACGTCGTCGATCAGTTGCCGCTGGTCGTCGTTCAGGTCCGGCTGTGCGCCATCGACCCGATAGCCCCACCGGTGCGTCGCACGGAGGCCGTCAATGCGGCGTTGGGTGGCCTCGGGCAAGGCCTCGTAGGCGCCGCGCATGTCGGCCACCAGGGTGTCGCCGCCCTTGGACGGCAGGCGGTCGGCATAGAGGAAGATGGCATCGGCAGGGGCGGCTTCATACGACAGATCGGAATGCCAGAACGAACCCGCAGGACGCGGCGTGGTGCGTGCCTCGGGTCCGTCCGCGTTGAAGGCGACGATGGATATCTCCGGCGTTGCCGGGTGGTGGTACTGGTCCAGCACGTGCGGGATCAGCGGTCCTGCCCGGCGGCCGATGGCGAGCAGCCAATCCGGATCGTCCGCGGCCTCGGGCAGAACGATGGCGATGTGCTCGATCAGGGCTTGCTCGATGATTGCGAGCGTCCCTTCATCGGGTGGGCGCCGTGTGTCCAGGCCGACGATCTCGGCTCCGAGCGGCGCATCCAGCGGGCGGACTTCAAGCGACATGACGCCAGCTTATCACGGCCGGTCGGCGGTGTGTCGTTGATTGCGCCGGTCTGGCCGCCGCGCTAGCCTCGACACCATGACCCAATGCGGTATCCCGGCGGTGTTCATGAGGGGCGGCACGTCGAAGGGCGTGTTCTTCCACGCTGACGACCTGCCGGCGGAGCGCGCCCAGTGGGACCCCATCTTCCTCGCCGCCATCGGCAGTCCGGACGCCTACGGCCGCCAGTTGAATGGCCTCGGCGGCGGTATCTCCTCGCTGTCGAAGGCAGTGGTGGTGGGACCGTCGAGCGTTGACGACGCGGACGTGGACTACACCTTCGGCCAGGTTGCCGTGGACGCGCCCGTGGTCGACTACTCGACCACCTGCGGCAACCTGTCGTCGGCCATCGGGCCCTACGCCGTCGATGCCGGCCTGGTGGCGGCGACCGGCGCGGAGACGCTGGTCCGCGTGCATATCACCAATACCGGCAAGCGCTATCACGCCCGCCTCGCCACCGTGGACGGCCGCTTTCAGGAGGCCGGCGACTTCGTCATCCCCGGCGTTACCGGCGGCGGATCGCGCATCCGCCTCGATTTCCTCGACCCCGGCGGCGCCACCACGGGCGAGTTGCTGCCGAGCGGCCAGGCCTTGGACGTCATCCAGGTTCCCAGTGACGGCGACTACGAGGTCTCCATGGTCGACGCCTCGACGGCGTGCGTTTTCGTCGCCGCCGAGCGTTTCGGCCTGACCGGTGTCGAGACGGTGGCCGAGTTTGAAGCCGACGTTGAGCTGATGACCCGGCTGGAGCGTCTCCGCCGCGCCGCCGCCGTGCGCATGGGCTTGGCCGGTTCGGAAGCCGATGCGGCCCTCGCCAACCCGAAGATCGGCCTTGTCGCACCTTCCGCCACCTACCGCACCCTGGCCGGCGAGGAGGTGGCGCCGGCGGACGCGGACGTCACGGCGCGCATCCTTTCCATGGGCCAGGTGCATCGGGTGCTGCCACTGACCGGTGCCATGTGCCTGGCAGTGGCGTGTCGAATCCCTGGTAGCGTCGCCGAGCGGGTCTGCGCCGCCGCCGATGGCGACATCAGGCTGGCCAATCCGTCCGGCGTGCTGCCGGTGGATTCGACGGTCAGCATCGTTGGCAACCGGCCCCGCGCTGAAACCGTCACCGTTTACCGCACCGCCCGCGCTATGATGGAAGGCCGTGTCCTGGTGCCGGACTGAGTTTGCTCGATCGTTTCCAGTTTCCGATGGTGATGGATGGGCGAACGCCCTTGCGTCGGGAAACTGCTGACACCCACACGCTGCGAACTTCGTTGTTTCCTTGATGCGATCTCATTGGAGTTGTATATACAACACATTAATTCACAAACTGCCTCAATCCGGCGCGGCGCCTTGGAGAGGCGTGATGCTTTGCGGTGGCACTGCCCCGCTCTGGCGACAGTCATTGATTTTTTCATTTATGTTGCATATACAACGGAAGAATAAGATTGTTTGCCGGTTTGAGAATGGAGGTTCGAATGGCACGCGAGGGTGGGCGCAGACGGGTGGCGCCAGAAGGTGACACGGTGGCGCGGGATATCGCGCTCGACATCGCCCGCAACTGTTTAGCGGTGAGCACGCGGCGGCTGTCGCGCATGGTCACCGGCGTGTTCGACGAGGCCCTGCGGCCGCACGGCATCACCACCCCGCAGCTGAACATCCTGGTCGCCGTCCGCAGCATGGGCTCGGCGCGGCCGCTCGACCTGGTGGAGGCGCTGGCCATGGAGAAGTCCACCGTCAGCCGCAACGTGTCCCGCATGGTCGAGGCCGGCTGGCTTCGGCGGACCGTGGAACGGGACATGCGCGCCCATACCCTGGCGCTGACCAAGGCCGGCGAGCGCATGCTGCGCGACATCCAACCGGCCTGGCAGGCGGCCCAGAAACGCGCCAAATCCATGGTCGGCAAGGATGCCACCCGCACCTTGAAGACATTCCGGCCGACGCGTACCTGAAGTCTCGCTTGGCCGGCTGCCGACAACATCTCGATGCCTTACATGTCGCGATATGTTGTATATACAACCCATATGAAAAGTCCTTCGAATGATCTGTCGATGCGATCGTTATGGGTTCAGACGTTGGGCAAACGGGAAACGGAGGTTGGGAGCTGGCGCCCGTGTTTCAACCGCTAGCACGTGGAGGGTCGGTGATCCATGCGGAGCCGACGAGAGGCCAGGTGCGCGGCGGGAGGGTTCAGGTGAAACTGCCCTGGTTCGAGCCGTGGCCGCCGTCGACGGTGACGACGGTGCCGCTGACGCCGGCGGCTCGGTCCGAGGCCAGGAAGGTCACCACGTCCGCGACCTCGGCGACGGTCGCGGCGCGGCCACGCGGCAGGTTGCCGAGGTAGCCCTGCCAGCGCTCGGGATCGCCGTACTCGGCCTCGGCACGGGCCCGCATCAGGGTGACCAGACGCTCGGTCTCGACCGGGCCGGGACTGACGGCGAGCACGCGCACGCCGTCGCGCAAGCTGCGCCCGCCGAGGGCACGGGTGAAGGCGTTGAGGCTGGCGTTGCCGGCCGTGCCGGCGATATAGCCGGCATCGGTGCGGTCCGCCGCCAATCCAGTAACGTTGATGATGACGCCCGAGCCTCGCGCCTTCATGGCGTCGTGGACGGCGCGGCACATATTGATGTAACCGAACACCTTGAGCTCCCAGGCCTCGCGCCAGCGCGCCTCGTCCATGGCGGCGATGTCGCCGGCCGGGATGGCGCCGGCGTTATTGACCAAGATGTCGGGGCAGCCGGTGGCGTCGAGCAGCCCGGTGATGGCCGAGGACTGGCTGAGGTCGGCGACGTGGGGGGTCATCTCCGCGCCCGTCTGTTCGGCGATCCTTGATGCCGTCATCTGCAGATCGGCTTCGGTGCGCGCGGCGATGTGCACCTGGCACCCCTCGCTGGCCAACCTCAGCGCCACGCCGGCGCCGATGCCCTTGGAGCCGCCGGTGACCAGCGCCGTCTTTCCCGCGAGATTGAGGTCCATAACCAGCCTATCCGTCGGTCGCGCGACGGGCGTCGATGCTCTCGGCCAGCAGGCAGAGAATCTCGTACATGATCGAGGCGCCAACAAGCGCCGTGTTGCCTGAGGGATCGAACGGCGGTGCCACCTCGACCACGTCACCGCCGACAAGGTTGAGTCCGCGCAGGCCACGCAGCAGGGCCTGTGCTTCCAGCGTGGTGATACCCCCGATTTCCGGCGTGCCGGTGCCGGGGGCGTAGACCGGATCGAGGCCGTCCACGTCGAACGATATGTAGGTCGGGCCGTCACCGACCACCCGCCGGGCCTCGGCGATCACCGCGTCGACGCCGATCTCGGCGAATTCCTCCATGAAGATGACGCGCATGCCGTGTTCGGCCGAAAACTCCCAGCCGTCGGCGAAGTTCTGCGCACCGCGGATACCGATCTGCACGGTGCGCTTGGGATCCAGCACGCCGGCCTCGACGGCGCGCCGGAACGGTGCACCGTGGTTGAACTTGCTGCCCTGCCATTCGTCCCAGGTATCGGTGTGGGCGTCGATATGCACCATGCCAACGGGTCGTTCAGCACCGATGGCCCTGAAGATCGGGTAGGTGATGGAGTGGTCGCCGCCGGCGGTCAGGGGCACCGCGCCGGCGGCATGGATGGTGGCATAGAAAGCCTCGATCTCGTCCATGGCGCGATCCGGAATGTGGGCGTTCATAAACGGCACGTCACCGACGTCGGCGACGCGGGTCAGCGCGAACGGGTCGATGCGGGTGACGTGGTGGATCCGCCGGCAGAAGCTCGATTGATTGCGGATTTCGCGTGGCCCATGGCGGGCGCCGGGGCGATTGGACACGCCGCCATCGTAGGGTACGCCGGCCATGGCGATGTCCAGGCCCGCCGGATCGGCCACGTGGGCGGCGCGCATGAAGGTGGCTATCTCCATGAAGCGGGGAGAGGTCGAGGGTTCGAGGTCGGTCACGGGGTCGTTCATGGGTTCGCTCATGGGGCCGGTCTCCGGTTGCGGTCGTCGCGAGTCTGACTTCGCCGAACTATCCGGGCAAGAAAAGGTTGGTGGGGTTGGGTGGACAACCCGGCCGGCGCGATCGACACTCCGACCATGAGCGATACCCATCAACGCCTGCTTGATCTGCTCGACGGTGTCTCGGCACAGTACCGCATCGTTGAACATGAGGCCGAGGGCCGGTCCGAGCACATCAGCCGCATCCGCGGCAACGATCCGGGCCAGGCCATGAAAGCGTTGGTCTGCGAGGTCCGGGGCGGCGGCGGCGGAAAGCGCAATGTGCTGGCCGTGATCCCGGGCATCCTGCGGCTGGATATGAAGGCGCTGTGCCGCCAGGTGGGCGCGCAGAAGGGCCGTTTCGCCACGCCCGAGGACGCGGAGGCGCTGACCGGCTGCGTCATGGGCTCGGTGCCGCCGTTCAGCTTCGATGCGGAGGCGCTGCCTCTGATCGTCGATGAGGGCTTTCGAGCTTGGGAAGAGGTCGTGTTCAACGCCGGCCGGCTCGACCGCTCGTTGTTTGTCAGGTTCGAGGACTACATTCGCGCCGCGCAGCCCAATTTTGCCGCCATTGCCAATAAGGGCGCATGAAGTCACCTAGTGACACCCATCACTGACCGATGTGCGCTAAGTGTTTAATCTGTCAGCGATATGGCAGAAACCTATGACGACCGCCGCCGACACACCCGCGCCGATGAACGCCTGACACTGACCGTCAATGGTCGGGCCTACGAGGCATTGGAATGGAGCTTCGGCGGCTTCCTTATCGACGAGCCCGAAATCCGCTACGCCACCGGCGCCCTGGTCCGAATCGAAGGCATCGGTATCGGCGACGCCGACGCGGAACCCGTGCAGATTCGCGCCCGCGTGGTCCGCGTCGAGGGCGACCGCAATGCCGCTGCGCTCAACAGCCTGCATCTCGACGACAATGCCATCCGCGTGCTCTACCGGCTCAGGGACGGCGAATAGACCGTCATTTCGCGGTTGTTCTTGATCCAGGTTATCGACGCTTCCGCGCCGGTCTGATATTGCCTCGGCAACCGTTTCGCACCCTGGTGGAGATATCGATGCCGATTTTCGCGCGCGTTCTTTTCTTGGTCCTGCCGCTGTTGTGGGCGGGGCCGGTCCTGGCGGGCCACAAGAAACATGGCGGTCTGGAAGTCCAGGACGCGTTCGCACGGGCGACGCCGGGTCCGGTCAAGAACGGCGCTGTTTATCTGACGCTCAAGAACGACACCATGGTCGATCGTCGCGTTGTTTCGGCCGAGACCACGCGCGCCGAGAAAGCCGAACTGCACACCCACATCATGGAGAACGACATCGCCCGCATGCGCCGGGTCGATCACGTGGCGGCGCCGAAACACGGCGAGGCCAAGTTCCAACCGGGCGGTAACCACATCATGCTGATGGGCCTGCACGGACCGTTGAAGATGGGTGAAGAATTTCCGTTGGCGTTGATTCTCGACGGCGGCACGCGCGTGGAGACCACCGTCGCCGTGATCAAGCCGGGAGGCACGAAAGCCCACGCCGGGCACGGGAACATGTCACCTGGCAGCCACGGTAAGAAGTCGTCCGCCGGCATGGAGGAGGTGATGGTCCATCGCATTTCGCAGAAGGGAGTGCACGAGATGTTGGGCAAGGTTATTCTCATGACCACGGATCACGGCCTGAATTTGACGCCGGCCCTCAAGGGACTCACTCCCGGCCCTCACGCCTTCCATATCCACTCCAATCCCGATTGCGGACCGGGCACCAAGGACAGCAAGCCGGTCGCCGGCCTGGCCGCGGGTGGCCACCTGGATTTGCCAGGCCACGCGCACGGACACGGCATGAAACCCGAAGGAGATCTGCCGGAATTGCTGGTCAACGGCATGGGCCACGCCATGCAGCCCGTCACGGTGAAAACCCTGACGTTGGAGCAGGTGCGCGGGCGCGCCCTGATGATCCACGATAGCCCGGAGGCCAAGGGCGGTGGCGGAGCGCGCGTCGCCTGCGGCGTCATCCCGGGCTGAACAATGGGGGTTCAGAAATCCGCATGAAGATCGCCGATCTCATCTGCGTTCCCGGTCTGCCGGGATACATGATCAAGGACCAGGCGGCGATCCGCGCCGGGCGGGCGACCAAGAATGGCATCGATCTGGAAGGCGAGCCGATCACTCCCGGCTTCCGGCGCATCCTGCAGCCGAGCGAGATGGTCTCGGTGATGCTGGTGCTGGCGGATGGCCAGGTCGGTCACGGGGATTGCACGGAGGTCATCTTCTCCGGCGCCGCCGGGCGGGATCCGGTGTTCATCGCCGCCACGCACCGGCCGCTGCTGGAGGGGCCAGTGCGGGAGCGTCTGGTCGGCCGCGACGCCGATGATTTTCGATCGCTGGCGGAGGAAATCGATAAACTCGTCATCGATGGGGCGCGGCTGCACACGGCCGTGCGCTACGGTGTCAGCCAGGCGCTGCTGCACGCGGCGGCGCTGTCGCGCCACGAAACCATGGCCGAAACCGTCGCCGGTGTCTACGGCAGCGACGTTTCGGAAACGCTGATCCCGTTGCTCGGCATGTGCCCGACGGACCAGCCCCAGCTGGCCGAGAAGATGATGCTGAAGGGCATCGAGGCACTGCCACATGCCAATTTCATTTCCGCCGGCGACCTCGGTCCGGACGGTTCGGTGCTGCTGGATTATGCCGGCTGGCTGTCGAAACGAATCGGAGAATTGGCGGCGGCGGAAAGCCGGCCGAAAATCCATCTCGACGTCTACGGTGGCATCGGCGCCCTGTTCGACATGGATATCGATGCCATGACGGATTTCATCGCCGCGCTCGCGGACCGTGCTCGCCCCTCCGACCTGTTGCTGGAAACGCCGATCATGGCCGATAGCCGGGAGGCCCAGATCGCGGCCTTCGACGACCTGCGCCAGCGTCTCGCCGCCGCCGGCGTGGCGGTCACCCTGGTCGCCGACGAGTGGTGCAATACGCTGGACGACGTGCGTGCCTTTGCCGATGCCGGCTGCGTCGACATGATCCAGGTAAAGACCCCGGACATGGGCGGCCTGACTAACAGCATCGAGGCCCTGCTTTACTGCCGAGGGAAGGGTGTCGGTGCCTACTGCGGCGGCTCGGCCAACGAAACCGATCAGTCCGCGCGCATCTCCGCCCACGTGGCGCTGGCCTGCCGGGCCGACCTGCTGATGGTCAAACCGGGCCAGGGCGTGGACGAGGGTCTCTTGATATTGCGCAACGAGATGGCGCGTACCTTGGCCTTGATCGGGCGCTGATCCGGTCCTAGCCGTCGAACCAGGCGCGCCAGGCATCCCAGCCGGTGATGCGCTCGGCGATCATGGCGTAGCCGGCGGCCGTCGGATGGACGCCGTCGCCGGTGCTGAAGCTAGCCTGCCAATCGTCCGTCGAGGCCAACGGCGTGAACAGGTCGAGGTAGGGGATGCCCAGCTCGTCCGCCAACTCCGCATAGACATCGGATAGTTCCGCCGCGCGACCGGAGGAGAAATGGTATTCGACGCCGGGTGCCGAGCGGAACGGCTGGTCAGCATCGTTAACCGGCGTTGGACCAATCCATAGCGTCGGCTGCCAGTCGCGGGCCTCGGTCATCATGGTCCGCGCGGTGGCCAGCGATTCCGCGAGCGAGACCCGGCGGGTGCCGTTCTCGTCGGCGAGGTCGTTGATGCCGAAGGAGAACACCAGGGCCGTCGGGTGAATGTCCAAGAGCCGCTCGGCGCATTCGGCGCGCCAGCGCCGGGCCACCTGCACCGACGTTTGGGCGCGGATGCCCAGGTTATAGAGCGAGACGTCGTGGCCGGCCGCGACCTCGCGCTGACAAGCCCGGCCCGGCCAGCCCTGGAAGGCGTCGTCGTTGGAACCCAGCACCAGGCTGTCGCCGACGAAACCGATGCGAATCGCGGTCATGGTGGTCCTCCCCTTGGATCTGCCCGGCCTATAAGAGTCGCCCGAGTTCGGCCAGGCAATCCTCGCGCGAGGCTTGGAAGTCGCCGGCCTGCCACCAGGCCTCGACACGGGCCAGCAGTTCGCCGACCCGGGGTCCCGACGGTACCCCCAGATCCATGACGTCGCGGCCGCTGAGCGGAAACACGGCACCCTGCCAGCCCGCGCAATCCTCGAGCCAGATCCGCCAGCCCTCGGTTCGGGCCGCCGGTAGTTTCGGCTGGATGGCCATTTCGCCGGCCCAGGCGAGCATCACCGCATCGCGCACGGTTTCGGGGCCAAGCCGGTGCAGCAGGCGGCGGCGATCGGGCGGGCCGGACACGGCGTCCAGGCCGTCTGGGGGCGTCGCCATGGCGACCAATCGGTCGGTGTCGTGGTTGGAGAGCCGGAACCGCGCCGCCACGGCGGCCGCCTCGTCCGCCGTCAGGTCCGGCCGCGTGAGCGCGGCCAGTCGGCGCAACGGGTCCGGAACGACGTCCGGGATGGTCAGCGCCCGGCTGGACAGCCACGACGCCATGCGCAGGCGGCCGATGTCGCCGGCCTCGGCCAGCACGTGTTCCAGCACACCGTTGGCGCCCATCAGCAGCAGCACCTCGGCCGGTTCGTCGGCGACCAGGATCTTCAAAAACTCGTCGCGCACCCGCTCACCCGAAAGCCGTTCCAGCTGGGCGGCATGCCGGCGGCAGGCGACGACGGCATTGCGGTCAGCCGGTGGGCGGCCGTAATGGGCGTGGAAGCGGAAATAGCGAAGGATGCGAAGATAATCCTCCTCGATTCGCTCCGACGCCCTGCCGACGAAGCGAATTCGGCCGTGCGCCAGGTCCGGGATGCCGTCGAAGTAATCGTAGACGTCGCCCGCCGCGTTGGCCGAAAGCGCGTTGATGGTGAAGTCGCGGCGCTTGGCATCCTCGGACCAGTCGTCGGTGTACTGCACGCGAGCGTGGCGGCCGTCGGTTTCCACGTCCCGGCGCAACGTGGTCACCTCGTAGCGGACGTCATCCGAGACCACCGTTACGGTGCCGTGGGCGATGCCCGTGGGGATGGCCTTGAGGCCGGCCGCCTCGGCCAGCGCCATGACCTTCTCCGGCTCGTCCGGCGTGGCGATGTCGATGTCGTTCACCGCCCGCTTGGCGAGGCCGTCGCGGACGCAGCCGCCGACGAAACGCGGCACCGCCCCCTCGGCCGATAGCGCGGCCATGACCGCGCGCGTCGCCGCCGACGTCAGCCAGGGCTGCGGATCGAGTTTGCCTTGCGGCTCCAAGGTGGCCCAGAGAGAAACCATGATGGCGTAATTTGGCGCGCGCCGTGGCCGGGGGCAACGGTTTCGGCGATCTTGGTTGTGATGGGGTGGGGCGAGGCCTAGCCGAAGGTCGCGCGGGCGGCGTCGTAGAGCAGTTTCAGGGACAACACGGTGATGATGGTTTTGAGGCCGACGCGGAACACGCGCTCCGGCAGCTTGTCCAGCACCTGGCGGCCGCACCAGGTGCCGGCGAAGCCGCAGGCCAGCAATACCACCAGCAGCGGCACGTAGGGCCCGAAGGCGAAGCCCAACAGGCCGAAGGCGACGATCTTCAGGCCATGCTGGATGACCATCAGCGCCGCATGGGTGGCGACGACCCGCTGGCGTTCGTCGGACGCCGCGGCGGCGAAGGGCGCGACCAGCGGTCCGGTGGCGCCGACAAACATGGTGACGAAGGCACCGGCCACGCCGACGCCGAAGAACGTCGCCTTTCCGGGTTTGGTGGCCTGGAACTTCGGCGCCCAGACCGTATAGAGGATGAAGATGGCCAGCAGTGCTTTCAGCAACGGCGTCGGCAGCGTGATCACCAGTTGGCCGCCGACGCCGGCGCCGATCAGGGTGCCGATGAAGAAGGCCGGGAGCACGCTGGCCAGCACCTGGCGCGCCAGCAGGATGGCGCGGCCCAGGTTGGAGCCCAGCTGCACCACGCCATGGATGGGGATCAGCACCACCGGCGGCAGCACCATGGCCATGGTCGCCAGCACTAGGCCGCCGCCGCCGAGACCCAGGGCCCCGGCGATGAAGCTACCGAGGAACGAGACCCCGGCCAGCAGCGCGAAGCCGCCCGCGTCGAGCACGGTGCCGCCAATCATCAGGTCCAGCAATGCGTCCATCGAACCCCCCTGGTGGTGCGGCGGCGATTTTCCATGATGAAGCGGGTCATGGGAAGTAACATGCGCGACCCCGCCCGAGGAGACAGCCGTTTCGTGCAGCATCCGCATGACACCGACCCGCCGGCCCGCACCGGTCCGGCTCGAATCTTCGACCTGATTCCGCCGCCGGGGCTGGTCTTGGTCGCCATCGTCGCCGTCCAGTTGGGGGCGGCCGTGGCGGTGACGCTTTTTCCGGTCTTCGGGCCCAAGGGCACGGTGCTTTTGCGCATAGGCCTTTCGGCGCTGGTCCTGCTGGCCCTCATCCGGCCGAACCTGGCGCGGGACCTGCGCAACCACGGCCGCCTGCTCGTCGTCTATGGGTTCATGCTGGCCGCCATGAACCTGTGTTTCTACGAGGCCATCGCCCGGTTGCCGCTGGGCATCGCGGTTACCATCGATTTCATGGGGCCGCTCGGCGTCGCCGTGGCGACCTCGCGCCGGCCCAGGGACTTCGCCTGGATCGGGCTTGCCGGCGTCGGCATCCTGCTGCTGGCGCCCGACATCGGTGGTCCGCTGGATCCGGTCGGTGTGCTGTTCGCCGCCGGCGCCGGCATCGGCTGGGCCAGCTTCATCCTCTTGAGCCGCCGCTTGAGCCGTCTGGTGGACGGCAACAGCGGCCTCGCTATCGGCATGGCCATCGGCGCCGTGCTGCTGCTGCCGATTGGCCTTTCCGGCGGTGGGTTGATGGCCATGACCTGGGCCCTGTTGCTGCCGGTGATGGGATTGGCGCTGTTGTCCACGGCCATTCCGTTCGTGCTCGAGTACGAAGCCCTGAAGCGCCTGCCGGCCCGCACCTACGGTGTGTTGGTGACGCTGGAACCGGCCGTGGCGACCTGCATCGGCGCCGTCGTGCTGGGTGATGTCCTGGGACCCAGCGCCATCGCCGCCGTCGTCCTTGTGACGGTGGCGGCCGTCGGTGCTACGCTGTCCGCCCGTCAGACAACATGATGGAACGAAGCCGATGACGCGCCAGCGCATGCTCTACATCGCCGCCGCCGTCCTTCTGGTCGCCGGCATCTGGCTCAGTCTGTCGTTCGCGCCGTTGGTCGGCACCATCATGACCGTTATCGGCGGCCTGGCACTAGCCATCGCCGTGGCCATCGGGGTCTACCGGCGGATAGCGGGAAAGAGTGAAGATCCATGATGGCCCCACGCAAACGCCGACGTGCCGATTGGTACAAAGCCGTGCGCGCCAGCGAGCGCGTCGTCGCCGCGGGTCCCCCACCGTCACCCTGGATGGGTCACAACCAGGGCCCGCCGCTGGAGGGCTCCCGGACCTGGGCCGACCACTGCTGGCGGCGTTCGCAGCGGGCCGCCTGGCGGCGCGCGCCGCTGGAGGTGGTGCGCCGCCGCGTCGGCCGGGCGCGCAAGCTGGGACTGGCGTACGAGCGCTACGTCCTGGTCATCCTGGAGCGCGGGGTCAATCTGCAGGCCGCCATCTTCGGCTTCGCCGGCACCTTGGTGCGGGGCGCGCTGGCGCGGGCGGACATCGATTCCCGCGGCCGGGTGACGCCGCTCGCCGGCGTGATGGCGAAGCTGTCTCGGTTGACCGAGTGCCTGGTCTTCGTCGCCGCCCACCTGGCCGGCCGCGAGGATGCCCGGACCCTGGTCGGCCAGGTCGATGCGGGGGCTGGCGCGGTCATCGACGAGGTTGCTGTTTCCGCCGATCCACCCGACCGCGCCGATGGCGGGTCGGCGGTAACCAGCGGCATGCTCGGCGACTTGGTGCGTCGCCGCGGCCTGGCGCCGTCGGCTGCTTTTCTGGTCGGTGCCTGGATTGCCGAACGCCGTGCCGCCAGCGACGCCGGGCTCGGCCTGTTCGTGCCGGCGGCGGATTATTTCAACGACGCAAACCGGTCCTGAGGATCATCCCATCCGGCGATTTCGCGGATCAGCTTCTTGCGCATGGCCAGGCCGAAATCCTTGAAATTCAATGCCTTCTGGACGAAGGCGCCACGACCGCCGATGACCTGGTCGCGGAAATAGGTATCGAGCCCGGGGTGCCATTCGACGATGGCCAGACCGTTGACCGTGACACCACTGTCCACCGCGTGATCGCGGCCGACCGAGGCGGCGTAGCCGTCCTGGTTCGAATCGTCGCCCGAAAGGTCGATGACCAGCCGGCGGCCGTCGAAGCCGTTGCCGTGCAGCGAGCGGGTGGCGTAGGCGAGGGCATGGCCGATGGCCGTGCCGCCGCCGTAGAGCCTGCGGTCGGCGGTCTCCAGTTTATGCGCCACGAGCGCGATGTCGGCCGCACCGGCGATGATGGTCCAGTCGACGATGATCTCCTGCAGGTCCGGACCACTCCATTCCACGTAGCTGATGGCGATGCGGCCCAGGCGGCCGTGCCGAATGGCATCGATGATGCGGGGGTCGCGGAGGGCCTGGGCGGTGCCCTGGCGCTGAAGTACGAACTCGTCCTCGTCGACACTGCCCGACGCGTCGGCCATCAGGATCAGTTCCAGGTCGACCCGTTCCAGCGCCTTAACTTGCGCCGGCGCCGCCACGGCAATCCAGAACGCCAGGCCGATCAGCAAACGAACGGCCTTCATTCCTTCTTGAAGGTCGGTGGCACTACCTTGCCGTCCTCTAGCCGTGGGGATTGGTAGGTCCCCTGGCCGGGTTCCTCGCCGGTCATCATGGCCAGTGACACTAGCGAGACGATGAGCAGCGCGAAGCCGGTGACCATCGACCAGAACACCGGTCCCTTCTCGATGCTTGGGATCGGCTCGCCGGTCTTCTTCGCCCGGTGCTTGGCATAGGCGTTCCAGGCCAGATAGAGCAGCAACGGCCCGAACAGCGGCAGCAGATAGGTGATGACGATGCGGAACATCAGGCGCCTCCCTGTGGCCGATTGTCGGTCAGCACCTGGTAGAGGTTCACCACCATGCCCGCCGTCGCCCCCCAGATGTAATAGTCGCCGTAGCGCATGGCGTAGAATTCCCGATTGATGCCCTTGTACTCTCTGTGCTCGCGCTGATGGTTGTCCGGATCGAGCAGGAAGGCCAGCGGCACCTCGAACACCTCGGCCACCTCGTGGGCGTCGGGCGTGACGTCGAAGGGCGGCGTCACCAGCCCGACCAGCGGCGTGATGGTAAAGGCGGTGCGGGTCAGGTACTGGTCCAGGCGGCCGACGATCTCCACGTGGCGGCGGTCGAGGCCGACTTCCTCTTCCGTTTCACGCAGTGCCGTCTCCTCGGACGTGCCGTCCGTCGGATCCTGGTGACCGCCAGGGAAACTGACCTGGCCGGCGTGTTTTTCCAAGTGCGCCGTGCGCTGGGTGAACAGCACCGTCGGTCCGGCCCCGCGGATGACGATGGGCACCAGCACGGCGGCGGGCGTCAGGTCAGCCGGAGGATGGGTGCCCGGGTTCAGGTCATGATCGCCGCGGGGCGATTGGCGGGTGCCCGGGTTCTCGAACGAACCGGTCAGGCGGTGGATGATGGCGTCGGGTGTCATGCGTCCAGGCCGTCCGTGATTTCGCGCATCAGGTCCTCATCATCGGCGTCGGCGAGCGGAAAGAAATCTCCGGCGCTCCAGACGCCAAACACTTTCTGGTGATCCATGTCCTCGATCCTGCCAAGATCGATCAGGTCGTAGAATATGGCCCGATCGAGCAAGGCCTCCGTGCCGTCATCCGCGACCACCAGCAGCGGCTTTGGCGCGCCGTCCTTCGCCGTCTCGATTCGGAGCGGTCGGATACCGGAAAGCGCCACATTTTGGTCCACATTAGTGCGGAAAATGATGCTTTGATCGGGCCCGCTGCCGTTTAACTCCATGGCTACGATATGGAAGGGGGTGTCCTCTACGTCAAGCCGGGCCACCTCTGCCGGCGTCACCAGCCAGTAATCGCCGGCGGCATCGCGTTTCAGGACACTGGCGAACAGGCGCACCAGCGCTTGGCGTTTGATGGGAGAACCGAGATAATGCCAGACTCCGGCGCGGTCGATGCGCATATTAATATCGCCGAGCAGTGCCTGGCGGGGCGTGAGCTCCAGGCCCGCGGGCGCGGCCGGGGAATCGCCGTTGGCGATGCGGGCGGCGGCCAGCGGCGGCGGCTTGGGATCGTTCAGTGTTTCGTTCTTCGAAGACATCACAGATAGAAATCTAGGAGAGACCAGCGTGTCAGTCACCGTCGAACATCAAGAAAATGCAAACGCAGCCGATTCCGGCGACTCGGGAAACGAGCTGGCGGACAAGGTGGTCGCCGACATCGACGGCGTCGCGGAGACCCTGGCGCAGGCGCGGACGGCCATCGGCCATGTCATCTTCGGCCAGGAACGGGTGGTCGAGGAGACCCTGGTGACCCTGCTGGCCGGTGGTCACGTACTGCTGATCGGCGTGCCGGGCCTGGGCAAGACCAAGCTGGTGGAGACGCTCGGCACGGTTTTCGGCCTTTCGGAAAAACGCGTCCAGTTCACGCCCGACCTGATGCCGGCCGATATCCTGGGCTCCGAGGTTCTGGAGGAAAGCGACGCCGGCAAGCGCTCGTTCCGCTTCATCCAGGGACCGGTGTTCTGCCAACTGCTGATGGCCGACGAGATCAACCGGGCCAGCCCGCGCACCCAGTCGGCGTTGCTGCAGGCCATGCAGGAGCATCGGGTCTCGGTGGCCGGTCAATACCACGACCTGCCGCGCCCCTTCCATGTACTGGCGACGCAGAACCCGCTGGAACAGGAGGGTACGTATCCATTGCCGGAGGCCCAGCTCGACCGTTTCTTCATGCAGGTGGACGTGGATTATCCGGACGAGGCGGCGGAGCGCCGGGTACTGATCGAGACCACCGGCGTCGAGGAGCAGACGCCGGCCAAGGTCATGGACGCCGACGACCTGATGAAGGCGCAGCGCCTGATCCGCCATGTGCCGGTCGGCGAAAGCGTCGCCGAGGCGATCCTCGAACTCGTGCGCGCCGGCCGACCGGAGAGCTCAAGCCTGGCGAGCGTGCAGGAGAACGTCTCCTGGGGTCCTGGCCCGCGGGCCTCGCAGGCACTGATGCTCGGCGTCAGGGCGCGGGCGGTGATCCAGGGACGGTTGGCGCCCAGCGTCGACGACGTGCTGGCGCTCGCCCATCCCATCCTGCGCCATCGCATGGCGTTGACCTTCGCCGCCCGGGCCGAGGGCGTGACCCTGGCCGAGGTCATCGACAGCCTTTGTGAGGTGGTCACCTGACGGCGCGTCGGCGAAGGGATCGAAACCCATGGTGACGACCTTTACGGGGACCCATCACAAGGCGGAAGCATTGGCCGCCGGCCTGCCTCCGTTGCTGGTCGCCGCCAACCGGGTCGCACACACGGTTTCGCAAGGCGTGCACGGCCGCCGCCGGGTCGGCCAGGGCGAGACCTTCTGGCAGTTCCGGCGCTATCAGTTCGGCGACCCGGTGGGGCGCATCGATTGGCGCCAGTCGGCCAAGAGCGACCCGGTGTTCGTGCGCGAGACCGAATGGGAGGCGGCCCAGAGTGTCTGGCTGTGGCGCGACGGCTCGCGGTCCATGGATTACCACTCCTCCGATGAACTACCGCTGAAGCGTGAGCGCGCCGACCTGCTGCTGCTGGCGCTGGCTTCGCTGCTGATCCGCGGCGGCGAGCACACGGCGCTGCTCAACACCGGCATGATTCCCACGGCGGGGCGCGCCATGCTGACCCGTATGTGGACGATGATCGAAAGTGGCAGCACGCCGGTCACAGGACTGCCAGCCTTCGAGGTGCTGCCGCGCTATGGCCGGGTGGTGCTGATTGGTGATTTTCTGGGTTCGCTGGAAGAAACCCGGCTCGCCATTACCGCCTTTGCCCACCACGGCCTGCGCGGCCACGTGGTGCAGGTACTGGATCCGGCCGAGGAGACGCTGCCCTTCGACGGCCGCTACCGATTTCGGGGACCGGAGGACGAGGGCGAGGTGCTGATCGGCCGTGTCGAGACACTCAGGGCGGACTACAAGCGAGAGATGGCGCGCCATACCGCCGGCCTGGAGGCGCTAGTCCGAGCCGCCGGCTGGGGCTTCTCTCGCCATCACACGGATCGTCCACCGGAAACCGCGCTGATGGCGCTCTACCTAGCCCTGTCGGCAGCGGCGGAGCGCTAGGGTGATGCGATGCTGAGCCTCGGTGCCATCAGTTTCGCCGCCCCCTGGGCGCTCGCCGTGCTGGCGGCACTGCCCGTGATCTGGTGGCTGCTGCGCCTGACGCCGCCGCTGCCGCGGGAGATGGCGTTCCCGCCCATCCGCATCCTGATGCGCCTGACCACGCCCGAGGAGAGCGCCGCCCGCACGCCCTGGTGGCTGTTGCTGCTGCGGCTGGCGTTGGCGGCCCTGGTCATCCTGGGGGCCGCGCATCCGTTGCTGAACGCCGGCGCGCTGCTGCCCGGGTCGGGCCCGCTGGTACTGGTCGTCGATGACGGTTGGGCCGCCGCCGGCGGCTGGTCCAAGCGCCGCGACGCCATGCTGGCGGCCATCGACCGCGCCGGGCGCGCCGAGCGCCCGGTAGCGCTGCTGAGCACGGCGCCCGAGCCCGGAACGGATGCGCCGCCGCCGCTACGCCTGGCGCCGGCGGCCGAGGCGCGCAAGCTGGCCGAAAGCCTGCAGCCGAAACCCTGGCCGGTGGACCGCGCTGCCGCCCGCGCACGTCTGACCGAGGCCAGCGTGGACCCGGAGGCCGCCGTCCTGTGGCTGGCCGATGGCGTGGCGACGCCAGCCGCCGGTCCGTTTGCGGACTCCCTGGCGGCGCTCGGCACGCTGCGCATCATCGTCGATGGATCCGACGCCGGCGTGCGGGTCCTCGAAGCCCCCAGTTTCGAGGGCGGCATGCTGGTGGCCCGCGCCGCGCGACCGGCGGCCGGGCCGGAAACCGTGCTAGGCATCCGCGCCGTTGCCGCCGACGGCCGCGTCATCGGCCGCGAGGAGTTGACCATCGCCGCCGGCGAGACCACTGGCACGGTCGAGTTCGAGTTGCCGCCCGAGCTGCTCAACCGCCTGGAAAGCCTGCATATCGAGGATCTCGCCAGCGCCGCCGCCCGGGTCCTGATCGACGAACGCTGGCGCCGCCGGCCGGTCGGCCTGCTGTCGGCCCAGGGCAGTGTCGGCGACCAGCCGCTGCTGTCCGATCTCTACTTTTTGCGGCGGGCGCTGACTCCGTTCACCGAGGTCCGCCGGGGCAACGTCGCCGATCTGCTGTCGCGGCCGCTGGCGGTGCTGGCCATGGCCGATCCGGGTCGGCTTGATCCCGCCGACGAGCGCCAGGTCATGGACTGGCTGCGCAAGGGCGGCGTGGTGGTGCGTTTCGCCGGACCGCGCCTGGCCGAGGCCACCAGCCAGTTCGCCGACGCCAGCGGCGACGATCTGCTGCCGGTGGCGCTCCGGCGTGGCGACCGGGTCATCGGTGGTGCCTTGTCCTGGTCCAAGCCGGCCCAGCTGGCGGCGTTCCCGCGTGAAAGCCCGTTCTTCGGTCTCAGTATTCCCGATGACGTGGTGGTGCGCCGCCAGGTGCTGGCGCAGCCGGCGGTTGACCTGCAGGACCATACTTGGGCGGCGCTGAGCGACGGCACGCCACTTGCGACCGCGGCCAAGCGCGGTGACGGCTGGCTGGTGCTGATCCACACCACCGCCAACACGGATTGGTCGAACCTGGCGTTGTCCGGACTGTTCGTCGAAATGTTGTCGCGCCTGGTCGAACTGAGCCAGGGCGTGACCGCCGAGGGCGGTGGCGCGCCGTTGGAACCGAAACGCCTGTTCGATGGCTTCGGTCGTCTGGGCCCGGTACCGGCCAGCGCCGTCGCCATCCCCGCCGCCGGTTTCGACGAGGCCCGCGCCGGCCCCCTGACGCCGCCCGGCATCTATGGCGACGAGCGCCAGCGCCGGGCGCTGAACCTGGCGCCGGCGGCGGCACCACTGGCACCGCTTGCGCCGGCCATCGAGGGTCAGTCCGTCGAGGCTTACGCCGAAGGCCGCGAGCGCGACCTGCGGCCGTTCCTCTACCTGGCCGCGTTGCTTTTGTTCCTGGTCGATACCGTGGCCAGCCTGGCGCTTCGGGGGCTGCTCGGACGCGGGCTCAGGCCTGCCGCCGCCGCGGCGGCGTTGCTTGCCGTCATGGCGCTGCCGGCGACCGGTCTCGCCGCCGACGATGCCTTCGCCCGCGGCAACAGCCTGGAAACCCGCATCGCCTATGTGCGCACCGGCGATGCGACGACGGACGAGATCACCGAGCGCGGGCTGATCGGGCTCAATCGTATCCTCAGGCGCCGCACGGCGGCCGAACTGGGCGCCCCCCAGCCCATCGACCCGGGCATCGACGAGCTCGCCTTCTTCCCGCTGATCTACTGGCCGGTGACGCCGGATGCGCTCGCGGTCGATGCCGCAACGCAGGTGCGCATCAAGCGTTACATGAAGAACGGCGGCAGCATCCTGTTCGATACCCGCGACCGCGGCGAGGACGTGGCGACGATGGAGGTGCTCAGGCGGCTCGCCCGGGCCCTCGACCTGCCACCGCTGGTGCCGGTCCCGCCGGACCACGTGCTGACCCGCGCCTTCTACCTGTTGAACGGCTTCCCCGGTCGTTGGGACGGCGGATCGGTGTGGATCGAGCGGGCCGGCTCGCGGGTCAACGACGGTGTTTCGCCGGTCATCGCCGGCGGCAACGACTGGGCCGCCGCCTGGGCCATCGACGACACCGGCAGACCGCTCTATCCGGTCGTGCCCGGCGGCGAACGCCAGCGCGAGCTGGCCTACCGGTTCGGCGTCAACCTGGTGATGCATGTGCTGACCGGCAACTACAAGGCCGACCAGGTGCACATGCCGGCGATCATGAAGAGGCTGGGACAATGAGGCCCCGGTCATGAGCCCGGTGCTGAATTTCGCACCGTTGGTGCCGTGGCTGCTGATCGTAGCGCTGGCGGGCGTCGGTGTGGTGCTAGTGCTGTGGCAGGTGCTACGCGGCGCGCGTGGTGGCCTGGCCCGCGCGGCGGCCCTGACGGTACTGGCGCTGGCGCTGGCCAACCCGTTGGCCGTCGACGAACGCCGGCGGGCCGAGAAGGACGTCTTGCTGGTGTTGCTCGACCAGAGCACCAGCCAGGGCATCGGCGAACGCAGCCAGGCCACCGGCGAGGCCGGCCGTCTGTTGGTCGAGAACGCCGGCCGCTTCGATGACCTGGACGTCCGCACGATCGAGGTCGGTGACGCCGGCCTCTCTGGCAGCACCACTGGCAGCACCACTGGCAGCACCATTGGCAACGCCACCGGAGGCGCGGAGGGCACGCGGCTGGCGAGCGCGCTGGCCGAGGCCATGGGCGCAGTGCCTGCCGGTCGCTTCGCCGGCGCCGTCGTGGTCACGGACGGCCAGATCCACGACGCCGCGTCGCTCGACGCCGCGGGCGTGACGGCACCTGTGCACGTGCTGCTAACCGGCGCGCCGGGCGAGAAAGACCGCCGGCTGGTGGTCGAGAAGGCGCCGCGCTACGGCATCGTCGGCCAGAAGGTGACGCTGACCTATCGCATCGAGGACAGGGTGGCGGCAGCGGCGCCGGGCTTCACCGACGACCGCATCGCCGTGCGTGTCCTGAAGGATGGCGAGGAAGCGGAAACCGCCCTGGTCGCCGCCGGCCGCGACCTCGCCTATATGTTCGAGATCGACCACGCCGGCCCGACCATCATCGAGATCGAGGCGGCACCGAGCGAGGGCGAGCTTTCCGAGGTCAACAACCGCGCCGTCGTCGCGGTCAACGGCGTGCGCGACCGGCTGCGCGTGCTACTGGTCTCTGGCCAGCCCCACGCGGGGGAGCGGACCTGGCGCAATCTGATGAAATCGGATCCGTCGGTCGACCTGGTGCACTTCACCATCCTGCGCCCGCCGGAGAAGGACGACTTCACGCCCTTGAACGAGCTTTCGCTGATCGCCTTTCCCGTGCGCGAGTTGTTCGAGGAGAAGATCGCCGAGTTCGATCTCATCGTCTTCGACCGCTACGTCATCCGCGACGTGCTACCGCCGTCCTACCTGCGCAACATCGCGCATTACGTGGAGGGGGGCGGTGCGCTGCTGTTGGCCGTCGGGCCGGAGTTCGCCGGCATCCGCTCCATGTACGGCACGCCTTTGGGCCGGGTCATGCCGGCTTCGCCGTCGGGCCGCATCGTCGAACAGGGCTTCCATCCGCGCCTCACCGAGACTGGGCATCGTCATCCGGTGACCCGAGCCCTGCCGGGTTCGGTGGCACCCGGGTCCGACGCCGGTCAGCCCGCCTGGGGCCGCTGGTTCCGCCAGATCGAGGGTGGGGTTAAATCCGGCAACGCATTGATGCAGGGCACCGGCGGCCGGCCGCTGCTGCTGCTCGACCGGGTCGGCAAGGGCCGCGTGGCGCAAGTCATGAGTGACCACATCTGGCTGTGGGCGCGCGGCTTCGAGGGCGGCGGGCCCGAGGGCGAGCTGCTGCGCCGCCTCGCCCACTGGCTGATGAAGGAGCCGGACCTGGAAGAGGAAGCCCTGAGTGCCCAGGTCGAGGACGGCAAGCTGGTGGTCGAGCGGCGCTCGCTGGCCGCGGCGCCGGCCCGCGTCACCGTGCGCTCGCCCGCCGGCGGCGAGCAGGTGCTGGACCTGAAGCCGGGACCCGACGGCCGCGCCACGCAACGCATCGATGCCACCGAGACCGGGCTCTACCGGGTCAGCGACGGCGAACGCGCGGCCTTCGCAGCCTCTGGTGCCCTGAATCCGATCGAACTCGCCGACCTGCGCGCCACGCCGGACATACTTGCGCCCCTGGCACAGGCCACGGGCGGCGCCGTCGGCTGGCTGAATGACGGCCTACCGGACCTTCGCCGTACCCGGCCCGGGCGGGATACCCAGGGCCAGGGCTGGCTCGGCCTGGTCGACCATGACGCCTATACGGTGACCGGCGTGCGCCAGGTGCCGCTGTTGCCCTGGCCGCTGCTGTTGGCGCTGGTGCTGGTGTTCCTCGGTTTCGCCTGGCGGCGCGAGGGACGCTAGTGATCGGGACCACCGTTATCCGTAGCGTCGAATGGGTTGTTGGCTGGGACGACGATGCCGGCGCGCACCGATACATGAAGGATATCGATGTCGCGTTTCGAGGTGGTGACATCCTCCACGTCGGGCCAAATTTCGACGGGCCGGCCGAGCACGAGATCGCCGGTGCCGGCCTGATGGTCATGCCGGGCCTGATCGACGTCCATTCACACCCGCTGAGCGAGCCCATGAACAAGGGCTATGCGGAGGACATCGGCAATCCGGCGCTGGGCTACAGCGGGCTCTACGATTACATGCGCGCCTACGGGCCGGACGAGGACGGCATGCGGGCCTGCGCTCAGGCCGCCTACGGCGAACTGCTGATGGGCGGCGTGACCACGCTGGTCGATCTCTCTGTGCCATACGACGGCTGGCTCGACTTGTTGCAGGCGAGCGGGTTGCGCGGCATCACGGCACCCATGTTCCGGGCCGCCCAGTGGGTCAACAGGACCGGCCACGCGGTCGAGTGGGAGTGGGCCGAGGACGGAGGCGAGGCGGCCTACGCCGCCGCCCTGGCCGTGGTCGACGCCGCCCTAAACCATCCGTCCGACCGATTGTCGGCCATGCTCTCGCCGGGCCAGATCGACACCTGCCCGCCGGAGCTGCTGGCCAAGGCGCGGGACGCGGCGCGCGAGCGTGGGGTGCCGCTGACCATCCACGCGGCTCAAAGTGTGGTCGAATTCCAGGAGATGACGCGGCGCCACGGGGTGACGCCAATCCGATGGATGGCCGACCAAGGACTGCTGGCGCCCGATACCATCGTCGCCCACGCCATCTTTCTCGACCACCACAGTTGGCTCAGATGGGGCACGCGGGACGACCTCCGTATCCTGGCCGAGAGCGGTGCTGGCATCGCCCACTGCCCGGGCGTGTTCCAGCGCCACGGCATCGTGCTGGAGGACTTCGGACGTTACCGGGCCGCCGGCATTCCGATCGGCATCGGCACCGACAGTTTTCCGCACAGCCTGACGGAAGAGATGCGCTCGGCCGTGCATCTGGCCCGTGTCTCCGCTAGGCGGGTCGAGGCGGCGCGCACGGCCGACGTCTTCGATGCCGCGACGATCACCGCCGCTGGGCTGCTGGGCCGCGACGATCTCGGCCGCCTGGTGCCGGGGGCCAAGGCGGATCTAGTGCTGGTCGATCTCGGCCATCCCGCCATGCGGCCGGCCCGTGACCCGCTCAAGAGTTTCCTCTATTCGGCTGCCGACCGGGCCGTGCGCGACGTCTATGTGGGCGGCACGCGGGTGGTCGCCGACGGTCGTGTGACGACGCTCGATATGGCGTCGGCACTCGACGGTGTCGATGCGGCCCGCGCCCGCGCGACGCCCCTGGTGCCCGAGCGTCATTGGTCGGGCGGTAGCCTGGATGAGGTGTCGCCGCTGAGCTACCTTCTCGTGAAAGGATAACAAGGGGATGGTGATATGGCGGAGACGGAAAACGGCGACCTGCTCGCCGATCTGAAGGCGCGGTTCCAGGACATCGCCGGCGAGGATGGGGTGGTCGACCCGGACGAGTTCCGCCGCGCCCTCAGGCTGACCGACGACTATTACGCCGAGCGCCTGTTCAAGATGGTGGATGAGGACGCCAGTGGCTCCATCGAACTGGCCGAGTTCCTGGCCTTCGTCGAGACGCTGATGACGGGCGACGAGGAATCCCGGATTCGCTTCGCCTTCCGTCTGCATGACCCGGACGACAGCGGCAGCATCGATCCGGACGAGCTTGCCCGCATTATCCGCGCCAGCGTCGGCCAGCACGGCCTGGAACTTCCCGATCGCGCCGTCGAGGGATTAGCCGAGGCGCTGTTCCGGCATGCCGACGACGATGCCAGCGGCGAGATCGACTTTGACGAGTTTCGTCAGGTGCTGGAGGATTATCCGGCGCTCAAGAAACAGATGACGTTTTCGGCCGCGGCCTGGTTGAAACCGTCCAGGCCGCCGAGGCCGGCGCCTGGGGCGGGTAAGAAACTGGGCGATCGCTTCCGCCGCGGGGGCCGCTGGATGGCCAACAACCGTTCGGCCAGCACGTGCCTGATCCTCTATGCGTTGGCCAATGTGCTGCTGTTCCAGCATGCCGTGGACACCTACGCCGCCCAGGGCGCCAACGTCTATGTGCAGATCGCGCGCGGCGGCGGTGCCTGCCTCAATTTCAACGGCATGCTAATTCTGATTCCCATGCTGCGTTACCTGCTGACCTGGGTCCGCCAGTCGACCATTGGCGGGTTGCTGCCGGTGGACGACAGCATCGCCTTCCACAAGCTGGTCGGCCACGTGATGATGGGTTTCGCCGTGCTGCACACGGTGGCGCATCTTGCAAATTACACGACGCTTCCCGAAGCGGTGACGTTCTACCTGTTCCAGACGCCGGCCGGGCTGACCGGCTTTCTGCTGATGGCGGTGTTCGGGGTGATGTGGGTGTGCGCGCTCGACTTTATCCGCCGTGGCGGCCACTTCGAGCTGTTCTACTTCACCCACTTCGGCTACGTCGCCTGGTTCGTGCTCTGCCTGATGCACGGGCCGGTGTTCTGGCAGTGGGCGGCGCTGCCCATCGCCGGCTACCTGATCGAGCGCGTGGCCCGGCTCGGCCGCACCAACCGGGCCATGCCGGTGAACGCGCTGGAGCCGCTAGCCTCCGGCGTCACCCGGCTCGAGTTGCAACTGCCGGAGGATTTCCGCTACCAATCCGGCGACTACGTGTTCATCAAGTACCCGGCCGTCTCCAAGCACGAGTGGCACCCCTTCACGGTGACCACGGCGCCCGAGGAAACGGGTCGGCTCAGCGTCCACGTGCGCGGTCTCGGCAACTGGACAAAGAAGCTGCACCAGGTCGCCAAGGCGGCGCCCGAGGATACCGGCCATGGCTACATCGACGGCCCCTACGGCACGCCGAGCGCGCGCATTTTCGATTCTCCGGTGGCGGTACTGATCGGCGCCGGCATCGGCGTCACCCCCTACGCCGCCATCCTGAAGAGCCTGTTCCATCGTCGCACGGCGGGCGGAGATGGCATGGCGGTCGAAAAGGTTCATTTCATCTGGATGAACCGCGACCAGTTCTCCTTCGAATGGTTCTCGGAGATGCTGGCCGGGCTCGAGGCCGAGGACACCGACGCCAGTTTCCTCGACACCCAGGTCTACATGACCGGTGTGAAGGTCGACATGACGTCGGCCATGCTCGACATCGCCATGGACGTGCACCAGGCGGAGACGGGAAGGGATCTGTTCACTGGTTTGCGGAACCGCACCAACCTCGACCGGCCCAAGTGGCCGGATATTTTCGAGGCCCTGGCCGCCGAGCACGCCGGGCGCCAAGTGGACGTCTATTTCTGCGGTCCGCCAGCGCTCTCGACACAGCTGGCCGAGCTCGCCGCCCGCCACCGCTTCGGCTACCACAAGGAAAATTTCTGAGCCGCTGGAAGGTCGTTTAGGCGTTGAAATCGTCTCGTGAAAGCCGTTCACTGGCACTGCCATGGTGGCTGACTCCACAGCTGGTGCGACGTTCCTGGACCGCGATCTCGCCGCCGCGCTGGACGACCACGAAGCCGGCCGCTTGTCCGACGCGGTGGCAGGCTATCAGCGCGTGCTCGACCGGGATCCGGACAACGCTGATGCGCTGCACCTGATGGGCGTCGCCGAGACCCAGCGCGGTGCCGCCGCCACCGGCGTTGCATTGATCGAGCAGGCTGTCGCCCGCGATGGTGATCGTGCCGACGTCTACGCCAACCTGGCCAAGGCGCTGCGCGAGGTGGGCAGACCGGAGGATGCGGTGGCCGCCGCCGAACGGGCCTGTGGGCTGGCGCCGACGGATCCGGAAATGATGGCCGATCTAGGCGTGCTCTATCATTTGCAACTGCGTATTGACGATGCGGAGGCTGCATTCCGTCGCACTGTGACACTCGACCCGAATTTTGCCCGCGGTCGCTACAACCTTGGGGCCACGCTGAAGGCGCGCGGCGCGTTAGGGCCTGCACTACAGGAACTGGAGGCGGCACTGCGCCTGGAGCCTGCCAACATCGACGCTCGCTTCAACATTGCCGCCATCCTGATCGCTCAGGGCGAAGCCGAGGCTGCGCTCGAGGTTTTGCGGGCCTCACTCGAGCTGGCGCCCGGTCACGCCGTGGTGCTTGCCTACATGGCATTGGCGCTCAACGAACTGGGGCGACAGGAGGACTGCGGCGCGCTGCTCGGCCTGGATACGCTGGTGCGGCCGTTCCGACTTTCGGCACCCGCCCCCTATCCGGACATGGAGGCCTTCAACCGGGCGCTGGCAAACCACATCCTGGCCCAGGCAGAGGTGATGGCGGATCCGGAACTTCAGGCGACCCGCAACGGGCTGCACACGGGCCAACTCCTGAGAGAACCGCTTGGCCCGATCGCGCCATTCCATGCGGCAGTCACCGAGGCGCTGAAGTCCTACGTCCGTGAACTGCCGTCTCTGCCCGGTCATCCCTTCACCGGCAGGCGGCCGGTGGATGTGGACACCAGCATGTGGGCGGTGGTGATGAATTCGGGCGGCCATCAGTTGCCGCACATCCACGGCGACGCCTATGTCTCCGGCGTCTACTACCCGCGGGTGCCGACTGTTGTCGACTCCGCCGGCGTGGATCACGACGGCTGGATCGAATTCGGTCGCCCGTCTGAGGAGTTCTGCTGCCGGGCCGAACCGATGCTGCGCCTGATAAAGCCTGAGGAGGGCCTACTGGTGCTGTTTCCGTCCTACGTCTACCATCGCACGGTGCCGTTCCGCTCGAACCAGCAACGAATCAGCATCGCCTTCGATTTCGTTGAGATCGGCTAGGCGGAGGACGCGTTCTTGGCGAATCCCGCTGGGCGGTCCCAGTAGGGCATCGGGCCGAAACGCTCGGCCAGGAAGTCGACGAAGGTGCGCACCTTGGCCGAAAGGTGACGGTTGTGCGGCCACACGGCATGAACCGAGATGGCGCCCTCATCCAGGTAGTCGTCGAGCACCGTCTCCAGCTTTCCCGCCGCCAATTCATCGCAGCAATGAAATGTGGGCACCAGGTGGACGCCGAGGCCGGCCGCCGCCGCGGCGACCAGGGCGTCGCCGTTGTTGGCGTGGATGCGGCCCTTGATGCGAACCCGGATCGGGCCGTCCGGTCCCTGGAATGACCATTCACCCGGATTGGCGAGATAGGCATAGATCAGGCATTCGTGGTCGCTGAGTTCGTTTGGGTGCGATGGCCGACCATGCCGATCCCAATAGTCCGGGTGCGCCGCGACGACCCGACGGCAGGGTGCCAGCCGACGCGCCACCAGGCTTGAGTCCGCGAGCCGCGCGACCCGGATGGCCAGATCGTAGCCTTCGTCGATCAAATCAACCTGGCGGTCGTTGAAATCGAGATCGATGCCGAGGTCCGGATAGCGCTTCAGGAATTCCGGGATGGCCGACGCCAGGTGCCGGATGCCAAAACTCATGGGTGCCGCGACGCGCAGCGTGCCGTGCGGTTCCCTCTTGAGGGACTGCACGGCACGCTCGGCCTCTTCTAACTGCTCAAGCGCCGCCCGGGCCCGATCCAGGTAGGCGCGGCCGACCTCGGTCAAACTCATGCGCCGGGTGGTGCGGTTCAGGAGCCTCGCGCCCAGTCGGTCCTCCAGTCGTGCGACCTGCTTGGAAACCTGCGCCTTTGAGACCCCGAGCGCGCCGGCGGCTGCGGTGAAACTCTCTAACTCCGCGACTTTGGCGAAGACGCGCACGGCATCCAGGCGATCCATGACTGAAATCCACATTATCTTTTATATGAAACAATTATATTCATTTTACCTATATTGTCTATTATTTTGATCAAGATTATCTTCCCCTCACACAATTCATGGGGCCACGGGCCCCGTTCAGTTTCAGAAGGAGAAGACGATGACCAAGGTTTTGGTGCTGTACTATTCAAGCTACGGCCACGTGGAGGCCATGGCCGGCGCCGTCGCCGAGGGCGCCGGCGGTGTTGACGGAGTTGAGGTGACAGTGAAGCGGGTGCCCGAGCTGATGCCCGATGAGGTGGCGGAGAAGGCGGGCGTGAAGCTCGACCAGTCGGCGCCCGTGGCCGAGCCGGCGGAGCTCGCCGATTACGACGCCATCGTTTTCGGCACGCCGACGCGGTTCGGCAACATGGCGGCACAGATGCGCAACTTCCTCGACCAATCCGGCGGGCTCTGGTTTTCGGGCGCGCTGGTCGGCAAGGTCGGCAGCGTGTTTGCCTCCACCGGCACCGGCGGCGGCAACGAGACCACCATCACCTCGTTCCACACAACGTTGCTGCACCACGGCATGGTCATCGTCGGCTTGCCTTATGCAAAGGCGCCCGAACTGCAGGACACCAGCGCCAAGAACGGCGGCTCGCCCTATGGCGCCGCGACCATCGCTGGCGGCGACGGCAGCCGCACGCCGTCCGACGCCGAACTTTCCATGGCCCGCGCCCAGGGTCGCCATGTGGCCGAAATCGCCGCCAAGCTGGCCGCCTGAGCGGGCAAGACAGGAGACACGTCATGGGTAAACTGATCGACGGCATCTGGCACGACGTCTGGTACGATACCAAGGCGACCGACGGCCGTTTCGTCCGCAAAGATGCGCAATTCCGCAACTGGATCACCGCCGACGGCGGCCCGGGGCCGAGCGGCGAGGGCGGTTTCGAGGCCGAGGCGGGGCGCTATCACCTCTACGTCTCGCTGGCCTGTCCGTGGGCGCACCGGACGCTGATTTTCCGGGCGCTCAAGCGCCTCGAGGGGATGATCGGTGTCACGGTGGTGGATCCGATGATGCTGCAGAACGGCTGGGAACTGACCGCGGGCTCGGGCCCGGTCGAGGGTGCCGAGTACCTCTGGCAGGTCTACGCCGAGGCCGATCCCGAATATACCGGCCGGGTCACCGTGCCGGTGCTCTGGGACAATCGGCGCCGGACCATCGTCAGCAACGAGTCGTCCGAGATCATTCGCATGTTCAACACGGCCTTCGACGGCCTCGGCGCGGCGCCGGGGAATTACTATCCGGCGGATCTCCGGGCGGACATCGATACCGTCAACGAACGCGTCTACGCGACCGTCAACAACGGTGTCTACCGGGCCGGTTTCGCGACCGCGCAGAATGCCTACGAGGACGCAGTGACGGACCTGTTCGAGACCCTGGACTGGCTCGACGGTCACTTGGCGACGAACCGCTACCTTGTGGGCGACCGCATCAGCGAGGCCGACTGGCGGTTGTTCACCACGCTCTACCGCTTCGATCCGGTCTACGTCGGCCACTTCAAGTGCAACATCCAGCGCATTGCGGATTATCCGAACCTTCCCGGCTACCTGCGGGACCTCTATCAATGGCCGGGTGTTGCTGAGACCTGTGACATCGAACATATCAAGCGCCACTACTACGCAAGCCACGTGAGCATCAACCCGTCCGGCATCGTCCCGGTGGGCCCCAACCAGGATCTCACCCAGGCGCACGGCCGTGACAACGTCGGCGACAAGGAGCACGTGGCATGATCACGATCACCCCCTTCAATGAGCTCGGCCGCTTCGGCAACGGGTGGCTGGACGCGCACTACCACTTCAGCTTCGCCGGCTACCATGACCCCACGCGTATGGGGCTGGGGCCGCTCCGGGTCTGGAACGACGACACCATCGAGCCCCACACCGGCTTCGATCCGCACCCGCACCGGGACATGGAGATCGTCACCTACGTGCGCTCGGGCGCCATCAGCCATGAGGACAGCCTGGGCAACAAGGGTGTCACCCGGGCCGGCGACGTTCAGGTCATGCACGCCGGCACCGGCATTGTGCACTCGGAGTACAATCATCAGGACGAGCCGACGACGCTGTTCCAGATCTGGATCCTGCCCGACACCAAGGGCCACGGTGCCGGCTGGCAGGCGCGCCAGTTTCCGAAGGAACCGGTGACGGACAGCCTGCCGGTCCTGGCTTCGGGTCGTCCGGCCGATACCGATGGCGAGGCGCTGCCGATCCACCAGGATGCCGCCGTGCTGGGCGGCCGCCTCGGCGCGGGCACCACGATCACGCATGTGCTTGGCGCGGGCCGCGGTGCCTACCTGGTGCCCACCGATGGTGCCATCGAGATCAACGGCCGACGCGCGGACAGGCGCGCCGGCGTCAGCATCTCCGGCGAGGAAACCCTGATTCTTACGGCCATCGAGGACGCGGAGGTGGTGATGGTCGAGGTGGCGCTCTAGTCGGCGGCAATCACCTCGATCTCGACGGTCCAGTCCGGGTGCGCCAGGCCGGCGACAATGAGCAGCGTCGACGCCGTCTCGTGGCCGTCCATCAGGCGGTCGCGGACTTCCCGGTAGAGGCCGACCTCGTCCGGTTTGGTGAGGAACGCCGTCACCTTGACGATGTTTTCCTTGTTCATGCCGGCGTGGCCGAGGATTTCGAAGATGCGCCACCAGCAGGTCTCCATCTGCGCACTGGTGTCGCCGGCCAGCGAGCCGTCGGGGGCCAGGCCGACCTGGCCGGACACGTGCAGCCAACGCGTCGCCCCTTCCACCATGATGCCGTGGCTGTACGCCGACGACGGCGCGGAAATGCTGTCCGGGGTGTGGTTGGTGACCTTGGGCATTTGAGCCTCCTCTCCCGAAGCGGGCCTATTGTCGTTGCTCATGTGATCGATCCGTCGATGTCCACCTGAACGGCGCCGCGCGTGCCGCCAGCCTCGGTCGCTTGATGGGCGGCGGGGAGCTGATCGAACGGCAACACCCGGTCGACGGCGTGGCTGAGGTCGCCGCCGGCGATCATGCGGCTGACCGCGGTCAGTGCCTCGGCGCGGAAGCCGGCCGGCATGGCGTAGATGTTGACCGCCTTGATGGTGGTGTTGATCAGCATCAACGGGTTGAAGGCGACGCTGGGTGCCGGTACCGCGTCCGAGGCATAGCTGGCGATCACCGCGTTGGGATTCAGGAGACCCGAAATGGCGTCGATGTTGGCGCCGAATTCCGGATCGACAACCCGATCGACGCCGCCACCGAGGGTTTCACGCAGGCCGGCCGCCCAGTTTCCATCGCGGTAGCTGGCCGCCGTTTCGGCTCCCAGATCACGACAGACCGCGAGGTTGTCGTCGTTGCCCGCGGTAGCGACCACGCGGGCACCCGCAGCGGCGGCCATCTGCACGGCATAGCGGCCGACTCGACCGGCGCCGCCGGTGACCAGCACCGTCTGGCCGGCGATGGGGCCGTCGGAGAACAGCGCCGCGTAAGCGGTCACCGCCGGCACGCCCAGACAGGCGCCGTCGGCCATGGAAAGTGCGTCCGGCAGGGGCTGCGCATAACCTTCCGGCACCGTGCACATCTCCGCGCCTGTGCCGTGCGGCCGGCCGTGCTGGGCGCCGAAGATCCAGACCCGTTGGCCGATGCTCTTTTCATCGACGTCGGTACCCACGGCTTCGATTATACCAGCGCCGTCGTTATGGGGGGTGATGCGGCCAAGGCTCGCCAGCTCACGTCCGGTAGCACGGCGCTTGGCGTCCGTCGGATTGACGGACGAGCGCGCGACGCGCACCCGGACCTCGCCGGCGGCCAATGCCGGGGTTTCGATTTCGCCCAGTTCGAGGACATCCACCGCCTCGCCGGCAACCGTGTAGCACCATCCCCGCATGGTCGCCCAACCCTCCCAGAATTTCCCTATGAGGCTTTCAAGCCTTCTTTCGGGGCGCTAGCCTTCACTGAACCGGCGTCGAATGCAATGGCGATGTGAGGAACCATGACCGACCACGCGCTCAGCCTTGCCTGCTGGGACTATGACCGCACCCAGGCGGTCCTCGACGCCCGCGTCGGCATCGACGGCTGGACGGTTGAGACGACGACGGCGCCGCCCGGAACACTGTTCCCGCTCGCCGTCGGCACGGCACCCTATGATGTCACCGAGATGTCGCTGGCCAGCTACCTCGTGCAATCCTCGCTGGGCGAGGGCGAATATATTGCGCTGCCGGTGTTCGTTTCTCGCGCCTTCCGCCACGGCGGCATCTACGTCCGCGCCGATGCCGGCATCGAAAAACCGAAGGACCTGGAGGGCCGCATCGTCGGCGTGCCCGAATACCAGATGACGGCGGCGGTCTGGATGCGGGGACTGCTGGCCGACGAATACGGCGTCGATGTCGGCAAGCTGCGCACGCGCACCGCCGGCCTCGATGCGGCCGGCCGCAAGGAACGGCTGGCGCTGCAGCTGCCGGACGACATGGACGTGGCGCCGGCGCCAGACGGCGCCAACCTGAACGACCTGCTGCTGGCCGGCGATATCGATGCCATCCTGGCCCCATCGCCGCCGAAGGCCTTCGTCGCCGGCGATGCACGGGTGCGGCGCCTGATCACCGACGCGGCGGCGGCCGAAAGAGATTATTACGCCCGCACCCGCCTGTTCCCGGTGATGCACGCCATCGGCATCCGACGCAGCCTCGCCGAGGCTCATCCGGACCTCGCCGGCTGTGTCTATGACGCCTTTCTCGCGGCACGCCGCCTGGCCATGGACGAACTCGGCGCCATCGCTGGGGCCTCGGCCAACAAGGTTTCGCTGCCCTGGTTCGCCGATGCGCACGAGGCCACGCGCACACTCATGGGCGACGACTATTGGCCCTACGGTTTTCGGGAGAACGAGAGCGAGCTCGAGACCCTCTGCCGCTATGCCCATGCGCAGCACCTGACCACGCGGCCGCTCAATCCCCGCGACCTGTTCCACACACATACGCTAGATCGGCCCGGCCGTTGACGGCCGACCCGGCAGTTTCTGCCGGAACTGCGTTATAAGCCCCGTCGCGATTGCCGAAAGCATCCGACGAACACATCTATCCCGTTGATAATGAACGATTTAATTCTTGGCATGCCGATTGCTCCTTTGTTGGCGTCGGACGCGTCTGGGTGGCACGCCGGCGGGACAAGAACGGGAAAACGAGGACGGGAACATGCAAGCCTTGAAAATCGGCGCGTCGGGAATGATCGCGCAACAACGCAAGACGGCGGTGGTGGCCAACAATCTTGCCAACATGAACACCACCGGCTTCCATCGCCGACGGACCGAACTTCAGGACCTCATCTACGACCAGATCAAGCGCCCGGACAACAAGCATTCGAAAGTCGGCAATGACGTGCCGAACGGCGTGCAGTCCGGCTTCGGCGTGGCCCTGGTGGAGAACTATCGCATCGCCGAGCAGGGCTCGCTGCGCGAGACCGGCAACGCCTTCGATATCGCCATTCAAGGCTCCGGCTACTTCCAGGTGCAGTTGCCGGACGGCACGGCGGGATACACCCGGGACGGCACCTTCCAGCTCGATTCCAGCGGCGCCCTGGTGACCACAGAGGGCTACCTGGTGCAGCCGTCAATTAGTATCCCGGCCAACGCCGTCGACATCGTCATCAACGCCAACGGCGAAATCCAGGCCAAGATGGATGGCCAGGCCGGTCTCTCCACCGTCGGCCAGCTGACCACCGTCACCTTCCCCAACGAAGCCGGCCTGAAGCCGGAGGGCCTCAATCTCTTCACCGAGGCCCCGGCCTCCGGTGCGCCGACCAGCGGCATCCCCGGTCAGGGCGGCTTCGGCGTCACCCTGCAGGGCATGGTCGAAAGTTCCAATGTCAATCCGGTCGAGGAACTGGCGGCCATGATCGCCGCCCAGCGGGCCTACGAGCTGAATTCCAAGGTCATTCAGACGGCCGACCAGATGATGGCGCCGCTGAACGGCTGACCTCACTTTCGCCGCCGAGGGCCGGCGACCAGTTATCAGAATTCCACGTCCCTCCCCACCCGTGGCCGGCGGTCCTTCGAAAGAAGGGCCGCCGGTTGCGTTTCAGGCCCGATTGCGTTTCAGGTCCGATTGCGTTTCAGGCGAGGAGTGTCTCCAGTTCCCGCCGGAGACCGTAAGCGGCGAGGCTTTCGTCGACCTGGACGTCATCCCAGACCAGGGATTGATCTTTGGCGATCGGGCGCAGCACTTTCAGGTCATGCGCCAGGCCGAGGGGCAGGTGGCCGCCCGCGACCGACTTCGGCGCCGGGAACAGCTTGCCGTAGACGGTGGAGCCGCCCTCGCCGTCGAGCAGCTCGCCCGGCGCCAGGTCGCGCTTGGCCGTCGCTACCACGTCGGCATTGAATGCCTGGGCGGCACCCGTGGCCTCGCCGCGCAAGCCGATCGACGCAACGGAGTATCCCAGTTCCAGGCCGATCAGGTGCCAGCGCTTGTAGAGGCTCATGTAGCGGCCCGATGGGTCGGTGACCACGTGGTACTCCTCGAAGCAGCGACGGATGTACTCGCTGTCGCCTTCGAAGCAGACCCAGACACCTTTGCGGATGTCGTAGGGGATGGGCGTGCCGTCGGCGGTCAGCGACGACACCGCCTCGACCAGGCCCTTGCGTTCGAGCACTCCGCCCTCTTCCCTTGGCCGCATCAGGGTCGGGATGTCGTCGATGCCGCCGGGCGGGAAGGCGAGGCCGTCTTCGGGGACTTCCAACCCGGTTGCGTTGGCGATGGCGGCGCATTCGATGGCCGGCTTGGTGCCGTCCAGGAAGGCGTTGAACATCTTCGGGTTGAGGCCGCCGGCCTTGGCCTGTTCCGCCGTCAGGCCCCAATGGTCCCAGACCGTCTCCGGCGTCGACTCTCGAAAGTGCGCAAGCCACTTGTGGCCGCGCCCGGCGGCCACCACCGGGAACCCGCAGGTGCGCGCCCAGTCGACCAGTTCCGTCGCCAGCGCCGGCTGGTCGCCATAGGCCATGGAATAGAGCACGCCGGCGTCGCTGGCCTTCCTCGCCAGGAGGGGGCCGCAAAAGGCCTCGGCTTCGACGGTGACGTTGATGACGTGCTTGCCGTTGGCGTAGGCGGCCAGGCAATGGTCGACGGCAGCCACCGGATGGCCGGTACATTCGATGATGATGTCGATGGCCGGATGGCTGACCAGCGCCCGCCAGTCGTCGCCCACGTGGGTCGTGCCGCTGGCCGCGGCATGGTCGAGGGACGTTGCGGCGGCCCGTTCTTCGGGCCAGCCCACCCGCTTGAGATTAGCGCGCGCCGCCTCGGGCGAAAGGTCGGCGATGCCAACCAAGTGCACGCCGGCCGTGCGCGGCACCTGCGCCAGATACATGGAGCCGAACTTGCCGGCGCCGATCAGGCCGACACGAATGGGACGGCCTTCCTCGGCGCGCTTCAGCAACTGGTCGTGCAGACCCATGTTCGTTTCTCCTGGAATGTTCGACGATGGCGCAGCGCGCCCGAACGCCGATTGTAGAGACTCATCGAGACGGGCCCAATACCGGCAGCTATCGAGGACGGCTCAGGCGATGGGCCGCGGCGACCACCACCAGCGCCGCTAGAGCGAACAGGGCGGCAAACAGGAAAACCAGTGCCGGTTGACCGGCGTCGAGGAACCATCCAAACAGCAGCGGCGCGACACTGTGGCCGATGGAATAGCCGACGAACACGAAGCCGAACACCTTGCCCGTCTGGCCGGTCGGAACGATGGCCCGAATCATCAGATCACGCGGCGGCAGGACGGCACCCAGGCCGACACCGGCCAGGGTCATGACGGCGATGAGTATCAGGCTTGAGCCGGATGCGATTACCACCGACGCGGCGGCCCCCGCCGCGATCATCAGTGCCACCCCGACGGTCACCAAGTGCCGGGAGAACCGGTCGGCGACGATTCCGGCCAACAGGATTCCCGCCACTACGCCGAACAGATGAGCGGTCAGCGCCGTATTGGCGTCCTGGAGCGCGAGTCCATGCAAATCCACGAGGCCGGAAACGGTAAAGGCGATAAGACCGCCGCTGGTCATCCCGTAGAGGACGAAAAAGCCGAGATAGAGGAGTATCGGCGGCGTCATCAGCAGGCGCCAGCCCGTGGCCTGGCTCGGCGGGCTTTTGGTGGACGTATCGCCTTCACTATCGGCCTGCGCCGGCGAACCCTCGCCCATCAGCACATCGCGAAGCAAGGCCATGACGGCCAGGGCCAGAAGACCCAGCGCTCCAACCGCGATCAGCGCGGTCCGCCAATCCGCCCACTGTGCCAGGATGAGAATAGCAACCGGCGCGCAGGCGCCGCCGAGGAATCCCGAGAACGTGTGCGCCGAGAATGCCCGGCCGAGCCTGGCGGGGTTAATGGAGCCGGAGAGAATGGCGTAGTCGGCCGGATGGAAGACGCTGTTGCCGAGCCCGGCGCATAGGGCCAGCACCAACAAGATCCAGTAGGCATCGGCAAAACCCATCAACAGCACGGCCAGGGCATTCAGGCCCAGTCCGACCAGGAGCACTCTTCTCGGACCGATGCGATCGACCAGGAAACCCACCGGCGCCTGCATCACCCCGCCGAGCAGACTGTAGGCCGTCATCGCCAGACCGAGCTGGAGATAGCTGACCCCGAACTCCGCCTTCAGGAGCGGAAACAGCGGCGGCAATACCAGGGCGTAGAAATGGCTGAGGAAGTGGCCGGCGCTGATCAAGCCGAGCGCCCATCTCTCGCGGTTGCTGGCGGGGGCCGGCGCATGGGTGTGACCGGAAACTATTGTTCGTCCCCGGACGGGTAGTCGAATGCCGCGACGACCGGCGCAAGGATCGGCAACGCCGACGCCATGTGTCCGCGATAGCGCACCCAGCGGCCTTGGGCCCGGTCGCTGACCGCGGCATTCACGTCGGCATAGCTCGGCGTGGTGACCGGATCGGCGTCGGCGGACCGGCGATAGTCCTGGATCCGTTCGTCCCAGGGGAGGCCGAGGAAATCGATGACCCGGCGCGCCGTCCCCATGGTGTCGGCGACAAGGTCCTCGTAGCGCACTTCCATCCAGGGCTGGGCCAGGTGGTCTCGCATCTGCTGCCACAGGCCGAGCGCGTCGGCGCACAACGTCGCGGCGCTCGCCAGGTCCGTGAAGGCGGCGGTGGCGACGTTGGGCCGGAACGGCTGCATCAGGCAACTCAGCGTGGCGTCGCGAGGGTCACGCAGCATCATCAGCAAGGGTGCTGTCGGGAACAGCCGGCGGGCCAGTGCCAGGTCGAGCAGGTTCATGGGCATCTTGTCGACCAGCACCCGGCCGGCGCCCGGCGCCACGCCCAAGGTTTCCGCCTCGCGCCAGAAGGCGTCGCGGTAGCCGGCGAGCGCGGGTTCGTCGAGGCTGTCCAGGCCGTCCGGGTAACCACTGGCGGCGGCGATGGCCCGGCGCACGGCCGGCAGCGGGCTGCGTTCGCCCGAGGTGACGACGGCGGGGTGGGCGCCCAGGATGCGTTCCAGCAACGTCGTGCCGGAACGCGGGAAGCCGACGAAGAACACGGGAACCGGTCCGTCCGCCGCCGTGTCCTCGGGGCGCGCCAGCCGGTCCGGCGTTGTCCAGGCACGCAGGGCGGCGACGCGGGCCAGAATCTCGCCAGGATCGGTCGCGGCCGCCGGCAGCAGCGCGCGCCTCAGTGCATGGGCGTGGGTGACGGCGGCGAAGGCCTCGTCCGTCCGGTCCAACCGGTCGAGGGCCTGCGCGCGCTCGAACTCGACCTGGACGTTGGCCGCGTCCGGTGCGCCGGTGTCCAGGTCCGCCAACAGGTCCAGCGCCCGCGCCGCATCACCCTCGCGGCGGGCCAGGCGCGCCTGGACCAATCGGGCAACGCGGCTTCCTGGATCGATTTTGCCCAGGTGCGTCGCCGCGTCGGCGGCTTCGTCCAGGCGTCCCAGGCGCTCGGCGTTGTTCGCCAGGTTGGCCAGCACGCCGGCGGCATCCGGTGCCGTGGCCGCCGCGCGGCGCAACAATTCGTGGGCTTCGGGCCGGCGGTCCTGTTCCATCAGCAGGGTAGCGAGATTGTTGAGCGCGTCGACCGTATCCGGAGCGGATGCCAGGGCCTGGCGGTAGTGCCGTTCGGCGGCCTCCGCATCGTGGTCGGCCAGCAGCGCGTCGGCCAGGTTGAGGCGGGCCTCCAGGAAATCCGCATCGAGGGCCAGTGCCCGCTCGAACGCATCGCGACCACCGGCGCCATCGCCCTGCTGAAGGCGCAGGCTGCCCAGTGTGTTCAGGTGCAGGGCCGTCTGTTCAAGGGCCGCCGCGCGCTCGGCATGACCCAGCGCCGCCGCCGTGTCGCCCGCATGCAGGCGGGCCACTGCCAGCAAGTGCAGTGCGGCCGCATCGTCGGGTTGGGCGTCCAGCGCGGCGCGCAGCAACCGTTCGGCCGCCGCCACGTCGCCGGCCTGTAGGTGGCGGCGGGCCTGGGCGACGTCCGGCAGGGGGGCATCGTCGCTCACGGGTTGTCCGGGGTTGTCCTGGCCATCGCCCTTAATACGTCGAAAGCCAGGACCTGACGAGGGCTTCCTCGTGGGCTTCGGCATCGACAATCCAGTCTCGGGCCCGGGCTTGGCCGGCCGGGCCTTCGCGCGCCGGATCGGCGTCGTAGGCTTGGCGTCTGGTTTCGTCCATGCCGTAGACCGCGAACGCCAGGCGCCGGCCGTTCGCGGTCAGCAGGTAGCCGGCCAGGCCCTTGGCGTAGTGCATGGTGCCGGTCTTGGCCCACATTCTGAGCGCCGTCCCGGGATCGCGAAAACGGCCCCGGAAGGACCCTCGCTGGCCGGCCGTCGGCAAGAGTGCCCTGAGCGGCCAGCCGCCGAAGCGGCGGCCGTCGGCGTGGCGCAGCAGGGCCACCATCTGGCGCGGCGTGATGTGGGATTTCCAGCTTAGACCCGAGAGATTCCGTAGGCGCAACCCCGACCAGTCGCTGCCTGCGAGGCGGGTCTCGAACAATCGTTGCAGGCGGGCCGCCGCGCTCGCCGGCGTGGGTGCCGTGAGCCCCAGCGCGCGCGCCGTCGCCAGGCCGATCATCTCGGCCACCACGTTGTTGGAGTATTCCAGGCCCTGGCGCACCACGTCGGCCAGCGGCGCACTGGTCAGCCGCGCCAGGGTCGTTGCGCCGGCGGGGGCGGTTCCCGGCTCCGGTACCGGCACGCGAATGCCGAGGCGGCCGGCGAGGGCGCGGAAGATGCGCGCGGTAGCCAGTCCCGGCTGTTTCACCGGAAGCTCGATGCTGCCCGCCGCCTCCGTCGCGGCCAGCATCCAGCGTCCGTCCCGCCAGTGGGCGCGGACACCGGGAGCCGATGCTTCATCGAGCCGGCCCGGCCGCGCGGCCTCGGGCGCCGGCGGGGTCATGTAGGTGGCGCCCGCCGCATCCCAGGTCAGACGCTGGCGGTTGAAGTCGAGCGCCAGGGCGCCGACGCCGGCGTTGTAGGGCGCGTCGGCGGGCTGGCCGGGGTCGATGGCGGCGACCGGCGGCGCCCAGCTCTGGTCGTAGAGGAAGCGTCCGCCGATCTCCCTTATTCCCTTGTCGGCGAGCCGCGTCGCCAGGCCCATCAGATCGCCCAGACCGAGCAATGGATCGCCGCCGCCGACCAGCAACAAGTCGCCGGCAAGGCGTCCGCCCGTGCCCTCTCCTGTAGTCATCAGGCGGGTTTGAAAGCGATGGTCCGCGCCCAATACCTCCAGCGCCGCGACAGCGGTCAGCAGCTTCACCGTGGACGCCGGCACGAACGGGCGGTCGGCGTTCCGGGCCGCCAGCACCTGGCCGCTTTCCAAATCCATCACCAGATAGCCGACCGTGGCCGGTGCGGCTATGGGGCTCGGCCGAGCGGCCGGTGCGGCCATCGGGCTTGGTGCGGCATGTGGTGCGGGTGTCGAAACACAGCCGCCCAGCACCAGGAGGGCGGCCGCACAGTGAATGCGCGGGTGGCAATCGACGAACATGGCCAGGATGTTCGCAAACGGTCGCGCCGGCGGCATCCTTTTTCTTCTCCCATAGGCGCGCAGTCGTTACGGTGTCGCCGCGAACAGGGCGGGGAGAGACGGATGGCGATGCCGGTGAACGAGCACGCCGAGAAGGACGGCCTGCCCGTCAGGCGCGCCATCATTGGCGTCACCCTGGTGCAGGCGCTGGTCACCATGGCGGCGTTCACGCCGGCGGCAGTGGCGCCGGCGCTGGCCAAGGCGCTTGGGGTGCCGACCTCGATGATCGGCCTGCAGGTCGGCATCGTCTATGCCGGCGCCATGGTCATGTCATTCATCTCGGGCGGCCTGGTGCGACGCTGGGGCGGTTTGCGCACCAGCCAGACGGCGCTGGTGCTGGCGGCGCTGGGAACCATGTCGATGACGCTGCCGTCGCTGGCGGCGGTGGCGTTCGGTTCGCTGCTGGTGGGCATTGGCTACGGCTGCACAAACCCCTCGGCGGCCCATGTGTTGTTCCGCCTGGCGCCACCGGCGCGACGCAACCTGATCTTCTCCATCAAGCAGGCGGGGCAGCCGCTGGGTGGCGTCCTGGCCGGGCTGCTGGCGCCGCCGCTGGCGGTCAATTTCGGCCTGGCCTGGGCCTTGGCGGCGGCCGGCCTGGCGTGTCTGGGCTGGCTCATCTTCATGCAGACATTCCGCGACCGCATAGACGACGATCGCGAGCCGGCATACCCGGTGTTCGCCCGGCCGTTCGCCGATCTGGCGCTGGTCTGGCGCGATCAGGCGTTGCGGGTGCTGGCCGGCGCCGCATGCTGCTTCGGCGCCGTGCAGCTTGCCGTGACGACGTTTCTGGTGGCCATGCTGGTCGATGAACTGGGTCTGAGCCTGATCGTCGCCGGCGCGGTGTTGGCGGCGCACCAGGTGGCAGGGGTGGTCGGGCGCATGTTCTGGGGCGCCGTGGCGGATCGGGTCGGCGATGGCGGGCGCACGCTGATGGTGATCGCCGGCATCTCCGCCGCGTCGACCTTGGTCTGTGTCGTGCTGACGCCGGCAAGCCCGTTTGCACTGGTGATCACGCTGTTCGTGTTGCTGGGCCTCAGCGCGGTCGGCTGGAACGGTGTCTTCCAGGCCGAGGTTGCTCTGCGCGCGCCGGCGGGCCGGGCCGGCAACGCCACCGCCGGGGTCATGGTCATGGCCTTTGTCGGTGTCTTCGGCGGCCCGCCGCTGTTCACTGCCGTCCATGAATTGACGGCCAGCTATGCCGAGGCCTATGGCTGGCTCGCCGTCGGCAGTCTGTTGGGGCTGCTGCTGGTGGCGGTGTCGCGTCGCGTGGACGCGCGCCGCACCGGCTGATGCCGGATTCCCCGTGACCCGGTTATCGGCTAGACTCCGGTTATCGGCTAGACTGGCCCGACCGCGTTCGAGTTGAGGAGTTCCACCCATGCCCTACGTCTACCGCGACGCCGACGGCAACGTGCAGGCGATCTATGAAGAGCCGGTGCAGGGGTGCGAGGAGGTTGCGGCGGACGATCCGCAATTGCTCGCCTTCATCCAACGCAGCGCGCCCAACGCGGTGCTCAACGACCAGTGGGTGCAGTCGGATCTGGCCCTGGCCCGTGTGCTGGAGGACCTGATCGAACTCTTGATCGAGAAGAAGCTGCTGCTGTTCACGGACTTCCCCCGCGGCGCCCAGCAAAAGCTGCTGGAACGGCGTGGCCTGCGCAAGGAGTTCTCCTACGTCGACCAGTTGTTCGGTGAGGAGGACGAGACCTTCGGTCAGGGCGGCGGGGAGTATTTCTAACTTCTGACCGCCGCCGCGTCGTTCGCGGGCGCGGTGTGGCGATTGCGGTTGACCACCATGCGGTCGTGCAACTCTTCGATGGCGTGGCTACCGGTCTTGATGAACAGGAACGGCAGGAAGGCGTGCACCAGGCAGGCCAGCGATGCCGCGAACATCTTCGCAAAAAAAGACAATGCCACGCCCATGTGCTCGAAGTAGCCCTCGTCGACGGAGGCCGGATGGTCGGTGAAGAGCGACTTGAGCGTGGTCATGTTCGATGTCTCCATGTTCGCGGTTGTTTGTCGTTGCGGCGCGGTGTGTCGCCCTGAAGTGATGGAAGGATAATCGCGCGACGATGGAAACGGTTTGCAAATTGACCTTACAAGATCATGTTTCTTAGAAAATAATTCTATATAATGACCAAATGACAGGATATGAATTCGACGATATCGACCGCCGCATCCTGCGGCTCTTGCAACGCGACGCCTCGCTCTCGGTGGCCGACATCGCCGACCAGGTCGGCCTGTCGACGACGCCGTGTTGGCGCCGCATTCAGAACATGGAGAAGGCGGGAGTGATCCGGGCCCGCGTGGCGCTGCTGGACCGAGCGAGCCTCAACGTCGGCGTCACCGTTTACGTCAGCCTCAGGGCCGGCCGCCACAGTCACGAATGGCTGGAGGATTTCGCCCGCAACGTGTCGCGCATCGAGGAGGTGGTGGAGTTCTACCGCATGTCCGGCGACGTGGATTACCTGTTGAAGATCGTCGTTCCCGACATCGCCGCCTACGACGATGTCTACAAGCGGCTGATCAAGGCGGCCGAATTCTCCGACGTCAGTTCCGCCTTCGCCATGGAGGAGATCAAGTACGCGACCGAGTTGCCGCTGGGCTACGCGGGGTAGGGCGGCCAATCTCAATCCGGTCCCTAGGTGTTGTCCGGCGGGCCTTTCAGTTCGACCACGTTGCCTTCCGGGTCGCTGAGGTAGATCGACGGTCCGTCGCCCTCGGCGCCGTAGCGTCGTTCGGCCGGGCCGGCGTCGACACCGTGGGTTTCCAGGTGGCCACGGATGGCGGCTTCGTCCCAGGGCTCGATGCGGATGCAGTAGTGGTCCATGTTGCGGCCCTCGGCACCCGGCGCGGCGCCCCCGCCGCGACCGATTTCGCCGGCGGCGTCGACGATATCGATCAACGTGCGGCCGGCGCGCAGCTGGTAGAGACCAATTCGCTCCAGATGACGTTCGACCGGCAAGCCGAGCACGCGGCCATAGAATTCGACCAGGGCCGCGGCATCACCGGCGCGGATGACCACGTGGTCTAGACCGACAGGGCTGAACGGGATGGTGTCTACGCTCATAGTCCCAATTGCTCCGCGATGTCTTCGAAAGTGTCGCCGATGAGATCCCAGTCCTCCTCGGCTTTTTGATCTTCCACCTGATCGGGACCGTATTCCGTCGGCCGGGCGACGAAGGCGGTGGCCATGCCGTGGCTGCGGGCGTGGGCGAGGTCGCCGTTGTGGGCGGCCAGCAGCATCACCGATCCGGGCTCGCCATCGCCTAGCAGTTCGAGCGCGCCCAGATACGTTTCCGGCTGCGGCTTGTAGGCCTTGAACAGGTCGGAGGAGAGAATGCAGTCCCAGGGCAGGCCGGCCCGCTTGGCCATGTTGGCGAGCAGCATGACGCCGCCGTTCGACAGCGTGCCGATGATGTAGCGCTGCTTCAGGCGATTGAGGCCGGCTACCGAATCCGACCATGGGTCGAGCCGGTGCCAGGCCTTGGTGAAGTCATCCCTGGCAGCGTCGTCGAGTCCGTCCAACCCGAATTCGGAGGCGATTTCATCCAACCGCTCGCGGTGCAGCGTATCCAGCGGCGTGAACGGACGCTGGCCCTCGCGCACCGCCGACATCGCCGGCTGGTAGCCGGCGCGCCAGGCGTTGGCAAAGGCCTCGCCGTTGAGGTCTTCCACGCCCAGGCCGGCCGCAACTTCGCGGGCCTCTGCGGCGACGCTGGTGCGCCAGTCGACGACGGTGCCGAAGACATCGAAGACGATGGCGCGGACGTTATCGAGACTCATGCGATGGTTCTCCCTCCAGACGCTATAGATAGGCGTTTACGGCCCCCGGTGCGAGCCGTTAAATGGTGCCATGTCACCCCTCCCTCCGTTGGCCCTCGCCGCCGCTATTTTGTTCGCCGCCCTGCCGGCGCGAGCCGAACTGGTCGACCTGGAACTGGTGCTGGCGGTGGACGTTTCGGGCAGCGTCGACGACGACGAGGCCAAGCTGCAGCGCGACGGCCTGGTCGCCGCCTTCCGCGATGATCGCGTCATCCGCACCATTCAGGGCGGGCGCCATGGCCGCATCGCCGTCGCCTTCATGGAATGGGCCGGCACCCAGCACCGGGAAACCATCGTCGGCTGGCAGGTGGTGCGTGATCGTGCCTCGGCCGGGCGCTTCGCCGACGCCATGGCCGCCTCGCCGCTGACGACAGCACTCTGGACCTCGATCTCAAGCGCCCTCGATTTCGGTCGCGCGCTGCTGGCCATCAACCCGCACCAGGGCAAGCGCCGCATCATCGATATCTCCGGCGATGGCGCCAACAACCATGGTGAATACGTGCTGAAGGCGCGCAAGCGCACCATCGGCGCCGGCATCACCATCAATGGCCTGCCCATCGTCAACGACCGGGTCAGCCGCTATGGTCTGCCGCCGATCAAGAATCTGGACTTCTATTACGAGGACTGCGTCATCGGCGGCACCGGCGCCTTCCTGATCGTTGCCAACGGCTTCAGTGATTTCGCCCGCGCAATCCGTCGCAAGCTGATCCTGGAGATCGCCGGATTGGGCGAGCGGGCGACACGGCCCCCGCCGGCCGGCGTTCTGCTGGCGTCGACGACGGAACGGCCGCCCTGCAACGCCGGCGAGATTCGCCTGCAAGAGTATTACGAGGATTATTGAAGGTGCCCGCATGACCACGGAAGGACCCTCCCGGACGCTGACGCGCGTCTACGTGCTGGTACTTATCGCCTTCGCCGTGGCGGTGTCGGTGTGGCGCATTCAGGCATTCACGGACATCGACCTGCGGGCCGATCAGGCCTCGACCATGGTCTGGCTGCAGAACATCCAGGCGGCCGAACGGCTGTTGCCGCGCCCGCTGCCGGATGCAGGCTGGCTGAAGGCGCTAGAGGCCGACGAGCAGAGCCTGCTGAATGTCGTCCTGAAACCGATCTATACCGGCAACCAGCAGCTGTTCCTGAGCGTTACCATCGGCCTGTTCTGGGCTGCGACGCTGTTCACGGGGGCCGGGTTCGCGGCCCAGGTGGCACTGACCATACTTGCGGCCGGCGGCATCATCGTCGCCGTCGGGCTGTTTCCGTTGGCGCTTTCGATTCTCCCTCGACGTCAGGCGCTGGCCACGGGGGCCGTTGCCGCCGGGCTGACGGCGGCGTGTTCGTTTCTCAACCTGTTCGCCGCGTTCAGCGTGCACAACGTGGCGGTGGCGACCATGGTGGGCGCACTGGCGGTGATCGCCTGCTGGATCGGCATGGGCGGCGGCCGGCGTGGATTGGTCTGGGTGGTCGTGGCATCGTTGATCGCCATCTACAGCAACCACGCCAATGTGTTGTACGTGCCGACAACAGCAGTCATCGCGCTGTTGCTGGCGACAGAACACGCGCTCGCCGAGCGCATCCGCCGCGCCCTCAGGTATTCGGCCTGGATCCTGATTGGTCTGGTGCCGGCGATCCTGCTGATGCTGGTCACCAAGCTGCGCGGCATCGGCTTCTACAACAAGCAGGATTTCACCGAGCTTTGGGTGCAGATATTCCAGGACAGCCAGGGCGCCTACCTGGATCGCCTGCCGGGACGCTTCATGGAATGGTTCGAGGCCGTGGACCGGGTCTATTCCGGCGCCGGACTGCTGCTGGCGCTGTTTGGCCTGGTCTATCTGGCGCGGTGTCATGGCGTCCGGGTGCCGCTGGTGCTGGTGGTTCTGCATTTCCTTCTCGCCATGACCCTGCCCATGACGACCCAATACGACCGCACCATCGCCTACCTATTGCCGATGCTGGCGCTCGGCGGCGGGGCGGCATTTGCCGGTGCGTTTGCGGGCCTCAAACCAATTGAGGGACGGCTTCCGGGAAAGGCCGTGGTGCTGGCGACGTTGGCCGGCGTGGTAGTGATCGCCCACGCCACCCGGGACGTGCCACGGCTGGTGCATCCGGACCGCGCCTACTTCTGGGGCGCCAGCTTGAAGAGCCGTGGCCAGCAGCGGGCCATCGTCGCCGAGATCGAGAACCTGTTGCCGACCGGCGCCAGATTGGTGCCGCTGAACACCGCCATCGGCCAGCAGTTCCAGGCCCAGGCCACGCGCCCCAAGGGCGAAGTGTTGATTTTCAAGCCGCTCGACCTGATGACCAGGCGGGCCACCGCCGGCGCCCTCGACGGCTACATCCGCGATCGCCGCCTGGTGCTGCCGAAGGATGCCCCCGCGTATGTGCTGGTGCATGACCAGGAACCGATCGCCAGCGTCATGGGCCAGGTCGAGTCCGCGCTATGCAGATCGGCCCTCGCCCGTTGCAGCGGGGCGCGCCTCGACGAGGTGAAGCGCTGGCCCGCGACCTGGTTCATGCTCGGCGGGCCGGTGCTCTACCGGCTGGCCGACGACTGAAGGCTACTCCGCGGCGTCCCGATAGCTGTCGATGGTCGGGCAGGAACACACCAGATGACGGTCGCCGTGGGCATTGTCGACACGGCCGACGGCGGGCCAGTACTTGGCCGCCAGCAGGTCCGCTGCCGGGAAGCCGGCGACCTGGCGGCTGTAAGCGTGCGGCCAATCGTCGGACGCCACCACGTCCACCGTATGCGGCGCGTTGACCAGCGGGTTGTCGTCGGCCGGCCAGTCGCCGGCCTCGACCTTCTTGGCCTCGGCGTGGATGCCGATCATGGCGTCGACGAAGCGGTCCAGTTCCTCCTTGGGCTCGCTCTCCGTCGGTTCCATCATCAGCGTGTGCATCACCGGCCAGGACATGGTCGGGCCATGGAAGCCGTAGTCCATCAGCCGTTTGGCCACGTCGTCGACGCTGAGCCCCGATGAGTGCTGCAGCGGCCGGGTGTCGATGATGCACTCGTGGGCGACGAAACCGCCGGGCCCGGTGTAGAGGATGCCGTAATGATCGGCGAGCCGCTTGGCCACGTAGTTGGCGTTGAGGATCGCCACCTGGGTCGCCCGGGTCAGACCAGCCCCGCCCATCATGGCGATATAGGCGTAGGAGATCGGCAGGATGCTGGCCGAGCCCCAGGGCGCGGCGGAAATCGTACCGATGCCGTCGGCCGGTCCCGCTTCCGGCATCATCGGATGGCCGGGCAGGAACGGGGCCAGCCGTTCGACGACGCCGATCGGGCCGACGCCTGGCCCGCCACCACCGTGCGGGATGCAGAAGGTCTTGTGCAGGTTCATGTGCATGACGTCGGGTCCGATCCGGCCCGGCTTGCAGATGCCGACCAGCGCCTGCAGGTTGGCGCCGTCCATGTAGACCAGGCCGCCCGCGTCGTGCACCACCTGGCAAATCTCGCGGATGCCCTCCTCGAAAACGCCGTGGGTGGAGGGATAGGTGACCATCAGGGCGGCCAGATTGTCGGCGTGTTCGGCCGCCTTGGCCTTCAGGTCGTCGATTGAGATATCGCCGTTGTCGCTGCACTCCACAATGACCACGCGCATGTTGGCCATCACCGCCGAGGCCGGATTGGTGCCGTGCGCCGACGATGGGATCAGGCAAACGTCGCGATGCTCCTGACCATGCTCCTGGTGGTAGCGGCGGATGGTTAGCAGACCCGAGTATTCGCCCTGCGAGCCGGCGTTGGGTTGCAGCGAGACGGCATGGAAGCCGGTGATTTCCACCAGCATCTTTTCCAGCCGCCAGATCATCTCCAGCAGGCCCTCGCACTGGTCCAGCGGCGCGAAGGGATGCTTCTGGCCGAAGCCGGGCCAGGTGATGGGGATCATTTCCGACGCCGCGTTGAGTTTCATAGTGCACGAGCCCAAGGGGATCATGGCTCGGTTGAGGGCCAGGTCCTTTTCTTCCAGCCGCCGCAGATAGCGCATCATGGCGGTTTCGGAATGGTGTTCGTTGAACACCGGATGCGTGAGGTAGGTGGAGGTCCGGCGCTGGGCGACGGGAATACCGTCGGCGGCACCCGCGTCGTCCGGCTCGCCGGCGGCGCCGCCGCTGATCAGCTTCAGCAGCACGGACACATCCTCGGTGGTGACGATCTCGTTCATGGAGATGCCGATACGGCCGTCGGCCATGTGCCTGAGGTTGAAGCCCGCCTCGACGGCGCGCAAGTGAACCACGGCGGCCGTGGCGCCGACATCAACGACGATGGAATCGAACCAAGTCTCGCTGATCACCTTAACCCCCGCCTGGTGCAGGCCGTGCGCCAGCACGGAGGTCAGCCGGTGCACCCGCTCTGCGATGCGGCGGATGCCGTCCGGGCCGTGGTAGGCGGCATAGAATCCGGCCACGTTGGCCAACAGCACCTGCGCCGTGCAGATGTTGCTGGTCGCCTTCTCGCGGCGGATATGCTGTTCGCGGGTCTGCAGGGCCATACGCAGTGCCGGCCGGCCCTGTGCATCCACCGAGACGCCGATGATGCGGCCCGGCACCGAACGCTTGTAGGCCTCGCGGGTGCCCATGAAGGCGGCGTGCGGGCCGCCGAAGCCGGGCGGTACGCCGAAACGCTGCGACGAACCGACCACCACGTCCGCATCCCATTCACCCGGCGGCGTCACCAGGGCCAACGCCAGCAGGTCGGTCGCCACGGTCACCAGGCCGCCGGCCTCATGCACCTTGTCGACCAGCGGCTTGTAGTCGGGCAGCTCACCATCGACCGTGGGGTATTGCAGCACCACGCCGTAGCAGGCCTCCGGGTCGAGATCGCTGAACGGATCACCGACCACCACGTCGATGCCGAGCGGCCGAGCCCGGGTCTCGATGACGGCGATGGTCTGCGGCAGGCAATCGGCGGCGACGAACAGTGTGTCCGACTTGGATTTGCCGACCCGCTTCATCAGCGTCATGGCCTCGGCGGCCGCCGTTGCCTCGTCCAGCAGCGAGGCGTTGGCCAGTTCCGTGCCGGTGAGGTCGAGCACCATCTGCTGGTAGTTCAGCAACGCTTCCAGCCGGCCTTGGCTGATCTCCGCCTGGTAGGGTGTGTAGGCCGTGTACCAGCCCGGGTTCTCGATCACGTTGCGCAGGATCACGGACGGGGTATGGGTATCGTGGTAGCCGAGTCCGATCAGCGATTTCATGACCCGGTTGCGTGCCTCGAGGGCATGCATATCGGCCATCAGTTCGGCCTCGGTCATGGGCGCCGCGGCCAACGGCTCGTCGGAGCGGATAGCCGGCGGCACCGCCTTGTCGACAAGTTCCTCCAACGAGGCGACGCCGACCACATCCAGCATTTCCTGGATTTCGGCCTCGCCGGGTCCGATGTGACGGCGCTGGAATTCGTCGGAACCGGCAAGGGTTTCGAGGCTGGGTGCGGTCATGTGTCGTCTCCTTGGGAACAAACGTCGGATGGTGCTTAGGAGTCGGCGGCGAAGGCCTTGTAGGCCTCGGCGTCCATCAACTCGTCCAACTCGCTGGTGTCGGCGATACGGATCTTGAAGATCCAGCCTTCGCCCTCGGCATCGTCGTTGATGCGGGTGGGGGCGTCTTCCAGGGCACCGTTGGATTCGGTGATCTCGCCGGAGACGGGCGCGATGATCTCGCTTGCCGCTTTGACCGATTCAATGACCGCGGCCTCGTCGCCCTTGGCCAGGGACTTGCCGACTTCCGGCAATTCGACGAACACCAGTTCTCCCAATTGCTCCTGCGCGTGCTCGGTGATGCCGACGGTGCCGATGTCGCCGTCGATGCTGATCCATTCGTGGTCTTCGGAATACTTGGTGGCCATTTTGGCTTGCTCCCCTAGTTCGGTATGTTCGATAGGTTTGGTGGCTGGTTTCTCAATCCTTGAAGTAGCGATGTTCGGCGAAGGGCATCTTGACGATGCGGCCCGGCCGCGGCTTGCCGCGCACCATCAGGTCGATCTCGGTGTCGACGGTGGCGTGTTCGGCGGCGACGTAGCCCATGGCGATCGGGCCATCCACTGTGGGGCCGAATCCGCCCGAGGTGACGCGGCCGATGATATCGCCGGTCTTGGAGGCCACTTCGGTGCCCTCGCGGGCCGGTGCCGCGCCATCCGGGCGGAGCCCGACCAGGCGCCGGCTGGGCCCGTCAGCGATCTGGCCCAGGATGACGTCGGCGCCGGCGAAGCCGCCTTCCTCGCGCCGCCGTTTGCTGATGGTCCAGCGCAGTCCCGCTTCCACGGGCGTCGTGGTCTCGTCGATGTCGTTGCCGTAGAGGCAGAGCCCGGCCTCGAGCCTCAGCGTGTCGCGGGCGCCCAGCCCGATGGGCGCCACGCGCTCGTCGCCGGTCAGCAGTTCGGCCAGGTCCTCGGCGGCGTCGGCGGGCACCGAAATCTCGTAGCCGTCCTCGCCGGTGTAGCCGGCGCGGGTGATCAGGCAGGGGATGTCGTTGATGTGCAGTTCGGCGGCGCTCATGAAGCTCATCAGGCGCGCCGGTGGCGCCATCTCGCCCAGCACCTCGGCGGCGGCGGGGCCCTGCAACGCGATCAACGCATGGTCCTGGCGCAGTTCCAGTTCACCGTCGCCGGCCAGCGTGCGCGTCAGCAGATCGAAATCGTGCTCGCGGCGGGATGCGTTGACGACGACGAAAAGCCGATCCCCCAGATGGGTGACCATCAGGTCGTCGAGGATGCCACCGGCGTCGTTGGTGAACATGGTGTAGCGCACCCGACCCGACGCCAGCCCGGCGATGTCGCCGGGAACCGCGCGTTCCAGGGCCGCGATGGCGGCATCACCGCCGTGGATGAAGGCCTGGCCCATGTGTGAGACGTCGAACAGGCCGGCCTGCGCTCGGGTGTGGCGATGCTCGACCATGATGCCGTCGGCGTACTGGATCGGCATGGCATGCCCGGCGAAGGGGACCATCTTGGCCTCGCGGCGGCGATGGAAGGCATCCAGCGGCGTCGTCGCGAGATCGGCGGCGTCTTCGGTTGTGGCTGCGTTCACGAGGCTCTCTCCGTCAACATTGGTGGCGATCTCCGCACGCTGCCGGCACCCCCAATGGGTCGCCAGTGGCTTACGGTGTTCGCCCCCTCTGTCTCCGAACCTGAAAGATTCACCCGCCAGCGCTAATACTGTTGGGCCACGCCTTGGCCGGTTTACATCTTCGGTGGAACGTCCAGTGATCGGTAATCGACGTTCTCTTTCCAGAGCCTCATCCCGCTACGGTCCGTGTGCCTGAGAGTTTCCGGGGCGGTTGCTCCTTCGGCGCCGGCCCAGGTCATGTCTAGCGACCCGGCCGGTCTCTCCCGCAGCGGTATTGCGAGGTAGTCTCATCCGAGACCGGCGGCACTATCACATAGGCCGCCCGGCAGGGTCAACAGGTGGCCTAACGTAATTTGGATTGGCGGAGTTTGCGGTTGTAGTCCAACTGCTGGCGGTTAAGCACGAAGCCGGTGTAGATGCGGAAATTCCGCCCGTCCTGGCCGGCCTTCAAGGGAACCTCCAGCACCACCCGCTCGCCGGTCATGAACCGCCTGTTCTGGTTCCCGGCGAAGTTGGCGTTCAGGGTCAGCTCCTCGCGGTAAAGCACCTTCTTGTTCTCGTCCGTGATGGCGATGAAGTAGGGGTAACCGGCGCGTCGGCTGCGGTTGGCCGGGCCGCGCTCGACCGCGAACAGCACGCCGATTTCCAGGTCGACTTTTCCGGCGGTGGTCTTCTTGTTGATCTTGTATTGGCAGCTGCTGCGCAGGTTGCCGATCTTGCCCGAGTGGTCGACGTCGATGAGGTCACGTCCGGGGCCGGGTCGGAAGGCCACCAGATTGGCTGAGTCAGCGGGTATGACATAGTCCGGGCACGGCAACAGAACTGGCTCGTCGAACACGTTGGTGATGTTGTCGACAGTCTCGCCGACCGTGTCGCAGCCGCCGAGGATGACGACGGCCAGCAATGCCGCTCGGGCGCAATGGAACCGACTGGCCACGCCTACACCGTTTCGTGGCTGCCGTCGCAATAGGGCTGGTCGCCGGTGTGCTTGCAGCCGCAGAGGTAGACCGTGCCGGTCTCCTTGGCCTCGAACACCACCGGCAACATGCCGACGGCGTTATGGCTGCCGTCGCAATAGGGCTGGCTCTTGGAATGTCCGCAGGCGCACCAGGCGTAACGGCGACCCTCCTCGACCTCGACCGCATAGGGGCCCTTCTGGGCAATCGCCGGCTCACTCATGGGTGCGTCCTTTCGCTGATGGTGGCGGGCGGAACTTTAGAGGAGCCGGCCTAGGGCGGCAAGCGGCGGCGCCCGGCAGGCGGCCGCGTCAGCGTACCTCGGCGCTGCGACCGCGGCCCGGGTCGACCAGGCGGATCAGCGTCGATGCCAACTTGGCCAGCGCGCGCGTGCGCGCCCAGGCGTTGCCGATGCCTTCGGCCCGCGTCAAGGCCTGGCCGAAGGCGTTCCAGCCGGCACCCGCGCTGCCCTCAAGCGCATGTCCGACGGCCAGTTCCGCGAACATCCAGACCCGGCTGAGCTCGCCGGTGATGGCTGCCGTGGCTTCCTCGGCCAGCGTCGCCGTGGTGGAGGCGGCGCTGTCGCCAGCCTGTATCTGGCGGGCCTGGATGCGCCACAATGTCTGTGCCCGCAGCCGCGTGTCCTCAATCCGGCCGGCGGCCGCGACGGCGGCGCTGAAGGTGGCGTTGGGCGGTGGCGTGGCGGTGCCGCCGAGGATACGTGTCATGGCCAGAACGATGCGGCTGATGGCGTAGGACCGCGCGTAGGGCCGCTTGATGCGGTCGACCGCCGCCAATGCCACCTCGAGTGTCGTCGCCGCCGCTTCGGCATCGCCGCCGGCGGCCTGCAGCACGGCGATGCGGCCCAGCACCACGGCGCGGTAACGGATGGCGGTAATGCTCTCGGCCGTGGCCAGCGCCGCCGCGGTATCGCCGGCCCGCGCCTGTGCCTCGGCCGCCGACATCAGGATCGGCACCTTGTCGGACGCACTGCCCACGTCTTCCAGGATGACCAGCGCGCGCGCTGTTTCCTGCATGTCGGCCAGCGCCGAGGCGACATGACGCAGCGCCAGGCCGCGGCGCCGGTCATCCAGCGCGCGGGCCTCGGCCTCGGCCGTCTCCAGGGTTTCCTTCGACGCCGGCGCGTCCTCGGCCTCGGCCAGCAGCACCGCCGACTGGGCCATGTATCGGACCCGGCCGACGGCATCGTCCATGGCGTCCAGCGCGCCCGCCAGCTTGGCCAGCGTGGCCCGGGCGTCGGTGGCGTCACCGCGCCGAACCTGGATGCGGGCGATGGCGATCAGCGCCTCGGCGTTCTTGTCCGAATCCGGGATGATGGCGGCGGCAGCCAGCGCCTCTGCCGGCCGGCCGCCGGCGGCCTGGGCCTCGGCGATGTCTCGCAGCGCCACCATGATCAGGCGTGGGTCGGTGATGCGCGATGCCGTCGCCATGGCCTGTTCGCCGAGGCCGGCGCGGGCTTCGGCGATCAGCACCTCGCCGAGCGCCCAGTCGCGCAGTTCCGACTTATGCACGGCGCGCGAGGAATGCCGTGCTTCGTCCAGCAGGCAGCGCACCGTGGGCGTGCGGAAGCAGGGTCGCGGATCGCGTGTCGCGTCGGCCACCGCCGGCTCCGTCTCGCCGCTGACCAGGTCACGGGTCGCCGGATGGTTCAACAGGCGATCGCGGGCCGAACTCTTGCCCTCGCGCCGGACCACGTCGAGGCGCCGCAGCAGCTTGCGCACCCCCAGGGTGTAGAGCATGTGATCGGCCAGGTCCTTGGTCGCTCGGCCGTCCACCTTGAGGCCGGTGCTGCGCTGATAGATGCGGACGGCGCCGGCCGTGGCCGGCGTCAGCCGGCCGTCCTCCGGTCCCACATAGAGGCCGAGGCGGGTGAGCGATCTCTGGACGCGGCGCACAACTTCACTGACTGTCCGGGGCGTTGGCACGAGCGTTTCGTCCGCGGGCAATGGGGCGCGCCGCGCCTGGGCGTCCTCGGTGACGGCGAAGACGAACAGCGGGGCAGCCAGCACCAGCGCCAAGGGCTGGCGCCAGGATGCGGGGCGTGGGCGGGAAGGCACACCGCCCGGTCGGGAGGTCCAGGTCTCGGCGTCCATGTCCCGACTATCCTCCATGCGGGTTCCGGGTGCAATGCGATGCGTCACAGGGATAGTCGCTTTCGCTTGGCGGTCCCGGCCAGAGCGCCTAAAAAGCCGGGATGGCGGTCTATACGGATGTCAGCGACGAAGACGTGGACGATTTCCTGGCCCAGTACGCACTGGGCGAGGCGCTGTCCTGCGTTGGCATCGCTGAGGGCATCGAGAATTCCAACTTCGCTCTGACCACGACCCAGGGCCCGTTCATCCTGACGCTATACGAGAAGCGGGTGCGCGAGGAAGACCTGCCTTATTTCCTCGGTCTGATGGAGCATCTGGCCGGCATCGGCATCCCGTGCCCGACGCCGCTTCCGGGGCGCGATGGCCGCGCGCTGAGGCGCCTCAACGGGCGCGCCGCGGCGCTTTTCACTTTCCTGCCCGGCATGTGGCCCCGGCGCATTCAGCCGGACCACTGCGCCGAGGTCGGCGAGTCGCTGGCGCGCCTGCACCTGGCCGGCGCCGGGTTCGCCGAGGCTCGGATCAACGATCTCTCCGTCGCCGACTGGCGGCCAATTCTGGAAGCCGCGGGGGAGGCCGTCGACGACCTCCGCCCCGGTCTTTACGCCGAGGTACAACAGTCGCTCGACGAGCTGGAGGCGGATTGGCCGAAGGCACTGCCGATCGGTGCCATCCACGCTGACCTATTCCCCGACAACGTGTTTTTCCGTTCCGGCCATGTCTCCGGCATCATCGATTTCTACTTCGCATGCACCGATGCCTTCGCGTACGACGTGGCGGTCTGTCTCAACGCCTGGTGCTTCGAACGCGACCTGAGTTTTAACGCTACCAAGGCCCGCCGCCTGTTGGCCGGCTACGAGCGCGTTCGCGAGTTCTCGGAAGCCGAGCGCCAGGCCCTGCCGGTGCTGTCACGGGGGGCGGCTATGCGCTTCCTGGTGACGCGGCTTTTCGATTGGTTCCATACGCCGGACGACGCACTGGTGACGCCCAAGGACCCGCTGGAATACTGGCAACGCCTTCGTTTCCACGCCGCCGTCGACGGCCCCGGCGCCTACGGGCTGGATTGACCGCATGGCGGACGAACGGGTCGATGTGTTCACCGACGGGGCTTGCTCCGGCAATCCGGGGCCTGGCGGCTGGGGCGTGGTGCTGCAATGGCGCGACCACGAGAAGGAACTCTCCGGCGGAGCGCCCGAGACCACTAACAACCGCATGGAACTGATGGCCGCCATCGAGGGCCTAGCCGCCGTGAAACCCGGCCGGCCGGCCGCCGTCCACACCGACAGCACGTACGTGCGCGACGGCATCATGCGCTGGATCCACGGCTGGAAGAAGAACGGCTGGAAGACCGCGGCCAAGAAACCGGTCAAGAACGAGGACCTGTGGCGCCTGCTGGACGACCAGGTGGCGGCGCGTGATGTCACCTGGCACTGGGTCAAGGGGCACGCCGGCCACCCCGAGAACGAACGCGCCGATGCCCTCGCCCGCGCCGCCGTTCCCTCAATAAACGACCTCTGAGCCGAAAAAAAACCGCCGGGCTTGAGGCCCGACGGTCATGTGACGGGGAGCGTCACAGGGAAAGGTCTGCGGCTTGGGAGAGCCAGACGGAAGATCAGGTGATGCCGAGGCTCCAGCGCATGGTGTTGGTGGCGCTATAGCGGGCTTCGGCGCGGGCCGCGTATTCATGCCCGCCGATGCTCGGGCCGACCATGTCGCCGTGGGCGTCGCGGGTCGTGGCGCGACCAGGGAACCAACGCGGTTTGCGGCTTTTTTCAGGCGTGTTCATGACAAAATCTCCTCATGAATGGTTTTGGCTGTCTGTTGTTGAGATCAATATATGCCCACCTATTTCGCTTCACAAACGATCGTTCGTCATGTTATTTATGAATATACGTTCATGAATAGATCGGCCAGGAACCGGACCCATGAAGCACCTGCCGCCGCTGGCCACGCTACGCGCGCTGGACGCCGCTAGCCGCCATCTCAGCTTCACCCGCGCCGCCGAGGAACTGAACGTCACGCAAAGCGCCGTCAGCCACCAGATCCGCCACCTGGAGGAATTTTGGGACGTCAAGCTGTTCGACCGCCACACCCGCCGATTGGAGGCGACCGCCGCCGGCAAGGCGCTGGCCGGCGTGGCGCAAGATTTCTTCCACCGCCTCGACGAAACATTGGAAAATGTCCGCCAGCCCAGCGGCCATACCGCGCTCAGGATCGAGATGGTGCCGACCTTCGCGGTCAAGTGGCTTGTGCCGCGCCTGCAGGCGTTCCGCGATGCCGAGCCGGACGTGGACGTCTGGATTTCGACCCGCGTGCAGGACGCCCTCCGGCTTGACGATGACGCGCTCGACGCGGTCATCCATCTGGGCGGCGGCGACTATCCGGGATACCGCTCCTGGCCGCTGTTGCGCGAGTACGCCTTCCCGGTCTGCCGGCCGCGTTTCATAGAGGAGCACGGCATGCCGTCGTCCCCGGCGGATCTCTGCAACTACCCGCTGCTGCTGCGCCACCACGAAATCGAGATGCCGGCCTGGGAGTACTGGTTCGAGAGCGCCGGCGTGCCGGCTGAGATCTACCGGCCGGCGATCACCGACGGCCCGCGGTTCCCGGATTCCAACATGGCCCTGCAGGCCGCCTATGAAGGGCAGGGGATCGCCCTCGGTCGCTCATCCCATGTCTGGGAGGACCTGAAGCAGGGACGCCTGCATCGGTTGTTCGACATCTGCTGTCCGTTCGCCCGCGCCTACCATCTGGTGGTCCGGCCGGAGCGCGCCGAGCGGCCGTCCATCGTCGCCTTCCGGAACTGGCTAGTCGACCAGGCGCAGCAGTCGCAGGCAGAATACGACGCCGCCGAATGCGGACCCCAAGCCTAGCCGATCTTGGCAGGCACGCCCGATTACCGATATCCTTTCACCCTGGGAGGAGACGCGGCCATGTGGTTGAGATTGATGCTCGCCATCTCGCTTGTGTTCTGGGTTGGCGCCGAGGCGCCGGCCGAGGCCGACGCGCTTGAGGACATCAGGGCGCGGGGTCAGTTGCGCCTCGGTGTGAAAACCGACTACCCGCCGTTCGGCTACAAGAAGGATGGCAAACACGTGGGCCTCGACGTCGACCTGGCCCGCGACCTGGCGCGCCGCATGGGCGTCGCCGCGGCGCTGCATCCGGTGGTCGCCGTCGACCGGCTGACCTTGCTGGAAGAAGGTCGCATCGAAGTGGTCGTGGCGACGCTGACCGACACCGACGCGCGTCGTCGCCGGGTGCGTATGATCGAGCCCCATTACTACGCCTCCGGCACCAACGCCATTACCACCAAGCGGCGTCGCATCCGAACGTGGGCGGCATTGTCGCGGAAGCCTGTCTGCGGGGTGCGCGGTGCGTTCTACAATCAGACCCTGGTCGATCGCCTCGGTATCCGGTTGCTGGCCTTCGTCGAGACGGAGACGGCCTTGCAGGCGCTGCGCGGCGGGCGGTGCGCGGCCTTCGTCTTCGACGACACGTTCTTGCAGGGCGTGCTGATGACGCCCACGTGGCGAAATTACGAGATGCCGTTCGAGACCACCGACATGGCGCCGTGGGCCGTCGCGGTGGCGGGTGGGCGGCCGGCCTTGGCGGCCTTCGTGCGCGAAGCCGTGGAGGACTGGCATCGCTCGGGCCTGATCCAGGAATTGGAGAAGCGCCACGGCCTCAAGCCGTCGCAGTTCGCCGCCGAGATGCACCAAAAATATCGTTGAACCGATAAGGGCGGGACCATCCGGCCCCGCCCTCGGTCGGAATTTAAAGTCCGGCGCCGGCTCAGAGGTTGCTCAGCATGGCCTCCGCGCTGGTCGCCTCGAAGGTGCCGGCCGGGTCGATGTCGACGGATTTGACCACGCCGTCCTCGACCACCATGGCGAAGCGCTGGCAGCGCATGCCGAGGCCGCGTTCCACGAGGTCCAGTTCGAGCCCGGCGGCGAGCGCGAATTTGGCACTGCCGTCGGCCAGCATGGTGACGTTGTCGCCGACGTTCTGGTCGGTGCCCCAGGCACCCATGACGAAGGCGTCGTTGACCGACATGCAGGCGATGGTGTCGACACCCTTGGCCTTCAGGGCGCCCGCGTTCTGCACGAAGCCGGGCAGGTGCTTGGCCGAACATGTCGGCGTGAAGGCACCGGGCACGCCGAACAGCGCCACGGTCTTGCCCTTGAACAGGTCGTCGGATGCAAGCGTATCCGGGCCGTCAGCGGTCATGACGGCGAAATCGATGTTGGGGACGGCGTCCCCGGCCTTGATGGTCATGGTTTTGGATCCTCGTCACTGTTGTCTGTTGGCATTGAGATAAGCCGTCGCGGCGCCAAGTCCAACCCCAATTATTGCCGCTGGTTATTGCCGCTGGTTATTGGTGTTGGGCGATGTTGCTGTTCCCGGCCCTGGTCAGCGCGTCCAGCACTGCCTGGTCGCTCAGCAGTTCCGGCAAGGCGATGCCGTCCGGCGCCCCCGGTCCGTAGACGGCATCGAACGGGATGCCGTAGCGGCCGAAGGAGGCCAGATAGTCCGCGATGGCGGGATCGGGGCGCGTCCAGTCACCCTGCATCCGGACCACGTCCTTTTCGCCGAGCGCGCGGGCCACGGCCTCGCCGTCCAACACCAGGCGCTTGTTGACCTGGCAGGTCAGGCACCATTCGGCGGTGACGTCGACGAACACGGTTTTGCCGGCGGCCACGTGGCCGGCGATGGCGGCGCGATCGAATGCCGGCCAGGCCGTCTTGGTGGACGCGGCCACGCCACCGGTTGGCGGAGCAATCGACGGCAGCAGCACGATGGCCGCGCCGAGAACCAGGGCGGCCGGTGTCATGGCCGGCGATTGGGCGCGCTGGCGCATCCACAGCAACAGGCTGAGGACGGCGAGGCCGCTGGCCACGCCGGCGGCGGGGGCGGCGCCGGCCGAGGCGACCAGCACCGAGACCAGCCAGGCCGCGGTCGCCCACAGGGCGAAGCCGAGGACACGGCGCACGGTCAGCATCCAGGCACCCGGCCGCGGCATCATGGTAACCAAGCCCGGCACGGCGGCGACCGCCAGGTAGGGTAGCGACAGACCGAGGCCGAGCGCGGCGAAGACCAGGATGATCTCGCCCGGCCCCCGGGCCAGCGCGAACCCGACGGCGGTGCCCAGGAACGGCGCCGAACACGGCGTCGCCAGCAGCGTCGCCAGGGCGCCCTGCAGGAAGTGGCCGCCCAGCCCCGGCACGTGGCCGACCCGTTCGCCGGCATCGGCGACGGCACCCGGTAGCCGGAACTCGAACCAGCCCATCAGGTTGGCGGCGAAGGCGGTGACCAGCACCGCCATCAGGGCCAGGAACCAGGGTTGCTGGAACTGGATGCCCCAGCCGATGGCCATGCCGCCGGCCTTGAGCGCGATCAGCGCCGTCGCCAGCACCATGAAGGCGGAGACGATGCCGGCAGCCGAGGCCATGAAACTGAGCCGCACGTGCCGGCCCTCGCCGCCGCCGTGCTTGATGACGCTCAACAGCTTGATCGAGAGCACCGGTAACACGCAGGGCATCAGGTTGAGGATGAGGCCGCCCAGCACGGCCAGGCCGAGGATCAACAGAACACCCGCGGCACCCTCTGGCACGGTGCTGCCACCGCCGGCCATGGTGTCGGGTGATGCGACGCTGAAGCGCTTCTCGGCGCTGCGCCGGCCGTCGACGATGGTGGCGGTCATGTCGAGCCCGACGACGCCATTCGTTGGTTTGGGCTCCAGGTATTCCAGGCCGATCACCTTGGCTTCCAGCAGGGCGACGCGGCCGCCGTCGGAAAGCGTCAGGTTCGGTTTACCGAACCCGAGTCCGGGCGGTCCCTCGAAATAGGCGTCCGGCGCGGTGAATGGCATCTTGCCGCGCGCCATCAGGCGCAAGGTCGGTGCGTCCCTGGTACCGCCGGCGGCGAGCTTGGTCAGTTCCAGGCCATGGCCGCGGCCGTCGCCCGGGACGATGGCGTCGAAGGTGTTGATCAGGTGGGCGAAGCCGCTGGGGGAAGCCGGTCCGGCGGGCAGCATCAGCGCCAGCTTGGCTTCGTAGGGGATGCAGATGTCGTCGCAGGTGAGGTAGCGCACCGATCCTTTCACCAGCGCCGGCTGTGCCGGGTCGGGGACCCGCGCGGTGAACGGCATCACCACCTCGTCCTTGTAGCCCAGCGTCTCCAGGCCAAGGACCGAGAAACGCTCGGGCGCCGGCCACTCCAGGCCGGCGATATCGGCGTTGCGGTTGCCGGACCATTTCGGCTGCGGCGGGAAGCCGGCATCGCCGGGCGAGCGCCAATAGACCTTCCAGCCCGGTTGCAGTTTGAACTGAAGACCGAGCCGCACCGATGTGCCGTTGCCAATGCCGGTGGTGGCGGCGACCAGGCGCACGCTGACCTGCTCTTCCTCCGCCCACGACGACGCCGCCGGTTCGGCCGACCACGCCGTGCCTGCCAGAACGAGCACAAGCGACGCGGACAGGGCGGCAGGGCGCGCCAGATTTCGGGCCAGATTTCGGGCCAGGTTTCGGGCCAGGTTTCGGACCAGGTTTCGGATCAACTTTCGCATCATCTCATCGCTGTCAGTCGTCTCAGTCTCTCTTGCAGCAGAATATAGCCGATTGTGGCGACAATTCACGGCTTCGACGTGGTGTCACATACAAGTGACTCCGCGTGACCTTATTGGGCCGCCACCGCCGCGTGGCTTCCATCGTCTCGAAGCCCTATGCCATAATGGCGCCCGAATCGCGATACAGGCTGAACGCCGTCCTCTGGAGCAACGGTCGAGCACGAAACATGATTGAAGATTTCAGCGATATCGACGGCGAAGACGACGGGTTTTCGGAGTCCGACGAGGATTATCTGACCGGCCAGTTGCTGATCGCCATGCCCGGCATGCCGGACGAGCGTTTCGCCAAGACGGTGATCTACGTCTGCGCCCACTCGGCCGACGGCGCCATGGGGCTGGTGGTCAACAAGCCGCTCGAAGATCTCAGCCTGCCCGATCTGCTGGAGCAGCTGGAGATCGACTGCGTCGGCATGGGCGAGCCGATCTGCGTCCATTTCGGCGGCCCGGTGGAAACCGGTCGCGGCTTCGTGCTGCATTCGCCCGACTACTACCACGACGGCACGCTGATGGTGGACGAGGGCATCGCGCTGACCGCCACCGTCGATATCCTGCGCGCCATCGCCGACGGGGACGGTCCGCGCCACAGCCTGCTGGCGCTGGGCTATGCCGGTTGGGGGCCGGGCCAGCTGGATTCAGAAATCATGTCCAACGGATGGCTGCACGTGGCCGCCGATTCGGACCTGGTGTTCGGCCCCGACGAGGACGGCAAATGGCAGCGCGCCATGGCCAAGATCGGCATAGATCCGCTGATGCTGTCCGACGAAGCCGGCCACGCATGAGCGCCAAGCGCGGCCCAACCCGCCAATCTGAAAAAGACCGCAAGTCTGAAAAAGACCTGACCCGCGATCTCATCAAGCGCATGGACGACTGCCCCAACGCCGAGGCCCTGAACGCGCGGGTGCTGATGCCGTTCATGGCCGCGCTGGAGGACGTCTGCGCCGCCCGCGGCTACGTCCTCAACGTCTACGGCGAGGCCGCCAACCTGGTATTCACCGGCGACGCCGACGACGCCGAACAGATCTATCAACTTGTCGAAGGCTACCTTGACGCCAAGGACGGCTGACCACGTTCCGACCGCGTTTCGACCACGCTGGAGGCCGTTTCGATCGCCTTTTTGGCCGGTTGAGACGGACTAACACCCTGAAATAACACGACAACACCCCTATATCGGCGGGCGATGTCATCATTTGTCAGCAAATGTCATCATCGCCCCGCCATCTGGCGCCGGTGCCCGGGCATACGTCGCCTGTTCGCGCGATAGCCCCGAACGTCCCGAGGGCGACGCGCGTCTCTGATTTCTTCACCATGTTCAACAGCATCACGGCCGGCCGGCGCACGTCATGCGCGGCCGCCGCGTTGGCTGCTTCTGCGTTGGGCTCCATTCATCATATGGTCGGCCGACATCGGTGCCGCAAGGGCAACGCGTTCGACATGCCCTCGTGGAGGCCGGCAACGGGGTGATTGCCATCGCACCCAACCTGGAAGCCATCAGATCGGCCGCCTGGCTCATCGACCTAGGCCCCGAAGGCGGAACCAAGGGCGTCCACCTTGTCGCCACCGGCATGCGGGAAGACGTCTCTCAGACCAAGGGGAGTTTTGCGGGGGAATTCTTGAGGGAAAGTTGTGGCAGTATATTTTTTACGAGGCCCCTACCGGGCCTTTGAAGGGATGACACAGAGAGCGCTGAGGATTCACGGAGGGCACTGAGAAGAAGCGATTGGTGCCGGCGGCGCGGCCTTCCCTTTTTCTCTGTGATCTCTGTGTCGCCACGGTGTTCTCTGTGTTCCCCCTGCCGAGGCCCGCCAGGGCCTTCCTGGCCGGCGTCGGGGCGATGGCGGCATGCGGTTGATTCTCACCACAGAGACACAGAGAAGGAATGGGGACGGCGTATATCGGCGTCCCGTCTTGGACTCTCCGTGTCTCTGTGTCTCGGTGGTTCAATTCCAAGGCCCTTCCGGGCCTTATTTCAGGTGGTCGGCGCAGATTTCGCGCATGAGGTCCAGGAAGGTCGCGATGATGGGTTTCGGTTCCGTCTGCCGTTCGATCCGAATGACCGTGCGAACATGCAGAAATGTCGGATCGATCCGGCTTCCATCGTAGTGGCACTTGGTCAATTCCGCACCGATGGCATTTTCTGCCGTGATGTAGGTGAGGGCGTCGGACAACCCGCGGATATACATGGATTACGCGAAACCGTCCGCCGGGCGGCCCATCAAGTCCGGTCCCTCGTATTGGAATGGGAACAATGTTGGTTCTGCTCGCGTCACACCGACAAGCAGCATTACCAGAATAATGACGGACCAGAGAGTTCTATATAGAGGTTTCACGCAACCATCCTCCGCGATACGCGCAGATGCCAGGAATATTGCATGCAACTATATACGTTATCCCCAGCCCGTCATTGGTGCAGTCGACTTGACTACGCAGTTCGTGCCCTGGTTCTACGGATTACGATCGAAGCCTCAACCGCTGTAGCTCGCCAGCAATTCTCTTAATTTCGGCATCCCATTCAGCGACGTCATTGCGGGCTGCCCTAAGATTGCCATGCAGCGAAACGGTCTGTTCTCGGGCCTCTCGCTCTTCCTCAATGGTTAAGAGAACCGTGGACGGGAGTGGCGGTAGTACGCGCCGTTTGATCTTCCCTGCTAGGTTCTCAATGCCCGACAACTGAAGAACATTTTCCAGTTCCCTGGATTTCTGTTTGGAAATCTCCAAGGCCCACGAGGGCCTTATTTCATGAATTCCTTGCAGTCCCTCTTGAGCATTTGCAGCAGGACACCCGGAAGGGTTTTGGCTGATGAGGCGCGCTTCAGTTCGCTTCGCAGGGGACTGATCAGGTCGACGCCGCTATCGAAGCCAACCGCCCGATAGCACTTTGAAAGCCCCTCTCCGGCAGCAAGGTCGGGCGTCACGTATGTCAATGCGTCCGACACCCCCTCCAGATAGATAGTCTGATCGTACGGGTGCCACTTAAAAAGCCATTCATCTCGTTCGACGATCTGGAATGCCGTGTTCGCAGCCGGCGCGCTACCGACTGCGTGCGTTAGCGCCATTGCCGTCAGAACGCCGAGAAGGAAATGGAACGTGCCCCTCATGATTTATCTCCATGCTTACCGCGCGACCATGTCGAAGACCATGATACCGGCGATGCAAGCAATCCGACAAATCGATGGGCACGATCCTTTTCCCGCCGGCGGATAGGTTTACGACAACCGTTTCAGTCGGTTACGTAATGCCGTGATTTCATCATCCCAGACTTTGACGTCATTGCGCAGGGCCTTCAGTTCCTGCTGTTGGGATTCGCGGCCATCCTTGGCTTTCGCCCAGGCATCGACCGCCATGGCCAAGCCTGGTGAGGATATTCGTCCTCGTCTCGTAATGATCGTCATGGACACCTGGATGCCCAGTTTCAGCCCCTCGGCTTCCACTCGTTCCCAGGCCCGTTGCTCAATGCGAGCGGAAGCGAAGAATTCGCGCTCCTTTCTCATGGCGCGTTCATGTGCGGCATTTCGATTATTGTGGGCGACACTCATTTCCGCCTCCAATCGTGCGCGCTGCTGTTCCTTCTTGCGCTTCTCCTCGACCTCCTTCGCCTGCTTCTCGGCGAGGCGTTGGTCGACCCGTTCGGCGGTCGGGCCGCCCGGTTTCATGACGCCGTCGACGCGCAGCTCGTTGGCGCGCTGGAAGGACTTCACGCCGTCGATCATGGGCTGATCCGGGAAGCGGGTCAGGCCGTGCTTGGGTGGTTTGAAATGGCCGAGGGTATTGAGCGCCGTCTTGGTGTTGAAGACGTCGCCCTCGTCCATGCTGGTGTCGGGATCAATTGATCCGCTCAATGCGAAGATACTCATGGGACAAACTCTTTTGTGCGCGCGACGGCGTTTTTGCCACTGCGCGGGGTTCGACAACTTCGGGTCTTGCCGGTGTTGTCCGTGGAGGAGGGTTGTCCCGGCCGCTGCGTTCCCGGCTAGGCGGGCACTAACGGCGTGGGGTCCGGTACGGGCACCAATATTCGCGTCATGATATGGTAGGATCGAAAATCGATTTCAAGGGTTGTAGGAAGAAAAATCTACCGTAACCCCTGAATGGGTTTGCGTTGGTGGGGTCCTATCATCGCGCCTTGGTATTACGCTTGGCGCGCCCGTTCGGCGGCGCGCCCGACGGCGTCCGCATCCAGGGTGAAGCCGAGGCCCGGGGTGTCCCAGACCGGCAGCCTGCCGTCGACCAGTGTCAGGTCCGGCGTTGCAACCAGGTCGTCGGCCGCCATCTGGCACATGATCTGGTTGCCGTCGTCGATGTTGGGGATGGCCAGCGCCGCCTGGTGGTTGGCGCATGTGGTGAGGCCGGTCTCCACGGTGCCGTGCAGGCAGAGCCTGACCCCGGCGGCGTCGGCCACGGCGGCGGCCTTCATCAGCTGGCTCAGGCCGCCGGCCTCGTGCGGGCCGAGCACGATGACATCCGCCGCCCCCGCGTGCAGGGTGGCGTAGACATCGGCCGGTGAATGGATCGACTGGTCGGCGGCGATGGGTACGCCCGTGGCGTCGCGCACCTGCTTCAGCGCGTGCATCTTGTGGCGCGAGACGGGTTGTTCGACGAATTCCGGATCGTACACGGCGAGGCGGCGGATCATGCTGATGGCGCCGAACACGTCCCACGACTCGTTGGGGTCGAGCCTCAGGCGGGCATCGCCGATGGCGGCGCGCACCGCTGCCGTGGCCGCCACGTCCACGTCATCGCCGCGGCCGAGCTTCATGTAGATGACCTTGATGCCGGCGGCGACGGCACGCGCCGCGTCGGCGGCGATGTCGTCGGGCGTGGTGCCGTCGATGAAGGCGAAATAGCCGATGTCCCGATGCAGCGGGCCGCCCAGCAACCGGTGCACGGGCACGCCGGCCGCCTTGCCGGCCAGGTCCCAAAGCGCGAAGTCGAGCCCGGCCACCGCCTGGCGGGCCAGCCGGTCCATGTCGTTGCCGGGGCCGCCGATGATGTGGCGCATGACGTCGCTGGCTATGGCGTCGACGCCGCGCGGATCGCGGCCGATGATGAGATCGCGCGAGCTCGCGAGAAGCCCTTCGATGGTGGCCGCGTCCGGCCGGGAGATGGACTCGCCGATGCCGACCAGGCCGTCCTCTGTCTCGACCTCGACCAGCACCACCGAGGCGGAGTCGCGGGAACGCTGCGCCTGATGGAACGGCCGGTTGTAGGGAACCAGCAGAGGGGTCGTTCGAATATCGCTGATCTTCATGGGGGCCCCTATTCGCCGTGCACCGGGTCGGTCAGCACCAGCTCGATACGGTCGCCGTTGATGACCAGCTTGCCGGCATCCTCGAAATTCACCGTGATGATTTCGCCGACCACCGTTTGCACCCGGCCCATGCCGAGTTCCGGCTGCCCGGGATGGCGGACGAAGGCGCCGGGGGTGAGGAACATGTTGCCGGGCAGCACAGCCGAACGCTCCGCTCAGGCGACCAGGCGGGCGCGCTCGAGATCGAAGCCGGCCATGCTGCCGTCGGGTCCCAGTGCCGCTAGCGTCGGCGTCGAGGAAAACAGCCTTTCGGCCACGCGGCGCACATGCGCCGCGTCCACCGCCTCGATGCCGTCGACGATTTCCTCAACGGTAAGCGGCCGGCCGAAGATCATCATCTGGCGGGCCAGTTGCTCGGCCCGCGACGATGAGCTCTCGCGGCCCATCAGGATCGAGGCCTTGAGCTGCGCCCGGGCGCGCGCGGTTTCCTCTTCGTCGACGCCCTCGGCGACCTTGGCGATTTCGTCGCAGATCACCGGCATCAGTTCCGCCACCTCGTCGCCGCCGGTGCCGGCGTAGATGCCCATCACGCCCTCGTCCGAATAGCACGACAGGAACGAGTAGATGGCATAGACCAGACCGCGCTTCTCGCGCACCTCCTGGAACAGGCGCGACGACATGCCGCCGCCGAACAGCGTCGACAAGGTCGAGGCAGCGTAGAAATCGTCGTCCCCGTAGGGCACGCCCTGGTAGCCGAGCACCAGGTGGACCTGCTCCAGGTCGCGCTCGTGGCGGGCGTCGCCGCCGGCGTACGCGGGGGCCTCGGCGTCATGGCCGCTGCCGACCGGCATGGCGTCGAAGGCCCGGGTGGCGAGGTCGACCAGACGGTCGTGGTCGATGTTGCCCGAGGCGGCGAGGATGGCGTTGCAGGCGGTGTAGTGATCGGCGCGGAAGGTCACCAGGTCGTCGCGCGTGAATCCGCGCACGGTTTCCTCCGTGCCCAGAACCGGCCGGCCAAGGGACTGCGCCGGGAAGGCGGTCTCCTGGAAATAGTCGAAGACCACGTCGTCCGGCGTGTCGTGGGCCTGGTGGATTTCCTGCACGATGACCGACTGTTCGCGCGCCAGCTCATCGGTGTCCAGGGTGGCGTCGACGACGATATCTGCGATGACGTCGATGGCCAGCGCCACGTCGTCCTTCAGCACCTTGGCGTAATAGGCGGTCAGTTCACGCGCCGTGTAGGCGTTGATGATGCCGCCCACGGCCTCGATCTCGGCGGCGATGTCATAGGCGTTGCGGCGCGTCGTGCCCTTGAACACCATGTGCTCCAGCACGTGGCTGAGGCCGTTGACGCGCGCCGCCTCGTGCCGGGCGCCGACGCCGATCCATGTGCCGATGGATACGGTTTCCACCGTCGTCATGGTGTCCGTGGCAACGCGAAGCCCGTTGTCCAATGTCGTGACGTGCACCGTCATGGGTGCTCAAACCCTCCCCAGGTTCCATCCTTCATTGACAGGATCAGGCAGCGAAGACAAGGGCACGCCCTAGGTCAGGGTCTCGTCGATGAGCGATTCCAGCGCGCCCAGGTCGTTGGCCAGGCGCGTGCAGCGCTCCTCGCGTTCCAGCAGATCCGAGAGGTGCGCCGGCAGGGCTGGCCGTTCGCCCGTCGCGGCCTCGACCGCGTCCGGGAACTTGGCCGGGTGCGCGGTGGCGACGACGACCATGGGCACCGCCTCCTCGCGGCGGCGGTCGAGTGCGGCGGCGGCGCCGACGGCGGAGTGCGGGTCCAGGGTCTCGCCATGGAGTTCAAAGAAGCGGCGGATGGTCGCCTTGGTCGCTTCGTCGTCATAGGCGGCGCTGTCGAACAACACGCGGGCGCGGGCCAGGGTGGCCTCGGAGACCTCGAACCGGCCACTGGCGCGGAACCGGTCCATGGTCTCGGTGCAGGCGGCGCCGTCCCGGTCCAGCAGGTCGAACAGCAGGCGTTCGAAGTTGGACGACACCTGGATGTCCATGGACGGGCTGAGGGTCGGATGGACCTCGCCCATCTGCATGGCGCCGGTATCGAAGAAGCGGGTCAGGATGTCGTTGCGGTTGGAGCCGACGACGAGTTGCGAGACGGGTAGTCCCATCTGGCGCGCCGCGTAGGCCGCCAGCACGTTGCCGAAATTGCCGGTCGGCACGGCGAAGGCGCAGGGCCCGCCCGGGCCGGCCGTCCTGAGTGATGCCCAGACGTAGTAGACGATCTGCGCCACCACCCGCGCCCAGTTGATGGAGTTGACCGCCGACAGCGGATGTCGCGCCCGGAACGGAGCATCGTTGAACGCCGCCTTCACCAGGTCCTGGCAGTCGTCGAAGGTGCCGTCGATGGCGATGTTGTGGATGTTGGGCGCCAGCACCGTGGTCATCTGGCGGCGCTGCACCTCCGACACCCTTCCGTGGGGGTGCAGCATGAAGACCTCGATGGCGTCGCGGCCGCGGCAGGCCTCGATGGCCGCCGAGCCGGTGTCGCCCGAGGTGGCGCCGATGATGACGACGCGCTGGTCCTTGGCCTGCAACACGTGGTCGAAGGCGTGCCCGAGGAACTGCATGGCCACGTCCTTGAAGGCCAGCGTCGGTCCGTGGAACAGCTCCATCAGATGCAGGCCGTCACCCAGGTCCTTGATCGGGGCAACGTCCGGGTCGTCGAAGGCGGCGTAGGCGCGATCGATGATGCCTTCCAGGTCGTCGTCGGCGATGCTGCCACCGATGAAGGGATGCAGCACGCGAAACGCCAGTTCGCGGTACGACAGATCGGCCCAGGCTTCCAGGTCGGCCGGCGTGATGGCGGGCCAGGTCTCGGGCACATAGAGCCCGCCGTCCGAGGCCAGGCCAGTCAGCAGCACGTCGTCGAAGGGCAGTGTCGGTGCCGCGCCCCGGGTCGAGATGTAGTTCATGGCCGCCGTGCCTCCGCCGTCAGGTCGTCAGGTATCGCTGGCGAAGATGCCCCTTGAAGGCCGCCGCGTCGAGGGGCTTGCCGGTTGCAGCGGTCACCAGTTCAGGTGCCGACAGCCGCCGCCCCTTGCCGTGCACGTTGGCCCCGAGCCAGGCCATCAGCGGCTTGAAGTCGCCCCGGGCGATGCCGGGAACAATTGCTGTGTCCTGGTTCCGCGCGGCCTGGAACAGCTGCGCCGCCGTCATGGCGCCGAGTGTATAGGTCGGGAAATAGCCCCAGGCGCCGTCGTACCAGTGGATGTCTTGCAGGCAGCCCTCGCGGTCGCTCGGCAGGGGTACGCCGAGCAGTGCCTCGAAGTCCTCGTTCCAGGCACCCGGCAAGTCGTCCACCGAGAGGTCACCGGCGATCAGCGCCTTCTCCAGCCGGTAGCGCAGGATGACGTGCAGCGGATAGGTCACCTCGTCGGCCTCGACGCGGATGAAGCCGCGCTCGACCCTGCGGTAGAGCCGTTCCAGGTTGTCGGCCTGCCAAGCCGGGCCCTCGCCACCGAAGGCGTCGCGCATCCTCGGCGCCGCCCACGTCAGGAACTCGGACGAGCGGCAGACCTGCATCTCGATCAGCAGCGACTGGCTCTCGTGGATGCTCATGCCCAGTGCCTCGCCGACCGGCTGCAGGCGCCAGTCCCGGGGCAGGCCGCGTTCATAGAGCGCATGCCCGGTCTCGTGCAGCACGCCCATCAGGGCCGAGGTGAAGTCGGCTTCGTCATAGCGCGTGGTGATGCGGACGTCGTCCGGCACGCCGCCGCAGAAGGGGTGCAGGCTTTCGTCCAGGCGGCCGTGGTCGAAATCGAAGCCGAGGGCGGTCATCAGGTCTTGCGCCAGGTCGCGCTGGGCGGCGACCGGGAAGGGACCGTCGGGCTGGATCAGGTCCGGCCCCGCCGCCTGCGCCGCCAGCGCATCGTCCAGGAAGCCCGGCAGGAAGGCCGCCAGGTCGTCGAATACCGGATCGATTTGCGCGGCGCGCGCACCTGGTTCGTGATCGTCCATCAGCGCATCAAAGGGGTCCAGGCCGAGGCGCTCCGCCTTGGCCCCGGCCGCCTCGCGGACCAGTCGCAGGACTTCGGCCAGGCTCGGCGCCACGGCCTTGAAATCGGCGGCGGGTCGGGCCTGGCGCCACGCTTGTTCGCAAGTGGAGCAGGCCCGCGACAACGCCACCACCAGGTCCTCCGAGAGCGCCGTCGCCTTCAGCCAGTGCCGGCGCATCTCCGCGAGATTGGCTCGGCGCCAGTCGTCCAGGTCGCCGGCACCCGCCTCGGCCGCGTCCAGCAGGTCGCCCATGTCGGCGGCACACATCAGGCCGTGGTGGACGGCGCCCATCTCCGCCATTTGGGCCGCCCGCGTCGCGGCCCCGCCGGGGGGCATGATGGTGGCCAGGTCCCAATGCAACAGGCCGCCCACCTCGCCGAGCACGGTGAGGCGGCGGAAGCGGTCTTCCAGGGTGGTGTAGGCGGTGGTGGTGTTCATGGCGGGGCGGAGCCTTTGTTCGGGGGCGGGCGGGCTGGCTGGCGGCGGGGCGCATGTTCTAGGCCGCCCTCCCGAAATCGTCAAAGTCTCCATCTTGACAGTTATGTTATAACATAACATAAATTGCAGCACTTACCATCGAGAGGCGCCAATGCCGCACGAAACGCTGCCACGGGAAGTCCTGCTGTCGAGGGAGCCCGCTCTGGCGGGTCCCGCATCAGGTCCCGCATCAGGTCCCGCCGGGCCGACGCTGATGTCGTGCGGCCTCGGTGCGCGCTTGTTGATGGCAGTGGCGACCCTGTCCGTGTTGTGGTCGATGGTCGCCTGGGCCGCGGCCTGATCAGCGGCTGTTGGCGCCCTCGACATGGAACCCGCCATTCACCTGCATGACCTGACCCTCGGCTATGCCCGGCATCCGGCGGTGCATCATGTTTCGGGCACATTCGAACAGGGTAGCCTGACCGCCATCGTCGGGCCCAACGGGGCTGGCAAGACGACGCTGATGAAGGGGCTGGTGGGCGCGCTGCGACCGCTTTCGGGCCGGGTCGCGCACGCGGACGGAGGCGCGCCCGACATCGCCTACCTGCCGCAGCAGACGCAGATGGATCCGAGCTTTCCAATCTCGGTGCTGGACGCTGCCTGCCTCGGCTATTGGCGCCGCACCGGCATGTTCGGTCGCGTCGACCGTGTCCTGCGCGACCGGGCGCTGGAAACCCTGGCCGGCGTCGGCCTCAACGGGTTCGAGGAGCGGCCGGTTGGCACCTTGTCGCGGGGCCAGTTCCAGCGCCTGCTGTTCGCCCGCATGGCGCTGCAGGACGCGCCGGTCATCCTGATGGACGAACCACTGACCGCCGTCGACGAACGCTCGGCCGATGATCTGCTGGCCTTGCTGGATCGCTGGCATGGGGAAGGTCGCACCATCATCGCCGTGCTGCACGATTTAGCTCTGGTGCGCGACCGTTTTCCCGAGACCCTGCTGCTGGCCCGCGAAGTGGTCGGCTGGGGCACGACGGCGGAAGTGCTGAGCGACGCCAACCTAGGGCGCGCCCGGGCCATGGCCGAGGCCTGGGACGAGGCGGCGCCGGTGTGCGAGCGGGACGACGCGGCATGAATCCCTACGACTTGTTGATTGCGCCGTTTGTCGACCTCGGCCATCTGCGCATGGCCCTGGCCGGTTCCGTCGCCATCGCCGTCGGCTGCGCGCCGCTCGGCGTCTTTCTGATTTTGCGTCGCATGGCGCTGGCCGGCGACGTCATGGCGCATGCGTTGCTGCCCGGCGTCGCCGTGGCCTTCCTGCTGGCCGGCCAGTCGCAGGTGGCGATGATGGCCGGCGGGCTGGTTACGGGGCTCGTCGTGGCCTGGCTCTCCAGCGCGGCGGCGCGGGGCACCGGCCTGGCCGAGGATTCGAGCCTCGCCGTCTTCTACCTGGTGTCGCTGGCCCTGGGCGTGCTGATCGTTTCGGCCACCGGTTCGGACGAGGAACTGCTGCACCTATTGTTCGGCTCGCTGGGCGCCGTCGACGCGGGACTGCTGGTGACCATCGCGGCGACGACGTCGGTTACCGTCATCGCCCTGGCGCTGCTGGCGCGGGCATTGATCGCCGAATGTTTCGATCCGGTGTTCCTGGCCTCGGTCGGTGGCCGGGGGGCGTTGATTCACATGGCCTTCATGACCCTGGTGGTGATCAACCTGGTCGGTGGATTCTCCACCCTGGGCGCGCTGATGGTGGTCGGCATCATGATGCTGCCGGCGGTCGCGGCGCGGTTCTGGGCCACGGGCATCGGCGGTCAGGTCGGATGCGCCGTGGGCATCGCCGTCGCGTCTTCGGTGGTCGGCTTGCTGGTCGCGCACCACGCGGGCCTGCCGCTCGGCCCGTCAGTGATTATAGCCGCCGGCCTGGCGGCGATGCTGTCCATGGCCTTCGGCCGTCATGGCAGCCTGCGCCTGCGCTATGGTGGTGGAACGCACCTGGAAGCCTGATCCGGTTTTGGTGCCTGATCGGGTTTCGGTGATTGTATAACGCCCGCCCGCCGGCCTAGGTGTGGGCCCATGAGTGCGACTTGCGGCCACCATCACGAAGATAACTTCGACGGCGCCTCGGCCGAATACCGACGCGCACTCTGGTGGGTGGTCGGCATTAACGGCGTCATGTTCGGGGTCGAGATGACCGCCGGTCTGGCTGGCCGCTCGCAGGCCCTGCAGGCGGACGCGCTGGACTTCGCCGGCGACACGGCGACCTACATGCTGTCGCTGCTGGTCATCGGCCACAGCCTGCAATGGCGCGCCCGGGCGGCACTGCTGAAGGGATTGACGCTGGCCGCCATGGGCGTGTTCGTGCTGGCGGCCACGGCCTATCGTGTGCTGGTGCTCGGCCTGCCCAGTGCTTCGATCATGGGCGGCGTCGCGGTCGCGGCGCTGGTCGCCAACCTGGCCAGTGTCGGATTGTTGATGAAATTCAAGGACGGGGACGCCAACGTGCGCTCGGTCTGGCTGTGCTCTCGCAACGACGCCATCGGTAATGTCGCCGTCATGGTCGCGGCCGCAGCCGTCTGGTGGTGGGCGTCGCCGTGGCCGGACCTGATCGTCGCCGCCGGCATGGCGGGGCTGTTCCTATGGGGGGCGGCCAGCATCATCCGCCAGGCGTTGGCGGAACTGCGGTCAGTGCAGCTGCCGGCGGAATGATCTAGAGAACCGGGAAGAAGACCAGCCGGTCGATCAGCAAGGCGGCGAAAATCAGGAAGAGATAGAGGATCGAGAACAGGAACAGGCGCTTGGCGGCGTGTTCCTGGTCACTTTCGCTGACCCGCCAGACCCGCCACACCCGGCGCCCGAACTCGACCCCAAGCACCGTGGCGGCAATGCCGTAAAGTACGCCCGACATGCCGATCAGCACAGGCGTCAGCGTCACCGGGACCAGCAGCAGGGTATAGAGCAGCATCTGGCGCTTGGTCTCCTCGACGCCGGCCACCACAGGCATCATCGGCACGCCGGCGTTGGCGTAGTCACCGCGTCGGAACAGCGCCAACGCCCAGCTGTGCGGCGGCGTCCACAGGAAGATGATCATGAACAGCGCCACCGCGCCGAGGCCGATATCACCGGTCACCGCCGCCCAGCCGACCACCGGCGGTAGCGCGCCGGAGGCACCGCCGATGACGATGTTCTGCGGCGTCCGCCGCTTCAGCCAGACCGTATAGATGAAGACGTAATAGAGGATGGTGGCGGCCAGCAACGCCGCCGCCATGGTGTTGACCAGCACGGCCATCATGACCACCGAGCCCGCGCCCAGCACGCAACCGAAAACCAGGGCCCGCGCAGGCGCCATGCGGCCGGCCGGGATGGGGCGGTTCATGGTCCGGCGCATGTGGCGGTCGATGTCGCGGTCGTACCACATGTTGATGGCGCCGGCCGCACCCGCGCCGATGGCGATGCAGAGGATGGCGGCGAGCGCGGTCGCCCAATGAATGGCGCCCTCGAAAGCGCCCGGGGCCAGTACCAGGCCGACGCCGGCGGTGAAGACCACCAGCGACATCACGCGCGGCTTCAGCAGGACGGCATAGTCGCCGACCTGGAACCGCGGTTCCGGGCGGACTTCGTCTGCTTGCAATGGCACGGTGCGTTCGTTCAAGGCTTCGACCCCTGTCTCGCCTCGGCTCTTAATAGAGTAAGAACAGGGCCCGCTTCAAGCGTCAGGCGCCGGGCGCAGCAGCGCGCGGCCCGTGACGACGATGAAGATGATGCCGCCAATGACGGCGACGACGGCGCCGACGCCCATGCCGTAGAGGCCGATTTGCGCGCCTAAGGCCTCCAGCCCCTCGGCGCCGGCGGTCTTGCGGGTGGCACCGTAGCCGCCGGCGAGAAAGAGCCCGGCGCTATGCAGCGCCTGACCGATGGCATACATCCAAAACATGGCGACCAGCCAGCGTCCGCGCGCCAGCGGCCGGCCCAGAAGTGGCAGCAGGAAAACCACGAAGAGCCCCATGAAGGCGATATTCACGCCGCCGATGACACCGTGGTAATGCGCCGGCGTACGCGTATCCGCACCGTCGACGAACAACCCCAACACGCCACCGAGCGCGAACACGGCGAACGATGCCCAGAGCGCCAGGCCCGCCAGCCGGTCGCCGTCGGAACCGGCGCTCATCAGCGCCCTGGCGCCGAGCACCGCGATCAACAACGCCGGCGGCGCCAGCAGGTACTGCAGGTCGGTGATCCATTGACGATGTGGCACCGACAGCGGCTCGTGGATCAGGCCGGCGCTGCCGACACCGAACAGACCGGCGATCAGCAGAAACACGGCGGCCAGGGTCAGCAGCCTCGGCGACACCAGCGGTGCCGCCAGGCGCGCGCCGCCCAGCAGGTACCAGGCGACCAGCATCAGCGTCACGTTGAGGAACTGCAGCAAGTGACCGCCGGACCAGAACACCGCTTCGTTGAAGGCGGCATCCACCGGGCCGCCGAGTGCCAGGGCGTCGAACACCATGGAAACAAGCGCGGCGACGAACAGCAGTGCCGCGACCGCCGTCGCCAGCACCACCGGCTCGACGATGCCCCGGGGCGCGGCCAGGTTAACCAGCAGCCTGAAGGTCACCAGCAGCATGGCCAGCGACAGCAGGCCGAGCCCGGCATAGAACAGCGGGTCGATGATCACCGGCACGTAATTGTTCAGCGATGCCTCGCCGCCGTCGCGCATGGCCGGCAGCGCCAGCAGGACGAAGGCGGCGACACTGAGCCAGACCGCCACCGGGCCGAGCCCGCGGGCTCGTGGTTCCTGGCCACCGGCCCGGTAGGCGGTGGCGCAGGCCAGCGCCGCCATCACCGCCAGGAACCAGACCACGAAGGAGAACACCACGTGGATGACCAGACCCTTGTGGAAGAACTGCACCGGCCACGGGAACCAGGTCTCGGCCCCTGGCAGGCGCGACAGCGCCAGCAGCAGCGCGAACACCCCGGCGACGGCGAGCGCGCCGATGGCGATCAGGCCCCAGGCACGGAGTTCCCACTGAGCCGACGCGGGGCGCACGGCCTCGGCGTAGGGTGCGACGAGGCTCCAGCGCTGGCGCTGGGCCGGCTCGAAGCCACCCGCGCTAGCCACCGCCGGCGCCGCCGGCATGTGGGAAGAGATGGACTGCCATGACGTAGACGACGACGCCGGAAACGCCGACGTAGACCCAGAGCGGCCAGGTCCAGCGGGCGATCCGCCGATGCCGCTCGAACTGGCCCGTGAAGGCTCGCCAGGCGGTGACCGGCACCAGGCCGGTAATGGCCACGGCGCCGACCACGTGGAGCGCCAGGATGGTGAAATAGACCGGGCGCACCAGCCCCTCGCCACCGAAGCGAGCGAAGCCGGAATTGGCCTTATAGGTGACGTAGGTGACCAGAAACGCGCCGGAGACCACCAGAGCGCCGATCATGCACATCCGGTGACGGTCCCGCTGGCCGGACTTGATGAAGATGTAGCCGGCGACCAGGAAGGCCACGGAAACGGCATTCAGCGCCGCGTTCACATGGGTCAGGTCCTGCACGTTCATATCGGAGATCCGAATCGACGAAGCGTTTCCGCCCGGCCCAGGGGTCAGCCCAGGGGTTAGCCCAGGGGTCAGCCCAGGAATCAGCCCAGGCGAATGAAGATGGCGACGTACATGAACAATGACATGGCGCCCAAGATCAGGCCCAGAATCAGGTTTTTCCGGGACATGGTCGGGGTTCCTTTCGTTGAATTCGCCGTCTCGCGGCCATGATGTAGGACGTCGGCCATGGAATTGCACGAGAATTCCGGTTTCCATGCAGCCTTGATGAGCCGAATTCATAGGGTCCAGTTGTCCCGCTCATCATTGCATACAAAGCGACACGCCGGCCTTGCCCTGGCACGGAGGGGCGGATAAAAAGACTCAGGGAAACCGCCGCCGACCGCGCCTGTTCGTGGCGCGGCTCGGGTGCGGTTCGTTCGAGGGAATTCAGGTGGGGCCGATGATCAAGCGATTCCTGTCCGTTGTGGCCGCGTTGGCGGTGACCAGTTTCGTCTGGATTGGGCCGGCGCTCGCCGACTCTCACCAGGTCCGATCCAAACTCTGGCAGATGTGGTTTCAGCCGGCCGCGTCGCCGACTGCGGATCGGGTGTTTGCCTTCAATGCACAGCTTCTGGTGATAGAAACCATCATCACGTTGTTTGTGCTTGGGCTGATGGCCTACATCGTTATTCGCTTCAACGAGAAGGCCAATCCGACGCCATCGAAGACGACGCACAACACGGCCCTGGAAGTGATCTGGACCGGCTTGCCGATCCTGATCCTCATCGGCATCGCCGTTCCGTCCCTGAAGCACCTTTATTTCGCGGATAGCCATCCCAACGCCGACATGACGCTGAAGGTCATCGGCAACCAGTGGTACTGGTCCTACGAATATCCGGACCACGACGGCATCGCCTTCGACAGCGTGCTGATCCCCGAGGAAGAACTGAAGGAAGGCCAGCCGCGGCTACTTTCGGTCGACAACGAGATCGTGCTGCCGGTGGAGACCAATATCCGCCTGCTCTTGACCTCCAACGACGTCATCCACAACTGGGCCATGCCGTCGCTGGCCGTGAAGCTGGATAACGTGCCCGGGCGGACCAACGAGACCTGGACACGCATCAAGAAGGAATTCGCCGGCAAGACGCTGCATGGCATGTGTTCCGAGCTCTGTGGTGTGAACCACGGCTTCATGCCGATCGTCATTCGCGCCGTTTCGAAGGAAGATTTCGCGACGTGGGTGAAGAAGGCGAAGAAGGAATTTGCCTCCACCGACGACAAGGCTGTGCCGACGGCGCCCGTCGCGGCGGCCCCCGAATCACAAAATCCCATCCGCGTGGCGGAGGCGGCGCGCTGAGGCCCCGGCCCCGGCGCAGCCCTTGAGATAGAGGAACGATAGATGGCGAATTCAGCGGACCACGCGCACGGTCACGACGACCACCACGACCACAAGCCGCCGTTCTTCACGCGTTGGTTCTGCTCGACCAACCACAAGGACATCGGCACGCTCTATATCATCGTCTCCATGATCGCGGCGGTGGTCGGCGGCGCCATGTCTTGGTACATCCGGTTGGAACTTGCCGAGCCCGGCATCCAGTACATTCACGACTTCCAGTTCTACAACGTGCTGGTCACCGCGCACGGCTTCCTGATGGTGTTCTTCGTCGTCATGCCGGCGATGATCGGCGGCTTCGGCAACTGGTTCGTGCCGCTGATGATCGGGGCGCCGGACATGGCCTTCCCGCGCATGAACAACATCAGCTTCTGGCTGCTGGCCGCGGCCCTGGTTCTGATCGTCATCTCGACCCTGGTGGACGGCGGGCCGGGTACCGGCTGGACGGTCTATCCACCGCTATCCAGCGCCGACTACCATCCGGGGGCGGCGGTCGATTTCGGCATCCTGTCGCTGCACCTGGCGGGGGCGTCGTCGATCCTGGGCGCCATCAACTTCATCGTCACCATCTTCAACATGCGCGCACCTGGCATGACGCTGCACCGCATGCCGCTGTTCGTCTGGGCCATCCTGGTCACCGCGTTCCTGCTGCTGCTGGCGCTGCCGGTGCTGGCCGGCTGCCTGACCATGCTGTTGACCGACCGTAACTTCGGCACCAACTTCTTCGTGCCCGGCGGCGGCGGTGATCCGGTGCTGTGGCAGCACCTGTTCTGGTTCTTCGGCCACCCGGAAGTCTACATCATCATCATCCCGGGCTTCGGCATCATCAGCCAGGTGGTCTCGACGTTCTCCAAGAAGCCGGTGTTCGGCTACCTCGGCATGGCCTACGCCATGGCCGGTATCGGCGTCGTCGGCTTCGTCGTCTGGGCGCACCACATGTTCACGGTCGGCCTCGATGTCGACACGCGGGCCTACTTCACCGCGGCGACCATGGTCATCGCCGTGCCCACGGGCATCAAGATCTTCAGCTGGCTGGCCACCATGTGGGGCGGGTCGATCAAGTTCGACGTGCCCATGCTGTACGCCTTCGGCTTCATCTTCCTGTTCGTCGTCGGTGGCGTCACCGGTATCACGCTGGCGAATGCGTCGGCCGACCTGCCGTTCCATGACACCTACTTCGTCGTCGCCCACTTCCATTACGTCATGGCTATCGCCGCCATCTTCGCCATGTTCTCTGGCTACTTCTACTGGATCGGCAAGATGTGCGGACGCCAGTACAACGAGACCTTTGCCCGTCTGCAGTTCTGGGTCTTCTTCATCGGCGTCAACCTGACATTCTTCCCGCAGCATTTCTCGGGCTATGCCGGCATGCCCAGGCGGATTCCGGATTACCCGGCGCCGTACGCGCCGTGGAACTTCCTGAGTTCCATCGGGGCGTTGATTATTGCCATCGGCACGGTGATGTTCTTCATCATCGTCTGGCGGACCATGACGTCGGGTCCGAAGGCCGAGGACAACCCGTGGGGCGAAGGGGCGACGACGCTCGAATGGACAGTGCCGAGCCCGGCGCCGTTCCACACCCACGAAGAACTGCCGGACATGACCGGCAAGGCCCCGGCCGAGTAAGGGCCGGGAATCGGGCGAGGGAACCTGAGGCATGGCCAAGCGCCAATCCAGGAATGCGGTCACCGCGGGCGTGTTGTTCGCCTTCGCTGGCGGCATGCTGGGGCTGGCCTATGCCGCGGTGCCGCTATACCAGCTGTTCTGCCAGGTTACCGGCTATGGCGGCACGCCGCAGGTCGCGGCGGCGGCGCCGACGGAGGTTTCGGACCGCCTGATCACCGTGCGCTTCGACGCCAACGTCAACGCCAAGCTGCCGTGGAGTTTCAAGCCCAACCAGCGCGAAATGCGGGTCCGCCTGGGCGAAACGGCGCTGGCCACCTATTCGGCCAAGAACGTCTCCGGCGAACGCATCACCGGCACCGCCACCTTCAATGTCACGCCCTACAAGGCCGGCCCTTATTTCGGCAAGGTCGACTGCTTCTGCTTCACCGAGCAGGCACTGGAGCCGGGCCAGGAAGTTTCCATGCCGGTGTCCTTCTACGTCGATCCGGAAATCTTCGGCGACAAGGACACCCGCGACGTCAACACCATCACCTTGTCTTATACCTTCCACCGCGCCCAAGAGGACGCGGTGGTGAACGGCCAGTACACAGCGCCGGCTTCGCGCCGGCCGGGCTGAACGAGAGAACGGGCGCCTAGGCCCTCGAAGAGGAACAGATCATGTCGTCTGACGCTGCCAAGACCCATCCCTACCACATGGTGGAACCTTCCAAGTGGCCGTTCGTCGGCGCCGTGGGCGGGTTCACGACGGCCGTCGGGCTGATCGTCTGGGCCAAGGACGGGCCGTCTATCCCGTTCTTCATCGGCATCGCCATCCTGCTCTACACCATGTACGCCTGGTGGAAGGACGTCATCGCCGAGGCCAACAACGGCGTCGACCACACCCCCGAGGTCAAGCATGGGCTGCGCTTCGGCATGATCCTGTTCATCACGTCGGAGGTGATGTTCTTCTTCGCCTTCTTCTGGGCCTACTTCAATTCCAATATTCCGGCACTCAGCTTTGCCGCCAGTCCGGTCTGGCCGCCGGAAGGCATCGTGCCACTGAAGACCTGGGACGTGCCGTTTCTGAACACCTTGATCCTGCTGTCCTCGGGCGCCACCGTGACCTACGCCCACCATGCCATTCAACTGGGCGACCACAAGCGCTGCGCCAACGGGCTGATCCTGACGGTCATCCTGGGCCTGATCTTCACCGGTTTCCAGGCCTACGAATACATCCATGCCACCTACGGTCTTTCGGATGGCATCTACGGGTCCACGTTCTATCTCGCCACCGGGTTCCACGGGGCGCACGTGATCATCGGCACGTGTTTCCTGCTCGTCTGCTTCCTGCGCGTGCGCAAGGGCGACTTCTCGGCCAAGACCCACATCGGCTTCGAGGCCGCGGCCTGGTACTGGCACTTCGTCGACGTGGTCTGGTTGTTCCTGTTCTGCTGCGTCTACTGGTGGGGTAACTTCGGGTTCGTGTTCCCCGAATGACCCGGGGGCCGGGAGCGGTGACGTGAACACCGAGCCCACCTTCCCCGAACGCACCATTTGGCAAACTCTCCGCCTCGGCATCGCCGGGCGCTGTCCGCGCTGCGGCGTCGGCCGACTGTTTCAGAGCTATCTGAAGGTGGTGGATAGGTGCGAGGTCTGCGATCTCGGGCTCGAGGGCCATGACAGTGGCGACGGCCCGGTGGTGCCGGCAATGCTGGTGCTGGGCGGGCTGATCGTCGGCGCGGTGCTGATCACCGAGATCATGTATGAGCCGCCGATCTGGCTGCACATGGTCATCTGGTTACCGTTGTCGACGCTGCTGACATTGTGGATATTGCCGCGTCTCAAGGGCATGGGCATCGCCATCCAGCATCGTGTGCGCTCGACCGACGAGCCTGGCCAAATAGGCGGCGTCTGAGCTCAGGTACAACAACCGTCGCCGGACTGAATGGGCGGACATTTGACGTCGCCGTAGCTGCAATAGACGCAGCAGTCGCCGGGCTTCGGTTTCAGCATCGCGCCGCATCCTTCGCAGTCATAGAAGAACTGGCAGGCGTCGGTCGGCATCTCGTCACGCCGGCGATGGCCGCACTCGGGGCAGGTCAATGTCGAGAAACGCTCGAAGGCGGCACTCATGATTCCGACTCCTGGCGGCGCCGGTAAAGCGCATATCCGGTGATGCCGAGGAAGATCGCGAGGGCGGGGAACAGCACCAAATCCAGCCAGCCCACCAGCGCCGAAAGCCCGATGGCGCCGAGCGCAATCACCAGGATCGGCGTGAAACAGCAGACCGCCGCGACGGCGCTGCCGATGATACCGGTCCGCAACAGGGTCTGGTGCCGCGCCATGGTTCAGCCGAAATATCCCAACAATCGCCACCAAAGATAGTTCAACGGCGTCAGCACGACCAGAGTGACGGCGGCGATGGTCAACGTGATCCTTGCGCCGTCGCGAAGAGACACCCCACCCAGGCCCATGGCGACGATCAGCGGTGGCACCTGGTAGGGCAGCAGAACGGTCGAGTGGCCGATGACCAGCGACATCAGCACGGTCACCAGCGGCAGGCCGGTCGTGGAAGCCAACTCAGGCGCCAGCGGCCCGAGCACGGCGGAGACGCCGGGGGCCGTGGTCACCGTGCTGGTCAACGTTCCGAGAACGGCCAGCGACATGAAATTGGCGAAGTCGGCACCAGGCGCCAGCGGCAACAGCGTGAGTAAATACCCACCGAGAGCACGGCCGACGCCGGTCTCGGCGATCACCGCGCCGAGGGAAAGGATGCCGGCGATATAGATGGCGGACGGGAAGTTGACGCGCTTGAAGTCCGCCGCCGGGATCACGCCGACGCCCGGCAGCAGACAGAACACCGCCGTCGTCAGCGCCACCCAGGCCGGCGAGATGCCGTGCCAGAAATCGGTGACCCAGAAGCCCAACGTCAGGACCAGCGCGATGGCCAGGCGATGGCCTTCGGCGGTCAGGGCCGGTACCACGGGAGCGTCCGCAGGCGCCACGTCGGCCCGCGGCGTTTCGCGGAACAGGGCGATGATGACGATATAGATGAGAACGGCCTTGGCCAGACCCACCGCCGGTCCGTGCAGCAGCATGTAGTCGCCGTAATTGATGCGCAGGTCGAACAGGCTTTCGGCGACGCCAACCAGCACCATGTTTGGAACGTTGGACGGCAGGATCGCCGATGACGGCATCCAGGTGCCGCAGACCATGGCCATGACCAAGCCGGCGCGGCCGCGGCTGCCGGCCTCGAAGCCAAGCCGGTCGGCCAGCGCCGTGACCAGCGGGATCAGGATCATGACCCGGCCGAGGGTGCCGGGCATGAGCAGCGACAGCACCACGCCAACGAAAATCAGGCCGGCCACGATGGCGCCGTAGGACTGCCCGATGCGGGCCGTCACCTGGGCCGCCAGCCGGGCGCCCAGGCCGGTCCGGTCGACGCCGACGCCGATGATCAGCCCGCCCATGGCCAGCCACATGGCGGTGGTGTGGAAGCCCTGGAACACCACCGAAGCCGGCGCCACCTGGAACAGCATGGCGATGGCGAAAAAGGCCAGCGCCGTGACGGCCTCGGCGATGACGCCGGTGGCGTAGAGACCGATCGAGAAAATGGCCAGCGCCGCGCATCAGTTCCGGCGCCACGCCCGCCGGCGCCGGCAGCACCAACATCGCCAACGCCGTCAGTGTCGTCGCGGCGGCGATCCAATGGGGCGGGCCGAAGCTGGCGCTGACGCCCCCTGGTGCTGTTGGCTGGCTAGGGGGTTGGCTCATGGCCTTCCTGTTAACGCAATCGCGCGGGCGGTGAAAGTCCGTCTCATTTCCGCCCGTCAGTTGGCAGCATGGGGCGGCGGGGGGTAAGCTTGATCTCGTGGCCTCACGGACCCCAGGAGGGAACATCATGGCCGACCAGCCGAGCAACGAGGTTCCAGGCGCCGATCCCGAACGCATGGCGCGCGCCATGACCGAGTTCGCCGAGAAGAGTCAGCGCATCGTCAATGCGTTCCTCGAGCGCCAGCAATCAGACGACGGCTTCAAGGTCGCCGACCCGGTGGTCATCGGCCGCGCCTTCCTCGACCTGACGGCCAAGATGATGGCCGACCCGGCGAAGCTGGCCGAGGCGCAGGCGCAGCTCTGGGGCCAGTACGCGGAGCTTTGGCAGTCGACGGCGCGTCGCCTGGCCGGCGAAGAGGCGGAGCCCGTGGTGGCACCGGCCGGCGACGACAAGCGCTTCAAGGACGAAGCCTGGAACGAAGAACTGGTCTACGACTTCATCAAGCAGTCGTATCTGTTGACGTCCAACTGGATGCAATCGACGTTCCACGAGGTGGACGGCCTGGATGAGAAAACCCGGGAGAAGGTTGATTTCTATACCCGCCAGTTCGTCGATGCCATGTCGCCCACGAATTTTGCCGCCAGCAACCCCAGGGTCATCAAGAAAACCATCGATACAGGCGGCGAGAACCTGTTGAAGGGCCTCGGCAACCTGCTGGGCGATCTGGAGAAGGGGGAAGGGGACCTGCGCATCTCCATGACCGACGTGGAGGCCTTTACGCTGGGCGAGAACATCGCCACCACGCCGGGCAAGGTGGTATTCCAGAACGACCTGATGCAGCTGCTGCAGTACACGCCGTCGACAGACAAGGTGTTCCGCCGGCCGCTTCTGATCGTGCCGCCCTGGATCAACAAATTCTACATCCTCGACCTGCAACCCAAGAATTCGTTTATCAAGTGGGCGGTCGACCAGGGCCACACGGTGTTCGTCGTTTCCTGGATCAACCCGGACGAAAAGCTCGCCGACAAGGGTTTCGACGATTACATGCTGGAAGGTCCGCTGGCGGCCATGGATGCCATCGAACAGGCAACGGGTGAGCGCGAACTGAATCTGATCGGCTACTGCATCGGCGGCACGCTGACCGCCTCGACCCTGGCCTACCAGGCGGCCAAGGGCGACGATCGCGTCAAATCCGCCACCTACTTCACCACCATGATCGACTTCGAGGAGCCGGGCGAGCTTGGCGTCTTCATCGACGAGGAGCAGCTTGAGAAGCTCGAAGCTCACATGGCCAAGACCGGCTATCTGGAAGGCCGCCACATGGCCCAGGCCTTCAACATGATGCGCGACAACGACCTGATCTGGTCTTTCGTGGTCAACAACTACCTGATGGGCCGCGAGCCCATGGCCTTCGACCTGCTCTACTGGAACGCCGACTCCACGCGCATGCCGGCGATGATGCATGGCATGTATCTGCGCCAGATGTATCTGGAGAACCGGCTGAAGGATCCGGGAGGCATTACATTGGACGGCACGCCCATCGACCTTGGCGGCATTGAGGTGCCGACCTATATCCTGGCCACCAAGGACGACCACATCGCGCCCTGGAAATCCACCTACCGGTCATGCGGCATCTACGGCGGGCCTGTGCGGTTCGTATTGGCGGCGTCTGGCCATATCGCCGGTGTCATCAATCCCCCGGCGGCGGACAAGTACTGCCACTGGACCCGCACCGGCAAGCCACCGGCCGACGCGGAGGCTTGGATCGACGGGGCCAAGCGGCACGAGGGGTCCTGGTGGCCGGACTGGCAGAAGTGGGTGAAGAAGCAAGGCGGCGGCGAGTCCGTGGCCCGTCAGCCGGGCGACGGCGACCTGGAGGTGCTTGAGGATGCCCCGGGTTCATACGTGACTGTGCGGCTGGAATAGGATTCAATGGCGCCAATGGGGGGCCAGTGGGGGATGGAGGCACATTGACGTCATGAGCGGCCCGCAGGCACTGGACACCGCAACCGAGTCCGTCGACGCGCCGCTGCAAGGGCGACCCGTCGCCGACCGCGATTCCTTAGATCACCTGGAATTGCTGGCGGTGATGAGCCAGGAGTTCGTCACCACCCGTGACCTCAATGCCACGCTCTCGCACGCCGTCAACCACATCCGTGACTATGTGGAGGCAGAGGCCGGGGCGCTCTTCATGCTCGATGAGAAGGGCGAAACGCTGTGCTGCCAGGCCTGCAATGGCCCGGTCGAGATCACCGGCCTGACCATCGCGTGCGACCAGGGCATCGTCGGTCAGTGCGTGCAGCAGGATATCGGCCGCATCGTCCGCGATGTGGCCGATGACCCAGACTTTACCGGCGCCGTCGACGCCGAGACCGGCTTCACCACGCGTTCCATCCTATGCGCGCCGATGAGTGTGAAGGGCGAGCGCATCGGCGCCATCGAATTGATCAACAAGCGTGGCGGCGACGGTCTGTTCGACGACAACGATCTGTACCTGCTGCAGGCCCTCGCGGCGTCGGCCGGCATGGCCATCAAGAACGCCCGCATGTCTGAACAACTGGTGGAGCAAGAGCGGGTCGAGCGGGAGCTTGAATTGGCGGCGGAGATTCAGCGCTCGTTGATTCCCGGCGAGACGCCGGACGGTTTCGCGTTGTTCGGCGTCAACTATCCGGCCCGCGTGGTCTCGGGCGATTTTTTCGACTATTTCCCGCTCGCCGACGGCCGGGTTATGTTTTCGCTGGGCGATGTCTCGGGCAAGGGTATGAACGCGGCCCTGATGATGGCCAAGACCGCCAGCCTTCTGCGTTGCCTCGGCAAATCCATCAACGAGCCCGGCCGGTTGCTCAGCCTGGTCAACGACGAGATTTGCGAGACCTCGACCCGGGGCATGTTCGTCACCATCGTGACCGGTGTCTACGATCCCGCCACGGGGCATGTGCGGTTGGCCAATGCCGGGCATGAGCCACCGCTGATCCAGGATGCCTCGGGGAATTTCCGTGAGGTCGAGGCCGACGCGCCGCCGCTCGGAATTGCGCCGGCACTTGCCGGCGAAGACGGATTCCCCGAGACCGATTTCCACCTCGACGGCGGCGCCTTTTACGTCTTCACCGACGGCATCACCGAGGGTTATACGGCGCCCGGCGAAGAGTTGGGCGTCGAGGGGTTCAAACGGCTGGTCATGCAACATTGGGATGCGGACATGTCGACGGCGCTGCGATCCGTCGCGGACGCCATCAACGGATCCGGGTTGGCCTTGCGCGACGACATCACGGTGTTGGCCATTGATGACCGAGTGCCCGAACGGGCCGGTCTGGTCGATCGCCGGTGTATCGAGCCCGGGGCCAGTGACCCGCTGGGCGAAAAGCTGATTTCCATTCGGGTGACGGCGGATGCCAGCCGCCTGAAGATCATCCGCAACAGCGTTCGCGAAACGGCCCTGTTCTGTGGCTTCGACGAGACCCATGCCGGTGACGTGGTGCTGGCCGTCGACGAAGCCTGCCAGAACATCATCCGCCACGCCTACGGTGGTCGGCCGGATGGCGATATCCAGATGGAAATACGTCGCCGCGGCGACGAAATGATTATAACCTTGCGAGACTTCGCGGAGGTCATCGACGTGGCGCGGGTGAAACCGCGCGACCTGGACGACGTCCGCCCGGGCGGCCTGGGAACCCACCTCATGCGCGAGATCATGGATGCCGTGGATTTCCTGCCACCGCCGTTCGATGGCGGCAACTTGCTGCGCATGGTCAAGAAGCTGCCCCAAAGGGAGCCCTAGAAGAACAGACCATAGAAGAACAGAGACGAGGGAGGACGCATGGAACATCAAACCACCGAACGGGAGGGCAACCTGGTGGTTGCCTTCACGGGCGACGTCGACTTGCAGAGTTCGCCGGACGCGCGAAAGGCGTTGCTGGACGCGGTCGGTCAGGGCAAGAACGTGTTGGTCGATCTATCGGGCGTCGGTTACATCGATTCGTCCGGTGTCGCGTCCTTGGTTGAAAGCCTGCAGACGGCGCGGAAGTCCGGCGGCACCCTGGGCCTGGCCGCGGTCAGCGAGGGTGCGCTCCGGGTGCTGCAACTGGCCCGTCTGGACAAGGTGTTCACCATCCACGACACCGTCGAGCAGGGCCTGGCCGACCTCGGCTGATCCGGCATCATGGAGGCCTCCCCCGCCACGCCCGCATTCGCGGAACGGCTCGAAACACTGGGCCGCAAGAGTGTCCACTTCATCGAGGAAGTGGGCAACGGCGGCATCCTGGTGGCCGAAAGCTTCTACTGGGTCCTGTTCGGCCGTCGCGACCGCCAGCCGGTGCGCATGGCGGCCGTTATCGAACAGGCCATGGAAACCGGCATCCGCGCCATCCCCATTGTCGCCCTGCTGGCCGGGACCATCGGTATCATGCTGGCCATTCAGGGCATTCACACGCTGCGTATTTTCGGCGCCGAAAGCCGGGTCACCATCGGCATCGCCTTTTCTGTGGTGCGCGAATTCGCGCCGCTGATCACCGGTATCCTGGTCGCCGGCCGGTCCGGCTCGGCATTGGCGGCCCGCATCGGCACCATGAAGATCAATCAGGAAATCGATGCGCTGAAGGTCATGGGCATCAACCCGACACGCTTTCTGGTGGTGCCGGCGCTGATTTCCATGATCGTCATGGTGCCGGCCCTGGCGTTGCTGTCGGACTTCGTCGGCCTGCTGGCCGCCGGCCTCTACGTGGGCTTCGACCTGGGCATCTCGCTCGCCGCCTATACCCACGACATCCTCGATATCCTCAGCCTCGATGACCTGACGCACGGGCTCGGCAAGGCCTGCATCTTCGCCGTGCTGATCGCGGTCATCGGCGTCGTCAACGGCGCCGGCGTGCAGGGCGGGGCCGAAGGGGTCGGCAAGGCGACGACACGCGCCGTGGTGCAGTCGATCTCGGCCATCGTGCTGACCGACATGCTGTTCGCCTTCGTGGCAACGCGCTGAGCGGGGAAGGGCTGAAACCATGAACCAACGTTTCGAACAGCACCGCGACCGCCCGCGACCCGAAACCGGGCCCGGCCACGTCATCGAAGTGCGCGATCTGGTGACCCATTACGGCGACCGATTGATCCTGCAGGGAGTCTCCTTGGAGGTTCTGGAAAACGAGATCATGGTCATCATGGGCGGCTCCGGTTCCGGCAAGTCGACCCTGCTGCGATTCCTGATGGCGTTGGAACACAAGACGTCGGGCACCATGAGTATCCTGGGCGAGGACATCGACGAACTCTCGCGGCTCGAATTCCAGGAGGTGCGGAAGAAGCTCGGCGTGGCCTTCCAGGGCGGCGCCTTGTTCAGCTCCATGACCGTTGGCGAGAACATCATGCTGCCGCTCTACGAGCACACGGACCTGGACCGCATGACCATGGAGATCATGGCGCGCATCAAGCTGGAGGTGGTCAGCCTGGCCGGCTTCGAGGACCTGATGCCGTCGGAGCTCTCGGGCGGCATGATCAAGCGCGCCGCCTTCGCCCGGGCCATTGTCATGGATCCGAAGATCCTGTTCTGCGACGAGCCGTCGGCCGGCCTTGATCCGGTGGTGGCCTCGGCGCTCGACGACCTGATCCTCGACATGCGCGACGCCATGGGCATGAGCATCGTCGTCGTCACCCACGAGCTCGACAGCGCCTTCAAGATCGCCGACCGCATCACCATCCTCGACCGCGGCAAGATCCTGATGATCGGCACGCCCGAGGAGGTCATGAATTCCCCCGTCGCGCGCGTCCAAAACCTGCTTAACCGCGAACCCGAAGACGATATGGTGGACCCGGATGAATACCTGGACCGCCTGACGGGCACGCCCTCAACCATCGGAACGGCTCAGCTATGAGAAGCTCAAAGATCAACTACCTGATCGTCGGCACCTTCGTGCTCGCCTCCATCATCGGCCTGATCGTCTCGGTGGCGCTGCTGACCGGGCGCACCGGCGCCACCGACGGCTATCATGCGTTCTATTCCAATGTCACCGGGGTGAAATTCGGCACGCAAGTGGTCTACGAAGGCTATCCCATCGGCCAGGTCACCGACGTCGAGCCCATGGAGGCCGAGGGCCGCATGGTCTTCCGCGTCAACTTCGACGTCACCGAGGGCTGGAAGATTCCGTCGGACAGTATGGCCGAAATCGCCGCCCCCGGTCTTCTGGCGGCCATCACCATCAGCATCACGGCGGGCCAGAGCAAGGAATCGCTGGCACCCGGAACGCAGGTCCAGTCGGCCGAGCGCGCCGATATCTTCGCCGTCGTCTCGTCGGCCGCCGGCGAGTTCTCGCGGCTCACCGACAGCCACATCAAGCCGCTGATCGGGAATGCCAACAAGGCACTGTCGTCCGCCGCCGATTTCCTGGCCGAGGGCGGCGATATTCACAAGACCGTCACCGAGGCACGGGCGCTGATCGCCGAGGTTCGCGATACGGTTGCCGACGCCAAGGGCCTGGTCTCCGACCTGCAGAGCAATATTCCCCAGGTCGTTCGCAATGTCGACGAGATGACCACCGATTTGAAGGCCTCGGCGAAGCAGGTTCGGGCCTTCGCTTCGCCGGCCAACCGCAAGCAACTGGAAAGCCTGATCGGCAAGGTGGACGGCACGGTGGCCAACATGGACAAGGCGTTGGTGACCATGAACAGCATCCTCGCCGACATCGACGATATGGTGATGAACGAGGAAGGCGACGCGCTGGTGGCCGTCAAGGAGGCGCGCTATGTGGTCGAATCCGTGTCCCGGCACATCGACTCCATCAACCAGAACATGGAGGGCGCGGCGCGCAACATGTACGAATTTAGCCGCCAGATTCGCCAGAACCCGGGCCTGTTACTGGGCGGCACGCCGGCCGAGGACCAGGCCAAAACCCAATGACCGGTGACAGCATGATCAGGGACCAGAAGATGGGACTAGAAGACGGGACCAGGAGACGGGGGAAACCGATGAGCAGGGGATTTGTTTCCGCAGTGACGCTGGCCCTGGCGGTCATGGCCGTCGTGGGCCTCGCCGCCTGCGCCTCGGCACCACCGGTGCCCGAGGACATGTTCTACCGCCTGCAGGCGGTGCCGGCCCGGGCGGCCTTCGCCCAACCGGTGTTCAAGGGCGTGTTGGAGGTCGAACGCTTCTCCGCCGATGGCCTGACGGCGGGGCGGCCCATCGTCTATTCGGACCGGGACAACCCCAACCAGCTGCGCGAGTACCACTATCACTTCTGGACCCAGTCGCCGACGATCATGCTGCGGGATGAACTGGTCAACTACCTGCGCGCGCTGAAGGTCGCCGACCGGGTGGTGACGCCCGAAGTGCGGGCCTTGCCCAACCATGTGCTGACGGCACGCATCAAGCGGCTGGAACGGGTTATCGGCAAGCCGGCGGCGACGCTGCTGGAGGTCGAGATCGCGGTGCGCGCGGAAGCCACGGACAAGCTCGAGTTCCTGGAGACCTACCGGGCCGAAACGGCGCCTCGGGGGACCGGCATGATCGACGTGGTCGAGGCGCTGAACGAGGGCCTTTCCATCATCTTCGCCGACTTCATCGCCGGCCTGGAAAAGCGCTGAGGCGCTGAGCCATGGCGCGCGGCCGGCGGCGGCGGCCGCGACGTTCATCGGCGACCGGGCGCGCGCCCGGCGGCGAGGTTCTGGAACTCCACATTGATGGCATCGGCGCCCGAGGCGACGGCCTCGCCCGCGACGGGGCAGGGCGCTTGTTCTATGTCCCCTACACCGCCCCCGGCGACCATGTGCGGATCAGTGTCGGCGCGCCCAGGGGCGACGGCCATGTGGCCCGGCTGGACGAAGTCCTGACAGCCGGGCCGCGACGCCCGCCGGCGTGCCGTCACTTTTCCCACTGCGGCGGCTGCGCGACCCAACACCTGGACGAGACAGCGGAGGCGGATTGGAAGCGCGAACTGGTGCGCCAGGCGCTGGCCCGGCGCGGTCTCGACGTGGCGGTCGCCGAGCCCCTCCGCGTTTCCCACGCGTCGCGACGGCGGGTTGCATTCACGGCCTTCCGGTCACGCGATGGCCTGGCCTTCGGCTACAATGCCGCCGACAGCAACCGCATTGTCGATATCCAGGACTGCCCCCTGTTGCTGCCGGCGTTGGCGGCCATGATCGCGCCGCTGCGGCAACTGGCGGAAGGGTTGGTTGAGAACGGGGAACGCTCCCGCTTCCATGCCACGTTGCTTGCCGAAGACAGGGGGGCGCCAGCGCTTGACCTGGTGATCGGCGGACGACGCCCGCCGACCCTCGATGCGCGTCAGGCATTGGCGGCCTTCGCCGAGCGCCATGACGTGGCTCGGATATCCTGGCAGGAGGACGGCCAGGAGCCTGAACCGGTGGCGGCCCGGCGCCCGGTCATGATCCGCTTCGGAGGCGTCGACGTCGCCTTGCCGCCGGCGACGTTTCTGCAGCCCTGCGCCGAGGGGGAGGCGGCGATTGTCTCCCGCGTCATCGCCGGGCTCGACGGGACCAATCGCGTCGCCGATCTCTACGCCGGGCTTGGAACGATTTCCCTGCCGCTGCTGACCGAGGCCGGCCGGCGGGTGCGCGCGGTCGACGGGGATGGTGCCGCCATGGCGGCGCTGGCGACGGCGGCCGGCCGGGCATCGCTCGGCGGACGCCTGAGCAGCGAGGCGCGCGACCTGGCGTTGCGCCCGCTGACGTCCATCGAACTGGCCGACATCGATGGTGTCGTGTTCGATCCGCCCCGCGCCGGCGCCAGGGCGCAGGCCGAGACCTTGGCCGAAACGCCGGACCTGCATCGCGTGGTCGCGGTCTCGTGCAACCCGGCGACCTTCGCCCGGGACGCCCGTATTCTGGTCGACGGCGGATTCAATCTGGTGCGGGTCGAGCCCATCGACCAGTTCCGCCACGCCGCGCACATCGAATTGGTGGCCGCCTTCGAGCGTCGCTGAGTTTGTCGCCTTCTGATCGCGATGTTTTTATTTCGATATCGTTATGAACTGTGATGCCGATCACTGAAATGCGGCGTCGAACCGGTCATTCTCCTCAACGATGAACAACACACACCGTTTGACGGAGACGACCATGAGCAACCCGAACATGCCCATCGGCAAGGTGGAAACGACCGAAGGAACGATCCTGGTGGAGCGCGCCGATGGCGGCCGCGAGATGCTGGCGCCGGGCGCCGAGGTCTTCCAGGGCGACGTTATCGAGACCGGCGACGACGGCCATGTGTCGCTGCTGATGGCTGATCAGAGCCAGTTTTCGCTCGGCGCCGAAGGCCGCATGACCATGGACGAATTGGTCTACGACGCCGAGGCCCAGGAGGGCTCGGCCCTTATCTCGGTCGATGTCGGCGTGTTCGTTTTCATCAGTGGCATGATCGCCAAGACCAGTGTCGATGCCATGGTCATCAGCACACCGGCCATGACCATGGGCATCCGCGGCACCAAGCTGATCGGCCGCGCCGGTCCGGAAGGGCATGAGAACGCGGTGACGCTGCTCGAGGAAGCCGGCGGCCATGTCGGCGAGATCACGGTCTTCAACCAGGTCGGCGTGCAGGTCCTCAACCAGGCCAACCAGACGCTGCGCGTGGCCGGCGCCGAGGTCGACCTACTGCCGCCGATGGTGGTCACCAGCATGGTCGTCGATGAAATGTACCGCGCACCGACGGCGGCAACGGCACCGCGTTCCGATCAGCGTTCGTTCGATGGAACCATGCGCGACGACGGCAACGACGACAATGGCGACGAGGCGAGTTCCAGTGCAACGGAAGACGTTGCCCCCGAGACGGCTGCCGAGGTCTCCGCGGTCTTGGTCGAAGAGGTCGGGCAGATCTTTCACCTGCAGAATGCCGTTACAACCGACGCCGCCGAGAGCCCGAGCGAAAGCGCGGTCTTCGCCGATGATTACCGTGACGACGTCCCCGCTTTCCGGCACCGGCATGTGTCTGAAGACGCGGCGGAAGCTCTGGATGAGCCGATGGCGGTTGTCGCGAACATGGCACCGATCGTCCACGAACGTGTTCGCCTGGATAACACGCTCGGCACACTCGCAAACGACCTTCAGAACGCCGAGGTGCCGACGGAAACAACCTTCGAATCGCCGCTCGCTCTGACCGCCCCCTTCAATGAATCCCTGATTGGGGAGCCGTTGGAGATCGTGGCGCTCGCGGAGTCTGGCAACGAGCTTGATGCCAGCACGCCGGTCGACCCAATTGTCGAAGCACCAGTGGTTTCGGAAGCGGCGGAATCCCTCATTAACTTGGCCAAGGCGAACACGCCGGCCAGCACCGAGACACCAGAAACCACAGCAACGGAATCCGCGGGGACCGAGGGCACCTCCCTGACCGCGGATATGGGCGACCCGTCGGACCCGTCCCTCGCCACCCCGTCAAACGATGGGACTGTCGAGGCCGGCGGGTCGTCCGCTTCTCCCGATGCTCCGATGGCGCCGGAGTCGGAGATGAACCAGGCCCATGAGCCCGCCACCCAGTGCAATCGCCACGTGCCTCTGGAGGATATCGCCCGGGCCTGGCAGCAGGCGGCCGGCGACAAGGTGCCTGAGACCCCCGCCGAATGGTTGTTGGATGTGATCGATGCCGGACGATTGGACTTCGGTGATCACAACCCGGCGACGGCGGAAGACGCCCGTGTCCTCTTCCAGGCTTCGCAGATCGCTACCCGGATCGCCCATGGCCATGCACCTGACCACGCCCACAGCCATGCCCATGCTCACGCGCCCGGCAAACATGACGGCCATGGCAAGGACCATGGGCAGCGCCGTGGCCATATGAACGACGATGCGCACGGCCACCCCCATCCCCACGGTCACCAGCGCGGCGAGCCGGCAGCGGAGCCGGGCTACGTCAGCGCCCCCGCGCCCGATGGCCCGGCGGCGCCGCTGTCCGAGGTCCAGTTGACCTGACCGGCCGCGTAGCACCGCTGGTTGCGACCCTGGAGCGCAGGGGATAAAACGGCGCCACGCTGTATCAGGGGAACCTAAGTGGCGCCGTCTCCGAAAACATTGATCGCCAAGAACGAACTGACCGATCCCGAACGCTGGCACGCCGCCGGCCACCGGGGCGGCGTGTTGTGGTTCACTGGACTATCCGGCGCCGGCAAGTCGACGCTGGCGGTGGCGCTCGAACAGGAACTGTTCGCGGACGGCATGCGGGTCATCGTGCTGGATGGCGACAACGTCCGCCATGGCCTCAATGCGGACCTGGGGTTCACGCCGGACGAGCGGGCCGAGAACATCCGCCGCGTTGGCGAGGTGGCCGCGCTGTTCGCGCGCGCCGGTGTCATCGCCATCGCCGCCTTCATCTCGCCCTACCGGAGCGATCGTGCCGAGGCCCGGCACGCGGCGGGCGAGGGGTTTCACGAAATTCACCTCTCCACCTCGCTCGAGGCCTGCGAGGAGCGGGACGCCAAGGGGCTCTACGCCAAGGCCCGGCGCGGCGAGATCCCTGAGTTCACGGGAATCTCGGCCCCTTACGAGGCGCCGGAGGCGCCGGAGATGACGATCGATACCGCGCGTGAGTCGCCCGACCAGAGCCTGGTACGACTTGCCGCCTACGCGCGCCAAGCTTTCACCCTGGGTGAGGGCGCCTAGGCCGGGCAGCCACTCTACATGCCGATGGCGCGCATATAGGTTTCCAACAGGACTTCCATCTCGTTACGGTCGTTGGCGTCCATCTTGCGGAGCCGCACCACCTGGCGCATGACCTTGACGTCAAATCCGGCGCCCTTGGCTTCGGAATAGACCTCGCGGATGTCGCCGGTAAGCGCCGCGCGTTCCTCCTCCAGTCGTTCGATCCGCTCGAGGAAGGACTTCAGCCGTTCCGCCGCGACACCACCCACATCCGCCATTCGATCATCTCCCTAGCCTGGTAGCCGTTTCGAGTTGGCGCGAATTTAGCGATGCCCTGGGGCCGGGACAAGGCATCAGGCGGCCACCCTCGGTTGCCGGCCTCGACGGGCGTCGTTATCATGAAAATCGACGGATTTCCTGGACGAACGCGTGGGGGGACGGGGTGGCCGCCTACAATTTCGAGAGCCTTGTGGTTACGGTCGTCGAGGACAACGGCTTTATCCGCAATACGTTCGCCAACCTGCTTCTTTCCTTCGGCATCAAGCGCATCACCACGCTGAAAAACGGCGAGGAGGCGATCAACATGCTGAAGGAGATGAAGCGCGACCAGAACCCGGGTCCGGACATCCTGTTCACCGACATCGTGATGGCGCCGATTAACGGATTGTTGTTGCTGCGTTGGGCGCGGACCGCCGTCGATTCGCCCAACCGCTTCGTGCCGACAGTGATGGTCAGCGGCGCCGCCGACCGCAATTATGTGGAATCGGCCCGCGACCTGGGCGCCTCGGAATTCCTGGCCAAGCCGTTCTCGGCCAAGGCCGTTTCCGACCACCTGATGGAAATCATCGACCGGCCGCGGCCGTTCGTCACCACGCAGAAGTTCTTCGGCCCCGACCGGCGCCGCCGCAAAGATGGTCCGGCGCCTTCGGGCGACGAGCGCCGGCGCGCCGGCGAGGACCACGTGAACCTGGTCTATTCGGCGGACAAGAGGGTCAAGGCCAAGCAGCCGAGCGACGTTTGGTACTTTCACCTGCCAAATCGGCTGCGCGAGAAGGTCGGGGGCTTCCAGGGCGAGGCGGGGGAGTTCCCTCTCGATCTGATCGACGAGGCAGAAACCCAGCTGGAACGCGCGCAGTTCGATTTCACCACCTGGGCGCAGGAATATCTGGCCCAACTTTCGGAACTGTGTACTCAGGCGCTGGCCGAAACCAGGTCCCGTTCCAAGCAATTCGAGGAAATGCACCTGCTGGCCCTGGAATTGCGGGGCCAAGGCGGTACCTTCGGATATCCGCTGATCAGCACCTTCGGCAAGATGCTGTTCGACGCCACGGTCGAGGGATGCCCCGAGAACAACAGCCAGGTCGAGATTGCCAAGGCTCATATCGACGCCATGCGGGCAGTGCTGCGGGACAAGGTCGAGGGTGACGGCGGCGAAATCGGCCGCGCCTTGTTGCAGTCCCTGCAGATGGCCATCGAGCGTCACCAGGTGGTGCGCTGACCCGTGGTTTCTAGATCTCGATGACGGCAACGACGGACAATCCCGTTGGCCATGACCTCGGTGCCGAGGTGACTGCGGTCATGGCGGCGTTGGATGGCGGCGGCATCGCCATCATCCCACTCAATGTCGCCTACGCCATTCTCGGCCGGACCGAGGCGGCGGTCCGGCGCATCTTCGCGGTCAAGGAACGCAGCTACGATAAGCCGAGTGGGCTGTTCGGCGGTCGGGCCGCGTCTGACGACCTTCATCTCTTGGATGATCGGGCGCGCGAGGCGCGCAACGCACTGATCGACGAGGCCAACCTACCGTTTTCCGTCGTAGCGCCTTTCCGGCGCGATCATGCACTGCTCGGCGGGACGGATGGTTTCGTCGTCGAGACCAGTTCCAAGGACGGCACGCTGGACATGCTGATCAACGCCGGCCCCTTCCACAACCGCCTGGCCACGGCCAGCCACGCGGCGGGAAGGCCGCTGTTCGGCTCGTCGGCCAATCGTTCGCTGACCGGCTCCAAGTACGCCGTGGCGGAAATCGAACCCGAGGTTCTGGCCGCCGCGGACATCGTCATCGATCACGGCCGCTGCCGCGATGCGAATGACCAGGGCTTGTCATCGACAATCATCGATTTCGGAAATTATTCGGTCGTTCGGGCGGGCTGCCGCTTCGATGAAATCCAGGCGTTCCTATGCCAGCGATTTGATATCGAGTTGGCCGGCGGGTAATCCCTCAACTCGGACTGGTGGCTGGCATGGCAGCCGCGTTCGCGGCATCACGGGCATTAAGAAACGCCGCGACGGCTTTCCTGCTCAGGTATTGGGCGTCGGCGGGGGTGGCCTCTCGGGCCAGGGTCTGCAGGCGATCGGACCAGCGCTGCTGGTTCTGGATGTAATCTGCCCAGCGTATCCGGGTCATTCTCACTTAATTCTCCATTCCTTTTCTGTCGGAACGGAACGTAGCGAAAGAATATGACGCGATGATGACGGTGCTCAGTAGCCCGGTTCGCCGGTCTCGCCACCTTCCTCGTGCCCCACTTCATGGGCGTTCTCGAAGGCGCGGTGGGCTTCCAGGTTGAGACGCTCGGCTTCGCCGTTCTGCTGCTCCTGGGCCAGTTCGCTAAGGCGTTCGGCCCAGTGCAACTGATCGCGGATGTAGTCGTTCCAAACTATTCTGGTCATGACATGCCTGCCGTTTCTGGTGGCGTTTCTGGTGGCGTTCTATGGCATTAACGCTACCAAGTTCCACAGATCGGTGCTGTGACCGGCATCACGTGAGTACGAATTAACCAAGAACTAGGTGTCGAGGTCGGCCAGGTCCACGGTTTCCGCGATCAGTTGGTCGACCACATCCCGGAGTGCCTCGGCCGGCTCCTTACCGCTGTTGATGGCGTCGTGGTAGACGAACAGCTGGCGGTGGGCGCTGGTGCCGGCCTGGGCGATGGTGCGCAGGCGTTCGATCTCGGTCCGGCAGCCCAGCTCGTCGGCATCGTCGACCACCAATTCGACGATCTCCTCCACCAGGTCGGCGCAGGGCACGATCTCGCCCTTGCCAAAGTCCACCAGGCCCTCGTCCAGGCCATAACGCTGTGCCCGCCAGCGGTTCTCATTGACCAGCATGTGGGAATAGAGCCGCCAGCGCTGATTGCCGGTCTTCAGCCGCCACAGCATGCGCAGCAGGCACTGGAATAGCGCCGCCACGGCGGCGGTGTCGGCGATGCGGGTGCAGACGTCGGCGATGCGCATCTCCAGCGTCGGGTAGCGGGCACTGGGGCGCACGTCCCACCACAGCTTGGTGCCGTCCTCGATCAGGCCGGCGCGCACCAGGGCATCCACGTGGCGCTGGAATTCGGCATGGGAATCGAAGGCGTGCGGGATTCCGGTGCGCGGCATCTCGTCCCAAACGCTGAGCCGGTAGGACTTGAGACCGGTGTCCTGTCCCTGCCAGAACGGCGACGACGTGGTCAGCGCCAGGATGTGCGGCAGGAAATAGGCGACCTGGTTCAGCAGATCGATGCGCAATTCGTCATCGTCGATGCCCACGTGCACGTGCATGCCGGAAATCAGCAAGCGGCGCACCACCGCCTGCAGGTCCTCGGCGATAACGTGGTAGCGCTCGTTATCCGTATGGCCCTGTTCCTGCCAGGATGAGAACGGGTGGGTCGAAGCGGCGATGGGGGCGAGACCGAACTCGCCGGCGATGTCGGCGATGGTGCGCCTCAGCGTTGCCAACTCGGCGCGTGCTTCCGGCACCGACGTATGAACGGAGGTATTGACCTCGATCTGCGAGCGCATGAACTCGTGCGCCACCTGGTTGCCGAGGGCGGACTCGCATTTCCTGAACATCTCCTCAGGCGGGTCCGTGGCCAGTGCGCGCGTCTCGCGCTCGACCAGCAGATATTCCTCTTCGATGCCGACGCTGAATGATGGGGTGCCGTAGGCCATCAGAAACGCTCCACCCTGTGCAGTCCGTCCATGGTCAGAATATCGGCCAGGATCGGCTCCAGCAGATCGGCCCAGCGCCGGATGCCGGCCTCATCGCGGACCTGATCCTGGTTGATCTCGACGACGCAGTTGGCGATACCGGCGGCACCCCCATGCATGTCGATGGTGTAGGCGAGATCGCGGCCGGAATAGGGCTCGTTGTCGCCGACGTTGAGACCGAGCGCTTCCAGCCGTTCCATCAACGGCACGGCGATGCGTGGATCGCGATTCCACAGCACGCCGATATCCCACGGCCGTGGCGTCGGGCCGTAGCCGGGGCTGAAGCTGTGGACGGAGAACAGCGCCGGCGCCGGGCCGCGCTCCCAGAGCCGTGCCAGGGCGCGGTTGACGGCGTCGTGGTAGGGCTCGAACAGCTCGGTGATGCGGCGTCTCTTGGCGGCTTCGTCGAGGCCCTGGTTAGCCGGAATGGCGACATCGTCGCTGACTTCGGGAATGGACTCAGGATGCCCGGCCGGCCGGTTAAGATCGAGCACAAGGCGCGAATAGCCCGCCAGCACAAGCGGCGCATCGAGCCTTTCGGAGAGCAGCCTCGCCACCTCCTCGGCCCCGATGTCGTAGGCGATGTGCCGCTCGAAGGCGTTGGCGGAAATTCCGAGGTCGCCGAGAGAGCCCGGCACCCGGCGGCTGGCATGATCGCAGACCAGCTGCATGTGCGCGGCACCCGAGCGGTTGATCACCTGGAACGGTTCGGGGTCGTCAGGGCCGAGCAGGGTCGCGGGGGTCGGATCGGAGGAAATATCGTTCATGCCCCGACCTTATCCGCCGTCGGGGGGCGCCTCAAGCGTCGCCGGCGACGGCGACCTGGGGGAAGAAGTCGCGGCAAAACTGGGCCACTGTTTCGGTCAGCCGGGTTGGGCGCACGGCCTGCATGCGGGCCAGCACGACGCGGCCCGGCATCACGTCCTCGGCGATGTCGCGGATGGCCAGCGGCAGGCCGTCGTAGGTCAGGTCGCCGGCCGGCCGGGTGACCAGGACCGAGAAGCCGTGCCCGTTGCCGACCATGCCGCGCACGGTCTCGAACGACGTGGTGCGGAAACTGATGCGCGGCCTGAGCCCATGGCCGACGAACAGACCGGTGAAGTAGTCCCTTGATGGCGGGATGTCGAGTAGCACCATGGGTTCTTCCACAAGGTCTTGCAGGCTGACCAGTTCGGCGGCCGCCAGGTCATGATCGATGGGCAGCAGCACCTGAGGCAGCGACTCATAGAGCACCTGTTTGTCGATGCCCGCCGGCAGTTCGTGATCGTACAAGAGCGCGCAGTCGATACGGCCGGCGGCCAGGTCGTTCAGCAGCGCGTCCTGGCGATCCTCGGTCAGCATCAGCCGCACCGACGGATAGGTGGTCTCGAAGGCACGGATCAGGCGCGGCAGGTAGAAGGGCGCGACGGTGACGAAGGCGCCAATGTTGATCTCGCCGGCCAGGCCCAGACCCATGGCCTCGGTGCTTTCCTGCACCTCGTGGGCGTGGGACAGCAGTTCGCGGCCCTCGCCCAGCAACCTGCGGCCGGCCGCCGTCGGCGTCACGCCCTGGGCGTGGCGGCGCAGGAACAACTGCACGCCCAGCTGATCCTCAAGCTTGGCCACGGCCATGGAGACCGACGGCTGCGAGACGTTCAGCGAGCGCGCCGCCTCGGCGATGCTCTCGTGGTCGGCGGCGGCGACGAAGTACTGCAACTGGCGGAGCGAGAATTGTATCAAGAAAAACTATCCTATACTTAGATTAATAATATTTTACCTAATCGATGGATGAAATCAAACTCCTTTGCCAGGAAGCCAGCGCCATCCAGGCAATAAGGAGGCCGACCATGATCCGCACCGGCGAACAGTACCGGGAATCACTGAACGACGGCCGCGAGGTCTGGATGGAGGGCGAGCGCGTCAAGGACGTGACCACGCACCCCGCCTTCAAGCCCATCGTCGATGCCCGAGCCCGCATCTACGACATGGCGCACGAGCAGGGTTACACCGACCTGATGTCCTACGAGGACGAGGAGACCGGTGAGCGCAACTGCACCGGCCACCGGCTGCCCTACACGCAGCAGCATTGGCACGACAAGCGCAATGCGGTGGATGCGGTGATGAAGGACCTGGGCGGCGTCGTCATCCGGGTGTCGGACGAGACCGTCGGCGAGATGTGGTCGCTCTACGACGGCCGCGACGTGCTGGACGAGGTCGACCCCCAGTTTTCCGAAAACATCACCCGCCACATCGCCCAAGTGGTGCGGAACGACACCTTCCATGTTTCCGGCAACACGGATCCCAAGGGCGACCGCTCCAAGCGGCCGCAGGACCAGGACCCGGACATGCTGATGCACGTGGTCAAGGAGACCGACAAGGGCATCATCGTCCGTGGCGCCAAGTACGAAACCGCGTCCGCCTACGCTAACCAGGCCTTCGTCAAGCCGACCATCGCCAATTGGGGTGACGACAAGCTGTCCGACTATGCCCTCGGCTTCATCTCGCCGATGAACGCGCCCGGCATGAAGCACATCTGCCGGTCCGGGTTCGCCGGCACCAAATCGGCAGAGGATTATCCGCTGTCGGCCAAGTTCGACGAGGTCGACAGCCTGATCGTCTTTGATGACGTTCTGGTGCCCTGGGAAGACGTATTGTTCTATCGCCACACCCGCGCCGCCACGTTCATCCGGGCGACGCTGCACCGCTATTCCTCGTTCCCCTTCGTGCAGCGCATCCTCTATGTGGCCGATATGCTGATCGGCGCCGCCCTTTACAACGTGCGCCAGACCGGCCTCGACAAGCAGCAGGCGGTGCGCGAGAAGCTGGCCCAGTTGGCCGTCTACCGGGAGACCATCAACGCTCACCTGACGGCGGCCGTGGCCACCGCGGAAGAGAGCCCGGGCGGCCTGCTGATGCCCAACCAGTCGTTTATGTTCACCGGCCGCGTGCAGGCCTGCACGCAGCTGCCGGCGATGATGCACATCGCCCGCGAGCTCTGCGGTGGCCAGATCTGCATCACGCCGAGCCACGCCGCGTTCACTGGCGGCGAGTGCGCCAAGTGGCTGGAGAAGTTCTATACCGTCAACGAGGACTGGGTGGCCGAAGACCGACGCAAGCTGTTGGCCTTCGCGCGCGACCTGATGAACTCGGACTACGGCGGACACCGGCTGACCTTCCAGCTGTTCGCCCAGTCGCCGCCGTTCGCGCATTTGAACGCGGTCTACATGAATTTTGATTTCTCCGAACCGCTCGATTTCGTCAAGAAGGCCGCCGGCCTTTCCGACCGGGTCGACGGCAACGGCAAGATGTGAGCAAGGGAGCACCGACCATGCGCGACAAATTCCTCGAAGGCATGTCCAAGGCCGCCACCAGCGTCACCGTGGTGACCACCGACGGCGTCGCCGGCAAGGCCGGTGTTACGGTCAGCGCCATGTGCTCGGTCTCGGCCGATCCGCCGGCGCTGCTGATCTGTGTGCACCACATGAGCCCCGCCGCCGAGATCATCGAGAAGAATGGGGTCTTCTGCGTCAACCTGCTGAGCGCCGAGCAGTCGGATATCTCGGATACCTTCGCCGGCCGCATGAAGACCGCCGACGGCGACAAGTTCTCGTGCGCGGTTTGGGCGCTCAACGCCACCGGCACGCCCCGGCTCGAGGGCGCGCTTGCCGCCTTCGATTGCCACGTCGCCGACGTCCGCCGCTTCGGCAGCCATGTCATCTTGACCGGCGAGGTTTCCGGTATCGCGCAGGAGGACGGTTTGCCGCTAATCTACGGCCAGCGCAGTTATGGCGCGCCGGCGCTGTGGTCGGGGGCGGAGCCCGCGGCCCACACCGTGGCCGGCGCATGACAACGGAGGCCAAGCGATGGCACACCAACGGTTTCGCAAATACAACACCAAGGACGTCTACCCCGAACTGAACATCGACAACGACCTCTGCCAGGCGGTGCGCGCCGGCAACCGCATCTGGGTGCGCGGCCAGACAGGCTTCGATCTGGATCAACAGTTCCACGGCACCGGCGACGCCGCGGCGCAGGCCGAGATGGCGATGGCTTGCGTGAAGCAGATCCTTGAAGAGGCGGGCTCCAAGCTGGAGCACATCGTCAAGACGACGATCTACTTGACCGACCCGCGCTATCGCGACCCGGTCTACCAGGTCATCGGCAGGTGGTTGAAGGGTGTTTATCCGTGCTCCACCGGCCTCGTCGTGCAGGCGTTGGCCAAGCCCGAGATGGTCATGGAGATCGACGTGGAGGCGGTTATTCCAGAGGAGGATGCATGATGGGCATATTGAGTGACGCCCAACGGGCGGAATTCGAGGAGAATGGTTACGTCGTCGCGAAGGGCGTGGCGACGGCGGCGCAACTCCAGGCCATGTCGGTTCAGCTGGACACCTGGATCGAGGAAAGCCGGGCGCATCAGGCCAACTACGGCCACGAGACGGTGGACGGCAAGGCGCGCTTCGATCTGGAGGACGGGCACACGGCCGCGGCCCCCCGGCTCCGGCGCGTCGGCAACCCGGTGGATGTTTCTGAGACCTTCCGGGAAGTCCTGTTCGACAGTGCCGTTCCCGATGTGGTGGCCGAGTTGATCGGGCCCGACGTCAAGTTCCATCACTGCAAGCTCAACATCAAGCTGCCGGGCATGGCGACGCGGGTCGAATACCACCAGGACCATGCCTATGACCCGCATACCAACGACGACATGGTGACGGCACTGCTGCTGCTGGACAACATGAACGAGGCCAACGGCTGTCTTCGCGTGGTGCCAGGCTCGCACCGGACCTACTACAGCCACTATCAGGGTGGTCGCTTCACCGGTCAGATCGATCCGGTGTTGTTTGACGAATTCCAGATCCGATCCGTGCCCATCGAGGGCAAGGCCGGTGATCTGTGTGTCATGTCCACCTGGTCGGCGCATGGGGGTGGGCCGAATCTGTCCGACCGGCCCCGGCGGCTGTTGATCTGCGATTACAACGCCGCCCATGCCTTTCCGCTGACCACGCCGAAGATGCCGTCGCCGTACCACGGCCGCGTTGTCCGCGGCAAGGACACCCGCGTCGCCCGCTTCCGTGGCGGCACGGTGGAGATGCCTCAGGCTTACGAAGACGATAGCTTCTTCGGCCTGCAGGGCCAGAAGGCGGCGGGCGAACCGGCCCGGGGCGCGTAGGGCCGATGACGTTCTCCGTCCTCGGTCGCTGCGCCGAAAGCGGCATGGTCGGCGTCGCCATCACCACGTCGTCCATCGCCGTCGGTGCGCGCTGCCCGTTTGTCCGCGCCGGCGTCGGCGCGGTGTCGACACAGAACATCACCGATCCGTCGCTGGGGCCCCGGATTCTCGATCGCCTGGCCGCTGGCGAGGCGGCGGCCCAGGCCCTGGACGCGGTCATGGGCGAGACTCCGCTGGCCGGGTTCCGCCAGGTCGCGGTCATTGACGCGGAAGGCCGGACTGCCACATTCACTGGCGACGGCACCCTCGGTACCCATGCCATCGCCGAGGGTCGGGACGTCGTCGCGGCGGGCAACTTGCTCGATAATCCTGGCATACCGGCCGCCATGGTGGCGGCCTTCGAGGCATCGGCCGGCGACGGGCAGCTGGCGGGGCGGCTCGTCGCCGCCCTGCAGGCCGGCCACGATGCCGGCGGCGAGGAAGGGCCGGTGAAGTCGGCCAACCTGATCATCGCCCATGAGCAACCGTGGCCGCTGGTCGATCTCCGCATCGACTGGGACGATGACCCGCTGGCGCGTCTGGCGGACCTCTGGCGGGCCTACGAGCCGGAAATGGACGCCTACGTCAGCCGCGCCCTCGACCCGGGCGCGGCGCCCAGCTATGGGGTTCCCGGCGACCCCTGAGCCGGAACAACCCAGGTCAACCCAGGCATCGCCGACGGCTCTCCGCTCACGTATCATGACCGGCATGAACGCTAGATCGATGCGGAACGGTAATGGCCGAGCAACTGCCCCCTGACGATGCGCTGGATGCGCGGGACGAATTGGACGACCTGACAGCGGATCAGGAACCCGACCCGACAGCGCTGGACGAGACCGGTCTCGCACCGACGCGGCGCCAGGCCGCGTCGATCTCCCACGACGGGGCGCCGGACGACTCGCTTTCCGCCATCCACCAAGGTAGCTACGAGACATCCGGGTCCCTGTTCGCCCTCGCCGCCTACGAGGGCACGACGCTGGCCGGACCAGAGGTGCCGCCCTTTACCGCGCCCGCCGGGCCGTTGCCGGCGATCGATGTGCCGGCCGCCGTGCCTGAGCATGCCGTCGCCACGCCGACCGGGGATGACGATCATCTGTCCAAGCTGGAACTGGTCGATGGACCACCGCCGGTAGACGCTGCCGGACCCGACGCGGCGGACGAGGCGACAACGGCAGCCGCCCAGCCGGCGCCGGCGGCGTCACTCGAACCAACATTGATCCTACCCACCCAACAAGTGCGCCCGGCCGTTGCGACCGAGCCGCCAGGCATCAATGTTGCGGAGGCCTCGCCATCCGATGACGCGACATTGCCGCCCGAGCCGAATGCCGCCACGACAGCCGTTGATCCGGTCACGGAACCGTCCGGCGCTGCGGAAGCAACCGAAACAACGGAGTCCGTCGTTTCCACCGCCCCCGCAACTCCAACGAGTTCGACCGACCCGACGATACCAACTGATCCGACGGTGCCGACCGATCCGACGGAGCCGACCGATCCCACGGTTCCCACCGATCCGACGGTGCCAACAGACCCGACGGTACCGACCGATCCCACGGTGCCAACCGATCCGACGGAGCCGACTGATCCAACGGTACCGACTGATCCAACGGTACCGACCGAGCCGACAGTGCCGACTGATCCAACGGTACCGACCGATCCGACGATACCGACCGATCCCACGATTCCCACCGACCCGACGGTGCCAACAGACCCGACTGAACCGACAGAGCCGACCGATCCCACGGTGCCCACCGACCCCACGGTGCCGACAGATCCGACGGGCGCGTCCATTCCGGTGGCGCCGACAGAGCCGCCAGTGCCTGAGGCGCCGGAGGGTGTTGATCCCGAGATCGGTGACGAGGCGGACGACCGGCTGCGGGGCGGTCGCGGTGTCGACGTGATCGAGGGTGGTGGCGGAGATGACCGGTTGGACGGCCGCGGCGGCGATGATTACCTGGACGGCGGCGACGGCAGCGACAGGATTTCCGGCGGCAGTGGCGACGACACGCTGTTCGGCGGCGACGACATCGACATCATCGAGGGCGGTGGCGGCGTCGACCTGATCTACGGCGACGACGGCGCCGACCGGATCGGTGGCGGCAGCGGCGACGACCAGTTGATCGGCGGGGCCGGCGACGACACATTGGACGGCGACGGTGGGGCCGACATCTTGCTCGGCGGTGAAGGCGCCGATGATCTCGACGGAGGTAGTGGAGCCGACACATTGAGCGGTGGTGCGGGAAACGACGATCTCTCCGGCGGCGCGGGCGATGACGTGTTATTCGGCGGTACTGGTGACGACATCGCTGCCGGCGGCGCCGGCGATGACCTGTTCGTTTTCGCCGGCGGCGGCGATGCGGATCACTTCGACGGCGGCAGCGGCTGGTCAGACACCATCATGCTAGAGGGCGTCGATGGCGCGCCCAACGCCGACGCCGGTTGGGCGCTGAGCGTCGATGGCGACGCTGCCTTCGACGTTTCCGATGCGGGCCTCGAATTCACCGACGGACCGGCGTCGGGCACCATCGAGCTCGATGACGGCAGCACGCTGACGTTCGAGGCGGTGGAAAAGATCGAGTGGTGAACCGGGCGCGAACCAGTTGGTCGGCGCGTGGCTTCGCTTGACAAAAATTCAACCAGGCACCACCTAGGGAAGATGTCCCGCCCCCTGCCCATGGGCCCCATTCATGACTGATTCCAGTACCGACGAGCCGGAAATCGTCTCGCCCTGCGTCGGCGTCTGCGCCATGAACGCGGAGACGGGCTATTGCCTCGGTTGCTATCGCAATCGAGACGAGATCGCCGGATGGCTCTATGCCTCGCGCGACCAAAGGCTGGGGATTGTCAGGATGATTCGCGAACGCCGCGAAGCGGCCGGCGGCACCAAGCGGCGGCGCAACCGGCGGCGCGCGTCCCGAGCGGCTACTTGATCGTCTTCAGGTAGGCGATCACGTCGACCCGCTGTTTCGCTTTCTTGAGGCCGGGAAAGGCCATCTTGGTTTTCGGCACGAACGCCTTCGGCTTCTTCAGCCATTGCTCCAGGTTGGCTTCGTCCCACACCAGGCCGCCTGCGGCCTTGGCCTTCATGGCCTTGGAGTACTTGAATTTCTCCTGGCCGGCCTTGCGGCCGACGATGGCGAACAGGCTGGGGCCGACCTTCTTCTTGCCGGCTTTGGTGGCGTGGCAGACCTTGCACTTCTTGAATACCTTCTTGCCGGCGGCGGCATCGCCGTCGGCCAGCGCAGGTGTCGGCGCAAGTGCCAGCGCCAGAACAAAGGCCGCACCGGCGGCCCCCAGGGTCTTCGAAATAATTCGTTTCGCGGTCATCGCATTGTTCTCCTCTACGGCAACGGTGTGGCCTCCACACCCGTCATCCCGTATTGGATGCGGGCCGCGGGGAGAATGTTACGCATCGAGACCGCGAGGTCCCGACACGGATGCACAAAATCGCGTGAGCAGGTCGACAGGGCGCCCGGCAGACCTTACCAGTCCCCGGTATTCTCCATGGAAGTCCAGGGTTCCGCGGGCTCCAGCGCATCGCCGTCCTGCAGCAGTTCGATGGAGATGCCGTCCGGTGATTTGACGAAGGCCATGCGGCCGTCGCGGGGTGGGCGGTTGATGGTCACACCACCGTCCATCAGCTTCTGGCAGGCGGCGTAGATGTCGTCCACGTGGAAGGCCAGGTGGCCGAAGTTGCGCCCGCCCGTGTACTCCTCCGGATCGTGGTTGTAGGTCAGCTCGATGGAGGCGTCGGGGGTCTCTTCGGAGGCGACGAAGACCAAGGTGTACTTGTGCTCCGGCCGGTCGACGCGGCGGGTCTCCTTGAGGCCCAGCAGGTTGCAGTAGAAGTTCAGCGAGTCGTCCAGATCCGAAACCCGAACCATGGTGTGGTAGTAGCGCATGGCGTGCTCCCCGAGGAATGATGTGATGTCGTTGGGCGGCACTTTAAACGCTCCCCCGCCGCCTTGCCAGAGGCCCCGGGCTCGCTCATAAGCATGTGATGAACACCCCCGCGCCCAAATCCGCACCCGAATCCACGTCCGAGTCCGCACCCGCATGGCGCCCCTGGCTGGTCTGCTCGATCGGCGCGCTTTCCTTCTGCTACGCTTTTTTCCAGCGCGTCGCCCCCAGCGTCATGGTCACGGATCTAATGCGGGACTTCCAGGCGTCGGGCGCCATCCTGGGCAATCTCTCGGCGTTCTATTTCTATGCCTACGCGGGGCTGCAGTTGCCCGTCGGTATCCTGGTCGACCGCTATGGACCGCGGCGGGTGCTGACCGGCGGCGCCGTGCTGGCCTGCATCGGTAGCCTGTTGTTCGCCAGCGCCGACAGCCTGACGCAGGCCTACGCGGGGCGGCTGCTGATCGGCGCCGGTTCGGGCTGCGGCTTTGTTTCGGCGCTGACCCTGGCGGCCCGCTGGTTCCCGCCGCGCCGGTTCGCGTTGGTCTCGGGCCTGATCATCATGGGCGGCATGTCCGGCGGCATCTTCGGCCAGGCGCCGCTGGCCTGGGCGGTGGCGGCGATGGGCTGGCGCGGCACCATGTTCGCGGCGGCGGCGGTGGCCGTCGTGCTGGCTGTCGCTATCTGGCTTCTGGTGCGTGACTGGCCAGAGCCGCAGGGCGAGGCCCGCGCCGGCTCGACCGCGACCGGTGCCGGTATCCTGGCGGGCGTCGGCCGCGCCGTCGGCATGCCGCAGACCTGGATCCTGGCCGGTGCCGCCGCCGGTCTGACGGCGCCGTTGCTGGCCTTCGGCGGCCTCTGGGGTGTGCCCTATATGATGGTGAAGCACGGCCTGGATCGACCCGTAGCGGCCGGTGCCGTCTCGCTGATCCTGATCGGCTGGGCGATCGGCGCGCCGGCCCTCGGTTGGCTTTCGGATAGGCTGGGCCGGCGCAAGCTGCCGCTGATCGGTGCGACCATTGTCGCTGCGGTAAGCCTCGCCGTCTTGATATTCACGCCGGGCCTCCCGTTGGCTGCGGTCAACGCGCTGATGGTCGTGCATGGGGCGGCGGCGGCCGGCATGGTGATCTGCTTCGCCGCCATTCGTGAATTGGCGCCGACCGCCATCGCCGGCACTGCTGTCGCCTTCGTCAACATGTCCGTCACCGGCATGGGCGCCATCTTCCAGCCGTTGCTGGGCTGGCTGCTGGATCTCGGTTGGCAGGGCGGCATGGACGGCGGTGCGCGCGTCTATTCGGTGGCCAACTTCGAGCAGACGTTCCTGGTGCTCAGCGGTGTCGGGACGGTTTCGATACTGATTGCTCTGCTGGCGCGCGAAACCTGGTGCAAGCCGGTAGGATCGACAGCCGAGGGCCGGTAGGCCGAGGGTGCGTGGCGTTAGTCTCGCAGCGCCGCCAGCACGCCGGTGGCGATCATGATGTCCTGTACGGCGACGCCGGTTGAATCGAAGATGGTGACTTGTTCCTCGCCGTTACGGCCCGGCGCCTTGCCGGCAATGACGTCGCCGATTTCGACCAAGCCCTCCTCGGTGATAGTGCCGCCATCCAATGCCTTGAAGATTTCTCCGCGGAGCCGGCACTGCGGAATGCTGTCGGCGACCACCAGGTCGGCTGCTTTGAGGATGGCGCACTCCAGTTCCTGCTTGTCCGGCGTGTCCGAGCCCATGGCGGTGATATGGGTGCCGGACCGGATGTCGGCGGCGTCGAGCAGCGGCGAGGTGGCGAGCGTCGTCGTGACGATGAGGTTGCAGGCGGCGGCCACATCCGACGGCCGCTCCGTCGTGGCGACGGTGAAGCCGAGCGCTTCCATGTCTGCCTTGTAGGCCTCCAGCTTCTCCGCACTGCGTCCGGCGACTAGCACGTCGCGGCAGTCGGTGACGGGCATCAGTTGTTCGAGCTGCATGCGGGCCTGCACGCCCGTGCCGAGGATGCCGATACGTTCCACGTTCGTGGGCGCCAGGTATTTGGCGCCGATGGCGCCGGCGACGGCGGTGCGGACGTCAGTCAGATAGCCTTCGTCCAACAAGATGGCCTGGGGTTCGCCCGTGTCCTGGCTGAACACCAGCATCATGCCGTTGCCAGGCGCCAGGCCCAGCGCCGCGTTGCCGTGGAAGCCGGTGGCGATCTTGATGACGTAGTTGGGATCACCGGTGATGCAGCCGTATTTGATGTGCACGTCGCCCTTGGTCATGATCATCTCTCCGACCGGCGGCACGTTGGCGCGGCCTTGCGCATAGGCGACGAAGCCGGCCTCGATGGCCGGCAGCAGGTCGAGATCGGCCAGCGCCGCCTTGATCTCGGTCAGCGAAACGATGCGCATCGCGGCCTCCGGCTACTCGCCCAGTTCCATCAACGTCTCGTGCACCCGGTCGAGGCCGGTGTCCAAGTGATGGCGCGGCACGGCGTAGCTGATGCGGAGGCAGTGATCGATACCGAAATGGTCGCCAGGCACGATCAGGACGCTCTTCTCGTCGCGCATGTGCTCGACCAGTTTCGTCGAATTGATGTCCAGGTTGTAGCGCACGAAGGCGATGGCGGCGGCCTCTGGCTCGAACAATCGGAAGGTGTTGCCGTGGTCGGCCATCCACTTCTCCAGTACCGGGTAGCCCGCGTTGATCAGCCCCCGCGTACGCGCCAGTATCTGCGGCCGCACCTTGGGCGAGAGGGCAATGGTGGTCAGCTTGTTGGACAGCATGGTGGTGGCGATGGTCATGTATTCGTGGCGCGCCCACATGTCGTCGAGCGTCTGCGCCGGGCCGACCGCCCAACCGACGCGCAGGCCGGGCAATCCATAGGCCTTGCTCATGCTGCCGGTGGCGATGACCTTGTCGTAGCGGCCGTAGAAGCTGGGGGTTTCCGTATCCCGTTGGCGTTCGGCGCCGGCGTAGACTTCGTCCGACAGGATCCACGCCCCGACCCGTTCCGCCGTGGCGACGACGGCATCCATCTCGGCCTCGGTCATGATGCGACCGGTCGGGTTGTTGGGATTGCAGACGGCGATCATCTTTGTGTCGGGTCCGACGATGGCATTCAATTCGTCCAGATCCGGGGCCCAGCCGTTCTCTTCCACCAGGTGGAATTCCTTGACCTTGCAACCGCGGTTCTTGGCCACGCCCCAGACCTGCATGTAGTTGGGCAGCATGATGGCGATCTCGTCGCCGGGTTCCAGCAGGGTGTGGATGGTTAGGTAGTTGGCCTCGGCGGCGCCCACGGTGACCAGCACGTTGTCCCGGTCGGCCCCGTTATAGAGCCCGGCGATGGTATCGCGCAGCTCGATGGCGCCGTTGGCCTGCGGGTAGTTGATCTCCACGTCCGCCAGTTCCTCGACGCTGGAACCGTTCATGGCCAGCAACTCGCCGAGGGTCATGGGGTGAACGCCCGATTCGGAGAGATTGATCTCGACCACGTTCTCCCATTTGGACTGCATGCGCTCCATGACGAAGGGTTGGAATTCGCTCATTGTCGATGTGCTCCGGTTCATTCGGTGTGGTTGAGGACGGCCAGGGCCGTCGCATGAAGAGAGGGGGCGCCGGCGGCCAGCACGCGGCCGCGCCAGGCGAGGGTGATGGGCGCGCCATCCCAATCGGTGATGACGCCGCCGGCGCCTTCGATAACGGCGGCGCCAGCGATGATGTCGTGCGGATCCAGATTGGCGTCGATGGCAATATCCGTGCGGCCAGAGGCCAGCACGCCGTAGGCATAGCAGCTACCGCCGTATTGCGTATAGCGGACGCGCTCCTTGAGGCGTTGGAATTTGGGGAGCTCGTCCGCCGACATGAAATCCGGATTACTGTTGGTCATCAGGGCCTCGGCCAGGTCCGGGCAGGCGCGGGTGCGGACCGGCTGGCCGTTGAAGGTCGCCCATTGGCCGGCGACGCCGACCCAGCGGTCGTCGGTGGCCGGATGGTCGATGATGCCGATGCAGGGCCGGCCGTCGTGCGTCAGCGCGATCAGGGTGCCGTAGACCGGAATGCCGGCGACGAAGGGTGCTGTGCCGTCGATGGGGTCGAGCACCCAGGCGAACTCGGCGTCCGCGTTCTCGGCGCCGCGTTCCTCGCCCAGGATGCCGTGGTCGGGGAAGCGCTCGCCGATCATCGCCCGCAAGCGATCTTCCACCGCCACGTCGATATTGGTGACGTAGCTGCCGTCGCGCTTGACGGTAACGTCCGGAGTCCTGGCCTCGGTCGCGAGAATGATTTCGCGGGCGGCATCGGCGAGGGCTTCGGCGAAGCGGGTTGCCTCGGGGATATCCACCGATGCCATCTCAGTGTTGTAGAATCTGGCTGAGGAACAACTTGGTGCGTTCGTGCTTCGGGTTACCGAAGAATTCCTTCGGCGGATTGGTCTCGACGATCTCGCCGGCGTCCATGAACAGCACGTGATCGGCAACCGATCGGGCGAAACCCATCTCGTGGGTGACGCAGATCATGGTCATGCCCTCGTTGGCGAGGTCGACCATGACGTCGAGGACTTCCGAGATCATTTCCGGATCGAGCGCCGATGTCGGTTCGTCGAACAACATCACCTCCGGGTTCATGCAGAGCGCCCGGGCGATGGCGACGCGTTGCTGTTGGCCGCCTGAAAGCTGGCTCGGGTATTTGTCCGCCTGTTCGGGAATGCGGACGCGCTCAAGGAAGTGCATGGCCATATCGTGCGCCTCGGGCTTGGGTGTCCTGCGCACCAGCTTCGGCGCCAGCATCAGGTTGTCGATGACCGACAAGTGCGGGAACAGATTGAAGCTTTGGAAGACCATGCCGATTTCGCGCCTGACGGCGTCGATGTCTTTCGTATCGTCCGTCAATTCGTGTCCGTTGACGACGATGCGGCCGCTGTTGTGCTCCTCCAGCCGGTTGATACAACGGATCATGGTCGATTTTCCGGACCCGGACGGCCCACACACCACCAATTTCTCGCCGCGTTTGACGGTCAGATTGACGTCTTTCAGGGCCTGGAAATCGCCGAAATACTTGCTGACGTTTTCAAGTTCGATGATCGGATGTGGTCCGTCGGAACTCATGTCATGCCTCTTTCTTCACGTAGCGGCTCATGTACCGCTCGAACAATCCGAAGGCGCGCTGGATGAAATAGGTCAGCACCAGATAGATGATCGCCGCGGCGATGAATATTTCATAGGGCGCGAAGGTCTTGGCGACGATGGTCCGGGCGACGCCGGTCATGTCCATAAGCGTCACCGTGCTGGCCAGGGCCGTCGCCTTCAGCATGGAAATCCAGTCGTTGCTGTAGGCGGGAATCGACAGCCGGATGGCGATCGGCGTGGTCACGTAGATGAAGCGCTGATGGGTCTTCAGGCCAAGTGCCTTGCCCGCTTCATGCAAGCCGCGGTCGACGCCCTGCACGCCGCCCCTGAATATTTCCGAGACGTAGGCGCCGGTGTTGAGGCTCAGGGCGACGATACAGCAACCGAAAGGATCGCGCAGGACCGGCCAGGCGATGCTTTCGCGGATGAAATCGAACTGCGGCAGACCATGATAGATGATGAAGATCTGCACCAGGATCGGGGTTCCGCGGAAGACGTAGATATAGGCAACCGCTGGCCAGGTCAGGAACCAGCGGCCGCTGATCCGCATGAGCAGGATGCCGATGGCCAGAATCGTGCCCAGAAACATCGATACGAACAACAGCACAAGCGTCGTCCCGATGCCTTCCAGCATCGTCGGAATGCTCTCGATGATCAGCGAGATATCGAAGATCATCTGGACCCCACGAGATGTCTGTTGGAGTACTTCTCGAGCCCCGAGACACCCAGCGTAATCACCGTCGTGATGGCGAGATAGATCAGTGCGACGATGAAATACATGGTGAACGGCTTGACGGTGACAGTCGTCGCGATCTCGGCGACGAAGACGATCTCCTCGAGACCGATGACCGAGATCAGCGCCGTGTCCTTCATCAGCGACAGCATGTGGTTGCCGAAGTTCGGCAGCGCCAGGCGCCACATCTGCGGCACCCGCACGTAGAAGAATGTCTGGAAGTTTGAGATACCGAGAGCACGGGCCGCCTCGATCTGGCCGTAATCGACGCCCAGGAAGGCGCCGCGGAAAGTCTCCGTCATATAGGCGCCGACGATCAGGGCAATGCCGGTGGCGCCGGCCCAGAACGGCGGAATGTCGATGAATTTGATGGTCGGATCGATGGACTGCGCGATGGCGGTCAGCGTGACTGCCGCCCCGAAGTAGAGAATCAGCAGGACCAGAAGTTCGGGCGTGCCACGAAAGACCACCGTGTAGGCGCTGGCCAGTCCTTGGGCGATGCGGCTTCTCGACAGCTTCGCCGCGGACCCCATGAGGCCGAAGATAACCGCCAGGATCAACGACACGCCAAACACCCGGAGCACGACCATGGCACCCCAGAAATAGTCGTCCAGCCATCCGACGATGTCGGTGTCACCCATGCTCGGCGTCACCCATGATCCGCATTCTCCATCAATCGGGCCATCGGCCCGATCTCGCCGTAAACCCGCCCTCGGCAAACCCGGCGATCATGGTTCTTCCGCCGGTAATGAAGAGGCGGCGGCGGATACGTCCGCCACCGCCTCCCCGAGAGAGTTTGACAGGACCGTTGGTCAGCCCGTGCCCTTCCACTTCTGCGGATGAATGGTGAACGGGAAGTACTTCATGCCGAACTTGCCGAGCGAGCCATCCTTGGTGATGCCGCCGATGGCCTTGTTGATGCGCTTCAGCAGTGCATCGTTGCCCTTGCGCAGGCCGACACCAACGCCGATGCCGAAGTACTTGGTCTCCTCGATTTGCGGGCCGACCACGCCGAAACCGGCGCCGTCGGGCTTCGACAGGAACTTCAGGAAGGCCTTCATCGGGTTGGTCATGATGGCATCGACACGGCCGTTCTTGAGGTCGAGATAGAGGGCCTCGGTCGAATCATAGCGCACGACCTCGGCACTGGGGGCCTTGGCCTGAATCCAGTTGTCATAGGTGGTGGCGCGCTGCAGGCCGACACGGATGCCTTTGAAGCCGGCGTCGTTGACCATGCCATCGGCGTTGAAAAGCTTCAGGTTCTTGCTTTTCTTGGCGATGAACTGGCCGATGGAGACGCGGTAGGGGTCGGAGAAGTCGATCTTCTTCATGCGCTTCTCGGTGATCGACATGGAGGCGACGATCAGGTCGAACTTGTTGGCCAGCAGAGCCGGGATCATGCCGTCCCATTTCTGGCAGATGAAATCGATCTTGGCGCCGATGCGCTTTCCGACTTCCCTGGCGACGTCGATGTCGTAACCCTTCAACTCACCGCTGGCATCACGGAAGTTGAAGGGGTGGTAGGTGCACTCGGTGCCGACGCGGAGCGTCTCGGCCGAAGCCTTGGGGACGGCGGCCATGGCCGCCAGAGCGACCGCCGCCATGACCGGGATGTAAAGCTTTCTCATCTTCACTCCTTCCTGGGTTTACGCGCGATTGGCCTGGGTTTGCGCGTGATTGGCCTGGATTTACGCGCGATTGGATTGCTGTCGTAGCGCAGAACTGTTGCCGGCGCATGACGCGCCGACGGCACTCGACCGGGCGGACGTCGACGACCATTGATCGTGGCACGTCACCCTGTCAAATAACCACGTTTAGAAGTATCCTGAGCCTACGAGGAGGCTGTACATACCCCCAAAGGGGTAGAAGCCTGAAACGGCGCCTTTTCGGAACTGGGAAATTGGGGGCTGGGGATGCCCCTGGGGAGGCCCCGATGTCGGCGATCGACCTGGGTTCCTACGACTGGCACGCCAATGTTGCCGAGGTGATTAACAGCATCGGCGATCGCCGCTTGCCACAGGCTCTGGTGTCGGCGATTTCCCGATTGGTTCCGTTCGAACACCTGGCAATGATGCGGTTCGAGCCGAGGCACCCGCCGTGCGACCTGTTGGCGCCCTATATCGACCGGCGCTATCACGCCACCTACTTCGCCGGCAACTATCGTCATGACCCGTTCTATCAGGCCGCCGGCCGGCGGCATGAGGAGGGGTTGTTCCGCATGCGCGACCTGACTTCCGACATGTCGCGCTACCTCAATCGGTACGAGATGGGCCCCAGGCCGGGAGATATCGGCGCTGGCCGGCGGGACAGCGTCATTGATGATCTGGGCAGTGGCGAGGATCTGCGCGAGGAGATCGGTTTCCTGATGCCACTGGACAATGGCGCGGTGGCCCACTTGGCGCTGATCCGCTCGAAACGCCTGGATGCATTCAGCGACGCCGAACTGGCCCGCCTGCGTGCCATCGAGCCGGTGATCCGGTCTGTCGTCAGGCTCCACTGGCACGCCGCCGAGGACCTCGACGACAGTGACCTGACTGTGCGCGAGCGCGAGATCGCCGGGCATATCCTCCGCGGCTGCTCGACAACGGCCATCGCCATGCGCCTCGGCATCAGCGTCGGCACGGTCAAGGTGCATCGCCGCCACATCCACCGGAAACTCGGTATCGCCTCGCAGGCGGAACTGTTCGCCCGCTTTTTCGATCGCCGGAAACAGCATTCCTGAGCCGCGCCGGCCACGGGCATTTGCAGGCGCGCCGAGTTTTTGTACGATATCTTACATTCCTCACCCATCCCCGGACCCACGGGACCCTCTGACGATGCCCGACAGCGACCTGAAGCCGAAGATGACCACCCGCCACGACGAGATCCTGTCGTTGTTGCGGCGGCGGGGCTTCGTCTCCATCGGCGGGCTGGCGGAATCGTTCCGTGTCTCCGAGCAGACCGTGCGCCGCGACCTGAAGGCGCTGGAACGCCAGGGACTGGTGACCAAGTACCATGGCGGCGCCGGCCTGCCGCACGGGCCTTCGGACATCGCCTACGAGAACCGCAAGAGCCGCTTCGCCGCCGAGAAGCAGCGCATCGCCCGCATGGTGGCGGCGGAAATTCCAGACGACGCCACCGTCTTCATCGACATCGGCACGACCATGGAAGCGGTGGCCGAAGCCCTGCTGGACCACAGCCACCTGACCATCATCACCAACCATCTGTCGGTGGCCCTAATCCTGAGCCGGCGCACCGAGTTTCAGATTCTGCTGGCTGGTGGCATCCTGCGCCACAACGACCACTCGACGACTGGGGAGGCGACGCGGGCCTTCCTCGAGCGTTTCCGCGTCGGTTACGGCATCTTCGGCATCGGTGCCATCAACTCGGACGGCGAGATGCTGGATTTCGATTATCGCGACATCGATGTCTCGACCACGGCGATGCGCATTTCCAAGCGCAAGTTCGTCGCCCTCGACCACTCCAAGTTCGAGGCTGACGGCGTTTTCCATGTCGGCTCGATCGCGGATGTAGATGCCATATTCACGGATCGCGAACCGCCTGCCGAAGTGGATGCGATTATCCGCAAGAAAGGCATCACCGTTCACGTCGCGTGATTCACATCGACAAATATTCGCGGCCATAAACGTCTTGTCAGTGCCCAGACCAAGGGCGCCGGCCCATCAGGCGGGCTGTCGATCTTCGCCGCAATTCAACGAAATGTAAGTTATTTGACATTGAAAGTCATAATAATTACCCATTGATTGGCGGGACGGTGATCCGTCGCCGCCAAAGACTTGGCCATGCCGAACGGAACACCGAACGTCTGCATCGCAGGACCGCCACCATGGTCCGGGGCGCCGCGACCGTCCGGATAACGCGGGCTATGGAGACGAGAAAACCAGTGAAGTCCACGCTTTACGATCTGACGATTATCGGTGGCGGCATCAACGGCGCCGGCATCGCCCGCGACGCCGCCGGGCGGGGCCTTTCGGTGTTGCTGGTCGAGGCCGGCGACTTGGCCGGTGCGACGTCGTCGGCCAGCTCGAAACTCGTGCACGGCGGCTTGCGTTATCTGGAACAGATGGAATTCCGCTTGGTCCGCGCGGCGCTGAAGGAACGCGAAGTGCTGCTGGCGATGGCGCCGCATATGGTGCGGCCGTTGCGGTTCGTGCTGCCGCATGTGCCGGCCATGCGGCCGCGGGCGTTGATTCGCCTCGGCCTGTTCCTCTACGACCATCTGGCGCGGCGCCAGACCATCCCCGGCTCCGGAGCCGTCGACCTGGCGTCCGGTGCCTTGGGTGCGCCGCTGTTGGACAAACATCGCCACGGCTTCACCTACTGGGACTGCTGGGTCGATGACGCCCGCCTGGTGGTCCTCAACGCCCATGCCGCGGCGGCGGACGGGGCCGACATCAGGACCCGCACGCGCTTCCTCGGCGCCCGCCCGGCGGATGGCCATTGGCACCTGAGCCTGCGCGACGAGGCCACGGGGGAGACCCATGACGCGGCGGCGCGCGCGCTGGTCAACGCCGCGGGTCCCTGGGTCGGCCAGGTCGACGAAGACCTGGCGGGCGTCAGCGGAACCCAAGCCGACGGCGCCGTGCGCCTGGTCAAGGGCAGCCACATCGTCGTGCCGCGCATCGCCGGCGCAGACGAGGCCTATATCCTGCAGAACCATGACGGCCGCGTGGTCTTCGTGCTGCCGTTCGAGGAACACTTCTCGCTGATCGGCACCACCGACGTCTTCTTCCACGGCGATGCCCGCGACGTCGACATCGACGACGACGAGATCGCCTATCTGTTGGACGCCGTCGGCCGTTTCCTCAAGGCGCCGCCCGTCGCCGACGACGTGGTCTGGTCCTACGCCGGCGTCAGGCCGCTGTTCGATGATGCCGCGCAATCCGCGTCCTCGGTGACGCGGGATTACAAGCTGCGCCTCGACGCCGCGACCGATCGGCCGCCGACGTTGACCGTGCTCGGCGGCAAGTTGACCACCTATCGCCGGCTGGCGGAGGAAGCGATGCAGCGCCTGGCGCCGTTCTTCCCGACCATGGGCGGGCCGTGGACGGCATCGTCCACGTTGCCGGGCGGTGATCTGCCGGCGGCCGGGTTCGGGGCCTTTCTCGACGATCTGGAACGTCGCCACGACCGCTTCGATCGGCATCTGCTGGCGAACCTGGCCCGCCGCCACGGGAGCCTCGTCAGTAACGTCATCGGGGATGCCGAGAGCCCGCAAGACCTGGGCCGCCACGTGGGCGCCGGCCTTTACGAGAGGGAGGTCGTGCACATGGTCGATCACGAATGGGCGCGCGAGCCCGATGACGTGCTGTGGCGTCGCAGCAAGACCGGTGTCCATCTGGCGCCGGCGGAACGGCACCGCGCGGCCGAGGCCGTGGCGAGCATGCTGTGACGGACCTTGGTCCCCTCGCCGATTGGCCGGCGGCGGCGCGCGCCGGTATTCGCGGCGTCTTCACCGACATCGACGACACCGTGACCGATGACGGCCGCGTCGGCGCCGCCGCGGTATCCGCCATGGAGCGTCTGCGGGCCGCCGGCCTGATGGTGGTGCCGGTGACCGGCCGGCCGGCCGGCTGGTGCGACATGATCGCCCGCACCTGGCCGGTGGACGCGGTGGTTGGCGAGAACGGCTCGCTCGCCTTCCGTTACGACGAGGCCCAGCGGCGGATGCTGCGCATCTACGTCGACGAGGAGCCCGTGAGGCGCGACAAGATGAGCCGACTGATGGCGGTCCGAGACGAGGTTCTGGCGACGCTTCCCGAGGCCGGCATCTCGGCCGATCAGCCCTACCGGGAGACCGACCTCGCCGTCGACTTCGCCGAAGACGTGCCGCATCTGGGCGACGCCGCCATCGAGCGCATCGTCGCCATCTTCGAGGCGCATGGCGCCACGGCCCGGGTCAGTTCCATCCACGTCAACGGCTGGTTCGGCGACTACAGCAAACTCAGCATGACCCATCGCATGATGGCGGAGTTCTTCGATGCGGACCTGGACGCGGCGAAGAACGACTACGTGTTCATCGGCGATTCCCCCAACGACGCACCCATGTTCGGATATTTCCCAAACGCCGTCGGCGTCGCCAACCTGCGCGACCTGGCGGGGCGATGCGCGGACCTGCCGGCCTGGATCACGGCCGGCGAACGATCCGCGGGTTTCGTGGAACTGGCGGAGGCGCTGCTGGCGGCCAGATGATGTCGCTTGGATGATGGCGCTTAAATGATGGCGTGGCGGACCTTCGCCGAGACCCATTCACTGACGACGACGACGCCGAACACGGCCAGCAGCATCACGGCCACTTCGTCCCATTGGAACTGATTGATCGACGAATAGAGCTGGATGCCGATGCCGCCGGCGCCGACGAAGCCGAGCACCGTCGATTCGCGGATGTTGATGTCCCAGCGATAGACCGTGGTGCCCCAGATCACCGGCATGACCTGCGGCAGCACGCCGATCAACAGGACCTTCAAGCCCGAAGCACCGGTCGCCTGGATGGCCTCGATGGCACCGTGGTCGACCTCCTCAATTGCCTCGGCGATGAGCTTGCCCATGAAGCCGATGGAACGCGCCGCGATGGCCCAGATTCCGGCGATCGGCCCGGGCCCGAAGATGGCGACGAACACCAGTGCCCAGACCACCGTGTTGATGGAGCGCGAGGCCACCAGAATGAAACGGCCGATGAACCAGGTGGTGGCGTTCAGGGTGGTGTTGCGCGCCGCGATGAAGGCGATGGGCAGCGCCACGACGAAGGTGACGATGGTGCCCAACGTGGCGATATGGATGGTCTCGATCAGCGGATCCAGGATGGCATCGAAATGCGACCAGTCGGGCGGGTACATGCGCACAAACAGGTCGGCGGCCTGGATGTGGGCGTCGAGGAAATAGATCCAGGTGATATCCAAGGTGCGCAGCGACCAGGCTGCGACCAGGACGATGCCGAACATCCAGGCGTAGCGCACCAGGGTCTCGCGCGGGCTGAACTTCTTCCAAACCTCGGGATAGCGTCGGGCGTGTTCAGCCAGGGTCATCGGAGCTTACCCCGAACCCAGTTGGAGAAGAATTCGCCGACGAACACCAGCGCGATGATGGTCAGCAGAATGGCCATCGAGAAGTCATAGTCGTAACGCGTGAAGGAGGCCGAAAGGGTCATGCCGATGCCGCCGGCGCCGACGATGCCGACGACGGTTGAATGGCGGATGTTGGCGTCGAGGCGGTAGATGGCGACGCCCAGATAGCGCGGCAGGATCTGCGGCTGCACGGCGTAGAGCAGCAGCTTGGGAAAGCTGGCGCCGGTGGCGCGCACGGCCTCGATCTGGCCCATGTTCATGTTCTCGACATCCTCGGCGATCATCTTCGAGATGAAACTCACCGAAGCGACGATCAGTGTCAGCAGCCCGGCCAACGGACCGAAGCCGACGATCTTGACGAAGAAGATGGCGATGATGACCTCGTGGAACGTTCTGGACAGCACGATGAGGGCGCGCGCCACCAGGTAAACCGGCCGCGGCACCAGATTGCTGGCCGCGCAGAGTCCCAGCGGGACGGCCAGGATCATGCCGATGAAACTGGCGGCGAAGGCCATCTGCAGGCTTTCGAGGACGCCCTTGACGAGCAGTTCCCCGCGCGAGAAGTCGGGCGGGAACATGCGCACGACCATATCGACGGCGCGCGGAAAGCCCTTGGTCGTGCGCTCCCAGTCGACCTCCAGACTACCGATCGACCAGAAAACATAAACCACGCCGAGACCGAGCAGCCCGTAGCGGAGCCACGGGCTCTCGATTATCGCCGGCGGCTTCCACGTGGTCGGATGGCTCATCCCGAGGAGGCCTCCGCGCCTATCGAACGTTCGCTACCGTCATCGTCCGGGTCGTCATCGCCCTCGTCAGTGTCGTCGTCGTCATCATCGACCTTGCGGACGGTGGAACTCCAGTCTTCCTCGCCGTAGATGGCGGTCAATGCCTCGGGCGTCAATTCGTCGGGCCTGCCGTCGAACACCTGCTTGCCTTCCGAGAGGCCGACGATGCGGTCGGCCGTCGCCTGGGCCAGCGCCACATCATGGATATTGACCAGTGCCGGCGTGCCGCGTTCGTGCGCCAGCGCGCAGATCAGGCGCATGATCTGGCGCGAGGTCTTGGGGTCGAGCGACGCCGTCGGCTCATCGACCAACAATAAATCCGGGTTCTGCATCAGTGCGCGTCCGATACCGACGCGCTGGCGCTGGCCGCCGGAAAGCGCATCGGCGCGGGAGTTTTCGCGGCCCTCGAGGCCGACCCGTTCCAGGAGTTCATAGGCGGCGGCCACGTCCTCCGCCGGGTAATCACGCCGAAAGGCGCGCCAGAAACTGACGTAGCCGAGGCGCCCAGACAGCACGTTCTCCATCACCGTCAGGCGTTCGACCAGATTGTATTCTTGAAAAATCATGCCCATGCGTCGTCGCGCCAGGCGCAATTCGGCGCGCCCAAGGCCGGTGATTTCCTGATCGCCGAGCTTGATCGACCCGGAGGTCGGATCGACCAGGCGGTTGATGCACCGGATCATTGTTGACTTGCCGGCGCCCGACGAGCCGATGATGGCGACCACCTGCGGCTCCGAGACAGTCAGGCTGACGCCGTGAAGCGCCCGGAAACCATTTGGATATTGTTTGACGAGATCTGTGACCTGCAACATGGCGTCCGTCTGCGTTCCGGCGTTTGGACCCTTGAAGCAGGGTCAAAATAGAGAGACGCCGCCGAGCGGGGAAGTCCCCGCCGGCGGCGCTCGATGAGCGTGCGTCAGCTCTTTTTCTTTTTCTTCTTCTTTTTCTTTTTGACCTTCAGACCCTTCAGGGCTTCGTCGTTGTAGACGACGCCGTTGGTCTTCTGGATGGTGCGGATGTCGACCCAGTGCTCCTTGAAGGTGATCGGGATGAAGCGATCGGACTTCTTGCCGAATTCCTTCTTCAGTGCGGTGCCTTTCCAGTCGAAGCTGATGAAGGCGTCCGTCACCTTCTTGGCCAGGTCGGGCTTCAGGTTGTAGACGTAGCCGTAGGACGTGGTCGGGAAGTTCTTCGATTCCCAGATGACGCGCAGGTCGTCCTTGTTGACGACGCCCTTGTCGTGCATGCGGTCGAGCACACTCGACGCGATGGGGGCCGCGTCATAGTCCTTGTTGGCGACGCCCATGATCGAGTTGTCGTGCTTGCCGGAATAGATAACCTTGTAGTCCTTGTCCGGCGTCACGCCCAGCGACTTGAACAACGCGCGCGGTGCCTGGTTGCCGGAGTTCGACGACGGCGTCACGTGGGCGATCTTGCGGCCCTTCATGTCCGACACCTTCTTGATGTCGGTGCTCTTGTGGGTGATCAGCTGCAGCCGGTAGCCGAAGCGGCCGTCGTCCTTGCCCATGATGGCGATCGGGACGTAGCCGGCCAGATTGACGCCGAACACCGTCGGCCCGGTGGAGATACCGGCGACGTGCAGGCGGCCGGAACGCATGGCCTCGATCTGTGCGGCATAGGACTGGGCGCCGTACCATTTGACCTTCTTGCCGGTCTTCTTGGCCATATAGTCCATGAACTCGGTAAACACGTTCTCGTAGACCGAGGGATCCTCGACCGGTGTGTAGGAGAACACCAGCGTGTCCGGATCCAACCACTTAGACGAATCCGACGGTGCATCGGCGACCAGGTCGCCGTTGGTGTCGCAATAGCGCTTGTCGAGATCGCCGCGCGCACACGCGGCGCTGGCGGTGTTAGCGGCGCCGAGCATTCCGAACGCCAGTACGGCGGCGCCGGCGGCGAGATAGGACTTTGCCTTGATCATTTTTTACCTCCCGGGGTCGGTTCGAAGGGCCGTTCGCCGGCCCACCATTAGGATGCGGTCCGTTCCGCATCCAGAAAATGAAGAATTTATGTCAGAAAAGTTACATAGGCCTCCGCCGGAGCGCAAACAGTTTTGTCGTCGTCCTGGTAGTTGTCCCGCCGGCCGTTCGGGCATCGTCCCGGTCGTGCATGGGCCGATGAGATGTCGAAGGACGGGGAAAACTTGATTCGCCTCGCCGAGGGGACCAAACTTCTTCCTTCGCGCCCGGGTTGGGCGTAATTCTCGAGAAATTCTCTTATGCTTTCCGTCCTGGTCCTCGGCCTCCTGATCGGCATGCAGCACGCGCTTGAGGCCGATCACGTGGCCGCCGTCGCGGCCATCGCCGCGCGCGAGACGTCCCGGCGACGAATCGTCGTGCATGGCGCGGTCTGGGGCATCGGCCACACCGTCACCTTGATGACGGCTGCTGCTGCCGTGATCCTGTTCGGTCTCGTCATCGGCGAGGCCCTCGCGGCGCGTTTCGAACTCGTCGTTGGCATCATGCTGGTCGGCCTGGGCGGACATCTGATCTTTCGGCTGGCGCGGGATCGTGTCCATTTCCATACCCACCGTCATAGTGACGATGTCATCCATTTCCATGCCCACTCTCATAAGGGCGAGGCGCGGGACCATGGCCGCTCCGCGCATGGGCATGACCATGCCCGAGGCTTGCCGATACGAACCTTGTTGGTTGGCATGATGCACGGACTCGCCGGTTCGGCGGCACTGCTGATCCTGACCGCCTCGACGGTCGAGGCGCCGTCGCTGGGGTTCGCTTACGTGGGATTGTTCGGACTCGGCTCGGTCGCTGGCATGGCGGCCTTGTCGGCGCTGATCGCCATCCCTCTTGGCTGGTCGGCGCGGGCGCTGACCTGGGCCCACGGCGGCATCAAGGGTGCTGTCGGCGTCGCCACGGCGGCCCTCGGCCTGGTACTGATCGCCGATACATGGCGGTTGGCCCTGGCCGTATCCTGACCGTTTCCTGACCCTTCGATCAATCCTTTCGCGCGCCGGTTCCGGGCGCTAGGCTTCGCTTCGTCAGTGAACGATTGCAGGAGGCCGGCGTGACGGTGGCCGTAATTTTTGAATTCTGGGTCGATCCGGAGCAGGGCGAGCGCTATTTCGAACTCGCGGCCGAGATGCGCGAAGAGGTCCAGAAAGCCGATGGCTTTATCGCTAACGAGCGCTTCGAGAGCCTGACGGAAGAGGGCAAATACGTCTCGCTCTCGTTCTGGCGCGACGAGGCCGCGGTCGAGGCGTGGTACGGCAATTCCCGCCACAAGAAGGCCCAGGGCGAAGGCCGCGCCCGCGTTTTCAAGGACTATCGCCTGCGCGTGGTCGAGGTCATCCGCGACTATGACCTGGCCGAGGGCCGGCCGCGCGATATCGCCCAGGACACCAACAAGGCCGACGCATGAACTCGAAGCCGCGGTCATCGCTCGATCCCCTGCTGGCGCCAACGTCCGTCGCCATCATCGGTGCCTCCGACGACCGGGCCCGCATCGGCGGCCGGCCACTGCACTACACCCATTCTGCTGGGTTCGAGGGGCCGATCTATCCCGTCAATCCGAAACGTGACGTTATCCAGGGACTGAAGGGCTACGCCAGCATCGACGACGTGCCCGAGGCCCCCGACGTCGCCATCATCGCCGTGCCGGCGGCGCACGTTATCGCCACCGTCGAGGCCTGCGCCGCCAAGGGTGTGAAGGCGGTGATCCTGTTCTCCGCCGGTTTCGCCGAGGCAGGCGAAGCCGGCGCCGCCGAGCAGGACCGGTTGGGCGGGATCGCCGACCGCACCGGCATGCGCATTCTCGGGCCCAACTGCCTCGGTTCCTACAATTCGGCCATCGGGTTCTACGCCACCTTCTCGGCCAGCTTTGAGGACGGCTATCCGACCCCGGGCGGCATCGCCATCGCCAGCCAGTCGGGTGCTTACGGCAGCCATCTTTCGATCCAGGCCATGCGCGCCGGCCTGCCGGTGAGGCACTGGATCACCACCGGCAACGAGGGCGACGTGGAATTGGCCGAGTGCATCCACTGGATGGTCGAGGCGCCAGACGTTAGCGTCATCGCCGCCTATGCCGAGGGTGTACGCGACGGCGATGGCCTGCTGGCGGCGATGGAAGCCGCGCGCCGGGCCGGCCGACCGATCGTCTTCATCAAGGTCGGTGCCTCCGAAGTCGGCGCCCAGGCAGCCAAGTCGCACACCGCGTCGCTGGCTGGTGCGGATGCCGTTTACGACGCGGTGCTGCGCCAGTACGGCGCCTACCGGGCGGCCAGCGCGGAGGAAATGCTGGACGTGGCCCAGGCGGTGGCGTCGGGAACGCTGCCGCTGGGCCGCAAACTCGGCATCATGACCATTTCCGGCGGCGCCGGCATTCAGATGGCCGACGCGGCGGATGAATACGGGCTTGAGGTGTCGCCCATGCCGGAGGCGGCGCAGAAGCGCATCACCGATGTCTTCCCCTTCGCCGCCCCGGCCAATCCGGTGGATATCACCGGCAACCTCTACAACCAGCCGGAGCTGGTGCCACTGGGGCTGGAGACCATGCTGGTCGACGGCGGTTACGATTCCATCCTCGCCTTCTTCACCTTCGGCGCCTCCGCCCGCGCCACCACGGACCTGATCTTTGATACCTTCGCTGACGCCAAGCGGCGCTATCCGGATCGGGTGCTGGGGGTCTGCATCATCGGCTCGGCCGAACTCGCCCAGCGCTACCGGGATGCCGGCATCCTGGTGTTCGATGACGCCACCCGCGCCGTGCGCACGGTGGCGGCATTGGCGGACTTGGCGGACGGTCATCGTCGACCGCCGCCGGTCCAAGTGGTTCCGGCCTCGGCGCCGCTGCCCGCGGGCCCTCTCGGCGAACGACAGGCGTTGGAAATTCTCGGTGCGGCTGGCATTCCGGTGGTCGAGACCCGGCTCGCCACGGACGCAGACGGCGCTGCCCAGGCCGCCGCCGAACTCGGTTTCCCCGTGGTCCTCAAGGTCGCCTCGCCCGACATCCTGCACAAGAGCGACATCGGCGGCGTGGTGCTGGGCCTGGAAGACGAGGCCGCCGTTCGTGACGCCTTCGAGGCCATCACCGCGCGCGTCGCCGCGGCCCAACCGGAGGCCGCCGTCGAGGGCGTGCTGGTGGCCCCCATGCATTCGGGCGGCATCGAGTGCATCATGGGCACCAGCCACGACCCGGTGTTCGGCCCCGTCGTCATGTTCGGCCTCGGCGGTATCTTCGTCGAGGTGCTGGAGGACGTCAGCTTCCGCCGCGCGCCGATTGACGTGGGCGAGGCACATAGCATGATCGCCGAGACCAAGGGTGCGAAGCTGCTGGCCGGCGTCCGCGGCGCGGCATCGGCGGACATTGACGCCCTAGCCGACGCCCTGGCCGCCCTGTCCCAGTTCGCCGCCGCCCACGCGGACGCGGTCGAGAGCATCGATCTCAACCCGGTGCTGGTACGCGACGTCGGGCAGGGGCTGGTCGCGCTCGATGCTCTGATCGTCCGCCGGTCGTCTTAGCCTTTCAGCACCACGCGGCCATTATTCAGCACCACCACGTCGCGCGCCGGCACGCTGGCCCGGAAGGCGAGTTCGTTGCCGTCGCGCCAGATTTCGGTGCGCACGGTCTCGCCGGGATAGACCGGGGCTGAGAACCGGAGCGCCAGGTACTCGATGGCGTCCGCATCGTAATCGCACTGGCTAGCCAGGATGGCGTGTCCAGCAACCCCGAGAGTGCAGAGACCGTGCAGGATCGGCTGCGTGAAGCCGGCAGCTTCCGCCACCGCCGGGTCCGCGTGCAGCGGGTTGCGGTCGCCGTTGAGGCGATAGAGCAGGGCGGCCTGCGGCAGGATCGGCTGGTCGACGACGGTATCCGCCTCGCGCTCCGGAATTTTCGCCGGCGTGATCGGGGCCGCGTCATCGCCGCCGCAACCGCCATCGCCACGGGCCACCGTGGTCATGTCGACGGTGGCGATGACCTCGCCCGACGCGGCATCGGTGATGGTGCGCTCGCTGTAGAGCGACGCCCCTTTCTCCGGCCCCCGGTCGCGGATGCCCTTGACCCGTGTGCGGCCGATCAGTTCGCCCGCCGTCGGCAGCGGCTTCAGGATGGTCATGGCCTGCTCGCCGTGCAGCACCCGCTTCCAGTCGCAGCCGGTGTCCAGTTCCTTCAGCCAGAACCCGGGATAGCCCATGACATTGACCATGGTCGGGAAGGCGCGCAATCCGTCCTCGTAGACGTATCTGAGTTGGCGCGCGTCCGTCGGGTCGGCGCCGATGCCGATGCCCAGTGCGTAGAGGATGCAGGCATCCGGCGTCAGCGCGTGGTGATGGTCGGGAATGTCGAAATTCATCATCTCGTCGTAGGTAAAAGCCACGTCAGCGCTCCCTCGCTCTTTCCTCGGTGTGGCGGCATGGTACAAAGGCGCTTCGGACAAGGAAACCGCTGGCGATGACCGACCAACCCCTCCGCATCGGCACCCGAGGCAGCCCACTGGCGCTGTGGCAGGCGGAACACGTCGAGCGCCTGCTGTCGGCGGCCGGCCACGCGACGGACGTCGTTCCCATCAAGACCACCGGCGACAAGGTCACCGACCGGCCCTTGGCCGAGATCGGCGGCAAGGGCCTGTTCACCAAGGAACTCGACCTGGCGCTCGCCGACGGCCGCATCGATCTGGCCGTGCACTGCGTGAAGGATATGGAGACCATGATCGCGCCGGAGATGGCGTTTCCGGCGATCCTGCCGCGCGAGGACCCGCGCGACGCCCTGATGACCCGCATGGGCCGGGGCTTGGACGGTCTGCCCGAGGGCGCGGTCATCGGCACCACGTCCTTGCGGCGCCAGGCGCAGTTGCTGGCATACCGCCCGGACTTGAAGATGACGCTGTTTCGCGGCAATGTGCACACCCGCCTCAACAAGATGGTCGCCGGCAGCGCCGATGCGACGCTGCTGGCCGTCGCCGGCCTGACGCGGCTCGAGATGACCGATTCCATCACCGAGGTGCTGACGGTGGATGTGATGTTGCCGGCCGTCGGCCAGGGCGCGCTGGCCATCGCATGTCGCGCCGACGACCAGGCGACGGCCGAAGCGCTCGCCCCCTTCGATGACAGCAAGGCACGTGCCGAGATCACCGCGGAGCGCGCCATGCTGGCCACGCTGGACGGCTCTTGCCGCACCCCCATCGCCGGCCTGGCCTGGCACGAGGGCGGCCAACTCCACCTGCGCGGCCTGGTCGCCGAGGCGGACGGCAGCGCCGTCTGGCGCGGCGAACGCCAAGGCCCGGTCCGTGACGCCGAAGCCATCGGCAATGACCTCGGCCAGGACCTCCGCCAACAGGCTGGCGAGGATTTCTTCCGGCGGCTCGCCACCTAGATCCCGCTCGGGGAAGGCCACGGGGGTGGCTGCGGATCTCTGCTCCGCGCCCCGGGCCGAGCGGGCGTGAAGAGGAACGGCCCGCCGGTCGATCTCCGGCCCGACACGCCAGCGGCGATCCAGACCACTTTCGGACCATTTCAGGCCTGAAAAAGCCGGGTCCAAACGGACCAACCCGTTGATATTCAACGAAATATGCTGATTTCGGTGCGGCATGTCATCAATTGTCATCATTCGTCATCATTCCTTTCCGCCAAGCATGCAAACGCACGCGCCAACGGGCGCGCGGCCGCGTCGTCTGTCTTGTCGGGGACGGACTTCACATAGTCAGGCGAAGGCCAAGTTGCAACGGGCGGGGAGATACACCCTACAGAGAACACCGAGATGAACACATAGAAATTGCGCACGCATCTCGAAGCGCCTCTACTCTTCTCTGTGGTGAACCTTATCCTTTGCCGGCTCTCGCACCCCGCAAAAGTGCGGGACGCCGAGAGAGCAAGCAAAAAAAATCTGCCCCCTTGCGTAACAGGACCTTCACCGCCCAACGAGACAAGGAATGGTCGATGGGCGTCGTCACGCGATCCTGCGGACTGCGGCCACTGGAGCCTTGCGTATGTTTGCGCCGGCGCCCGACCAGTTCAGGCGGGGGCCGGCTTTAATTCGAAACGGGCGTGTTTCAGGTTGTTGCTGAAAAACTCGCCTTGTTCCTCAATGGCGTCGTCATCTTCGTCGAAATGCCAGTTGATGGAAACGGCGATGCCATTTTCCGCTGTCGCATCCATCAAGCTGAACAGGCTATAGATGACACGCGCCGAACTGCTGTTGAAGTAGGCCATGTCAAAATCGAAGACGACTTCGGCATGGTCCAGGCCGCTCAAATGAGTTTCCAAACTGTCCAGTAGCGGGCCGAAGAACTCCTTGACGTTCTCCATGTAGCTCATGCCGCCCATAGCGTAGGTATTCGCCTCGAAATCGAAATAAACTGCCGGGGAGGTTTCCGTACCCTCAATCTTGATATTGTCCATGTTTGTCGCCCCTGCATTTGACAACCAGACCGACATTCATCATTTGGCGACGGTATGGCCTGAAATTCTCAAGCGACCTTGAATCCGATAACAGCGATATCGTCGAGGCGCGGTGCAGTGCCCTGATGCTGAAGGACGGCACCGTATATGGCCTCTTCCTGTTGTGCCATGGGCTTGTTTTGTATTTCAAGCAGAAGTGCCTCGAATCGCCGTTTTCCGAAGCTTCGACGTCTTTCCTCGCTGATCTGGTCGACGGCGCCGTCCGTCGTCATATAGAAGGAGGTCGACGGAGAGAAGCTTATCCGGATCTCATTGAATTCCACGTCCTGCGGAACTTCCTCGTAGCCAATCCCCTTGTCGTCGCCCTTGTGCCTGACGACGACATCGTCAGTGACCATGAACAGATCGAAACGGGCGCCGACGAACGTCAGCGCGCGGTCTTGCGGGCTGATGAAGCAAGCGCCGAGTTCTAGTCCGTCATCGGATTCGGCGCCCCCGCTGTCTTGGCCCAGTGTCAGTTGGATCATCTGATGCACGCGCTGAACGAACGGCCCGACGTCGCCAACGGGGATCTCGCTAAGCGCCCGATCCATTGCGCCAATGGAGATCAATGTCATGAAAGCCCCGGGCACACCGTGGCCGGTGCAATCCCCCAGGATAAACAGCACGCCATCACCCCACTTTCTTGTCCAGTAGATGTCTCCGCCGACGACATCTCGGGGTTTCCACAAGATGAAGTAATCCTCGAAAAATGATTCGAGGACACTCTTGTTCGGCAACACCGAGCGTTGGATACGGCTGGCGTAGCTGATCGAGCTGGAGATGATATCGAAAGCGTCGTGGAGTTTTTGGCCGGCGCGTTTGCGATCGGTGATGTCATGGTTGATGCCGCCGATGGCGACGATTTCACCATCCGTGTCCAGTATGGGGAACTTGACCATATCGAAGTACTGCGCGCCGTCCGCCAGGTCGACCGTCAACTCGGTGCGAAAAACCTGGCCCTGCTCAAGTACCGCCTGGTCGAAGGCCGAGTACTGATCCGCCATCTCGCGCGGGTGGATTTCCGAAAGCGATTTGCCGTAGACGCTGTCGTTGGTAAGGCCGTAGATATTCTCGTATTCCCGGTTGATCCGCAGGAATGTCCCGTTGCGGCGCCTGAGAACCACAGCCGCCGGAATATTTTCGAGGACGGCGGACAGGAATTCCTCGTTCACGTGCAGTTCCTTGGTCGTGCGCGCGACGAGGACTTCGAACTCTTCGATCCGTTTGGCAATCCGCCGGCGAACGATCAGAAAGATCGCAAAGACGACGGTGGCGAACAGGATGCCGGTGCTGACCACGGTAAGGGCTGAACGCTCGGAGCTTGATAGCGCCGCGTTCAGCGTCTGGGTCGACATGACCATATGGACGGCCCCGATCACCTCTCCATCGCTGGAAATCGGGCGGATATGATAATGCGTTTGGGGGAGCGTTTTTGGGTTTTCCGCCACCTTGCCGAATTTCTTGCCGGACAGGCTGTCCTCGATCCACAACGCCACGACCCCGTCACCCTGTGCCGCGGTTTTCTGAAGTTCTTCGATGAGCGGCCAGTCGAACGTCGCGATCAGCTGTCGGCTCTGGTTCTCAAGCGCGATCATGGAGGCGTTGATATTGTCTTTGAAAGCCGCGTTTAGCACCCTCGTCTGTTCCGAATGCATGGTGTTGACGGCAACGGAAATAATGACCAGGAACACCACGAGCGGGATCCCCGTGAGTGCCGTCATGAGCGTGCTGCCCTTATTCATCTCGTGGGCGATCTCAGGTCAGGGCTCGACCGGTAAAAGCACACCTGTGGCCTGGACGAGTGCCGACCATTCCTTGCTTTTCGCAAACGCTTGCACCGCCTTGACGATTGCATGGCCGGCATTCTTCCGGTCGACGACCAGGCCCAGCCTGACGATCGGATCGTGACCCGTGACGCGAACGATCTGCTCGGGCGTAAAGTTCGGAAAAGCACCGATGCCGATCGCGTGGCGGCCGATCTTGGACTTCAGGAAATTGACCACGGCATGATCGCGCTTGAACACCTTGTCGAATTCTGACCTGTCGAGAAACGGATAATCAAGGCGCAAAACCGATAACGCCGCCTCGCCCTTTTCGCGGCCCAGCAGCACGATGGCTGCATCCGGGCCACCGACGGTTTTCCAATTCTTGATCTTTCTGAGAAAGATGTCGCGCGCTTGATCGAACGAAATCTCGTTGATCCCGAAGCCTTCGCCGGCAACGAACCCAACCGGTGTGCCGGCCAGGAAGATATCGAACTTGCCTTGCGACTTTTCCGCCGCCGAAAGGGGGCGTCCGGTGCGGCCGAAGAGGAACTTTCCGGAGGCGCGAATTCCGCCGGCATGTTTGGTCGAGCGTTGTTCGACGTTGAAAGTATAGCCTTGCGCCTCGGGCCGTTTTTCGAATGCCTTGAAGAAGGTATCCGCGACCTTGGCCGAGGGACCCGCGCCCAAGACCATCTGTTTCTCGGCTGCGTTCAGCGTGCCGACGTGCAGCGTCAACGCCATACCGATGGCAATGAACATTCTCATATGGAATCTCATGAAAAACTCCCCCTGCTGGCGTTTGCATCACCCCCATCGCCAGCAAGACCATGGCGAGATTCCACGATAATTGCAACGAACAAGCCGGCTTGTCCGGCATCGCGGCAGTCCACGTGGCGCGACGCGAACAACGAAAGGCGGGCAGATCGCGTTGCTCAATCTTGTCGGGGACGGGTTTCAGATCGTCAGATGGACGATTGCTTGCAAGGGCGGGCGCGGCGGCATCGTGACGGACGGGCCGGCCATCGCCTTCCGAAGCGATCAGTCATTCGCGTTTGCGGAAATCTCGCTTGCCCGGGGCCGGCCGCTGACCTGCCAGTACCCCCAACCCATCAAGCCGGCGCCACTCAGCGCATTGCCGATGGTGACCCGGAGCAGGTTCCAGGCGGCGCCTGAGAATGTCACGGTGTCCGGGTGGTTCGATAGCAGCGCGACGGAGAAGATGGTCATGTTGGCGACGCCGTGCTCGAACCCAGATGCGATGAAGGCGAACAGGCACCAGAAGATCAGGATGCACTTGGCGGCGTCATTCTGGGTCCGCGCCGAAGTCTATATGGCCAAGCAGACCAGCCAGTTGCAAAGCATGGCGCGGGCCACCAGTTCACCCGCCGGCTTCCGTTTTGTCATGCTGGCAGCTTCTCTGTTCCCCCGAATTTTGATGCTCGCATCGAGTGAATTCTTGAGCACGAGCGCCCCGAAGCGCTTAGTCACGTCTCCAATAATCTTCCATACCCTGTGATACCCGAGGGCACGCCGGCCAGCGCCAGGCCATGCCAAAGACTGGCCTGATTTGCCGAAATGACCGGCCGCTGCAGAGCCTTTTCCAAACTGTCCAGGATAGCCACACAACGAAACCCCGTGCCGGCAATGAGGATGCCGTCCGCCGTGTCCGGGCAGGACGCCACAATCTGCGCATAGAGAGGCTCGACCTGCTGATCGAAACCCGCACCTTGCGGGTACAACTCTTCGGGCCGCAGGTCGCGCCACTTTGGCCCCGGGTCGTTGCGCAGGTGGCCCGCAAGTTCAACGCCATGATCTTTGAAATAACGCAGACCGGCCTCGACCGTTTTGTCGTTGAACCAGGCGGGCAGTACGAGAAACGGCCGCGCTACGCGCATGGCACGCAACGCCGCAAGCACGTCGAGGCCATTTGTGGTAACCGACACCGCTTCACCGAGCGTTCCCGACAGATTTTTCACGACCGCCTCGTCCCAGCCTTTTCCGCCAAGGAAACTGCTCGAGCTGTGGCCGATCACGGCAACAGACAGGCTCATGCTGGCGAATTGCTGAAGGCCCCGCGATAGATCGTCCGCGAGATCGACCGCTGTCCCGCCGTCGCGCCAACGTGCCCAGGGTGCGGCGGCGGTAATACGGGCGGCGTGAACCGAGATATCGGCGGGAAGCATCGCCCACCACTCCGCTTCCGGTACGGCTTCACTGCCAACGATGAACATGCCGATGCGGGCCCGACTGCCCCAGTTGTCCCTGACTAGCTCCATGAAAAAACTCCCGTCCGCGCGGCAAGAAGTCGCGCATTAGAAATACCGTCACTCTTTTTAATGGGTCCCTGAGAGCCATCGGGCTTGGCTAGGACCTAAGGATGACTTTCATTCCAGCGCATCATTTATGCCAGAGTGGCCTTGATAACGCGCACAATCTCTTCAGACTTCCGTGGATCAAGGGCTAACCGAAAGCTCGGTCCGGTTTCGACCGCACGACCCCACAAAGCAGACCAGATTTCGAGCGGGCCAAAATGCGTGCTTCTGACCCGAAGCGGACAATCGCAACTTGTTGAGTTATCGATCTCGAGGAAAGTTTGGTAGGCGGATAATTGCATCGAACTTGTTTCGGCAGTGACTAGGTATCGGAATCTGAAAATTCGATAATTTCGAAACGAGCGTGTGCGATGTCATCACCTAAATCTTCGCCCTGTTCCATCATCGAGTCATCATCATCGGCATGGTGCCAATTGATAGTTACGGTATTTTCCCGCTCTGCGGCGGCATCGAGCTTATCCAAAATGCGAACCAACTGCCTCGCGGAAGTGCTATTGAAATAGCTCATTCGAAAATTAAAAACGATATCGGCGCCGTTCAGGCTTTCGAGATGTAGCTCGAAGTCCGCCAATATCGGCTTAAAGAACTCACCAACATTTTCCAGGTAACACATTCCCCGAATCTCAAACACGTTGTCCTGGAAGTTGAAGTCGATGTCCGGTGATCGATCCGTTCCTGAGATGCTTAAGTTATCCACTGATTCCCCCTCCAAATCATCAAACATATGCCTTCAAAGAGAAGTAAGAATGCTCGTCGTCGATTGTCTTGAAATCGAAATCAAAACCATTCTTTGCGCGCTTGGCGATTTCGATGAAACCGACGCCCGCTCCTTTGCTTCCTTCAGGGACGTCACCTCTGAGCACCTGTTTATAAGTCTTCTTCAGCCGATCCGCGTCCATTGCTGAAATTTCCTCAAGATGCCCTCGCAATCGTTCGACGTCCCCCGCCTTGATGAGGTTGCCGCAACTGACAAAATACCTGTCATTCTCTTTCCCGATGGCTAGGAAGCCACGTCTCAATTCATTTGGTGTTTCCCCTTCCACACTCAGCACATCGGATGAATAACGTATGATGTTCTGTGCTTCTTCGACAAAGATTGAAAAAATTGCGCGGGCTTCGAATTTGCTCGCATCGACGAATGCCATTTTCTGGCGCAGCGTGTTGCCCATGCTCAACAGAAAGTCTTCGCTCATATACCCGCTATAGCAAAAGAATATTCCCTGACTCTCCAGTTCACTCTGGATCTTTTGCGAGGCGATGATCGGTTTCAGGCCGCCCGACAGAGACGGCGTTAACATCTCGTGCGACGGCGCTTGGAAGCCGAAGATCGCGACGTCGTCGAGGCGGGGCGCATTCCCTTGGTATTCGTGGAGTTCCCGCATGATCGCCTCTCGCCGTTCCTCCATGGAGTTGTCGTTGATGCGGAGCAGCAGTTTCTCGAACCGCCGCTTCCCGAAGCCTCGGTTCTTGATGCCGCCAACTTGGTCAACGAGGCCATCCGTTGTCATATAAAATGTTGTCGATGGATCGAGATCGATCGTGGTTTCGCGAAACTCCTGTTGGTGATCGACTTCCTTGTATCCAATTCCCTTCTTGTCGCCCCGGTGTCGGGTCACGACGCTATTCGTGACCTCGAACAGATCAAATCGGGCGCCAACGAAAATCATCTCGCGCTCCGGCGCATTGATGAAGCATGCGCCGAGTTCGACACCGTCGTCGGATTCCGATACATCGCCGTCCTGGCCCAGTGTTTTCTGAATAATCTGGTGCATACGCTGGACCAGGCCTGACAAATCGCCGGCCTGAATTTCGATGAGGGCGCGATCCAGGGCGCCGGTGCATATCAACGTCATGAACGCGCCGGGAACGCCATGGCCTGTGCAATCGCCAAGAATGAGCAGAACGCCGTCTCCCCACGTGCGGCACCAATAGGTGTCGCCTCCGACGACGTCACGCGGCTCCCAAATAATGAAGTGTGAGAGAAGCAGGGACTGCAAAACCATGTCGCCGGGTAGTACGGAACGTTGGATCCGCCCCGCGTAATCGATGCTGTCCGAAATGACGTTGTAGGCGTCAGCGAGTTTCCGGTCCGCCTGTTTCCGCTCAGTGATGTCGGAAAAGGTGCTGACGAAACCCCCATCCGGCAGCGGGCCACCGGCGACTTCGATGATCGTTCCGTTGGGCCGCGTGCGCTCGAAACTGTACGGTTCGAACTTCTTAGATTTTGTCACCAAGTCCTGTACGGCTTCTTCAGGGTCGTCGTTCTCGAACTCCCCGCGTGCCGCATCGAAGGCGATCCAATCCGCATACCGCGTCCCTGGTTGCGCCAACGCGTCCGGCACATCGCGAATTTCCCTGAACCGCTTGTTGGATACAATCAGGTTGAGTTCTCCGTCGTATGCGACCAATCCCTGATTGATGTTGCCGAGAACGGTTTCAAGCAGTGTCGTCTTGTGCTGCAGTTCGGTTGTCCGTTCGGCAACCAGTGATTCCAAATGATTTTGATGGGCATCGAGGCTGCTGCTTGTCCGGTAAAAAAAGAAAACGAACAAAACAAATCCGGCCATCGTGCCGCCGGCAAAAATAAAGATCTTTAGGAATTGTTCCGAAAACCGGATTGCCGGGACGTGTGCGATGATCAGGTTGATCGGGAACGGCGATGCCGAAACGGCGGAAAACTCCATCTCGCTTCCGGTCAACTTCCGTTTCGATGCGATGACCGATTGAAAATCCATGCCTGAGGACTTGAGGAGCCCGTCCAGTTCACCCTGGTGTCCGGTTTCGCTGTTCTTCAGTCGCGACGTGCCGGGCACCAAGATCTTACCTGCGTTGTCGACAAGTGCGGAGACGACGACGCGATTACTGAAAGATTTGCGGATCAAGTCCTGAACCTTGGTGGAGTTCAGGAAGACAACGGCATAGACCTTGTGTCCATCGAATGCGATCCGTTGGGTAATGGGCAAAAGAGGCACACCGCTCGAGTTCGTGGTGATCCTGTCGTGAACAACGACGCGGGCTGGAAATATGCCTTTCTGTCTGCCCATGGAGGTGATCGATTCTTCAGAAATTTCTTCCGGCCCAAAGCCGGCGCGCATGAGAATCTCACCTGATTCGACGAGAGCAAACCCGTAGAGCTCGGGAATATTGATCAGGTACGATTCAAAGTTCTTTTCGCCCCATTCTCCGGCCGCCTTGCCGACCTGCTTGATGGCGCGCGACTGCAGTTGGGTAATCACTTCGGTGTAGATGATGAGGCTTCGAATTTGATCCTTGAGGGTAAATAGGTTTGATGAAATCTGGGCGTCGCTGCGTTCGTTCCGCAACTGAACGTCTTTCCTCAAGGATTGTCCGTACAACAAGGTCATCGCCACGAGAACGACGGCGACAATTCCCGTTACCGCATAAAACGTTCGACGGTTCGAGTTGCGGGGCAGAGATCCCTCGTCGGAAATATCCCCCTCGTCGGGAATATCCATAGCGTCAGTTCTGAACAATTTCCGCGATCGAAAGAATATCGGGGGATACTTTCAGGCCCAACTCGTTGACGACCGACATGTTGACGACAACGCCAAACTCGTCCGGAAGGTCAATCGACAAGCTCGCCGGTTTGGCGCCCCCAAGGATTTTCTCGGCCAACACGGCCGCGCGCTTTCCGGTTTGTCGGTAGGACACGCCGACGCCGATTGCAGCCTTGCCGTCACGCACCGGGTTTTGGCCCGACGAGAATATGGGCAGTCCCAAATTCACGGCGGCTTGGGTAAATTCTTTGGAGTGCGCGTTGAGAAGCGAACTCGGCGTGAAATACACGACTTCGGCTCCTGCGGCCTTGAGCTTCGCCAACGCCGCGGTCAGTGCCTTCACGATGGCCGGTTTTCCCTTACCAGGCTGGAGTTCTTCGATCAGAATCTCGACGCCCAGCTTCTCGGCCGCTTTCTTCATTGATCTTATCGAGTTCACGACGTTGATCTCGTCCTTGTTCTCGATAATTCCCAGTTTCTTGAACTTGAGACTGCCGACGGCGACCTCGAGCTGTTGCTCTTCCGTCAAGACATAGCGAACGCCCGTGATGTTGCGCCCCGACGACTGATAGTTCTCGACCAACTTGCTTCGCTTCGGATTGGTCGGAAACATAAACACAGCGGGAATTTTCGTGATGTTCTTGGCGGCGTCCACGGTGTCATGCTTGCCAAGTATCCCGACGCTGACCGATGTCCCCCAGGTGACGACCAGGTCGGGCCGGGTTTTCTTAATTTCGGCGACGAAACCAGGCAGCTTTTTCTTGTCTCTCGCGGCGTCGCGGTGGGTGATCTTGTATTTGATGCCTCGTGTATCGAGATATTCCTGAAAACCCTGGCACCCTTCCTCGAAACCACGCCAGGTCACCAAATAGATATTCTTCACCCCGCCATCGGCAAATGACGGCGTGTTGAACGACATCGCCATCGCCGCGACAAAGATCGCCAAAGTAAACTTCTTAAGAATTGGCATAGCTAGCCCCCCTAATCTGCCAACATAAAATTATATGCCTTTATTGAGGGGGGCCATAACCATTGTCAAATATGAACCTCCGCGACGCTTTCAATACCCGTGAAAACATCGACGATACGGTAGGAATACGGAAACGGTTCCATGTTTGATCGGTTAGAAGTCACAACCGATGTTTTCTGCTACTGAAATGGCGAATTGCTGCGATTATTCTCGACACCTTCAGAGCCGACGCAGTCCGCTCATGGCACTCTGCAGACGTCAACGGCATACCGAGGACCGTCTGTTGTCAGGGCATCAGATGACGGATCCAAGCCCAGACCCGCCCGACGGTTTCACTCTCGCCTATCGACCCTATTCGACAACAGCCTTGCGTCGCCTGAGCCCGGCCAGCCATCGGCAGGCGACATAGAACACCGGCGTGAACAGCAGGCCGAAGAAGGTGACGCCGAGCATGCCGGCGAAGACGGCGGTGCCGAGGGCTTGGCGCATCTCGGCACCCGCGCCCGTCGCGATCATCAGCGGCACCACGCCGAGGATGAAGGCGAAGGCGGTCATCAGGATGGGCCTGAGCCGCACCCGGGCGGCCTCGACCGCGGCATCCATGCGGCTCATGCCCTGATCTTCCGCCTGCTTGGCGAATTCGACGATGAGGATGGCGTTCTTGGCTGCCAGGCCGATCAGCACGACAAAGCCGATCTGTGCCAGGATGTTGGCGTCCATGCCTCGGAAGCCGATGCCGACCACGGCGGCCAGCAGGCACATGGGAACGATCAGGATGACCGCCAATGGCAGCAGCCAGCTCTCGTACATGGCGGCCAGCAGCAGGAAGACGAAGACGACAGCCAAGCCAAACGCGAAGATGGCGGTGTTGCCGGCGAGTTTTTCCTGCAATGCCAGTTCGGTCCACTCGAAGCTGAAACCGGCGGGCAGAACCTTGGCGGCGATGGCCTCGACCCGGGCCAGGGCCTCGCCGGTCGACAGCGACGGTATTTTCGCCCCCTGCACCTCGGCGGCTGGGTAGAGGTTGTAGCGCGGGACCCGGTGCGGGCCGGTGATGTTCTTGAACGTGGCGACCGACCCGATGGGCACCATGGCGCCGGTGGTGGACCGAGCGCGCAGCTTGGCCACGTCCCCCGGGCGGTCGCGGAACGGCCCGTCGGCCTGCGCCGTTACCCGGTAGGTGCGGCCGAGATAGTTGAAATCGTTGACGTAGGCCGAGCCGATGAAGACCTCCAGTGTCTCCAGCACGCGTTCCGGCGGAACGTCCAGGATCTCCGCCTTTACCCGGTCGATGTCGGCGTAGATTTTGGGCGTCGCCGTGTTGAACAGGCTGAACGCTCGGATCAGGCCGGGGTCCTGGTTGGCGGCGCCGATGAGGGCATGCGCGGCCTGTTCAAGGGCCACCGGGCCGCGCTGGCGGCGGTCCTGCACATAGAGTTTCCAGCCGCCGCCCGAGCCGATGCCGCGCACCGGCGGGGGCGCGATGATGAAGACGACGGCGTCCTCGATGGCGAACAGCCTGCCTTGAATCTCGCCCAGCACGCGCTCGACCGGCGCACCGCGTGACGCCCGCTCGGCGATGTCCTTCATGGTGATGAAGATGGCGCCGGCATTGGGCGCGTTGGTGAAGGTGGCGCCATCGAAGCCGGCGAAGCCGACCGCGTTCTCGACCTCCGGATGGCTCCGGATGATGCCGATGGCGCGCCGCACCACCTTGTCCGTGCGGTCCAGCGAGGCGCCCGGCGGCAACTGCACCACGGTGATCAGGTAGCCCTGATCCTGGTCGGGGATGAAGCCGGTGGGCGTGGCCTGGAAGCGTTCCATGGTCAGGCCGATCAGGCCGGCATAGGCGACCAGCGCGATGACGGCGAAGCGCAGCATGCGCTTGGTCAGCCCAGCATAGCCGTCGGCGAAGCGGTCGAACGCCCAGTTGAAGCAGTCGGCGAACTTCTGGAACGGCCAGAGGACGGGGGCAAGCATGCCGCCCCTCTCGCCGGGCGGGCGATGGGATTTCAAGAGCACGGCGCAGAGCGCCGGCGACAGCGTCAGCGAGACGATCATGGAAAGCACCGTCGCCGTCGCTACGGTGATGGCGAACTGGCTGTAGAACTGGCCCGAGATGCCTTCGATAAAGGCGGTCGGCACGAACACCGCGACCAGAACCAGCGAAACCGCGACCAGCGCCGTGCCGACCTCATCCATGGTCTTGTGGGCGGCTTCGCGGGCGGCCATGCCCTTGGCCATGTAACGCTCCACGTTCTCCACCACCACGATGGCGTCGTCGACGACGATGCCGATGGCCAGCACCAGGCCGAAGAGCGTCAAGTTGTTGATGGAGAAACCCAGCACCGACATCACCATGAAGGTTCCGATCAGCGACACCGGGATGGCGACGATGGGAATGATGGAGGCCCGAAGGTTCTGCAGGAAGACGACGATGACCAGCACCACCAGCAATGCCGCCTCGGCGATGGTGGTGTAGACGGCATCGACGCTTTCGGCGATGAATTCGGTCGGGTTGTAGACGATCTTGTGGGCGACGCCGGGCGGGAAAGCCTGGGCCAGCTCGTCCATGTTGTCGATCAACTCTTGCGCCGTGGCCAGCGCGTTGGAGCCGGGCCGCTGAAAGATCAGGATCGGCAGCGCCGTGGAATCGTTGAGATAGCCGATTGTGGTGTAGTCCTGAGAGCCCAGCTCGACCCGCGCGATGTCCTTCACCCGCACCGTCGCCGTGCCTTCGCCGCGTTTGACGACGATGTTGCCGAAGGCCTCGGGCGCGATCAGCCGGCCCTGGGTTTCCACGTTCAGTTCGAAGGCGCCGGGGCTGGGCACCGGCAACTGGTTGATGACGCCGGACGCCACCTGGACGTTGTTCTGGCGCAGCGCCGAGACTACCTCGCCGGCGGTCAGGTTGAAGTCCGCGATGCGTTCCGGGTCCAGCCAGACGCGCATGGAGTACGCCCGCTCGGCGAACACCCGGGCCTCGCCGACGCCGGAGATGCGGGCCAGCCGGTCGACGATCTGCGTCCGCGCATAGTTGGAGATATAGAGCTGGTCGCGGCTATCATCCGGCGACAGCATGTGGATGACCATCATCAGGTCGGGGCTGCTCTTCTTCACCGTGACGCCGAGCCTGCGCACGTCTTCGGGCAGCCGTGCTTCGGCGATGGCGACGCGGTTCTGCACCAAAACTTGAGCGAAATCGAGATCGGTGCCGAGCTTGAAGGTGACGGTCAGGCTCAAGCGGCCGTCGCCGGTGGCCTCCGAGCGGATGTAGAGCATGCCCTCGACGCCGTTGATCTCCTGCTCCAGCGGCGTCGCCACGGTGTCGGCGACGGTCTCGGCCGAGGCGCCGGGGTAGACGGCGGACACTTGGATGGTGGGGGGGGCTATCTCCGGGTACTGCGAGATCGGCAATCCGACGAAAGCGATGGCGCCCAGCAGCGTCATCAGGATCGACAGCACCGTGGCGAAGATCGGATGGTCGACGAAGAAGTGGGTGAAGCGCATGGGACGGTCTCGCCGGCGGTCGTCAGGAACCGGAGACGGGCTTCAGGGAGCCGTCCAGTTGCAGCACCATCTCTTTCGGCACCACCTTGCCGCCGGGCCGGCCGCGCTGCACGCCACGGACGATGACGCGGTCGTCCTCGCCGACGCCGCCGCGGACGACGCGGAGACCTTCATGCAGCGGACCGAGATCGACGGCCTGCGCGGAAACCATGCCGTCCTTGTCCACAACCAGCACGATCTTGCGGTTCTGGTCCGAAAGGATGGCCGCGTCGGGGATCAGGATGGCCTCGTATTCGTCCGAGCCCGGCAAGCGCAGCCGGCCGAACACGCCGGGCGTGAGAAAACCGTCCGGATTGGCCAGCTCGGCTTGGGCGCGGATGGTGGCGGTCTCCGGCGAAAGCTCGTTGTCGACGAAGCTCATGGAGCCCGGATGCAGGAAATCGGCCTCGTCCATCAGCCGGACCGCCACCGGGATGCGCGCGTCACGCGCCGACGTGCGCTGGCCGGTGATGTTGAGGCGCGTGTACTTGAGGAACTCGGCCTCCGACGCGGTGAAGGTGAACAGCACCGGATCGATCGAGACCAGCGTTGTCAGCAGCGTCGCCTGGGCCGAGCCGCCGGCCACCAGATTGCCCGGGTCGATGCGGGCGTCGGAGACGCGGCCGGCGATGGGTGCCGTCACCTGGGTGAATTCCACGTCCAGCTCGGCGATGCGGGCCTGGGCCTTGGCCGCCTGCACATCGGTGCGCGAGGTCTCGCGCTCGGCCCGGCGCTGGTCGAAGCGCTCTTGGGAGATGGCGTTCTGCTTGACCAGGCGCTTGCCGCGCTCGAACTCGCGGTCGGCCAGCTTGAACTTGGTTTCGGCGCCGGCCAGCGCCGCCTTGGCGGCGTTCAATTGGGCTTTGAACGGGCGCGGGTCGATGACGAACAGCAGCTGGCCCTTTTCGACCAGCTGGCCCTGTTTGAAGTGCACGCTGTCGAGGAAGCCGGAAACCCGGGCCCTGATCTCGACCCGGTCGCGGGCCTCGAAGCGGCCGGTGTACTCGTCCCAGTCGACCACCTTCTTGACCAGCGGTTTGGCGACGCTGACCGGCAGCGGGCCTTGCTGGGCGTGGGCCGCGCCAGTCATGGCCAGCATGATGGCGCCGAGGGTGGGTACAATGAATCGATACAGGGTCATGGCGGTGTCTCCGTTCAGGCGCCGCTTGCAAATTCACACACGGCAAGTATGACGGGTCTCCCGCCCCGTGTGTAGGTCAGGTAGATTATTTCCGCGCCATGTCAAGGAGAGGAGCTTCGCATGCTGGATGAAGCCCGCAAGCGCACCCAGACGTTTCAAGAAAATCTCGCCGCGGCCGGCATCGACGTGGCGGTGATGACGGACGAGAGCTCTATCGCCTACCTGGCCGGATTCTGGGGCTATCTCTCGGTCGAGTTCGGCCGCCCCACGTTCCTGCTGGTCCGGCCGGACGCCGACCCGGTCATCGTGACGCCGCTGATGGAATCGGAAATGGTCTCGGCCATGACCTGGGTCACCGATATCCAGACCTGGGAGGATGCCGGCGACGCACGTTGGGAGAACGTGCTGGCGCGCGTGCTCGGTGAAAATCCCGGCCGCGTCGGTATCGAGAAGGGCGGCCTTCCGGCCATGGTTGCCTACTGGTTCGCCGACCATCTGCCGGACGTGGAAACGGTAGACGTGGGCCCAGTCCTAGGTGCCATGCGGACCATCAAGTCGGCGGCCGAAATCCAGGTCATGCGCCAGGGCGGCGAGATCGCGCAGGCCATGATGGCGGCGGCCGAGGGCGCGCTGGCCGAAGGTGTTCCGGAGTACGAGGCGGCGTTGGCCGTGATGAACGCCGGCACCCGCAAGGCGGCCGGATTCCTGTCGGCCGACGGCTGGGAAGCCTTCGTCTCGCCGCTGATCCATAACCTGCAGATCATGCAGTCGGGCCGCGACACCTCGATGGTGCACCGCCGGGCCAGCGTGAAAGAGCTGGAGCGCGGCGACCCGGTCTACTTCTGTTTCTGCAACATGGCCCAGTTCAAGCAGTACAAGCTGGGCTTCGACCGGATGTTCTTCATCGGCGAAATCTCGGACGAGGCGGCGCGCGTGCAGCAGGCCGCCATCGACGCCCAGCGGGCCGCCTTCGAGGCCATGCGCCCAGGCGTGACGGCGGAATACGTCGCCGATGCGGCCAACGCGGTCTACGCCGAGCGCGGCTTTGAGACCGGCTACCGCACCGGCCGCTCCATCGGCATGGCCTATCTGGAAGCGCCCGAACTGAAGACCGGCGATGCCACCCCGCTCGCGCCCGGCATGACCTTCGCCGTCGACGGCGGCATTTCGGTCGATGGGCGGTTGGGCGGGCGCATCGGCGATTCCGTCGTCGTCACCGAGACCGGGGCCGAGTACCTGACCGAGTACCCGCGCGACATCCTGGTGGTCGGAGGCTAGGCCCGTGCGCGCGGCGATCCTGCAAGCCCGGCTCGCCGGCCTCGCGCCGGTCGAACGTCTGAATCGGCTGGCTGGGGCGCTCGAGGCGGAACCGGTCGACCTGATGGTGTGCGCCGAACTGTTCATGTCCGGCTACGACGTGGGCGACGCGCTGGCGGCACTCGCCGAGCCGGCCGACGGCCCGTTCGCGCGCGAGGTGGCGGCACTCGCCCGATCTTTCAACACGGCCATCGCATACGGCTATCCGGAAGCGGCCGACGGCGTCGTCTACAACGCCGCCGCCTGCATCGATGCCGCCGGCAACCTGGTGGCCAACCATCGCAAGCTGATGCTGCCGCCGGGCTTCGAGAAGGACCACTTCGCCACCGGCGACGCCGAAACCGTGTTCGATCTCGGCGACATGCGCCTGGCGCTATTGATCTGCTACGACGCCGAGTACCCGGAGGCCGTGCGCAGCGCCGCCACGTCGGGTGCGCACGCGGTTATCGTGCCGACGGCGCTGGGTGCCGACTGGGGCTCCGTCTCCAAGCAGTTGATACCCACCCGCGCCTTCGAGAACGGCGTCTGGCTGTTGTACGCCAATCATGCCGGCGAGGAAGGCGCGACGCAGTTTTTCGGCGGCAGCTGCATCGTCGCTCCCGATGGTTCCGACGCTGTCCGCGCCAGCGACGGCGAGGAGATCATCGCCGCCAACCTCGACATCGACCGAGTGCTCCGGGCGCAAGCCCGTCTGCCCTACGTGGAGGACGCGGCGCGGCTTCGCGGCCTGTTCGCGGCAGATGACGAGGACCTCTAGCCCTCCACCGGCATCGCCAGCAGCAACCCGGCCAGCGACTTCCCGTGGCGGTCGAGGCGCAGGTTGCGGTTGACGCCGCCACCCAATGTGCCTTCGAGCACGAAGTTGAGGGCGCCGATGTTGGGAAGCTCGTAACGTGTCACCTTGGTGGCGCCGAGTGGCTTGAACAGGGCTTCCACCCGTGCCGCCGTGGCGTGTTCCAGCAGCAGGGGAAAATCCGCCGGGTCGTGGGCGATCAGCGAGATGTTGGAGATGTCGCCCTTGTCGCCCGTTCGCCCGTGGGCGACGTCGTGGAAGATGCGGGGGCGGTTGGCCGTGTCAGAGCTCATCCAGGCTCTCCACCACGGATACGCGGGACGTTACGTTGGCGCGGTCGACGTAGAGTGAATCCGTGTTCAACTCCGGCGTCACCTGCCGGCGCACGCCGCCACCGCCGGCCGGGCCGTTGAGGTAGAGCGCCTCGACCTCGGCCAGCGCCGCCTCGACTAGGCCCACGTCGTCGGCGCGGGCGGCGAGGCGGAGGCGCACGTCGATGGGCTCTGGCGCGTCGGCTGGCGTGGCGGCACCCGAAAGGCTGGTCAGGCCGATCAGCCCGGTCTCGAATTCCAGGTCGGGATAGAGCTTGGCCAGGCGCTCATGGATAATCTTCTCTGCCAGGCGGCCGCGCGCCGCCGCGTTCGGCCCGCCATAGGAAATTCCGGCCTCGCCCTTGTAGCCGCCGGGCCAGCAGGCGGTGATCTTGAGGGTCCGCGGCCGCGCATGGCCGCGCGCACCCGAGAGGTGCACCCGGTCTGGTCCGGCCTCGGCCAGCCGCACGTCCGTCATGTCGAGAACCACGTCCGGCGTCAGGTAGGCGGCCGGGTCGTGGATTTCGTAGAGCATCTGCTCCTTCACCGTGGCCAGCGTGACCGCGCCGCCGGTGCCAGCGGGCTTGGTGATGACGGCCGAGCCATCGGCCACCACCTCGGCGATGGGGAAGCCCACGTCGACCAGGTCCGGCACGTCCTTCGAACCCGGATCGGCGAAGTAGCCGCCGGTGACCTGCGCCGCGCACTCCAGCAGGTGACCGACGAGCGTGCCGGCAGCGAGCCGGTCCCAGTCGTCATCCGCCCAACCGAGCGTGTGCAGGAGCGGTCCCAGCGCCAGCGACGGATCGGCCACGCGCCCGGTGACCACCACGTCCGCCCCCTCGTCCAGGGCCTTGGCAATGCCATCCGCGCCCAGGTAGGCGTTGGCGGCGGCAGGAGCGCTTTTGCCCCAACTGCCGACCACGCCCGCCATGGCGCCGCCCGGGGCCAGCAGGTCGTCGCCCTCGACGATGCCGACGCGGAGACGCGCGAGCCCGAGGTCGTTCGCCAGATGCAGGACCTCGGCGGCGGCGCCGCGCGGGTTGGCGGCGCCGAAGTTGCCGACGATGCGGATGCCGGCTTCCTTGGCGGGTGACAGCGAGGTTTCGAGGAAGGCGCGTAGCCGGGACGAGTAACCGGCGGCCGGGTTTTCGCGCATGGCCAGCTGGGCATCGGCCAGCGTGCGCTCGGCCAGCATCTCGTACATCAGGAACGCGGGCCTCGGCGACGCGGCCAAGGTTTCCACCACCGGCCCGGCGCTATCCGTGCGGTCGCCGGAAAAGCCGGCGCCCGAGCCGATGTCGACGACGGGCGTGAAGCCGTCCGCGCTCACGCCGCGTCCTCCGCCGTCTGCTTCGGGAAGCGGTCGATGCGGAAGGGCTCCAGTGCAAGGTCCGTGACGCCGTCGCAGACCAGGCTGGCGGTGATGGTGCCGACGACCGGGCCCAACTGGAAGCCGTGGCCGCAGAACCCGAAGCTGTGGAAGGCGCCTTCCTCGGTCGAACTGGGACCGATGTAGGGCAGCACGTCCGGCGTTTCGCCCTCGATACCGGCCCAGCAGCGCACCAGCGTCGCCGTCGCCATGACCGGGAAGATGGCGGTGGCGGTGCGCGAGCTCTCGGCCAGTCCCACCATATCGACGCTGGTCCGGTTGGTCACCGGATCGGCGGTGCCGCGATGGCCGCCGCCGACCATCACCGTGCCGTTGGCGAACTGCTTGAAGCTGAGCGAACGGCCAGCGGCACCCACCACGGGTTCGCAGAACGGCGCCATGGGGGCGGTGATCATCAGCATGAAGGCCTCGGCCGAAAGTGGCACCGGCTCACCCAGCCGCGCCGCCACTTGCGAGCCCCAGGCGCCGGCGCAGTTGACCAGCAGCGGCGCCTCGACCGCGCCGTTGGAGGTCTCGATGCGCCAGATGCCGTTCCGGCGGGCCAGGCCCTCGACCCGCGCACCCTCGCGGATGTCGACGCCGAGGGCGCGCGCCTTGGCGGCGAAGGCCATGGTGGTGTGGAAGGGGCTGGCGTGGCCGTCCGTCGCGACATGGATGCCGCCGACGCAGTGGGGGGCGACCGCGGGCAGCAGGTTGCGCAGCGTCCCCTGGTCGATAATGACCTCGTGGCCGAAGCCGAGGGCCTGCAGGTCGGCGACGCGCTTGCGCTGGACCGCCAGTTCGTCCTCGGTCTCGGCCACCTTGACTTGGCCCGAGGTCTCGAAGCGGCAGTCGTCGTCGACCAGGCCCTGGATGTCCTGCCACATCTCCCAGGACCGCTGGGCCATCGGCACCTCGGCGAAATCACGTCCCAGGCGGCGCACGCCGCCGGCGTTGACGCCCGACGCATGGCGGCCGACGTGATCTTTCTCCAGCACCACGACGGAGCGCCCGCACATGGCCAGTTGCAGCGCCGCCGAACAGCCGTGCAGGCCGCCGCCGATGACGGCCACATCCGCTGTGACGGGGCCGGGCTGGCTCAACCGCGTTACTCGGAATAGCCGGTGGTGGCGTGAAGGTCCGCCAGTTCGGAAAGCTTCAGCGGCTTCACCGGCGGCCGGCGGCGGTAGTCGCCGACGTCGTGCGGGTCGCGGTCGGTCTCTTGGGCGATGATCTCGGTCACCGTCAGCGCGCACTGGCGGCCCTGGCACGGACCCATGCCGGCGCGGCAGAAGGCTTTCAACTGGTTCGGGCCGACGCAGCCGTCGGCGACGGCCCGGCGGACCTCGCCGGCAGTAATTTCTTCGCAGCGGCAGACGATGGTGGCATCGTCCTTCGGCACGCGGAAGTTCGTCGCCGGCGCGTACAGCAGATCCAGGAACGGCCGCACCACGAGTTCCCGGGCCAGATAGCCGCGGGCGTCCTGGGCCTGGGCATCGCGCATGCCGGCATCGATGTGGCCGAGGCCGGTTAGCGCCCCCAGCGCCGCCATGCGGCCCCGGCATTCGGCGGCGATGGCGCCGGCGATGCGACCGCCGTCGCCGGCCACGAAGATCACGGGCTCGCTGGTCTCGCCCCATTCGTCTGAGACCACCAGCCAGCAATGCTGCCAGGCGTCCCAGGCGTGTTCCAGCCCGGCCGCGCGGCTCAGGTTGACGTTGGGCGCCACGCCCTGATGCAGGAACACGTGCGGTGTTTCCATGGTGCCGCCGCCGCCGGATCGGGTCCGGTAGGTGACGATCTTCGCGGACGGATCGTCTATGGACGCGGCGTCGACGCGAAGCTCCGTCACGCCCTTGATGTGTTGGACGCCGGCGCGCTTGATCTCTTTCATATAGGCGAGGCCGCGCTTGATGTGATCGCCGGCGAACCAGGCTTTCGGCAACAGCCAGGCGGCGCGGCGATACTGTTCGCGCGGCGTGGTGTCGAGGATGGCCCTGACGTCGACGCCGGCCCGCAGGTACTGGGCGACGATCAGGTACAACAACGGCCCGGTGCCGGCGAACACGGCGCCTTCGGCCGCCAGATCGGCGGACTTCAGCATGATCTGCGCGGCACCCGCGGTCATCACGCCCGGCAGGGTCCAGCCGGGGATGGGGAAGGGGCGCTCGACCGCGCCCGTGGCGATGATAATCGTTCGGCCCTCGATCAGGCGTGCCTTGCCGTCGATCGAAACGCCGACGCGGCCGGTGTTGTCGACCTGCCAGACGGTGGCGTCCGAGGCATAGTCGATGGGGCCGTCGTCGCCGGAGGCCCGTCGCAGACCTTGCGCCAGTGCCGCGCCGGCTGCGTACTCGGTGCCCAGCACCGCCGCCGCCCGGCCCGGTGATTCGATACCGCGATATATCTGGCCGCCCGGCGCCGGCTGTTCGTCCAGCACCAGCACCGAAACCTCGGTCCCGCCGATCTCGGCCAGTGTCGCCGCCGCCGCCATGCCGGCTGGCCCGGCGCCGATAATGATGATGTCGTATTGGTCCTTCATGGCGCGGTGTCCGGGGTCGTGGCTGGGCTAGCGGGGAGACTGATCAGCGGCGCGCCCGCCTGCGTTTCCACGCGCATGCCGTCCGCCACCGGGACCATGCAGGCCTGGCGGTTGGCTTCGCCGTCGATGACCATCAGGCAATCGAAGCAGATGCCCATCATGCAATAGGGCGCGCGGGCGGCGCCGGTCTTCGGCGTTGACCGGGTTTCCACCACGCCGGCGGCGAGCAGCGCCGCGGCGACATTGAGGCCAGCGGGCACGGTAAGCTCGGTGCCGTCGAAGCTGATAGTCACGCTGGCCCGTTCGCCGGCGCCGAGGTCAGTGAACATTGAAACGCTCCAGGTTGAGTGGCGCCACGTCGTTGGGCATCCGGCCCTCGGCGATGGCCGGCGCCATCACGGTGGCGTGCACGGCGGCCAGCGTGACGCCGGAATGGCCAGCGACGATAAAGGCGCCGGGGGCTGTCTCGGATTGCTGGTAGAGCGGCAGGCCGTCCGGCAGCATCGGCCGGATGGCGCCCCAGGCGCGGACAATACGGGCCTCCGCCAGGAACGGGAACATGCGCCGCGCCCGATGGGCCAAGAAGGCCATGACGGACGGGCGGGCCTCGTTTTCCAGCCCCACGTCCTCGTGGGAATCGCCGATCAGCACACCGCCCTCTGCGGTCTGGCGGACGCGGGACAGCGGATAGTCGAGGAACGGCTGCACCTTCTCGGTGACCATGATCTCGCCCTTCAGGGGTGCGATGGGGGCGTCGATGCCGACACCCGTGGCCAGTTGCTTGTTTCCGAGGCCGGCGGCCAGCACGACCTGATCGGCGCGCAGGCTTTCGTCCTCCAGTTTGATCTCGAAGCCGTCGCCGTCCGGCCGCACGCCCAGGACCTTGCGATCGACCAGGGCGCGGCCCTCCAACCGCCGATAGCCGGCGTGCAAGGCGCGCAACAGGTTGAGCGGGTTGGCATCGCCATCGTGCGGCGAATAGGACGCGCCGACGACGTCGGGACCGATCCCCGGCACCATGCCCTCGACGGCCGAGCGGTCCAGCATCTCGTACGTGAAGGCGCCTTCGGATGCCTGGGCCAGGCGCTGCATCTTCTGGCGCCGTTCCTCGAGTTCATCCTCGCCCAGGCAGAGATCGAGACCACCGGGCCGGCGATGATGGGTGTCGACACCGGTGAGCTCGGAGAGTTCGGCCGCGAAATCGGTCCAGGCGTTGGCCGAGCGGCGCGTCCAGGCGGCGTAGGTCGGGCTGTCGATGCCCTTCGACTGCACCCAGACCAGACCGAAATTTCCTCGGGCGGCACGATGGGCGTTGTCGCCCTCGTCGATCATCACGACGTCGCGGCCGGCACGCCTGAGCCCGAAGGCCAGCGCCGCACCGAACATGCCACCACCGATGACCGCCACATCCGCCCGCATGCACTCGTCCCCGTTGCCAAAAAACCCGCCGCTTGGGCGGGTCGCTACCGGATGATAGCGCCGCCCGGCTGTGACGGAAACCACGGCGCGCGCGGCCGTGTGCCGCCGCCGGAAGATCTGGCCCGTCCGATCCCCGGCGGCTGGCTCTGGAAATTCCGGCCGCCAGGCGTCATCTATCCCGTGAATGGCGAGACGATAGTTCGAATCATAATTATTTGGACTATTCATCCCGTTTTTTGTAAATTTGTGCGTGACCATTGGCTGGCATCGGGATAGGTTGCTGGGTAAGCGGGCACCGGAATTCTTGGAAACAGAAGCATGAGCGTCAATCCGTTCGCCACCGTCCAGGAGACGGTCGAGCCGTCGCAGGTCGTCGCCGATGAGATCAAGACGACCACGTGCTACATGTGCGCGTGCCGCTGCGGCATCCGGGTCTATCTGAAGAACGGCCAGGTGCGCTACATCGAGGGCAACCCCGACCATCCGGTCAACAAAGGCATCCTCTGCGCCAAGGGATCCGCCGGCATCATGACCCAGGTCTCGCCGGCCCGGCTGCGCAAACCCCTGAAACGGGTCGGCGAACGCGGCGCCGGCGAGTTCGTGGAGATCGAATGGTCGGAGGCCCTTGAGCTCGCCACCGAGTGGCTGGGCGAGGTGCGCCAGCGCGACCCAAGGAAACTCGCCTTCTTCACCGGGCGCGACCAGAGCCAGTCGCTGACCGGCTGGTGGGCGGCCCAGTACGGCACCCTCAACTTCGCCGCCCACGGCGGTTTCTGTTCGGTCAACATGGCGGCCGGCGGGCTCTACACCATCGGCGGCGCGTTCTGGGAATTCGGCGAACCGGATTGGGAGCGCACGCGCTACTTCATGATGTTCGGCGTCGCCGAGGACCATGATTCCAATCCCATCAAGGCCGGCCTCGGCAAGATGAAGACCCTGAACCAGGCCAAGTTCGTCGCCGTCAATCCTGTACGCACCGGCTACGGCGCCATCGCCGACGAGTGGCTCGGCATCCGCCCCGGCACGGACGGCCTGTTCGTGATGGCGCTGATCCACGAACTGCTGAAGGCCGACAAGGTCGATGCCGACTACCTGGTGCGCTACACCAACGCCCACTGGCTGGTCATTCAGGACGCCGGTGCCGCCGACGACGGCCTGTTCGCCCGCGACGAAAAAGGCCGGCCGCTCTGCTGGGATGGCGCCAAGGGCGAGACGGTGGACGCCGGTTCGGCCGACGCCAAGCCGGTGCTGGTGGGTGCTCGCACGCTGCCGAACGGGCGCACGGCGCGGCCCGCGTTCGAGCTGATGGCCGAGCGTTATCTGGACGACGCCTACGCCCCCGACGCGGTGGCCGAGCGCACCGGCCTCGCCGCCGAGACCATCCGCCGCATCGCCGCCGAACTGGCCGAGGCCGCGTTCGACCAGGAAGTGGTGGTGGAGCAGCCCTGGACCGACTGGGCAGGTCGCGAGCACGACCGTATCGTCGGCCGGCCCGTTGCCATGCACGCCATGCGCGGCATCTCGGCGCACTCCAACGGCTTCCACACCTGCCGCGCCATCCATCTGCTGCAGATGATGCTGGGCACCATCGACGTGCCGGGCGGCATGCGCCACAAGCCGCCGTTCCCGAAGCCGGTGCCGCCGGGACCGAAACCGGCCGGCAACGAAACCGCCCCCTCGACGCCACTCCCCGGCATGCCGCTCGGAAATCCGACGGGCCCCGAGGACCTGCTGGTCAACGCCGACGGTTCGCCCAAGCGGCTCGACAAAGCCTATTCGTGGGAGCATCCCGTGGCCGCCCACGGGCTCATGCACATGGTACTGCACAACGCCTGGGCGGGGGATCCCTATCCCATCGACGTATTGTTCATGTTCATGGCCAACATGGGCTGGAATTCGTCCATGAACACGTCGGAGACCATCAAGTACCTGACCGACAAGGACCCGGCCACGGGCGAATACAAGATTCCCAAGTTCATCTACGCCGACGCCTACTGGTCGGAGACCGTGGCCTATGCCGACCTGGTGCTGCCCGACACCACGTATCTGGAGCGCTGGGACTGCATCTCGCTGCTGGACCGCCCGATTTCCAGCGCCGAGGGGCCGGCCGACGCCATCCGCCAGCCGGTGGTGGAGCCGGACCGGGACGTCAGGCCGTTCCAAACGGTGCTGCTGGACCTGGGGGCCCGGCTCGGCCTGCCGGGCATGGTGGACGACGTCGGTGATGCGCTCTATCCCGGTGGTTACGCGGACTACATCTCCAATCACCAGCGCGGCCCCGGCATCGGTCCGCTGGCCGGCTGGCGGGGTGCCGACGGCACCGAACAGGGCCGCGGCGAGGCCAACCCGGACCAGCTCAAGCGCTATATCGCCAACGGCTGCTTCTGGCACCAGGAACTGCCGCTGTCGGCTCAGTTCTACAAGCATGCCAACCGGGAGTATCTCGACTACGCCCATTCCATGGGCTGGATCCCGTCGGCCGAGCCGATCGTCATGCATGTCTATTCGGAGGTGTTGCAGAAATTCCGCCTGGCCGCGCAAGGGCATGGTGACGTGCTGCCGCCCGAGGAGCATCGGGCGCGCGTCGAGGAACATTTCGACCCGCTGCCCATCTGGCACATGCCGTTCGAGGAAGCGGCGGTGGACACCGAGGAATACCCGCTCCACGCTATCACCCAGCGGCCCATGCACATGTACCACAGCTGGGGCTCGCAGAACGCCTGGCTGCGGCAGTTGCAGTCGCACAACCACCTCTATGTGAACCGCGAGACCGGCGAGCGCCTGGGCCTCGCCGACGACGACTGGGTCTGGGTCGAAAGCCACGCCGGCCGGGTCAAGGGGCAGGTGCGTCTGATGTCGGGCACCAACCCGAACACGGTCTGGACCTGGAACGCCATCGGCAAGCGCAAGGGGGCCTGGAACCTGGACCCGGACGCGCCCGAGGGCCGGCGCGGTTTCTTGCTCAACCATCTGATCGCCGAACTGCTGCCCGATCAGGCGGGCGGTTACCGCTACGCCAATTCGGACCCGGTGACCGGGCAGGCGGCCTGGTTCGATCTGCGGGTGCGGCTGCGCAAGTGCACGCCGGAGGAAGCCGGTGAGACCGAACCCGGATTCCGACCCTTGCCACCATCGCCGGGGGCACCGCCGCGCCCAGCCATCGGCCGTTACGGCGCCGATCTGCGGGCGCACGGCGAGGGCACGGGCAGCGGTGAGCTGGAACACGCCGAGTGGCTCGGCAATCGCCATCAGCTGGCGGCCACCATCGACGGCATCCCCGACGGCCATGGCAACCAGTCCATCGTCGCCCGCTTGACCTACGGCGAGTCCGATGCGGCCGGTGGCGCCATCGAGACCCATGACGACGACGACGAGCAAGGCGAGGCGTGAGATGACCAGCCTTCCCACCCAGCCCACCGCCGTGAAGCTCGGCCTGGTCATCGACCTGGACATCTGCGTCGGCTGCCACGCCTGCGCAGTCAACTGCAAGGAATGGAACAGCGGCGGCCACATGGCGCCGTTGACGGATCTGATGCCCTACGGCGCCGAGCCGACGGGTGTCTGGTTCAACCGCGTCCACGCCTTCGAGGTCGAGGACCGGGCGTCCGGCGAAAGCCGCACCGTCTACTTCCCGAAGTCGTGCCTGCATTGCGAGACCGCGCCCTGCGTCACCGTGTGCCCGACCGGCGCCAGCTACAAGCGAGCCGAGGACGGCATCGTGCTGGTCAACCAGTCCATCTGCATCGGCTGCAAGCTGTGCTCGTGGGCGTGTCCCTACGGGGCCCGCGAATACGACGAGGACGCCGGCGTGATGAAGAAGTGCACGCTCTGCGTCGACAAGATCTATAACGAGACGCTGTCGCCCGAGAGCCGCGTGCCAGCCTGCGTTTCCACGTGCCCGGCGGGGGCCCGCAGCTTCGGCGATCTGGGTGATCCGAACTCCGACGTCTCCCGTCTGGTCGCCGCCCGGGGCGGCTACCAGCTGATGCCGGAACAGGGTACCGAGCCCGTCAACCGCTACCTGCCGCCCCGGCCGAAGCGTGGCGCGGCGGCGGCCGCTGATGACGCGACGGCGCCCCGCATGTTGGAGCACGGCGACGACGCGGCGCCCGCCGGCGTGTTGGCCCGCTGGGCCGACCGCGTGCTGTCGCGCTAGGAGGGGCCGGCCATGCATCCCGCCAAGTCGGTCATCTTCTTCACCACGGCGTCGGGCGCCGGTTACGGCATGCTGGTCTGGCTCGCCGTGTTCGCGGCGCGCGGCCAGCTGCCGCCGGACCGGGGCTTCGGCGTCGTTGCTTTCGGTCTCGCCTTCGCGCTGGTCGTCGCCGGCCTGCTGTCCTCGACCTTCCACCTTGGTCATCCGGAACGCGCCTGGCGGGCCATGAGCCAGTGGCGCACCTCGTGGCTGTCGCGGGAGGGTCTTTCGGCCGTCCTCACGTTCATCCCGACGGTGCTGTTCGCCGCCCACTGGTTGTTGCTGCAGACATTCTCCGAGAGGCTGGCCATGGTCGGGCTCTCAGGCGCCGCCATGTCGCTGGTCACGGTCTATTGCACCGGCATGATCTATCAGTCCCTGAAACCCATCCCGGCTTGGTCGAGCCCCTGGACGACGCCGGCCTACCTGGTGCTGTCGCTGGCTTCGGGGGCGCTGCTGCTGACGGTCCTGGCCGGCCTGTTCGGGCTCGGCCTGGCCGCGTCCATGGGCGGGGTGGCGGTATTGTTGCTGCTGCTCGGCTTGGCCGTGAAGCTCCTGCAATGGCGCCATCTGGACACCGCGCCCGAGACTTCCAGCGCCGCCAGCGCCACCGGCCTCGGCGGTGGCACCACCGAACGGGTCCGCCTGGTCGCCGCCCCCCACACCGAGGACAACTACCTGCTGAAGGAGATGGGCTTCCACATCGCCCGCAAGCACGCGACCAAGCTGCGGCGCATCGCTGCCGGGCTGGGCTTCGCCGCGCCGGCCGCGCTCATCGTCGGCGGCCTCGCCGTGGGTGCTGGTAGCGTCGGGGCGGCGGTGCTGTTCGTCCTCGCCGCCGCCTCGGGCACCATGGGCATCGTCGCCGAACGCTGGCTGGTGTTCGCCGAGGCGAAGCACGTGGTGACGCTCTATTACGGAGAAGAAGCGGTTTAATTCATGCTTCACACTTCCTCGTTGTAGTTGGGTTATTATTACCTCTGATAAGCATGTTACACTCGTCGACGGTGGCCGCACTGAAGTGACTGCCAACGGGGAGACAGATCATGTATTTCATCACCAACTACGCCATCACCCAGACGAAGCGCTGGTCGCCGACGCGGAACACGCCGGAACGATCCATCACGCTGCATCCGCGCGACCGCGAGCCCGGTGCGTCCGTCTTCTTCTGCCGGCGCGACGGCGACGGGGATTACAAGGAGATCGGTTCCAAGGCTTTCTTCCAGTTGATGAAGGGACCGGCCGACGAGGAGATCCTGCTCTACATCCACGGTTTCAACAACACGCCGGAAGGCGACGTGTTCCCGCGCGCAGAGGCCCTGCAGCGCCTGTGCGACAGCGGCCTCGGTGGTCACAACAAGTCCATCACCGTGATCTCCCTGATGTGGCCCTGCGACGACGACCTGGGTATCATCAAGGATTACTGGGACGATCAGGATTCCAGCGACCAGAGCGCCTTCGGCTTCGCCCGCGTGCTCGGCAAGTTCATGGACTGGCGTCAGCGGAACACGGGCGACGATGCCTGCTATCGACCCATCAACATCCTGGCCCATTCCATGGGCAACCGGGTGCTTAGGTTGACGCTTTCGCGATGGGTGACCTATCAGGGGCGTCTGCCGGCCCTGTTCCGCAACGTGTTCATGGTCGCCGCCGACATCGTCAACGAGTCCCTGGAACGCGGCAAGTCGGGCTATCCCATCACCCAGTCCTCGCGCAACGTGGTCGTCTACTACGCCAACGACGACCTGGCCATGACCGCCAGCAAGGTCGCCAATGTGCGCAACAAGGTGGCTTCCCGGCGCCTCGGCCATACCGGGCCCGAGGACATGGATCAGGTATCGGCCAATGTGTTCGCCATCGATTGCGATGAGGTCAACAATGTTTACGACAGCCCGAAGGGGCATTCGTACTTCCTTGGCGCCGCGGGAACGGCGGGCGCCCCGGGCGCGGTGTTCGACCACATTCTGCAGACCTTGATCACGGGCCGGCCACGGGTGGTTGGGGAGAGCCGCCGCTTGGTGATCGGCGACGGGACCGCCTAGGGGTCCTTCTTGTACGGGTTGACCAGGTCGTCCACGGCGGACTGGAAGATTCTGCGCACCTGGGCTTCGTCGACACCCATCAGCACTGCGTCCTCCAGCGCTTCCTGGGCCATCTCCTTGATCTCTTCCAGGTTCTCGTTGAGCACCAGGATCTTTTCCTCGCAGGAGATGGGCGTGCCGTCCGGCTCGCGCCAAGCGGGCGCGCCAGAGGGAGTATCTGGGGCTGCATCGGAAGCTTTTGCAGTTTCGTCGGCCATGGTGTCTTTCCCTTAGCACCACCACCGATTCCCGGCAAGCGCCGGCCCGGCACAATACCTTGCCGATTGGATCGCCAATACTTTGTGGCATCGCGATACAACGATGATTTATCAGTTGTATATACACCTGTTCGGGCAACGGAGAAGTGGTTGTTCGCACGTATCGGTTCCTTCAGGTGCTGAACGAGGCGATGCGCCAGCGGGGGTCGGCGACGAGGCCTGGCCGGTGCGGGGGCGCGGTGTCGGGTGTCGCGCTGGGGTCGGCGGTGAGCGCGCCGTGACCGATGTCGGCCGTGCCGGGCGTCGTGTTGCGGTCCGCGGTGAGGACCGAGCGGCCGGGCGCGGGCTCGGACTCGTGCTCGTGTGTCGCTGGGTGATCGGCGTGGGGGGCGCCAGGGTGGAGCGGAACCACCACTGGTTGCCGGTCGCCGGCGGCCGCCGTAGCCGCTGCATGGAGCGTCGGCCGGGCGCGCATAGTGGCCGTCATACCCAGGCCTCCCGCTCCGGGTCGTAGTCGGGGAGGTCCGTGTCCTGGCCGGGTTTGCGCAGGTCGGCGCCGATCTCAAAGCTCTCGGTTTTCTCCCACGGCGTCAGCGGCGGATCGTTGGGATGGATGCGGTGCAGCAGCCGGCGCACGTGGTCCAGGTTCTTCTCGGTGACGTAGGCCATGCGCTCTGTGCCGCGGGTGGTGTAGACCGAAAGCGCCAGCTCGAACGCCTGCTCGGCCCCTTCCAGATCGGCGATGCGCTTGGTCATCTTGCCCAAGAGGAACAGCGCCGCGCCCAGGTTGTTCTGCGTCGCCGCCCAGAGCAGCGGCCCGTCGCTCTTGCGCCGCACCTCGAGCACCTGGCGGCAGGCCTCGGCCGCCTTGGCCAGCGCCTCTGGGCTGCGCACCTGCTGGCCCAGCACCTGGGCGGCCTGCGCCAGGTGGCCCATGATGTCGGCCCACTTGCGCGGCGTTTTCTTGCGGCTGTAGACGCTGAGTGCCGCCTGATAGGCGCCGAGCGCCTGTTTCATGGTATCGACGTCGCCGGAATCGAAATCGAGCCGGAACACGGCGAGCCCCAGCCGATGCTGCAAGGCCGCCCAGTGCCACGGGAAGTGCCGGCGGTCGAGGATATCCAGCGAGGTCCGGATGACCTCCACCGAGGCTTCCAGCATGGCGGTATCGTTGGTTCGCTCGGCAAGGCTCTGCATGGCCAGCGCGCGTTCCTTCTCGACCAGGGCGCGCTCCACGTCGAAACCGGGATCGGTGACGTCGAGCAGCGAGACGGCGGTCTCGAAATGAGCCAGCGCCGCCTGGTAGTGCTCGGCCCGGGGCCTGAGACCGGCCAAGGCACCTGCGAGCCGTCCCGCCGCCGCTTCCAGGCTGGCGCGCTCGCGGCTGGTCAGGGTCTGTGCCTGGGCGATGTAGGCGAACGCGCCCTCCGCCGCCACGGGCAGGTCCCGGCGCCGGGTCAGCGCCTTGCCCTTGGCTCTCGGCAGCGTCTGTGCCAGCAGGACCGCGTGCAGGAAATCCATGCAGGCGTCGTCGGCGTCCGAGGGCAGCGCCAGCACCACCAGGTCGCCGCCGGCGCCGACGTAGTCCGGATCCATCACCCGGGCCGGCACGATGCGCAGGTGCAGCGCCCCGGTGACCTCGCTGAGCCGCCCGGCGATCATGGCGTCGCCGCCGAGCCGGCCGAGGCGTTTCCTGATCCAGGTGTTCTCGGCCGCGACGCGCGCGATTTCGTCCATCTCCGGGTCTTCGGCGGGAAGCTTGCGCTCGTCGACGCTGACCTTGAGGCCGCGCCGCCGGTCGAGCTCCGTCGCCAGGGCCTTGGCCACGGCACCCTCCTCGTCGCCCCGGATGTCGCCGATGTGGATCTCCAGCCGGTCGTGGCCGTCGGCCTCGTCGCGCCCGATCAGTTTCTCGAAGAAGCCCGAGATCAGGGGCCGCGACTTGCGCGGCGGCCCGTTGGCCGCCGTCGCCGGCGCCAGCGCTTGGGCACTGCCGGTTCCCGTGCCCTCGGACGATACCTCGGCCGTCACCCGGGTGCCCGGCTTGATGGCGGTGGCGCCACGCCCGCGCTGGGTGGCGGCTGATACGGCTTCCGTAACTTGGGAAGTCACTTGGGCGGCGGCACTGGCGATGGCGCCTCTTGCTGGATCGGGGGCCGGATCGCCGGCATGCCCGCCGGCGATCCCTGTGGCGGCTGCGTTCTTCTCGCCGGCCATGGCCTGCGCCACCTTGCGCACGGCCCGGCCCAGCGCATTGGCCTCGACCAGGTCGACGCCGACCGGCCCGATGGCCCGCGCGGTGGATCGCGCCCGGCCGTCGCTGTCCAGGTCCGGCGCACCCTCGGCGAACATGTCGCCGGGGCCGAGCAGCGTCGTCGCCGCGCCGGCCCTGCCGGGCTCCAGCTCCACGTTGCCGGTGACGATGCGATAGGCCTTCTCCACCGCCTGGCCGGGCTGGTGGATGATGGCCCCGTCGTCGAAGGATCGCGCCTGCTTGACCAAGGAAACCTCGTCCAAGTTCGAACCCCGTGGCCCCCGCCCCGCGTCCCCGAAGCCACCTCGCCCAACAGGCAAGGCGCCCCGAACCCACGGTTCGACGGCCGTTAGCCTGCGAGCGTGGCAGAGGGGGGTAAAGATCGACTTAATAAATGGTGAAAGGCACCCCTCCGCCGGGCGTCCCGCCCGGCGGCAAGCGCGACCGCGCGCCGGGCCCAATGGCCCGTGAGCCAAGGGCGGCTGGCCCGCCCGCCCGGCGCCTGAGGGAGCAACTAAAAATCCTTAACGCCCCCATACGCTTAGACCTCTTGCTAGGCGCACGCGCCCGCGCGCGCCTAGGCGCGCCGGAAACGGCGGGTGTCTGTCGGGGACTTGGGGGATGTAGTCGGGTGTTTTGGGGATATCAAGGGCGGGTGGTGGCGCGGGGGACGGCACTCAGTTCGGTGAAAAGTTGGGAACCACATTGGCAGGAATGTTACGACTATGGCTCTTAGTTAAGGGTATTCAATCCTCGGCCGAACCAAGGCGTACCCCATCACCCGCAAGCTTCCCCCACGGCGCCGCCCAGGGCTTGTCGGTCTTTGACCAACAAACCTGGCCCTTTCTCTCCGGGGGGAAACCTGCGCTTACGCCGCCTGTCGGCGACGGTCGCAGAACATCCTATCCGGTGCCTGACAGCTCGTCGGCTTGGACATCTGCCTTGGTGGTCTCCACCACCGTCGCCCGCCGCATGTCCCGCTCAAACCCCAGCTCATCAAACGGCCGCGCCCTATGCATGGTGCAGCGGTTGTCCCAGATCAGGAGGTCGCCGACTTGCCAGTGGTGGGTGTGGACGAAGGCGGGTTGCGTGGCGTGTTCCATGAGGTCGGCGAGGAGGATGCGGGCTTCCGGCGTCGGGCGGCCGAGGATGTGGCCGGCGTGGGACGCGAGATAGAGGCATTGGCGGCCGGAGCCCGGGTGGGTGCGGACCAGCGGGCGGCGGATGGGCGGCAGGGTTTCGCGCTCCTCCGCCGTGAACTCGGTAAAACCCAGCGTGGCGCGGGAGTGGTGGATGGAGTGGACGGCGACAAGGTCCTGGATGCGCTCGCGCATCGGCTGGTCGAGAGCGTCGTAGGCGGCGCGCATGTCCGTGATCTCGGTCTCGCCGCCTTCGGGCGGGATGACGTGGGCGTGCAGCATGGAATAGGTGGCGGCCTGGCGCTTGAACGATGAGTCCGTATGCCAGAGGCGGTTGCCCAGGTTGAACAGGCGGCGGCGGTCGTCGAGCGCCAGCACGTCGCCGGATTCGTCCAGATTGGAGATATCGACCAGGTGCTTGGTGATGCGGCGCTCGATATCCGTCGTCAGGATGCCGTTGTTGGGCTCCATCGGGCCGAAGCGCGCGGCGAAGCGGAACTGCGCGTCTTCCGACACCGGCCGGCCGCGGACAACGGCGACGGCGTAGCGGTCGAGGGCCCGGACCAGGGCGTCCCGGTCGTCGTCGGAGAGGGCCTGGCCGATGTCCAGGCCCGTGACTTCGGCCGCGAAGTTATCTGTGTAGGGGGTGACGGTGAACGGCATGGGCGTGTCCGGTGCGCTGGCGTCGATGCCGTGATCATAGAGGAATTCGCTCGCCGGGTTCAATTCCCGGACGAACCGATGCCGCCGGCGCGAGCACGGTCCCGCGCCCAGGCGATCGATTGACCGCCGGAGACCCTTCGGGGAAACTGGCGCGCGTCAGACGATCGAGAGGGCAGCGGCGGCATGAGCGACCAGGAAACCAAGCAGCGGACCTACGCCGACGGCGCCGTCATCTTCGCCGACGGCGAGCGCGCCGGCGAGGCCTACATCCTGCAGCGCGGCCAGGTCCATCTGAGCAAGCTCATCGGCGGCCGCGAGCAGACCGTCGACACGGTCGAGCCCGGCCAGGTGTTCGGCGAGATGGCCATCCTGGGCGACATGCCGCGCATGGCGACGGCGCACGCGGTCGGCGACGTGGTCTGCGGCGCCATCACGCGGCAGGATTTCCAGACACGGCTCGACCGGATGGGCGAGGATACGCGGGACATGGTCAACTTCCTGATCGTCTACGCCCGCGACGTCATGCCGCGCGGCATCGACACCGGGGAGCTGACCCACGAAGACGCCGAGGACCGGCGCCAGATGCACGACCGGGTGCGCGAAATGATGGCCTCGGGCCTGCCCATCAACGCGGCCACGTCGTCGTCGGACCCGCTGACCGCGAATCTGATCCGCTCGCTTATCGCCTACGCGTCCCGGCGGCTGCCGCGAGGCAAGTAGGGGCTCCAGCTGTTCGGATGGCGGCGGCCAGGTCGTCGGACTTGGCGGCTCGCAGTCCATGACCGTCTACGTAATGCCGCCCATCGAGTTCATCGCCGGCCTCGCCCAGTTTCTCTTGGTTGTATATACATCGTCTTAATCAGACCTGGATGAGTACGTATTGGGCGTGCCAATGACATGGGCGCGCCCGATGCAGGAGAATCCGGGCGCGTTTGAGGAGATGTGCACGATCGAGGAGGTGTCCGGCGCGGTCGGGATCGACTTGGGTGCGCGGGAAACCCGGGACGGCGGGCGGAGGCTAGTCCGCGTCCGCCAGGGCCTCGGGCAGCACGCGCTCGAAGATCGCCAGATCCTCGGGCCGGCCGGCGGAAACGCGGATGCAGCGGTTCTGCGGCTCGACGAAGGGCATGCGGACGAAGACGTCGCGGGCCACCAGGGCATCGAGCACCTTTTTCGCATAATGGCCGTCGCGACCGCAGTCGATGGCGACGAAGTTGGTGGCTGTGGGAAGCGGTTGGAGGCCGTGGGCGCGGGCGATGTCGGCGATGCGGGCGCAGGCCTGCCAGACGTTTCGTTGGGTTTCGGCGAGATAGGCCGTGTCGGCGAGAGCGGCCAGGGCGCCGGCCAAGGCCACCCGGTTGACGCCGAAGTGGTTGCGCACCTTGTTGAAGGCCAGCGCCAGCGACGCCTCGGCGATGCCATAGCCGATGCGCGCGCCGGCCATGCCGTAGGCCTTGGAGAAGGTACGGAAGCGGATAACGCCCGGGTGCGAGACGTCGAGCGGGGGTGCTATGGGCGGTGTCATCGGTTCCGGCGCGAACTCGATATAGGCCTCGTCCAGGCAGAGCACTGTGTTCTCGGGCAGGCCGTCGATCAGGGTCTGAACGGTATCCGCGTCTTGCCAGGTGCCCATGGGGTTATCCGGGTTGGCGAAGTAGACGAGCGGGGCCTCGGCGGCGCGGGCGGCCGCCAGCAGTGCTTCCGGATCCTCCCGGTCATCCTTGTACGGCACGGTGACCAGCCGGCCACCGCAACAGGCCACATGGTAGTTGAAGGTCGGGTAGGCGCCCAAGGACGTCACCACCGGTGTGCCCTCTTCGACCAGCAACCGGTTGAGGTAGCCGAGCAATCCGTCGATGCCCTCGCCGACGACGATATTGTCGGGCGCGACGCCGTGGTGGGCGGCCAGCGCCTGCTTCAGTTCCAGGTTCTCCGGGTCGGCGTACATCCAGGCATCGGCCGCGGCTGCGTTCATGGCCGCGATGGCTTTCGGAGACGGCCCGAAGACGTTCTCGTTGGCGCCGATGCGGGCCTCGAACGGCCGGCCGCGTTGGCGCTCCTGGGTTTCCGGCCCGACGAAGGGAACGGTGGCCGGAAGCCCGGCCACCAGGGGCGTGTAACGCGGCCCCGTCACAGCGCCAGGGCCATCCCGTCACGACCCGGGTCGGCGCCGCCGTCCCAGCCATCTTCCGTGATGCGGATCGCATGCACGCCGGCGAAGTGGTAGCTCAGGTGCGAACGCCGGGTGGGATAGCCGCGGCCCTGCAGGTCCGCCTCGATGAAGCGCGGGATGCGGTTGGTGACGTCGATGATGTCGGACGTGACGCAGATGCGCGGCGCCGAGACCGCCTGCTGGGCGGTCATGCCGAAGTCGACGGCGTTCAGGATGCCTTGCAGGATGCCCATGGTGATGTAGGTGCCGCCGGGTGCGCCAATCAGCAGGAACGGCTGGTCGTCCTTGAACAGCATGGTCGGTGCCATGGCGGTGAAGCGTGCCTTGCCAGGCGCCAGCGAGCCGGTCATGCCGGGGCGCGGGTCGAACACGTTCATGCAGCCATTGTACATGAAGCCGAGCCCGTCGGTGACCACGCCCGACGGCATGCCCAGCGAATGGGTCAGCGAGACCGCGTTGCCGTCCTTATCGATGGTGCAGACGTGGGTGGTGTCCTTGTTGTCGGCGCCGTGGTTGAGCCTGGGCACGGACGTCTTCTCGCCGGACTTGATGCGGTCCGCCATTTCCGTCCCGTGGGCCTTCGAGGTCAGGCGGTCCAGCGGCACGTCGACGAAGCGCGGGTCGCCGACGTGGTTGTCCTTGTCCACGGTGGCGATCTTCATGGCCTCGGCGACAGTGGCGATGTAGTCCACCGAATTGTGGCCCATGGCGGCGAGGTCGAAGTTCTCCAGGATGTTCAGCATCTCCAGGATCATGACGCCGCCGCCCGGCGGATTGTTGGTCGCCACCCGGAGCCCCCGGTAGCTGCCTTCCAGCGGTGCCAGTTCTTCCGGCGCCACGTCGGCCAGGTCGGCCTTGGACAAGAGCCCGCCGCCCGCCTTCATGTCGGTGTCGATGGCGTCGGCGATGTCGCCTTCGTAGAAGATTTCGTGGCCTTCGGCGGCGATGCGGCGGTAGGTGGCGCCCATGTCCGGATTCTGGTGCAGCTCGCCGGGCTTCTTGATGTTGCCGTCGGGCTTGACGTAAATCTTGGCCGTCGCCGGGTAGCGGATGATGCGTTCCACGTGCGGTACGCGGCCGGCCGCCTCGACCATGTTCCAGAACTGCGAGACATGGGGGCGGACCTTGAAGCCTTCCTCGCAGTAGTGGATGGCGGCGGGCAGCAGGTCGGCCAGCGTGCGGGTGCCGAAGCGCTCCAGCGCCACCGCATAGGCCTTCAGCGTGTTCGGCGTGGTGATGGACTGGTAGCCGATATCGTTGACATGGCCTTCCAGGATGAAGCCGAAGCCGTCTTCCGTTTCGGCCAGCAGTTTGTCCTGCCACATGTCGTCGGTGACCGCGGCCGGGCAGCGGCCGTGGAAGTCCAGGCAGGTGTGCAGGTTCTCGCTGGGCTTCAATATCTGCATGGAGCCGAACCCGGCGATGCCCGCCATCTGCGGATCGACCGCTGTTTGAACCAGGGCCGTGGCGACGGCCGCGTCGACCGCATTGCCGCCGTCGCGCAGTACCAGGGCGCCGGCTTCCACCGCCTCCGGCTGGGGCGCGGTGACCATTCCGTTGAGCATAAGAGTCTCCGATTAGTTTCTGTAACTGGGATCGAGGCGGTCGGCCAGGCGCAGGTAGGCGCCCCAGCTGGACGCGAAGGGATCGTTGTCGCCGCCGCCGCGCTCGAACTGTTTAGCCGTGTGTTCGCAGGTTTCGTCCGACGGGATCAGCAGTTCGGCCCCACCCGACTGGGCAAGCAACTGCAGCTCGCAGGAATCCTGCAACCGCTTCATGATGATGAAGGCCTCGGCCACGGTGGCGCCGACGGTCAGCAGGCCATGGTTGCGGAGGATCAATGCCTTGTGCGGGCCCAGGTCGCGGGCGATGCGCTCGCGCTCGTCCAGGTCGTCGGCGATGCCCTCGAAATCGTGGTAGCCGATGCGGTTATAGAAGCCCAGGGACTTCTGATTCAGCATCAGCAATCCCTGTTTCTGCGCCGACACGGCCATGCCCGCCTTGGAGTGCGTGTGCATGACGCAAAGTGCGTCCTCGCGGCCCATGTGCACGGCCGAATGGATAGTGAAGCCGGCATTGATGACGCCGTGCGGGCCGTCCAGCACCTTGTTGCCGTCGAGGTCGATCTTGACCAGCGATGACGCGGTGACTTCCTCGAACCGGAAACCGTAGGGGTTGAGGAGGAAGTGGTGGTCCGTCCCGGGCACCCGCGACGAGTTGTGGGTGAAGATACCGTCGTCCCAGCCGAAATGCGCCACCAGGCGGTAGCACGCGGCGAGGTCGACCCGCAGCGTCCATTCCTCGGGGCTGACCTGGTCGCGGACGGACGGAAATTCAAGGGCCGTATCGGGCATGGGGATAACTCCGGATAAGGGATGGCTGGCGCCGGAAGAGCGCTGATCCTATCATGCAAGGTGGTATTGTATACAAGGCCGGATGGAAGGGGCTGACGGGTGCCCGACCAGAAAACCGCGGCCGGCTGGACGACGCCGCCGCTGGACTATGCGGCGTCGAAGCCGCGCACTTACGAAGGCGAACGCCTGACGTCGCGCTATGTCGAGGTGCGCGACGGCACGCGCCTCGCCGTCGACGTTCACCTGCCCGGCACCAAGCACGAGGACGCGGCCTATCCGGTGGTGGTTTCGTTCACGCCGTATTACCGCCGCTTCAAGCTGCGCCAGGGCCATCGGCCGGGGGTCGAGGCGGCGCCCAACCAGGCGCTTTACCGCGACGGCCTGCTGCCGCACGGCTACGCGCTGGTCAGCGTCGACGTGCGCGGCTCGGGGGCATCCTTCGGTTCGCGCGATGGTTTCCGCAGCCCGCGCGAGCGCATGGACCACTACGACATCTGCGACTGGATCCAGCGTCAGGCCTGGTGCGACGGCAACATCGGCGCCACCGGCATTTCGTATCTCGGCGCCGCGTCGGATTTCCTCGCCACCACCAACCATCCGGCGGTGAAGGCCATCGTGCCGCTGTTCAGCGTCTGGGACACCTGGTCGAACCATCTCTATCCGGGCGGCGTACTGTGCACCGCCATCACCAAGAACTACGGCGACCTGTCCGAGACCCTGGACCTGGACCTGCGCGAGCGCATTCCCAACTACGCCTACTTCGCCGACCCGGACCTAGCCGGCCCGGCGCCGGTGGACGACGACCCGGCCGGCGAGTTCCTGGCCCAGGCACTGTACGAACACATCGCCAATTTCGACATGCAGGATTTCGCCCAGCAATTTCGCCACCGGGATGACGGGCTGACCGGCGATCCGGACTACACCAGTGCGAAGATCAGCCCCTACAACTACTGGACACCCGAGGCGGACCGGGGAACGGCGGTGCACTCCATCACCGGCTGGATGGATGGCGGCGGCTTCTCCTTGGGCGCCATCCAGCGCCACGGCCATCTGCAGAACACCAAGAATCGGCTGACCATCGGCCCCTGGGATCATGGCGCCCGGGCCCAGGCCAGCCCCTGGCGGGAGAAGGCGGGCGAGCCGCAGCAGCCCATCGTCATGGCCGAGGTGCTGCGGTTTTTCGATGCCCACCTGAAGGGCGAGGCCCAGGCCGTCGTCGACGAGGCGCCGATCCACTACTACACCATGGGCGCCGAGCGCTGGCGGGCCACCGACACCTGGCCGCCGGCCGCCCAGATGACCGATCTGCATTTCGCCCCCGGCGGCACGCTGAGCGCGGACGTGGTGACGGCCAACGACGGCGGCGACGTCTATCAGGCAGACTACGACTGCCGCAGCGGATTCAACACCCGCTACGACCGGCTCTACGTCAACGAGGTCGCCACCTACTACGTGGATTGGGACGGTCGCGACGCCAAGATGCTGAGCTATACGTCGGAGCCCTTCGACGATGCGACCGAGGTCACCGGTCATCCGGAGGTCGAACTCCACTTCGCGTGCTCGGAGAAGGACACGGCACTGTTCGTCTACGTCGCCGACGTCGCCCCCGACGGCCGCGCGCGCTATGTCACCGAGGGCGTGTTCCGGGCCCTTCACCGCAAGTTGAACGCCGGGCCCGCCAACATTCCGGCCATCGGACCGGAACATTCATTCAACCGCGCCGATGCCGAGGTTCTGGTGCCGGGCGAACCGGCCGAGGCCGCCTTTGCCCTGCTGCCGGTCTCGTACCAGTTCAAGGCCGGCCACAGGGTGCGGCTCTCCATCGCCGTCGCCGATTCGGATCATTTCACGCGCGTCCCCGACGGCCGCCCGCCGACACTGACACTGCTGCGCGAACCTGGCCGGGCGTCGCGTCTCCGCTTGCCGATCATCAAGGGCGAGCGTTAAGCTTGTCCCCATGACCGAGATCGAACGTCCGGAAATTCCAACCGAGCTGCAGCCGAGCGCCCACGACGTCGCCTTCGATCTGGGGGCGGCGTTGGATTCCGTGGTGTCCCTGCGAAGCGAAGTTCCCGAAGGTGGCTTCACGGCCCGCACACTGGGCACCGAGCGCGCCGGCCATGCCGTGGTCATCAACGAGCGCGGCTTGGTGGTCACCATCGGCTACCTGGTGGTCGAGGCGAGCCAGGTCTGGTTGATGGACAACCACGGCGGCGGCGTCGAGGGCCACGTCATGGGCTACGACCAGGAAACCGGCTTCGGCCTGGTACAGCCGCTCGGCCATTTGAACGCCAAACCGCTGGAGGTTGGAAGTTCCGCGGACGTCGGCGTCGGCACCTCGGTGATCCTGGCCGGACACGGCGGGCCGGCAAGTGCCGTAAAGACCGAGGTCATCGACAAGCGCGAGTTCGCCGGCTACTGGGAATACCTGCTGGACGAGGCCATTTTCACCAGCCCGCCGCATCCGCTGTGGGGCGGTGGTGCCTTGATCGACGCAGATGGCCGGCTGGTCGGCATCGGCTCGCTGTTCGTGCAGGAAGCCGACGAAAGCGGCAGCCAGCAGCACGGCAACATGATCGTGCCCATCGACATCCTGGCGCCGATCATGGACGAACTGACCACCTATGGCCGCCGCCAGCGCCCGCCCAGGCCGTGGCTCGGTGTGTTCTCGGCCGAAAGCTCCGGCCGCGTCGTCGTCGCCGGATTATGGGACGGTGGGCCGGCGGACCAGGCGGGCCTGCAGGCCGGCGACCTGGTAATTGGCATCGCCGGCCGGCCGGTGGCGGACCTGGGCAGCTTCTACCGCCAGTACTGGAGCCTCGGCGATGCCGGCGTCGACGTGCCGCTGAACGTCTACCGGGACGGCGATGTGATGGAAATTGTCGTCGCCTCGGCGGCTCGCGAGGATTTCATGACCAAGGTGGGAACGGTCCACTGAGCGCGCCCGTGGCAGAGGCCCTGCCGCTCGACGGCGCGGATGTCCGACTCTACCGCGATTGCTACAATACTGACGAGGCAGCGGAACTGCTGCAACGGCTGATGGACGAAATCGATTGGCGAACCGAGCACGTGCAGATGTTCGGCCGCCGCGTCAAGGCGCCGCGCCAGGTTGCCTGGTACGGTGACGGCAACTACCGCTATTGGGGGCTCGATCACCCGCCGCGTCCATTGCCCCCCCTGCTGTGCGTTATCCGGGACCGCGTCGCGGCGCTCACCGGTGCCGAATACAACGGCGTCCTCGGCAACCTCTACAGCGACGGCGATGATTCCATGGGATGGCACGCGGACGATGAGCCGGAACTCGGCCCGGCGCCCGTCATCGCCTCGCTTAGCCTGGGCGCGGCGCGGCGCTTCCAGTTTCGACGTCTGGACGATAAACGCCAGCGTATCGACGTCGAACTCGCGCCGGCCAGCCTCCTGGTCATGGCCGGCGACACGCAGCGGAACTGGCAGCACCGGCTGCCGAAGACGCGCCGGGCGCTGGGACCGCGCATCAACCTGACATTACGCTGGACCGATGTGACGTAAATCGTGACGTAAATCGAGACGTGGTTCAGGGCCTATGACCCCGAGTCCAAAACGACGACGGCGCCCCGAAGGGCGCCGTCGCAATGTTCGATTCTATTAGATGCCGCTCAGTGCAGGTCGCGCCAGATGGCTCGCTTCAATGCGTACAGCATGGCTGTGAGCACGATCAGGAACAGCAGCACCTTGATGCCCATGCGCTTGCGATCCTCGAGCTCCGGCTCGGCGGTCCAGGCCAGGAAGGTGGAGATGTCCCGGGCGTGCTGCGCCTTGGTTGGCTTGGTGCCGTCGGTATACTCGACGGCTTCGTCGTCGATCGGCGGTGCCATGGCGATCTGGTGGCCGGGGAAGTAGGTGTTGTAGTTCATGCCCTCCTGCAGCTTGAAGTCCGCCGGCGCGTCGGCGTAGCCGGTCAAGAGTCCGTAGAGGTAGTCGGCACCGCCCTTGCGGGCCTTCACCATCAGCGACAGGTCCGGCGGCATGGCGCCGTTGTTGGCGGCGCGGGCCGCATTTTCGTTGGCGAAGGGCGACGGCAGGCGGTCGGCCGGGCGGCCCGGACGGGTGAACATCTCGCCCTCGTCGTTCGGGCCGTCCTCGACCTCGTAGGTGGCGGCGATGGCCTGTACCTGCTCGGCGTTGTAGCCGATGCCCGTGAGGTGGCGGAAGGCGATCTGGTTCACCCCATGGCAGCTGGCGCAGACTTCCTTGTAGACTTGGAAGCCGCGTTGCAGTGCGGCCCGGTCGAAGGTGCCGAAGATGCCGGAATGGGTCCACGATTGGGCTGCCGGCTGCGGCGTGTCGCCGGCGGCCTCGACCGGGCTGGCCAGGGTGAGGACGATCGCGGCGCTGGCGGCGAGGCTGAGAAGGGTCTTGGTCATGGTCATGGTCCTTACTCCGCCGGCGCTGCCTGGGGTTCATCCTTCAGCACCGAGGCGGCGATGCTTTCCGGCAGCGGCTTTGGCGTTTCCAGCCAGCCGATCAGCGGCAACAGGATGATCAGGTGGAAGAAATACCAGAAGGTGGTGATCTGGCCCAAGGTGACCCAGAAACCTTCCGGCGGATACTTGCCGACCACGCCGAGCACGATGCAATCGAGGACGAATATCCAGAAGAAGTACCTGTAGATCGGCCGGTAGCGCGCGCTGCGCACCCGCGACGTGTCCAGCCAGGGCAGGAAGATGAACAGCAGGATCGAGCCGAACATGGCCAGCACGCCCGCCAGCTTGGCCGACATCAGCCACGAGATTGGCCAATACAGGATGAAGTCCTCGGTGAAGGCGCGCAGGATGGCGTAGTAGGGCAGGAAGTACCACTCGGGCACGATGTGCGCCGGGGTGACCAGCGGATTGGCCTCGATGTAGTTGTCCGGCTCGCCGAAGAAGTTCGGCGCGTAGAACACGAAACCGAAGAAGAAGATCAGCAGCACGCCCAGCCCGAACAGGTCCTTGATGGTGTAGTAGGGATGGAACGGGATGGTGTCCTCGCCCATGTTCTTGATGTCGACGCCGGTCGGGTTGTTGGAGTGATGCACGTGCAGCGCCCAGAGGTGCACGAACACCAGGCCGACGATGACGAACGGCATCAGGTAGTGCAGCGAGAAGAAGCGGTTGAGCGTCGGGTTGTCGACCACGAAGCCGCCCCACAGCCATTCGACGATGTTCTCGCCGATCAGCGGGATGGCCGAGAACAGGTTGGTGATCACCGTGGCCCCCCAGAAGCTCATCTGGCCCCAGGGCAGCACGTAGCCCATGAAGGCGGTGGCCATCATGGCCAGCAGGATGAGCACGCCGATGATCCAGAGGATTTCGCGCGGCGCCTTGTACGAGCCGTAGTACATGCCGCGGAACAGGTGGATGTAGACGACGATGAAGAAGGCGGAGCCGCCGTTCATGTGGACGTAGCGGATCAGCCAGCCGTAGTTGACGTCGCGCATGATGCGTTCGACCGAATTGAACGCATAGTCCACGTGCGCCGTGTAGCTCATGGCCAGCACGATGCCGGTGACGATCAAGATGACCAGCACGATGCCCGCCAGCGAGCCGAAGTTCCACATGTAGTTGAGGTTCTTCGGTGTCGGGTAGTTGTGCAGCTGATCGTCCAGGAAGGAGAACACCGGCAGCCGGTGCTCGACCCAATTGATGATGGCGTTGTCGGACTTGAATCCGGAGCCGTTGCTTGACATGTCTATCTCCCCCTCAGCCGATCTTGATGACGGTATCTTGGAGGAATTCGTAAGGCGGCACCGTCAGGTTATTCGGTGCCGGGCCCTTGCGAATGCGACCCGAGGTGTCGTAATGCGATCCGTGACAGGGGCAGAACCAGCCGCCCCATTCGCCCTTGGGGTCCGAAGACTTCTGACCAAGCGGGATGCAACCGAGATGCGTACACACACCAACCATGACCAGCCACTTGGGCTTCTGAACCCGATCCGCGTCGGCTTGCGGATCGACCAGGTCGGCCACGTTGACGTCGTCGGCGGCCTTGATCTCATCTGCCGTACGGTGGCGGACGAAGACCGGCTTGCCGCGCCAGACCACGGTGATGCTCTGGCCGGCCTCGATGGGCGAAAGATCGACCTCGGTCGATGCCAGGGCCAGTGTGTCGGCGGCCGGGTTCATCTGGTCGACCAGGGGCCAGACGGCCAGTGCCGTGCCGATTCCGCCGACGGCGGCGGTCGACATCATCAGGAAATCGCGGCGTGTCTGCTCGTCGATTTCGGCATTGCCGGCGGCTTCTTCGGCCTGTTCCGCGCTTGCGGCGGTATCGCTCATCGGGAACCCCCTCGCTCGTTTCGTCCCCCGCCTTGGATAAGGCGCATGAAGTGTTGTGCGTCTGCACGTTACCGCGCCAGCCTGGGACGAAGCAAGACGCCCGGTACGGCACTCACGGCCGGCGAAAGGTATAATGGCATGCAAGGGGTTGCAAGACCAATGGCGGCGGAAATCCGCACCCTTCCGGGCGTTTCGGCGTGGCGGCGGCGGGTCGGAGGAGGTGGATGAGCCCGCCTCCCCTGCGCCTCGCCCTCTATCAGCCGGATATCCCGCAGAATACCGGCACCCTGCTGCGCACCGCGGCCTGCCTGGGCGTGCCGGTGGACATCATCGAGCCGGCCGGTTTCCGGCTCGATGACCGCAGCCTCAGGCGCGCCGGTCTGGATTACCTGGAACATCTGGACCTGGTCCGTCATGTCTCGTGGGCGCGTTTTCGCGAATCGGACCTGGCGCCGGGCGAGGACCGCCGCCTGGTTCTGCTGACCACGGCCGGCGACGACGACCCCTGGGAATTCCGCTTCGCCGCCGGCGATATCCTGATGTTGGGGCGTGAAAGCGCCGGTGTGCCGGAGGACGTTCATCGGGCGGCGGCGGCCAGGCTGCGCATCCCCATGGCGTCGGGCATGCGCTCCTTGAACGTCGCCCAGGCCGGTGCCATCGTGCTGGCCGAGGCGCTGCGCCAGCTGCAGGCCTTCCCGGGGGAGCCCGCATGAACGACGACGCACGCCGGGAATTCGGCGACCACCACAAGCAGCGTGCCGAGGCTTGGTTCGGCGAATTCCAGGACCGCCTGACGGCGGCGTTGGAAACGCTGGAAGATGAGGGACCGATAGGTGGGTTCGACGCCGGCCGCTTCCAGCGCACGACCTGGGACCGTCCGGGTGGCGGCGGCGGCACCATGGCCGTGTTGGGCGAGGGCCGGGTGTTCGAGAAGGCCGGCGTCAACGTTTCCACCGTCTGGGGCGAGTTTTCGGACGAATTTCGCGACAAGGTGACGGGTGCCGCCGAGGATCCCCGCTTCTGGGCCGCCGGCGTTTCGGTGGTCATCCATCCGCGCAATCCGCACGTGCCTGCGGCGCACATGAACACGCGCATGATCGTCACCACGGAAGGCTGGTTCGGCGGTGGCGGCGACCTGACCCCGGTGTTCCCCGACGCCGCCGAGACCGAACGCTTCCACGGCGCCTACCGGGATGCCTGCGAACGCCACGACATCGGAGACTATCCGCGCTTCAAGCAGTGGTGCGACGACTACTTCTACCTGCCGCATCGGGGCGAGGCGCGGGGCGTCGGCGGCATCTTCTTCGATAACCTTTCGAGCGGCGACTGGGCCGGCGACTTTGCCTTCGTCCAGGAGGTGGCGCTGGCCTTCCTCGACGCCTACCCGGCCATCGCCGAAGCCAAGATGGCCAAGCCCTGGTCGGACGGCGAGCGCCAGGCGCAACTGGTCAAGCGCGGTCGCTACGTGGAGTTCAATCTGTTGTACGACCGGGGAACGCTGTTTGGCCTGAAGACCGGCGGCAACACGGAAGCCATCCTGATGTCACTGCCGCCGACGGTGGCCTGGCCGTAGATTGGGTGACGGCCTCATGCTGGATCGGCGAGCCGTTCTTCCGGGAAACTGATCGTCACGCACGTGCCTTCGCCCTCGACGCTGTCGATGGTCAGTGCTGCCTGATGCAGGTCCACTAGGCGGGCGACGATATGCAGGCCCAGGCCGACACCGCCGTCCGCTCGCGAGACGTGCGGATTGGCGTCCCCTTCGCCGCCCTGCACGAACGGCTGGGTGATGGTGTCGAGATCTTCCGGTGAGATTCCCCGTCCCCTGTCGCTGACCCAGAGCCGGCCCTCGCCGTATTGTACCTCGGACCAGCCGATGACGACCGTATCTTCGGCGCCCGAATACTTGACCGCGTTCGAGATCAGATTGTCCAGGATTTGCGACAACGCGCGCCGGTCGGCCATCAGGCGGTGTCCATTGTCGGCGACGTCGATCGAAATTCGGACCTTGGTGCCGTCGATGGCCAGCGGCGCGTAGCGCTGTCGGGCCGCGCGCAGTTCCTGGCCAACGTCGATCGGTTCCTCTTCGAGGGTGTACTCGCCGCTCTCAATTTTCGACAGGTCGAGGATGTCATTGACCAGGTTGGCCAGGCGTTCGCCGCTTTGATGGATTAGGTCGACATATTCCGCGTACTTGGTGTTTCCCATGGAACCGTGGACCTTCTCTCGCATCATCTCGGCGAAGCCGAGGATCGAGTTCAAGGGCGTGCGCAGATCGTGGCTCATGGAGGCCAGGAACTCGGACTTGGCGCGGTTGGCCTTGTCGGCCCGTTCCGTCTCGATGCGGAGCTTTTCATTGGCCTGCATTTCGCGCGTGGCATCGCGTCCGGTTCCGCGATAGCCCCGGAATCCGCCGTCGGCGGCGAAGACGGGTTTTCCGCTGATGGCCAGCCAGACGGTGATGCCGTCGGGTCGCGTTCGCGAATGGGTGAGGTCGCGGAATTCTCGGTGGCTGTGCAGGTCTTCCAGATGCGCCGCCCAGACGGCGTCGCTGACGCCGGGTGGACGATTCGACTCCGCGCGGGTCATTCCCATCAGCGTATTCGGCGGTACACCGGTGACCTCCTGGAAACGTTCGGACAGATACGAGAAGCGGAGTTCCCGGTCCATTTCCCAATAGTAATCAGCGCTCGATTCCGAGTAGTCGCGGAACCGTCGTTCGCTGATCCTCAGGTCGTTTCTCAGCCGCCTCTGGCGAGCCGTATGAATGATCAGGATGACCGTGATCGTGGCAAGCGAGAAGACGACGACGGCGATCAGCACGATCAGGGCCCGGTGTTCCTCCCACAGGCCGCGTGGCCGGTTGAGAATTTGGCTGTCCGGCGGCAAAAGTCGCTCGTCGATGCCGAACCGCTGCAACTGGCGCCAGTCGAATTCATAGACGTTCGGGCTTTCACCCAGCACCCGGATGTCTGCGACCGGACGACCGTTCGCGATGTCGGCCACCATGCGTCCCGAGGCCCAACCCTGTTGGTAGGGATCGACCACCTTGCCGCCGAGCACGCCGGTGCCCAGGTTGTCGCCCCAGAGCGTGTAGATGGGAACGCGGGATCGCTCGCTTAGCCGCATCATGAACAGCGCCAGGGGTTGGCGCTCGCCGGCCCGGTCACGTGCCGCCGAAACGAACAGGGCGGCATCGCTGGGCGACGCGGCGGCCAAGCGCTCAGTTAGCTCCCAGTACGTTAGTTGACGCAGCGAGAGGACCTTGAGCCGGTTCTTCCGGCGCGCCTCGGGCACATCCAGGAATCGCGTCATCACCGCCCCAGCCGACGGCGTCTCGTCCGTGATGACCAGGATGTCGCCATCCGGGGCCGAGAGCACGCGGATCAGATCGAGGGTCGCCTGCACCGAAGCCGCTTCGACGACGCCGGTGACTGATTTGTCCGCGTCCAGGGTGGCCGCCTTCGTCAGGTCGTTGATGCCGTGAAAGACGATCGGTGTGTCGGCGAACAGGCCGTCCCGTTCCGCCAGGGCGTAGGCGAGCGCGTTGTCATCGCCGATCACGACCGTGTCGTAGGCGGCAAGGCTGTCGAGCTTGCGTTTCAGGCGGGCATGGAAAGAGGCCACGTTGGCGGCCCCTGGGAACCGCTTTGTGTCCATGAACTCGATGTCCAGGTCGCAACGGTCGGGTCCGCACCCAGCCGCCGCCAAGCCGTCGACCATGCCCCGGACCTGCGGCATGAAGCTCTGGAAAGCCGGATGATAGGAGCTGATGAATAGGACCCGATGGGATGTGGTCGCGGCGGCGGCAAAGGCGGTCGCAATTATCAGACAGCACGATAACAGGGCCGCGCGGGCACCAGTGCTTCTACCCAGGGTCCGCCACCGTGCGTGTGCGGACCCGCATCGACCATCCTCGGCCACGCGGTTTCAATCCCCCAATTGATAAATTCGCTACCAAACCGGTGTGCACACTCTTCATCTCGCCGCCGATCCTATCACGAGCGCTACTCCATCGCCCCGAACCAGGCTCGAAATCACGAGGATATGATCGGAATCCCCCAGCTCGACCCGCGTCAGATCGCGGAATGCGAGCAGAACCCGCAAGACAGGCCGACCCATGGGTTCATGACGCCGGCCGATAACGTCCTGTCGGGGCCGCGTGGCGCGGCTAACCCAGCGTCTTCGTATAGGTGTATTGCAGCGAGTTGGAGGCGTCGGCGAGGCGTCGGGCGCCTTTCTGGCGATGGTAGCCGTAGCGTTCGACCATGCGCTGCGCGCGTTCGAAGCGGCTGTCGGTGTAGAGCATCATGATGTCGGCGCCGCCGGTGCAGGCGGCGTCCTCGGCCAGCGCCGACAGCCGGGGCCCGATACCGTGGCCACGATAGCGGGCATTGACGAACAGTCGGTGGATGCGGGCCATGCCCGGCGCGTCGGTCGGCGCGTAGGCGACGACGCCGACGATCTTGGGATCGTCCTTCGCCGTCTCGTCGAGCGCCACCCAGACGTTGCCCAGGATGCGTCCGAAGGCGCTTGCCGGTTGGCGCAGGTCGGGGGCTTCCTCGTCCACCAGCAGCACACAGCCGGCGTATTCGGCATAACAGTCCGCGACCAGCGCGATGATGCCGTCGGCGTCATCGTCGGTGGCGATGCGGATGTGGATGGCGCCGGTGTCGGGCGCGGCCGCTTCCGAGGCGTCGGTTGCCGTGGCGGTGGTGCTGTCGGGAATCATGCGCGCATCGACGGTTAAGTTGCTGGTGTTGGTCACTTTTCTAGCCTGCTGGTCGGGCGAAGGACAGGAGAATGTTGCGTGGTATCGGTTAATTCCGCTTGTGCAGCAGGCCGCGGGCGATGACGTGGGCTTGGATCTCGGCCGCTCCTTCGAAGATGTTGAGGATGCGGGCGTCGCAGAGCACGCGCGAGATCGGATACTCCAGCGCATAGCCGTTGCCACCGTGGATTTGCAGCGCGCCATCGGCATTGGCCCACGCAACCCTTGCTGCCAGCAGCTTTGCGAAGCCGGCCTCCATGTCGCAGCGCCGGTCGGAATCCTTCTCGCGGCCGGCGTAATAGGTGAGCTGGCGCGCGATCATGGTCTCGACGGCCATCCATGCGAGCTTTCCCGCGACCCTGGGGAAGCGGTGGATGGCACCGCCGAACTGCTGGCGCTCAAGGGCGTAGCCGAGCCCCAGTTCCATGGCGTTCTGGGCCACGCCGACGGCGCGGGCCGCAGTCTGGATGCGGGCCGATTCGAAGGTCGCCATCAGCTGTTTGAAGCCCTGGCCCTCCTCACCGCCCAACAGCGCCGAGGCCGGTACCTCCAGTCCGTCGAAGCCGAGCTCGTATTCCTTCATGCCGCGGTAGCCGAGCACGCCGATCTCGCCGCCGGTCATGCCGTCGAGCGGGAACGGATCATCGTCCGTGCCGCGCGGCTTCTCGATCAGGAACATCGACAGGCCCTTATAGCCGGCCTCATCGGCGTTGGTGCGCGCCAGCAGCGTCATCATGTCGGTGCGCGCGGCGTGGGTGATCCAGGTCTTGTTGCCGGTGATGCGGTAGACATCGCCGTCGCGCACGGCCCGCGTCTTCAGCGAGGCCAGGTCGGAACCGGTGCCGGGCTCGGTGAACACGGCCGTCGGCAGGATTTCGCCGGCGGCGATGGGCGCCAGGTATTTCTCCTTCTGCTCTTCGGTACCACCGAGCCGAATCAGCTCGGCCGCGATCTCGGAGCGCGTGCCCAACGAGCCGACGCCAATGTAGGCGCGCGACAGTTCCTCCGTGACCACGCACATGGCCGTCTTGCCCATGCCGAGGCCGCCCCGGTGTTCCGGCACCGTCAGCCCGAACACGCCGAGCTCGGCCATCTGTTCGACCACCTGGATGGGGATCAGTTCGTCCTTCAGGTGCCAATCGTGGGCATGGGGCGACACCTCGACCTCGGCGAAGCGGCGGAACTGGTCGCGCACCATGTCCAGCGTTTCATCGCCGAGCCCGCGCGCGCCGAAGTGGCCGTCGGTCGAAAGCACGGCGATGCGCATGCGAACGCTATCGGTATTGCCCTCGGCGATCAGCGTCTCGACGGTGTCGGAACGGAAGGTGGCGACGGTGGCTGCATCGAGGCCCATGTCGGCGGGCCTGATGATCTCCACCTGGCTTAGCGGAATACCGCCGGCCATCTGGGCCAGGTACTCGCCATAGGCGGCGCCCAGCATCAACTGCTCCAACTCGCCGAACTCGCCAGCCGCCTCCAGGCGCTCGGCCCAGCCCAGCATCTGGCGCAGGCCCTCGACGTAGGTGGCCAGCCAGGCCAGGCCGTGCGCCGCGGTCTGTTCCCGGTCCAGCAGTTCCGGCGCCGGCATGCCATCGCGCATGACTTTGTCCGAGACCGCCCGCCGCGCCTCGGCCAGCAATGTCTCGGCGTCTCCGAGGGCGGATCGGCAGGTCGGGATCAAGTCTGCGAGCATGTGGCCTCCGCTGTTTCCGGATGCGTCCATGGTCTTGCTCCTGGTCCTAGTCCGGCTAACCCTCGACGCAATCCTCGAGCGTGCGGAAGCCGGGACGCTTAGCTTGCACCAGGACGGCCATGTTGCCGGGTTTGTGCTCGTTGCGCATCATCTTCATGTGCGCATCCGGGATGTCGTCCCAGCCGAAGACTTCCGACAGGCACGGGTCCAGGCGGCGCTCGACGACCAGGTGGTTGGCCTGGCTGGCCTGCTTCAGGTTGGCGAAGTGGGAACCCTGGATGCGCTTCTGGCGCATCCAGACGAAGCGCGCGTCCATGGTCAGGTTGTAGCCGGTGGTGCCGGCGCAGAAGACCACCATGCCGCCCCGCTTGACGACGAAGCAACTGACCGGGAATGTGGCCTCGCCAGGGTGCTCGAACACGAAGTCGACGTCGTTGCCCTTGCCGGTGATGTCCCAGATGGCCTTGCCGAACTTGCGGCAGGCCTTCATGTAGTCGCCGTAGCCGCCGGCGTCGTCGACCTCGGGCAGGCGGCCCCAGCAGTCGAAGTCCTTGCGGTTGATGACGCCCTTGGCGCCGAGTTGCATGACGAAGTCGCGCTTGTCCTCGTCCGAGATGACGCCGATGGCGTTTGCGCCGGCCGTCGCGATAAGCTGGACGGCCATGGAACCGAGGCCGCCCGACGCCCCCCAGACCAGCACGTTGTGGCCGGGGCGCAGGATGTGCGGCCGGTGGCCGAACAGCATGCGGTAGGCGGTGGCCAGCGTCAGCGTGTAACAGGCACTTTCTTCCCAGGTCAGGTGCTTCGGCCTGGGCATGCACTGCTGCGCCTGCACGCGGGTGAACTGGGCGAAGGAGCCGTCGGGTGTCTCGTAGCCCCAGATGCGCTGCGAGGGCGAGAACATGGGATCGCCGCCATTGCATTCCTCGTCGTCGCCGTCGTCCTGGTTACAATGAACCACGACCTCGTCGCCGACCTTGAAGCGCTTGACCTGGCTGCCGACGGCCCAGACTACACCGGCGGCGTCCGAGCCGGCGATGTGGAAATCGGCCTTGTGTACGTCGAAGACGGAAATGGGTTTGCCGAGGGCGGCCCAGACGCCGTTGTAGTTGACGCCGGCGGCCATCACCATGACCAGCACGTCGTGCGAGCCGAGCGTCGGCACGTCCAGCACCTCCACCTGCATGGCTGTCGTCGGTTCGCCATGGCGATCGCGGCGGATGGACCAGGCGTGCATCTGCTTCGGCACGTGGCCCAAGGGCGGAATCTCGCCGACCTCGTAGAGGTCCTTGATGGGCTGTTCGCTCAGGCCCGGATACAGTTCGATCACCTCGGCGGCTTCGCTCATGGCGCGGCTCCTTGAATTGTGCTTCGTCAACCTCCCGTAGGCGCGCACAAATAATTATTGCGAGCGCGAAAAAGGATTAACGCCGAAGGCCTTTCTTCGCAATGCACAATTTGATAAGTTTCATGGGTCCAGATGAGAACGCAACATTATTGCGCAGATAACATTGAAAATTGCGCCCATTCGCCGATTGATTCAGGAGTGGCAGCCATGCCGAAGAACGCAGACGCAACAATGGCCGACACGACCGCCCAAGATGACGCAGGCGCAATAAAGGCGCGGCCGTGGCTGATGCGCACCTATTCCGGCCATTCGTCGGCCGCCGCTTCCAACGCGCTCTACCGATCCAACCTGGCGAAGGGCCAGACCGGGCTCTCCATCGCCTTCGATCTGCCGACGCAGACCGGCCTCGACGCCGATCACGTTCTGGCGCGTGGCGAGGTCGGCAAGGTCGGCGTGCCGGTCAGCCATCTCGGCGACATGCAGACGCTGCTGGACGGCATCCCGCTGGCTCAGATGAACACGTCCATGACCATCAATGCGCCGGCGGCCTGGCTGCTGGCGCTCTATATTGCGGCGGCCGAGAAACAAGGCGTCGACCGGGCCGATCTCTCGGGTACCACCCAGAACGACATCATCAAGGAATACCTTTCGCGCGGCACCCACATCTTCCCGCCGGCACCCTCCATGCGGCTGACCAGCGACGTCATCGCCTTCACCTATACCGAGCTGCCGCGCTGGAACCCGATCAACGTCTGCCCCTACCACCTGCAAGAAGCGGGGGCGACGCCGGAACAAGAGATCGCGTTCTCGCTTTCCGTCGCCATCGCCGTGCTGGATGCGGTGAAGGCCTCGGGCCAGGTGCCCGACGAGGATTTTCCGACCGTCGTCGGGCGCATCAGCTTCTTCGTCAATGCCGGCATCCGTTTCATAACGGAAATGTGCAAGATGCGCGCCTTCACCGATCTCTGGGACGACATCTGCCGCGAGCGCTATGGCGTCGAGGACGAGAAACTGCGCCGCTTCCGCTATGGCGTACAGGTCAACTCGCTGGGTCTGACCGAGCAGCAGCCCGAAAACAACGTCTACCGCATCCTGCTGGAGATGCTGTCCGTCACTCTGTCGAAGAACGCGCGCGCCCGCGCCGTGCAGCTGCCGGCCTGGAACGAGGCGCTCGGCCTGCCCAGACCGTGGGATCAGCAGTGGTCGCTGCGCCTGCAGCAGATCGTCGCGCACGAGACCGATCTGTTGGAATTCGGCGACCTGTTCGACGGCTCCCCGGTGGTCGAGGCCAAGGTTGCGGACCTGAAGGCCGCGGCCCGCGAACAGATGGCCGCCGTAGAGGCCGTCGGCGGCGCCGTTGACGCGGTCGAGACCGGCCTGATGAAACGCGCCCTCGTGGAATCCAACGCCCGCCGCCTCGCCGCTATCGAAAGCGGCACCCAGACCGTCGTCGGCGTCAACGCCTACACCGAGGCCGAGCCGTCGCCACTGATGGGCGAGGCGGCCAGCTTCCTCACGCCGGACGCTGATGCGGAGCAGGCGCAGATCGAGAACTTGGAACAATGGCGGGCTGGGCGCGACGGCGATGCTGTTACCGCCGCTCTCGCGGCACTCGAAACGGCCGCCCGCGACAACACCAATATCATGGAGCCCTCGATCCGCTGCGCCCACGCCGGCGTCACCACCGGCGAATGGGGCGACACGCTGCGCAAGGCATTTGGCGAATACCGGGCACCCACCGGCGTTTCCGGCGCCGCCATCCAGGCGCGGGATCTGGACCAATTGCGCGGCCACGTCGACGAGGTTGCCCAGCGCCTCGGCCGGCCCCTGAAGATGCTGGTCGGCAAACCGGGCCTGGATGGCCATTCCAACGGCGCCGAGCAGATCGCCGTGCGTGCCCGCGACGCCGGCTTCGAGGTGGTCTACCAGGGCATCCGCCTGACCCCCGCTGAAATCGCCCAGGCGGCCGTCGAGGAAGACGTGGACGTGGTCGGGCTCTCCGTTCTTTCGGGCTCGCACGTGGCCCTGGTCACCGACGTGCTCGGCGAGCTGGCGACGCGCCAGCGTCCCGACCTTCCGGTCATCGTCGGCGGCATAATCCCCGACGCCGATGCCGAGACCCTGCGGCGCGCTGGCATCGCCCGGGTCTATACGCCAAAGGACTTCGATCTCTCCCAGATCGTCGGCGAGATCGCCGACGTGGTCGCGGCTTCGGTCCGCGACGCGGCGGAATAGGACTCAGTCGGGCGTCATATCTGCGACCGGAAAACACAAGGTCACACGTGTTCCCGCGCCCGGTTCGCTGTCGATGCGCATGGTGCCTTCGTGGGCCTCGACCAGCGACTTGACGATGGCGAGGCCAAGGCCGGTCCCTGATTGGGTGACGTGCGGATCGACGCTGGTCTGGGAGAACGGTTCGGTGACGTTCGCCAATTTGTCCGGCGGAATACCGATCCCGGAATCGCGAACGGTCAGGCAAAGCCCCGCCTCGGTCACGAACGTAGAGACCGTCACCCGGCCACCGCTTTCGGTGAACTTGATGGCGTTGGACAGCAGGTTCTGAATGATCTGAATGATCGACCGCCGATCGGCCATCAGGACCGGCAAGTCAGAGGCGATTTCCGTGTCCAGCGTCACGCCGTTTTCCCGCGACATCAGATCGAAATTGCGGATGCAACCGGCGATCACGTCGGCCACGTCGACGGCCTCTTGGTTGACGGTCCGCTTGCCGACCTCGATGGCCGAGATGTCCAGGATGTCATTGATCAACGCCAGCATGAGCTCGCCGCTTTCATGGATGTCGTCGGCGTACTCCGTGTATTTCTCGTCCCCGAGGGGGCCCAGCACCTGTGTGCGCAGCACCTCGCTGAAGCCCAGGATGGCGTTGAGGGGCGTGCGGAACTCGTGGCTCATGGTGGCCAGGAACTCGGACTTGGCCCGATTTGCGTTCTCGGCTTCCTGTACGGCCTGGTCCCGGGTCTCCTCGGCCCGCCGCTGGTCCGAAATGTCGGAGCCGGTGCCACGGTAGCCGCGGAACTTTCCGCCATCGTCGAATACCGGCGTACCGTTGACGCTGATCGTCATGCGCCGCCCGTCGGCGGTGGTCAGATCATACCGGAAGTCGCGGAAGGGTCGGCGGTTGTCCAGGTCGTCGAAGTGCCGTTGCCATTCTTCGCCGTCCGTGTTCTCGCGCGAGACGTCGCGCCGGGTCTTGCCGAGATAGATGGACGGATCGAATCCGGTGATCTCGCGATTGCGGTCGGAGAAATAAGAGAATCTGAGCTCATCGTCGGTCTCCCAGAACCAGTCGGACGCGGCCGCGGCGAAATCCCTGAACCGCTTCTCGCTGCTGTTCAGGGATTGCTCCATTTCCGCCCGTTCGGTGACGTCGAAAACAGAGCCCAGGACGGCGGGCGCGCCCTCCCACAACACGGTTTGCGAACTTCGCTCCAGCCAGATGACGGCGCCGTCCTTGCGGAGGCCCTGAAACATATACTGTGACGGCGCGTCGTCGTCGCTGCCTCCCATGCGGACCGCCAGGTATCCCTTCATGCGCTCCCGTTCGCCCGGCGCGTAAAGCTGGTCGATGCCGTCCAGCGCCATCACATCCGCCGTGGAGCCATAGCCGAAGATGCGCACCAGGGCGCTGTTGACGAACAGCGGCCGGTAATCCCGGTGGATGAAGATGCCGTGGTCGAAGTTTTCGATCAGCTCGCGGAACACGGATTTGTGCTCGGCCGCCTCGTTCTCAAAGCCCGCGAGACGTTGCCATTCAGCGGACCGATCCAGCAGGTTGTCGACAATGCCGGGAGTCATATCCATGAACAGGTTTTCGGAGTCCTTGAGGATGTAGTTGGTGATGCCCCAGGCCAGGGTTTCCAGGGCGATGTGCACGTTGTCCTTGCCGGTGATGATCAACAGCGGCAGGTGGGAGTTCCCCGCGAGCATGGTCCGCGCGGTCTCCAGCGCCGATAAGTCTGGCAACAGATCGTCGACGGCGACAAGGTCGAAGGGATCGTTGCCATGGCGGCGCAGCCCGGCCTCGCCGGTCGGCGCCAGCTCGACCGCGTGACCGCGCGCTTCGACCACGTGTTTTAAGGATAAACCGAGCCCCGAGGTGCCTTCGATGTAGAGAATGCGCGCCATGGTCGATGTTACATCAGCCGCCAGAATATCGCGCCATCACGAATTGGAAGTGCCGTCCGTTGTCCGCGCGACTGGATACTCAATAGAGCCAGTCGGCGGTTTGTCGACGCTGGTTCTCGAAGGCCGAAATGGCGTCGTCGAACTCGAGGGTATAGGCGATTTCGTCGAGGCCGTTGAGCATGCGGTGGCGGTCGTAGGCGCCGATCTCGAAGCCGTGCGTGGCGCCGTCCGGGCCGGTGACCGTTTGCGTTTCCAGGTCCACGGTGATTTCCGCCCCGGGGCTGGCGTGCAGGTGTTCGCGCATGGCGGCGACCACGTCGACTGGCAATTCCACCGGCACCACGCCGCGCTTGGTGCAGTTGTTGTAGTGAATGTCGGCGATGGAGGGCGCGATGACGGCGCGGATGTCGTTGGCCTGCAGCGCGGTGACGGCGTTCTCGCGGGACGAGCCGCAGCCCCAGTTCTTGTCCGCCACGATAATGCGCGCCCCGGCGTGGCCGGGATCGTCGAAGACGAACCCCTTCGACGATCCGTCGGCGTCGAAGCGCAGGTCGTGGAACAGGAAGGTCTTGTCCTGAAGATCCCACCGGGCGCGACGCAGGAAACGGGCCGGGATGATCTGGTCGGTATCGCAGTTGGCAATATCGATGGGAACCGCCTTGGCGGTCATCTTGGTGAACGCTTCCATCAGGAGGTTCCCCCGGTTTCTTGGACCAACGTGCGGACATCCGAGAAGTGGCCCGCCACCGATGCCGCCGCGGCCATGGCCGGGCTGACAAGGTGGGTCCGGCTGCCCTTGCCCTGGCGGCCCTTGAAGTTGCGGTTGCTGGTCGAGGCCGAGCGCTGGCCCGGTTCCAGCATGTCGCCGTTCATGGCCACGCACATGGAGCATCCGGGCTCGCGCCATTCCATGCCGGCTTCGGTGAAGATACGGTCCAGGCCTTCTGCCTCGGCCTGGCGCTTGATCAGGCCCGAGCCCGGCACCACCAGTGTCGGCACCTGGGCCTGGCGCCCTTTGGCCACCTCGGCGGCGGCGCGCAGGTCCTCGATGCGGCTGTTGGTGCACGACCCGATGAACACCCGGTCGACCGGAATATCGGTCAGCGCCGTGCCCGGTTTCAGATCCATGTAGTCGAGGGTGGCCACCATTTCGGCCCGGCGCTCGATGTCCGGTTCGGCCGACGGGTCGGGGATGCGATCCGTCACCGGCGCCGCCCACTGCGGACTGTTGCCCCAGGTCACCATGGGTGCGATGGCGTTGCCGTCGAGGCTGACCTCGCGGTCGAACACCGCGTCCTCGTCCGACGGCAGCGAGCGCCAGTAATCGACCGCGCGGTCCCATTTGTCGCCCGATGGCGCGAACGGCCGGCCGGCCACGTAGTCGATGGTGATGTCGTCGGGCGCCACCATGCCGGTGCGGGAACCGGCCTCGATGGTCATGTTGCAGAGGGTCAGGCGGCCTTCCATGGAGAGCGAGCGGATGGCCTCGCCGGCGAATTCGATGGCGTGGCCGGTGCCGCCGGCGGCGCCGATCTCGCGGATGATGGCCAGGATGACGTCCTTGCCGGAAACACCAAAGCCGAGCCTGCCGTCGATGCTGATGCGCATGGACTTGGGCTTGGTCTGCCAGGTGGTTTGCGTCGCCATTACGTGCTCCACCTCCGATGCACCCAGCCCGAACGACAGGCAGCCGAGCGCACCGTGGGTGGAGGTATGGGAATCGCCGCAAACCAGCAGGATGCCAGGTAGCGTGATGCCTTGCTCCGGTCCGATGACGTGGACGATGCCGTGACGCTCGTCGGTCATGTCGAAGTGGGTGACACCGTTCTCGGCCGTCTTCTCGGCCAGGCCCTGCACGGTTTCACGCATCTCGCCCTCGGGAATATCCTCGAGCGTCTTGGCAGTGGTCGGGATGGAATGGTCCGGGCTGGCGAACAGCAGTTCCGGCCGCCGCAGTGTCAGTCCCTTCTTCTTGAGATTGTCGAAGGCACGGTAGTGCAGGTCGTGGATCAGGTGGCGGTCGACGTAGAGCAGCGCGCCGCCGTCGTCCCGCTGCTTGACCACATGCGCGTCCCAGATCTTTTCGAATAGTGTTTTCTGCATACCCGGTTCCTCCCTGGGCACAGTCTAAAGACGGGGAAGCAAGGCCTGCAAGGCATCCAGTTTGTTGGAGCGGTAGTCGTCGCGCCAAACCAGCAGTGTGCGGACGCGGGCGAGGGGGCCGGGCAGTGCATGCAGTTGCAGGTCGCCCAGTGTGTTGACCGTGTCGAGGACGGCGCGGGGGACCACGGCGAACCCCGTGCCGGCGGCGACACAAGCCAGGATGGCGACGTAGGAGCCGACAGAGATGACGCCGCCGGGCACCACATCGGCCGCGAGCAGCCAGTCCTCCAGATAGCGCCGATAGGCGCAGCCCTGGTCGAAGGCGATGACGGTGCGGCCATTGAGCGCGGCGGGCTCCTTAGATGTCGGGTAGGAGCCGGGCGTCACCAGGACCAGGCTTTCCTCGAACACCGGTACAGTCTTCAGGTCGTCGAAGACGACCGGTTCGGCGGCGAAGGCGACATTGATCTCGCGATCCCTGAGCCGTTTCAGCACCCCGCCGGCCGTGTCGGTCACCAATCGTACGTCGACGGCGGGATGATGGCGGTGGAAGTCGGAGAGGATCGCCGGTAGCCGCGTCGCCGCCGTGCTTTCCATGGTGCCGATGGTGAAGCCGCCGGTCGGCGTGCCGTCGGCCATGGCCTCGGCGGCCTCCGTGGATAATTGCAGCAGGCGTTCGGCGTAGCTCAGCAGGCGCCGGCCCTCGGTGGTCAGTTCCAGCCCGCGGCTGTGGCGCTGGAACAGGGTGGCGCCGAGCTGTTCCTCCAACTGTTTGATGCGGGTGCTGATGTTCGATTGCACCCGGTTGAGCCGCGCAGCCGCCTGCGACACGGTGCCTTCGATGGCGACGGCGCGAAAAATCTCAAGCGCGCGCAGGTCGAGCGTGTTCATCGGATGGGACCCTCTGACGATATCTTAGATTTCTTTATATATGAATACATAGTTCTCTTAAATTCATTTTTATTAATATCGAAAACCATCTAAATCTGCCGGCAACCGACCCCTTTATGGTTCCTGGATTTCGCCATGTCCGTTCCCGCCGCCCCGTCGACCGCGCGCGTCACCGTTGTCGGCCTGCTGTCCCTGGCGGTCGCCATGGGCATCGGACGCTTCGTCATGACGCCGTTGTTGCCGATGATGCGCGACGATGGATCGCTGGCGGTCGTCGAGGCGGGTTGGCTGGCGGCCGCCCACTTCCTCGGCTATTGGCTGGGTGCGGTGACGGTGGCGTGGCCGGCGATGGCGCCACGCGGGCAATTGCGGGCGGCACTGCTGGCCGTCGCCGTCGCCACCCTGGGCATGGGGCTGACCGATGATTTCCACGCCTGGCTGGTGCTGCGCGGATTGGCCGGCGTGGCCAGTGCCTGGGTGCTGATCCTGGTCGGCAATCATGCCGTCGGATACCTGGCGGCGGTAGGCCGGCCCATGCGCCGGGGCTGGGTGTTCGCCGGTGTCGGCTTCGGCATCATGCTGGCCGGGCTCGGCTGCCTGGCGCTGATGTGGGGCGGTATTGCCAGTGCCCGCGCCTGGCAGGTCATCGGGGGCGTAACGGGCATCGCCGCCGCCGTCCTCTGTCTCGTCCTCGGCCCGGAATACCCGGCGGCCCGGCCGGCGATGGCGCGCCGGGGGACGCGGCGCCGGCCGCTGGATTGGCGCCTGGTCGTCGCCTATGGCGCCATGGGCACCGGTTACATCGTGCCGGCGACCTATCTGCCGCTGATGGCGCAGGCCGCCGCGCCGGCGCCCTTGGTGTTCGGGTGGGCCTGGCCCGTCTTCGGGGCCGCCGCCATGGTCTCGACGGTGCTCGCCCAGCGGTTGCTGCGTCACATGGCGGGTCGCCGGCTCTGGGCCTTCTGCCAGGTAGTGATGGCCGCGGGATGCCTGATGCCGGCGGTGTGGCCGGGATTCATGGCCCTGATCGCCGGCGGCTTGGCGGTCGGCGGCAGTTTCATGGTCATCACCATGGCCAGCATGACCGAGGCGCACCGCATGGCGCCGCCCGGTGATGTCGGGCGCCACGTGGCGATGCTGACGGCGGCCTTCGCCACGGGCCAGATGATCGGCCCGCCGGCGGCCGGCTGGCTGCATGAATTGACCGGTGGTTTTCAGGTCTCGTTGCTGGCGACCGGCGTCTTGCTGGTGCTGACGGCGGGCTTGCTACTGGTCGGCGAAGCGCCGTTGCAGCAATCGGACGGTACCCAGCGCCAGCGGCGCCAGCACCAGGCAGGCGGCGGTCGACCAGATCACCAGGTCGAGCGAACCGGACACCTCCAGCAGCCAGCCGGCGAAAGCCGGGTGGAGGGCGGTGCCGAGGAAATAGAGGGTGTAGAATAGGCCGACGCCGGTGGCCCGGCTCTCGGGCGCCAGGATCTCGCTCGGCAAGGCCATGATCATGCCCACCGTGAGCCCGAGCGCCGCCGCGATGGCGATCCACAGGATGGGCGCGCCACCCAGCGGCAGGGCGGCGATGGCGCCGGCGGCGACCAGACAGCCGCCCCAGAACAACCGGTCGCCCCAGCCCCTGCGGTCGGCCAGCCGGCCGCCCAGCGGGATGGTGGCGACGATCAGCCAGGACAGCACGCCGACCAGCGGCGCCGCCTCGGCCATGGTCATGCCGCGGGCGACGAGCAGTTCCGGCGCATAGCTGGAAAACACCACGTAGCCGCCCGAACTCATCAGCGGCCAGGCCAGGCCGCCGATGATGATGAGCCAGGCCTCGCGCCGCCCGATGCGCCAGAACGGCCGGCGGTGGTTGTCGGCCGGAGCGATCGGGCGCGGCCCCTGTAACAGGCCAAGCAGCGCCATCGCCGCCACCGGCAGCAGGGCCGTCGCCAGCACCGCCTGGCGCCAGTCGCTCCAATAGGCGAACAGCGGCAGCAGCGTAAGCCCGAGCGCCAGGCCGACCGGCCAGGCAACGCCGAGCACGCTCATGGCGGTGGCGATTTCGCGGCCGGCGAAGCGGTCGGTGATGATTTTCGCCGAGACGACGCTGACCAGCACGCCCCCGGCGCCGCCAACCAGGCGCGCCGCCAGCGCCGCCCCGTAGGCGTCGCTCAAGGCCAGGACGGCGCCGCCGCCGGCCAGCAGTGCCAACCCCAGCCCCATGCTGCGGCGGTCGCCGAGGCAATTGGCGATCATGCTGCCCGGCAGCGAGAGGAAGATACCGGTGACCATGAACACGCCCAAAAGCATGCCGACCTGGCCGTGATCGAGGGCGAGTGCCGCGCGGACTTCGGGCATCAGGGCGGCGACGGCGATGAACTGCATGCCGAAGCCGACCCGCGCCGCGAAAGTGACGGCGAGCACCAGCCAGCGGCTGGCCGCGAACGCCGGGGCAAGGGGTGCCGCAACGCTGAACATGCTCTAGCGGCCGATGCCCGGGAGTGCGGCGGTGGGCCCGACGCCGTACAACCGCCGACGGCGCGCCGCGCGGCGGATCAGATGGGCTAGGGGATCGATGCCTTCGCGAACATCGCCGATGCGTCCAGGGCCGGCGTCCGGGCCAGTGTTCGGGCCAGTGTTCGGGCCAGTGTTCGGGCTGGTATTCCGGGTATTGCCGAAGTCATGCATGGTCTGTATCCCCCACGTTTGCCGTGATTGCTTGATGGTGGGAGCTTAGGCACACTGGCATCTGGACGCTTGAAGACGAGCTTTATTTCTTCGTTAGAAACACTTGATTTTGGCAGCGAGGAACGGCCGCAGCGTGATTTACGAGTTTCCCCCCTTCCGTCTCGACACGGAACGCCTGGAATTGACCCGCGCCGGCGCGGCAGTGGCGCTGGAGCCGCAGGTCTTCCGGCTGATCCAGGTCCTGGTCGAACAACGCGAACGGGTGGTCTCGAAAGATGACCTGATGGATCTGGTCTGGGATGGCCGCATCGTTTCGGACGCCACGCTCAGCACCCGCATCAACGCCGCCCGCCGGGCCCTGGATGACGACGGCAAGGCGCAGGCCGTGATCCGCACCTCGCCCCGGCGCGGTTTCCGCTTCGTCGCCGAGGTCGTGACCGAAGGTGCGGCCACGCTGGCGGAAACGCCAGCTTCGCCGCTCGCCGCCGGGCACGCTGTCTCGCAGGAGATTCGCTTCTGTACCGCGAACGACGGCGTGCGCGTTGCGTACGCCACCACCGGCCAGGGTCCGCCCATCGTCAAGTCCGCGAACTGGCTCAACCACCTGGAGTTCGACTGGCAATCGCCTGTTTGGCGGCACGTCTTCACCGAGCTTTCGCGCGACAATACGCTTGTGCGCTACGACGGACGCGGCAACGGGCTCTCGGACCGCGACGTCGACGATATATCCTTCGAGGCCATGGTCAGCGACCTGGAAACGGTCATCGACGCCGCTGGCTTGGATCGGGTGACGCTGTTCGGCATGTCGCAGGGGTGTTCGGTCTCAGTCGCCTACGCGGCGCGCCATCCGGAGCGGGTCGAGCGGCTGATCCTGATCGGCGGCTACCTGACCGGATGGACCCTCGAGACGCCGGAAGAGGTCGAGCGCCAGAACGCCATCATGGCCCTCATCCGCGCCGGCTGGGGCACTGACAACGCGGCCTTTCGACAGGTCTTTACCTCGCTGCTGATTCCGGAAGGCACGACGGAACAGATGCAGTGGTTCAACGAATTGCAGCGCATGACGACGTCGGCCGACATGGCGGTTCGTCTGCGCCGGGTCTTCGGCGATATTGATGTGCGCGACCAGGCCTCCCGGGTCAGCGCGCCGACGCTGGTCCTGCATGCCCGCAACGACGCCATGGTTCGGTTCGAACGCGGGCGCAAGGTGGCGGCCGGCATCCCCGGTGCCCGGTTCGTGCCGCTGGAAAGCCAGAACCATCTCCTGCTGGAGGATGAACCCGCCTGGCCGGTATTCCTGGGCGAGGTCGAGAGGTTCATGGCCGAGACCTGAAGCGACGTCAGGCCGATAACGAGGAGTGACGACCCATGCAGCTGAGCGGCATCAACCATCTGGCGTTCATCACGCCGGACATCACCGGCACCATCCGCTTCTACCGCGACCTCTTGGGCATGGATCTGGTCGCCGGCATCGGTCACGACGGCTACCGGCATTACTTCTTCCGCCTCGGCGACGGGGCCACGCAGGTGGCGTTCTTCGAATACGACGGCGCCGCGTCGATGGAGAAGAAATTCCCCGGTGACCGCACGGACTTGCCGCTCGGATTCGACCATGTCTCGTTCACCGTGGCGGGCCGGGAAGAGCTCTTTGCCCTCAAGGACCGTCTCGAGGCGGCCGGGGTGCACGTACATGGCGCCGTCGACCATGGGCTGTTCTGGTCCATCTACTTCTACGACCTCAACAATATCCCGCTGGAAGCGACCTGGGACTTCATGGAGGTGACGACGGCGCCGGCGGTGCTCGATGACGAGCCGCTCGACATCGTTGCCGAGGGCTCGGCGCCGCAACCGGGGCACTGGCCCGAGGTCACGGCACCAACGCCCGAGGCCGAGATGACCGCCACCGGCGGCAACGCCGCGCCGTTGCGCGACGGACTATTGGCCGAGGGCAGGGTGCGCTTCAAGGCCGGCCTGCCGCCCGGCTTCGTGGACGGGCTTTAGACAAAAAAGGACCCGCCGCCGACGGGGTATCGGCGGCGGGCCCGTGCTCCAGAGATCTGTGCGCCAAAAGCGCGGCGGCTAGGCGGCCTGCGGCAGCGCCGTCGTGTTCGCTCCTGACAGGCGGCGCAGCTGGCGCACTTTCAGAAGTGCCACCGAATGCAGGATGATGAAGGCCGGCACCCCGAAGCTCGGGAAGATATTGAGCGGCCAGACATCCATGGGCGCCGTGGTGATGCCGCCCGGGACCAGTGCCGGGAAGGCGCCGGCGGCCAGGCCCGCAGTGGCGACGGCGACGGCGAAATCGAACAGGCCGAGCCAGTGGAAGCGCAGGTAGTCGGTCGACGTGCCATAGTCAGGGTCGCGGTCGAGGCGCCTGATGACCACGAACGCCATCAGACCGACGGCGACGTCGCCGGCGCCTGCTGGCCAGGCGAACAGTCCCGGCAGAAGGTCATAGGCGTAGAGCGTCAGGAAGGTGAAGCCGACGACCCGCCACATCTGCACCAAGGTCAGTGTCCGGAGGTCGAAGGACAGCACGAATTGCCGGAAGCGTTCGGATAGCGCGTAGGCGCCAAAGAATACGGTCACCGGCACGAATGCCGAGATGGCGATCGGCGGGAACATGGACAGGCCGCTGTTGGCCAGGACCCCGCTGTTGCCGATGACAATGGCGGCGGCGAACTGCAGGGCCGCCAGCATGGCGACGGCGAGAATGACGGGGCGGTGGTTTGGGCTCGTGGTTTGGGCGGTCATGGTCGTGGCTCCTCACGTTAAGTGTAAATACACGTTTCAATTCAAAAAAATGGCAAGGATCAAGAACCTCGCGTCGCGGCGGTGGCCAGGTCGAGGCCATTGACCAGCGTCGACCAGTTGTCGTCGCCCATGTGATCGACAAGGCTTTGTTGTGCACGTTGCCAATGGGGGCGGGCGGCCTCGAGTGCCTTGGCGCCGGCTTCGGTCAGCACGATGTGGCGGACCCGGCGGTCATCCTGTTCCTCGATCGCGACCCAACCTTGGTTTGCGAGCGGTTTCAGGTTGCGGGTCAGTGTCGTGCGCTCCATGCCCAAGGCCTTGGCCAACTGTGTTAGCGGCAGCGTTCCCAGGCCATTGAGCGTCGCCAGCAACGTGAACTGAGTGGCCTTCATGCCTGCCGGCTTCAGTGCCGCGTCATAGGTCTGCGTCACCATCCGCGTGGCGCGCCTGAGGTTGGCGCAGATGCAGGAGCTCAGTTCATCGGGCCGGCGGGGCCTTCGGGGTGTGTTTGTTCTCATGATAAGAGTGTATATACACGTGGTTGATTAGCGTCAACAAGGAATATTGCCGGGGGCGAGGGTCTTTTGTTGTTCGGTCAGGTGTCGGGCACGAGCAGGCAGCACGCCGGATAGATTGGTACTTGTTGGGAACGCACGTCCCGGCGAGTCTTTGTTGTTCCCTCAATCGCCGGGCGCGGCTATTCGCCGCTTGGCTACGGGCCTTGCGGCCCGGTCGCGCGTTGCGCTCGCCGTTGCGCTGGTTAGCGCAACGGATGCGCACGACGCCAAGGCCTAGTCTGTATCGGGGTGCGCACCCATCCGCCGGCTCCCCTCGGGAGCTGGAGGCAAGCGCAACCGCGCCCGGCGACTGAGGGAACAATAAAGACTCCCCGGGACGTGCGTATCCTGCCTGCATCACCCTAACCGGCGTGTCACCTGACGGATCACTCAGAATCTCATTCGTCCGCGTACACCGAGACCTCGACCAGGTTGCCGTCCGGGTCCCGGAAGTAGATGGAGTTGAGCGTGCCGAGAGCGCCAGAGCGCGGACTGGGACCGTCGAATGTCTCGACCCCTTCGGCCGCCAGGTGCGCCACCAGGTCGTCCATGGTGCCCTCGGCGATGAGGCAGAAATCGCCGGCGCCGACGGCGGGCACGCGGGCCTTGGGTTCGTATTCGTTGCCGGCCGGGTGCAGGTTAATCTTCGAGCGGCCGAAGGCGAGCGCCCGGCGGTCGCCGGCGAAGGTAAGCGGACGCATGCCGAGGACGCGTTCGTAGAACGCACAGGTGGCGTCGATATCGCTGACGGTAAGCACGATATGGTCGAGGCGGTCGATCTTCATGGGCGGGGCTCCTGGGGTGGCGGGTCGGGCGCGGCTGCATAAAGGTAGACCGGGCTCGACCAGAAGTCGGGAGCGGCCCGGGTCTCTACCGGCTGCCAATGGGGCAGAGCGAAGAAATTAGAAAGCACGGGGGTGCCGGGCTTGAGTTCATCCCTCAGCTTCGTTGCCAATTCCGTCATCCGGCCGGGATACAGATAGCAGACCACGAGCCCCACGTTCGAAAGTTCGGCGGCCATGAAATCGGCGCGGCGGAATTCGAGATTGGCGCGCGGCCAAAGGCCCTGTCGGGCCCGCGCCACCCAATAGGGCAGCGGTGACAACTCGTAGCCGATCACCTGGCATTCCGGATACCGCCCGGCCAGCGCGCTGGCCAGGCCGCCCCAGCCGGAGCCCAATTCTGCGATCACCCCCGTCACTTGGTTGGGCAGCATCGCCATCATGGTCCGACGCACGCCCGGCGATGTCGGCAGCGGTGGCACGCCGGTCCTGATCGTGCCGACGCCGATCAGCGCCATCGCCGCCAGGGCCAGGACGAGGGTGATTGCTTCGAATACCATTATATGCTGTAGATGCCCGGTTAATTGATTCGCAAGACTTTGCTGTCACGACTACATAATAGAACGACTCCGCGAGTCACTGGGTAGCGAATACGCGCGCGAGCGCGACAAGGGGGAACCATGGGCCTGTTCGGGAAATCGAAAAGCAAGACCCCGTCCATTCCGGCCAACGCCAAGCCGTCGGATCCGAAGTGGGGGCGCAACAAGCGCGGCAAATTCAACAAGCTGAGCCTGTTCGAGCCTTATGACGAAGGCCTGCGCGGCCTTTCCGGTGTTTACGTCATCTGGCATTCGGGCGTGCGACCGCGCTGGGTCTATGTGGACACCGCCAGCGATTTGGCCGGCGCCATCGAGGGCGTACAGGATTCCGCCGACGTCATGGAATTCGAAAAGCACGGCGGCCTCTATGTCACCTGGGCCAATGTGCGCGACGAATACCAGCCTGGCGTGCTGCGCTATCTGACCGAGAAGATGGAACCCGAGATCGACAACCCGGATGCCAAGGGCATCAGGGCGGACCCGGTGCCAGTCATCGTTCCCGGCGAAACCGGCTGAACCGGCGCGGCCGGCCGCGCCCTACCCAGCCCCACCGCGCCTTTCTGGGGGATGGACGGCCGGCCTGCTTTCCACCAGATTAGACGGCCCATCATCCGACACGATCCCGGGGGAGTTGCCCATGGACAAGGTCCTGGTCATGACGGCCGCCGACAACGTCGCCACCTGCCTCGCCGATATGCGGGCGGGGCTGGCGATCGAGGTCCGCGTCGGCGACGAGGTGCGGCGCGTGACCCTCAACGACGACATTCCCTTCGGTCACAAATTCGCCCTCGCCGATATGGCCGCCGGCGACCGGGTGCTCAAGTACGGCGAGGTCATCGGTGTGGCGTCGCACGCCATCGCCGCCGGCGACGGCGTGCACACGCACAACGTGGAAAGCGTGCGCGCCCGCGGCGACCGGGCGGGTCCGGCGTCGTGAGCGAGACTTTCCTCGGCTACCGGCGCGCGTCGGGCCGTGTCGGCGTGCGCAACGATGTCGCCGTGCTGTCGGCCATGGACAATACCAACCCGACGGCCAACCGCATTGGCGCCATCGTCGCCGGCACGGTGGTCGTCTCCACGCCCTTTGGCCGGACCCAGATTGGCGACGATTTCGAGATGACGCTGCGTACGCTTGCCGGCATCGGCGCGCACCCCAACATCGCCGCCGTGCTGGTGCTGGGCCTCAGCATGGACTCCGCCGAACGCCTGGCCGCGCGCATCCGGCCGTCGGGGAAACCCGTCGTGGCGCTTGGCCTGCAGGAGGCCGGCAGTACCATGGCGCTGACCGCCGACGGTGCCCGCGTCGCCGCCGATCTGGTGGTCGAGGCCTCGGCCCAGCTGCGCGAGCCGTGCGATTTCGCGGATCTGACGGTGGCCGTTGAATGCGGCGGCTCGGACACCACGTCCGGTATCGCGTCCAACCCGGCGGTGGGCCGCTTCGCCGACCGCTTCATCGATACGGGCGGCACCATCATCCTGTCGGAGCCGGCGGAGTTTATGGGCGCCGAGCACATCCTGGCCGCCCGCGCCGTCAACGAAGCCGACGGCCAGCGGATCTTCGACATGGTGCGCTGGTTCGAGGACGAGGCCGCCCGCAACGGCGTCGACATGCGCGGCACCAACCCGACGCCGGACAACATCGCCGGCGGCCTGACCACGCTGGAGGAAAAATCGCTCGGCGCCATCGCCAAGGGCGGCACCCGGCCGATCGTCGAAATCATCGACTACGCCCAACCGCCGTCACAGCGCGGCCTAGTGATCATGAACACGCCGTCGGCGGCGGCGGAATCCATGACCGGGCTATTGGCCGGCGGGGCCCAGATCATCATCTTCTCGACCGGCCGCGGCAACGCCATCGGCGCCCCCATCGCGCCCACTCTGAAGATCACCGGCAACCCGCGCACGGCGGCGACCATGCCGGAGAATATCGACGTCGACGTCAGCGCCATCATCGCCGAGGGCGAGCCGCTGGAAACCGCCGCCGATCGCCTCTGGAGCGCCGTCCACCGCATCGCCCAGGGCCAGCTGACCCGCGCGGAAGTTCTGCACGAGGAGCAACTGTCGGTCAGCCGCTTCGGGCCGTCGGTGTAGGGGAAGAGGTTTTTGTTATTCCCTCAGTCGCCGGGCGCGGCTGTGCCGCTTGGCTACGCGCCGTTCGGCGCGGCGCGCGGTCGCGCTTGCCTCCGGCCCCAAGGGGCCATCGGATTGGTGCGCACCCGGATGCATTTCAGGCTTTGGCGTCGTTCGCATCCGTTGCGCTGACCAGCGCAACGGCGAGCGCAACGCGCGACCGGGCCGAAGGCCCGTAGCCAAGCGGCACAGCCGCGCCCGGCGATTGAGGGAGCAATTAACAACTCGCCGTGACGTGCGTATCCCCCCGCACCACCCTATCCGGCGTGCCACCTGCCCGCGCGCGGCGACTGAGGGAACAATATTAGAGCCTCTTCGTCTTTTTCTTCAGCCATTGCCGCGTCGCCGTGTCGACCAGCGGGCCGACTTCCTTCACGACGCGCTTGTGGTAGGCGTTGAGCCAGGCCTTCTCGTGGGCGTCCAGCAGCCTGGCGTCGACCAGCGTCAGGTCCATGGGGGCGAGGGTCAGGGTCTCGAACGCCAGCAACTCGCGCTCGGCGCCCTTGGGTTTCTTGGCCGCCGTCACCAGCACCAGGTTCTCGATGCGGATGCCGTAGGCGCCGGTCTTGTAGTAGCCGGGCTCGTTGGAGACCACCATGCCCGGCTCCAGCGCCACGCCGCCACCGGCCTTGGAGATGCGCTGCGGGCCCTCGTGCACGCCGAGGAAGCTGCCGACCCCGTGACCGGTGCCGTGGTCGTAGTCGACGCCGGCCTGCCACAGCGCCTGGCGGGCGAGGGTGTCCAGTTGTCCGCCATTGGTGCCGACCGGGAAGTGGGCGCGGGCGATGGCGATGTGGCCCTTGAGCACGCGGGTGAAGCGCTCGCGCATTTCCGCCGTCGGCTTGCCGATGGCGATGGTTCGGGTGACGTCGGTGGTGCCGTCCGGATACTGGCCGCCAGAGTCGACCAGGAACAGCTCGCCCTTGCCGAGCCGGCGGTCGCTGTCGGCGTCGGCCCGGTAATGCACGATGGCGCCGTTGGGGCCCGAGCCCGGAATGGTTGGGAAGCTGGGGCCGCGGTAGAGCTTGTCCTCGGCGCGGAAGGCCTCCAGCCGATCGGCCGCGGCGACCTCGGTCAAATTGCCCTTGGACGCCTCGGTGTCGAGCCAGGCCAGGAAGCGGGTCAGCGCCGCGCCGTCGCGCAGGTGGGCGGCCCGGGTGCCGTCGATTTCGGTCTTGTTTTTACGCGCCTTGGGCTGCTGGCAGGGATCCGACCGATGGACCAGCGTGGCACCGGCGGCTTCGAGCCGCTGCACGATGCAGGCCGGCGTTGTTTCCGGATGCACGGCGATGCGCGCCCTGGCCCGGCCCAGCAGGTCGAGGGACCGTCCGAAGAGGTCCGGCGACACCACACGCACGTCCTGGCCGAAATGGCGCTTCAGCTTAGTGTCCACCTTGGCGTCCGCCATGAACAGGTCGACGCGGGCATCGTCGTGCAGCAACGCGAACGACAGTGGCAGCGGCGAGAACGGCACGTCGCCGCCACGCACGTTGAGCAGCCAAGCGATGGAATCCGGCGCCGACAGCACCGCCGATCTAAGGCCCTGGTTGGCCAGGCCGCGGGCCAGGCGCTTGCGCTTGGCGCTCGAGGCTTCGCCGGCGTACTTGACCGGGTGCGGGGTGACCGGGTGCGTCGGCGGCGCCGGCCGGTCCTGCCAGACCGCGTCGATGGGGTTGGCCGCGAGCGCCACCAACTCGGCCCCGGCGCGCCGGACGTCGCGCTCCAGCCGCGCCACCTGCACCGGTGTGTGCAGCCACGGGTCGTAGCCCAGCCGGTCCCCGGTCGCCAAGTGGTCGGCCAGCCAATCCGAGGCCGGTTCGTCGCTGACGTGGCGGTGGTCGTAAAGGTCGCCCGGCACTTCGTTACGGACCTGCAGGGTGTAGCGTCCATCGATGAAGATGGCGGCGCGCGCCGCCATCACGATGGCCATGCCGGCGGAGCCCGAGAACCCGGTCAGCCAGTGTAGACGTTCGGACGACGGCGCGATGTACTCGCCCTGGTGCTCGTCCGTCTTCGGCACCACGAAACCGGTGAGCCCCTGGCTGGCCAGTTCCCGGCGCAATGCGTCGAGCCGCGTCGCGGCGATATCGGCGGTAGCGTCCATGGCCCAAAAGCTATGGTCCGCATCCGCCGACGGCAAGAGGAATCCTTAACCCGGGATCATCCAGGGGACCCTCCAGCGGGCCCTCCAGCGGGCCCTCCAGCGGGCCATGCAGGGCCTGCAATGCTGCATTGCGGTAATCCCGCTTCTAGCCGGGCGGCTTGGGGCGTATATCAGAGGTCAAGAGGCACCGCACAACGCGCCCGACGCCAAGTCAACGGTCAGACAAGACGCCGCGCTGAGGCTCTGCCATATCGCCAACACAGAAAGAACGGAGCGATATCATGACGCCCTTCGACAGCAACACCCACGCCAACCGTAACCGCATGGACGTCGTCAAGTCCGGCACCATGGCCCGTTTCAATGCCGACACCCACGCCTTCGCCGATTTGATCCAGGCCGTGACCGGCGCCGCCAAGGCCGTCGCCGAATGGTATCGCGTTCGCGCCGTGGTCGCGCAGCTGAACGAACTCGACGATCGCATGCTCGCCGACATCGGTCTCAAGCGCTACCAGATCAGTGAATTTGCCGCTGGCCGGATGAAGGTCAACGAGCCGGTCGCCACTCCGGTCGCTACCCTCGCGGTCGCCAACGACACCGCCAACGACACCGGCAAGGGCGACGCCGAGCGCGGCATCGACACACCGCTGGCCGCCTGAGCCCGCGACCCAATTCTCTCTCCCACCCGAGTCTCCCTTAAGACCGGTGGCGTCCTCGAAAGACGCCACCGGTTTTTTCTTGCATGCGGGAGGTGTCAGGTTTTCTTGGATGCCGCGGGGGCCGGTTTGGCCGGACGGTAGCCCTTGTACTTCATACAACTCTCGAAGTAGGCGCGGTGGTCCTTCTTGGCCTTGAAGCGGCTGACGTCGCCCTCCAGGCGGCCGTAGAGGTCGATGCCAGCACGCGGCCGCTCCACCTCGCGGAACTGGTAGTCCTTCTCCGCCAGATTGCGGGCGCGGGAGCGGCATTCGATGCTGTCGAGCTGGAAGCGTTCCTTGTCGGCGCTCGGATGCTTCCATTGCAGCGTCCGCTTGGTCGCGCAGCCGCCAACGGCCAGGGCGAGGGCCAGCGTGAACACGGCGACGGCGGCGCGTCGGGGCATCTTCATGGTTCCGTTGTAAGCGGCTCGATGGCCTGCATCAACCGTCCCAGTTCGTCACCGTCCGTCGACGTTGAGTCCTGGGCCGATTTCTGGACCGACTCCTGGGCCACGGCCAATGTCACCGCGTCCGCCTCGGCCAGCACCTTTCGGACCTGCTGGCCCATGACCTGGCTCTCGTCATGCCAGATCACGCCGGTCAGCGAATCCAGGCAGACCTTGGCCACGTTGTCCACATCAACGCGTTTCTTGGCGCCCGAGGTCTCGATCCAGATGCAGACTTGGAACGGCTCGTAGGACGGCCGGAGCGTGCGGTAGCGCTTGCGGAAGAAATCGCCGATCTGGCTTTTCAGGCGGCTCTGGCGGGTGGTCAGGCCATCGAAACGGATGACCAGGCGGCCATCGACGAAGGCGACGCGGAAGCGGCCCAAGCCGCGCCAGCCGTGTTCCTGGAGTTTCACCTCTGCCCTATCCCGGGGACAGGCAGCGCCGCGCGAAGGCCTGCATGACCGGCGTGTCGTATTCGGCGATGCCGGCAATGCGCCCGACCTCCAGTCCCTTGGCGTTGATGAAGATGGTGGTCGGCAGGCCGCGCAGCTTGAAACCGCGGGCGAGCTTGCCGCCCGGGTCGTGCAGGCGTTCCAGGTTCCGAAGCTTGTTGGCGTCGAAGAACTTGTCGATGACCTTGAATCCGGCCCGGTCCTGCGACACCGTCAGCACATCGATACCGTCACCCTTGAGCTTGGCGTTGAGCCGGTCCAGTTCGGGCATCTCGCGCACGCAGGGCGCGCACCAGGTCGCCCAGAAATTCAACAACACGCCGCGGCCGGCGTAATCGGCAAGCGTGCGGGTCGAACCGTCGCCGAGGGCCATCGGCGCGGTCGGGACGGCTGGCGGCGTTTCCGTCGGCGTGAACGCCTGCAGGTCCTCCGATGTGGCGATGCAGCCGGCCGCTTCTTCGCTTGCAAGCCACGGCGGAATGGCGACAATCGCGGCAATTCCGACGACCGCCACCAGCAGACCCGCGACCAGCCAGGCGCGGCGTGGTTCAGGCTCCGGTTGCGATTGTTCGGTGGACGGCATGCTGGGCGTTTCCTTCATCCGGCTTCGGGACCCGTGGTGGACGACATGAACGACAAGACAGACAACAAGACCGGCAGCGACACCAGCACCATCTGGGGCGGCCGGTTCGAGGCCGGGCCGTCGGCGGTGATGGACGCCATCAACGCCTCCATCGACTTCGACCAACGCTTTTATACCCAGGATATCGCCGGCTCCAAGGCCCACGCGCGGATGCTGGCCGACCAGGGTATCCTGACGGTCGCCGACGCCGACGCTATCATCGAGGGCCTGGGCACCGTAGAGACGGAGATCGCGGAGGGCCGCTTCCAGTTCAAGAGGGAACTGGAGGACATTCACATGAATGTCGAATCACGCTTGGGTGAGCTGATTGGCGAAGCCGCCGGCAGGCTGCATACCGGGCGTTCGCGCAACGACCAGGTGGCGACCGGTTTCAAGCTCTGGGTGCGCGATGCGCTGGATGGCCTGGACCGCGACCTGGGCGCGCTGCAATCCGTGCTCATCGACCGGGCCGAGGAGCACGCGGCCACGGTCATGCCCGGCTTCACGCACCTGCAGTCGGCGCAGCCGGTGACCGTCGGCCACCACCTGCTGGCCTATGTGGAAATGCTGGGCCGCGACCGTGACCGGGTGCGGGATTGCCGCAAGCGCATGAACGAAAGCCCCTTGGGGGCGGCGGCACTGGCCGGGACGTCGTTTCCCATCGACCGCGACGCAACCGCCACCGCATTGGGCTTCGATCGGCCCATGGCCAACTCCATGGACGCTGTCTCGGACCGGGACTTCGCGCTCGAATTCCTGGCATTGGGCGCCATCGCCGGCATGCATCTCTCGCGGCTGGCCGAGGAGATCGTGCTGTGGTGCTCGGCCCAGTTCGCCTACGTCCGGCTGGGCGACGATTTCTCCACCGGCAGCTCGATCATGCCGCAGAAGCGCAACCCTGACGCCGCCGAACTGGTGCGCGGCAAGGCTGGCCGCGTGCTCGGGGCCTTCACCGGCCTCTTGACCGTGCTCAAGGGCATGCCCATGACCTATGGCAAGGACATGCAGGAGGACAAGGAGCCGCTGTTCGACGCCGCCGACACGCTGGCCCTGATGCTGGCCGCCACCACCGGGATGATGCAGGGCGCCACGTTCAATGCCGAGCGCATGCACGCCGACGCCGCCAAGGGCTTCGCCACCGCCACCGACCTCGCCGATTGGCTGGTCCGCGTGCTCGGCATGCCGTTCCGCCAGGCCCACCATGTCACCGGCGGCATAGTCAAGCTGGCCGAGGACAAGGGATGCGAGCTTGCAGGGCTCTCGATTGAGGAACTCCAGGGTGTGGAGCCGGGCATCACCGAAGCCGTCTACGACGTGCTCGGGGTCGACAAGGCGGTGGAAAGCCGGGCAAGCTACGGCGGCACGGCGCCAGAGAACGTGCGCCAGGCCGCCAGAGAGGCGCGGCGCCGGTTTCTCGACGCCCCATGATGGCGCCCCATGATGGCGCCACGTGAGTTCGTTTGATGCGGATGGAGGCAGCATGAGCGCCAAGGCCACCATCATTCGCGGAGGAAGCATCGCCGCCGTCATGCTGATGGTGGCGGGCGTTGCCGCGTGCGGTGTGAAGTCGTCGCCGGTGGGACCCGAAGGCACGACCTATCCGCTGCGGTACCCGACCGGCGAGAATGACGATCTGATCCTGCCGGCGTCGGCCGTAAAGCTGCGCAAGGAAGTCGTGGCGCCGCCGCCGGAACCGGTGCTGGCGCGGCCCCGTGCCGTGCCGACGCAATACCGGCCACCGCCCGTACAGGTCGAACTACCGCCGCCACCGCCGCCTCTGGCCGGGCCACCGGCGTCGACGGCGACGCCGGCGACACACCTGTTCAAGCCGCTGCCCGAATGGCCGGCGGTCGGCTCGGCCCATCCGACCGCGCCGCCGGCGACGGAAACGATCGTCCGCTGAGCGGACGAAGGAACTTAAGCACCATGGATCATTTCGATTACCGGAACGGCCTTCTGCATGCCGAGGACGTGGCGCTTGATGAGATCGCCCGAGCCGTCGGCACCCCGTTCTATTGCTATTCCCAGGCCACGCTGGAACGTCACTACCGGGTCTTCGCCGACGCCGTGGCCGGGCTCGACGCGCACGTCCATTATGCCGTGAAGGCCAACAGCAATCTGGGCGTCATCGCCACGCTGGCGCGGCTCGGCGCGGGCGCCGACGTGGTTTCCATCGGCGAGATGCTGAAGGCCATGGCTGCCGGCGTGCCGGCGGCGCACATCGTCTTTTCCGGTGTCGGCAAGAGCGATGCCGAACTGGCCCAGGCCATTGATCTCGGTGTCCACCAGATCAATGTGGAGTCGGAGCCCGAGCTGGAAGCCCTCGGCCGCATCGTCGCCGCCAAGGGGGTCCAGGTCTCCGTTGCCGTGCGCGTCAATCCGGACGTGGACGCCCGCACGCACGAGAAGATCTCCACCGGCAAGGCTGAGAACAAGTTCGGCGTCGAGCTCGCCCGCGTGCCGGCGGTGTTCGCCCGTGCGCGCGAACTCGACGGCATCCGGGCCCGTGGCGTCGCCGTTCACATCGGCTCGCAACTGACCGACCTGGAACCGTTCCGCCAGGCCTATGGCCGCGTTGCAGACCTGGTGACGGCCCTGCGCGCCGACGGCCATGACATCGACACCATCGATCTGGGGGGCGGCCTGGGCATCGATTATGAGGGCGAGACGCCGCCGGCGCCCGCTGAATACGGCACCATGGTCACGGAAGCGGTCGGTGACCTGGGCTGCCGGGTCGCTTTCGAGCCCGGACGCATGATCGCCGGTAACGCCGGCATCCTGGTGACCCGGGTCATTTATGTGAAGGAAGGCCTGAGCCGCGCCTTTGCCATCGTCGACGCGGCCATGAACGACCTGATCCGGCCGTCGCTCTATGACGCCTATCACAATATCGTTCCGGTGGTCGAAGCGGGCTCGGACGAAACCCGCCCATATGATATTGTGGGTCCCATCTGCGAGACCGGCGATACCTTCGCCACGCAGCGCAGTCTCGCGCCCCTGGCCGCCGGCGACCTGTTGGCGTTTCGCACGGTCGGGGCCTATGGCGCGGTCATGGCCTCGACCTACAATGCGCGGCCGCTGGCGCCGGAGGTGCTGGTCTCGAACAACCGTTACGACGTCGTCGCCCGGCGTTTCACGGTGGAGGACCAGATGGCGCGCGAAAGCATTCCCGACTGGCTCGACGCAAGTGTTGCCGAGGGCCCCAGCAAGGCTTCGGCATGACCGGCGGCCGCGACCTGCGACCCTCGCTCGGCCTGCTGCTCGGGCTGGCTCGGCTGGCGGTGTTCTGGGAACGGCTGTGGCCGTGTCTGTGGCCGGCCGCCGGCGTGCTGGCCGTATTCGTCTCCGTGGCGCTGCTGGATTTACTGCCGATGCTGCCGTTCTGGCTGCATGCCGTGGTTCTGGCCGGCTTCGCCGCCGCCTTCGGTTTCGCGCTGCGTGGTGTCACCGGCGGTCTGGCCCCGGTCGACTGGGTGACGGCGCGGCACCGGTTGGAACGCGATAGCGGCCTCGACCATCGACCGCTCGCCGCCCTCGACGATCGGCCCAGCGCCAGCACCGATGGCGAGGGCCTGAAACTTTGGCAGGCGCATCTCCGGCGCCTCGCCGGCCGCCTCGGCGGTCTGCGCGTGGCCCTGCCGTCGCCGGGCCTGGCCCGCCACGATCCGCTGGCCCTCAGGGCGGCTGCCGTGATGTTCTTGTTCGTCGGCCTGACGGCCGGTGGCGGCCAGGCCGGGGAGCGCTTGGCCCGGGCCCTGGTGCCGACGCTCGATCCGGTGGCGGCGGCAAGGCTCGAGATTGATCTCTGGATTACGCCGCCGGCCTATACCGGGTTGGCGCCGGTGTTCCTGGAAGCCGGCGCCGGCGACGCGGCGGCCCCACCCCAAGCCATCCTGGTGCCGGTCGGCTCCACGGTGCTGGCCCAGGTGACGGGAGCTACGGCGGACCTGGAATTGAAATTGGGCGGGCGCGGTATCGCCTTCGAGGACCTGGGCGGCGAAGGTGCCGCCCGCGGTTTCCGCGCCGAGACCGAGGTCGCGGACGGCGACGTCGGCGGCGATTCCTTAAGCATCCTCGCCGGCGGTCGCCTGGCGCGGTCTTGGCCGGTGATGGTGCTCGGCGACCATGCACCCGAGGCCGAATTCCTGCGCGCCCCCGCCAAGGTCGGGCGCAGCCAATTGCGCATGGAGTACGAGGCGCGTGACGATTTTGGCGTCGCCTCGCTGAAAGGCGTCATCCGCCGGCCCGACGGCCGCGCGGTGCCTGGCGGCGGGCCGGAAATCCGATTCGATCTTGCGTTGTCCGGCCGTGGCCAGGCGCGACGCGGTGTCGCGGTGAAGGATTTCAGCGCCCATATCTGGGCCGGCACGCCGGTGCAGGTACAGATGGAGGCGACCGACGCGCGCGGCCAGTCGGGCAAGAGCGACGCCGTCACCATCCAATTGCCGGAGCGCGTCTTCAACCACCCGGTGGCGCGCGCCATTGTCGATCAGCGCAAGCGCCTGGCGGTGCCGACGCTGGATGTCTTGGCCGACGTATCGGACGCGCTCGGCGTCATCGCGGCGACACCGAAACGCTATTTCGACGACAGCGTCGTCTTCCTGGCCCTGGTCACCGCGCGCTCCAGGCTGGTGCATGACGGCAGCGAGGCCGGCGTGGTGAGCGTGGCTCGGCTGCTGTGGAACACGGCGCTCCGCATCGAGGACGGCGACTTCGCCATCGCCGCCGAGGAGCTGTCCCGGCGCCAGGAGGACGTGCTCAGGGCGCTGCGCGAGGGCGCGGACTCCGAGGAAGTCGAGCGCCTGATGAAGGAACTGCAGCAGGCGCTCGACGCCTTCATGGCGGCGCTGGCCGAACAGCTGCAGCAGGACGGCTTGCAAGACATGCAGCTGCCGTCGGATGGCCAGGCGGTGGAGGCGCAGGATCTGCAGCGATTGCTGGACGAGGCGCGGGAGCTGGCGCGGACCGGCGCCACCGACGCCGCCGAGCGCCTGATTTCCGAGTTGAAACGCATGCTGGACGCGTTGAAAAGCGGTGTGCGCTCGGCCCAGCAGCGCCAGGACATGCAGGGGGCGAAGCGGCTGATGGACGGGCTGCGCGACCTGACCCAGCGCCAGCAGCAGCTGATGGACCGTACCTTCCAGAAATCCCGCGAGCAGCAGAGCCCGGGCGCCATGCAGTCACCGCAGGGCCGCCAAGACCGTCAGCAGGGCCAACAGCAGGGCCAACAGCAGGGCCAACAGCAGGGCCAACAGCAGGGCCAGCAGCAGGGCCAGCGCGGCCAGCAGGGCCGCCAGGGCCAGCGCGGCGAGGGCGAGCAGCGCCAAGGGGAACGTGGCGGCCGACGCGGCCAGGGCAACCAGGCCGGCCAGCAGGTTTCGCCGGCGGCCCAGGAGGCGCTGAGAAAGCGCCTCGGCGAGCTGATGCTGCAAATGGACGAGATGCTGGGCAGTATTCCACCGGCGATGGGTCAGGCCGAGCGTTCCATGAAGGAAGCTACCGGGCAACTCGGCCAGGGCCGCCCCGGCGCCGCCGTGCCGCATCAGGCCGACGCGCTAGAGAAACTGCGCCAGGCGACCAATTCGGCAGCCGAGAAATTGTCCCGCCGCATGGGCGGCATGGCCGGCCGGGCCATGCAGCGTCGCATGCCGCGGCCCGGCGATGGCCGCGACCCGTTCGGCCGACAGCCGGACGGCGCGTACGGTTCGGCCATCGACGGCGACGACGTCCAGGTGCCCGACCAGATGGAGATGCGGCGCGCCCGGCGTATTCTCGACGAGTTGCGCCGCCGCGCCGGCGAGCGAAACCGGCCGATCATCGAACGGGATTATATCGAACGCCTGCTGCGCCGGTTTTAGCTATTCAGGGTAAGAGATTGAGAGGACGCGACGGCCCGACGGGCCGTGTTCAATGCGCCTTCTTCTTTTCCTCGCTCTTTTCCTCGCTGGCCACCAGCTTGATGTCGAGGCTGCGCGCCAGCGGCTGCGGATTCTTGATGCGGGCCTTGAAGCCGATCACCTCGCCACCCTTCAGCTCGTTCTTGATCGGCGGCACGACGACGCTCTGCACTTCCTTGCCGTCGGCGTCCAGCAGCGCGACGCGAATCATCGGCACCGGACGCAGGTCCTCGGTGACGTTGAGAATCTGGCCGCGGATCACCAGCACGTCGATGCCCGCCTCGCTGGCCCGCGAGGTCTTGACGTCCTTCAGCTTCAGGCCGTCGCCGACCTGATCGCCGCCCAGGCCGACCATGTCGTAGGCCGACTTCATGAACGGCGCCATGCCGACCACCGTGTCCTTCAGCATCACCAGGGCGCCGAGCACGATGAAGATCAATCCCAGCAGCGCGAACAGAATGATTTTCAGTTTGGAGCGCGGTTTGGCTTCGTCCTCGTCGTCGTCCTCGTCAGCCGTCAGCACCTGCGGGATGGGTTCCGGATCCTGCAGGTCATCGAGATCGTCGGGGCCGTCGTCGACGGTCTCGCTGTCGCTGTCGCCGACCAGCGACTGGAACGGTTCCGGCTCGTCTTCCTCGCCGAACATGGCGTCCAGTTCTTCCTGCGACAGGCCGCCGTCGTCGTCGTCACCGCCGGCGTCTTCGTCCTCGTCCGGGTCGGGGCCGATATCGAACTCCGGCTCCGGCATGGAGTCCAGATCCGGCAGCTCGATGTCTTCTTCCTCTTCTTCGAATTCCGGCTCTGGCTCCGGTTCCGGCTCCGGTTCCGGTTCTGGAATAGGTTCTGGCTCGGGCTCTGGTTCAGGCACAGGTTGCGGGGCTGCCTCCGCGCCGGGCGGCGGCGGAAAACCTGGCGGCGGCGGATAGCCTGGCGGCGGCGGATAGCCCGGGGGCGGATAATAGCCGGGCGGGGGATAGCCCGGCTGCGGCGGATAGGCGGCATAAGGATTAGGTGCGGCAGCCGGCGCGGCGGCCATGACCGGCGCAGCCATGCCCGCCGGCTGCATCGGCGGCGGCGGTGGCGTCGCCACCCGATGCTGGTGCCAGGAATGTCCGCAGTTGGAACAACGCACGTTCTTGCCCGCGTCGCCGATCGAACCCGGGTTCACGGAATAACGGGTGGCGCAGTTCGGACACGAAATGAACATGTTTGGGAAGCTGCCCTAACGTTTTGTCGTTTATAGGCTTTCGCCTGATTCATGGCAAGATGCGGGACGCCTGCCAAGGCCCATCGGCGCTGGACGCCGGGGCCGCCGACGTGGCATTGTCGGCGGGGCAATCGGCAATAATAAACCCAGGTACGACGGGCGGTATGGCGAACGGCGACGATGGCGGACCCGTGGTTCGCTTCGAACATGTGGGGCTGCGCTACGGCTTAGGGCCCGAGGTCCTGCAAGACGTGGGCTTCACTTTGCCGGCCGGATCGTTCAATTTCCTGGTCGGCGAAAGCGGTGCCGGCAAGTCGTCGCTGCTCAAACTCTGTTATCTGGCACTGAAGCCGTCGCGCGGCTTGATCTCCTTGTTCGGGCGCGACATGGCGACCACGCCGAGGGCCGAGTTGCCCGCACTGAGGCGCAAAATTGGCGTTGTTTTTCAAGAGTTTAAGCTTCTCGATCATATGAGTGCTTTCGACAACGTGGCGTTGCCGCTGCGGGTCGCCGGGACCAAGGAGCCGGACGTGGAAAAGCACGTCATCGAGCTTCTGACCTGGGTCGGATTGAAGGATCATCTAAAGGCGCGGCCGCCGACGTTGTCGGGCGGCCAGCAGCAGCGGGTCTCCATTGCCCGGGCCGTCATCGCGCGGCCGAAGCTTTTACTGGCAGACGAGCCGACCGGCAACGTGGACGACCGCATGGCCATCCGGCTGGTGCACTTGTTCGAGGAACTGAACCGGCTCGGCACCACGGTGGTCATCGCCACCCACAACATGGCCCTGGTGGATCGGCTCGGGCATCGAGTGTTGAAGATCGAGGGTGGGCGGGTGCGATCGGTGCGCAGTGCCGCGAATCGACAGCCCGATTCGGAGTTGGCGAGCCGCACCGGCGACGGCGATCGTAACGGCGACGAGACCCAGCCGGATCTTGCCGGCGAATTACCCAATATCGAGAACTTCCTTTAGGGCGGCCGGAGGTGAGCATGCTCTCGCGTCGTTCCGACTTGCCGCTGGACAATGACAGCCACAGCCGCTTCCTGCCCTGGCTGGTCGCTTTTATGGTCTTCCTGGCCGTGCTGGCCATGGCCGCGGTGCTGATATTGGGCACCACCGCCAAACGCTGGGACTCGGGCGTCAGCGGCACCCTGACCGTGCAACTGGCGCCGGAGGACGACCCGGCGCGCGACGACGAGAACCTGAAGCAGGTGCTGACCGTGCTGGCCGGCACGGCGGGCATCCAGCGCTACGAAGCGCTCGGCAAGGACCGATTGCTGAAAATGCTGGAACCTTGGATCGGTGCCGGCGCCGAGGCCGGCGATCTGCCGCTGCCGCGATTGGTGGACGTGCAGTTGGCGTCGGGCGCCGACCTGGATGCGCGCGAACTGCAGCGCCGGCTGCGGGCGCGGGTGCCGGGGGCCAGCGTCGACGACCATCGCATCTGGCTGGAACGCCTGCTGCGACTGATCCGCACCGTCGAGCTGGTGGCCGCGGTGATCCTCGGGTTCATCGCGCTGGCCACCATCGGCACCGTGATCTTCACGACCCGCACCGGGCTCGCCGTGCACCGCGAGGCCATCGAGGTTCTGCACCTGATCGGTGCCCGCGACAGCTACATCGCTGGCCAGTTCGCCGGCCGTGCCTTGGTGCTGGGGCTGCAGGGCGGGCTGATCGGCCTGGCCTTGGGGGTGCCGGCGCTGGCCGCTATCGGCTACCTGGCGACGGCGCTGGGCACGGCGGTGCTACCGGATCTGGCCATCGGTCTTTTCCACTGGGCCGCCGTATTGTTGCTGCCGCTGGTCGTCGCCGGACTGGCCATGGCAACGGCCCGGCTGACCGTGCTGCGCACCCTGGCGGCCATGCCATGAGTTGCCCGTGGCCTCGTTGAGCCGCCCCGGTAGCGCTGCATGGCTGTAAGGCCGCAGCGCCGGCGTGGTCGCAGCTTGGGCGGCCTGGCGGTCGCCGCCCTGGTGGTGGCGATCCTCTGGACCTTGGGTCTGATGCGCTTCGCCGCGGTCATTCCATTGACCGTCGCCGACGCCGACGTGCCGACCGATGCCATCGTCGTGCTGACCGGCGGCAGCGGCCGCATCGAGGCCGGGTTGGGGCTGCTCAGGGCGGACAAGGCGGACCGGTTGTTCATCTCCGGCGTCTACCGCGGGGTCGAGGTGCGCCACCTGCTGAATGCCCTGAAGCAGGACCCGGAGGGACTGGAAGGGCGCATTCGCCTGGGCACAGCCGTCAATACGGCCGAGAACGCCGACGAAACGGCGGCCTGGATGACGGAGCAGGGTATCCGTTCGTTGCGCCTGGTGACGGGGGCCTACCACATGCCGCGATCGCTGCTTGAATTCCGCCGGGCGTTGCCGGCCGGCGTCATCGTGCCACATCCGGTTTTCCCGGCGCACGTCAAGCAGGACCGCTGGTGGGCCTTCCCCGGCACCACCGGGCTGACCGTCGCCGAATATCACAAATTCATGGCCGCCTGGCTGCGTATCGAACTGGACCGTGCCATCGACAGGCTGGCGGTCTCGATCGGCGGCCAACCGCCGGCCAAGGTGACGTCATGACCGCGCTGCGCTCGCTGTTATTCAACGTCTGCTTCTACGGCTCGCTCTCCCTACATCTGATGACCATGTGGGTGACACTTGTCCTGCCGCGACCGGTACTGCAGGCCTGGATGCGGGTCTGGGCCAAACAGATGGTGTGGTACTGCCGGGTCGTGTTGGGCCTGGGTCTCAAGGTGCATGGGCTGGAGAACCTGCCGAAGGGCGGCGTCGTGCTGGCGTCGAACCACCAGTCGGCGTGGGACACGTTCGTCTTCTACATGCTGGTCGACGATGCCCAGTACGTGCTGAAGAAGGAATTGATGTCGATCCCCTTCTGGGGCTGGTACGCCAAGAAGGCGGAGGCCATCTCGGTCGACCGGGATGGCGGCGGGGCGGCACTGAAACACATGGTCAGGTCCTGCGTCGACCGGGTCAGGAAGGGCCGCCAGGTGATCATCTTCCCGGAAGGCACGCGCGTCCTGCCGGGCGAGCGGATCGCCTATTTTCCCGGCGTCTATGCGATCTACCGGGCACTGCCCGCCGACGTGCCGCTGGTGCCGGTGGCGCTCGATTCCGGCCGCTATTGGTCGCGCCGCAGCTTTCTCAAGCACGCCGGCACCATCAATCTCCGCTTCTTGCCGCCGATCCCGTCCGGCCTCAAGCGGGCCGAGTTCCTGGAGCAACTGGAACGCCGCATTGTCGACGCCCAGGACGTCCCCCAGCACGCCCCCCAGCACGCCCCCCAGCACGCCCCCCAGCACGCCCAAGACACCAGCCGGGGAACTTGAACGCCCGCCTTCACCGCCTGGGGGTAACCCTGTGGATAACTTCGACAGGTTCCCGGTGAAAGCCGGGGAAAACCCGGTACAGCCTTGCGAACAAAGGATATAGCCCGCGACCACCCTGTGGATGATAGGGCGGGTAAGATGTGCACCCTTGTGTAAACATAACAGGAACAATCGTTGACCTGAGAGCCCGTTCGGCGTACATTGAGAGGTTCAGGGAAGGCGCCGTTCCGCTGGTGCCCGCAGGCCCCGATCAAGGGGCCGCGCGGTATTGGTTCGGCGCCCGTTTCGTCTCCGCATCCGGCCGATCGTGGCCCCAGGGGCGGACGTTCAGGAGCTAAGGTTGATGGTGCAGATCGCCTCCGTCTCGCAGCAGATCTGGGACATGAAGTACCGTCTGAAGACGCAGACCGGCGAGCCCGTCGACAAGACCATCGACGACAGCTGGCGTCGCGTCGCCCGGGCGCTTGCGTCAGTCGAAGACGATCAAGCCAAGTGGGAGCAGCGCTTCTTCGACGCCATGGCCGATTTCCGCTTCCTGCCGGCCGGCCGCATCCTCTCGGGTGCGGGGGCCGAGCGCCGGGTGACGCTGTTCAACTGCTTCGTCATGGGCGACGTGCCCGATGACATGGCCGGCATCTTCGAGAACCTGAAGGAAGCGGCCCTGACCATGCAGCAGGGCGGCGGCATCGGTTACGATTTCTCGACGCTGAGGCCCCAGGGTGCGCCGGTGAAGGGCGTCGGCTCCGACGCCTCGGGCCCGCTCACCTTCATGGATGTCTGGGACGCCATGTGCCGGACCATCATGTCGGCGGGCTCGCGCCGGGGCGCCATGATGGCGACCATGCGCTGCGACCATCCGGATATCGAGGCCTTCATTGACGCCAAGCAGGCGCCGGGCCGGCTCCGCATGTTCAACCTCTCGGTGCTGGTCACCGACGATTTCATGCAGGCGGTGACCGAGGACGCGCCGTGGGAACTGACCTTCGGCGGCACCACCTACCGCTCTGTGCAGGCGCGCGAGCTTTGGGACAAGATCATGCGCGCCACCTATGCGTATGCCGAGCCCGGCGTCATCTTCATCGACCGCATCAACCGCCGCAACAATCTGAATTACTGCGAGACCATCCACGCCACCAACCCCTGCGGCGAACAGCCGCTGCCTCCCTACGGCGCCTGCCTTCTGGGTTCGGTAAACCTGGCCCGGCTGGTCAATGATCCGTTCACCGAGACGGCCGCGCTGGACGAGGCGGCGCTGGCCGACATTACGGCGACCGCCGTCCGCATGATGGACAACGTGGTCGATGTCTCCGGCTTCCCGCTGGAGGCCCAGGCGCACGAGGCCAAGGCCAAGCGCCGCATCGGCCTCGGCATCACGGGTCTGGCCGACGCGCTGATCATGTGCGGCGCGCGTTACGGCTCCGCGAGTGCGGTGGCCCTGACCGAGCGCTGGCTGATGACGCTGCGTCGCCACGCCTACCTCGCCTCCGTCGAGCTGGCGCGCGAGAAGGGCGCCTTCCCGCTCTACGACGCCGAGGCCTATCTCGCCGGCGAGACCATCCAGAGCCTGGATCTCGACGTGCAGGAAGCCATAGCCAAGCACGGCATCCGGAATGCGCTCCTCACCTCCGTCGCCCCCACCGGCACCATTTCGCTGTTTGCCGACAATGTCTCGTCGGGCCTGGAACCGGTGTTCAGCTTCGCCTACACCCGCCACGTGCTGCTGCCCAATGGTGCCCGCAAGGAGGAAGAGGTTTCGGACTACGCCTACCGGCTCTACCGGCGGATGCATGGCGACGCGGTCGAGCTGCCGGATGCCTTCGTCGACTCCCAGGCGCTTTCGCCCAACGATCACCTGGTCATGCAGGCCGCCGTGCAGAAGTACATCGACAGCTCCATCTCCAAGACCATCAACGTCCCGGAATCCATCGACTTCGAGGACTTCAAGGATATCTACCGCCGGGCCTACGAACTCGACTGCAAGGGCTGCACCACGTACCGCCCCAACGATGTCACGGGTGCCGTGCTGGAGGTCAAGAAGCCGGGCGCCGGCGGCGCGGAGCCGGAACTGCCGCTGGAAGCCCCGACCAACAAGGTGATGCCGCTGGATGCCGGCGATTCCGGCGCCATCGTCCACATGACGAGACCGCTCGACCGCCCGGAAGCGCTGCCGGGCGCCACCTACAAGGTGCGCTGGCCCGATTCCGACCACGCCATGTACATCACCCTCAACGACATCGTCCAGGACGGCCGCCGGCGCCCGTTCGAGGTCTTCATCAACTCCAAGAACATGGACCACTTCGCCTGGACGGTGGCGCTGACCCGCATGATCTCCGCCGTCTTCCGCCGTGGCGGCGACGTCTCCTTCGTGGTCGAGGAACTGAAAGCCGTGTTCGACCCGCGCGGCGGCCAATGGATGGGCGGCCGCTACGTGCCGTCGCTCCTGGCCGCCATTGGCGGCGTCATCGAACAACACATGCTGGCCATCGGCTTCCTCAAACGCCCCGGCGAAAACGCCGAAGACACGGCCGAACGCCAGGTGGTGGCCATGGGTGCCCAGCAAACCGGAGGTGGCTCCAGCACCGATGACGACGCGGGCGGCCCCACACTCTCATCAAGCCCCTTCCGCCAATGCCCCAAATGCGCGCAGCCCACCCTGATCCGCCAGGAGGGCTGCGACACGTGTCCGAGTTGTGGGTATTCGAAGTGCGGGTAATCTGACGGCGATCTATCCGCTCGGCGAATCCTAGCCGCTCTGATTCTTCCGAGCCTTCTTCGCCTTGGCCCGGCATTCCTTCGGGGCCAGGCCGGAGGCCTTGCAGCGTTCGCGGGCGGCTTTGAATTTTTTGCGCTTGGCCTGGGCCTGCTTTTTGCACTCGTCTGCGGTCTTGCCGGAGGCAGCGCAGCGTTTCTGGGCGGCGGCCTTGTGCTTGGCCTTGGCGGCCTTGCGGCATTCGTCGGCGGTCTTGCCGGCGTCCTTGCAGCGTTTCTGGGCGGCGGCGTGGCGCTTCTGCTTGGCTTTCTTGCGGCAGTCTTCCTTGCTCAGGCCTTCGTCCTTGCAGCGCGCCTGGGCTTTCTGGCGCATCTTCTTTGCCTTGGCCTTGCATTCGGCGACCGAAAGGCCGGCGGCCTTGCAGCGTTGCGCCATCTTGCCGTGGGGGGCCTTGTCGGTGACGCGGTCGGTGGCGGCGACCTGATCCGCATGTGCCGGGCCGGCGGCGACGGTCAGTACCAGCGCCATGGCGATAAAGACGGCAAATGCGGTCAGGATGGCGGGCGTGCGGTCGAGGGACAGGGTGCGCATGGGGTTCCTCCGTTTGGAAGGTCGGCCGGATAAGCCGGCGACTGTTGCACCCGTTATGCCGCTTTTGTTTCGTCTTCGATATGACGACCGTCACAACCCATCCATTTTCTTCCTTCTCTGTGATCTCTGTGACTCCTCAGTGCTCTCTGTGTTCCGTTTTGAATCGGCCGACGCGGTGCACATCGTCGACTGGGTAATGAGACACAGAGGACACAGAGGAGTCACAGAGATCACTGAGAAGAACTAGGGACCGCTTTGCGGTCATTGGGGAAATGCTAGGTGGCGTCAGTTCGCCTTGGCCCCGCCGGCGCCGTTCTCCAGCACTTCCAGCAGCGCGGTGATGGCGGGGGACGCCGCACCACGGCGCCAGATCAGCACGGTCTCGGCGGTGTCCGCACCCTTGGGCATGGGGTGGACGCGGAGGCGTTTTCTTTCGGGGAAGGTGGTGAGCACGCTTTTGGGCACCAGGGAGACACCCATGCCGGCGACGGCGCAGCTCAGCATGGTGTGGTAGCTGGCCATCTCGATCAGGCGCTCGGGCATCTCGCCGCGACCCGCGTACCAATCCTCAAGCCGCTTCCTGTGCGGGCAGCCGGGCTCGAACACCAGCACGGCCTTGGGCGGCTCGGTCGCGGGGTCGTCGGGCGCGAAGGGCGGGTGGTCCTTGGCGGCGACGATGACCAGGTCCTCGATGAACGCCGGCGCCTTCTCGAACGGGCCATTGGCGATGGGCTCGGCGGCGAAGGCGGCGTCCAGCTCGCCGGCCAGGATGCGGCCCGCCAGATGGGTCGGGTTGCCGGTCGAGAGTTCCAGCGTCACCTCGGGAAAGCGGCGGTGGTATTCGCTCAAGGGGGCGGGCAGGCGAACCGCTGCTGTGCTCTCCATGGCCCCCAATCGAAAGAGCCCCCGCGGGCGCATGTCCTGAACGGCGCCGCGCGCCTCCTCGGCCAACTCCAGCAGCCGCTCGGCATAACCCAGCAGCGTGCGGCCGGCGGGTGAGACGTGCAGCCGCTTGCCCTCGCGGATGAAGAGTTCCACGCCCAGGTCGTCCTCCAGCTGCTTCACGCGGGTGGTGATGTTGGACTGCACCCGGTGCAGACGCTCGGCGGCGCGGGTGATGCCGCCTTCCTCCACCACGGCGCGGAAGATACGGAGGTCCGAGAGATCCATGAGGCTGCTCCTCAGGTTATTCCCGTGGCCATGCCCGCGGTTGGGTGCGGGTTTCCGGAATTTAAATAACATCATAAAAAATGAATGAAAACATCATAATAATTCATTTTTAATGATTAATAGCTGCTGTTAGGTATCCCCAACGCGCGTCGGGGCGGTGTGCCCCGGCGGCAACTCGATGGAGGTTTCCATGACCAAGGACGATTTCGATCTCTCGACTGTCGACGTCGGCGCGCTGACGTCCGGCGAATACGAGGCCATCAAGCGCCGCGCCATCCACCGGGCGCACGAGGAACGCTCGAGGGCCGCCCGGCGTGTCGTCGGTGGCTTGTTCTCGGCCTGCCGCGGCCGCGCCATGGCGCTCGGCCTGGGCGGTTTCATGGACGGCTGAGCCGCCCCATTCCGGTCAAACTCACGGAGCAATACAGATGACACCGAAACAGAAAGAAATCCTGCGCATGACCTGGCGCCAGGTCGTGCCCATCGGCGACGCCGCCGCGGCCATGTTCTACGAACGGCTTTTCGCCATCGACCCCACCACCGAGCCCATGTTCGCCACCGTCGACGCGGCCGAGCAGCGGAAGAAACTGCTGGCGGCGCTGGCCCATGTGGTCGGCGGCCTCGACGACTTCGGCACCATCCAACCGGTGCTCGAGGACCTGGGCCGACGGCACGCGGGCTACGGTGTCCAGGACAGCCAGTACGACAGCGTCGGCCGGGCCCTGCTGTGGACCCTGGAACAGGGGCTCGGCGAAGCCTGGACCGACGAGGCCGCCGAGGCCTGGGCCACCGCCTACGGAGCCATCAGCGGCACCATGCGCGATGCCGCCCGATTGGCTGGCGCCGCGCCGCCGCTTCGCCTGGCGGTCTGACCATGGGGGAGTGGCGAGCTTCGCAACCCGACGCCATTCTCGCACCATGGGCATGGACATCCTGACGACGGAGGTTAGGATAGCGCCGGATTGTATACAAAATGGAGGGCGCGAAAGTGGCCGCCACCAAGACCAAGCGCAAATCCGGTGCCAAGGCCAACACCAAGGCCAAGCCGAAGGCGGTAAAGGGCAAGCGGGGGACAAAGCCGCAGCCCTGGGCCGACGACATCTACGACATGCTGAAGGCGGCCGGCGTGACGCAGTTCACCTACGTCCCCGACGCCGGCCACCGCACCCTGATCGACCGGGCGCTGGCCGACCCGGACGTGGCCGCCGTGCCGCTGACCACCGAGGAGGAGGGCGTGGCGCTCTGTGCCGGCGCCGACCTGGGCCACGGCCGCGCGGTGCTGATGATGCAGTCGTCCGGTGTCGGCAACTGCGTCAACTTCTTCTCGCTGATGAAGGGGGCCCATTTCCCACTCTTGATGATCGTCTCCATGCGCGGCGACTATGGTGAGCAGAACCCCTGGCAGATGGCCATGGGCCAGGCCGTCGACGACGTGCTGGCGGCCATGGACTTCGTCGTTCTCAAGGTCGACCGGGAAGCCGACGTGCGCGGCGCCGTCGAAGCCGGCATCGGCATGTCCTACAAGGGCGGCAAGGCGGTGGCCGTTCTGCTGACCCAGAAATTTCTCGGCGCGAAGGCTTTTTAGATGTTCCCTCAATCGCCGGGCGCGGCAGGCGGCACATCGGATAGGTCGGTGTCTGTCGGAGATTCGCGTCCCGACGAGTTTTTATTTGTTCCCTCAATCGCCGGGCGCGGAGGCAGCCCCGCAACCTGTGCCGCTTGGCTACGGGCCTTTCGGCCCGGTCGCGCTGTGCGCTCGCCGTTGCGCCGGGGAGCGCAACGGATGCGAACGACGCCAACACTTGTGATGCATCCGGGCGTGGCCCAATCCGACGCCCCCCCCTCGGGGGCCAGAGGCAAGCGCGACCGCGCGCCGCGCCGAACGGCGCGTAGCCAAGCGGCACAGCCGCGCCCGGCGATTGAGGGAACAGCAAAGACTCAACGAGCGCACCGCGCGACCGGGCCAAAGGCCCGTAGCCAAGCGGCACAGCCGCGCCCGGCGATTGAGGGAACAACAAAGACTCCGCCGGGACGTGCGTCTCCGATAGACACCGCTCTATCCGGTTTTCCACCCGCCCGCGCCCGGCGCTTGAGGGAATACAAATAAAGGACCCCATCATGGCTGCTTCCAAGAAATCCACCTCCCCCGCCCAGGCGCCGCGCGTGCTCGATCGCAAGGAGGCCCTCCCGGCGCTGTTCCCCAAGCACGACGACCTGCTGATCGTCACCGGGCTTGCCGGTTCGGCCAAGGACATGGCGGCGCTGACCAAGGACGCCGACTACCTGTTCACCCAAGCCGGCGCCATGGGCTCGGCGGCGATGATCGGCTTCGGCCTGGCCATGGCGCAGCCGGACCGCAAGGTGGTGGTGGTCACCGGCGACGGCGAGCTGCTGATGAACATCGGCTGCCTCGCCACCATCGCCGTTCACAACCCGCCCAACCTTGCCATCGTCTGTGTCGACAACGGCCACAACGGCGAAACCGGTTACCAGGAATCGCACACCAGCCTCGGCGCCGACCTGGAAGCCGTGGCATCCGCGTTCGGTATCGCCAACGCCACGACCCTGAATACCGACGCCGACCTCAAGGCCGGCCGCAAGATGCTAGCCGGCCCGGCCAACGGCACCCGGTTCATGGCGCTTCGCGTCAAGCCCACGAACCCGGCCACCTTCAAGCGCAACATGCATGGCCACGAGTGCCGCGCCCGTTTTCGCGCCCACGTCGCCCGCACGGCCGCCGGCGCCTGATCCCCGGCATCTGATCTGAGGTCGCCCGGCAATTTCCGATTGAAGCGATCGTCAACCGGAAGCCCGGCAAACTCGCATCCATCTCCGTCCGGGTTGTATATACATCCGCATCGGGAGGTGGACCCTGGATGGTTGGGCCGTCAGGATGGACCGGGACCGGCGGCTGATCGCGGCTGACCGGACGGCGGGACAAATGAGGAGGCCGTGCATGACCTGGATCGAAACCATTCCTTACGCCGACGCCACTGGGCGTTTGAAACGGCTCTACGACCGGGTCAAGGGGGCGGACGACAACGTGGACAACATCCTGATGACCCACAGCCTGCGCCCGCACACGCTGGAAGGGCACATGGCCATCTACAAGGCGGTGCTGCATCACCACGCCAACGCCATCCCCAAGTGGTTCCTGGAGGTGCTGGGGGTCTGGGTCAGCCTGCTGAACAACTGTGCCTATTGCGTAGAGCATCACGCGGCCGGCCTCCGCCGGTTGCTGGCCGACGACGCGCGTGCGGACGCCATCCGCGATGCCCTGGAACGCGAGGGGATCGCCGGTGCGCCGTTGGACGATCGCGAACAGGCGGCGCTCCGGTATGCGGAAGCCCTGACCCGGCGCCCCGGTGAGATGACCGAGGGCCAGGTCGATGCGCTGCGTGCCGCCGGCTGGAGCGATGGCGAGATTCTGGAGATCAACCAGGTGACAGCCTACTTCGCCTACGCCAATCGCACGGTGCTGGGGCTGGGCGCCTCCACCGAGGGCGACGAGCTGGGTCTGTCGCCGAACAATTCCGACGATGCCGGCGACTGGTCCCACCAGTAGGCGGGCCATCTTCGTGAGGCTTCGGTTGAGGGGCAGGGTTGCGGTTGCTAGGTTGCGGGCTGACGGCAAGGTGAGGGCCGGCAAGGGGGATGCGACATGACGGACGTTACGACTCTTTACCTTAGATACGGATCACGAATCACCACCGGGGTCTCGGAACTGTTTTACGACCGGGTCTACGCCGACCCGTCCCTGGCGCCGTTCTTCGCCGGCATCGAGATCAACCGCATGCAGGAGCACATGTCCGACGTGCTTTCTGTCCTCACGGGTGGACCGGACCTTTACAAAGGGCGGGACCTGGCGGTCGCACACACGCCCTACGGCATTACCGACGCCGATTTCGACAAGTTGATGGCGCACATGCGCGCCGCCATCGAGAAAATCGGCGCCTCGGCGGCGGAAGCCGAAGCCATGGTGGAGGCGATGTCCGAGGAACGGCCGAACATCGTCAGCGCCTGAGCGGGCGTCAGGCGCCGCCCTTTTCCGAGCTTTTGATCGCCGAGAGATCGCCCAGCCATTCATGGGCGGACCGTGTCCAGACCTGGAACTTGGGCACCAGTTCGTTGCGCTGGCGGATGGTGCCGGCGCGAACGTTGTAGACCTTGGGATCTGGGTCGGTCGAGGTGGCGTAGATGGACGAGCCGCACTCGCCGCAGAACGCCTGGGGGCGTTCATTGCCGCTCTCGCCCACCTTGACGTAGACCTTGGGCGTGCCGGTCAGCAGCCGGAAGCCGCCGGGTTCGGTCTGCGCCAGGGTGCGGAAGGCCGAGCCCGAGAACTTCTGGCAATCGGTGCAATGGCAGATGCCGACCTTCTCGGGGTCGATGTCGGCCTCGTAGGTGATGGCACCGCAGTGGCAGGAGCCGTCGATCTTCATCAGGTGTCTCCCGTACGGTGCGTCAATCGCCGGTGGCGCGCACGCTGTCGTTGCTGGCCAGCGAGCCCGAGGCGGCGATATCCCGGCCGCCGCCGTGACCGGCCTCGGCCCGGGTAATGGCGGTCTCCAGCCGGCCGATGATGTCGTCGATTTCGGCCTCCGTGATGACCAGGGCCGGGCACAGACGGATGAAATTCTTCACGCAGATCAGCACCACGCCCTCCAGCATGGCGTTGTAGCGGATGCGCTCGGCCATTTCCGCATCCGGCGTGCGCGATTCCGGATCGGTGACGATGTCGAGCATCTGGTAGAGGCCGCGGCCGCGCACATCGCCGACGGACCTGTGGCCGGCCTTGAGGCCGTCGAGGCCGCTACGGAACCGCTCGCCCAATACCTCGGCCCGGCTCGTCAGGTCGTCGCGCAGCACGATCTCGAGCTGTTTCAGGGCGACGGCGGCGGCCAGCGGGTCGCCCGAATAGGTGCCGGCCCAGGGTAGGCCCTTGGTGCCCCGGGTCTTCTCGGCGATGTCGCGGGTGGTGACGGCGCCGCAGATGGCCATGCCGGCGGACATGCCCTTGGCGAAGGTGACGATGTCGGGGGTGACGTCGTAGTGCTCGAACCCCCACATGCGGCCGGTGCGGGCCGGCGCCAGTTGCGCCTCGTCGAAGATCAGGAGCGCGTCCCATTGGTCGGCCAGTTCGCGCAGGCCCCTGAGCCAGCGCTGCGAGGGCACGATCATGCCACCGGCGACCATCATCGGCTCGACCAGGATGCCGCCGATCTCCTGCGTGGTGGCGTACTCCAGCATCTCGGCGGTCAGCGACAGGCTGATCTCGTCCCATTCGTCTGGATCGTCGACCGGGGCGCGGTAGTAGTTGGGCGGGATGATGCAGTTGGCGCGAGCCGGCAGGGTCAGCGGCCCGAGGCCACGTTTGCGAGCGCCGCCGACTGTGGTCATGGCCTCCGCCGCCAGCGAGCCGCCGTGCAGCCCGCGCACGACGGTGCAGATCTCGAAGCGGCCGGACAGGCCGAGCGCCATGCGCATGGCGATCTCGTTGGCTTCCGAGCCAGTGACCGCGAGGTTGGTGACGTCGAGGCCATCGGGCAGCGTCGAGGCCACCAGTTCGGCGAATTCGATGGCCGGGGCATTGGAATACCAGGACGACTGGTGGTGGAAGCGGCCAGCCTGCTCGGCGAAGGTCTCGACCAGTTCCGGGTGGGCGTGGCCCAAGACCAGGGCCATCATGCCGGCCGACAAGTCATAGTAGTCGTTGCCGTCCACGTCGGTCATGGTGATGCCCTTGCCGCGCTCGAAGATCACCCGCGGCTCGTAGCGCCAGCCCAGCAGCGCTTCTTCGTCTCGCGCCATCAGGTCGCGGTGGCTGTTGGAATAGGTTGGTTCTTCGGCCATGGACGGGGCCCTCCTCTCTATCGGGTCATGGAGGGTCCCAGAGGATGGCCGGCGCCGTCAAGCGCGTGGAACGAGTGGGCCCATTACATGGGCCCATTACCTGGGGCCTATTCCTGGGGCCTATTCCTGAGGCTCGGGGATGACCAGGGTCGCCGGCTCGAATACCGGCTCGCCGGCGAGCCAGCGCTTGGCGATGTCGGGCTCGTCCAGGCCGATGGCGAGCGCCGCGTTCATCTCCACGTCCTCGACCCCGAAGCCGGCGTCGACCAACCCGGCGTGCAGCCCGTAGCCGACGCCGTTGGCAGCGTTGAGCTGCATCTCGTGCTGCGGCACCGGTTCCTGCATGCGACTCTCGTAGGAGCGCCGGCAAGCGGCCACGTCGACCGAGACCACGGCCCGGCACGATAGCGGCCGGACGTGGTGGACCGAGCACGAGCCGTCCTTCAGTAGCGGGCACGGCAGCCGCATCTTCGCCCGCGCATCGCCGTCGCGGGCACGGGTGAAGGCGTCGACATTGGCGACCTTGCGCTTCAGGGCGGCCTTCTGCTGATCATCAAATTTCTTCTCGATATGGTCGAGCACCAGCAGCACTTCCGGCGGCGACGCGGTCAACCGCACGTGGCAACACCAGGGGCAGTTGGCGCCGCAGGCGATGGGCTGGGGCGGCGGCACTAGGTCCAGCACCTGGTGGATGATGTCCTCGGCCCGGGTCAGCGCGTGGCGCATCATGTCGAGGACGCGGGCCGGCGTGCGCTTGGGCGTGTCCAATGCCTCGGCGGTCGCCTGGCGCTGCCCCAGCGTCGCCTCGCCGATCAGCCGCGCCGCCTCGGCGGCCGGTCCCTTCGCCGTTCCGTCACTCATGCCTCGGCTGCTTTCTCGACGATGCGCGCCAGCGCCCGATCCTCGATACCGAGTTCGCGCAGGTGGCAGAGCGTATTCTCCAAGTACTCCAGGCATTCACCGGCCTTGCCGCAGCCTTGCAGGATCAGCTGCACGGCATCGGCATCGTCCAACCGGCCGGTATATTGGTCATGGTCGGGATCGGCGACGAAGGTGTAGACGGTCAGCCGACGGGCGGGCCGCTGGCTGTCCGCCGCGAGCTCGCCCTTGAGCCAGCGCGGCCGGTAGACCCGGGTCACCATTTCGCGCTCGTAGAGGTATCCCATTACGCCCGGCCCGTCGACGGCGCGGACCCGGAAAGCCATGCCGTGGCAGCAGCCGCCGCGGTCGAGGCCCAGCACAAGGCCCGGCCGCTCGTAGGTGCCGCGGTACTCAACTGAATAGATGCAGGGCGCGCGGTGGTAGCCCCAGATGCGCGCCGGGCGCTGCTCCGCATGGGGAAAATTCGGCCGCCACATCAGCGAGCCATAGCCGAACACCCAGAAGTCATGGTCCGGGGCGGCGATCAGTTCGCGTTCGGGCTTGGCCATTAGAGCATGCCTTTGTTGTACGGAACCACTGAGACGGCTTCGCTAGCCCGCTGGCTAGGAAGCTCGCGTACAGCGATGCGGGGCCATCGGAAGCGCGAGCTGACGACGTCCAGCGGGATAGCGAAGCCGCCCGTGGTCGGTTTTCCAACCCACCCGCGGCGTCGGCGCCGCTTGCCGATGTCCCACATCGCCCGCGCGACGCCTCCTGACGGGTGAGTCGGAAAACCGATCTCAGTGGTTCCGGACAACAAAGGCATGCTCTAGGCATCCTCGCCGGCGGTCTTCCCGCCGGCAGTGACCAGGAACACACCCGCCGCCGTGATTGCCATGCCGATGACCGCGGCGAGGGTCAGGCGTTCGTCGAACATCAGGTAGCCCTCCAGTACCGCCGCCGGGGCGACCAGGAAGAAGAACGCTGCCAGGCGGGAGGCGGCGCCCTTCTGGATCATCACGTAGAGCAAGGTCAGCGCCCCCACCGACAATACAAGCACCATCCAGGCCAGTGCACCGATCAGCGTCGTCGTCCAATCCACGGCCATGCTTTCGAGCGCCAGTGCAAGCGCCCCCGAAACCATCGCCGCCGCCGCCGTCTGGATGGCGTTCGACGCCATCATGTCGCCGGCGGCCCCATGGCGTTTCTGGATCAGCATGTTGATGGAGATGGCGAACAACGCCACGGCGCAGCCCATGGCACCCGAAAGACCGCCGATGGCCAGCGCCACCTTGTCCGATACCACCAGGATCGTTCCGGCGACGCCGAGCGCGAAGCCCAGCCATTGCCGCGCCGCCACCCGTTCGCCGAGATAAGGCCCGGCGGCGACCGCCGTCAGCACCGGGTGGGCGCCGATGATGATGGCGACGACGCCCGAGTTGACGCCTGCCTGGATGGCCCAGAAGACGCCGCCCATGTGGCCGACCAGCAGGGCCACGCCGCTGAAGGCGGTGCGTCCGATCGGGGCCCGACCGCGCGGCCAGCGCGCGCCCATGGCCATGGCGATAACGAGAAAGATCAACGCCGTCAGCGCGTAGCGCCACATCAGCAGGGTGAACGGCTCGGCATGGGGCAGTCCCAGCTTGGCCACCGGGAAGCCGGTGCTCCACAGCACCGCCAGGAACACCGGCATGACCCAGAGCCAGAAGAAGGAGGGGGACGGGCTTACGGTCATGCAGACTCCGGTGGAATGGGCCGCGATCGGGGCGGGGCGACCGTAAAACCTTCGCAACCCCGCCGCAACGCACTATAAGCTGGCGGTTACATGAGCCAGACGCCGCCACCCACCGACACCGAACCGCCCTCCGACGCCGCGTCACAGCCACGTGCGTCGTCGACCGGGCGGCGCTTGCTGATGGGCGTTGGCGGCATCGCCTTGGCGCTCGGGCTCGTCTATTCGGTCTACTGGCAGCAACTGGCGACCGGCATCGAGACCGGCATCGACGACTGGTTCCAGGCCCGCCGCGATCAGGGCTGGCAGGCGATGCACCAGGGCGTCCTGGTTGGCGGCTTCCCATTCAGCCTGGTGGCCGAAATCAAGGCCCCGCAATTGGCTCGCCCGGGCCGCTGGTCGTGGGCCGGCCCGACGCTCAAGGGCGAGGCCTGGCCCTGGCGGCCCGGCCAGTGGACGGTGCTGGCGCCCGGCCGCCACACGGGTTCCCTCGATGCCGGTGGCAAGGTCCGCAACCTTGCCGCCAAGCTCGGTTTCGCCCGCGCCGTTGTGTTGGTCGAGCGCGGGCGCCTCGGATATGCGGAGGCTTCGGTCGAGGACGCCCGCGTGCGAGATACCGAAGCCGGCGGCGAGACGCGGCTGGAACGGCTGCACCTGACGGCGCGCGAACCCGTGCCCGAATCTGCGCCCAAGGTGCCTGACCGCCCGCCGGCGAGCCTCGTCGCTACCCTGGAGTTTGAGACCCTGGCGCTGGCCGAGAACCTGGCAACGCCACTCGGCCGCACCGTCGACACCGTGACCCTGGACGCGCGCCTGCTCGGCCGCATCGGCGGCGATGACGACCGGCCGGCGGCGTTGGCCGGCTGGCGTGACGCGGGCGGCATCGTCGAGGTCGAGGCGCTTTCGGTCGAAATCGGCTCGCTGGAACTGGACGCCGACGGCACCCTGGCGCTCGACGCCAACCTGCAGCCGCAGGCCGCCTTCGCCGCCCGTATCCGCGGCTTCGACGAGGCGGTGGACAAGCTGACGGCCGCCCGTGTCATCGGCGGCGCGACGGCGACGGCGGCGAAGCTCGTGCTGGGCGCGCTGGCCAAGGTGCCGCCGGGCGGTGGGCGTCGGGAAATCAAGGCGCCAGTGACGCTGCAGGAGCAGAAACTCTACGTCGGCCCGATCTCCGTCGGCCGTGTCCCCGCCGTGCGCTGGTAGACGGTTCTGCTATACGCGGTTCTGTTATACTGGCGCCATGCGCCGATTCCTCATCGCCCTTGTCTTTCTTGCCGTCATGGCATCGGACAGCCGTGCGGGCGAGCATTTCGTCGACGGTCAATTCCTGGTCGCTGCGCCGACCATGCCGGACGGCCGGTTCTCTGAAAGCGTCATCCTGATGCTCGACCACAACGACAAGGGCGCCTTCGGCCTGATCGTCAACAAGTCGCTGGGCCAAGGGCCGCTGGGAGCGTTGCTGAAGGGGTTCGAGCTGAACGTCGACGAAGCCGCCGCCCAGACCGACATCCGCTTCTATTATGGCGGGCCGGTAGACCGGGGCTCCATGTTCGTGCTCCACTCGACCGACTACACCGGGCCCAAGACCCGGAACATCGCGGGCGTCGCCGGCATGACCATGGACCTGGACGTGTTGCAGGCGCTGGCCAAGGGCGAGGGGCCGGCGGAACTGCTGCTGGTGCTCGGCTACGCCGGCTGGGGACCGGGGCAGCTGGAACGCGAGATGTCGCGCGGCGACTGGATCACCGCGCCGGTCGATCCTGAACTGCTTTTCGACGACGACCTGGAAAGCAAATGGCAGCGGGTCTCGGACGCCGTCGGCGTGCCCTTGTGACCATGCACATCAGTCGCCGCAGGGCGGTCGCGGGTCTTGCCGCCGCCGCCCTGAGCCTGCCAGCGCTGGCCGCCGAGGTCCGCGAACGCCGGCCGCCAACCGGCCAAAACCTGGTCGGGCTGCTGCTGGCGGCGACGCCGAAGATTCCCGACCGCCGCTTCCGCGAGGCCGTTATCATCATGCTGACCCATCATGCGGAGGGCGCGGCCGGCCTGGTCATCAATCGTCCGCTCGGCACCGGCTCGCTCGCCGATCTGACCCGGCGCTTGGGCCTCGACCCGGGCACGGCCGACCGCGAGGTGCTGATCCGCTCCGGCGGCCCGGTTGACCCGGGCTCAGGCTTCATCCTGCACGGGTCCGACTACCGCCACGAGACCACGGCCATGGTCAACGAATGGCTTGCCCTCACCCGCACCGGCGATGTGCTCAAGGCATCGCTGATGGGCCAGGGGCCGAAGCGCCTGATGGTTGCCTTCGGTTACACCGGTTGGAGCGGCGATCAGTTGCAACGCGAGATGGCCGCCGGCCACTGGCAGCCCGTGCCCGCCGACCGCGATCTGGTGTTCGACGACGACATGGCTACCAAGTGGTCCCGCGCCTGGGCGCGCCGGCCGAAAGCGTCCTAGCGCACCGCAGCGTTCTCGCGACCTGATCGTCGGGAGGCTTCGTGGACGAAGCTAAGCGGCAGCCACGCGGCGATGGAACGCTCAAGTGCCCGGTCGCCGATCAGTTCGATGGCGCCGTCACGGAGAGCCCGCTTCAGCGAAACCCGGCCCAACCAGACCTCCGACATGATCAGAAGACTGGTGCTCAAATAGAGGTCGACATCGTAGCCCGGTTCGCTTGAGCAGAGGTCGGTTTCGCCGTTCTCGATCAGCAGCCACCAGAGACGCATGGCTTTCGGCGCGTCCGGGAATTCGAATTGGATGACCGTGCGCCCCTCGGGCAACGCCGCCGCGTCGATGCGGCGGCGGACGTCCCACATCAAGACACCGGCATCCAGATCCTCCTTGCCCAGGCGGTCCTCAACCCACTTGAGGCCCCACACGGCGAGCCCGGCGATGACGGGGCGCAGTTCCTCGCCGGCCGGCGTCAGCCTGTACTCATGGAGCCGTGTGCCTTCCACGGGGACTCTGTCGACGACACCGCCGCGCTCCAGGTCCCTCAGACGCTTGGTCAGCAGTGCGGGCGACATCAGCGGCACGCCGCGCCTGATCTCGTTGAAACGGCGGGCACCCATCAAAAGTTCCCTGAGGACCAGCGGCGTCCAGCGTTCGCCGATGATGTCGATGGCCTTGGCCAACGGGCAGTACTGTCCATATCCCTTTTTCATGGTCGCTAGCGTAATCCCGACAGTGCGCAAAAACTAGTTCATTTTCTGAACTATTCACGGGAATGACATTGATGAATTATCCGTCCCCATATCGCGGTGCGCGCAAGCGGCGTGTGCCGACGTTCAAACCAGGATTGCTTGAAAGGAACTCAAAAATGTTACCCAAGATCATGCGCGATGCCCTGTTCGATCGCATGTCGGTGAAGACCATGCGATATGTGAAACCTGTGCCGACCCGCAAAAGCGACGGCCTTGTCCGTCGCGTGTACGACATGGTCCGACGGGACTTCTTCATCAACGGCTCTATTACCGGGCATTCCAAGGTGCCGGAATTATTGGCCGGCTTCTGGACCGGCGGCCGAGAATCCCTGTTGGTCACGGATCGGCTCGAGCGGGCCACCAAGGAAGCCATGGGGGGCACTCTGTCTTATCTGAACGATTGTCCGTACTGCGCCGACATGTTCGTAAGCCTGGTCCACGGGGCTGGCGACGGGCAGACCGCGACCGACATCATGTTAGGGAACGAGGAAGCTATCAAAGACGATATTACCCGACAGCGCTTGCTGTGGGTGAGGGACGCGACCCTGAGAAACGAGGAAGGCATCATCGATCCGCCGTTTGACACGGACCAGCTGCCCGAAGCCATCGCGACCCTGTTCATGGCGAGCTACGTCAATCGTTTTAGCCATGTTGTCATGGACGGATCTCCCGTCGAGCCCCTGTTCGGATCGCAGAAGGTCAAGGATCTGATGTTGCGGACATTCGGCGTGGAACTTCACGTCACCACCCACCAGCGTTTAACCCCCGGGGATGCAATCGATTTGCTGGACCCGGCGCCGTTGCCCGGCGATTTCTGGTGGGCGCGAGAAAACCCAAGGATCGCCGACACCTTCGCGCGGTGGGCCGGTGCTATCGACCGTCAGACCCCCCTGGCTGTTACCCCCGAGGTTCGCGTCCGTGTCGAGGAGAGCCTTGGGCAATGGAACGGTGATCGCATGCCCCTCAGCCGCGCCTGGGTGAATGAAGAGACCGAGGGCCTTCTGGGCGAGGACCGGGCCGTGGCCCGCCTGGCGCTGATCATGGGCAAGGCATCGTATCAGTTCGACGACACTCTAGTTCAAGACCTGCTGGCATTCGGTGTCGATGAACCGATGCTCATCCGCATCCTCGCCTGGGCTTCGTTCCTCGGCGCTCGCAGATTGGCCTCGATTACGGCGTGGACGATTGGCCTGCGACCGGGGGAAGATGGGCTCGCCGCGTAGGCATCCGGTTCCGTGTGGCTTGGCCGCCGACGTCTGGGCATAGACTGTTTGGCGGCCAGGTGCCGGAGCGTTATCCCACCCGGCAGACCACCTTGGCGACGCGAAGCCCGGTGATCAGGCGGCGGGCACCCAGCGGGTAGTCGCCGGCGGTTAGGTCGCGGGCGGCCTTGGTGTCGCCTGTGGCGGCGGGCGGATAGGACCGCCCGACGGCCTCGACCGCTTCGGCCATGGCGGCGGGGCGGGCGGAGAAGGTGCGGCCCCGGCGCAGCGACTGCGCAATCACGACGCCGACGACGCGGCCGTCCGGGCCGAAGACCGGGCCGCCCGACATGCCGCCCAGTGAGCCGAAGCGGGCCGGGATGCGCGAGCGTTCGCTCCACACGGCGACCCGTTCCGAGGTCCGGTAGCGGCCGCGCGAGCGGAAACGGGTGTCGCCAATTCGGCGGCCATAAAGCGCCCCGGGCGAGCCTTTCGGGAAGCCCACATGGAAGCCCTCGCGCACGCCCCTCGAGGTTTCGGCCAGCGGTAGCGGCGTGCGGCCGCCGTTGGTCTCCAGCACCGCCACGTCGGCGCGCGGATGCACGCGCCAGCGTTTCACCCGCACCCCCTTGCCGGGCCCGGTCAGAAGGCCCAGGGAATCGCAACCGTCGACCACGTGCCGCGCCGTCATCCACAGGCCATCGCCGGCGATGGCGAAGGCGGTGCCGGTGCCGGATGAGCGTGCGTGCGGAATCTCGACGATGCTGTCGCCGGCAATGCCGGCCCGTTCCCCAATCTCGTTGGGTTTGGCGGCCGGGCCGTCCTGCAGCCAGCCGGCGGTGGCGGCGGCCCAGGGCTTGCCCTTGTCGGTGTCCTCGAACAGGTGCGGCGCGGGCCGGCGCGGGCTGGCGTTGTCGGGCAGGGGGGCGGGGTCGCGGAAGATGGGTCCCAGGATGGCGACGAAGGCCATCAGCCCCATCAGCATCCAGTCGATGCGGCGCATGGCGTGTCCCTTTCCGCCCGCCTCCTGGCCTCAGCCCGAGACCGCGGCGGCGTTGATGGCGGCGACGGCGAGCTTGATGGAGACCATGAGCACGGCCGCCGGCATTTCGCCGGCCTCGATACGCGTCGGCAGGTCCTTCAACACCGCATCGGCGATGCGGTAGGCGATGACCTGCAGAACCAGCGTCACCGGACCCCAGATCAGGATATCCCAAACGCCGACGCTGACCGACATGGCGAAGGCCAGTGGAATGGCCAGGCCCATAATGGCGCCGCCGAGGGATACCGCCGCCGCCGTGTTGCCGCTTCGGATCAGCGCCAGTTCGTCCCACGGCGTGATCCATACATAAATCACCGTGCCGGCGACCAGCATGGCGATGGTCAAGCTGGAATGCAGCATCAGCACCGGGAATCCGGCGAGGAAACTGTCGATCACGGCATCCATGGTGCTACTCCGTTTCCGGTGGTAGGTCGGGCTGGTCCTGTTTGGCGTCGATGACACCCCGGCGGATGGCGCGGGCGCGGGTGAAATGGTCTTCCAGGAGCTGGCCGTCGCCACGGCGAATGGCGCGCTTGAGCGCCGTTAAATCTTCGTCGAAGCGGCCCAGGATATCCAGGATGGCCTCCCGGTTGGCGACGAAGATGTCGCGCCACATCACCGGGTCCGACGCGGCGATGCGGGTGAAATCGCGGAAACCCGAGGCCGAGAAACGAATGACCTCGCTCTTCAGATCATCCTCCATGTCCGTTGCCGTGCCGACGATGGTGTAGGAGATCAAATGCGGCAGGTGCGACGTGATGGCCAGCACCTGGTCATGGTGCCGGGCTTCCATGAATTCGACATCGCTGCCGAGCCGGCGCCACATCTCGGTCACCTGGTCGACGGCATCCTGGTCGCTCTCAGGTGTCGGCGTGACGATGGCCCAGCGGCCGTGGAACAGTTCGGCGAATCCGGCCTCGGGCCCCGAATGCTCGGTGCCGGCGACCGGATGGCCGGCCACCGGGCGGGCGTGGCCGGGCAGCGCCGGCACCACGTCCGTGAGGAAGCACGACTTGACCGAGCCCACGTCGGTGACGATAGCGCCCTCGGCCAGCGCCGGTGCAATGGCTTCGGCGACTGCCTTGTAGGCGCCCAGGGGGGTTGCGATGACGACGATATCGGCATCCCGGACGGCCTCGGCGGCGTCCAGCGAATAGGAATCGCCGAGGTCCAGATTGCGGGCCTTCTCCAGTGTGTCGGCGCTGCGGGTGGAAATGGCGATCTCGCCGGCAAGGCCCTGTTCCCGGACGCCGCGCGCGAGAGACGAGCCGATGAGGCCGATACCGACCAGGGCCAGGCGCCGGAACAGGGGCTCGGCCGCGCTCACGACGCCGTTTCCTCGTTCTTGCCCAGGAAGGCGGCGAGGGCGCTGACGACGGCGCGCATCTCGTCCTCCAGGCCGATGGAGATGCGCAGGCAATCGGGCAGGCCGTAGCCGGCCATGCGACGGATGATGATGCCGCGGCCTTTGAGGAATTCGTCGGCGGCCTCGGCGTCGTGGCCGTCCGCGCCGGCGAAACAGACCAGCAGAAAGTTCCCGGCGCTCGGCGGCACCGTCAGGCCAAGCACCTGCAGATTCTCGCGCGTCCAGGCCCGCCATTGGTCGTTGTGGGCGCGCGAGCGGGCCAAGAACTCGGTATCACCGACGGCGGCCAGCCCGGCGGCTAACGCCGCGGCCGAAACGTTGAACGGCCCGCGCACACGATTGAGCACGTCGACCACCGCCGGCGGCCCATAGCCCCAGCCGAGCCGGAGCCCGCCGAGGCCGTAGATCTTGGAGAACGTGCGGGTCATCACCACGTTGTCGGCGGCCTCGACCATGGCCTGACCGGATTCATAGTCCGCGTCGTCGATGTACTCGGCGTAGGCGGCGTCGACGACCAGCAGGATGTCGTCGCGCAGTTCGCGGCGCAGCCGATTCAACTCGGATCCCGAGACCAGACTGCCGGTCGGATTGTTGGGGTTGGCCAGGAATAGCAGGCGGGTGCGCTCGGTGACGGCGGTCAGCAGCGCATCCACATCGGCGGTCAGATCGGTCTCGGGCGCGGCGACGGGTGTCGCACCAGCGGCCTTGGCCGAGATGGCGTACATCAGGAACCCGTGCGCCGAATACAGCACCTCGTCGCCCGGCCCGGCGTAGGATTGGCACAGCAGGCTGATGATCTCGTCCGAGCCGTGGCCGCAGACGATGCGCTCGGCATCGACCCCGTGGGCCTCGGCGATGGCGTGGCGGAGCGCGGTCGAGCCGCCATCCGGATAGCGGTGGAGTTCGGCGGCAAGCTCGGCGAAGGCGGATTGAGCCGCATCGGGCACGCCCAGCGCGCCCTCGTTGGAGCTCAGCTTGATGACTTTTTTGGCACCCTTAATGGCGCTTTCGCCGCCGACGTAGGCGGCGATGTCCAGGATGCCCGGTTGCGGCGCCGGGCTGCTCATGAGCCCGCGTCCTGGCCGTCCAGTTCGGCGTCGCTCAGCGGTTCCGCATAGCCACCCAGATGCAGGACACGTGCCGCTCGCCGGCCCAGTGCGTCGAGCAGGCGCTCGTACTGGCGCTCTGCGGGGTCGATGAAGCCCAGGCCCTCGACCAAGGTCACCCAGGAGACCGGCCGATTGGGGTCGTGCCAGGTCTGGTGGAAGGTGGTGGTGATGCTGGCCTGGCCGCAGGCGTCGTCGATGGCCTTGAAGCCCAGTTCGTCCGCGGACTCGATGGCGACGAAGGAGCGGTCGCGGCCGGTCGGCTCCTGCGGCACCGGGCAGACCACCAACGCGTCCAGGTCGTCGCCGCGGCCGTTGGGCAGGCCGGCGAAGGGCAAGCGGGCGATGACGCGGGGTGCGTCCTCGGCGGTGGACAGCAGGTAGCGCCACCAGGGCTCGCTGCTGTCGCGATCCTCCGGCCAGGGCAGGATGCCGACGGTGGCCTCCTGGCGGCGGACCGCGTCGATCAGGCTGCGCCGGGACGGGTGCTGGGTCAGCGGCACGTGGCTGCCGTACTGGTCGCGGGCCAGGTCCCAGAGCCCGGGCCGGCGCTCGTCGGCCAGCACGGCGACGGTGAAGGGGCCCTCGAAACTGAGGGTGGCGACGATCAATTCGCGCCAGATGCGCAGCAGTTCCCGGCGTGGGAAGGCGCTCTGGTGGCGGGCCAGCAACCGGTAGGCGATCTCGGCCTCGCGGGCGGGCCTGATCTTGACCGCATCCGTGGCCTTGATGCGGCGCACCTCCTCGACGATCTCCGTCCGCTGCATGATCAGGTCATGCAACTGGGTGTCGATGGCGTCGATCTGGCGCCTGACGTCGTCGAGCGATTTTGCGTCGCCGGTCATGGTCGTAACAATCCCTCTGCCCGAAGCGGGGTAGTGATAATCGCTCGCCCGCGGGTTGGCAAAGTAAAAGCGGGGCGGCTCAGAGACCGAGCGCCGCGTTCCGGTCCTCCACCGAGGGCGCGAACCAGAAGGCGCCGGAAACCGGGCGCGAGAACGCCACCAGGCGATCGCTGAGGCCGTCGCCGGAGGTGCCGAACATGCGCTCCAGCTGCACCGCGACGCGCGCCGGATCGCAGGCGAAGGCGAGGAAATAGAGCCCGGCCTCGGCGACACCGCCATAAGGGAAGCTGCGGCGGTAGATTTTCTGCGCCACGCCGTCGATCTTCACGTCGGTGCGGCTGACGTGCGACGTGGCCGGCATGGCGTCGCCCTCCAGTTCGATGGAGTCCGGCTTGGTGCGGCCGATGATGCCTTCCTGCTCGTCCACCGGGACCCGATTCCAGGCGTCCAGATCGTGCACCCAGCGCTGGGTGAAGACGTGCGCGCCACCGGCACCCGGCTGGCCCGCCGGCACCAGGGCCGCGTCCAGGCGGGCGTCGTCCTTGGGATTGGCCGAGCCGTCGATGAAGCCGGTCAGGTCGCGGCTCTCGTGGCGGATGAAGCCCGGCGTCTCGGACAGGCGCTGCAAATGGCCGGCGACACCGGCGTGGAACGCCAGGGCGCAGTCCAGCAGATCGTCCGGCCGGGACCCGTGCAGCCAAAACAGCACGTCGCCGCCGGTGGCCGGTGCCGTGGCCGGCGCCGCGCCGATGGGGACGAAGGGGGCCAGGGCCGCCGGCGCGCATTCGGGCGAGGCGCGCCGCCAGAGTTCCGGCCCGAAGGCCAGCAGAATACGAAACTCGCGTTCGACGGCGATGTCGTGCGCGGTCGTCCAGGCCTGACCCAGATCGGCCAGGTCGAGGTCGCCGGCCGCGCGGTATTCCACGGCCAGATGCTGTGTCGAGGTGTCGTCGAGAATGGCTGCTTGCGGAGTATTCATGGACTGGGCCCTTGCCGATGATGTCGTTCCGACGATAGATGAACCGTCCCGCCGAACGAATCAATGCCGCGATTGGAGAATGGAATGTCCGTGACCTTGACCCTCGACGAAGTGCGCGACCTGGCGACCCGCTGCCTCATGGCTGCCGGCGCCGACGCCGCCAATGCCGCCGCCGTCGCCGATACGGTGACCAAGGCGGAACGCGACGGCTGCACTTCGCACGGCCTGTTCCGCATCCCGGGTTTCTGTTTGTCATTGGCGAGCGGAAAAGTCGACGGCGCGGCCGAACCGACGGTCGAAACGTTAGCCCCCGGCGTGCTGCGCGTCGACAACCGGCGCGGCCTGGCGTCCCGCGGCCTCGAGGTGGCCATGCCGCCCCTGATCGAGGCGGCGCGCGCGCAGGGCATCGCGGCGGCCGCGCTGGTCAACTCGCACCATCACTCGGCCCTCTGGCCGGAGGTCGAAATGATTGCCGACGCAGGGTTGGTCGGCCTGGCGCTGACCGCCTCCAAGTCCGCCGTCGCGCCCGCCGGCGGCACCAAGCCTTTGTTTGGCACCGACCCGATGGCCTTCGCCTGGCCGCGGCCGGACGGCCGGCCGCCGCTGGTTTTTGACCAGGCCTCCAGCGCGCTCGCCCGCGGCGAGATCATGATCGCCGAGCGCGACGGTCACACCCTGCCCGAAGGCATCGGCGTCGATTCCGAGGGCAACCCGACGACCGATCCGGGCGCCATCCTGAAAGGCGCGCAGTTAGCCTTTGGTGGCTACAAGGGGGCGGCATTGGCGCTGATGATCGAACTCCTCAGCGGCGCCTTGATCGGCCAGCCGACCGGTTTCGAGGCGACCGCCCAGGACAACAACGACGGTGGCCCGGTGACCAACGGTGAACTCTTGATCGCCATGGATCCGGCCCGTTTCGGCGACGTAGACGACGCGGCGGCCCGGGGCGAGGCCCTGTTCGCCGAAATTCTGAAACAGGAGGGCACGCGGCTGCCGTCGGACCGGCGTTTCCAAAACCGCGCCCGCGATCCGCACCCCGGCACCGAGGTGCCGGATGCGCTAATGGAAAAGCTGCAGGGATTGGCAGGGGGATGAGTTTTATTGTGTGCGGAATTTTATTTATTCCCTCAGTCGCCGGGCGCGGCTATTCGCCGCTTGGCTACGCGCCATTCGGCGCGGCGCGCGGTCGCGCGTGCCTCCGGCCCCGAGGGGCCGTCGGATTGGGACACGCCCGGATACATCTGCGGCGTGGGCCGGGACTCGCATCCGTTGCGCCAGCCGGCGCAACGGCGAGCGCAACGCGCGACCGGGCCGTGAGGCCCGTAGCCAAGCGGCACAGCTGCGCCCGGCGACTGAGGGAACAACAAAGATTCGCCGTGACGTACGGCTCCAATGGACACCACCCTATCCGGCGTGCCGCCTGCCGCGCCCGGCGACCGAGGGAATAATGACAAAGGAGGAAACCATGAATCAGAGCTCCCAAGAAATCCGCATCGCCTTCATACAGGCCCGTTGGCACGCGGACATCGTCGATCAATGCCGAGAGGCCTTCCTGGAGGCTTTGGACGAACGCGACGACGTCACGGCCGAGGTCGACGTGTTCGACGTCCCCGGCGCCTTCGAAATTCCGCTGCAGGCGCGGACGCTGGCGCAAAGCGACCGCTACGACGCGGTGGTCGGCGCCGCCTTCGTCGTCGACGGCGGCATCTACCGCCACGAGTTCGTTGCGGAAAGCGTCGTCGCCGGCTTGATGCAGGCGCAGTTGGATGCCGACGTGCCGGTGCTCACCGTTGTTCTGACGCCGCATCATTTCCACGAAAGCGACGAACATCGCCGGTTCTTCCTCGACCACTTCCGCGTCAAGGGGCGCGAGGCGGCGGAGTCGTGCGTACAGGTGCTGGCGCTCAGGCGGGAAATTGCTGCCGCCGCCTAGGTACCGAGGTCGAGCGTGTATACAGCGACCCGGCCGCGCAGGGTCTCGGTACTGTCGATGGCGCGCCAGCCGCGGCGCTCCAGCAGGCCGGTGAGGGTGTCGGTCGAGGTGTAGAGGCTGGCGTGGCCCTGCCGCCGGGTCTCGTCCTCGATGGCGGCGATCAGTGCCGAGCCGACTCCCTGGCCACGATGTTCGGGAGCAATCACCACGGCGGCCAGCCAGGGGCCGAGGCCGAGTTCGCTGCCGGGCGAGTCCGTCTTCAGGGCTGCCGTGCCGAGTGGTCGGCCCGCATCATCGAGGGCGATCAGCGCCAGAGGCAGGCCGTCCGTGCGCATGCTATCGGCGATATCGGCCGCCGCGTCGCCGGGGCCATCGGTGCCGTAGTAAGGCTCCCACTCGGCGACGAACCAGCCTTCGAGGACTGGTGCGGCGTCGGGAACATCTGCGAGCGGCTGGATGCGCATCAGACCGCGTAGCGGGTCGGATCGTCCACGCCAGCCTCCTGGAATCCCTTCTTCCGCAACAGGCAGGCATCGCAGGAGCCGCAGTGTTCCAGACCGGGCCCCGGATCGTAGCAGCTCAGCGTCGCCGCCACGTCGACGCCGAGGTCGAGGGCGCGGCGGACGATGCCGGCCTTGCTCAGGTCCAGGAGCGGCGTGTGGATGGTGAGCCCACCCGGGCTGCCGTCTTCCACCGCCGCCTTGGTGGCCAGGTTGGCCATGGCGGCGTAGGCCTCGATGTAGTCCGGCCGGCAGTCGGGATAGCCTGAATAATCGAGCGCGTTGACGCCGATGTAGATGTCCCGCGCGCCCTCGACCTCGGCGAAGGCCAGCGCGAAGGAGAGGAAGATGGTATTGCGAGCCGGCACGTAGGTGATGGGGATGCCGTCGCCGATGGCGGCGGCCGTGCGGCCCTTGGGAACATCTATATCGTCGGTCAGGGCCGAGCCGCCGAAGGCGCGGAGATCAATATCGACGATGGCGTGGCGGGCGACCCGGGCCGCCGTTACCAGGGCTTCCGCCGCCTCCAGTTCCTGGGCATGGCGCTGGCCGTAGCGGAACGACAGGGCCAGCGGCTCATATCCGGCCGCCCGCGCCTCGGCCAAGCAGGTCGCCGAATCGAGGCCGCCCGAGAGCAGCACCACCGCTTTCCGCACGTCTTCCATGCCGTCCTCTACATCCGGCGTCGTTCGTGGCAGGCTCTAACACATGGACGCCACCGAAGCCAAACGAGCCATCCGCAACCAGGCATCGGACCTGGGCTTCGATGCCGTTGGCTTCGCCTCGGCGGAACCCAATGCACTAGACGGGGTCGACCTGGCCCAGTTCCTCGGCGCCGGTCTCGCCGGCGACATGGGATGGCTCGACAATCCGCGACGGGGTGATCCGCTGAAGATCATGCCCGAGGCGCGGACGGTGGTGGTGCTCGGCACCAATTACGGCCCGGCCGTCGCCCCCGCGGCCGCCCTCGACCGCGCGGACCGGGGGACCATCAGCGTCTACGCGCAAGGGGCCGACTACCACGACCTGGTGAAGAAGCGCCTGAAACGGCTGGGTCGCTGGATCGCGGACACCCTCGGCAGCGACATCAAGGTTTTCGTCGATACAGCACCGGTGATGGAGAAGCCGCTGGCTGCGCGGGCCGGCCTCGGCTGGCAGGGCAAGCACACCAACATGGTGAGCCGCGATTTCGGCTCGTGGCTGTTCCTGGGCGAGGTGTTCACCACTCTCGACCTGCCCGCCGACGACACCCACGCCGACCTTTGCGGCAGTTGCGACGCCTGCCGCCGGGCTTGTCCGACCGACGCCTTGGCCGAGCCCTACCGCATTGATCCCAGGCGCTGCGTCTCGTATCTCACCATCGAGCACAAGGGGGATATCGCCGCCGACCTGATGGCGGCCATGGGCAACCGCATCTACGGCTGCGACGACTGCCTCGCCGCCTGCCCCTGGAACAAGTTCGCCACGCCGCACGAGGAGGAAAAGTTTCTGCCCCGGGCCGAGCTTTCGGCGCCGCGCCTGAAGGACCTCGCGGACCTCGACGATGCCGCCTTCCGCCGCGTCTTCGCCGGCTCTCCCATCAAGCGGACCGGCCGCGACCGGTTCGTCCGCAACGTCCTCATCGCCATCGGCAACTCCGGCGATGCCTTGCTGAAGCCCACCGCCGTGGCCCTTGTCGATGACGCTTCCCCCCTGGTCGCCGGGGCGGCGCGCTGGGCCGCCAATCGATTGCCATGATTCACGGCCAAGGTTGACGGAACCCACGGGCCGGCATACGTCTGTAGGCGGAGGATGAGCATGCGCAACGGCTTCGGATTGGCGGTTTTTCTGGTGGCGCTGCTGGCGGCGGCGGCGGTCCATGCGCAGACGGCGAAGCCTGCCAAGTCCAAGGTCGGCACCCGCGATGACACCAAGACGGGCGAGTTCGCCTACCCCTACCACATCAAGCCGAAGGTGATTGCCCCGGCACCATTGTTGAAATCCGGCCGGAAATTGAAGCCGGGCAACATGTTCCGCGACTGCAAGACCTGCCCGGAGATGGTGGTGGTGCCGGCGGGCGTCTTCATCATGGGCTCCAAGAACTACAAGCGCGAGCAGCCGCCCAGGCTGATACGAATCCGGAAGTCCTTCGCCATCGGCCGGTTCGAGACCCAGCACGTCGAATGGCAGGCCTGTGTCGATGCCGGCGGCTGCAATCACAAGCCGCACGACCACAAGTGGGGGCGCGAGCGACGGCCGGTCATCAACGTCGGCCACGGCATGGTCGAGAATTTCGCCAAGTGGCTTTCCAAGACGACCGGAAAGAAATACCGCCTGCCTTCGGAGGCTGAGTGGGAGTATGCCGCGCGCGCCGGCTCGACCAAGAACTACACCCACGGCGACGACGTCGGCAAAGGCGTCATCAATTGCAGGAAGTGCGGTACCCCCTGGTCGGGCGTCGGCAATGCGCCCGTCGGCAGTTTCCCGCCCAACAAGTGGGGCCTCTACGACATGCACGGCAACGCCTTCGAGTGGGTCAAGGATTGCTGGCACAAGGACTACAAAGGCGCGCCCAAGGACACCGCCGCCTGGCTCACCGGCAACTGCCAGCTGCGCGTTATCCGCGGCGGCTCCTGGTACTACTATTCGCGCATGTCCCGGGCCGCCAACCGGCAGAAGAATCCGGCCGGCGTGAAGAGCTACTGGCTGAGTTTCCGCCTAGTGCGCGAACTGCCCTGAGCGCCGGTGCCTATCCCGGGCCGGGCTTTCAATTCTTGACGATCTACGAATCCTCGTCCGCCAGGGCGCGGGTCAGGTGGCTGAGCGCTTCCTGGTGGCGTTGGTTGTCGATGCGGGCGAAATTGCGGGCGACCTCGAGGCAGAGCCGCTGGCGGCTTGGCATAACCTCGCTGGACCCGTCGTCGAGGCCTTCGAAGAAGTGCCCGACGGGCACGCTCAGGACCTGGGAGATATCGTAGAGACGGCCGGCCGAGATACGGTTGATGCCGCGTTCGTATTTGTGCGCCTGCTGGTAGGTGACGCCGATGAGCTGCGCCATCTCCTGCTGGCTGAGGCCGAGCATGATACGGCGCTCACGAATACGGGCGCCGACATGGCGGTCGGTACTGGTGGCGCGATTGGTGACCTTGGCATCCACGATGGCCTTGCCCTCCCGGCTGGCTTTTGCGTCGGCACGTCCCGTCGAACCTTGGGCGGTCCCGCCTGCGGTATCCGGCCGACCCGAAGATAGAGGGCTCGGCGCACGCAAAAATTCATCCCCACGACTGCGTTCGTTTTAAACGTCAATTAGCCCCTATATGACACCAAAAAGGCTGTGAATGCGATAGCGAATACGCCCTATCGCGGAATGGCCTAGAATGCCTGGAGGCTCCTAAACCTTGGGTAGATAAGGGAAATTCGGAACGCCGCTGCGCAGTGGCAAACGCATTGCCAGGCAAGCGAGATGGCTCTGGCGGAAGTACCCGGGAGGGTCGGTCCGGCGGGCTCAGGAGCTCTTGTCGTCGCTCAGTGCGTCGAGTTGGCGCTGCATGGCGGCGAGTTGCGCGCGCAAATTGTCGATCTGTTCGCCCGATCCGTCGCCATCGTCGGTCGCCGCCGCGTTGTCGGCTGTCGTGTCGGTGGCTGTCGTGTCGGTGGCTGTCGTGTCGGCGGCGTTGCTGCCGTCGGTCTCGTAGGGCGTGAACATGCGCATGGCGTTCTCCAGCATGGCCATGTTCTGCTTGCCCATCTCCTCGAACTGGGCGAACGGGTTAAGGCCGCCCAACGCATCCTGCATGTAGGAGCGCATCTGCTCCTGGTTGCGGGCGAAGGTCTGCATGGTGTGCTCAAGGTAGTTCGGCACCACGGCCTGCAGGCTGTCGCCGTAGAAACTGATGAGGTGGCGGAGGAAGCTGATGGGCAGCAGGTTCTGGCCCTTGCTTTCCTCCTCGACGATGATGTGGGTCAGCACCGAGCGCGTGATGTCCTCGCCGGACTTGGCGTCCTTGACCTCGAACACCTGGCCTTCCTTGACCATGGTCGCCAGGTGGTCGAGCGTGACGTAGCTTGAAGTCGCGGTGTTGTAGAGCCGCCGGTTGGCGTACTTCTTAATGGTGATCGGTGCTTCGGCGTCGTCTTTGTCGGCCATGCCCTGGGTCCCCTCGGCGCTTGTTCCCTAGCCGTTCGCGGGCGACCGTAGCGCGGAAAATGCTGCACTGCAATGAATTGTTCCGCGACCGCTTGGGGCTCGATATAGTGGCGCGGCGCCAAGTTTCGGCGCCAAGGAGACGGCACATGGCCGACGACCAAGACCCAGCCGGTGAGGATGCCAGTGACGATATTGGCGACGACCTGCAATCCATGGCGCGCCAGTACCTGGATCTGTGGGAGGAGCATCTGGCCTCGCTCGGGCAGGACCCGGCGGTGGCCGAGAACATGGCCCGCACCATCGAACTGATGAACACGGGTGCTGCAGCCTTTGCCACCATGGCCTTGGAGGGCATCAACCAGGCCCAGAATCAGGCCCAGGCCGCCACACCACCAGCCGCCGCCACACGGTCAGGAGACGCCGATGAGCCAGCCGCCGGAACCGTCCCCGCTGATGCCGCTCTCACCGATGCCGCTGGCGCCGCGGCCGATGGCCATGCACATGGCGCTGCAAACGCTGACCTGGATGATCTCCGTCGGCGCCTTGCCCGCCTTGAGGAGCGGCTCGAGCGCCTCGAATCCGCTCTTGCCCCCGGTGGGAAGACAGCTGGCTGAGAAACTGGCGTCGACAGATCCGGTGGCGCTACGACGGGCCGTCGAACGGGAAGCCGGAAATCGCCTGGCCAATTTTGCCGCCGGGGTCGAACGCTACCACAAGGCGCCGCGGCATCCCCGAGAGCAGGAGCCGCCCGTATTCTGGTGCCAGGGCACGACGCGTGTACTCGATTACGGCCTCAGTGACGAGGCACCCCCGGTGCTGCTCATACCGTCGCTGATCAACCGGGCCCATATCCTCGACCTGGACGAGCGGTCCTCGCTGGCCCGTGGCCTGGCCGCACGCGGGTTCAGACCGCTGTTGGTGGAGTGGAACGGCCCCGGCGAGGCCGAGCGGCAATTCACCCTCGACGATTACATCGCCGGGCGGCTGGTGGCGATGCTGGACGCGGTGAATGCCGAGACCGGGCATAAGCCGGCATTGGTCGGCTACTGCATGGGAGGTAATCTGGCGCTGGCGCTGGCGGCGCTCAGGCCCGCCGACGTCCGGGCACTGGCGCTGCTGGCGACGCCGTGGGATTTCCACGCCATGCCGGCGGCGATGACCCACGCGCTGGCCGGCGTCCTGCCGGCGGTGGAGACGGCGCTCGACGTCATGGGTACGCTGCCGGTGGATGCCCTGCAGGCCATGTTCGCCGGCCTCGACCCCTACTTGACGGCGCGCAAATTTCGTCGTTTCGCCCATGCCGCCGCCCATTCCGGTGCCGTGGCCGATAATGGCGTCGCCGAGTTCATCGCGCTCGAGGACTGGCTCAACGATGGCGTGCCGCTGGCCGGACCGGTGGCCCGGGCCTGCCTGCGGGAGTGGTATGTGGAGAACCGCCCGCACCAGGGAACTTGGCGCATCGGCGGCCAAGCCATCCGGCCCCAGGATATTGATCTCCCGGCGCTGGTCATGGTGCCGGCGCGCGACCACATCGTTCCGCCGGCCTCGGCCCGGCCGTTGGCCGAGGCGCTGCCGCGGGCCCGCCTGGTCGAAGTCGCGGCCGGGCACATCGGCATGGTCGCCGGATCGCGCGCCCGCGACCTGCTGCAGCGGCCGTTGGCGACCTGGTTGTCGGAGAATCTGACAAGAGATTGATTCAGATCAGGGCCGGGCAGTCTCGATTCTGGTTCTTGTGCGCCTGCGCCGTCATCCGTATAAAGGCGCCGTGGCAAATCGAGCCAAGCGAAGCCCGATGCCCAGGAAACGTCCAACGAGTTGCACGACGGCTTTCACGGACCGCCCGGACGACGGGCGGATTGCCGGAGGCCGTTGACCGTAATGACCCCACGGGTATGCGATGAGCAGCACCCCGTCTTGAGAATTGGACCGAGGAGAAATCAACATGACCGAAGTCGTTATCGCCGCAGCCGCGCGGACCCCCGTCGGCGCTTTCAACGGCGCACTCAGTTCCGTGCCCGCCCACTACCTGGGCGAGGTTGCCATCCGCGGTGCGCTGGAGCGCGCCGGCGTCGCCCCCGAGGACGTCAGTGAAGTCATCATGGGCCAGATCCTGGCCGCCGGTGCCGGTCAAAACCCGGCTCGCCAGGCCGCCATGGCCGCCGGCATCCCGCAGGAAGCCACGGCCTATGGCGTCAACCAGCTGTGTGGCTCCGGCCTGCGCACGGTTGCCTTGGGCTTGCAGGCCATCGCCTGCGGCGACAGCACAATCGTCGTCGCCGGTGGTCAGGAAAGCATGAGCCAGGCACCGCACCTGATGCACCTGCGCAACGGCACCAAGATGGGTACGGCCGAACTCGTCGACAGCATGCTCAAGGACGGCCTTATGGACGCCTTCAATGGCTACCACATGGGCAACACGGCCGAGAACGTGGCCCAGAAGTGGCAGCTCACCCGCGAAGAGCAAGATAACTTCGCCGTGGCTTCGCAGAACAAGGCCGAGGCGGCCCAGAAGGCCGGCAAGTTCAAGGATGAGATCGTCCCCGTCACCATCAAGTCCCGCCGTGGCGACACCGTGGTCGAGGACGACGAGTATCCGAAGCACGGCACCACCATGGACACCGTCGGCAAGCTGCGCCCGGCCTTCGACAAGGAAGGCACGGTGACCGCCGCCAATGCATCCGGCATCAACGACGGCGCCGCCGTGGTGGTGCTGATGTCGGCCGAGGAAGCCGAGAAGCGCGGCATCACGCCGCTGGCCCGCATCAAGTCCTGGGCCACCGCCGGCGTCGATCCGGCGATCATGGGCACTGGCCCCATCCCGGCGTCGCGCAAGGCGCTGGAGAAGGCCGGCTGGACCGTCGACGACCTCGACCTGGTGGAAGCCAATGAAGCCTTCGCCGCCCAGGCCTGCGCCGTCAACAAGGACATGGGCTGGGATACGGATAAGGTCAACGTCAACGGTGGCGCCATCGCCATTGGCCATCCGGTGGGGGCGTCCGGCAACCGGGTGCTCAACACGCTGTTGTTCGAGATGCAGCGCCGGGACGCCAAGAAGGGTCTGGCCACGTTGTGCATCGGCGGCGGCATGGGCATCGCCATGTGCGTCGAGCGCGACTAATCGAAATCTGGGCGGGCCTGGGCGTTGCCCCGGCCCGCCCCCATTAACGAGGAGGAACTCATGGCACGGGTAGCATTGGTCACGGGCGGCTCGCGCGGCATCGGCCGGGCAATCGCCATCGGCCTCAAGGACGCCGGCTACAATGTGGTCGCGACCTACGCCGGCAACGACGAGGCGGCAGCGGCATTCAAGGAAGAGACCGGCATCCCGGTCTACAAGTTCGATGTCGGCGACTTCGATGCCGTCGAGGCGGCGATCGGCCAGATCAAGGCCGATGTGGGCGCCATCGAGGTGCTGGTCAACAACGCCGGCATCACCAAGGACAAGCCCCTGCACAAGATGGACAAGGCGTCTTGGGATGCGGTCATCAACACCAACCTGTCGAGCCTGTTCAATCTGTCGCGCAACGTCATCGACGACATGCGCGGCGCCGGGTTCGGCCGCATCATCAACATCTCGTCGGTGAACGGCCAGAAAGGGCAGTTCGGCCAGACCAACTATTCGGCCTCCAAGGCCGGCGACCTCGGTTTCACCAAGGCGCTGGCGCTGGAAACCGCGTCCAAGGGCATCACCGTGAACGCCATCACGCCGGGCTACATCGGTACCGAAATGGTGCTGGCGGTGCCGCAGGAGGTGCTGGACACCAAGATCCTACCGCTGGTGCCGGTCGGTCGCCTGGGCGAGCCGGACGAGATCGCGCGCTGCGTGGTCTTCCTGGCTTCCGACGATTCGGGCTTCATCACCGGCTCGACGCTGTCGGCTAATGGCGGTCTCTACATGGACTGACCGAGCGGTCCTGAGAGTACTCGAGAGCCCCCGCGTCCGACCCGGTGCGGGGGCTTCTCGTTGCCAAGACCGCCGCGGACGGTAAACTAGAATCATGTTTCGCCTGACCGCCATCCTGCTGGCGCTGCTCACCGCCTCCGTCGCCACGGCGGCGGAGGCCCCGGCGTTCAGCCAGACCGCGCTTTTGGTGCCCGCCGGCATCCGTACGCTGTTGCCGGCGCCCGGGGGTGCCGTGGTGATGGTCGACGGCGACGGGCGGGCCTTCCGGGTTTCCGTGGCCGATGGCCGGCTGAACCTGACCCCGGTAAAAGTGCCGGCGTTCCCGGCGCCGGGGGTGGATGCGCTGCCGGATACCGAGGTCGCGGTCGGCGGCAAGGGCATCGAGGCGGCCTGGCTGGTCGGCCCGACCCGGCGCTACGGCCATGGCGTGCTCGGTGATGGGGTGGAGGCCGGCGGGGTCGCCGCACGGCTTTCCGGCGGCTGGGTAGTGCGTTTCGACCTCGCCGAAAATGCGGTGTTCGAGGACCGCTCGCCGCGTCTCGCCGATATGGACGGCGACGGCCGGGACGAGATCCTGCTGGTCAAATCCTATCTCGACGCCGGGGCAGCACTCTCGGTGGTAGGCGTGAAAGACGGCAAACTGGTGATGCGGGCGGAGGCCGAGCCGATCGGCCTGCCCAATCGCTGGCTCAACCCGGTCGGTGCGGCCGACTTCGACGGCGACGGCCGCGTGGAGGCCGCCGTGGTCATCACGCCGCACATCGGCGGCATCCTGACGCTCTATGAAATGAAAGACGGCCGGCTGGTCCCCGAAGCCAGCCTGCACGGCTTCTCCAACCATGGCATGGGATCGCGGGAACTGCGGCTCTCCACCGTCGCCGACGTGGACGGCGACGGCAACCCGGACCTGATCGTGCCGGGGGCGTCGAAGCGTACATTGAAGGTCATGAGTTACGCCGACGGGCGCCTGCGCACGCTGGCCGCCATCGCCAATGCGGACCGCATCGAGCACGCGGTGCTGGTCGGCGACCTCGACGGCGATGGCCGGCCTGACCTGGTCTATGGGTTGCGGGGCGGCGTGTTGGTTGCGGTCATCTGGCGCCGATGAACGACGACGCCGAGGTCACGGCAGCCTCCGGTTCCGATCCGGCGCGGCGCCGTCGGGCGACGCTGATCGGTGCGACGGCGGTCCTCATGTGGGGACTGCTCGCGCTTCTGACCACGCTGACCGGCCAGGTGCCGCCGTTCCTGCTGGCCGCCCTGGCGTTCGGCGTGGCAACCCTATTCGTTATCGCCAAGTGGCTGATCCGGCGCGAGAACATTTTACATCATCTGCGTCAGCCCTTGGGCGCCTGGGCGCTCGGCGTCATCGGGTTGTTTGGGTACCACTTCTTCTATTTCATGGCGCTCCGGAATGCGCCGCCGGTGGCGGCCGGCTTGATCGCCTACATGTGGCCGCTGTTGATCGTGTTGTTCTCCGCGCTGCTGCCGGGTGAACGGCTGCGCTGGTGGCACCTGGTTGGGGCGCTGGCCGGTCTCGCCGGAACTGTGCTGCTGGTGACCGACGGCAAGGGGCTGGACGGGTTCCGTCCGGAACACGCTCTCGGCTATGCCATGGCCGTCCTGTGCGCGCTGACCTGGGCCACCTATTCGGTGCTCAACCGTCGTTTCGGCGAGGTGCCGACCGATACCGTCGGCGGATTCTGCGCCGCCACGGCAGTGCTGGCTGCGGCGGCCCATGTCACTTTCGAGACCACTGTCTGGCCTGCCGATGGCGGCGAATGGATGGCCATCGTCGGGTTGGGGTTGCTGCCCGTGGGTGCCGCCTTCTTCACTTGGGACCATGGCACCAAGCACGGCGACATCCGCGTTCTCGGCGCCTTCGCCTACGCCGCGCCCTTGCTTTCGACCCTGTTGCTGATCGCCTTCGGCCGCGGCGAAGCGACCTGGGTGGTGGCTGCTGGCTGCGTGCTGATCATCGGCGGCGCGCTCGTCGCCTCGCAGGAGATGCTGCGGAGGACCTAAGCGCCCGGCGACCAGCCCGGCGGCGCCAACTCGAAACCCTCGAAATCAAAGGCCGGCGCGACCGTGCAGCCGACCAGGGTCCACTCGCCCAGGCTTTCGGCGGCCTGCCAGGCGCCCGGCGGCACAATGGCCTGCGGCTGTTGTCCCTGGTCCATGGTGGGACCGAGAAGGTGTTCGGCTGGTGGAGAGCCCTCGGCGGCGATCTCCAGCCGAAGCGCCGCGCCGGCGTGGTAGTGCCAGATCTCCGTGGCGTCAACGCGGTGCCAGTGCGATCGCTCGCCCCGGATCAGCAGGAAATAGATGCTGGTGACGGCGGCGCGCTCGCCTGGGGCGGCGGCCGCGCGGTGGATTTCCCGGTAGTGCCCGCCCTCGGGATGGGGGGCGAGACCGAGTTGCCGGATGATGTCCGTCGCCGTCGGGTTCACGGCGTCCGCCGTCGGGCTCACGACGTCGGAGGTGCCGTCGCCTGCATGGCGGGGCGCTCGGCGAACTCGGCATACCACGCCGCCAGCTTCGGCCGGCCCTCGCGCCAGCCCATGTCCGGGAAGCGCAGGTCGATCCAGCCCAGGCTGCAGGCGATGGCGATGTGGCCGATGCTGAGATCATCGGCGGTGAGACCGTCCGCCTCGCCCTCGGCCACGTCCATGGCGCGGGCGATGTTGGTCTTTTGGCGTTCGGTCCACCAGTCCCAGCGCAGCTCTTCCGGCCGGCGCTTGGTCTCGATCAACAGCAGGATGCCGGCGTCGGTCATGCCGTCGCCGAGGGCCTGGCGCCGGAGCGCCGCCGTGTGCGCCGGCTCGTTCGCCGGGAACAGCTTGGCCCCGTCGTGCAGGCCGTCCAGCACCTCGCAGATGACTTTGCTCTCGAACAGAGTCTGGCCGTCGTCCAGTGTCAGCGCCGGCACCTTGCCGAGCGGGTTGTCGTCGCCGAGGTCGGTTTCCGGCGACCAGGGATCGGTGGCGACGCGCTCGACGCGGCCGTCCAGCCCCGTCTCGATGGCGGTGACGGAAACCTTGCGCACATAGGGCGAGGTCGGTGAATAGCGAAGTTTCATCTTGGGCTCCTGGCGTAGGGAAGGCGGGGCGGCACGCGGGTTGGCGTCTCGCGGGCGCGCACCCTAGCACAGGGTCGCCGCATGGCCACCTCTCCCTGAGTGTTCGCCGAGCCGTGATCTGTCACAACTGTTTTTCCATGATACTGGGGTTGTATATACAACCCCAGTATCATGCCGCCGAAAATTGAATGAGCGTGCTGCAGCTCGTTTGCGCGCGCTGCTTGCCGGGGCGTGCGGGGGCGTGCGGGGGCGGGGCGATCTGGGCTATGATTCGGACCATGTGGACGGACGTGGTCGATCTCAGGGATTTCTACGCCTCGGGCCTGGGCCAGGTGGCGCGGCGCATGGTGCGCCGGCGCATCCGCAAGGTGTGGCCGGACGTGACCGGCCAGAGCGTGCTCGGGCTCGGTTACGCGACGCCCTATCTTGCCGGCTTCCGGTCCGAGGCGGGGCGCGTCATCGCCGCCATGCCGGCCGGCCAGGGTGTCATCCACTGGCCGGAGGACGACCCGCGCCTGGCCACCCTGGTCGACGAGTTCGAACTGCCGTTCCCCGACCTCTCCATGGACCGGGTGATGCTGGTGCATGCCTTGGAGTGCGCCGAGCAGGTGCGACCGTTCCTGCGCGAGGTCTGGCGGGTGATGGCGGATTCGGGCCGGCTGCTGGTCATCACGCCCAACCGTCGCGGCATGTGGGCGCGGGCCGAGCGCACGCCCTTCGGCCACGGCCACCCCTATTCGCGCGGCCAGTTGTCGCGTCTCCTGCGCGACAATCTGTTCACGCCGCTGGACAGTTCCACCGCCCTCTATGTGCCGCCCCTCGGCTGGGGTCTGGCTCTTTCCTCCGCCCCGGCATGGGAGCGTATCGGCCCCCGCCTCTATCCGCCGTTCGCTGGCGTCGTCATGATCGAGGCAACGAAACAGATCTACGCGGCGACCCCGGTGGGCGAACCGGCCCGACGGCGCCTCACGGTCGCCATGCCGGGGGACGGACCGCGGGTGAACAGGGGGTGACGACGGCGATGCGGGCGCGGTCGGGGCGGACGGACACACGTGCGGGGCGTGCGGATTTCCGACCCGCTGCGGGCGCCCGTTCGATGTCGCCCGCAGCGGGGCTTTCCCGCGCCCGAACAAACGGTTAGATTCCAAGGCGGTAGATTTGAGATCGGAACGGGTGACGGGATGTCCGGCGGGCTGGTCATTGACGACGGTGTTCGATATCCGGCGGTGCTGCGGACCGCCGCGCCGGCGTTCCGGTATGCGGACGTCATCGGTGACGGCAATGTCGACGTCTATACGCACGTGTTCGATATCATGACTGAAATGTCGCGACCCGGCGTGAATGCGCTGATGACCAAGGCCTATGCCTATTGGGCGGGTCAATCGCAGTTTTCCTCGTCGCATTACGTCAGTTTCGAGATGGACGAGTTGTTGAGCGCGCTGGATCAGATGGCCGTGCTCGATCGAAGCAACATTGTCGATGTGCGCTACGAGAATCCGGCCGAGTTCATGCATGTTCGCTACGCGCGGACCTCCGAACGGGTTCGGCGCCGGAGCTTCCGGAACGAGCCCATCGGGGCGTTCCCGATCGATGCCCACGCCATGGCGGTGCAGCGCGCGCACTACACGGTTGCCACGTTCAACGTCCCACGCCTGGAACTCCTGTGGTGGAACGTGCGGCACCCGGAAGCCCATGACTTCTTATCGTTCGGAAACCAGGGATACACGAAGCTGTCGTTGCCGTTTAGGCTCGGCCGTGCGCGTACCGTGACGCATCTGGTGACGATTCAACAGACTGAACCGATAAGCGAAACCCCGTGGGGTTCGCACGTGCCAGAATGACCTCGGCCCCGAGGGTCGCCAAATGGAGCATTTCGATGTTCTCCGTCGGCGGGTAATAACCCCGCCAGAGCGGGGCCGACGCCTCGTATTCCTTTAGATAGCTGCGGCCGGCGGCGCTAACCTTCGCGAAATTCTGTTCCCGGATGGTGGCTGTGAAACAGGTGGTTTCGGGCCACCGCGCGAGGGCTGTCAGTTTGTTGATCATGGAAAGCGCCCCGCCGATCCCGCAGCCCTGCAGGACGGGACTGACCCAGAGGCCGCCCAGGAAGGCGACGTTCCGCAGTTCGGGTAGCTCATCGCTCAGGATGTTGCAGGTCATAAATTCCGCTGGCGCGTTGATCTCGTACCACAGCGCGCCGGACTGCACGGCGGGCAGGAATTCGCCGGCGAATCGCCGACAGGCGGCAAGCGCGACGATACCGTACGACGCATGGTCGATGCGAAGGTGATAGGCGGTCATCTCGCGATGGAACTCGGGCTCAAACGTCGGCGCGGAGACGCGGCCCCGCAGGCGACGGGTGGCGTCGCACCAGGCACGCGTTCCGAAGCCGACGGTGAGGCTCATATCGGCGTCGTTCAGTTGCGACTCGACGACGCGATAGCATTGGGTAAGGAGTTGTTGTGACATCGATTGGATCCCTTGCTCAGGTGTCAACTGACGTGATTTTGACGCTCGTTACGCCCGCGGTCGCGGTCGAAGTGCGACATCCAGTCACAATCCGAGGATTCCGGGGCTGACAGCCCGGTCGATGGAACCTGTTGAGAGCACCCAGAATGGCCCGGTCGTGGCGACAACGCAGTTTCGCCACGGGTCTTTCCCGCTTGCGCGTGAGGCGCTAGGTTCCGTCTCGCCTTGTCTGCAATTCTGGAGCGGCCGTAAGACCGCGGCCCTGCCTGACGCCATGTCCAAGAACGTTCGTCGACTGGTTTGCCGAGTTTCGCACCTGGAAGGTGCGACACCGGAGGTCTGGCTGTTGCGTCTGCAATCGATGATCGAGGGCGGCTTGTTCGACTGGCACGCCGGGCAGTACGCCAGCGTGCGTTTCGACGGCCAGGAGCCGCGCGACTATTCCATTGCCAACCGGCCGGGCGAAGGCTTCGCCGAATTCCATATTCGCCATGTCGGCGGCGACGGGGCATCCGGTTACGTGGCGTCCGGCCTTGCCGAGGGCGAGCGGGTCGAGGTTCAGGGGCCGTTTGGCGAGGCCTGGTTCCGACGCGACCATCCGGGTCCCGTGCTGGCGGTCGCAGGCGGCACCGGCCTGGCGCCGATGAAGGCGGTGATCGAGGACGCGTTGGCGACCGGGCTCGAGCGCGACGTGCACCTCTATTACGGCTGCCGCGACGAGCGCGAGATCTATCTTGAGCGCTACTTCATTGATCTGGCCCGTCGGCACCCCTGGTTCCGCTTCGTCAGCGTGTTGTCGGACGCGCGCCCCGAGGACGACCCCGGTCGCCGGCGCGGGCTGGTGGGAGAGGCCGTGGCCGCCGACTTCCAAGGCCTGGCCGGCTTCGATTGCTACCTCGCCGGGCCGCCGCCCATGGTCGATGCGGTGATGGACATGCTGTTGACCAAGGGCGCGACGTCGGAGCGCTTGTTCACCGACGCCTTCCGGACCGAGGCAGAGATGCAGGCCCTCGATCTTCCCCGGCCCGTGTGGGATTGAGGGCGCCGGCGTGGCTTACCAGGTGAAAGAAGTGTTCGCCACTCTGCAGGGGGAAGGCCGCCAGATGGGCCGGCCGGCGGTGTTCCTGCGATTCGCCGGCTGCAACCTGTGGAGTGGGCGCGAGCAGGACCGGGCAACGGCGCAATGCCAATTTTGCGATACTGACTTCGTCGGCACCAATGGGCCTGGTGGCGGCACCTTCGCCGAAGCCAAAGCCCTGGCCGACCAAGTCGCTGCGACCTGGCCGGGCAATGGTGCGCAGCCCCGCTTCGTCGTCTGCACCGGCGGCGAGCCGTTGCTGCAGTTGGACGCGGCGCTGATCGCCGCCCTGCATGCGCGCCATTTCGAGATCGCCATCGAGACCAACGGCACCATGGCCGTGCCAGACGGTATCGACTGGGTCTGCGTCAGCCCCAAGGCCGGCTGCGATCTAGTGCAGACAACCGGCGACGAGTTGAAACTGGTCTATCCGCAGTCGGCCCTGGACCCGGCGATGCTCGAAGCCCTCGCCTTCGATCATTTCCTGCTGCAGCCCATGGACGGGCCGGCGCGCGACGCCAACACCGGGGCGGCCATCGACTACTGCCTGGCGCACCCGAAGTGGCGGCTGTCGATCCAATCCCACAAACTTCTGGGTATCCCCTGATGGAAATTTTCACCGAGGTCACGTTCGAGGCCGCGCGCCACTTGCCGAAGGCGCCGGAAGGCCACAAGTGCCGGCGTGTGCACGGCCATTCGTTCCGGGCGCGTTTCGTCGTCTCGGGTCCGCTTGACGAGGCCGCGGGCTGGATCATCGACTTCGACCGCATCGGGGCTGCCGTCGACCCGGTCATCGAGCGCCTCGACTACCACACTCTCAACGACATCGAGGGGTTGGAAAACCCGACTACCGAGATGCTGACCAAATGGATCTGGGGCCAGGCCAAGCCGCTGCTGCCGGAGTTGGTTGAACTGACGCTCTGGGAAACCCCGACCTGCGCCTGCGTTTATCGCGGCGAGGACAATTGAAAGGACAGACCATGAGCAATGACACGGTGTTCAACCTGCACGACACCAGCCAGGGCATTGCGCGCGAACTGGCGCCGGGCATCACCACGCGGATCTTCCCGGGCGATCAGGCCATGCTGTCGGTGGTCCGCATCGAACCCAATGCCGAGGGCACGCTGCACAGCCATCCGGAGGAGCAATGGGGCGTCTTACTGGAAGGCTCGGCCGAGCGCATTCAGGGCAGCGATCGGTTCCAGGTTGCGGCCGGCGACTTCTGGCGCACCCCGGGCGGTGTCGAGCACACCATCGTCGCCGGACCGGACGGTGCCGTCATTCTCGATGTGTTCAGCCCGCCGCGCGAGGAATACAAGAAGGCGGGATCGGGATTCGCCTCGGGTTAGCCCCGACCGCGGTAGGGCGCGACGTTCTGGTCGGGTACCCAGAGGCCGTCGGGCAGCGTGCCGGTCTGGTAGAACACGTCGATGGGAATGCCGCCGCGCGGATACCAGTATCCGCCGATTCGTAGCCACATGGGCTCCGCGGCATCGACGATGCGCTTGGCGATGGCCACCGTGCAGTCCTCGTGGAAGGCACCGTGGTTGCGGAACGAGCCCAGAAACAGCTTCAGCGATTTGCTTTCGACGATCATGGCCTTCGGCACGTAGTCCATGACCAGGTGCGCGAAATCCGGCTGGCCGGTGACCGGGCAGAGCGACGTGAACTCGGGCGCCGTGAAGCGCACCAGGTAGGGCTCGTCCGGCTGCGGGTTGGGCACGCAGTCCAGGACGGCTTCGTCCGGGCTGGCCGGTAGTTCCACAGGGTTGCCGAGTTGGGTCATGGCCGGGAGCCTAACGGAACGACATCCCGCCGGCTAGAGCGGCGCGATGTCGCCGCCGGTGTAGGCGGCGCCGAAGTCAGCAGCGAACTCGGCAAATGAGTGATCCTCGATGGCGCCGCGCATGCCGGCCATCAGTTCCTGGTAATAATGCAGGTTGTGCCAGGTCAGTAGCGTGCCGACCAGCATCTCCTTGGCCATCGTCAGATGATGCAGGTAGGCGCGGGAAAACGTGCGGCACGGGTAGCAGAGGCAGTCCTCGTCGAGCGGCCGGGCATCTTCCCGGTGGCGCGCGTTGCGAAGGTTGACCGTGCCCCGCCGGGTGAAGGCCTGGTCGGTGCGGCCGGACCGGGTCGGCAGCACACAATCGAACATGTCGACGCCGCGGGTCACGGCGGCCACCAGGTCGGTCGGCTTGCCGACACCCATCAGGTAGCGCGGCCGGTCCGCCGGCAGGTGCGGCGTGGTGGCTTCCAGGGTCGCCAGCATCAATTCCGGCCCCTCGCCGACGGCGAGGCCGCCGACCGCGTAGCCGTCGAAACCGAGGGCCGTGAGCGCGGTCGCCGATTCCTCGCGCAGATCCGCATAGACGCCGCCCTGTACGATGCCGAAGATCCCGTAACCGGGACGCTCCGTGAACGCCGCCTTCGAGCGCTCGGCCCAGCGCATGGAGAGCCGCATACTGTCGGCGGCTTCTTCCTCGGTCGCCGGGAAGGGTGTGCATTCGTCTAGCACCATGGTGATGTCGGCGTCCAGGTGGCGCTGGATGTCGATGGCACGCGCGGGTGTCAGTTCGTGGCTGCTGCCGTCGATGTGGGAGCGGAAGCGGACGCCCGTCTCGGAGAGCTCGCGGAGCTGGCTCAGCGACATCACCTGGTAGCCGCCGGAATCGGTGAGGATCGGCCCCGGCCAGTCCATGAAGGCGTGCAGGCCGCCGAGGGCCTGGATGCGTTCCGAGCCCGGCCGCAGCATCAGGTGATAGGTGTTGCCGAGGATGCACTCGGCACCGGTCTCGCGCACCGCGTCCGGCGTCATGGCCTTTACCGTCGCCGCCGTGCCGACCGGCATGAAGGCCGGCGTGGCGATGGGGCCGTGGGCGGTGACCATGCGGCCGCGCCGGGCCGCGCCGTCCGTGGCCAGCAAGGAAAAGCCGATGCCGCTCACGGGCTCCGCTCCAGCAGGCTGGCGTCGCCGTAGGAGTAGAAGCGGTAGCCGGCCTCGATCGCATGGGCATAGGCCGCCTGCATGCGATCGAGCCCGGCAAAGGCGGCGACCAGCATGAACAGCGTCGAGCGCGGCAGGTGGAAGTTGGTCATCAGCGCGTCGACCACCTTGAAGCGAGAGCCGGGAGTAAGGAAAAGATCGGTCTCGCCCTCGAACGGTGCCAGCGTGCCGTCGTTGCACGCCGACGTCTCCAGCGTCCGGAGCGCGGTCGAGCCGCAGGCGACGATGCGCCGGCCCTCGGCGCGGGCGGCATTCAGGCGGTCCGACGTGGCGGCATCGAGCCGCGCCCATTCGGCGTGCATGACGTGGTCGTCGGTGTCGTCGGTTTTCACCGGAAGGAAGGTGCCGGGCCCGACATGCAGCGTCAACCGCGCCGTCTCTATGTCGCGTGCATCGAGCCCGGCCAGCAAGTCCGGCGTGAAGTGCAGCGCCGCCGTTGGCGAGGCGACGGCACCCGGGTGTTCGGCGAACAGGGTCTGGTAGTCCTCCGTGTCGGCGGTGTCGCGGTCGTCGCTCTCTTTGCCGCGCTTGATGTAGGGCGGCAGCGGCATCCGGCCGTGGGCTTCCAACATCGCCGCCAGGTCGTCGCCGCCGCGCGAGAACCAGAGCTCGACCTCGCCGCCGTCCAGCTTCTTCATCACGTCGGCGGCGAAGCCGGGGGCGAAGACGATGTGGTCGCGGACCTCCAGCTTGCGGGCCGGCCGGGCGAAGGCGCGCCAGAGGCGTGACGAGACAGGCCCGGTCAGGGTGACCTCGATGCGTGCCGTCTCGGGCGCGCCGGCCCGGGTCGCTGAACCGCGCTTGCCGGAAAGCCGCGTCGGCAGCACCCGGGTGTCGTTGAACACCATGAGGTCACCGGGCCGGAGCAGATGGGGCAGGTCGCCGACCCCATGGTCGGTCGGTCGGGCGGCATCGGCGGCCATGAACATCAGCCGCGCCGCGTCGCGTGGCCGCGCCGGTTCCTGGGCAATGCGCTCAGGCGGCAGCTCGAAGTCAAAATGATCAACGTCCACGATGCGGCCTCAGCGCAGGTCCTGGGAGTCCCGGCCGAAATCGCGCACCCAGGTCTCGGCCAAAGCGAAGAAGCGACCGGTGGCGCGCCAGACCATGGCCTTGACGATGCCGTAGGTCAGCACCGTGGCGACGGCCGGCTCCACGGTACCCAGCACGTAGGGCTCGGCCATGCCCGGCAGCTGGATGGCGTCACGGCCGTTCAGCGCCGTCCAGACGACGGCGGCGGCACCGACGCCGGCGGCGCGGGCCACCCAGCGTCCGCGACGCAACAGGAAACGCAGACCCGGGATCACGGCTCGATCCGCCTCCATTCGCCCTCGGCCGCGGCCGAAGCGATGATGGCCTCCAGCACGGCCGAGCCGTGGACGGCGTCGGCCAGCGGTAGCGGATACGCCGCCCCGCCCTCGCAGGCCTCGGCGAAGGCCTCCAATTCGGCGCGCTCCATGTCGAAGGCGTCGAATGTCTCTTCGCGTTCATCCTCGCCGTCCAGGCGCAACACCAACCGATCGTAGTTGCGCATCTCGACCCAGCCCAAGGTGCCGAACACCTGCAGGCGCCAGAGCCGCTGCGTGGCGAACAGGGTCGTCATTGTGCCGGTGATGCCCGATTGGAAACGCATCAGCATGGTCGTGGTGTCGTCGATGGCGACCGGGGCGGCGCGCCTGAGGCTGACCGCGTTGACGCTTTCGATAGGACCCAGGAACGAGATGAAGGCGTCGACCATGTGAACGCCCAGTCCGGTCATGCCGCCGGCCGGACTCTCGGCGGCCGAGGCGCGCCAATGTTCGTCCGTATAGTTCATCGCCCCGCCGGCCGAAAAGTTGCCCTCCACATGCAGCAGCGTGCCGAGGGCGCCCGAGGTGGCGAGCTCGCGGACCCGCGCCATGGATGGCAGGAAGCGGCGGTTGTGGCCGAGGGCAAGCACGATGCCGGCCGCTTCGGCGGCGGCGCGGGATTCTTCGGCGCTGACCCGGTCGAGGGTGAACGGCTTCTCGACGAACACGGGCTTTCCGACCTTGGCGGCGGCGACGATCTGGTCCCGGTGCTGGCTATGCGGCGTCGCCAGCACCACGGCATCAATGTCGGGATCGGCCAGCAGGTCGTCGACGCCGTCACGAAGATCGATGCCCTGGTCGCGGCAATAGTCCTCGGCCCGGGCCTTGCGGCCGGTGCAGCCGGCGGTGAAACGAATGCGCTCGCTCTTGCCCTGGACCGAGTCGGCCAGGACCCGGCCCCAGCGGCCGAGCCCGGCGATGCCCGCGTTGATCATGAATGGGACTCCTCTTCGACGCCGCGGGTGGCGCCTGTTCAGTTGAGACCGTGGTTCTTCAGGAAATTGAAGAATTCGAGCGAGAACGTCGGCCCCTTGCGCCCGACGGTGACCTTGGGCGGAAGGTTGGCCAGGTCGACATCGTCGTCGCTCGCCGTGACCAGCAGGATGTTGGCGTGTTGGGTCGCCTTGATACTGGCCATGACGCCGGCCATCTCGGCGCCGGTGAACGGGGTCACGTGCATGGCGGTGATGATGATCTCCGGCCGCATTATCATGCCCAGCTTGACCGCTTCCAGCGTGTCCTCGGCGATGACCACGCGGAAACCGAAGGACGCCAGTTCGCGGCCGATGATCTTGCGCTGCACGCCGCGCTGCATGACCATCAGCACCGTGGTCTCTCCGACCCGCATGTGGTCGACGACGGATTTGGGTTTCGAGGGCAGGCCGCGGATGATCTTGCCGGCGGTGACTTCGTCCGGATTCTCGCCGTCGTCGATGATCTCGCGCATGCGATCGATATAGAGCTGTACGTCGTAGAGCTCGTTCTCGCCCAGGTCGCCGGCGGTCTCGAAATAGTCCTCCAGCGAATGCGCCAGCATGGAGATGGTCGGGAATCCGAAGGACGATGCCGTGCCCTTGATAGTGTGGACCATGCGCTTGATTTCCAGCACGTGGTTTTCCGCGTTCCCGATACCCTCAAGCAGCGCCGCGATCGCCTGGTCAACCTGCGCCAGACGGTCCTGGGTGGTCTCAACGTATTCGACCTGCATGTCCGCCAGGATCATGGCCAGGTCGGGATCGTCGTGTACCGTGCTCAAACTGCTCATCATGTCCCTCCTTCCGGCTGACGGCTGTCATTAAGACTTTCCCATCGGCCGCCGGCCGGTCACATTCCCCACCTCAGATTAGCCATTCCGCCGCCCGAGAACAACGGACCATGGACGACCCCGCGCCCGCCGCCAAGCCGGTTTCGACCGCTGGCCCGCCCCGTTCCAACCTGCGCGGCATCCTGTGGATGGCGGCGGCGGCGGTCGTAGTCAGCGTCATGCACGTGCTGGTGCGTTATGCCACCCAGACCATCGATCCCAGCCAGGTGGCGCTGATCCGCAACATCGTCTGCTTCCTCGCCATGCTGCCATGGCTGTTGCGCCAGGAACGTGCCGCCTGGGTGCCCAAGCGGCCGGGGCTGACGATCTTCCGCGGCCTCATCGGCTCCGGGGCCATGCTGACCTGGTTCTATTCGCTGTCCATGATCCCGGCGGGTGACGCCACGGCCATCAGTTTCACCGTGGTCATCTTCGCCACCGCATTTGCGGCATTGATCCTGAAAGAGAAAGTGGGTTTCCGGCGCTGGTCAGCCGTGGCCGTCGGCTTCGTGGGTGCTCTGATCATCATCCGCCCCGGTTTCGGCGATATCGGCGCCGAGGCATTGACGGGCTCCCTGATGGCGCTGGTTTCGTCCGTGTTGTGGGCGCTGGCGCTGATCATGATCAAGGTGCTGTCGCGCTGGGACTCGCCCGTCACCATCGTCTTCTACACCAATCTGATCTTCGCCGTGGTGACTCTGGTGCCGGGCACGCTGAACTGGACCTGGCCAACGGGCCAGGAATGGTTGCTGCTGGTGGTGGTCGGCATGTTGGCGGCGGTCGGCCACTCGATGATGGCCCAGGCCATGCGCGCCGGCGAGGCGTCGGCCGTGATGCCGGTCGACTTCACACGCCTGATCTGGGCCTCAGCGGTGGGCTTCGTGATCTTCGACGAGTTCCCGGATGGCTGGACCTGGGTCGGCGCTGGCATCATCTGCGCCGCCGCCATCTACATCGGCTATCGGGAATCGCGCGTGCGGTCAGGTGCCGCCGGCCCGACGACGCCAGGTGCCGTCGGCGGCCGCTGAGCGCCCAGTTGCGCCTCGCGCCGGGCGATGTAGACCGAGGCGACGAAGATGATGCCGGCGCCGACCCAGGTCCAGCTGTCGATTAATTCACCGAAGGCCAGGAAGCCGATCAGCACGGCGAAGGGCAGGCGGGCGAAATCGAAGGGCGCGATCATCGACGCATCGGCGGCGGCGAATGCCCGGGTCAGGGTGATGTGACCGACGGCGGCGATCGGTCCCATCGCCACCACGTAGGGCCAGACCTCGAGCGCCGGTGTCTGCCAGACGAACAGCGCCGGCACCAGGGCCAGCGGCGTCATGATCATATTGGCGTAGAACACCACGGTGGCCGGGCTTTCGGTGTTGGTCAGCGACTTCACCACCAGCGCCGAGGTGCCCATGAAGACGGCGGAAGAGAGCGCCATCCAGTGCCCCGGCTGCATCTCGATGAGGCCCGGCCGGATGATCACCAGCGCACCCAGGAATCCGATCAGCGTCGCCGTCCAGCGCCGCCGGCGCACCACCTCGCCCAACACCAGGGCGGCGCCGACGGTGGTGAACAGGGGCGCCAGGAAGCTCAGCGCCGTGACCTCGCCGATAGGTACCAGCGAAATTGACCAGAACCACGTTGTCATCGCCCCCATGCTGATGCAGGCGCGGACCATGTAGAGGCGCAGGCGCTCGGTCTTCAGCACGCCAACGCCGCGCGACATCAGCCACGGCATCATGACCAGAAGTGCAAACAGCAGGCGGAAGAAGACGATCTCGAACGGATGCATGCCGGCCGCCGACAGGTGCCGGCCGAGGCCCGCGAGCAGCGACAGGATGGCGCAGGACAGTACCATCCAAAGCGCCCCCGCGAGCGGGTTCGGCGCGGCCTTCGCGGCGGCTGCCATCAGTCGAGATCGAGCGGAAAGATCGGCCGCCGGAGACGGGTGAACGGAAGCTTGGCGCAGTCCCTCGACGCCAGCGCGCCGGAATCGACGACCACGATGGCCTTGGCGATGGGCGCGTAGGCGGCGCGGAAGTGCTGGATGGACTTGACGGCGACGACGGCCTTCTCACGCGGCTCGATATCGGCGTGCGTATAGGTTTCGATCTCCGTCACCTGCACCCGGTTGGTTGCCACGATGACGTCGACGCCGCCGACCCGGAGCACGGCCGTCGGACCCAGCTTCTGCGTGACACCGCGCCAGCGCGGCCCGAGCGCCACGTAGCTGCCGTCGGTGACGCGGATGACCTCGCCCGACACCGCCAACGGTGGGCCATAAGTCGGATCGACCTTGCCGCCCAGGGTCACGTCCACCGTCGCGCCTTCGCCGGCGGCGACCAGTTGGGCGGCCGCTTCCGCATCGCAGATAGTGGCGAAGGCCGCATTCTCAAGCCCGGCCTCGATCATGCCGGCCAGCAGGAACGTGGAATCGCCGTAAGCACCCGAGCCTGGATTGTCGGAGCCGTCGGCGACCACGATCGGCCCGTCCCCCGGTTCCGCCATCAGCCGCTTGATCTCGGCGATGCCGTCGGCGACGCCGTAGTAGGTGTTGGAATCGAAGTGCCGGGTCTCCCAGGCGTAGTCCATGTAGTCCTCGGCGATGGCCTGGAAGCGGGCGTCGTTGCCGTCGCCGGTGACACACACAGAGGGGCCGGCCTGGTCCAGGTCGGCCGGCGTGAAGCCGGCGTGGATGCTGACACAGAGCACGCCCGCATCTTCGGCCTCCAGCCGCTCGGCGCGGCCCAGCAGCTCGGTCATTGGATTCTTGGTCGTGGTGCGGCCGTCGTCGAGGCCTTCCAGGGTCTGCCGGCGGGCGACCACGGTGTGCGGCTTCACCTCGCCGATCATGGCGCGATGTAGCAGGCGGGCGCCGCGCTTGGTGGTTTCGATCTGGTCGATGTGCGGATAGGTGCGATAGGCGGTGATGATGTCAGCGTGCCGCGCCATGCGGTCGGTGACGTTGGCGTGCAGGTCCAGCGTGATGGCGACCGGAAGGTCGGAGCCGATGCGCTGGCGCAGTTGTTCCAGCAGCTCGCCCTCCGCGTCGTCATGGTCGACGGTGGCCATGGCGCCGTGCAGCGGCAGCAGCACGCCGTCGATGCCGTTCGCGTTCTCGGTCGCGGCGTCGAGGATGGCGCCGGCGCAAAGGTCCCAAACTTCCCGAGCCACCGGACCCGACGGCACGGCCCAGGCGGCCACCGTCTGCACGAGTTGCCAATCCAGTTCCGCCGCCGCCTCGATGACGCCCTGCGGTTCGACCACCGAACCGGCGACGCCGGGCGCCACCTCGTCGCCGAAGAACAGCACGTAGTCGCGGAAGTTGGCGATTTCCGTCGGCAGCTTGGAAAATGCATTGGTCTCGTGCGCGAACATGCCGGTCAGTACGCGGAAGGTCATGGCGATGGTGTTCCTATTGGGTCCAGGTCGGCGGATGGGTGCCGGGCGGCACGGTCGGATGATCCCAGCGGCCGGGCGTGGCGGCGAGTTGGGCCACCGGCGCCATATGGGTAAGCCGGCCCCAAGGCGTGGCGCTTTCCTGCAGCAGGTCGCCGATATCGTGGAGTCCAGGGTTGGCGATGGTGCGGGCATCGCCGCCATCGACGCGGCCGAGGCCGTTCATCCAGTGGGCGCTGCGGGCCAAGGCCAGGCGAACCAGCCAACTGCCGCCCTCGCGCGCGCGGTGGGCCAGCGCGGTCATGGCGCCAAAGGCGCCCAGGTAGCCGGTGACATAGTCGAGGGCCTGGCCCGGCAGGTGATGTGGCGTGCCGTCCCGGCCGTGTTCATGGGCGAGGCCTGAGGCGCTCTGTACCAGGCTGTCGAAACCGCGCCTGGGCGCCCAGGGACCAACGTGGCTCCAGGCCGAAATGTCGACATAGATGAGACCGGGGCGCAGTGCCACCGCTTCCTCGGGCGAGAACCCGCGGCCGGCCAGCGCGCCCGGCCGGTAGGCCTGGGTGAAGATGTCGGCCTCGGCGATCAGCGCCTTCAGCTTGTCGCGGCCCCGCGGCGAACGCAGGTCCAGGTGCGCCGACAGCTTGCCGTGGCCGGTATCCATCACCTGTTCCTCGATGTAGGGCAGGTGGGGGCCGTTGATTGTCAGCACCTGGGCGCCGTGCTCGGCCAGGGTGCGGCCCGCGACCGGGCCGGCCAGCACGCGCGTCAGGTCGAGCGCACGGATACCGGCGAGCGGCCGGTCAGAGCCGGGTTCCGGCACTGGCAGGGGTTCGCGCGGGGCTTCGCCGATGCGCTGGATGTCGAGCAGCGGCAAGGCCGCCACCGCGGCCGATTGGGCGTGGTCGGCCCAGGCCGCGCCGTCGCGCACCATGGCCACCGGCATGCCGTTGCCCGTCAGGACATCTTCCAGTTGCGCCGCCGACCGGTCGGCCACGGCGGCGGCCACGGCGGCCGGGTCATCGGCGCAGCCGAGCACCGCCAAAACGCCGTCCCGGTGGTGCGGGTAGTTGCAGTGGAACTGGACCCAATGGCCGTCGCCGGTTTCGTAGAAGCCGGAGATGCCGAGCCAGTCGTTGCTGACGGGTCGGTCGTCGACGGTCATCAGCTTATTCGATTTCATGGCCACGCCGGCGGCCCGGAGGTCGACCGAGACCTGCTGGTCGACACCGCTGCGGGCCCGCCACAGCCTGGCCGCCGCGAGGCCCGAGGCGGCGATTGCGGCGGCGCCTGCCGTGGCCATCATGAAGTTCGCCGGCAGCACCGGGTCGGCGCCAGTGAAGGTGACGGCTTCGGCATCGGCCGCATCCCAGCCGGCGGCGGCGAGGATCTGTGCCAGGGCGCCGTTGGGCGTGGTCATGGGTTATCTCTCATGGCCTATCCCTCGTCCGCGCTGATGGAGCCGGAAATCGCCCGCGCGGTCTCCATCGCCACTGGGGCGATCTTGGCGCGGGCGGCGGCGACGGTCCATTGCGGCTGGTAGACCGGAATCTGCACGGCGGCGATGGCCAGGCCGCGGCTGTCGAAGACGGGGGCGGCGATGCTGATTTCGTCCGGCAGCGCCTGACCGACGCCCAAGCCGTAGCCCTGGCGCCGGGCTTCGTCGATGCGCCGCATGACCGCGTCGCGGTCGGTGATGGTCTGGCCGGTAATAGATTGGCGGTCCGACGCGTCGATGATGGCCTCGGCCTCTGCCCGGTCGCGAAAGGCCAGCATGACCGTGCCCGACGAGGTGCAGAAGGTGGGCATGCGGCGGCCCGGAATGGTGGCCACGTAACTCGCCCGCTCGTGCGGAATGCGCAGCGTATAAACGATGTCGGTGCCGTCCAGGACGGCCAGATTGATGGTCGTCTCGTAGCGTTTGGCGGCGTCGATCAGGCGAACGATGGCTATTTCCGCCAACCGGTCATGGCTCAGGTAGGTGAAGGCCATGTCCATCAGCCTGATGGCCGGTCGGTAGCGCCGGGTGGTGGCATCCTTCTGCAGGTAGCCGAGCCTGTGCAGCGTGTTGGCAAAGCGCTGGGCCGCCGACTTATCGAGGCCGGTGATGGCGGCGATTTCGGTGACTCCCAGGTTGCGGTGGCCCTTCTGGAATGCCTCCAGCACCCGAAATCCCTTTTCCAGCGAGCCGACGATTAAGGTGTCGGCCGACGACGGGTCGGCGTCCGCTGGACGATGGACGGCGGCGTGGCGCTGCCGGTTCTCCATCGCCGCCGTGGCTCTTCTTGACACCGTCGGTGCTCCATGCTGAAATTACTAAGCAATAAACAATATTAAATAATAATACACCCGATGACAACCGGGCGGACAATAGAGTTGGCGGTCGATCCGACACCGGGACCCAACCCGGCGCGGCGGCAGAGAGGGAGGCGGAGAGGGATATGCCGAATGGCCGCATATCCCAGCATGTACCACAGATGAACGCGATAGCCACACGCACCGGTGACGGACTCGTTCCGGGCCCGGAACACGTTAATTGGGCGTGGACTCTCGTCGCGAATCCGAGAAATATGGCTCAAGCCCCGGGCCAAGCATTCTTTAATGACATTCAGGGCTTCACTTAAACAGGGAGGACTAAAACCCATGTTACGTAAAATGATGACGACGACGGCGCTTGCTGCGTTGGTCGCCTCGATTGGCGCGGGATCTGCCCTCGCCGACAAGGGCAACGACACGTTGCTCTGGGCGACGGACCGCGAACAGGCGGTTGCCGATCCTTACTTCAACAACACCCGCGAACTCGTGATCATGGGTAACACCATGTGGGACGGCCTGCTGTTCCGCGATCTCGCCACCGGTGACTACAAGCCGCTACTGGCGACGTCCTACAAGTGGATCAACAACACCACCATCGAAGTCGAGTTGCGCAATGACGTGAAGTTCCACGACGGCTCGGCCTTCGATGCCGACGACGTGGTCTACACGCTCAACTTCATCTCCAACAAAGACAACGGCATCCTGACGGCCAAGAACGCCAGCTGGATCAAGAACGCCGAGAAGCTTGGCTCGCACAAGGTGCGGATCAACCTGCACAAGCCGTTCCCGGCGGCGCTCGCCTACCTGGCCCAGGCCATTTTCATGATGCCGTCCGGTCACTATGACTCAGCGCCCAAGAAGGCTGACGGCAAGAAGGACTTCGGCGCCGTCAAGGCTGTCGGCACCGGCCCCTACAAGCTGAACAACATCAAGGCCGGCGAAGGCATCTTCATGGACAAGTTCGACGGCTACCTGAAGAACGGCCCCAAGGGCCAGCCGCAGATCGGCAAGCTGACGTTCCGCACCATCAAGGAAATGAACACGCAGATCGCCGAACTGCTGACCGGTGGCCTGACCTGGATCTGGGACGTGCCGAAGGACCAGGCCGATAAACTGAGCGCCCATCCGGCCGTCACCGTCGAGAATGCCAAGACCATGCGCGTCAGCTACCTGGCGTTCGATGTCGACGGCAGCTCGAACACCAAGGTGTTCATGAACAAGCATAACCGTGCCGCGGTGGCGCATGCGATTAACCGCGAATCCCTGGTCAAGAACCTGGTCGGCCCGGCCTCGGTGGTTATCCCGTCGGCCTGCCATCCGGACCAGTTCGGTTGCGCGCAGGACGTCACCACCTGGGCCTACGATCCGGCCAAGGCGAAGGCGGCCCTGAAGGCGGCCGGCAACCCGGACGGCTTCTCGTTCGACATCTATGCCTATCGCCAGCGTGAATTCACTGAAGCGGTGATCGGCGATCTGGCCAAGGTTGGCATCAAGGCCAAGCTGAACTTCATGCAGTACCGCGCCTTGCGTGATCTGGTGTGGAAGGGCACGACGCCGATCAACCACATGACCTGGGGTTCCAACTCGATCCCCGATGTTTCGGCCATCACCAGCCACTTCTTCGCCAACGGCCGTGACGATCCGGCCAAGGATCCGTTCACCAAGGAGAACCTGGACATCGCCGATACCAACACCGATCCGGCGACCCGCCGCAAGCACTACAAGATGGTGCTGGAGAAAATCTCCTCGGAGCTCTATTGGCTGCCCATGTTCACATATGCCAAGTACTACGCGTTCTCGAAGGACCTGGACTTCACGACCACGCCCGACGAGATTCCGCGCTTCTACACGGCGAAGTGGAAGTAAGCTGACACGCTAATCCCCGGTCCGGCCCAACGCCGGGCCGGGGTTTTCCTTTCTGTTAGGATGGATCCGCGGTCATGCTCTATTACGCGATCAAGCGCCTCGGTGTTGCATTCCTGGTGGCCATCACGGTTTCGATGATCACCTTCTCGCTGATCTATCTGTCGGGCGATCCGGCGATGGCGTTGGCCGGGGTCGAGGCAACCGAGGAAGACATCGACAATATCCGCCGGGTCTATGGATATAACCGCCCGATCATCGTGCAATATTTCGACTGGCTGTTCCGCGCCATGCAGGGCGATCTTGGTCGATCGCACTATCTCAAGACCGATGTTTCGATCGTTATCTTCGAGCGCCTGCCGACGACCATGATGCTGGGGGCTTGTGCCATCAGCTTCGCCATCGTGCTGGCCATCCCGCTCGGCGTGGTGGCGGCGATGCGGCCCAACACCATGATCGACCGCACCGCTTTGACGATCGCCGTCATCGGCCAGGCAATGCCGAGTTTCTGGTTCGCGTTGCTGATGATTTTCTGGTTTGGCATCATCTGGCGGCTGCTGCCGATCACGGGCACCGCGTCGTGGCTCAACTTCGTCATGCCGTCGGTGGCGCTTGGCTACTATGTGACGCCGGCGATGATGCGTCTGACGCGCGCCGGCATGATGGAGGTCCTGCAGTCGGATTACATCCGCACGGCCAAGGCGAAAGGGCTGCGACCGCATGTGGTGCTGTTCAAGCACGCGTTGCGCAATGCCGTCATCCCGGTGGTGTCGCTGGCCGCCGTGCAGTTCGGCTTCATGCTCGGTGGTTCGATCGTCATCGAATCCATCTTCGCCATCAACGGCCTCGGGTTCCTGGCCTATGAATCGATCCAGCGCGCCGACCTTCCGATGATGCAGGCCATCGTCTTGGTGCTGGCGGTCATCTTCATCATCATCACTTTCGTCGCCGACATGCTGAATGCCTTCCTTGATCCGCGAATCCGGGTGAGCTGACATGACACCACCGCAAGATTCCGCTGCCCCCGCCATTTCCGCACCCGGTGCCGTGCCCGTGGCGGCGGAAATACTGGAACCGTCGCCGGGCTTCCTGCTGCGCAAGCGAGTTTTCGGCCACTACGGACTGATGGTCGGTGGCATCACGTTGTTGATCATCATTTTTTGCGCTCTTTTCGCCGATGTCCTGGCGCCGCACGATCCACTCGATCAGGTGCTGGATCGCAAGCTGATCCCGCCGATCTGGCACGATAGTGCCAAGGCCACCTGGACCTACCCGTTGGGCACCGACATGTTCGGCCGCGACTATTTCTCGCGGCTCATCCATGGCGCGCGCATCTCGCTGCTGATCGGTTTCGCGGCGATGCTGATTTCCGGCGTCATCGGCACCACCATCGGTGTCGCCGCCGGATATTTCGGCGGCCGCGTCGACATGGCCGTCAATTTCCTCATCACCACGCGGCTTTCCATGCCGGTGATCCTGGTGGCGTTGGCGGTGGTGTCGCTGATCGGATCGAGCCTCTGGATCGTCATCAGCGTCCTGGGACTGCTGATCTGGGACCGCTTCGCGGTCGTGATGCGAAGTTCGACCATGCAGGTGCGCAACTTGGATTATGTGGCGGCGGCGCAGGCCATCGGGTGTTCGACATCGCGCATCATCATGGCCGAGATCCTGCCCAACATCATGAACAACCTGATCGTCGTGGCGACACTGGAAATGGCCCATGCCATCCTGCTGGAAGCAGCGTTGAGCTTCCTCGGCCTCGGCGTGCAGCCGCCGGCGCCGAGCTGGGGCCTGATGATTTCGGAAGGCAAGGGGATGATGTTCTTCGATCCGTGGCTGATCGGTATTCCCGGGGCGGCGCTGTTCGTGCTGATCCTGGCCATCAATCTGATGGGCGACGGCATCCGCGACGTCACCGCGCCAGAAAACCGAAACTGAGCCGCGACAGCGGGGGGCATCGAAACCGTGACCGAAACCATCCTCAACGTGGAAAACCTGGTGATCGACATTCCGGTACCGTCCGGCATGTTGCACCCGGTCCAGGGCATCAGTTTCTCGGTCGGCCGCGGCGAGACGCTGTGCATCGTCGGCGAGTCGGGCTGTGGTAAGTCGTTGACTTCGCTCGCCATCATGGACCTGCTGCCGTCGAAGGCGATCCGCACCGCCGATCACCTGACGCTGGAAGGCGAGGATATCCAGACCGCAACCGAGCCCCGCATGGCCGACATCCGCGGCAACAACATGGGCATGATCTTCCAGGAACCGATGACCAGCCTCAACCCGGCGTACACCATCGGCAATCAATTGGAAGAAGCGCTGCTGCGCCATAAGAAGGTGAACCGCGAGGAGGCCCGCGACCGCGCCGTCTATCTGCTGGAGAAGGTCGGTATTACCGCCGCCAGAAGCCGGCTGCGCCAGTACCCGCACCAGCTTTCGGGCGGGCTCCGCCAGCGTGTCATGATCGCCATGACGCTGATGTGCGGGCCCGGGCTGATCATCGCCGACGAGCCCACGACGGCCCTCGACGTCACCATCCAGGCGCAGATTCTGCTGCTGCTGGCGGAACTCCAGAAAGAGTTCGACATGGGCCTGATCCTGATCACCCACGACCTCGGCGTGGTGGCGCGGGTCGCCGACCGGGTGGCGGTGATGTACGCCGGCCAGATTGTCGAACACGGCACCGCCGACCAGGTGTTCACGCGGCCCACCCATCCCTATACCCAGGGCCTGCTGGAATGCATCCCGATCCCCGGCAAGACCGCGCGGGGTGCGCACCTGGGCGCCATCCCCGGCATCGTGCCGTCGCTGGTCGGCAAACTCCGCGGCTGCCATTTCGCCGATCGCTGCGCCTATGCCACGCCCGACTGCACCGCCGCCGATATCGACATCCGGGACGCGACCGAAGAGGGCCACACCTATCGCTGCGTGCTGTCGCCCGACGAAACAGCAGCCAACTACGCCAAGAAGGTACCGGCCTGATGTCGAACGAGAGCGAAAACGTAATCGAGATCGACGATGTCTATCGCACGTTCATGATTTCGGCCGGCTTCATGCGCGGCAAGAAGCCGCTGCACGCGGTCAACGGTGTCTCGTTGTCGATCAAGCGCGGCGAGGTGGTGGGGCTGGTCGGCGAGTCCGGTTGCGGAAAGACGACCCTGGCCAAGATGATGCTCGGCCTGCTGCCGACCACTTCGGGGGCCATCCGAATCGACGGCCGACCGATCGCCGAGCTTGGCCGGCTCGAGGTGGCGGGGCTGTTGCAACCGATTTTCCAGGACCCGTATTCGTCGCTCAACCCGCGCAAACCCATCGGCAGCATCATCACGCTGCCCTTGAAGGTGCAAGGCGATCCGGAACCGGACACCTGGAAGCGGCGCGGCGAGGAGATCATGGAAATGGTCGGCCTGCCGCGACGGCTCTACAACAATTTCCCCAATCAATTGTCGGGCGGCCAGCGCCAGCGCGTCGCCGTCGCCCGGGCGCTCATCAACCGCCCCGAGGTCGTGGTCTGCGACGAGCCCACGTCGGCGCTCGATGTCTCGGTGCAGTCGCAGATACTGAACCTGCTGCAGGATCTGCGCAGCGAGCTCAATCTCACCTACGTCATCATCAGCCACAATCTGGCGGTCGTCGAGCACATGGCGACCCGGGTCGCGGTGATGTACCTCGGCCGCGTGGTCGAGGACGCGGATACGGACACGCTGTTCGACAAGCGCCGCCATCCCTACACCAATGCGCTGCTGGAATCGGTGCTGACGCCGGATCCGTCCATGGGCGTGCCGGACACCCATTTGGGTGCGGCCTACCCCAATCCGGTCGACCCGCCGCCGGGCTGCACCTTCAATCCGCGCTGCGCCCAGGTCATGCCCCATTGTTCCGAGAAGGTGCCGAGCCCCATCCCGACCGCCGAAGGCGGCCACGTTGAGTGCCATCTCTACGACGAGGACGAAGGCCGCGATCGGGCCGGCGGGCAGTCGGGGGGATGAGCCGCGAGGCGGCGATCGACGCCGCCCTCGCCTGGTTCGACGAGGGCGGATTTCTTGAGACATTGGGCCGGCGCATCGCCGTGCCGACGGAAAGCCAGAACCCGGAACGCCTGGGCGAACTGGCGCGCTACCTGGACGAGGAAATGATCCCGGCCTTCGACGGCATGGGCTTCGAATCCCAGGTCTACCCGAACCCCGTGGCCGGCGGCGGCCCGGTCCTGCTGGCGACCCGCCACGAGGATGACGCCCGGCCGACGGTGCTCGGCTACGGCCACGGCGACGTTATCCGCGGCCAGGAAGGTCGCTGGGCCGAAGACCGGGACCCCTGGACCATCGACCAGTCGGGCGACAAGCTCTATGGCCGCGGCACCGCCGACAACAAGGGCCAGCACACGCTCAACATGGCGGCGCTCGAACACGTGCTGTCCGAACGCGGCTCGCTCGGCTTCAATTGCAAGTTCATGATCGAAACCGGCGAGGAGAACGGCTCGGCCGGACTTGCGCCGATCATCGAAGACAACCTGGACGCCTTCGCCGCCGACGCCTTCATTGCGTCCGACGGCCCGCGCGTCGCACCCGACCGGCCGACCCTGTTCCTGGGCGCCCGCGGGGCCAAGAACTTCGACCTGGTGGTCGACCTGCGCGATGGCGGTCATCATTCGGGCAACTGGGGCGGCCTGCTGGCCAACCCCGGCATCATTCTGGGGCACGCGCTAGCCACGATTATCGGACCCACAGGTCAAATTTTGGTCGGCGGACTAAAGCCACCGCCCATGACGAATGCCATCAGGGACGCCTTGAAGGACATCGTCATCGACGCCGGCCCCGGCGGGCCGGCCATCGATCCGGACTGGGGCGAGCCCGGCCTGACGCCGGCGGAACAAGTTTACGGCTGGAATTCTTTCGAGATCCTGACCTTCGAGACCGGCAGCCCGGCCAATCCGGTCAACGCCGTGCCACCCACGGCACGGGCCCATTGCCAGATCAGGTTCGTCGCCGGCTCGGACCGCGAGGGTTTCCTGCCGGCGCTCCGCGAGCATCTCGACGAACACGGTTTCGAGGTCGTGAAGATCGAGCCGCCACCCCCCGGTAACGCCATCGACTTCACCGCCACGCGCACCGCGCCGGACCATCCCTGGGCCATGTGGGTGGCCGACGCCATGGAGCGCACGTCTGGCCGGCCGACCGCGGTGCTGCCGAGCCTCGGTGGATCGATCTGCAACGACCTGTTCACCGACACCTTGGGCCTGCCGTCGATCTGGATTCCACATTCCTATGCCGCCTGCTCGCAGCACGCCCCCGACGAACACATTCTGATGTCCGAATTCCGCGACGCCATGGCCATCATGACCGGGCTCTACTGGGACCTGGGCGAGGCCGACCTGCCGAAGAAAACAGACTGAACACAAGGAGCCAACCATGACCCGCGAGGCCGCCATCGAGATGGCGCTCGACTACTACGATGACGAGGCCGCAGGCTATTACAAGGACCTGGCCGAGCGCGTCGCCGTGCCAACAGAGAGCCAGAACCCGGAACGCTTGGCCGAAAGCTACCGTTACCTGCACGACTACATGAGCCCGGCATTCGAGGCCATGGACTATTCGTGCAAGGTCTACGACAACCCGTTTGACGGCTTCGGTCCGGTGTTGCTGGCGACGCGGATCGAGGACGAAAGCCTGCCGACGCTGCTCGGTTACGGGCACGGCGACGTCATCCGAGGCCAGGAGGGCCGCTGGGACAAGGACCGCGACCCCTGGATCCTCGATTTCGATGGCGACAGGGTTTATGGCCGTGGCACCGCCGACAACAAGGGCCAGCACACAGTGCACATGGCGGCCGTGAAGTCGGTCATCGAGACCCGGGGCCAGCTCGGCTTCAATCACAAGTTCATCATCGAGATGGGCGAGGAGAACGGCTCCAAGGGTTTCATGGAGTTGGTGGCGGCGGAGAAGGACGATTTTGCCGCCGACGTCTACTTCGCGTCCGACGGGCCCAGGGCCGATATGTCGCGACCCAACCTGACGCTCGGCTGCCGCGGCACGCGCAACTTCGACCTGGTGCTGAACATGCGTTCCGGCGGCCATCATTCCGGCAACTGGGGCGGCTTGCTGGCCAACCCGGGCGTCATCCTGAACCACGCAATCGCCACCATCGTCGATGCCAAGGGCAAGATTCTGGTGGAGGGTCTCAGACCGCCGCCGATATCGAACTCCGTGCGCGAGGCTCTGAAGGACGTGACGCGCGAAGGCGGCGATGGGGCGCCCGAGATCGACCACGACTGGGGCGAACCCGGCCTGACGCCGCCCGAAAAAGTCTACGCCTGGAACTCGTTCGAGGTACTGGCCTTCACTACCGGAAATCCCGAGAACCCGGTGAATGCCGTGCCGCCATCCGCGCGGGCCAACTGCCAACTGCGCTACGTGGTCGGCACGGACGGGGACAAGGCGCCCGAGATCGTCGCCGAACACTTGAAGTCCCAGGGTTTCGACATGATCAGCGTGGAGGAGCCGCCCGCCGGTAACGCCGGGCGCTTCGCCGCCGCCCGCACCGACCCGGAACATCCCTGGGCCGGCTGGATGCGCGCCGCCGCCGAACGCACTTACGGCGCGCGCGTCGGCGTCATGCCCAATTCCGGCGGCTCCATCTGCAACGACGTGTTCCAGGACGTGCTCGGCATTCCCTTTGTCTGGATGCCGCTGAGCTACACCGGCTGTTCGCAGCACGCGCCCAACGAACACATCCTGCGTTCGCTGACCCGCGAGGGCATGGGCCTGGTCACCGGCGTCTATTGGGACATGGGTGATCCGGACATGGGCTACAGGATATGAGGTACAGGCCATGAGCCGCGACGCCGCCATCGCGCGCGCTGAAAGCTATTACGACGACGGCGAGCTCTACGCCGACCTGGCCCGCCGTGTCGCCATCCCATCCAGCAGCCAGGATGCGAAGTACAAACCGGACCTGGATCACTACCTGGAAGGTGAGATGACGCCGTGGTTCGAGGATCGCGGTTTCGACTGCGCCATCTATCCCAACCCGAAGGAAGGCGGCCCGCCGTTCCTGATCGCGTCTCGCGTCGAGGACGCGGGCCTGCCGACGGTCATGACCTACGGTCACGGCGACGTGGTGCTTGGCCACGAGGGCCGCTGGTCCGACGACCGCGACCCCTGGACCCTCGACCGCGACGGAGAAGGTGATGCCGAGCGCTGGTACGGCCGCGGCACCGCCGATAACAAGGCCCAGCACACCATTAACCTCGCCGCCATGGATGCCGTGCTGGCGGAGCGCGGGTCGCTCGGCTTCAACGTGGTCTGCATGATCGAAACCGGCGAGGAAGTGGGCTCGCCCGGCATCCGTGATTTCGCCCGCCAACACGCGGATCTGTTCCAGGCCTGCGACCTGCTGGTGGCGTCGGACGGGCCGCGCATCAAGCCGGACCAGGCCACCATCTTCCTGGGTTCGCGCCAGGTCTTCAATTTCTGGATGACCCTCGATTTGCGCCAGGGCGGTCATCACTCCGGCAACTGGGGCGGCCTGCTGGCCAATCCCGGCGTTATCCTCAGTCACGCCCTGGCCTCCATCGTCGATGCCAAGGGGCGTATCAAGCTGGAGGCCCTGAAGGCGCCGCCCATGTCCAATTCCGTGCGCGACGCCATCGCCCGGTTGACCCTCGAAGGCGGCGACGACGCGCCCGAGATCGATCCCGACTGGGGCGAACCTGGATTGACCACCGAGGAAAAGGTCTTTGCTTCCAATACCTTCGAGATCCTGGCCATGGAGACGGGCAGCCCCGCCAACCCGGTGAACGCGGTGCCACCCCGGGCCCGCATGGCGTGCCATATCCGCTACGTCGCCGGCTCGGACCCGGACACTTTCCTGCCGGCCATCCAGGACCATCTGGAGGCCAGCGGCTTCGACGGCGTCGAGTTGTCCGTGCGGCGGGAAGAGGTCGTGCCGGCGACCCGGTTGGACCCGGATCATCCCTGGGCCCGCTGGGCCGTCGCCTCGATGGAGCGGACCACTGGGGCGGAGGTCGCCGTCATCCCCAACCTCGGCGGCACGCTGCCCAACGATGCCTTCGCCAGCATATTGGGCCTGCCCACCATCTGGGTGCCGCACTCCTACGCCGGCTGCAAGCAGCACGCCCCGGACGAGCACGTGCTGGCGCCGGTCATGCGCGACGCCATGCGGGTGATGGCCGGCCTCTGGTGGGACCTGGGCGACGGAGGAACCCCATGAGCGAACTGTGCGAGAAATCCGCCCGAGAACTTCGGGCCCTGATCGGCTCGGGCGACGTCTCGCCCGTCGAGGTACTTGAAAGCTGCATCGGCCGCATCGAACAGACAAACCCGACCCTCAATGCCGTCGTCGCCACGTGTTACGACCGGGCACGCGAGGAGGCGAAGTTGGCCGAGAACCGGGTACGGGCCGGCGAGGATCTGCCTTCGCTGCATGGCCTGCCGGTCGGCATCAAAGACCTGAACGAGACGGAAGGGCTGCGGACCACCCATGGCTCTGTGCTCTACGCCGACCATGTGCCGGCCGCCGATGAGGCTCTGGTGGCGCGGTTGCGCGACGCCGGCGCCATCATCGTCGGCAAGACCAACACGCCCGAATTCGGTGCCGGCGCCCACACGGACAACAGGGTCTATGGGGCGACGCTCAACCCGTTCGACCTCACGTGTACGCCCGGCGGCTCATCGGGCGGCTCGGCGGTGGCGTTGGCCGCCGGCATGCTGCCGCTCTGCCACGGCAGCGATACCGGCGGTAGCCTGCGCAACCCGGCGACCTGGTGCGGCGTGGTCGGGTTCCGCCCGACGCCCGGCCTGGTGCCGCGCGAGACACGCAGCGTCGGCTACACCCACTTCTCGACCCAGGGCCCGATGGCCCGCGACGTCCGCGACGCAGCACTTTTCATGACCGGGCTCGCCGGCGACGACGGGCGTGATCCCCTGGCCCATCCAGTGGACCCTTCCTCGTTCAGCGCGCCGCCGGCCGTCGATCTCGGCAGCTTGCGGGTCGGCTGGTCCGTCGACCTGGGTGTGGCGCCGGTGGACGACATTATCCGCGACGCCTTCACGAACACCGTCGGCGCCGTCGCGGGTGCCTTCAAGTCCTGCACCGAAGTGACGCCTGATTTCGCCGACGCACGCGACGTGTTCTGGGTGCTGCGATGCGTCTACTACCTGGCCAACCATGCCGAGCGTTACGAGCGGCACCGGGATCTGCTGGCGCCCAACGTGGTCGCCAACGTGGAGGCTGGGCTCAAGATGTCCCTGGCGGAAGTGGGGGCCGCCGAGAAAGGCTGGGCCCGCATCTACCGCGATTTCCAGACGGTTTTCAGCGAGGTCGACCTGCTGCTGGTGCCGGGCGACGCGCGCTCGCCATTCAAGGCCGCCGACGGGCCACCCAAGGTGGTCGGTGGCCGGAAAATGGCAAACTACATGGACGCCTCTCTGGTCCGATCCGCGCTGACGCTGACCGGCCATCCCGTGGTCGCGGTGCCGGCGGGGCGCGACGCCGATGCCATGCCCTTCGGCATTCAGGTCGTCGGTCCCCGGAGAGGCGATTCATTCCTGTTGGGCGCCGCGGCGGCGCTGGAGGATCATCTGGCGACCGTCCCGGGCCTGGAACGGCCCATCCCCGATATCGAGGACTACCGCACATGACCGAACCTTGTGACCTCTCGGCCGTCGAGGCGCGGCGGCTGATCGCCGAGAAGCTGCTGTCGCCCGTCGAATTGGTCGACAGCGCCGTCAAGCGCATCGAACGGGTCAACGGCGCGGTCAATGCCGTGGTGGCGACGGATTTCGATCGCGCCCGCGCCACGGCCCGCGAGGCCGAAAAGGCGGTTACCGCCGGCAAGCCGCTGGGCCTGCTGCATGGCCTTCCCGTGGGCGTGAAGGACCTGGAAGCCACCGAGAACCTGCGCACCACCTACGGCTCGAAACTCTATGACGACCATGTGCCGGTCGCCGACCAGGGCTCGGTCGCCCGGGTGCGCGCCGCCGGCGGCATCGTGCTGGCCAAGACCAATACGCCCGAGTTCGGTGCTGGCGCCAACACCCGCAACCTGGTGTATGGCGCCACCGGCAATGCCTTCGACCCGGTGAAGACCTGCGGCGGCTCATCCGGCGGCTCGGCCGTGTCGCTGGCCTGCGGCATGGTCTCGCTGGCCACCGGATCGGATTACGGCGGCAGCCTGCGCACGCCGGCGGGCTTCTCCGGCGTTGTCGGTTTCCGGCCGTCGCCGGGGCTGGTTCCGGCCGAGGGGCGGGCCGTCGGCCTCAATCCCTATTCGGTGCTGGGCCCGATGGGCCGCAGCGTCGCCGACGCGCATCTGCTGCTGTCGGCGCAGGTGGCGCACGATGCGCGAGATCCGTTCTCGGCGCCGCTCGACCCGGCGTTGACGGTGCCGCTGGCGCCGGCCGATCTTTCCAGCCTGCGTGTCGCCTTCTCCGAAGACCTGGGCGTCGCACCCGTGTCCAAGGACATCCGCGAGATTTTCCGCCAGCGCACCGCCATGTTCCGCCATGTGTTCGCCAAGGCACAGGACCGGGACCCGGGCATCGGCGAGGGCGCCCACCAGGTGTTCGAGATCACCCGCGGCGTCAACTTCGTCGCCGCCCACCACGACCGGGTCAACCTGCACGCCGACGAGCTCAGCCCCAACGTGGTCGACAACACGTCGCGCGGCATGGAGGTGACGGCCAAGGAGATGGGCTGGGCCCTGGTGGAACAGGCCAACATCCGGCGCCGTTACATCAGCCTGTTCGACGACATCGACGTGCTGATCTGCCCGATCGCCGCCGTCACCCCGTTCCCGCACGAAATCTGGTACGTGGACATCATCGACGGCCAAGCCATGTCGACCTACATGCGCTGGCTGGCGCTCAGTTACGCCTTGACCGTGGCGACGCCACCGGTGGTGGCGCTGCCCTGCGGCGTCGACCACTTGGGCATGCCCTTCGGCATCCAGGTCGCCGGCAAGCCTGGCGACGATCGCCGGGTGCTGGAGATCGCGCACGCCCTGGAACGCGTGCTCCAGGCGGCGCCGCCGACGGCGCGTCCCGTCCCCGACCTCGACGAACTCGAAGGATAACCACCCCCATGCGCCTGTTCACCGCCTGTCTCGGCACCGAAACCCACACCGGGGCCCCGCTGCCCACCGACCTGCACGCGTTCGAGGAATCCTACCTGGTGCGCGGCGGCGACCACCCGGAAGGCCGGGTCAATATGTTCGGCGTGCCGCTGGTGATGTGGCGCCAAAGCGCCGAGGCCCGCGGTTGGGAGATACGGGAAAGCGTCTGCGGTTTCGCCACGCCGTCCGGCATGGTGGTGAAGCGGGTCTACGAGGACCTGCGCGACGAAATCCTCGCCGACCTGAAGGCCGCCATGCCCGTCGACGCGGTCATGCTCAGCCTGCACGGCGCCATGGTTGTCGACGGCTATGGCGCCGCCGAGGGCGACCTGGTGGTGCGCATCCGCGAGATCGTCGGGCCCGACGTGCCGATGATGGCCGAATTCGACCTGCACTGCCATCTCTCCAAGCACCTCTGCAACGACCTGACGGCGCTGGTCATCTACAAGGAATACCCGCACACGGACTTCGCCGCCCGGGCGGAAGAGGTATGGCGGCTGATGGAGGGCCGGCTCGACGGCACCCTCGATCCTGTGATGAGTGTCTTCGATTGCCGCATGGTCGGGCTGTTCCACACCACCCGCGAGCCCATGCGCGGCTATGTCGACCGCATGGCGGCGCTGGAAGGGGCGAACGGCGTGCTCTCGGTCTCGCTCGGCCACGGCTTCCCCTGGGGCGACGTGCTGTCGGAAGGGGCACGCGTGGTCGTCGTCACTGATGGCGACAAGGCCGCCGGCGACGCGCTGGCCGAGAAACTCGGGCGCGAGCTCTGGGGTCTGCGCGACGACATCACGCCCGTCTACAGCGACATGGAGACCGCCATCACCGAGGCCCTGACCGACGACGGCGGCCCGGTCGTGCTGGCCGACATGTCGGACAATCCGGGCGGCGGCGCGCCGGGTGACAGCACCTTCATCGTCCGCCGGCTGCTGGAGCGCGGCATCGGCATGGCCGCCGTCGGCGGCATCTGGGACCCGGTGGCCGCAGGCATCTGCGTCGGTGCCGGCGAGGGCGCGCGCATCGACCTCCGCCTCGGTGGCAAGACCGGCCCCACGTCGGGCGATCCCTTGGATCTCCGCGTCACCGTCAGGAAGGTGTTGCGCGACCACGTGGTGGAGGCGCTGGGTGGCTCCAAGCGCAACATGGGCGACACCGCCTGGGTCGAGGCCGAAGGCATCGATTTCGTCATCCATACGGCGCGCTGCCAGAACACCACGCCGAACATGTTCTCAGACCTGGGTATCGACTACGCGGCCAAGAAAATCCTGGTGGTGAAGTCCATGCAGCACTTCCACGCCGCCTACGCGCCGATCGCGTCGAAGGTCATCTACGTGGGTGCTCCCGGCACCTTGATCTGGGATATGCGCGAATTCCCCTACGAGCACCTGGCCCGGCCGGTCTGGCCGCTCGACGATGACCCCTGGGCGTCCAACGAACAGCGGGAGTGGTAGGCCATGACGCGGGTGCTGATATCCGGCTTCAAGCACGAGACCAATACCTTCGCCAAGCTGCCCACGGACGAAACCGCCTATCGGGCCCGGGCCTGGATCGAGGGTGCCGGGATCGCCCCCGCCTATGCCGGCACCAAGACCGAGATCGCCGCCTTCATGGACGCCTGCGATCGCCACGGCTGGCAAGCGATCTATGGCATCTGCGCCGACGCCACGCCGTCGGGCAAGGTGACGCGTGATGTCCATGACAAGGTCACGAGCATGATCGTCGACGCGGCGACGGCCAATGGCGGCGCCGATGCGGTGCTGCTGCAACTGCACGGCGCCATGGTGGCCGAGCACGACGAGGACGGCGAGGGCGCCTTGCTGGCGGCCCTGCGCGAGGCCATCGGCCCGGACATCCCCATCGCCGTCACGCTTGACCTGCACGCCAACGTCACCGACCGCATGGCGGCGCTGGCCGACATCATGGTCAGCTACCGGACGTACCCGCATGTCGACCAGTACGAGATCGCCACCATCGCCGCCGATCTGCTGGCCCGCACGCTCGCCGGCGAGATCACGCCCGGCGTCACCGTCGCCCGCGGTGCGCAACTGGACGGCGCCGATCATGGCCGCACCACGGCCCCCGGGCCGATGCTGGAAGCCCTCGCCAGTGCCGACACCCTGCTCGCCGAGCCCGGCGTGCTGGCGGTTTCCATCAACGCCGGCTTCCCCTGGGCCGATATCCACGACGCCGGGCCGACCGCGGTCGTGGTCGGCGACGGCGCGGATGGCCGATACGCGGAAATGGCGGCCGGCCTGATGGATGATCTCTGGGAAACCCGCCACGTGGCGACCATCGGCACGATCTCCAACGCCGAGGCCATCGCCGTTGCACGGGAAACGGGCCGCGTCGGTTCCCCCGTCGTCATCGCCGACTTCGCCGACAACCCGGGCGGTGGCGGCTACGGCGATTCCACGGGCCTGCTGCGCGACATCATCGACGCCGGTCTGGCCGACGTCGCTTACGGCACCCTGTTCGATCCGGAATGCGCCGCCGCCTGCCACGCCGCCGGCGAGGGCGCGGAATTGACGCTGGCGCTCGGCGGCAAGGTGGATCCGGCCTTCGGCCCGCCCGTCGAGGCGACGGGCACGGTGACGGCGCTGGCCGAAGGAAAGTTCGCGCTGGAGGGGCCGATGACCCAGGGCCTGGCCATCGAATGCGGACCGTCCGCCGTGTTCAAGGTGGGCGGGGTGGAGGTTGTGCTGACATCCAAGCGGTTCCAGAACTACGACCGCATGTATTTCCGCCATCTTGGCATCGAGCCCGCCGAGCGCGCCGTGCTGATCGTCAAGTCGGCGCAGCACTTCCGCGCCGCCTATGGGCCGCTCGCCTCGGAGGTGGTGGTCGTGGATGCCGGCGACGGCACCACGTCGCACGACCTCGAAGGCTTGACCTACGAGAACCTGCGCCGGCCGATCTGGCCGCTGGATGATCTTTAGGGAAGCTGGCGAGCTACTTCTTTTTGAGACAGGGGTTCCGGCCCTTCTTCCTGACCTTCTTGCCGCAGGTTTGGAACACCTTCTGGCCGATCTTCAGGTCCGCCAGTTCCTGGTCGCGAGGCTCCGCCGCGTAGACCTTCTGGTTCGAATAACTGTAGCCCAGAAGTTTCACTTTCTGCGTCTTGCCGTCCGCCCCCTTCACGTAGGCCGCGCTCTTGGGGATGCAGGCGGGGCAGCCCGTGTCGACGTAGAAGAAGCCCAGATTATTGTCCTTGCGGACGATCTTGCCGATCTGGAATTCCTTCTCGGCCGCCTGGGCGGCGGGCATTGCCAGCACCAGGGCCAGCAGTGGGGCCAGCGCGGCGAGCGCGAAGAGGCGGATCAGCGAGGCCGGGCGCGCGAAAGCCGCACGGCGGGATATTGTCGGCTGCATGATGGCGGAGTCTCCGTTTCGAATGCTTCCCGTGCGTGCCGGCTCTCGGCCGGTCATCGTTGGCGTCCTTTCTGCCACGCCGGGCGGTGAATTGGAAACGGAAACGGGCCAATCTGGTTCACGGAACCGTCAATCGAACCGTCAATCGCCATCACAGGCGCAGATGACCTTGTAGTAGGTCTTGGTGTGCTCGGTGAACATGCCGTCCATGGCCGTGTAGGCGTCCTCGAAATCGGGCGCCGCCTCGCTCGCCTTCATGCTTTCCTCGTTCTCCCAGACGGTCATGGAAATTCCCTTGCCGGTCTCCGGATCGACGAACAGGTAGGCGGCGCGCAAGCCCGCCTCGGTGCCGGCCAGCGGGCCCGGATAGCGCGGCCATTCCTCTTCCAGGTCGTCCAACCTTCCTGGCGTGACGGTGATTTCGCGAACACGGCTGATCATGGCCTGATTCCTTATGTGGTTGATGGCCGACAGGCGATTGCCCGCCCGGCGTTGGTTGGTCAAGATGGCACCACAGCATACCCGAAACATCGATCCCAGGAGATTCCCTCGATGAAACTCTATGACGCCGGTGCCTCCGGCAACTGCCACAAGGTGCGCTTATTCCTCTCCATCCTTGGCCTCGACTACGAGGCCGTGCCCGTCAACCTGGCCGAGGGCGAGCAGAACACGCCCGAGTATCTCGCCATGAACCCTCTGCACCAGGTGCCGGTGCTGGACGACGCCGGTTTCGTCCTGCGCGATTCCCAGGCCATCCTGGTCTACCTGGCCCGCCGCGAAGGCAAGGACGACTGGCTGCCCACCGATGCCAAGGCCATGGGCGAGGTCATGCAGTGGATGATCTTCTCCGGCAACGAGATGCTGCACGGCTGCGCCGTCTCCCGGGCGCTCATCAAGTTCGGCCGCGAAGGCGACATCCCGCTCGCGCAGAGCCGCGCCAACGCGGCCCTCGCCGTGCTCGACGGCCGCCTCGACAAAAGCGACTGGCTGGCCTTCGACCGCCCGACCATCGCGGACATCGCCAACTACCCCTACGCCGGCATGGTCTGGGAAGGCCAGGTGTCGCTCGATCCCTACCCGAACGTCCGTGCCTGGCTGGAACGGGTGGAAGCGCTCGACGGCTGGGTAGGGATGCCGGGGCTGGCGGGGATACCAGTTTAGAGCCCGCCAGGAACCCGGGCGGGGAAGGCAACGGGGCAGGGTGCGATGGAGCCAGACCGCCCGACCTCGTTGCAATACCGCGCGCTACCATTGGCGACAGGTTCGGGGATCGGTATAGTTCCCGCCCATGGCGACTGAAATTTTCCTAGCGTACTGCCTAGCGACAGCGATCCTGATCCTGATTCCGGGACCGATCGTGACCTTGGTGGTGGCGCAGTCATTGAAGCATGGCACGCGGACCGGGCTGGCGACCGTGGCGGGGACGTCGTGCGGCACCATGATCCTGGTGTCGGCGGGGGCGTTCGGGCTGTCGACGGTGCTGGGACTGATGGCGGATGTGTTCGATGTGGTGCGCTGGCTGGGTGCCGGTTACTTGATCTACCTCGGCATCCGCGAATGGCGGTCCCGGGCGGTGACGCTGGAGGAGGCCGATGCCGGCAAGGCGCGGCCGGCGCGGGTGTTCTTCGGCCAAGGCTTTCTGGTCGCCATCACGAATCCGAAGACGATCCTGTTCTTCGCCGCCTTCTTCCCGCAGTTCATCGATCCGTTGCGGCCATTGGCCATGCAGCTGGTCATCATGAGCGCCAGCTTCGTGGTCATCGCGGCGACGCTTGATGGGGCCTATGCGCTGCTGGCCGGGCGGCTCCGGAACGTGTTCAGGAGCGAGCGCGCGGCTCGGCTGCGGGGGCGCATCACCGGCACGCTGCTGATTGTCACCGGCATCGGCCTGGCGCTGACGCGGCGAGCCTGAGCCCGGACGCGCCGAGGGCGGCGCATCCGGAATACGCCGCCCCCTTCGACAATCTTCATCGATCGGACAAGCCGGATGGTTAGCCGGCCGCTCCCTTGGCCCTGTTGACCGCGCTGACCACGGCGCGTAGCGACGCGTGCACGATATTGGGGTCGCGGCCGACGCCGAACAGCGGCTGTCCACCGACCGGTTCGATCTCCACGTAGGCCACGGCGGTGGCTTCCGAGCCGGTACCGATGGCGTGTTCGTGGTAATCGACGAGGCGGAAGTCGATCCCCGCATGTTCCTTGATGGCGGCGCAAAAGGCATCGATGGGTCCGTTGCCGCGACCCTCGATGGTGATCTCTTCGCCGTCATACTGGACGGTGGCGGTGAGGTTGCGGATCTCCGTCGCGTGGGTGTCGGGGACCGTGCGGTGCTCCTTGAAGGCATAGGGACCGGACTGATCCAGGTATTCCGCCTGGAAGGCCTTGCCGATCTCATCCGACGATTGCTCCTGGCCGGTTTCGTCCGATTCGGTTTGGATCAGCTGGCTGAATTCGATCTGCAGCCGGCGCGGCAGTTCGAAACCGTGGTCGGTCTCCATGATGTAGGCGATGCCGCCCTTGCCGGACTGGCTGTTGATGCGGATCACCGCTTCGTAGCTGCGGCCCACGTCCATTGGATCGATGGGCAGATAGGGCACCGCCCATTCGGGGCTGTTCGATTCGGCGGCCGCCGAGAAACCCTTCTTGATGGCGTCCTGGTGCGAGCCCGAGAAGGCGGTGAACACCAGCTCTCCCACATAGGGATGGCGCGGGTGCACCGGCAACTGGTTGCAGTGCTCGGCGACGCGGCGGATGGCATTGATGTCGGAGAAATCCAAGTCCGGCGGCACGCCTTGGGTGAACATGTTCATGGCCAGGGTGACCACATCCACGTTGCCGGTGCGCTCGCCGTTGCCGAACAGGGTGCCCTCGATGCGGTCGGCGCCGGCCATCACGCCCAGTTCCGCCGCCGCCACGCCGGTGCCGCGGTCGTTGTGGGGATGCAGCGAGAGCACGACCGAATCCCGGCGGGCCAGGTTGCGGTGCATCCATTCGATCTGGTCGGCGTAGATATTGGCGCTGGCCATCTCCACCGTCGCCGGCAGGTTGATGATGGTCGGGTTGTCCGGCGTCGCCTGCAAGACATCGATGACCGCGTCGCAGACCTCCTTGGCGTAGTCGAGTTCAGTGCCGGTGAAGCTCTCGGGTGAGTATTCGAAGCGGATGTTTTCGCCGGCCGGTGTCTGGTCGGCGAGGTCCTTGACCAACTTGGCGGCGTCGACAGCGATCTTGGTGATGCCGTCCCGATCCTCGCCGAACACCACCCGACGCTGCAGGGTCGACGTCGAATTGTAAAAATGGACGATGGCGTTCTTGGCGCCGCGGATGGACTCGTAGGTGCGCTCGATCAGATGTTCGCGACATTGGGTCAGCACCTGGATGGTGACGTCATCGGGGATCATGCCGCCCTCGATGATCTCGCGAACGAAGTCGAAATCGGTCTGAGACGCGGCGGGGAAGCCGACTTCGATCTCCTTGAAGCCGATGTCGACGAGTGTTTTGAACATGCGGTGCTTGCGCTCGGCGCCCATGGGCTCGATCAGCGCCTGGTTGCCGTCACGGAGATCGACCGAACACCAGATCGGCGCTTGCGTGATGACCGCGCCCGGCCACTGGCGGTCCGGTATATCGATGGGCGTGAAGGCAACGTACTTGTCGCCCGGCTGCATGCCTCGGGATTTATCGCTACTCATGGTCCTGTCTCCTTGGAGACCGCCCGGATGTCCGGGGCGGCGAATGTCGTCTAGGGGTGAAACGGCGCCATGGACGACCGCCGGCGGGCCGCGAAAGGCCGGCGGCCGCCGCTAAGTCGCAGGCTCGGGACACGCGAGACGACATGTGGGATGACATGTGGGATGACTTGGGCATAAACGGATCGGTTACGGGGTTTCATCGCTGTTCACCTCAAGGCGTCGAAGCCGGAATGTACGAAGGGCACGCAAAGCGCGCGAACGGCCCGGCGTCCCTCAGGACACCGGGGTCATAAGGCCGAGGGCCAGAACCCCAGCAACAACCTTCGTATGGGCAACAGCGTTCATGCGGCGGAGACTAACGCCAAGCGGGGTTCGGGGTCAATCCTCGTCCGGCTCGGTCCAGGTCTCGTATTCCGCCCGGGTCGCCTCGTTGGGCGGATAGGTGCCGATGACCGGCCGGCCTTCCTTGATCTTTTCCAGCGCGAATCGCTCGAAGCGTTCCTGGGCCGGACCGTCGCGGGCGATGTCCTGGGCCAGGTGTGCCGGGATGACGATGACGCCATCCGCGTCGGCCTTGATGACGTCGCCAGGGAACACGGCGACGCCGCCACAGGCGACGGGTGTTTGCAGATCGGCCGCCGAGTGCCCATTGATGCTGGCGGGTGCCGCCGGCCCGGCGGCGTATACCGCGAGGCCTGTTGCCACCACGTCGGCCGCGTCGCGGATGCCGCCGTCGGTAACCACGCCGGCGACGCCGCGCTCGGCCAGCCGGGCGGCCAGCAGGTCGCCCATCACGGCGACGTCCGAGTGGCCGCGACCGTCGATGACCAGCACCGAGCCCGCCGGCGCGTCCTCGATGGCGCGGCGCGGCGGGTAGTCGGTGGCGGCCAGCACATCCGGCGTCGAGCGGTCCTCGCGCCAGGGCACGTAGCGCAGAGTATAGGCCTCGCCGACCACATTGGGGGCGTCGCTGCCCAGCGGGGTCGCGCCGGCGATGTAGCAGTTGCGGATGCCGCGTTTCAGCAGCTGCATCGAAATGGTTGCAGCGGATATCTGTTTCAGGCCTTCGCGGACCTCTTCATCCATGTCGTCCTCCCTGATACCGGTCATAGAATGAGCTTAACCGCCTCCGCCTCGGCGAGCGATGGCGTTTCGCAAATATTCCATGACGCGTCCGGGCGGAACGCCTATATGTGGCCCATGGAATCCGCACTTCCCGTGCTGTTGGGCCTGGCCGTTCTTGGGACGCTTGGCGTCCTCGTCGTCGGCGTGGTTTCGTTTGCGCTCAATGGCGAGTTCTACCAGAAGAATTCCAACCGCCTGATGCGGATGCGCGTGATCGGCCAGGGCCTGGCCATCGCCCTGTTGGGATTGATCGTGCTGATCGGTACCCGCTGAGCTGACCGGAGAACGGCCTCAATGGTAACGTTGACCAAGATCTATACCCGCGGCGGCGACGCGGGCGAAACCTCGCTTGGGTCCGGCGCGCGCGTCAAGAAGCACGACCTGCGCGTCGCCGCATACGGCACCACCGACGAGGCCAACGGCATCATCGGCCTGGCCCGCCTTCACACCGAGGGCGAGGACGACGCCATGCTGGCGCGTATCCAGAACGACCTGTTCGATCTCGGCGCCGATCTGTGTACGCCCGAGGATGGCAGCGAGCGGTCCGAAGGCGCGCTTCGCATCGCTGATATTCAGGTGGACCGCCTGGAGGCCGAGATCGATGCCATGAACGAGCACCTGGCGCCGTTGAAGTCGTTCGTCCTGCCGGGCGGGCAGCCCGCCGCCGCCTACCTGCATCTTGCCCGTACCGTGGTCCGTCGGGCGGAGCGGCTGATGACCGAACTGGCCATGGATGAAACGGTCAACCCGGCCGCCATCCGCTACGTCAACCGGCTGTCGGACCATTTATTCGTGCTGGCGCGCCGGCTCAACGACAACGGCGCCGAGGACGTGCTGTGGCAACCCGGGGCCAATCGCTGAGCGGATTGGGCCGGCTTCGCTTGCGCTAAAGAAACCGTCGCAAACGTGGCTTGACCCGAATTGGCACGAGTCCTATTGTGCGCTGCGAAATGGACCTGAAAAGGTCGGTTTCCCGCGCCTTTGGGGGGTGTGGAAGCCGGACCCGGAACGGCCCTGCAGCAGTCATTCCAACCGCCACATCAGAGCGATACCGCCATGAAAGTTCTCGTCGCCGTCAAGCGGGTGGTCGACTACAACGTCAAAATCCGGGTCAAGCCGGACGAGACGGGTGTCGAACTCGCCAACGTCAAGATGTCCATGAACCCGTTCGATGAAATCGCCGTCGAGGAAGGCATCCGCCTGAAGGAAGCCGGTACGGCCGACGAACTGGTTGCCGTTTCCATCGGTCCCGCGCAGTCGCAGGAGACCATCCGCACGGCCCTCGCCATGGGGGCCGATCGAGGCGTCCTGGTGGAGACCGACGCCGAGGTCGAGCCGCTGGCCGTCGCCAAGTTGCTGAAAGCGGTGGTGGAGCGCGAGAATCCGGGCCTGGTGATCGTCGGCAAGCAGGCCATTGACGACGATTCCAACCAGACCGGCCAGATGCTGTCGGCACTGCTGGATTGGCCGCAGGCCACGTTCGCTTCCGAGATCAAGATCGACGGCGAAGCGGCGGACGTCACCCGCGAGGTCGACGGCGGGCTCGAGACCATCAACGTCAACCTGCCGGCCGTGGTCACCACGGACCTGCGCCTGAACGAGCCGCGCTATGCCTCGCTGCCCAACATCATGAAGGCGAAGAAGAAGCCCATCGATACGCTGAGCGCCGACGAGTTGGGTGTCGACGTGACCCCGCGCCTGAAGGTGCTGAAGGTGGTCGAGCCGCCGAAGCGCCAAGCCGGTATTACCGTCGCCGATGCGGCGGAGCTTGTCGACAAGCTGCACAACGAAGCCAAGGTGATTTGAGATGAGCGTCCTGGTTGTCGCTGAACACGAGTCCGGCGCGGTGAAGTCCGCGTCGCTGCACGCCGTTACCGCCGCCAAGGAACTGGGCGAGGTCACGGTCCTGGTCGCCGGCGCCGATTGTCGCGCCGCCGCCGAAGCCGCCGCCAAGATCGATGGTGTCGCCAAGGTGCTGGTTGCCGATGACGCGGCCTATGCCAACGGTCTGGCCGAGAACGTGGCGCCGCTGATCACCTCGGTTGCCGGCGATTATTCACATGTGCTCGCCACCGCGACCACGGTCGGCAAGAACATCTTGCCACGGGTCGCCGCCAAATTGGACGTGGCGCAGATTTCTGAAATCTCCGCCATTGAGGGGCCTGACACCTTCGTTCGCCCGATCTATGCCGGCAACGCCATGGCTACCGTGCAGTCGACGGATGCCATCAAGGTCATCACTGTCCGTGCCACCGCCTACGAGGCCGCTCAGGCCGAGGGCGGCAGTGCCGCCATCGAGGAGGTGTCGGCGACCGGCGACGCCGGCCTGTCGCGCTTCATCGGCCAATCGCTGACCAAGTCCGAACGGCCGGAGCTGACCAGCGCCAAGATCGTCATCTCCGGTGGCCGCGGCATGCAGTCGGGCGATAATTTCCCGTTGCTGGAAGACGTGGCGGACAAGCTGGGTGCCGCCGTCGGCGCCTCGCGCGCCGCCGTCGACGCGGGCTTTGTTCCCAACGACTACCAGGTCGGCCAGACCGGCAAGGTGGTCGCGCCCGACCTCTACATCGCCGTCGGCATCTCGGGCGCCATTCAGCACCTGGCCGGCATGAAGGACTCCAAAGTCATCGCCGCCATCAACAAGGACGAGGAGGCGCCCATTTTCCAGGTTGCCGACTACGGCCTGGTGGCTGATCTGTTCGACGCCGTGCCGGCGCTCTCCAAGGCATTGGACGATATCGACTGACGTTCGCCGGCAATCCGGGGATCGAACCCAAAAAAATCGCGAGGACGACCACATGGCAGTGGAAATCAGGAAGATCGGCGTTATCGGCGCGGGACAGATGGGCAGCGGCATCGCGCAGGTTTGTGCCGTCGCCGGCCACGAAGTCTATTTGCAGGACATCAACGCCGAAGCCGCCGCGGCGGCCAAGGGCAAGATCGCCAACCGTATCGCCCGCACGGTCGAGCGCGGTGACCTGGACCACGTTGCGGCCGAGGCGGCGGCGGCGCGGATCTCCACCGGCACCGACCTTGCCGGTTTTTCGGACAGCGATATCATCATCGAGGCGGCGAGCGAGGACGAGGAGCTGAAGAAGAGCATCCTGCGTGAGCTCTGCGGCCATATCGGTGAAGATGCCATCATTGCCTCCAACACCTCGTCGATTTCCATCACTCGGCTGGCGGCGCAGACCGATCGTCCGGGCAAGTTCGTCGGCATGCACTTCATGAATCCGGTGCCGCGTATGGAACTGGTGGAGTTGATCCGCGGCATCGCCACGGACGAGGAGACCTATTCAGCGGTCCGTGAATTGGCCAAGAAGCTGGGCAAGAAGCCCGTCAGCGCCGAGGATTTCCCAGCCTTCATCGTCAACCGCATCCTGCTGCCGATGATCAATGAGGCCATCTACACACTCTACGAAGGGGTCGGTTCGGTGGACGCCATCGACACGGCCATGAAGTTGGGCACCCGCCATCCCATGGGACCGCTGGAGCTGGCGGATTTCATCGGACTCGACGTCTGCCTCGCCGTCATGCATGTGCTGCACGACGGTCTCGCCGATACCAAGTACCGGCCCTGTCCGCTCTTGGTGAAGTACGTTGAGGCGGGCTGGCTGGGCCGCAAGACCGGTAGGGGTTTCTATGATTATTCGACAGAGGTCCCCGTGCCGACGCGTTAAGCGGTATCACCCTAATAGAATACTATTGTAACTATCTAATAATTAAATCGTTGTTTTTCAGTTAGTTGTTTGTGTAACAAGCGACTAACCAATTGTGACAAGCTGTTTCTCGACCGAAATGAATAGCTGCGCCAGAATGCGTCCTCAAAGACCATTCGTGTGCAACAACAATAGTGAACCGGACCCATGTTCATCCCTTATGATCTCTCTCGGCTGAACATCCTGATTGCCGAGCATCATGAATACATGCGCAAGACCATGCAGGGCATCATGCGCAGCTTCAACATCGCGCAGGTGCGCGTCGTTTCCAGCGAGGAAGCCGCGCAATCGGAACTCAGCACCGGCAATTTCGACATCCTGTTCAGTGACTGGTCGCCTAATTTCGACGGCCTGAAGTTGGTCGATTGGGTGCGCACCGACGAAAAGAGCCCCAACCCCTTCATGCCGGTGGTCATGGTCTCGGCCTTCGCCGAACGCCGCCATGTGGTCACGGCGCGTGATTGGGGGGTCACGGAGTACATCGTCAAGCCGGTCTCGGCCCACCTGGTGCACAGCCGCCTGGTCAACATCGTCGAAAGCAACCGCGCCTTCGTCCGCACGACCAAGTTCTTTGGCCCCGACCGCCGCCGCAAGGCCTCGGACCATGACGGTCCGGATCGTCGAGACAGCGCCAACGCGGCCTGACGACAAGATCGTCCTCGAATTTCATAAAACAACGGCCGGTAACCGCCGGGCATTTGTGACTCAGTGCAACTCCGTGCGGAGCTTCTGACGCAACACGTCGATGGGCACCAGCTTGCCGCGGCGCTCGATGCACCAGAATTGCCATCCGTTGCAGGCCGGCGCGTTCTGAACCCGGGCGCCGACCTGGTGGATGGAACCTCGATGGTCGGCGGAAATCAGAGTGCCGTCGGCCCGCACTCGAGCCGTATGTCGGCGACGCTGATCGGTCAATACCGTGCCCGGGCTCAGCATGCCGCGCTCGACCAGCCAACCGAACGGAATGCGCGGCGCCTCGCGTTTGGTCGGCACTTCCAGAAGCTCCGCTTCGGCCAGCGGTCGCACCTTGGCCAGCCGGGCGCGGGCCAGTTCGGCATAGTCGTCATCCCGTTCGATGCCGATGAAACGGCGCCGCAACTTCTTCGCCACCGCCGCCGTGGTGCCGGAGCCCAGGAACGGGTCGAGCACCACGTCGTCGACCTCGGTCGCCGCCATGATGACGCGGTAGAGCAGGGATTCCGGCTTCTGCGTCGGATGGGCCTTCTTGCCGTCGATCTTCAGTCGCTCGCGTCCGGTACACAGCGGCAGGTACCAGTCGGAACGCATCTGCAGATCGTCGTTCAAGGCCTTCATGGCGTCATAGTTGAAGCGGTGGCGGGTGGACTTGTCGCGGGCGCACCAGATCAGGGTCTCATGCGCGTTGGTGAAACGGCGGCCGCGGAAGTTGGGCATCGGGTTGGCCTTGCGCCAGATGACGTCGTTGAGGATCCAGTACTCCAGATCCTGCAGGATGGAACCGACGCGGAAGATGTTGTGATAGCTGCCGATGACCCAGAGCGTGCCGTCCGGCTTCAGCACACGCTTGGCTGCCGCCAGCCAATCCCGGGTGAAGGTGTCGTAGGCCTCGAACCCGTCGAATTGATCCCACGCGGCATTCACCGCATCGACCTTCTTCTGGCTCTCGGGCCTGAGCAGGTCGTTGGAGAGTTGCAGGTTGTAGGGCGGGTCCGCAAAGACCATGTCGACCGAGGCCTCTGGCATCCCTGCCATGACCTCGGCGCACTCGCCGATGAGTATACTGTTCGGCTTCAACGTCCGATCCCTGCCCATAAGCGGCATCCTGAGTCGTCGAGGATTCCGCGTCAAGTGCAAATGGATTCAATGACTTAGAGAGTTTCCGCCGAGTCGATATCTTGGGCGTCACCCGGGTTGTCACGCAACATCTTGCGTATCGGTGCGAAGCTCCGCCGGTGTTCCGGGGTCACGCCCAGGTGCGCCAACGCGTCCCGGTGTTCGGCGGTGCCGTAGCCGGCGTTGCGTTCCCAACCGTAGCCCGGGTGCAGGCGGGCCAGATCTGCCATCAGCCGGTCGCGGCTGACCTTGGCGATGACCGAGGCGGCGGCGATGGAGAGGCTCCGGCCATCACCCTTGACGATGCAATCGAGCGGGCAGGGCAGGATCGGCGGCTGGGTGCCGTCCACCAATGCCTGGTCTGGAATGACGTTGAGCTTTCGGACCGCCCGGGCCATCGCCGCAAGCGTCGCCTGCAGAATGTTCCGGGTATCGATTTCGTCGACCTCGGCAATGCCAACGCCGATACGGGCCTGATCCCGCAGCAGGTCATAGAGTGTGTCGCGCTTGGCTGCCGAAAGTTTCTTGGAATCATCAAGGCCCTGGCGCAGGTCGACCGATAGCTCGTCGGCATCAAGCACCACGGCGGCCGCGACCACGGGCCCCGCCCACGGGCCGCGCCCGGCCTCGTCGATGCCGGCAACGCACGTTCGACCGGCTTCCCAGTGGACCCGTTCGAGGTCGAAATCAGGCACTGTCTGGTTTCTTCTTGGTCGATCGCGGGCGTTTCTTGGGTGCTGATTTTTTGCGCGGTTTTTTCGCAGGTTTTGCGGCGGCCTTTTCAACGGGGTCCTGGCCGGCATCCTCCACAGGTGCCTTGTCGGGAACCTCCGCTGGTTGCGAGGCCGTCCCTTCCGGGGTCGGCGGGTCCTCTTGGCTGCCAGTGTCGGTCGCTGGGTCTTCCGTAGATGGTATCGCCGCTGCGGCGTCGGCCTCGCGGCGCCGTCGCCGCCGTTGCCGTCGGCGACGCAAGGCCAGAGCCGCCATGCGGGCCAGGCGCTGGCTCCGGGTGGAGGCCTGATCGAGCGCATCCGTGACGAACTCGGTCTCCGGACCGTAGACCAGACGCACCAGGTCGCCGGCCTCGGTGATGCCGTATTGGGTCAACAGCCTGAGGCGTCTCGCCGTGAACACCCAGAGCGGCGACAGCGACAGGCTGAGCACGGTCACCGCGACCACCAGGCGCTCGGCATTGGAGCCGACCACCCCGGCGTCGGCGGCGACGATGGCCAGCAGGAACGAGAACTCGCCGATCTGCGCCATCACCACGCCGGCCATGAAGGCGTGCTGCCAGGGCTGGCCGATGGCCCCCAGGAAGCCGACGTTGACCACCGTCTTGAACACGGTGACCAGAAAGAACAGTGCCATCACCGTGCCCAGGTTGCGCCACATGTAATCCAAGTCGATCAGCAGGCCGATGGAGAGGAAGAAGATCATCAGCAGTACGCTCTGGATCGGCTGCGTCGCCGCCATCATGTCGTGCCGCGCGGTCGAGTTGCCGATCACCAAGCCGGCCAGGAAGGCACCATAGGCGGCGGAAAGCCCCAGCAAGCCGGCAATGGCGGCGAGGCCGAAACAGAAGGCGAGGGCGGCGAGCGGTTTCAGGTCCGCGCTTCCGGCGACATCTTCGGCGAACGGCAGCCTGAGCTTGCGGCCGCCGGCGAGGTAGACAATCAGCCCCGCCAGCAGTCCCACCGACAGCAGAATCTTGGGTATGGCCAACAGGTCGAAGCCGTCCGACCCCATGGCCGAGATCAGCAACATCATCGGCACCACCGCCAGATCCTGGGCGATCAGCACGCCGATGGTGATGCGCCCGGCGCGGGTCCGCAACTCGCCGATGTCATCGAGAATCTTGATGGCCACCGCCGTCGAGGACATGGCGACTGTGAAGCCGAGGAAGATTGCCAGCTCCATGGGCAGGCCGAGCATTTGCGACATCAACACCATGACGGCGAGGGAGGCAGAAATCTGGAACGCCGTGGTCGCCACGGCGACCTTCCACAGGCGCATGAACGAACGCACCGAAAGCTCCATGCCGACGATGAACAACAGCAGCAGCACGCCCAGTTCGGCCAGCACGTCGATGCGTTCCCGGTCCTCGACCAGGGCCAGGCCGGATGGACCCAATACGACGCCGGCCAGGATATAGCCGACGATGGCCGGCTGGCGCAGCCGCGTCAGCACCATGCCGCACAACAGCGCCACCAAGGCGACGATGGCGATGCCGGTCAGGTCGGAGGATGCGTGGCCGTCCATACCGCAAACACTATCATGGGTATCACTATTTGGCTTTCCCCGGGACCCGCCGGCGGGCGACGATGGATCGTTCCGTGGCCACGTAGACGGGGCCGCCGCCGCTGCCGTCGGGAAGTTCGATGTTGGATTCGACGAAGCGGACCACGTGGATTTCCCAGCGGCACTGCTTGCCGTCGAAGCATGGCACAGGCCCCTTGGCATCCTCGATACGTACCCACGACTTCACGCCTTCGACGATGTCCGCATTGTCGACGGGCCAATGGGTGACATGGCCGGTGAAGCAACGTGCCTGGCCGGCGAAGTGGGCCTCCTTCTCGCGCTTGGCCTGTTGCAGCACGCCCTCGCCCTTGTCGATGGCGTCGTTGCGCAGCGCCTTGATGCGGACCACGTGCCAGCGCTTCTCGCAGACGGTCGTATAGAGGGTCTCGCGCTCGCCCCAATACAACGGTGCCTTCGCCGTTTCGCCGCCGGCTTCGGCCGACACGGTGAACGCCAGCAAGGCGGTGGAGAAAAGGGTCCGCAATTTCATGGCGGCAATCTAGCACGCTCAGCCGGAAAGAATGACGACGACGATGCCGGCGGCCATGACCAGCGAGGCCACCAGGCGCATCGCCAGGTGCGATTCCTTGAGCACCAACCCACCGATCAGCGCCGACAACGGGATCGAGGCCTGCCGGACCGCCGTCACCGCTGCCACGTCGCCGCCTCGGGCATAGGCTTCGAGGATCAGCACGTAGCCGATGAAGGCGATGGCCGCGGCCCCGGCATAGCGCAGCGGCCGCCACATCAACAGTCGCACGGCCCGGCGTTCCACCGCCCCCTGGCCGACCAGCCGGAAGACGACGGCGTAGAGCGGCAGCAATCCGAGCTCGATCCAGAAGAACAGCACCGACGGTGGGACCGACTGCACCGCCCCGGCGTCGGCGATGGAGTAGATGCCGGTGCCGCACATTGAGACGACGGCCAGCAGCAGCGTCAGCGGATCGCTCAAGAGCCGCGTCCCCGGCCGGTACTGCAGCAGGAAGGCGCCGACGACCACCATGGCGATGCCGCCGAGCAGTGCCGGCGCGTAGTCGGTCTTGAGCGCGACGAGGCCGAACAGCACCACGAACACAGGCGACGACCGGATGATCGGGTAGTAGGCGGAAAAATCACCGCGTCGATAGACGGCGACCATGGCCGCGCCGTAGATCACCTGGCCCGCCCAGGAAAACACGATGAATGGCCAGAAGACGTCGAGCCCATCCGTCAGGTCGTGCCCGCCGACCCAGCTATAGGTTCCGGCGTAGAGCGCGAAGAAAATGCCCATGGCCCAGTAGCCCGCGGCCCGGTCCTCTTCACGCTTCAAGAAGGCGTTCCAGGTTGGATGCAGGACCGCCGATACCAGCACCATGGCGGCGATTTCGAAGGGCATGAGGGCTACCGACTTTCCGAAGCCTGAAACAATCCGCGAATGTCGCCCAACGTCAAGGCGGTTCCTCGTCATGGCATTCGGCGCTGTCCGGCAATTCTATTCCCGGGAGCTTGCGAGAGACCCAGATGTGGATGGCGTCCGAAAGGTCGGCCGCTTCATCCAGCGAGCCGGCCTTGATCGAAACCGTGGCCCCGCCTTCGCTTTCGTGCCAGAGCCGCGTGCCGCAGGTCGGGCAGAACGCACAGTCCAAGGTGCCGCCGCTATCGGTGGCGCGCGACCATGAACGGGCGGCGCCCGCGGTCACCTCGAACTGCTTCCGCGCCACCATCAGCGACAGGCCGAATGCGGATGCCGATTGCTTGCGGCATTCCCGGCAGTGGCAAGCGTAAAGCGGGCCCGGCTCGCCCGTGACGGCGTAACGCACGGCTCCGCATTGGCAGCCCCCGGTCCGCATCATGCATTCCCCGTGGTCACAGCAGGTCCAACTGGTCGCCGGCCTTGGGGGGGCGGCGGAACAGGTCGGTCCGGGTGGCGGCATCGACCGAGCGGCCTTCGTTCAGACCGAGTCGCTTGCAGGCGAGCTTGAAACGCTGCGCCAGCATTTCGGCTTCCGGACCGTCGCCTGTCATGCGCTTGCCCCAGCCGGCGACGTAGAGCTCGCCCGAGCGGCTCTGGCGCAAGTTGTTGAGCACGTGGCGCGCCCGATCGGGGCGATGCGCTTGCAGCCACTCAGTGAACAGGTCTTTGATTTCCAGCGGTAGCCTGAGCAGGATGTAGCCGGCGCGGCCGGCCCCGGCGTCGGCGGCCGCTTCCAGGATGCCTTCCAGCTCATGGTCGTTGAGGGCTGGGATAATTGGCGCCGCCATGACGATGACTGGCACGCCGGCATCGCTCAGGCGCCGCATGGCCTCGATCCGCTTGGCCGGCCTGGGGGCCCGGGGCTCCATCGTCCGCGCCAGGTCGCCGTCCAGCGTCGTTACCGAAAATCCGACCGAGGCGAGGCCTTGTTCCGCCATCGGTCCGATGATGTCCAAATCCCTGAGTACCAGCGGTGACTTGGTCACGATGCCGACCGGATGATTGAAGCGCTGCAGCACCTCCAGCACGCTGCGGGTGATGCGGCGTTCGCGCTCGACCGGCTGATAGGGATCGGTGTTGGTGCCGATGGCCATCACCCGCGGCTTGTAGGACGGCTTGAAAAGCTCGGCCTCCAATAGTTCGGCCGCGTTCGGCTTGGCGAATAGGCGGGATTCGAAATCCAGGCCCGGCGACAGGCCGTAATAGGCATGCGTTGGCCGGGCGAAGCAGTAGATGCAGCCGTGCTCGCAGCCGCGATAGGGGTTGATCGAGCGGTCGAACGGGATGTCCGGCGATTTGTTGCGGTTGATGATGGTTTTCGGCCGCTCGTCCGTCACCACCGTGCGGAGCGGTGGTACGTCGTCATCCAGGTCCCAGCCGTCGTCGATGGCGTGGCGGTCGTGGGCTTCGAAGCGGCCCGGCCGATTGCTGACGGCGCCGCGTCCCTTGCGCGCCTGATCTGGTTTCGCATCATCCATGTCGTAAGCGTAATTCACATGCGAGAACAAGACAAGAACAACTCAACCGCATACCGAAGCGCCCTCGAGTTCGGTCTCGGCCGCCGCCTCGGCCAACAGCCATTCCCGGAAGGCCGCCACCTTGGGACGGTCGGCGGTCTTCTCGGGCGCCACGACCCAGAAACAGAAATCCGTCGGCAACGCCAGTTCGAACGGCTTGACCAGGCGCCCGGCCTTCAAGTCGTTGGCCACGGCGTGCGTGCTGGCGAGGGCCACGCCATTGCCGTCGATTGCGGCGCTGATGGCCAGGTCCTCGACCGTAAACGCCGGGCCGCGGGTCGGGTCGACGCCTTCGACTCCGGCGCACATAAGCCACATACGCCAATCGGGCGACGTCTCGCGCAGCGCCCCCCAATCCACATGCAACAATGTGTGATGAACCAGGTCTTCCGGCGCCAGTAGCGGATGCTCGCCCGTCAGCAGGTCGGGGCTGCAGATGGGCACCACGACCTCGTGGAAGACTTGGTCAACCCGCATGCCCGGATAGCCGCCCGGCCCCAGCCGGATGGCCACGTCGATGCCGTCGCGGGCGTAGTCGAGGACGCCGAGCGTGGTATCCAGGCGAACATTGATCTCCGGGTAGAGCGCACCGAAGCGTGGCAGCCTGGGCACCAGCCACTTGGCGGCGAACGTTGGTGACGAGGTCACGGTCAACAATCCGTTCTCCTGGCAACCGGCAAGTTCGCCGGCGGCATCGGCCAGCCGATCGAATCCCTCGGTGAGCAGCGGCAGGGCGGCCATGCCTTCCGGGGTCAGCAGGACCTGGCGGGTCAGCCGGCGGAACAACTCGACGCCATAGAACTCCTCCAGTCCCTTGACCTGGTGACTGACCGCGGCCGGGGTGACGTTCAGTTCGCCCGCGGCCTTCGAGAAGCTGAGGTGGCGGGCCGCGGCCTCGAAGGCGCGGAGCGCGTTGAGCGGCGGAAGCTGGCGCATGGTGAAGGAGCCCTTATGAATTAGAATTACTAATTTATAACCTGAGAAAACGTCGTTTGTGAAGTGGAAAAAACAGGGATATGTATGGTTCAACGACTGGGACACATGATTTAACGAGTTAGAAGGATTTGAGCCATGAACCCCTACGGATTGCTTGCCAGCGGTGCCCACCTGACCGGCGGAGGCCGCCTTCCGGAAACCATTCACGACCCCCGCGAACACCAACTCGCGGTGCTCGATGAACTGGTCGCGCGACGCGCATTGAAGTCATTCGACGCGATCGAGCGAATGGCCCGGCGCATTCTGGGTCAGGACTGACCGTTCCCTGAACCGGTCGTGCCCCCCGCGCGGCCGGCGCTCGACAGTCCCGGCGGCAAGCCCCCCTGTGGTTTGCCGCCGGTTGTGTTATGGAGGGGCGGCCTGATCCTTTCGTCGATTGCCGGGGCCCGCCGCCGCCCATGCTCAGCATCATCATCCCGACGCTCAATGCCGCCGCCGAGCTTGCGGTTGTGCTCGGCGGCCTGCAGGACCTGCCGTTCCCGGCCGAGATTATCATCGTCGATGGTAATTCCTCGGACGGCACGGCGCGCATCGCCCAGGCCTTCGGCGTGCGCCTGGTGCAGGGGCCACGCGGCCGCGGCCGCCAGCTCGCCGCCGGTGCCGAGGTCGCGGCCGGCGACTGGTTCCTGTTCCTGCACGCGGACACCCGGCTCGAGGTGGGGTGGGCCGAGGTGGCACGAGACTTCATCGACAACCCCGACCGGCGTTTTTACGCCAGCTATTTCCGCCTCGCCCTCGATGATGACGACCCGGCGGCGCGGCGCGTCGAGGATCTGGTGGCGTGGCGCTGCCGTACCTTGGCGTTGCCCTACGGCGACCAGGGCCTGCTGATCAGCCGCGCCTTTTATGACCACCTGGGCGGTTACCGGGACCTCGACCTGATGGAGGACGTGGACCTGGCGCGCCGCATCGGCGCCAAGCGGTTGCGGCCGCTCCGCGCCACCGCCATGACCTCCGCCGAACGCTACCGCCGCGATGGCTGGTGGCTCAGGCCGGCCCGCAATCTCTGCTGCCTGGGGCTCTATTTCCTCGGCCTGCCGCCGGCCTGGATCGGGAAGCTCTACCGTTGAGGCCCCGCGACCGACACCTGGTGATGTTCGTCAAGGCGCCGCGGCTCGGCCGCGTGAAGACGCGTCTGGCCCGCGACATTGGTGGCGTTGCCGCCTGGGCCTTCTATCGGCGGATGGTCTCGGACCTGGCGCGGCGCCTGTCGGTCGACGGGCGTTGGCGGAGTTGGCTCGCCATCTCGCCGGACGGCGCGCTCTGGGACGGCCACCGCTGGCCCACGACCTGCGATCTGGTCAGCCAGGGCTCGGGCGACCTGGGCGACCGCATGGGTCGTGTCGCCGCGGTGCTACCGACAGGCCCCGTGGTTATCATCGGCGCCGACGTGCCGGGCATCACGCCTGGCCACATCGATCAGGCATTCCGGGCGCTCGGCGGCCACGACGCCGTGTTCGGACCGTCGCCCGACGGCGGCTACTGGCTGGTCGGGCTCAGGCGCCGGCCCAGCTTTCACGACCCGTTTCAGGGCGTTCGCTGGTCGAGCCCTGACGCGCTTTCCGATACCCGGGCCAACTGCCCGGCCGGCTGGCGGCTGGCGGAACTGGAGATGCTGGAGGACGTCGACGACGGCCCGTCCTATCGCCGCCGCCAACGTCAAAGCTAGGCCTATTTGGCGGCGACCACGTCGCCGGTCAGGGTGAACTTGCGGTCGGTCTTCGAGACCCCCTTGATGGTCATGGTGCCGACACCTTTCAGGCCCTTGAACTGACCGGTCCCGCCGGCGATTTCCCAGTAGCCATAGTCCAGGATCTTCGGCTTGCCGCCGGCACCGGGGACGAAGATCGCTCGCACCCGCCATTTGATGTAGGCCTCGTCGCCGTTGGCGGCGGCGAAGCGCAGATAACCGCGCGGATCGCCATCGACGCCGCGGCGGATGTCGTGCATGCCGAACTCGGTCACGGCCGCGCCGGCCAGCGGGCCCGAGCCGGTCGATTTGCCCTCGCGCTGAACCAGCAGGACGAAGTGCTTGCTGCCGTCCTTGAAGTCCATTTTCATCGACTGCTTCGGCGACATGACCATTTCGAACGAGACGTTTTCGGCCTTGGCCGCGCCCGCCAGAGCTACCGCCCCGGCCAGCACCATGGACGTGAGAATTCGTTTCATCTGGGCTCCCCCGCGTTGCTTGAAGTTGGATTGATGGCGCCGCCAGCCGCTGTTGGTCCGCTGGAGACAACTGCCAGACGATAGCAGGTTGGCCAGGAACTGAGGGTCACGTTGGGGCTCGGCCGGGACAAATATACGTGATTTTTGTGTGTTAATTCACACGCCGAAACTTGCAAACCTCAAAGTCTTACATTCAACTTTTGTGTTATGCCGGGCGAAGTTGCGGATATGCGAACACCGGCCCCGGCCTTTGCGGCCGGGACCGGTGTCGCCGATGAGCGGCGGACGCGACCGATCAGGCCTCGGCACGCTGGAGCAACCGGCGGGCCGCCTGCTCGATGTTGGCGTCGTTGCTCACCGCGAAGGCTCCGCCGCCGAGAAGTGTCTGCGCCGCCGCCGCGACGGAGAGGAAGATCGGGTATTCCCAGCCGCCACCGGGGGCGGAGAACAACCAGCCGTTGGGCATGTGGGCCCAGGCGGCGCCGAACAGCACCGGGATCAGCACGGCGGCGACCAAGCGGGTCTGAAAGCCGAGGATCAAGGCGATACCGCCCAGCGTCTCCATGGCGCAGACCACGTAGGCCAGATCCGGTGGCAGGCCAATTTTGCCGAAGAACGCGGCCGTGCCGGCCAACGTAAAGACGAATACCTTCAGGTAGGCGCTGTGGGCGATGAACATGCTCCCTAGGGCCAGGCGCAGAATGAGCGCCGCGTAAGGGGCTGATCGAGTATCGATATTGTGGGTCATGATGCTGCTCCATTTTTGCTGCGGGGTCGGGGCCCCGTCGTTGAATTGAAGCGGCACGATAGTTGTTTCAAATTTGCAAATGAATTCGCAAATATGGCAAATTAACTTTGCAATTTTGCAAACATGGATCAAACTTCGAGGTCGCGTCATGGAATGGAACGACCTGCGGGACATCCTGGTGATCGCCGAGGCCGGCTCCCTGGCCGGCGCGGCCAGGAAACTGGGCGTCAACCACTCCACCATTTTCCGCCGCCTGGGCTCCATCGAACAGCGGCTCGGCACGCGCTTGTTTGAGCGCCTGCCTTCGGGCTACGTGCCGACATCCGCCGGCGAGGAGATGGCGGCGGAGGCGCGCCGCATGGCGCAAGGCATCGAAGCGTTGCAGCGCCGCCTGACCGGCCGCGACCTGGCGTTGTCCGGGCACATCACGGTAACCACCACCGACACCCACGCGGGCCTGTTCCTGGGGCCCCACCTGGCCAATTTCGCGAAGGTCTATCCGGCCATCGGTTTGACCCTCCGGGTCGACACGCAACTCGCCAACCTGGCGCGCCGCGACGCCGATGTGGCCATTCGTCCCACCAACGCGCCGCCGGAGACCCTGGTCGGGCGCCGGGTCGCGCGCGAGGCGTTCGCCGCCTATGCGGCGCCCAACTACCTGGCGACGACGATCGGGACAGCGACCGGAGCGACGACCGGGGCGACGACGGTCGCCGAACACCGCTGGCTCGCCGTCGACGACAGCCTCGACCATCTGGTGGCAGCGCGCTGGCGCCGGGAAAACGTGCCCGCCTCGTCGGTGGTGATGTGGACCGACAACCTGCTTGGCCTGCGCGGCCTTGCCGAGGCAGGGATGGGCGTCGCCTTCCTGCCTTGTTTCATCGCCGATCCGGTGCCTGGCCTCATTCGGGTGCCGGAACTGCCGCTGCTCGCCGACGCGTCGGAGTTATGGTTGCTGACCCATGAGGACCTGCGGCACTCGGCACGCATCAAGGCGTTCATGGAGACCATGGCCGAAAGCATTGCCCACGACCGCGACCTGCTGGAGGGCCGCCGCGGTTGAAAATCCATGCCGCCTGTGGGACCGTCCCCGCCAATCAATCCGGGGAGGATCAGGATCATGGCTCAGATCAACATCCAGTTCACGCTGTTCAGTGCGTTCTATTCGCCGCTCATCTCGATCATGTCGGGCGGCTTCCTGAAGGGCGAGGGCCTGGAGGCCAATTGGTCGATCTCGCCGCCTGGCGTCTCCGCCATCGCCGCCATCGAGGACGGCAGCCAGCACGTGGTGCAATCCGCCCCCAGCCAAGGTTTCACCAAGGCCGACAAGGGCGAGGACGTGGTGGCTCGCCACTTCGCGCAGATCAACGAGATGGACGGCTTCTTCCTAACCGGCCGCGACGCCGATGACGACTTCAGCTGGGACAAACTGGAAGGCGCGGATGTCGTCACTTTCAAGGGCGGCCAGCCGCTTGCCATGTTCAAGTATGCCTGCCACAAGGCCGGCATTGACTTCGATAAGCTCAACCTCATCCAGCCCGGCGGCGCCGGCGACATCGACGCTGCGTTCCGCGCCGGCGAGGGCGCCTACGTCCACCAGCAAGGCCCGTTCCCGCAGCAACTGCAGGCGGACGGCGTCGGCCACGTGGTCGGCACGGTCGGCCCCGAAATCGGTGCCTGCGCGTTTTCGTCGCTGGCCGCCCGCGCCGACTGGCTGGACTCGGACATGGCCAAGGCCTTCATGCGCGCCTACCGCAAGACCCGCGAATACATGTTGGCGACCCCGGCGGCCGACATCGCGGCGGCCGAAAAGGACTACTTCCCCGACATCGACCAGGCCGTGCTGGCCGACTGCATCGCCAGCTACCAGACGCTGGGCTGCTGGACGCCCCATGTGGAGATCACCAAGGACGCCTACGAGGTCTCGCTCGACGTGTTCCAACACAACGGCCTGATCACTGGTCGCCCGGCCTACGAGACCTGTTGCCAGGCGCCGCCGGCCGACTAAAGACCGCTTTCCGCCCAATTTGACCTCGTTTTAGGCCGGTTGAAACGGACTAAGTATTTGATGTCGATGGATTCGCGCCCGTTTTGGTGCGCGGGGTCATCATTCGTCATCATTTGTCAGCAAACGTCATCAAGGTACCGCTGCCCGCCTTCGTCGGTGTGGCGGCGGCCGCTGATTCTTTATCAGGGCACACAGCGGCGCGGCATGCGCGCGCCACCATCACGATCCTGAAATTTCTTCACGATGAAAACAGCACGTCCACCCATCGGCTCAAGTGGCCAGCGCGGCGGAAAAGCGCAAAACTCGTTCGGGTTCGTGGATCAGGTAGTCGGATTGATCGTTGGGTTCAAGGAGTGGCTGCCGGAAACGCCGATATCACACTCCGTTTCTTCTCGCCGAGGCTCCCACATCGCAAATTGCCGTTGCGGATTAAGCGCGTGGCCCGATACTCGTGCCTGGGTCACAAACAAGCATGACCTATCCTTCAGTTCCCGTGGCGCTTACTGTCGCCCACGGCCATGCACTGGAATCACTTTGACGGGCGTAAGCGGAAAATGAGCGTGAGATCATGGTAGGTGACGTCATCTTTTCGGATTGGTTTCCGGCGCAGTTCTCGTTGGGCGGCGAGACCGTTTTCGCGATCGGCGATGTTCACGGTTGCGGGGATGAGCTTGAGGCGTTGCTTGGCGCCATCAAGGTAACTTCGGCGGAGATCGACGGTCATATGAGATTGGTCTTTCTTGGCGACCTAATTGATCGTGGCCCGCGCAACATTGACACATTGAAATTGTGGGCCGAGCCCGCGAGCCTTCGAGGTGTGGACCAGGTTGAACGGCTCATGGGAAATCACGAGCAGCTCCTATTGCTTGCCATGTCGGATACGCCTCATGTGCAGAAAGCACTGGCCATGTGGCTTGGCGAGGCGATGGGCGGGGGGGTCGTTCTCGACGAGATGTGTGCCGCCACGTCCAGATCGGACACATACCCCAGCACGGAGCTATTCAGGGCGGCCTTGGGGGAGCACGTTCACCAGCTCTTCACGACGATGCTCTCCCACGTGGAAATCGGCAACGCGATATTCGTGCACGGTGGACTCGACCCGAGCGAGGATGTGGCCCGTTTCCTTTCGCGCCCATGGGACGCCTTTACGGAAGCGCGGTGGGCCTGGGTGCACGGCGAGTTCCTGCAATGGCAGGGCGGGTTCGGCGACAGGATCGTTGTTCACGGCCATACGCCGCCCCACATGCATCGGGAGTTGACCGGGCAGGACGACCCCCATGCCCTCGCCTATGGCCGTCTTGGCCTTGATGGTGGAACAACGCGGACCGGGATCGTGACGGGCGCGCAGATCGAGACGGGGCGCTACCGTATCCTGCGCGCCGGTCAAACGGCCGTGGTCTAGTGACTGTGGAGGCTGGCGATGGGCGAGAGGTGTATCGTTCCGCCAGTAACGCCGGTAGACCGGCTGGGACGTCGAAAGGATCCATGCCATGGTCGAGTTGCGCCGACTGACCGGCTTCATCGGGGCCGAGATATCAGGCATAAATCTGTCGCTGCCGATCGCCCATGAGGCGGCCAAACTGATTCGCGACAGCCTCGCGCGGCATCACATGATCGTCCTGCGAGATCAGGACCTTTCGATCGAGGACCAGAAGCGGCTGACCCGGGTTTTCGGCGACATCACGCGGTTGCCGTACGTCGCGCCGCTGGACGATGATGCGGACGTCATCGCCGTCCTGAAGGAAGCGCATGAGACCAGCGGCGGTGTTTTCGGGGGAGACTGGCATTCGGATTTCAGTTTCCTGGAAAACCCGCCGGCCGGGTCGGTTTTGAATGCCGTGGAAATACCCGAGGTCGGCGGCGATACCCTGTGGGCCAGCCAGGCCGCGGCCTATGACGCCTTGCCAGGGCACCTCCGCGCCATCGTCGATGGTCGGGATGCGATCCATGTCGGCAAGCCCTACGGCGTCAAGTTCGCGCCGCCCGCGGACCTCAGGGCCAACGCATCGATCCGGATGTCCCGCGGCGACCCAGAGGCGGACCGCGAAACGTTGCATCCGGCCGTCGTCACGCAGCCGCTGACGGGCCGGCGGGCGCTGTTCGTCAATCCGATCTACACCACCCGCTTCGACGGCATGACCGAGGACGAAAGCACTCCCATCCTGGATGAAATCTACGCCCACGCCGCCCGGCCGGACTTCGCCTGCCGCCATAAATGGCGCGGAGGCGACGTGGTCGCGTGGGACAACCGGATGACGCTGCATTTCGCCACCAACGATTATGATGGTTCGCGGCGGCTGCTTTACCGGACCACTTTTTCCGGCGAGCGGCCGCGATAGAGCCCTCGCTCGGCTCCTGGAAACTTCCAGGCGTCCGCCTTACCGTTCCCGGCAGAAGAGAAACGCCCTCAGGATACCTGCGACAACTCCACGTCCGGGTTCAGGTCGCCCAGCACCTTCTCCAGCCACGGCGCGTTGGCCAAGTAGAGTTCGTGGCCACTGGCCGGGATGGCGCTGGTCATGTCCAGCAGCAGCTTCAGCGGGTCGGCCTCGACCGAAGTGACGCCGGCCATGTCGAAGACGACGACGTGGCTGGTCGGCGTGTGGCCGATGGTATTGGTGATGTCCTGGAGTTTCTGGCTGTCGTCGGCGGTCATGACGCCATCAAAGGCGACGACGAGCTTTTGCTCTTCGCACTTGTATGCGTATTCCATCGTTGATCCCTATCCCTAGAGTTCTTCCCTCGTAACGTCGAGCGAACGTCATTAGACGTCGAGCCAACGTCATCACTTTATTATTATCCTAAGTGTAGTCCGAAAATGGCCATCGCGCCAATAAACTTTTCGAGAGATTTTTGGTAACCAAATTCGTGTATTAGAATAGTTGCGCATTTGGCTGCCTCCAATCCCTAGCGGACTTCCGAACAGCGGTGACCGAGTTTTTCTTCGGCGCGGCTCAGGTATTATGGTTTGTCCACGGGCAGGGAAGCCGCGAGACTCGGCGGCTCTCATCCTCCACATGTAAAAGGATTTCGCCGATGACCCGCCGTCCCAACTTCCTGTTTGTCCAGGCCGACCAGTTGGCGGCGCGGGCGTTGTCCGCTTACGGGAATACGATCGCCAAGACGCCCCACATGGACCGGCTGGCGGCGGAGGGCGTGGTGTTCGAGCATGCCTACTGCAACTATCCGCTCTGCGCGCCGTCCAGGTTCTCGATGATGTCGGGGCTACTGGCATCCAGGGCCGGGGCCTACGACAACGGGGCCGAGTTCCCGGCCTCGCTGCCGACCTTCATGCACTACCTGCGGCTGAGCGGCTACCAGACGTGCTTGTCCGGCAAAATGCACTTCATCGGACCGGACCAGCTGCACGGGTTCGAGGAACGGCTGACCACGGACATCTATCCGTCGGACTTCAACTGGACGGCCAACTGGGAGGACTCGGTGGTCGGGGTCGAGCGCCTGCTGGCCGCCGCCGGCGAGGTCAACGGCATCCTCAACTCGGGAATTTATGAACGCACCATCCAGTTGGATTTCGACGACGAGGTGGCGTTCAAGGCCAAGCGCAAGATCCACGATCTGGCCCGCGGCGACGACGAGCGGCCGTTCGCGCTCTTCGTCTCCTTCACCCATCCGCACGACCCCTTCGCCGTGCCGCGCCGCTATTGGGACCGCTACCGCCACGACGACATCGACATGCCGGCCATCGGCCGCATGGCGCGGGACGACCTGGATGCCCATTCGCAGCGCCTGCACGACCACATCGGCGTCGCCGAGGCGGATATGACGGAAGACCAGGTTCGCGTCGCCCGGCACGCCTACTACGGGGCGGTCAGCTACATCGACGACCAGCTGGGCGACCTGATGGAGGCGCTGGACGTCGCCGGTTTCGCCGACGACACTTTGGTGGTGCTGCTGGCCGACCATGGCGAGGCACTGGGCGAGCGCGGGCTCTGGTTCAAGCGCTCGTTCTATGACGTGGCGTTGCAGATACCGCTGATTGTCTCGGCGCCCAGGATGTTCGGGTCTGGTCGCCGGGCCGAGAACGTCTCCCTGGTCGACCTGTTCCCGACCGCTGTCGACCTGGCGGACCCGGCGGCGGGCCTGGCCCAGGTGTCCACCGGCCACGACGGTCGAAGCCTGCGTCGGCTGCTCGAAGGTGACGACTGGGACATGCCCGACATCGTCAAGGCGGAGCTGTCCGGCGAGGGCCAGAACGCGCCCTCGGTGGCGCTGCTGGAGGGCCGGCTCAAGTACATCCACAGCCCCGACGACCCGCCGCTGCTGTTCGATCGGTCGCGGGACCCGCTGGAGACCGAGAACCTGGTCGGGCATGCCGACTATGCCGCGGCCGAGGCCCACCTGGCGGCCATGGTCGCCGACGACTGGGACCTGGAGGAACTGAAGCGGCGCGTCCTGGAAAGCCAGGCACGGCGCCGCTTGGTCGATCGCGCCCATGCGGAGGGCCGGACGCCGAGCTGGGATTACGAGCCGGCAGTGCCGGGCCACGCCCAGTATTTCCGGCCCTCGGCCGAGAACCCCAGCGCGTCGAACTACAACGCCACCTTCGAAGTGCGGGCGCGACCGGACTCCGAACAGGCCAACCGGCGCCAGGGGCCATGAGTCCCTCCGGCTCGCTGGTCCTCGACAGCATCACCCACATGACGGCGGAGGCCCGTGGCCGGGTGGTGGTGGCGGGCTCGCACTGCGCGCCCTTCGCCGCCGCGCTGGCTCTGGGCCAGCCCATGCCGGGCGTCATCATGAACGACGCCGGCGTCGGCCGGGATGAGGCGGGGATTACCGGACTCGCCGACCTGGAACAAGCCGGGATGCCGGCGGCGGTGGTGGCGCATACGTCCGCACGCATCGGCGACGGCGCCGACTGCCTGGCCCGAGGCGTGGTGTCGCATCTGAACGACGCGGCCCGGCGCGCCTGCATCGACGTCGGCCAATCTGCGCGCGAAGTGGCCGAGGTCATGGCCGGCCTGCCGGTGGTCGAGGCGGCGCCGCCGGAGGTGTCGCCGGAACAGCGCACGGTCAGCCATCCCTCGGGGGCACGGCGGCCTCTGGTGGTGGTCGATTCCGCCTCCCTGGTGGTGCCCGAGGACGCCGGTGCCGTGGTGGTGACCGGCTCCCACGGCGGGCTACTGGGGGGGCGTGCCGAATGGGCCATCAAGGCACCGGTATTCGCCGCCGCCTACAACGATGCCGGCGGCGGCATCGACGGGGCCGGCATGACGCGGCTGCCTGTATTGCAGGCGCGCGGCATCGCCGGCGTGGTCGTCGACGCCTTCACGGCGCGCATCGGCGACGGCGCCTCGACGCTCGACGACGGTGTTATCTCGCACGCGAACGACGTGGCGGCGGCGCTGGGGGCAAAGCCGGGCATGCCGCTTCGGGCGTTCGTGGCCCTGGCGGTCGCCGTGGACGCTACCCCGTGAACCGAGAACGGGTCGGCGCTATAATGGGAGCCGCAACAGGAGATATCGGACGATGACCGTTGGCAAGGGCCTGCTCGCATTCCTGATCGCCGTGCTGGTCATCGCCGCGCGACCGGCCGCTGCCGAGGAGGTCCGCCTGAAGCACGGCGGCCTGACGCTCAATGCCCGGCTCGTCGTGGCTTCGGAAAAGACATTGGCCGACGGGGTGATCGTGATCGTGCACGGCACGCTGGCGCATTCCGGATCGGGCACGATTGCTGGCCTGGCTTCGACCCTTGGCGAGCGTGGCCTGTCGACGCTGGCCATCAACCTGAGCCTCGGCATCGACGACCGCCAAGGCATGTATGACTGCGGCGCCACCCACCGCCATCGCCATCTCGATGCCTTGGACGAGATCGGCGCCTGGCTCGACTGGCTGCGGGCCAAGGGAGCCGGACCGGTACTGCTGCTGGGACATTCCAGGGGCGGCAACCAGGTGGCCCGCTTCGCCGCCGAGCGCGGCCATCCCGTGCTGCGCCGGCTGGTCCTGCTGGCGCCCATGACGTCGGTGCCCGAACGCACCGCCGCCAGGTTCAAGCAGCGCAATGGCGCGTCGCTGCTGCCGGTCATGCAGCGGGCGGCGGCGCTGGTGGCGACCGGCAAGGGGGCAACGGTGATGAAGGGGGTCGGCGTGCTCTATTGTCCTGGTGCCGACGTCACTGCCGCCAGCTTCGCGTCGTACTACCCGCAATCCGATCTGCGGCTCGACACGCCCTCCATTGTCGAGGAGATCAAGCTGCCGACCCTGGTCGTCGCCGGCAGTGACGACCGGTTGGTCCCCGACGTGGCCCGCCGGATCAAGCCCATGGCCGATGGCAAGCCGCTCAGCCTCGCCGTCGTCGAGGGCGCCGACCATTTCTTCCTCGACCTGTTCGCCGAGGACGTGGCGGACCATATCGAGGAGTTGCTCGGGCGTGCGAAGTGAAGGCCTAGAAGCCCAGGCGCTCGCCGTATTCCTGGCGAAAGGCGGCCACAGTGGTGAACTGGTGGACCATCAGGCCGGCGGCACGGCCGCCGTCGCCGTAGTCTTCCTGGTCATCGACGAACAGGGTGTCGGCGGGGGCCACGCCGAGCCGCCGTGTCACTTCGGCGAACACCCGGACGTCGGGCTTGGCCAGGCCGAGGGCGGACGAGAAATAGGTGTGCTCGCCGAAGATCGTGCGAAGCTCCGGGAAGATGTCGTCGATGGCTTCATGCAGCACGTTGCCGTTGTTGGTCAGCAGCGCCGTCGGCATGCGCCCGGCCAGGTCGCGGGCCATCGCCAGCAACTCGTCGTTGGGCGTCATCACGGCGGCCCGGTGGGCCAGCCACTGCTCGCGGCCGATGAAGACGCCGAGCCGGCGCGAGGTCTCCGCCAGGTAGTCGTCCGACGTGTATTCACCGCGCGCATGGGCGTCCTCGAAGCCGGAAGTCCAGATGATGCGTTCGATGTCCTGGGCGGCGAGGCCGGTGCTCTCGGCCATCAGTTGGTGGCGGCGCGGCAGGTCGTAATCGCAGAGCACGCCGTCCATGTCGAAGATGACGGCTTTCGGCGCCCGCGCCATCAGGTCTCGTGCTCGCGCAATCTGGGCATGAGTTCAACGAAGTTGCAGGGCTTGGTGCGGATGTCCAGCTGATGCACCAGGATCTCGTCCCAGGCGTCCTTGCAGGCGCCAGGGGAGCCCGGCAGCGCGAAGATGTAGGTGCCGCGGGCGACACCGGCCGTGGCACGGGACTGGATGGTGGAGGTCTTGATCTTCTGGTAGCTGATCCAGCGGAACACCTCGCCGAAGCCGGGGATGTCCTTCTCGGACACCTTGGCCACCGCCTCCGGCGTGACATCGCGGCCGGTCACGCCGGTGCCGCCGGTGGTCAGGATGGTGTCGATGCCGGGATCGTCGATCCACTCCTCCAGCTTGGCCGTGATGGTCTTCACGTCGTCCTTGCAGATGGTCCGGTCGGCCAGGAAGTGGCCGGCCTCGCTGAGGCGCTGCACAAGCGTATCGCCCGAACGGTCGTCGTCCAGGGTGCGGCTGTCGGATACGGTGAGAACGGCAATGTTGACGACGACGAATTCGGCGTCCTGTCTAGCGTGTCCCATTTTCCGCAATCTCCGCGTCGCCTTGACCGAGCGGGATATACACCGGTGCCGCGCCCCGGGCAACGGCCTCCAGCGAGGGCGCTTCCTGGCCCAGCCGGTCGCGGTAGATCCAGAGATTGGCCAGCACGTTCTTGACGAAGTGCCGGGTCTCGCGATTGGGAATGGCCTCGACGAAGTAGAGCGGGTCCGGATCGTAGTCCGTTCGCTTGCGCCACTTGGAAAGATTGCCCGGCCCGCCGTTCCAGGCCGCCGCCAAGAGGAACATGTCGCCTGAGACGACTTTCTCGTCCAGTAGCATGCCGATGTAGCGCTGGCCCAGGTCCAGGTTGGTGTCGGGTCGGTAGAGATGGTTGCGGCCGCGCCAGCGCACGCCCTCGGAGCGGGCCACGAAACGCGCCGTGCCGGGCATGATCTGCATCAGCCCGCGCGCACCGGCCCAGCTCTTGGCCTTTGGATTGAAACGGCTTTCCTGGCGGATCAGAGCATAGACCAAGGCACGGTCGACGCTGAAGTCGTCGGTCGGCATCCATTCGGGAATGGGATAGGCGGCGCCGTCGTAACCGCCGCCATTGGGGAACAGACGCGCGTCGAGCGAGACGGCCAGCGAGGCCATGCCGGCGCGCGCGGCGACGCCCAGGAGGCCCAGCGCCAGGTCCCGGTCGCCGTCGCCGGCGATGCGAGCCACCAGGGGGGCCAGTTCGCGTTCGGCCCGGCGGACCTCGCCAACCTGCGCCAGGGCCAGCGCGCGGCGGCCAGCGCCGTTATCCTCGAGCGCCTGTAGCGCCGAACCCGGCAGCGGCGGCGGCGTCCAGTGGAAGCCGAGCGACTGGCCGAGTACCGATCGCGCCATTAGGCCGTAGAAGCCGCGCTGGGTCTCGGCGGCGATTTGCAGCAGCGGCACCACGCGGGTCGGCTGGCCGCTCTTCAGCGCTCCCCGGGCCGCCCAGAAGGCGGCGGCGGCGGTCAGGTACGGATCGGTGCGCGGGCCGCGGGCGGCGGTCTCGAAATGGTTCGTGGCGGCGCCCAGGTTGCCCGCCCGCCAGGTGATCAGGCCGAGGGTCCAGTGCGCTTCCGGCACCAGGTCGCCGGACCGCTTGGCCGCGGCCTCTGCCCACTGGCGCGCCCACTTGGTGCGGCCGTCATAAAAATAGCCCTTGGCCAGCTTGGCCTTCAGCACGTCATGCTCGGCCGCCGACAACAGGCGGCCGGCCTGGCGCGCGCTCAGCATCTTCTTGGCCACCAGGGTGTGGCCACGGCGCAGCGCCTTCTTGACCCGGGCCTCCAGGGCCCGCGCGCTGCGCCGGTTCTTGGCGCTCAGCCGTTTCGACGGCGGCGGCGTCACTTGCGATGCCCGTCTGGCCGGCGCCTTGGCGCGGACCGGCGGCCGGGGGGCGCGCCAATTGGCGGGCTTGCGTCGGAGCGCCAGCTTGTAGAGGCGCGGTGCGTCCGGATGGTCGGCATAGGCGGCCAACCAGGCCTTCAATTCCTTGTATTTGGAGCGGTAGCGGTTCGGGTGCAGGTAGCGTTGCGCCAGCACGTGGCCGAGCAGCAGCGGATCGGCGAGCTGCTTGACCAGCTTGTCTGCGGTCTTCCAGCGGCCGTCGACCTGGACCTCGAAGATGCGCCGGTAGCGCTTCACGTCGGCGGTCGTGAGCGGCGTCGGCAGGGGCGCGGCGCCTGAAATGGCCTTGGGCGCCGCCATGGCGGTGGCGCCACTATTCGTATCGGTCGCCGTTGCCGCGGACGCCCACAGCAAAAGGCCCGCAGCCACAACGGCCGCCGGCCACGATGTCGGCGCACGTCCACCGGTTTTGATAAGGATGGGCCCGTCCCCCGTTCCTTGATCACGCACTCCCGTTCGCCGTCCGTCTTTCTCGCGGGCGCGCGAATCGGGCGGAATAATGCGTTTGAAAGGCCTGATTCGTCAACTGCTTAGAGACTCATGGCCTTAGTCGAGCAGTTTGCGGCGGATGGCGCGCAGGTCCTGCCAGGCGGCGCGTTTCTGGGCCGGCGTGCGAAGCAGGTAGGCCGGGTGGAACATGGCGGTGGCGTCGATGGGGTGCGACAGCCTGGGCGTCTGGTAGCTGAACCAGCGCCCGCGCAGGCGGCCGACGCCCTGGGTCTCGCCCAGCAGCGACTTGGCCGCCGGCCCGCCCAGGGTAACCAGGATTTTCGGATCGACGATCTCGATCAAGCGCTCGACGAAGGGCTGGCAGACCCCCGCCTCCTGCGGCGTCGGCGTGCGGTTGCCGGGCGGTCGCCAGAACACGGTGTTGGAGATCAGCACCTTGGTTCGGTCCAGGCCGATGGACGCCAGCATGGCGTCCAGCAGCCGGCCCGACGGGCCGACGAAGGGCACGCCCTGGCGGTCTTCCTCGGCGCCCGGTGCCTCGCCGATGAACATCACCAGCGCTTCCGCGTGGCCGTCGGTGAAGACCAGGTTGGTTGCGGTTTTCTTGAGCGCGCAGCCGTCGAAGCCTTCGAGGGCTTGGCGAAGGTCCTCGATCGTGGAGGCGGCACCCGCCTGTTCGACCGCCGATCGCACGGCGGCTTCGCCGGCCGGCGGCAGCGTCGGCGGTGCGGCACCCTTTAGCGGCAAGCCGGGACCCGGGCCCTTGCTCGGCGCGGCTGGGCGGGCCGGTGCCGCGACCGGTGCCGCGACCGGTGCGGCTACCGGTGCGGCTCCCGGCTTCGGCACCGCCTCGGGCCGCGACAAGCGGTCCACCGGCTCGCGGCCGATGGCTTCATCGGCACCGGCGTCCAGATGCCATTGCAGGACCGCGTGGGGATCGGGTTCGGTCATGCCCCGGAGCCTAGCAAACCCGAGAAGCCGATGCATGACACTTGATCGCCTCATTTGTGGGATAACCAGCTGGTTCAGAACGGAGGGCGCATCATGCGCGGACGCCTTTGGATCCTCGTCCTGTTGCTCATCACCGCGATCATGGGGAGCGCGCAGGCGGCGGAGGGCCTTCGGATTGGCGAGATCGAGACCACGCTTCCGGCGCGGCTCGGGCCGCTGGAGCTGAGCGGTGACAAACGTTGGCGCGAACGCCCGGACGCCGGCGTCGCCGTTTCCTATTCCGGCGACGGCATAGAGGCCACGCTCTACATCTACGACAGTGGCCGGGGGCCGATCCCTTCCGGCACGCGGGACGATGTCGTGCGCACGGAGTTTACCGATGCCTTCCGCAGCATCGAGAAGGTGGCCGAGATGACCGGCGCGGCCCCAGCCGAGATGATGGCACTGGGTACGCGTTGGTTCGCCGGCGCGACGTCCCGCCTGGCATTCCTGTACGCGGGTTACGAACAGGCGGCCACCGGCGGCGCGCCAGCGCGCTTTTCCGAGGTCTACGTCACCGGTGCCCGCGGCCATTTCCTAAAGGTCCGGATCACCGCCCGGGGCGCCGCCCGCAACGGCTTCGCGGAAACCGTCCGGCGTTTCATGGCCGATTTAGCAGCGCTATTCTGACGGCCCGCAACGGCAATCCCGTTTTGCGTCGCCTTGGCACTCCTGAGCGTCGGATTTTGGCCGTGGCGGGCTGTGATCCGCATGCTATAAGGCCGACGATTTCCCCACCAATCCCACGTGTGAGCGGCTGAGGAGGCATCCATGGCGGACGAGGACGTGAACGGCGCGAAAGAGGAAGCTGTCGAGCGCGAATCCATGGAGATGGACGTGGTCATCGTCGGCGGCGGGCCAGCGGGCCTGAGCGCGGCTATCCGGCTGATGCAGCTGGCGGCGGAAACCGAGCAAGAGATCAGCGTCTGCGTGCTGGAGAAGGGCTCGGAAATCGGCGCCCACATCCTCTCCGGCGCCGTGGTCGATCCGATCGCGCTGGATGAGTTGATGCCTGACTGGCGTGACCAGGCGCCGAAGGGCGTCGAGGTGACGGCGAACAGGCACTGGATGCTCAGCGCCACCGGCAAGACCGAGATGCCGCACGTCTTCCTGCCGCCGCTGATGAGCAACAAGGGCTGCTATACGCTGTCGCTGGGCAGCCTGACCCGCTGGCTGGCCGAGCAGGCGGAAGGCATGGGCGTCGAGGTCTATCCCGGCTTCGCCGCATCCGAGGTGTTGTTCCACGACGACGGCTCGGTGAAGGGCGTGGCCACCGGCGACATGGGCCGCAAGAAGGACGGAAGCCAGGGTCCCAACTTCGAGCCCGGCATGGAACTGCACGCCAAGTACACGTTGTTCGCGGAGGGCGTTCGGGGCCACCTGTCCAAGGGCTTGATGGAGCATTTCAACCTGCGCGACGGGGTCGAGCCGCAGACCTACGCCATCGGCATCAAGGAACTGTGGGATGTCGAGCCGGAGAAGCACCAGGCCGGCACCGTCATCCACACCCAGGGCTGGCCGCTGACCGACACGGTCGGCGGCGGCTTCATCTACCACCAGGAAAACAACCAAGTGGCCATCGGCTTCGTGGTGGCGCTCGACTATACGAACCCGCACCTATCGCCGTTCGACGAAATGCAGCGCCTCAAGACCCATCCGGCCGTCCGGCCGATGCTGCAGGGCGGGCGCCGGGTCGCCTACGGGGCACGCGCCATCAACGAGGGCGGCCTGCAGTCGATTCCCAAGCTGGTGTTTCCGGGCGGCGCGCTGATCGGCTGCGCCGCCGGCTTCGTCAACGTGCCGCGCATCAAAGGCACCCACAATGTCATGAAATCCGGCATGCTGGCCGCCGAGGCCGCCTTCGCCGCCGTCAAGGACGGCCGCAGCGGGGACGAACTCGCGGCCTACCCGGAGGCACTCCGCAAATCCTGGGTCTGGACCGACCTCCACAAGGTTCGAAACGCCCGTCCGGCGCTGGCCAAGTTCGGCATCACGCTGGGCACCATGATCGCCGGGCTGGAAATGTGGCTGAATTGCCTGGGATTGGGTTTCCTGATGCCGTGGACGCTGGGCCATCACCCGGACCACGCGGCGCTGAAGAAGGCCAAGGATTGTGCGCCTATCGATTATCCCAAGCCGGACGGCGAGATCACCTTCGACAAGCCGTCGTCGGTCTTCCTCTCTGCCACCAACCACGAGGAAGACCAGCCGGTGCATCTGACGCTGAAGGACGCCTCGGTGCCGGTGGCGGTCAACCTCGCCGACTACGACGGGCCGGAGCAGCGTTTCTGCCCGGCCGGCGTCTACGAATTCGTCGATGACGAGGCCGCCGGCGAAGGCGCCAAGCGGTTGCAGATCAACGCCCAGAACTGTGTCCACTGCAAGACCTGCGACATCAAGGACACGACCCAGAACATCCACTGGGTGGTGCCCGAAGGCGGCGGCGGGCCGAACTACCCGAACATGTGATCGCCGGCGGGACCGTACACGTTGTGAAGGACCGGCGCCGCGGGCTAAACTTGGCCCCTTATCGTTTCCAAACACGGATAGCCTCGCCGCCATGATCCTGCGTTCCCGCCTGCTTCCCGTCGTCGCCTTGGCCGCTCTGCTCGGCGTTCCCGTCACCGCCGAGGCCGCCAAGTCGCCACCCGCGGCACCCCAGGCCGGCGCCGGCGATATCAATACCGTGAGCGGCAGCTATCTTGCCGGTCGATTTGCCCAGGCGCGACGCGACGTGGCAGCGGCGGCGCGCTATTACGGCCACGCCCTGGCCCGTGATCCGGCCGCGCCGGACCTGTTGCGCCGGACATTCATCCTGACCCTGATGGCCGGCGACGTGGCCGAGGCCACCCAGCTCGCCGAACGCCTGCTGGCGGCGGACAAGCAGGTGCCGCTGGCACCGGTGGCGCTCGCCGCCAAGGCCATGCGGTCGCACGAGTGGGCAGCCGTCGAGACGCTGCTGACGCCGCTGCCGGACACCGGTCTCAACGTCTTCACCAAGCCCATGTTCCTGGCCTGGGCGAAGATGGGGGCGGGTGACACGCAAGCGGCGCTGAAGGCGCTGGCGGTGCTCGGCAAGACCCAGGGTGCGTCGGTGCTGCACGACCTGCACGCGGCCTTGATCAACGACCTGGCCGGCAACTTCACCGAGGCGGTGAAGCTCTACGTCAAAGTCACCGAGAGTCAGGCCAAACCGACGCTGCGACTGACCCTACTGCTGGGAAGCCTCTACGAGCGCATGGGCCAGGCCGATCGTGCGCGCGCACTTTACCGATTGTTCGAGGACGAGAACCCCGGGTCCGCTCATGTGAAGGCCTCGTTGGCGCGCCTGGACAAGGGCGGGCGGCCGCCGATCGTCGTCGCCAGTGCCGCCGATGGTGCCGCCGAGGCGCTGTTCGGCATCGCTCGCATCCTGCAGGCGCAGAACAACGGCGACCCGGCCCTGGTGCTGGGCCGGCTGGCACTCCACCTGAAGCCGGGGTTCCCCAACCTGCGCTATCTGGTCGGCGAAATCCTGGAAGGGGACGAGCGGCTCGAGCAGGCCGTCGCCATGTACCGGGCCATCGACAAGGACTCGCCCTTTGCCTGGCCTGCGCGGCTGCGCATCGCGGGTGCCTTGGAGGAACTGGAACGCATCGAAGAGGCGGAGGCGCTGCTCAAGTCCATGTCCACGGAACGCACGGACGATCCGGTGCCGCTGATCGCGCTGGGCGACCTGATGCGAGGCAAGAAGGCCTGGACCGACGCCGTCGACGCCTACGATACCGCCATGGAGCGCGTCGGCACGCCGGCGAAACGACATTGGCGGCTGTTCAATTCCCGCGGCATCGCGTTGGAGCGGGCCAAGCTGTGGCCGCGGGCCGAAGCGGACTTTCAAAAAGCCCTGGCGCTGGAGCCGGACCAGCCGTTTGTCCTCAACTACCTGGGCTACACCTGGATCGAGAGAGGTCTGCACCTGGACAAGGCGCTCGGCATGATCCAGACAGCGGTCAGGCAGCGGCCCAAGGACGGCTACATTGTCGACAGCCTGGGCTGGGGCTACTACCAGGTCGGCGACTACCAGAACGCGGTGCGCGAACTGGAACGCGCGGTCGAACTGCGCCCGCACGACCCCATCATCAACGATCATTTCGGTGATGCGTTGTGGCGCGTCGGCCGAACGCGCGAGGCCCGGTTCCAATGGAACCATTCGCTGACCATGGAGCCCGAGGACGATCTGCGCCAAAAGATCGAGGTCAAGCTGACGCAGGGCCTGCCGCCGGCGAAACCGAAGCGGGGCGCCAAGACCGATGGCGGCTGACGCTGCCGTCACCGTTCGGGCGCGCGCCAAGCTCAACCTGACGCTCCACGTCACCGGCCGCCGCGACGACGGCTACCATGAACTCGACAGCCTGGTCGCTTTCGCCGAGGTGGCGGACCAACTGAGCTTCACGCCGACCGACGACCTGAGCCTTGAAATCTCGGGCCCGTTCGCCGGCGCCCTGGCCGACGTGGCCGATGACGACAACCTGGTCTTGCGCGCTGCCGGGCGCCTGGCCGAGGCGCTGGAGCGAGCGCCCACCGGTCGCATCCACCTGGAGAAATACCTGCCCGTGGCGGCCGGCATCGGCGGCGGGTCCGCCGACGCGGCGGCGACGTTGATCGGCTTGGCGCGTCTCTGGGGCGAGGACGTGCCACCGGACCTGCTGATGCCGCTGGGCCTCGGTCTCGGCGCCGACGTGCCGGTCTGCCTTCGCGGCCGGCCGGCGCAGATGCGCGGCATCGGCGAGGTGCTGGACGACGCACCGGCGCTGCCGGCGGCCGATCTGGTGCTGGTCAATCCGGGCGTTCAGCTGGCGACGCCGGACGTCTTCGCCGCGCGCACGGGGCGGTTTTCCAGCCCCATCGAATTCGAGCGCGCGCCGGAAAGCGCCATCACCTTCGCCGGTGCCCTGGGGCGCGGCCGAAACGACCTGGAATATCCCGCCTGCACGCTGGCCCCGGTCATCAAGGACGCGCTGGCGGCGCTCGAAGATTCCTCCGGCTGCCTGCTGGCGCGCATGTCGGGATCGGGTGCCACGTGTTTCGGTGTGTTCATGGACGACGAAGCCGCCGCCGCCGCCACGGTGGCCATCAAGTCCGATCATGCGGATTGGTGGGTGGCCTTGACGCAGCTCGCCGAGACGCAACTCGACCAGACCTAATTAGCCGCTGCCGACGCCTGATGCGCCCCGGGCGTCTTGCGGGCGCCGGCAATTGGGCCTATTTTCCGCCCGGGTTTGGGGCGTGGCCAAGTGGTTAAGGCACCAGTTTTTGGTACTGGCATTCGGAGGTTCGAATCCTCCCGCCCCAGCCAACCCATCCCACTCATCGGATTATCTTGGACGACAAGCCAGGGAGAATAGGCCATTTGCCGTTTTGCCCCCGGCTATTCGATGGCGGGGGGCCTCCTGGTTTGCACGCACGGTGCAGGCAAACGTGGTTACGCCGACCGAGCTTTACGTGATCACGGATTGTCGATCGGGAATAAGCGACAAAAACAGGCTGTTCAGCATCGTCCAGTCGCATCACACGTTGGTTTGAGACCACGTGAACGGGTGTTCCGTGTATTTCTATGGGGCAACGTTGGCATCGCTGACGGGGCGGTCTCGCGTCGGTGGATGGACACCAAGAAAATAAATCGAACTAGGTGGGAACCATTTTCCCCGCTAGGCGTTTTGAATAGTAACGGGCGTTCTTGAATTCGCTCGAGAATAACAACGTAGTGGATATCGGTGCGGGAAATCTCTGAGACAGCGAGGATGCTGCGGAGAAAATGGACGGGGTGGAAACCGGCCTTCGGGCCAGCGCAAACGAACGAACGCGTGAAGCGTACGAGGAGCTTGTGCGCCCGTGTATCGACGCGCTCTATCGAACGGCCCTGAGGATGACCGGGGACAGTCACGCCGCCGAGGATCTGGTGCAGGAAACATGCCTGAAGGCCTTTCGAGGATTCCACGGATACGAAACGGGCACCAACTTCAAGGCCTGGCTGTTTCGCATTCTGACCAACGCCTGCATCGACAGCCGCCGCAAGAATGCCCGCGCGCCCTTCGTCGACATGGACGACGATCACCTGGACCAGATAGCCTCGACCGCCACGACCAATCCGGCGGGGGATCCGCAAGGTCCCGAGATCCACGTGCTCTACAAGACATTTCGCTCGGAAGCATTCCGGGCCATGGCGGAACTGCCACCCGACATCCGCATCGTCGTCGCCCTGGCGCTGCTGAAGGAGTTTACCTACCAGGAAATCGCCGAGGTGGCCGGCTGTCCGGTTGGCACGGTCCGCTCGCGTTTGAGTCGCGGCAGACAGAAACTACAGGCGGCGCTCTGGGATTACGTTCCGGACGACGCCGAAGCCTCACTCGATTCCATCGCCGTTCCGCCCGTGAAGGGGCAGAAGGTCTGAGGCGATAGGGGGAATAGAGATGAACGAAAAGCAAGAAGGTGCATGCCAAGAAATGAGATGTGAAGACGCGAAAGACGCTGTTTCCGCGGCCCTCGACAAGGAACTCGACGGCGACCGGTTGATTCGGCTCCATGACCACGTTCGTGAGTGCGAACTCTGCGCCGAATTCGCGCAACGGGCAGAAGTCCTGGACCGCTACCTGGATGTGGAGCTTTCGGACCAAAAAGATACGAAGGCCCTTTGGGCCCGGATTAACGCGGGCATCGATGCCGAGGAGCAGGCGGTGACCGCCGCCACCGTGGCCAACGATACGGCGCCCGAGCCGTCGCGCCGCCACTTTATGAAGGCGGGAGCAGCAGCAGCGGTGCTGCTCGCGGCCGGTGGTTTCGGTCTGCACCGGGCGATCATGCAGAATTCACAGGATGTCGTCGTCGAAACGGTGAACGATTTTCTGACCTTCCGAGCCAGTGGCCGCAAGCTGCATGTAACGGGGCGTCGCCCGGACGTTGTCAAAGGATGGCTCGAGGCGCGGGTGAACTTCGAGATTCCGGTGCGGGCGGGGCCGCCCGAGGGTTTCCAACTCGCCGGCGGGCGGCTTTGCTCGTTCCTGAGCCGGCGCCTGGTATTCCTGCACTATGAAAAGGGCGAGCGCGCGGCGTCCCTCTATGTGATGGGGGCAGATGGCCTCCAGGTTCCAGCGGCGGGACGGCGCAAGATCGCCGGTCGACAGGTTTCGGCAACGTCGCTGAATGGCGTGACCAACGTCGCTTGGAAGGATGGCGGTCTCGTCTATGTGGTGGTTTCGGATCTGGCCGAGGCCGATGTTTTCCAGTTCGTGGCGGAGATATAGGCGCCCGCCGCGGGCGACCCCAGAACGTCTAGAAATTCAAGCTTGAGAGTCTGGTTAGTGAACAGGGAGCGGGAAAACACATCTCAAAACATACAGTTGTATTATTATCGTTTAAGTCGTTGATATGAAAGTATTTCTATCAAAACAGGGATGGTGACATCATGGGAGACGAGGAAATGACCGACAAACAAGAACACTGCGGCGATCTGCCGATGTGCATGCAGCGCCGCGAGGTGCTGGTTGCCGGCGCAGTCGGTGCCGCCGCGGCCGTTGTTGCGCCGCGCATGGCCATGGCCGCCCGCAACGGCGGCGCGGAGGAATACCCGCGTCTGCCGGTGATCAAGCTCAGCGAGTTGAAGGAGGGCGAGCCCGTCGCCTTCAACTATCCGCAGGAAGAGCAGCCCAACATGATCGTCAAGCTGGGCGTCCCCGCCCAGGGCGGCATCGGTCCCGACAAGGACATCGTCGCCTTCAGCGTCCTGTGCACGCACATGGGCGGTACGCTGCGCGGTCGCTACAAGCACGAGTTCAAGTCCATGGGCCCGTGCCCGTTCCATTTGTCCACATTCGACCTGACCAAGGGCGGCGCCCCCGTCCACGCCAGCGCCACCCAGAACCTGCCCCAGGTCGAACTGGTTGACGAAGGTGGGCAGGCCGTCGCCGTCGCCATGCAAGGCCTGGTCTACGGCTACCGGGACAATTTGGAAGACGGCACGCCCGTCGTCAGCAAGGGCTAACGCGGTTCAACCGCAAACTAAATTCGAAGAGGAACGGAAATGTCCGAGAACAAGAAAATGAACCGACGGGAAGTGTTGCTGGCAGCGCGCAGCCCGTCCATCGATTTTGGCGTATATGACGCCGGCGTCGACGCGGTACCCATTCCACCGGCACACGCCACGGTCCACCCGACGGCTTGCGACTACTGCATCGTCGGCTGCGGCTACAAGGCCTACACTTGGCCGGTCGGCAAGGACGGCGGCTCGAAGGCGGGACAAAACGCCTTCCATCAGGACTTCCCCATCAAGTCCGCCGAAGGCAACTGGGTCAGTCCCAACATGCACAACATCGTCCGCAAGGACGGCAAGGCGCACCACGTGGTGGTGGTTCCCGACGGCGAGACCGCGGTCAACCGCAAGGGCAACCATTCTGTGCGCGGCGGCAAGATCGCCCAGAAGCCCTACAATCCCAAGAAGCCGACCGCCGACCGCCTGACCACGCCGATGGTCCGGGTAAACGACGCGCTGATGCCGATCTCGTGGGACGACGCCACGTCGATCGTCGCCGAGCTGTCGCGCTACGCTATCGACAAGGACGGCGCCAACGCTTTCGGCATGCGGTATTACTCCTATCAGTACTGGGAGAACACCTATGCGTTCTCCAAGCTGATCTACAAGGACATCGGCACCGCCATCGGCGCCGAGCATGACAAGCCGACCGGCAAGAACGATGCCGTCGGCCTGGACGATTGCGGCGTCGACGGTTTCTCGACCTCGTACTCCGATTTCCAGCAGGCCGACGTGATCTTCATGTCCGGCTTCGACCCTTACGAGAACCACACCGTGCTGTTTACCGAGTGGATCGCGCCGGGCGGGGCCAAGATCATCTTCGTCAATCCGCGCAAGAGCCCGACCGCCGTTCATGCGGAGCGCAACGGCGGCCTGCATCTCCAGGTTCAGCCCAATACCGATACCGTCCTCAACAACGCCATCCAGCGCTACATCCTGGAGCAGGGTTGGGAGGACAAGGAGTGGATCAAGCGGATGACCGCCAGCCGCGACGAGATCATGATGGAGAAGAAGGGCGGCAGCTGGCGACGCCGAACCTTCGGCCAGACCTATGAAGAACACCGGGCCTGGCTGCTTTCCGACGACCAGTACACCCTGGAGAACGCCGAGAAGGTCACCTGGGTTCCCAAGGAAAAGATGATCAAGGCGGCCGAAATGATCGCCAAGCCACGTGGCAAGGTGCGGCCCAAGGCGTCGTTCATGCTGGAGAAGGGCAACTACTGGTCCTTCAACTATCCGGCCAGCGCGTCGCTATCGTCGCTGGGGCTTCTTTGCGGTGCCGGCAGCCGGCCGGGCCACAACATGTCCCGCGCCGGGGGTCATCAGCGCGGCGGCATGAAGCTGAAGGGCTACCCGCTGGGCAAATCCTGGGTGCAGTCAAAGCACGGCCGCGAGGGCGAGCCGGCCCCGATGCCCGTCAACTTCGACAAGTACGCCATGTCGGGCAAACTCAGGGTTTGCTACATCCTCGGCACCACCTGGCTGGATTCGATGAATGCCGGCCAGGCCATTCGCCTGAAGCTGGGCGAGCTGACCCGCAAGCATCCGATCCAGCCGGCTAGCCTGGAAAAGGACGCCATCGTCGCCACGCTGAAGAAACGCATGGACGCTGGCGGCATGTTCCTGGTTCAGCAGGACATTTACGCCAACACGCTGACCGATTTCGCCGACATCCTGTTGCCCGCGGCGACCTGGGGTGAAGTTGACTTTACCCGCGCCCAGGGCGAGCGGCGTCTTCGGATTTATTCAAAATTCTATGATCCGCCGGGCGATGCCAAGCCGGACTGGTGGATCCTGGCCCAGATCGCCAAGAAGATGGGTTACGAAGGCTGGGACTACAAAGAGTCCAACGACATCTTCGAGGAAGCAGCGAAGAAGTCCAAGGGCGGCAAGTACGACTTCTACCATGTCGTCCAGGAAGCCAAGAAGGCCGGCAAGAAGGGCCACGAGTTCCTTCGCGAGATGAGCACCACCGGCATCCAGCTACCGGCGCGCATCGTCGACGGAAAGCTCGTCGGCACCAAGCGTCTGCATGACGAAACTTTCCCCGAAGCCGAGAAGAAGACCGCGTCCAAGGTCGTCTACAAGTTCAAGACCAAGAGCGGCAAGGCGATCTTCATGAAGGGCGACTGGGACCTGGCCAAGGAAACCTTCGAGCGCTTCCGTCCCAAGGGCGAAGAGCTCTGGGTTTCCAACGGCCGCATCAACCACATCTGGCAGTCCATGTTCGACGATACGCGCATCCCCTACATCAAGCAGCGCTACCCGTCGAACTTCCTGATGATCAATCCGGCCGATGCAGCAAAGCGCGGTATCGAAAGCGGCGACCTGGTGGCCGTCGAGAACAAGGATGTCATCGACCAGTTGGGGAACAAGACCACGGGCGTGGTTTCCCTGGTCGCCTATGTCACGGACGAGGTCGGCAAGGGTGTCAGCTACACCTACGCCTTCTATCCGGGGCAATCGGCGGACGTCGTCGTGCCGGCGGTCACCGACCCAGTGACCGGTGTCTACAACTACAAGATCGGCAAGGGCAACGTCCGCAAGATCGGCGAGACGCCGCTCAAGAAGGTCGAAGGCAACATGTCCTTCATCCCCAGGACCGCCGGTTAGGAAGGGAAGCGAGATGATGAAAAATATAGTGAAAACCATCCTTCCGGTCGCGACCATCGTCGCGGCCGGGCTCGCCGCCCAGCCGGCGAGCGCAGGCACGGCACCCAAGGTGACGGCCGACCTGATCAAGCTGGGCGAAACGGCTTACAAGCGCGAATGCGCCATGTGCCACAGCGAAACGGGCAACGGAAAAGGCGCCGGGGCCTACATCCTGGACCCCAAGCCCAGGAACTTCGAGCTCGGGGTCTACAAGCTTCGATCGACCCCCAATGGCGAACCGCCGACGGCTGGCGACCTGTTCAAGACCATAACCAATGGCGTGCCCAATTCCATGATGCCGGCGTTCGCTGCGCTGTCCGAGAAGGAACGCTGGGGCCTGGCCCATGTGCTGCTGCGTTTCGGCGGCCTGGAGGAAGAGAAGCCCAAGTCTGTCAAGGTGTCGGCGGAGCCAAAGACGACGGCCGATGGCGTCGCCAACGGCAAGAAGATCTACGTGAAGCTGAAGTGCGACACCTGCCATGGTGCCGATGGCTGGGGCGAGGGCCCGTCGTCGCTGACACTCAAGAACGACGCCAAGGAACGCATTTATCCAGCGAACCTAACGTCAGGCGTGTTCAAGGGCGGCTCCAGCGCCAAGGATCTCTATATCCGCATTGCCACCGGCATGGACGGCTCCCCGATGCCGTCCTATTCGGCCGAGGCAAAGCCGAACGAGATCTGGGACCTGGTTCACTACGTACAAACCTTGGCGAAGTAATCCAAGGCGCCGCGTTCGCCTGAACGGCGCCCCCTGTCCGGGCGACAGCACATCCCGCCGGCCGTCTCGTTCCCCCGGCCGGCGGGATAACCCCCGGCTCGGCCTTGGCGCTGGAAGAACGAAGGCGAAATACCTGCAACACCCAATCCGATCACGAAGGTTCAAATGATCATGCACGTGAAGAAACTGATGTTTGTCTTGGCCGCCGGCGCCGCGTTGATGGCGACGGACGCCAGCGCCAAATACAAGACCAAGCCCGTCAAAAACGGAGGCGCCGTACAGGGTACCGTGATGTTCGATGGCGCCCTGCCGGCGCTGGCCAAGGCAGTGATCGGCAAGGACAACGCCGTTTGCGGCGACGGCAGCATCATCCCCAATCCGGTCAAGGTGGGCGGTGGCGGCGCCTTGGAGGGTGTCGTCGTCTATCTCGACAAGATCAAGGCGGGCAAGGCCTGGCCGAAGAAGAAGTACGAGGTGACGCAGAAAAAATGCGCGTTCCATCCCTACCTTCAGGTCGTGCCGAAGGGCGTCAAGCTGACGATCAAGAACAATGACCCGGTGTTGCATAACGTTCATCCGTTCGAGCACATCGGCGATTCCCGGCGCACCATGTTCAACCTGGCGCAGCCGAAGCTGAACCAGGTGAACCAGAAAAAGATCAAGACCCGGCGCGGCAAGGCGGTCGAACTGGCCTGCGACGCGCACTCCTGGATGGCGGGCTGGCTCTACGTGCTCGAGCATCCCTACTACGCCGTGGTCGGCGCCGACGGCGCGTTCAAGATCGGCGACATCCCGCCCGGCAAATACAAACTCGTCGCCTGGCACCCGGTGCTCGGGACCCAGGAGCAGCCGGTGCAGGTGGCGGCCAGCGGCGCCATCGACGCGGCGTTCCAGTTCAAGGGGAAGTAACGGGATGTTTCCGACGGAGGACATGGCATCGGCCCAGGCAGGGCGTTCGGGATGGTGATCTTCTCCCCGCTATCCGCGACCTGTCTGTCCGGGACCGACGGTGCCATGTCCTCGATCCCACCTGCCCGTTCGCGTTTTCGAGCCGCGTCGATGGTCGCGCTGATGGTCGGCCTGCTGATGGTCACGGCGTCGGCCTTTCATGCCGCCCATGCGTCTGAACCACGGACGCCGCACGCGGTGCTGAAGACCTATCTGGCGGCGCTTTACAGCCGCGATGCGGTGACGGCGTACGCCCTGGTTTCCGCGGCGGACCGGGAGGTCAAGACCGCCAAGGATTATGTCGCGGAAACCGGAGCTTTTACCGGTCCGGCCCTGATCCTGGCCAGGGAACTGTCGCACGCCATCCGGTACGAGAACCTCGAAACCATCATCGCCATGGACCGTGCGACCGTGACCTTCGAGGCCGTGCTGCCAAACGCCAACGGGGCGGCGTTATCGGGATTGGTCGGCGGGTTTGACAGCGGAACGCTCGCGAACCTGCACGTGACCGAGATCGACATGCGCGCGGAGCAAATTCGCGCCATGGCCCGGTCCGGTGACCTGCCAGTCATACGGTCTCACGGGGAATCCTGGAATCTTGTCCGCGAGGACGGCGAATGGCGGGTGTTCCTGAACTGGGCGGAGGCCGTCGAAGTGACCTTCCGCGCCCTGACCTTCCACGACCTGGGTTGGGAGTTCACACCCGTCCGCGACCGCGTCATGGCGAAGCACGGCGAGACCGTTCAGATGGCCTACCGCGCTCGCAACATCGGTGCGATGGAGACCACTGGCAAGGCGCGACATATCGTCGGGCCAAATGCGGACGCAGGTTATTTGGAAATCATCGCCTGCTTTTGCTTCCTGGAGCAAACGCTGGCGCCGGGTGAAGAGGTCACGCTGCCTCTGGTCTTCCGGGTCGGCTATGACGCGCCCGAGGAGTTGAAGGCCTTCAATGTCCGCTACGAATTCTATCCGGCTGACAGATTCCCGCGCCGGGACGTCGCAGCGCGGAGGACGCAATGATCGCGATCCGCCGCTGTTTGTTGATTCTCGGACTGTCGGCCGTGGTTGCGGCGGGTCCTGCGGTTGCTGGAGACGCACCGTCTGCAGTCGGCGTGCTCGAAGTACGCGTGACCGACCATCGCCCGGCCATGGAGCAATTTCAGTGGCTGAAGGTAAAGCTCGGGCGCTTGGCGCTTCACCGCAAGGGTGCCGCGCGGCGCAAAGGGTGGGTTGATCTGGTCCCCGGCTCGCCGGCCATCGACATCGTGCCGTTGAAGGATGGCGTGTATCGGTCATTGGGGGAGCGCCAGGTCCCGATCGGCCGCTATGACGCCGTCCGCGTGAATTTCGCCGCGGCGACCGGAGCACTCAAGACCGGCGCCAGCCCCACTCTTCGACCACAGGACACGGTCGTCGCCGTCAGCCTGAACGTCAGTCGCCAAGCCAATGCCGCGCTGGTGCTGGACCTCTTCGCCGAGGACCAGACCGAGCATCGGCCGCCGCGCTATGCGGTGAAGGTCAAGGAGGTTCGTCTGGGCCGCTGAGCGGCACCGGCGGTTCCATTCGAGAAGGAAGGCACGAAATGTCCGACGCGAAACTGATGAGCCCGCAAGAACTCGATGGGCTGGTCGACACCAAACTGGTCAGGGTCTGGCTGCTCACCGGGATGTTCTGGCTGATGTTCACGCCGTCGGTCGGTGCCGCTGCGTCCAGCCTGTTCAATTTCCCCGACTATTTGGGGACGACCCTGGAAATCCAGTTCGGGCGCATCCGGCCGATGCATGTGAACGGTGTCATCTTCGGTGCCTTTTCGACGCTCTTCATCGGTCTTTGCTACTACGTCGTACCTCGGCTATGCGGCGTGCGGGTGGTCTGGGAAGGCCTCAGCCACAAATTGGCCTACGTCTGGAACCTGACCCTGGGGCTCGGCATGGTCTCGCTGATGCTTGGCGAGAACCAGGGACTGGAAGCCGGCGAGTTCCCGATCTACGTGGACGCCGTCATCTTCGTCGCCATTGCCTTCCTGACAGTGCAGTTCCTGGTCACCGTGTCCCGGCGGGTGCAGCCTCAGCTTTTCGTCGCCCAGTGGTACCTGATTGCCGCCTTCGTCTGGACGACCATGAACATGATCCTGGGGTCGTTCATCCTGCCGTTTTTCGTGCACGGCATTAACAGCGCCGCCTTCCATGGCCTGTTCATCCACTACATCGTCGGCCTATGGATCACGCCGGCCGGATACGTGATCATCTATTACTTCCTGCCGGCGGCGGTGAATAACCCGATCTACAGTCACAAACTCTCGATGATCGGTTTCTGGTCGCTGGCGCTGTTCTATCCCTTCGTCGGCATCCACCACTACCTGTTCAGCCCCATCGCCGACTGGGCGGAAACGCTCTCCATCATCACCTCCATGCTGCTGATCGTTCCGGTGTGGACGGTGCTGCAGAACTTCTTCGGCACGATGATCGGCAAATGGTCGAGCTTCGGGCGGAACCTGCCGGCGAAGTGGCTGATCATGGGCTCGCTGATGTACCTGGTGGGCTCGTTCCAGGGCTCTCTCGAAGCCTTGCGCTCGATCCAGGAGCCGACGCATTTCACCGATTTCGTCGTTTCGCACTCGCACCTCACGGTGTTCGGCACCTTCGTGGTCTGGGCCATCGGCGGCTTGGTCTACGTCTGGCCGAAGATACACGGTCGCGAGCTGTGGTCGTTCAAGCTCGGCAACTGGTCGTTCTGGTTGGTCACCTGCGGCATCACCACCATGGGCGTGGTGCTGACGGCGCAGGGCCTGCAGCAGGGCTTCATGTGGATGGCGGGAACGGAATGGATCGATTCCATCGTTTCCATCAGAGCCTACTGGGTGGTGCGCAGCGTCGCCGGTATCTCCATGGACCTCGGCATGACCCTGCTCGTCTACAACCTCATCCGCACCGCCATGGCGTCCAGCAGCGCCGAAAGCGCCACGCGCGCCGGTAGTCCGGCCGCCGCCACGGGAGCAGCCTGATCATGGGAAACAACATGAAAACCTACAGCCTGCTGGCGGGCTTCTTCTGCATGGCGCTGGCGGCCTTCACCCAAGGGCTGCTGCCCATGCTGGAGCCGCAATCGACGACCAGGAAAGTCACCAAGGTAGTGCGCACGGACCTCGGCCAGCTGAAGTGGATGGCATCGGAATCGACCGACTACACACCGTCCCAGGCCGCAGGGCGCGAAATCTACATCCGCGAGGGCTGCTGGTACTGTCATTCCCAGTATATCCGCCCGGTCACCGGTGAAACCCGCCGCTGGGGCCCGGTGACGCAATCAGGTGAATATGCCTTCGATACGCCGCACCTGTTCTCGACGCGACGCATCGGTCCGGACCTGAGCCGCGTTGGCCTCAAGTACTCCGATGAATGGCACCTCGCGCACTTCTGGGACCCCCGCATGGTGGTGCCGGATTCCATCATGCCCAACTTCTCCAAGCTGTTCGATGCACCCGAGGTGACGGTCAAGATCGTCACCGACGATGCCGGCAACCGCACGCTTGAGCGCACACCGGCGACCGAGAAGATTTTCGACTACACCAAGGCCGGCGACGCCAAGGCCCAGATGAAAGTGACACCCAGCAAGGACGGACTGCTGTTCATCCGCCACCGCGGCCGCTACCCGATCATCTGGACGCCGGGCAAGGAGTTCGAAGGCGATACGGTCAAGCTGGCGGTGATGACCGATGAACTGGAAGATCTGATCGCCTACCTGCAGAAGCTGGGCACCAATCGCGGTAAATGGCGCGACCTGTTCGAACCGCAACGCATCAACTTCCTCAACAGCTCCGCGCCTGCGTCCGACGAATGGATCGCCTACGGCAAGAAGGTCTACGAGCAACGCTGCGCCGGCTGCCATGGCGTGGACGGCGACGGCAACGGGCCGGCGTCGACGTTCCTCTACGAGACCCGGGCCCGGGATTTCACCAAGGCCGTGTTCAAGTTCAAACAGACACCTTCGGGCTCGCTGCCCACCGACGGCGACCTGATGCGTACCATCACCCGGGGCGTGCGCGGCACCTCCATGCCGAGCTGGCACATGCTGACGGAGAAGGCGCGCCTGGCGGTGATCCAGTACATCAAGCACGAACTGGCGGTCGACCGTTCGGATAAGGACGACCCGTTCGCCGTGTTCCTCGAGGAGGAACCCGAAGCACCCCTGCACATCGGCCGGCCGCCGGAACCGTCGGCGGAAATGATTGTCGAGGGCAAGGATATCTGGCTCGACGCCAAGTGCTGGGAATGTCACGGCAAGTCGGGTGCCGGTGATGGCGAGAAAGCGGCGGGCCTGAAGGGTGACGACAAGTTCCCCATTCCGCCCGCCGACCTGACTGCCGGGCAGTTCAAGTCGGGCGCCGATGCCGCCGACATCTACCGCACCATCTCCACCGGGCTCAGCGGTACGCCGATGCCGTCGTTCTCCGACTCCCTGGACGAAGATCAGCGCTGGGCGCTGTCCTACTACATCCTGTCGCTGTCGGCCTTCACCGATCCGCTGACCCGGAAGGCGTTGAATGTGCCGGACGCGGTTCGCCAGGCCCTGAACGATCCGGAACTCGACGCCCCCTCGTCGGCCAAGGCGTATTCACCCGAGGCCACGACGGCCGATGGCCGGAACCTGTTCGGTGGCGATGCCTGGGCGCAGAAGCACGGTATCGAAGTCGGAGATGCGGCCGCCGACGACACCAAATCGAAGACCCAATAACGGAGACGGAATCAGATGCTCGAACTCACCGGCGTTCAATTTCTAGTCGCCTTTTTCATGAGCCTGGGCGGGGTGTTCGTCTTCCTGTGGGCGGTTCTTGCGGGGCAATTCAGTGACGTGGAGGCGCCCAAGTACCGCGCCTACCGCGCGGAGGTCGCGGACGATGGCTGAGCAAACCTCGGTCGACGGCGGTGATACCTTGCCGGCCAGCGAACACGTGGAAGTCGTGGGCGATGTGTCGTCGAAGCACGGCATCATCAACGGATGGCTCCGGGTGGTCTACGTCGTGATGTTCGTCTGGGCGCTCTACTACGGGTTCACCTACTGGGGCGGTCTCGGCCCCGGTTTGGATTACTAGCCGGCGATCGCGGGAGAAAGGGTGCGTCCATGGATATCGGTTTGAAATTGCTGCTCATCTACACCGTGGCCAACGGTTTGTTCCTGCTCTCGGAGCTGTCGCTGAACATCTTCGGCGTCATGTTTCCGCTGTAACGGGAGAACGGAGATGGAGGGAATGACCAATTCGGAAACCATCGGCTTCGGCATCTTCATCGTGATGACCGTCGTGTTCTTTGCCTGGGTCGCGTACCTCGCCTCGAGCAAATGATATCTCGCCCGACCCCGGCTGACCGGACGAGGTAACCATGACCGGCTGGTTGATCATCTTTGCGGCCGGTTTCGCCGGCAGCTTCCATTGCGTCGGCATGTGCGGCGGTTTCGCCTGCGGCCTGGGACCGGACCCGGGCGGTTCCCGGTCGCGAACCGTGGTCCGGCATCTTTCCTACAACATCGGCCGCATGGTCACTTACATGTTCATCGGTGCCCTGGCTGGGTTGTTGGGCGCGGCCATGGTCGGACACGGGGCTGGTCAGCACATGGCGCCGGCCGGCCATACGGTGGGATTTATCCTTTCTGGTGAACTGGGATGGGTTCAGCGCGCATTGTCCGCCGTCGCCGGCGGACTGATGGTGATCATGGCGTTGCAATTGCTTGGGATGATACGCCATGCCTCGGGCACCTGGCTCATCGGCGACGGCGGATTCTTCGTCTCGGCCGCCAAGGCGGTACTAAGGTCGCGGCATCCGGCGGCGCCCGTTGTCATGGGCGTGATCAATGGGTTCCTGCCCTGTCCTCTGGTTTTCGCCTTTGCCGCCATGGCTGCGGCCACGGGATCGGCGGTGTCGGGGATCGCGACCATGGCTGCGCTGGGCCTGGGCACCTTTCCGGCGATGCTGTTCATGGGCTCGGTCGGGCGCATGCTGGCACCGACCATGCGGCGAGGCGGCGTCCGCCTGGCTGGATGCTTCGTATTGCTGATCGGCGTCGTCACCGTCGTTCGCGGTATCGCTCCGACGCTTCTCCACCTGGGCGGACATGGCACATGATCGCCGAAGCGCCCAAGACGTGTGAACATTGCGGGCTGTCGCTCGGCACCTGGCCTTATCGCCGCGCGGTCGACGGCGAAGACCACGGCTTCTGCTGTTACGGCTGCTTCATCGGCTGGCAAGTCGGACGCGGCGGCGGCGACGAGGCGACTGCCGCCGGGTTGCTGATCCGGCTCGGCCTCGGCGCCTTCCTGGCCATGAATATCATGCTGTTCAGCCTGGCCATCTACTCCGGCGGCATCGACGCCGCGGAGCCGTGGGTCCGCCAGGTCTTCCATTACGTGCTCTGGGCATTCGCGACGCCGGTCATGGTGATCCTGGGCGGCCCGTTCATCGCTGAAGCGGCGAGCGACCTGATGCGCGGCCGTCTGGGCGCGTCCATGCTCGTCTCCATCGGTGCCGTGGCGGCCTACGTCCATTCGGCCATTGGTACGCTGGCGGGCAGCGAGCGGGTTTACTTCGACACCGCCACCATGGTCCTCGGCCTATTCACGCTGGGCCGGTTCCTGGAGGCCAACGGGCGTGCCCGTGCGGTGCGCAGCCTGGCACCCATGCTGCGGCCGCGGTCGTTGGAAGTCCAAGTGGTCTCCGGCGGGCAGCAGATCACGAAACGATTGAGCGCCGTCCGCGCTGGCGACCGGATCCGGGTGCTGCCCGGCGACCGCATCGCGGTCGACGGGACGGTCGCGGAAGGCAGGGGATTCGTCGACGAATCCTGGCTGACCGGCGAGGCCGCACCCGTGGCGCGCGGGGTGGGGGAGGCGGTGCTGGCCGGTACCATCAACCTCGACGGCGTGCTGGTCATCCGGGCGACGGCGGACGGGCTGAAGACGCGTTGGGCCGCCATCTGCCGATCGCTTCACGATTCGCTGACCCAGCCGACCGCCATGCAAACGCTGACCGACCGGGTCGCGGCTTGGTTCATTCCGGTCGTCCTGGCGGTCGGACTGGCGACCGTCTGGTATTGGGCTTCCGCTGGCCCCTTCGAGGACGCCCTGATGCACGGTCTCGCGGTTCTGGTGGTGGCCTGCCCGTGTGCGCTCGGTCTGGCGGCGCCGCTGGCCACGGCGTCGGCGCTGGAGCGGTTGGCATTGACGGGCGTTCTGGTTCGCTCGGGTGACGTTCTCTCCGGCCTTGCCGCGGCCACCCGGTTGGCGGTCGACAAGACCGGCACGTTGACCCGGGGTGGTGTCCGCGTTGCCGGCGTGGTCGCCCATGGGGCGTCCGAGGATGACGTCCTGCGCCGTGCGGCGTCCCTGGAGGCCGGGTCCCGGCATCCCCTGGCCCAAGGAATCGTTCATGCCGCCGCCGAACGAGGTCTCGAGCGGGCGCCGGCCGAAGGGGTCCGCGCGGTGGCCGGGCGCGGCTTGATGGGGGCCGTCGACACCGAAGCCGTTGCGGTCGGGTCGGCCCTATGGTTCGCCGAGTTGGCTTGGATGGTTCCGCAAGATCTGGCCGAGCGAATGGCGGGCGCCGAAAAGAGGGGTCTGAGCGCGGTCTACGTCGGTTGGGACCGGACGGTGCGTGGGCTCGTCCTCTTGAATGACGAGATCCGGGGCCATTCGTCCGAGACGGTAAGGGCGCTCCAGCGCGCCGGTGTGTCGCTTTGCGTGTTGTCTGGCGACGGACCAGGACCGGTGGCCCGCATCGCCGGCGAATGTGGCATTCAACAGTGGCGAGCGGGGCTGTCGCCGGAAGAGAAAGCGGCTGCGATCGGCGCCTGGCGGCGTGACGGTCATGCCGTCGCCATGGTCGGTGACGGCATCAACGACGGCCAGGCCCTGCGCGCCGCCGACGTCGGCATCGCCGTCGGGGGCGCGGTCGATCTGGCCAGGGAGACGGCCGACGTGGTTCTGCCGGGCGCCGGTCTGGAGCATCTGCCGGGCGTCATCGCCCGGGCCCGCTATACGCGGAGGCTGGTTCGGACCAATCTCGCCTGGGCTCTCGCCTATAACATCATCGCCATCGGACTGGCGGCCAGTGGGCTACTTCAGCCGGTCATTGCAGCCGCCTTGATGGCAGGATCCAGTTTCCTCGTCATCGCCAATTCGTTGCGCCGTGAACAACCCGTCACCCGACCCTCTGGGACCGTTGCCGGAAGCGCCGCCCAAACCGCGGACCAAGACGCGCCGGGCGTTGGACTGAGGCTGGCGTCATGACCGGGCGACGATGGATCGGCGCCATCATCCTTATTTTTGGGCTCGGCATCGTCGCCACATGGCCGGCGAAGGCGAAGGCACCTCTTTCGGTCTACGCCGCCGCCAGTACCCGGGAAGCCGTGTCCCGTGTGCTGGCGCTCTGCCCGAGCCGCGGGCTTGTCTGCCGCGCCGTGCTCGCCGGCAGCTCGACGCTGGCGCGCCAGATCGAGGCCGGCGCGCCAGCTACCCTGTTCCTTTCCGCGAACGCGCTGTGGATGGACTATCTGGATACCCGTGACCTGTTGGCACAGGGAACGCGAACGGCGCTGGCCGGCAACCGTCTGGTCGTCGTTGCCCCACGTGGCACACGGGTTCCCTCCGATTTCCACGTGTCATCACTGCCGGCTTTTCTGGGGAGCGGTCGATTGGCCATGGGTGACCCGGATCACGTCCCGGCGGGTATTTACGCGAAGGCGGCCCTCCAAGCACTGGGACTGTGGTCGGGCGTGGACAGGCACGTCTTGCGCATGGCGCATGTGCGCTCGGCACTCGCCGTCGTGGATGCCGGACAGGCCACGGCCGGGTTGGTTTACGAGACCGACCTTCGGTTGGCGCCTGGCCTCGTGCGCGTCGCCCGCCTGCCGGCCGATAGCCATCCGCGAATCGTCTATTCGATCGCCCTCGTGAGGTCGGAAGACAACCGGGATGCGCGGACCCTGTTGCGCTTCTTCCAATCGCCGGCGGCGGCGGAGATTTTCCGGCGCCACGGATTTTCGGCACCGCGAGGATCGGAGCAGGCACAGAGGACCGGGAAATGACGGCGCTCGAAGTCGAAGCCCTGGGCCTGAGCCTGCGGGTCGCCGGATGCGCGATGGTGGTCTCGCTGCCATTGGCGCTGCTGGTCGCCTGGCTGCTGGCGCGTTGCGACTTCGTCGGAAAAACCGTGCTGGACGGGATCGTTCACCTGCCCCTGGTTTTGCCGCCAGTGGTCATCGGTTACTTGCTGCTGATCGCGCTGGGTCCGAGAGGACCCGTCGGTGTCTTCCTTGACCAGGCCCTGGGCGTGTCGGTCGCGTTTACCTGGCAGGGGGCCGCCGTTGCCGCCGGCGTCATGGCCTTTCCGCTGATGGTCCGGCCGATCCGCCAGTCGTTGGAATTGATCGACCGGCGATTGGAAGGCGCCGCCCGGACCCTGGGCTCGGCACCCTGGCGGGTTTTCGCGACCGTGACACTGCCCCTGGCGGCGCCGGGTATCGTCATCGGCATGATCCTGGCGTTCGCTCGCTCGCTGGGGGAGTTCGGTGCCACCATCACGTTCGTCTCCAATATTCCGGGTGAAACGCGGACCTTGCCGATCGCGCTCTACTCGGTGCTGCAAACACCCGGCGGCGATGCCAGCGCGATCAGGATCGTTGTCATCTCGGTGGTCCTGGCATTCATTGCATTGATCGCCTCCGAGATGCTGTCCCGCCGAGTGCTGTATCTGACGGGCGCCAAGACATGAACCGCGATCCGGCGATCGACGTCGACATCAGCCATGTGCAGGGAGATTTCCGGCTCGAGGCAGCGTTCACCGCGCCCCGGGGAATCACGGCGTTGTTCGGGCACTCCGGCGCCGGCAAGACGACCCTGGTCGATATCCTGGCCGGGCTTCGCCGGCCGTCGCGGGGATACGTCAGCGTTGGCGGCAAACGTCTGTCGGATGAAGTCGCCGGAATTTTCCTGCCGCCGGAACGCCGGCGCATCGGCTATGTGTTTCAGGACGGCCGGTTGTTCCCTCACCTCAACGTCCGCGGCAACCTGCGCTACGGCTATCGCGCCGAACACGAACGGTCCCCGGCTCTGGAATTTGACGCCGTGGTCGGGCTCCTGGAACTGGAATCCCATCTTTCCCGCAGGCCCAATTCCCTCTCCGGCGGCGAGAAGCAGCGCGTGGCACTTGGGCGCGCCTTGTTGAGCGCGCCGCGTCTGTTATTGATGGACGAGCCGTTGTCGGCGCTCGACCGCGCCAGCAAGGACGAGGTGCTGCCCTACATCGAGCGCCTGCGCGATCACGCGGGCCTTCCCATCGTCTATGTCAGCCATTCGCTGGACGAGGTCGTGCGGCTGGCCGATACCATGGTGCTGCTCTCCGAAGGCCGGGTCATCGCCCACGGAGAGCTGACCCGGATCATGAGCCGCCTCGACCTCCGGCCCTATACGGGGCGGCACGCCGGCGGATCGGTGCTGAACGCCATCATCCTGCGGCATGCCCATCACGACCAGCTCAGCGCGTTGGGCGTCGGATGCTGCCGGCTGTGGGTGCCGATGCTGGACGAGCCACCCGGCACCTGCATGAAAATTCGCATCCGCGCCCGCGACGTCATCATCGCCCTGGATGCGCCGTGGGGGACCAGCGCCGTCAACGTCCTGCCCGCGACGGTGGCCAGGATCGAAGCAGGGACCGGGCCCTTTGCGGATGTCCTGTTGGATATCGGCGAGCCGCTGATCGCCACCATCACTCGCCGGGCGCTGAACGAGTTGAACCTGCACCCCGGCCAGGATGTGTTCGCGGTCATCGATCCGACCGCCATCGACCGGCGCAGCATCCTCGCGTCATCCACCGGTGCAGGGATGAAGCCATCCGTGCTCGACCTGGTGGCGGTGGACGACAACATCGAGCCGTTTCCACGCACGCCGGCCTCAGAACCCGGTCGCGGAGCCGTCATCAATGAGCGCTGAGGCGGTCAACGAAATGATTTTGGGAGGAAACCATGGACTATGAGCAGGTGTTCCAGGCGAGCGTCGACAAGGTGCGCGAGGAGGGACGTTACCGCGAATTCGCGGCACTGGAACGCCATGCCGGCAGCTTTCCCTATGCTACCCGGCATGGGCCGGGGGGCGAGCAGGTGGTCGTCATCTGGTGTTCCAACGACTACCTGGGCCAGGGCCAGAATATGGATGTCATCGACGCCGCGCGGGACGCCACGTCCAGCATGGGGTGCGGTTCCGGCGGCACGCGGAACATCTCCGGGACCAGCCATCTGCATGTTGCGCTGGAGGCGGAACTGGCCGATCTTCACGACAAGGAGGCGGCCCTTCTGTTCACCTCCGGGTACGTGTCGAACGACGCCACCATTTCCACCATTGCCCGCCTGATGCCCGACTGCGTCATCTTGTCGGACGAAATGAACCACGCGTCCATGATTGCCGGCATCCGCCATTCCGGGTGCGAGAAGATGATTTTCCGCCACAATGATCTGGCCCATCTCGAGCAACTGCTACGCGGTCTACCCCGGTCCCGGCCGAAATTGATCGCCTTCGAAAGCGTCTATTCCATGGACGGCGACATCGCGCCCATCGGCGCCATCTGCGACCTGGCCGACCGATATGGCGCCATGACCTACCTGGACGAAGTCCATGCCGTCGGTCTCTATGGCCCGGGCGGAGGCGGAATCTCGGAACGGGACACTGTCGCCCACCGCCTGACCGTCATCGAGGGAACGTTGGCCAAGGCCTTCGGCACCATGGGCGGTTACATCGCCGGGTCGGCGGCCATGGTCGACGCGGTGCGCTGTGCGGCGCCCGGGTTCATCTTCACGACCACGCTGCCGCCGGCCATCGCCGCCGCAGCATTGCGGAGCGTGCGGCATGTCCGTACCGATGATGACCTGCGCCGTCGGCATCAGGAGCGGGCGCGGACCCTGAAGCGGCACCTGGTTGCCGCCGGTCTGCCGCTGATGCCGTCGGAGACCCATATCGTGCCGCTCCTGGTGGGCGATCCGGTGTTGTGCAAGCAGACCACGGACATGCTGCTGGAACAGCATGGCATCTACATCCAGCCGATCAATTATCCGACCGTGCCCAAGGGCACTGAGCGGCTCCGCATAACGCCGACGCCGCTGCACACGGATGATCTGATGCGCGAGCTTGTCGACGCCCTTCGGGACGTCTGGGCCCGCTTGCGACTGAACATGGCCGCCTGAACAGCGGACACCCGGGGAACCAATCGTGCGGGCCAGCGTTATGATAACCACGGGGTTATCGGCAGCCCGCGAGAAGGAACATGAGCAGGATGATCGACCCCTTCGGCCGCCACGTCACTTATCTTCGCGTTTCGGTAACGGACCGCTGCGATTTCCGCTGCGTCTATTGCATGTCGGAGGACATGACCTTCCTGCCGAAGTCCGATGTGTTGACGCTCGAGGAACTTGACCGCCTGTGCTCGGCCTTTGTCCGCAAGGGCGTGCGCAAGCTGCGCCTGACCGGTGGCGAACCGCTCGTGCGGCGCAACGTGATGAGCCTGATCTCGGGCCTCGGCCGCCACCTGAAATCCGGCGACCTTGATGAACTGACGCTGACCACCAACGGTAGCCAGCTGACCCGTTTCGCCGACGACCTGATGGCCGCCGGGGTCCGGCGGATCAACGTGTCGCTCGATACGCTGGAGCCCGACAGGTTCAACGCCATCACCCGCTGGGGCGATTTCCACAAGGTCATGGCCGGCATTCAGGCGGCCAAGTCGGCCGGCCTGACGATCAAGATCAATGCCGTGGCCCTGAAGCACGTCAACGCGGACGAGTACGACCGGATGCTGGACTGGTGCGGCGCCGAAGGCTTCGATCTGACCCTGATCGAGACCATGCCGATGGGCGACATTGGCGAGAACCGGGTCGACCAGTACCTGCCGTTGTCGACGGTGCGTGAGGACCTGGAACGGCGCTGGACACTGACCGATATCCCCTACCGGTCCGGCGGCCCGGCTCGCTATGTAAGGGTCGAGGAGACAGGCCGGATGCTTGGCCTGATCACCCCGCTGACGCACAATTTCTGCGAAAGCTGCAACCGGGTGCGACTGACCTGCACCGGCACGCTCTACATGTGCCTCGGCCAGAACGACGCTGCCGATCTGCGCGCACCGCTCAGGGCATCGGAAGCCGATGATCTGCTGGACTCCGTTATCGACGAGGCCATCGGTCGTAAACCCAAGGGCCACGATTTCATCATCGATCGCAGTCACCACGGCCCGGCCGTGCCGCGCCACATGTCGGTCACCGGCGGCTGACGGGCGCTAACTTGCATGACGGAGCGGACGGTTGAAGCGGAAGCACAAGCGCCTGAGTTTTGTCGCCGTCGCGCTGGTTTTGCTGGCGGGAGCGGTCGGCCTGATGCTGCTGGCGTTCGAGGAGAACATCGTCTTCTTCTACAGCC